>BNJS01003921.1_pt1 | contig 414146 bp, 576 predicted proteins | sample 8540461 | NCBI WGS metagenome assembly BNJS01 (sample SAMD00202454, study PRJDB9452) | human saliva metagenome | isolation source: human saliva | place: Japan | reverse complement strand
ATGAAACTCGTGCGAAAGTTGAAAAAAATTGATGGACGCACTTGATGATGTTGATGATGTTGTGAATGTGCATACGAACGCTAAGTTTTAGTTATTAAAAGCTCCCATAGGGGCTTTTAATTTTGTTTAAGTAAAAAGGCTTGACTCGTTTTTTTTTTTGATATTATGTGTGTATGAAAGAAAATAAGAGTTTTGCAGATAAATATGGGTTTGCAATATGTGCCATAGCAATATTTGGTATGTTTGTCGTATTTCCGATAGGTTCAACCATCTATCAAAATAATAAAGTTATTTGTTCTGAAGAAGACACCCCATATAGAACCGACTATGAAAGAGTCGAAGAAAACACTGGAGATATTTCGCTTTCAGGGAAAAGTAAGGAAGAAAAACTCCAAAATGGTTCAAATGGTAAAGATAAGGTTTGTAGAAAAGACCAAGGAAGAACTGAGGTGAGTAGGAGTATTATTACAGCCTATATACCAGAAAAGGTTAAGGTTACAAAATATAATTATACTACTCCATCTACACCACAGCCGGCTCCTCAGCCTGCACAAGTATGTAATATTAAGGGTAATATCTCATATCGTTCAGGAGCAAAAATCTATCATGTGCCAGGAGGAAAATATTATAATTCAACAACAATAAATCCAGCATATGGTGAAAAGTATTTCTGTTCAGAAGCAGAGGCGCAGGCAAATGGGTTCAGAAGGTCGAGATATTGATATATGTCAACTAAACCATCCGACCCATTCAAAGATTTAATATTAGGTGTTATTGCACAAGTTATTATTTATGGTATATTATGTCTAATATTTTTTATAATTATTGAGATTATATCTTTCTTTAATTCAAATAAAAATCAGATACATACTAAGAGCGATAATAGTAATTATAGTAAAGATGAAGATGCTGATTTTATTGATGATCGTGAGTATATTTGCGGTAGGTGTTAAAAAAATTTTTTTAACCTATTCATAAATATTTTTTTCAATCTATTTCAAAAGGAGAATAATTATGGCTATAAAATATAAAAGCTGTACAACGCCCAAAACCCATTAAAGAAAGAAGCTAATAAATTTTACCCAACAGCAATTTCTAATGGCAAGGTTGAATTAAAGGAAATAGCAAAACAAAAGTACCACTGTTAGTGATATTGATACATGTGCTGTTTTAATGGCTTTAACTCAAGAAATTTCGAATGCGATTCAGAATGGTGAAACGGTGCACCTGGGTGATTTGGGATATTTTCATATTACACTTCCTGGAAAGGGCGCTAAAGATGCTAAAAGCGTAACAAGCACAGATATTAAAGAAGCACGATTGCGATTTGTAGTAGGAAATGAGATTGAAAACAGTTTAAGAAGTGCTAAATTTGAGAAGATTTAGGTTCTTGGCAGTAAGATTAAAACAGCTCGGTAGGGCTGTTTTAGCTTTTGGAAGAGCAAGAAATTTTTGACGAAATCCAAAAAATATAGTACAATTTTAAGATGAATAACCTTGAATTTCTTGTAAAAAAATTATCAAACTCCGCCCTGAAGCAATTTCGCTAGTTGAAAAATTCTCGAGTTTTATTGCTCGCAGGAATTTCTGGCGCAGGAAAAAGACACGACTAAAAAATACCTTTTGAAAAACCCAGAATATCGCGATATCGTGAGCCATACAACGCGTGCTCCTCGTGAAAATAATGGTAATCTTGAGCAAGATGGCGTTGATTATAATTTTATCTCGAAAGAGAAGGCAGAAGAAATGCTTAGAAATCGTGAATTTATTGAAGCAAAATTTGTTCACGGTAGGATTTATAGTACAAGTGTTGCAGAGATCGAAAAAGCAAACCAAAACGGTCAGATTTCTGTAACGGATATTGATATTCAAGGAATTGCAGAGTATAAAAAAATGAGCGAGCGCGTGGTTGCAATTTTCATTTTGCCACCAGATTTTGGAACTTGGCGAGCGCGTTTTGCAAACCGATATTCAAGCGCAGAAGAATTTGAAAAAGATTTTAAAAAACGGTTACCGGAGGCAATTTCTTCATTAGAGCAAGCGCTTGGAGTGCCATATTTTCACTTTATTTTAAATGATGACTTTCGAAATACGGCGCGAATTATTAACCAAATTATGCACCAAGATATTGAGTTTAATTATAAAGATATTGAAGTTCGAGTGCGGGCACAGAAGCTGTTGGAAGATATTAAAGCTAAATTCTTAGAATTATCGAAGTAGACTAAAAGAAAATTCTGTATTTTTTACGGGCTCAGAAGAGTTATAACCTGCAGAATATCGCTTTATCTATTTTTAAGTTTATTAATATTCTGTAACTGTATGTAAAAAAATAAAAAAAGTCAAATATTTTTTTAGAGCTTTTTTTCGAAAAATACGATATTAAAAATATAGAATTAGCACTCTATTGACCTAAGTGCTAATTTATGCTAAACTGAAAGTATGAATATTACACCACGACAAACGCAAATTTTGGTAGCAATTATTGAGCAATATGCCGAAGTTGCTAGCCCAGTTGGTAGTGTTACTTTGGCGAAGCTTTTTAATGTTTCAAGTGCGACAATTCGTTCTGAAATGGCAAAACTTGAAGATCTTGGTTTAATTACACAACCGCACACTTCTGCCGGGCGAATTCCAACTGATAAAGGTTATCGTTTCTATGTGAACCGTTTAACTGCTCAAAGCGAGGGCGAAGATGAACAGATTTTACTAAACGCTAATAATTCGAAAGATAGCTTACGCGGATTTAGGGCAATTTCTTCACGAGTTTCAGCTCAGAATGACCGCGCCGACCATGCAATTCGTTCAGCTGTAGATTCTTTAGTTGAACTTACTGGTAATCTTGGTCTTGCTACAATTGGCGATCAACTTTACATTAATGGAATTTATAATCTTTTTTCTCAGCCTGAATTTGAAAGTGGTGAAGCGGTTCAATCTGTTGCACAACTTCTTGATAATCTTGAACCATGGCTTCGTGAAGCTACCCCAAATGAGCCGCTCAATGTTTATATTGGTAGTGAAAAATCCAATTGGTAAAAAGTTCGGGCGCGAGTTTGATTATTTCAAAATTCGAAAGTCCATTTTCAGAAAAATTCTTACATTGGTGTACTTGGACCAACTCGCCAAAAATTACGGAAAAAGTGGTACGATTGGTTCAAAAAGACGGGTGAATTTTTAGAAGAGATATTGTAGTTTAAGGAGGAAAAGATGGAAGAAAATAATGTATTAAAAAATCAAGATAATGCAAAAGATAAGAAGCAATCAGGATTTTTTAAAAAAGATTCAAAATGCGAAAAGCTTCAATCGGAAAATTTGGAATTAAAAAATGATTTGCAACGCACGCGTGCTGATTTTGAAAATTATCGCAAAAATGTTGAGAGCCGAATTTCGAATGCACAAAAATTTGGGCGAGAAAAAGGCAATTTTGGCGTTGATTCCGATGATCGATGATATTGAGCGCGCAATTTCACATTTACCAATAGAATTGGCGGAAAATTCTTGGGCGCAAAATGTGGTTAAAATGAGTAAAAATTTGGAAAAAAATCTTTCGAAAATGGGCGTTGTGAAAATTGACTCTTCGAAAGATGCTACTTTTAATCCTGAACTTCATGAAGCGATTCAGTTTGATGAAGGCTCAGAAGGAGAAGAAGAAGTTATTGCTGAAGAACTTCGAGCTGGTTATACTTTAAATGGTGAGATTTTGCGGGCCGCAATGGTAAAAGTTGGGCGAAAGTAGTTTTATTTGTTGATATATTCTTGGTAATATGATATTATTATATACGTTAATTCGTTTCGCCTTATTTTTAGAAGGTTGGGACTCGTGGGTTAGCCTAATAATAAATTAGAAATTAGAGTCTGTGTCGATTTTATCTTTTTTTATCTGAGTAATCCATCCTCGATCGAGCCGTCTAATATTAGGCGGTTTTTAATTTTAAAAAACTTTAAAAATTAAGCATAAATATGATAAAAATATAACGTATGAATAGTGGGCAAAATCTTGAAAAATATTAAAAAGTTTATTCATGCGGCGAATTATTTAACGGTTTCGCAAATTTTTTTGCAAGACAATTTTTTATTAGAGCGAGAGCTGAAATTTAATGATATCAAACCACGCCTTCTTGGCCACTGGGGAAGTTGCCCTGGCGTAAATCATGTTTACGCTCATCTTTTAAATATTCAAAAACAGCTTGATTTTGCTAAAAGCGGCTTGAAGACAGCATTTATGCTTGGGCCTGGCCATGCTTTTCCGGCGCTTCAAGCAAATCTTTTTCTTGAAGAAACTCTTTCGAAGATCGATAAAAATGCAGTTCGAAATTCACAAGGCATTGCTTATATTTCGAAAAACTTTTCTTGGCCAGGTGGTTTTCCGTCGCACGCAAGCCCTTTTACTCCAGGTGTAATTCTTGAAGGCGGTGAGCTTGGCTATTCGCTCTCAACTGCTTTCGGAGCGGTCTTGGATAACCCGAATCTTATAATGACCAATTTAATTGGTGATGGCGAGGCTGAGACTGGCCCAATTGCTGCAGCTTGGCATTTAAATAAATTAATAAATCCAGTTGAAAATGGAGTAGTTTTTGCCTGTTTTGCATTTGAATGGTTATAAAAATTTCTGGTCCGACAATCTTTTGGCTCGATGAGTGACTTTGAATTGATTCAATTTTTTTCACGGAGCTGGTTGGGAACCAAGAATTGTTGATGAATATTCTGCCGAAGATTTTGATTTGGAGCTTTCGAAGGTCTTTTCAGACGCTTTTCGAGATATTTCGCGAATAAAATTTGGCCGAAAAAATGGTTTTGTGCGGCTGCCGATGATTATTATGCGGAGTAAGAAAGGAAGCTCTGGTGTTGCTGAAAAATAATGGCGAAAAAAATTGAAGGGAACTCGCTCGCTCATCAAGTTCCACTTTTTAAAATGCTAAGAGTGATGAAAAAGAGCTCAAAAAAACTCGAAGACTGGTTAAAAATCTTATAAATTTGAAGAGCTTTTTGATTTTTGAAAAAGGTGAATTCAAACCTTGGCTTGATGATTTTTTTACCAGAAAAAAATCAAGCAGGATTGGGCAAAAATCGTTTTATTGATGCGAATTTGAATTTTTGTAAAAATTAAAATTACCAGAAATTCTTGAAAGAATAAGTGAAAAAAATCACTCGCAATGAATGCAGTTGGCGATTTTTTTGAAAGAAGTTTTCAAAAAAATCCAGAGAACTTCCGCTTCTTTAGTCCTGATGAAACTTATTCAAATAAATTAGATGCTATTTTTGAGGCAACTTCACGTTCTTGGCAGCGAGAAATTAAATCTTGGGAGAAGGATTTATCGAAAAACGGCCGCGTGACGGAAATTTTGAGCGAGCATTCTTTGCAGGGGCTTTTGCAGGGCTATATTTTAACGGGGCGACACGGAGTTTTGACTTCTTATGAAGCCTTTGCACCGATTATTTCTTCAATGATGGATCAATACGCGAAGTTCTTGACTCAATCTAAAGAAGTAAAATGGCGAGGTGATCTAGCAAGTTTAAACTATATTTTAACTTCAACTGGTTGGCGGCAAGACCACAATGGATTTTCGCACCAAAATCCAAGTTTTATCGATGAAGTTTTACGCCGTGAAAATGGAATTGGGCAGATTTTTTTGCCGGCAGACGATAATTCAGCAGTTGTAGTGATTTCGAAAATGCTAAAATCTCGAAACAATATTAACGTTTTGGTTACGGGAAAAACGCCTGAACCAAGATATTTTTCTCTTGAAAGTGCACAAAAACAGTTTGAAAATGGCGGAATATTTGTTTTTGATTCTTGGAAGAATCAGGAAATTACAGATTGGAATTTAGTTCCAGAAGATGATGAGCCAGATTTAATTTTAGCCGCAAGTGGCGATTATGTTTTTAAGGAAACAGTTGCGGCGCTTCAGGTCTTACTTCATGACGCGCCACAAATTAAAATTCGTTTAGTTTATATTCAGACACTATGTGGTGAAGGAATTGGAACTTTCGAAAATATACTTTCGAAAATCGACTTTGTGAAGATTTTTACCAAAGATAAGCCAGTTATATTTGCTTTTCATGGTTATGCTAAAACTTTGAAATCGATTTTATTTGATTATGAAAATCCAGCACGTATTCAAATTAACGGATATGAAGAAAAAGGTTCAACAACAACACCGTTTGATATGCTTGCGAGAAATAGAGTGTCGCGATATGATATTGTAATGAGAGCCTTAAATTCGGTCGATAAAGGTGATGAAGCTTTTGAAAAACTTGCAATAGAATATCAAAAACGCCAAGATGATGCTTTACGCTTTGCGCGAGAAAACTCGGTAGATTCACCAGAGATTGAGAATTGGAATTACTTGAAGTTTAAATAAAAAGCCTACAAACCTGTGGGCTTTATTTTTGATGTATCTATTAATATAAAAAAATTGAAAAACTTTTAACAAAAGGGGCTTGACCCTGTTTTTGATATCATGGGTGCGTGAAAGGGAAGAAGGAAGAGGTGAATGGAAAAAATAAACGAGAATTTGGTCAGTTTTTTTACAGTTACCAATCCTTTTGAAATAATACCTTTTGTTAACTGGTTCGAAAAAAATAAAAAAACAATAATTCTTTAGTAGAACCTTTTGCTGGCTCTAAATTGATAGTTTCGCACATAGAGGATATTTTTTTGGTGAGAAAGAGTGGAAGCTTTATGATATACTACCACAAGCAGATGATATTATTGAAAAAGATACAATACTTAATATGCCCGATGGGTATATTGCTATAACTAATCCACCATATTTAGGTAAGAGTTCAGCTAAGAGAAGGAACCTTTTTTGGTATCCAGAAAAATAAATATGATGATCTATATAAGTTTGCATTATCGGAGATGTTAAAACATTTCAAATATGTTGCCGCTATAATTCCGGAAAGCTTTATAACCTCAAGAGATTTAAAAGATAGACTTGAAATAGTAATATCATTAACAACAATAATGTTTGAAGATACTGATTGCCCCGTTTGTCTTGCCCTATTTTCACCGGAGGTCACTAATGATTATGAAATTTGGTCTATGAATAGCTTTATAGGGTTTAATTCTGAACTAGAAAGATATAAAATACAATCGAAAAATAATACGAGGATGAAGTTTAATGATCCTGAAGGGAGAATAGGAGTTCGAGCTATAGATAGTCTAAACCCGGATATAATGTTCGTGTTAGGTGACAATATAGATCCTAATAAGATTAAGCATAGTTCACGTTCATTAACAAGAATATCGGTGGATTCTAATATAGATTCAGTATCTATTATAGAAAGAGCTAATAAAATCTTGCATGAATATAGATCGAATACTCAAGACGTCTTTATGACTAGTTTTAAGGGGCTGCGTAAGGATGGTAGATATAGAAGAAGGATAGATTTTAAGACAATTAGACTAATTATAAATAAAGCTATTGATGAGATTTCTAATGAATAGAATTGATTATCAAGGCGTATTTCTAAAAAGAAGAAAGACAAATCTTAATTTAGTAAAGGGGCAAATTAAAAAAATGGTGTTGTGCTAGATAAAGATTTATACACGAAAAATACATAACCATTCTATGAGATGGGAAGGAATTTTGACGGAAGAAGATATAATTAAGGATTTTGAGTCAACTAAAACAGTTCCAACTTTTTTCGCAAAAGATCCTAGTAAGCAGAATTTAACAGAGGAAATAGCTAAAGAGTTTTTAAGTAATTTTCCTGAAGTTAAAAGTGTTAAGATACTTCCTAAAAAGGGGAAAGGCTCTTGGTCTATAGTTAAGGGAAGACTTGATTATACGGACAACTTCACGAAATATCAAAAAGTCGGGATAAAATCTATTGATTTTAGAATCGAGCTAGTAAATGGTGTTATTATTTTTGCAACTCATAAATACACAAAAGATACTGGTGGCGCGCAAGATAACCAAGCTAATGATTTAATGAGTTTTGCAGAGCAAACTGTGGACTACAATTCGAATGAATATAGATTTGCAATTATATGTGATGGTGAATATTATACTGATTCTAAAAATAAAAAGAAATATCTCAAAAAAATCTGCTAAAGTTTTAGTATCTCATTCTGAAAAACTTTATTCAGAAAAATTAAAGAATTTGAATGGGTTTAAATAATTTAATAAGCTATTTTGATTTAAAATTTGCCGAATTATTTTTAATATAGCTCAAAGGCTGACCTGACATACAGCAGTTTGGCTATTTAGGTTAATATTAGCGAGTCAGTTCATCTGACTCGCTTTTTTCATTGTTTAATTTCCCGATAAAATTATAGTAAATGTCAATCTGAATAATACGATTGCGTTTCGTGCCAGTTGGTTTATGAATTACAATCTTGTTAATCAGTTCATTCACTATTTCAACGGTTAATTCTGGTAGCTCTGTATATTTCAAAATTCTCGCCATAAACTTGGAGATATTAAGGCTGTCTTCTTGTTGTTTGGCGAGTTTTTCAGTTAAGTCAGAAATGGAAGTTTGAAGTTGTCTCTGTTCTTCTTCGTAGCTCTGACTTAGCTTCACAAAGCGCTCATCTGAAATTTTACCAAGTAGATTATCTTCATAAAGCTTCTGAATGATGCTGTCAATCTCTTTAGAGCGGTGTTCGTCCTTTTGAAGTTGCTGGCGCTGGCGCTTATTATCTCTAGTGAATTGCGCTTGACTTTGTTGCTCCAACTTTTTCAAAAAAGCTTCTTGGTCAAAGTGGGCTTTCTGAATGGTTTGGCGGAGTTTACTACTTACAATATCAATCAGGGCAGATTTTTGAATGTAGTGAGGATTTTCGCAACCATCAATCGGCTTACGGTAACCAGAACACTTATAGTGGTCGTGGTTAAGTCCGTTTTTCTCTTGTGGGCAAAAATAATGCTTTCGCCCACAAGTTCCACAAAAAACTAATCCAGCAAACAAATTCTCATGACCAGCCCGATTTTTATACCGTTGATTAGACCGCTTATGACTTCTCATCTTCTGAACAATATCGAAAGTTTCTTGGTCAATTATAGCTTCATGAGTATTTTTGAAAACTAACCAATCCTCCTTTGAATTATCCACCTTACGCTTATCTTTATAAGATTTTGTCCGTGTTCGAAGATTGATAGTATGCCCAAGATACTCTTCACGTCCTAAGATAGCGCTTAGGGTTTCTCGCGTCCAAAAATAAGGCAAAGTTTCCACATTTGGGCTGGAAGAAATCGACTTCAAACCAATTTCTATTCGATGGCGGTCTGGTTTAAAAATTTTGTCATTTTCTAACCCTTTCGCAATCTCCGAAAGGCTTTTTCCGCTTTTCACTTCTTGAAAAATCCGTTTTACAACTTCGCTGGCAACTGGGTCAATAATCCATTTTTTAGGGTTGTTTGAATCTTTAAGATAGCCGTAAGGTGGGTTAGTAGTCACTCGCTCACCAGCTTTGGCTTTAGCTTGAACCACCGCCCGAATCTTCTTGCTGGTATCTGCCGCATACATTTCATCCATTAGACTCTTGATTGGCAAGAAAATTGAGTTAGTTTCATTAGGTTTATTTGAATCTACTCCATCATTTAAGGCGATGAAGCGGACGTCAAAGCTCGGGAAAGTAATTTCCGTTAGTTGACCAACCTTGATGTAAGAGCGACCCAAACGGCTTAAATCCTTAACGATAAAGTTTGAAACTTGTCGATTTTCCACCAAACGCAGAGCTTCTGAAATAGCTGGACGGTCGAAGTTTGTACCACTAAAACCATCATCAACGAAAAGAACTGGATTTGGCAGTTTTTCTCTCACTACTACATCAAGAAGAATATTCTTCTGATTGATAATTGAGTTACTATCTCCGTCCAGCCCGTCGTCTTGACTTAGGCGACAATATACCACCGTAATATCTGAAAGTTTGGAAGTATCTACTTGTCTATAATCTGAAATTGTCAAAGTTCTGTTCATGTGTTTTTCTCCTTTTGGAGTTCACACACCTTATACTTCTATTATACCATTTTTGCTACTGTTAAAGTAGTGATTTGTCGCTTAAAATCAACCTTTCTAGGACATTTTCAAGATTGCGATTTCCAGTAAAACGGTGATGGATTAAGTAAGTCGTTCGACCAATTCGATAAATTTCATCGGCGGTGCGTGAGGGGTGGTTTGAGTCTCGGTCTTTATTCTTTTGATTCATTATCTATTCCTCCCTTGATATAATCTGGGTATTCTTCCAGCGTTATGACAGTGAACAATTCCCAAAAGTTATATAGTTCTTTTTGAATCGCTTTCGAAATCGCCAGCTTTCGCTTATCATCTGGCACAACCCACAAAACATAGGGGAAAACTTCCTTTTGTCGCTGTTCTATACCTGACCGATAATATTCAATATATTTCTTACAAGTATTAACAATGCGTGCAAGACTTTCCGTGCTTCGGTCTATTTCCAGAAAATAATGGTCTTCGTAGTCGTGATTAACCAGCTCCAAATAAGTATCGGGCTTTAGAGTTCTACCTATACCAGAAAGTTTTTTTGGTAGCTGCGCCAAGAGTTCGGCTCAAAAGAAAAAGTTTCAAGCGATAGCTTTTTCTGAATCTCGAACGGTCTCCAGTGTCTCAACAAAGATTTCTGTAATTGCTAAAAGTATGTTCAACGTGGTGCTGAGTTGGCTCGTATTTATTTTTATAGCGCAAAACAACTGTTTCATCTTGGTTTTTAAGGAATTTTAGTCCCTTAAAAGTAACTTGCCAAACATAAGAGGCAGAGCCACGGCGTGCGCCACCAACTCGCCGTTTCAAGTGTGAAACCAATCCAGCTTTCTTCAGACTTTGAAGTGCAAAATTAGCACGGCGAATGGCGGTTTCAAATCGAGCGCTATCCACAAAAAAGAGTCTGGCTAGTTGGTTGGTGGTGGCATATCTAGCTTGACTTAAAAAGTAAAGAATTTGCGTATCATTATCTATTTTGTAATTCCATTTCATCTGTTTTGTTCTCCATTAAAATTTAAAGGTGTGCTCTCGTAAAATGTGCATAGTTACGGAGTAAGTCGTGTGAGTAAAAATTCTGAAAACCTTTATTTATCAGGGGTGGAAGAATTTTCTTCATCAACACGATTCGAAGAGCGATTGGAACGCTTTCTGCGTCCTAAATCTGTTAGCTGTTGTGGCGAATTGTTGTCTTTCGAAACAGTTTTTTCAAAAGTATAGTTTTCGAATTGGCTTTCAATTTCTGAAATATCTTGTCCGTATCGGCTCAAGCTATTCAAAAATGGCACACGACTATCTCTAATTTTTGGTTTAGGTGGGTAGGCTTTACCAATAATCCAACGATAGTTATTAGGTGAGATTTCTGTTCTGATATATACCCAAAATGGCGGTAAGCTGTAAAAATCTTCTTTATCAACCTCCAGAGTATATTTTGCCATTTCGCGAGCTTCATCAAGATTTAAGCCAAAAACAATTTTATTCGCAACATTAGATTCAATTCCAGCTTTTAACTGGGGTGACATCTGTGCAAGATGCTGGAAGCCGATATTCCAGCCAACATTAAATTGGCGAGATTGCGAAAGTGCTTCATCTAAGTTAGAATTGGGGATTCCTAGGAAACTTGGTGTCTCATCAATATAGATAAAGACCGATTGGCGTTTGCTTGGCTCAACTGAAGACTGGCGCAAAATTAACATCCAGAGCATAGAAGTGATTAGGCTACCAATGAGCTTCGCAGATTCTGAACCAATCACGGCTTTATTAAGGGGAATCAATACAATCTTTCTAGATTGAAAAATTTCCACTAGACTAAAACTAGGTTTACTTTGTCCAAGCATAGCTCGAAGTTGCGGGCGAAGCAAAAAACTGTCGGAATTTATTCAAAATGGGGTTTTAACATCTGGTGACGTTGGGCTTCACTGAGCAGTTCAAACCAGTTCCAAAAAAACTTTCAAGCCGATAGGGTCTTTTAACTCTCTTAATAGTTTATTTTCGAAAGGACTGATTAGTCAGCAGACTTGGTAGCATGACTAAAGAAGTGTTTGGAATCCTAGCAAGTGTTAGAAAACTATGCGATAGAATATCCAGTGAGTAAATTCCAAAATGTTCAGGATAAAGTCCTTTAAATAGCTCCAGTAGATAATCTGCAATAACTTCGGGTTCAATACCATACTTGGTGAGTTCAAAAGGATTGATGCCAACAACTCGTTTGGCGGTTGGTGAAATGACTACTGTATCTTCATCATGTTCAGTTGGTGTGCGCTCTAATAGTTCATGAGTAAGTTGGCCTTTGGCGTCTACTACAACCATGCTGTGACTTTTCGTCTGTATATCTGATAAAATCAAGTGACTCATAGCGGTTGTTTTGCCGCAACCAGTTGAGCCGAGAAAAACAGTGTGCTTTTTGCCAGCTTGAGCTGAAATTTGAATTGGTCTTGGTTGACTTTCCACCGTTTGCGCCAAACTTCGCTGAATCTTCCGATTAATATTGTAGCCCAAAGGCGGAGTCACTAATTTAGGGTGAACATTTGGCACACCTGCAATATTTTCTTCCCCAATAGGTAAAAGCATGAAACAAGCTAAGTCTGAAACGGATAAACTATATGGGAAAGACCAGGAGGGGTGTGCTTGATTAAGTTTTTGAATAGCTAATGGTTTTAATTCAATTGTTGCATTTGATTCCATCATGCGAAAACTACTAAGTAGGCTAGTAAGAAATTCCTTTGTTCGCAAAATACTGCGAGATTGGACCCCAAGACGAATTTCACATTTAAAAGTAGATTGGTTCAATTTTTGTTTCATCAGCTTTTTTGAATTTTCGGAAAGCTCAGGAATATTATTTGTAATCACTTGATACCATTTAGCGGATAAATTCGGCAAATCTTTTGGTTGTGGACGAGGTGGTGAGCCTGCACCAATAAGCAACTGAACAACAACTGTTTCGTCTGGCTGAAGTATTTTTGAAATTGCAAGGCTTGAACGTATCATGTTTTCTACAGAGTCCGTTTTTAAAGCATAGTGAGATTCTTTGATACTCACTAACCTCGCAACCGAAAGCTTTTTACGTTTTGAGGCTCTTGAAAATTGAATAGCTCGATGTGATTGAATCAGCTGGTGAATATGACGTTTATCTTGTTCTTCCGTCCCCAGAAAATACTGCACGCGATTTCTAGTCATGCGAACTTCAAAAACAATGCTTTTCCGTCGAGTTAGACCGACCAACTGTCCAAGCAAACTTTTGACGTCTTCTTCAGAAAACGGACGTTGCCAGTTCCACTCGCTCCAAGATAGTGCATCGAATTTTCTTTTCATTTCTACCTCCAATCTTTAGTTTTAATAATCCGAAAGGTAAGCCAGCCGATGAAAACAACCGCAGTCGCTAAAACTAAGAACCACCAAACTTCCAGAATTAGTTTAACCGCCCAGTTGATAAGCCAAGAACAAGCAACAAATCCAAGAATATAAGCTATTAGTTTTTTCATGGCTGGTCTCCTTTCTGCCCCTATTTATACAAGAAAATTGATAAAAAGTTAAATTTCACTGTCTTTAGTTTTTAGAGCGATTGGAATGAATTTTAAGCAATGAAACAGTAGTATATTTCAACATATTTTGACCATTTGTCTAGTCTAAACAATCCTTTTATTTTCTTGAAATTTTTTGCATTTCTGCTTTAGCAACCAAGAAAAGTTGATTGATTTCTTGCCGTTTTTCCAGAAATTCTGCTAGGGCAATTTCTTCTTCACTACAGTGCTTTTTGTCTTCTTGTTTTGGTTTTTCTAACCAATCCCAAAGAAATATGGCAACGACGATAATTATAAAAGCTATAAAGTAATCCATCATAAAGCTACCTCATTTCATCTTTTCAGTAGCGTAATAAGTGAATGCTTTGAGAATATACTCGGTGTAGGCTTTAGCTTCTGGTGTATTTTTGAGTATTTCAGTCTGAGTAAGCGCCAGATTGCCCACTTTATATAAAATGTCGCTAGCGAGAAGCTCCAAGGCCTGATTATCTGCCATCGCTTCACTCAGTGTTTTAGCTACTTCTAACTGATAGGGACTAAAAAGTTGAGGAAGTTCTACTTTTGGGGTCGATTTTTGAATATGATTCATGAGATTTCTCCTTTGATTTTGGTATAATTGTTTTAAGTTAGCTAACTTATGGCTTTATTATAGAAAAGTCCAAGCGTGATTTGTTGCCAATAATTGTGCTAAAATCTTGCCAGTTTCGGAGGTGCTTGATGTTTGATATTCCTAATCTATTTTCTATTATTTTAAAACACGCCAATAAAACGACTTGGTCTGATAGAAAGAAAGTTAGCGTAGGCTTGTCGCTCGTCTTACACGAAGACTCTTTGGCTTATCTAGCGGACACAAGTTTCAATAAATTATTTACAGGAAAAAATAAAGGACGAACCCTTTACGGAATCGTCCAAGATGAGATAACAGAAAAAGGCTTTTCCAGCTACATATTTCAAGCTGAGAAGCGATTAAGCGACACCAACTATAAAGAAAATAAGTTCTTGTTGGCTGATGTTTTAGAAGATTTTTTTGAACTAATCGAAGAATCGCAAAATCTCCCAAAGTCCATTTTATTCGGTTTAAAGCAGTCTTACAAGCTAAACTACCAAGACCGACCTTACCTTTTTCTAACTGAGTGTTTATTTTATGCGTTAGCTTGCCAGCACAACAAACAGCAACAGTATATTGAGCTAGACTTTAGCCAAGAAATAGAGGTTATTTCAAAACCATTAGAAGAGCTTGTGTCACGAGCTAACGGTTATTCGAAGCGGACTATTCAAGACTTAAACCGTTTTTCAGAAGAAGAACTCCAATTGTTCAGAAAAATAGCACCATTTACTTTTTATGATGAATCTTACGATGAGCTCTCTGGCGATTACATTTTAGATTATTACTTGATTTCTCACGCTGATTCTCTAGATTTATTCACCAAATATGGTATCAAAGGAAATGATATTTCAAGATTGAAAGAATACGGTTTAATTTCTGGCGGTGGCAGACATGAGATAATTGTGGAAAAAGGAGAACTATCTGGCTTCCAAAATGATAACTTAGTCCTAACTTTCACCACTGAATCTGACGAAAAAATAACTTTTGAATACAGCGCCTTCCACTTAACAGATACCGCCAAAGCCTTGATTGAGATTCTAGGGATTGAAACTAATGATGAGTTTTTTAGGGAGTTGGGAGAGGAGTTTAAAAATAAGGTTAAAGTATTGCCTATTGATATAGAAATATTGGGTGTGGATGAGTTTTAAATGAGGCACTCTTCATGCACTATTTTTGTGAAAAAAATGTTTCAATGTCATAAAGCATACGATAAAAAATGAACTTTTAAATGAGCTTTAGAATTGAAAGTTCTATGTCAAAACTAATTTCAATAATTTTTCAACAAAACTGTTGACACGATTACTTAAAGTCTGTATAATAGATTAAGTTATCTCAGGCAGCTATAAAATATATGCTTTTGAGATAAAGAAAATCCCAATGATAGTTCGAGTATCACTGGGAAGAAGATTTCTTATTTTTAGTTATCAGCCTTATAGTTAACCAACAAGAGAACGACAAGACTGATTTACATTAGCTTCACCACTATTAGTGGTGATTTTTTCTTTTACTTGGTGAAGCTTTATTCTTAGGTTTAGTATAGTTGTTACCCTTTCTAAGCCAAGTGGCCATCAGTTCTTTTGAATTTCTGGTTCTTTTATTAGAATTGATAATCAGGAATGCAAAGCAACAAATAGTTAGTAAAATAACGACTATCAGCACACTTATCGCAGTAAGATTTTCGAACGGTATTTTTAAGATATGACCAGAGACTATGCTACCAATACCACCAGCACCTGCTGCAGTTAACATTGATTTTATCTTTTTTTCTGTCCCATCCTCACTTTCGTTAAAATGATGTTGGTTGGACAAAATAAAAAACCTTCAGTGTTACTAATATAAACCATATTATTACACTTTGTCAATAGTAGTATATTATTTGTAACAGATTTTAATTTTTCTGATAGTTTTTGAAAGTTCTATTTTGGAATCCATAGACAGTATAGCCAAAGAAACTGAAGAGCACTTTAAACAAACAGCTAACTTAGTTAATAAAAATGATGAAAAAATTAGAGAAATTTTCATAGAACATTCTCGTGAAGTGGATGAATTTAAACACAATCTTGAACAATGGCAAAATAACAAAGAGACGTCTATAAAGATTTTAGAAGATACCTATGAGAAAAAACTACAGCTTGAAGCTCCCGAAAGATTATGGAAAGAGCGATTGATAATTTTTAATGCTTTATTCAGTAAAACAGAAACTGGCCTTGTTAAGACAGATAACTCTGGAGAATCTGAAGCATTAATGGCCTTACTTTCTAAGACTATAAAAATAGAGATGGTTATTTTAGCCGTCTTTTTAATGTTTAAAGGTATATAAACTCAGATTGTTTAGATTATTAGGCGCCACACTGTTTTTTCTTTTTTGCGATTCATGGCAACATCGTGCGCTAAATAATCTACTATCAATACGAACATTATATAACCCATCAGACTTGCGAAAATCGCGAGTCTTTTCTTTTAACTAAGTTTTTCTCTAAAATATAGTCACCCTGCTACAATAGTAAAGAAAGGAGAAATCTTGAAAAATCATCACAAGAACAAATTAGAAAATATCAAAACAATAACTATCGGCTATGCTCGCGTTAGCTCAACAGATAATCGGCAAGAATTAGGTTTATCCGTTCAAAAAGAAGCACTCGGCTTTTGCGACAAGCTCTATATAGAAAAAGATTCTGGTGGCAATCAAGACCGCCCCCAACTTGAAAAGGCATTAAAATTGGCAAAAAATTATGCTAAACAAGGGGTTAAAACAAATTTTGTCGTGTATAAATTGGATAGGCTTACCAGAAAGATGTTTCACCTCTCCGCTATCATTGAAGATTTAACCAAGAATAACATTCGCCTACAGTCTATTCATGAAAATATTGAAACAGATTCTTTAACTGGAAAATTTTTTTGTTTGATGTTGGGCTATGTGGCAGAATGGGAGCTTCAAGCGATTTCTGAACGCACTAAAGACGGACTCCGTAAAGCTAAAGAAAAGGGTGTGAAACTTGGCAATAAAGGGTTGCCTAAAGATACCGAAAAACAAATAATCGAGCAATACCTACAAAAAAAGAAAAATTCTGTTCGAAATATAGCCAATCAACTGGAAATTTCCACCGCAACTATTTATAATGTGCTAAAGCGCAATGGTATTCAAATAAATAGAAGAAATCACCTATAATTGATTGACAAATCCTTAGAAAAAAATAGTAAATTAAACCTATCAACAGTTTTTAGCAAACGGTCGTCAACTAAAAACAATGAAAAATAAAAAAATGCCAATTCAACAAGGTAACTAAAACCTTATTAAATCAGCATTTAAAAATATTTTTTTATTGATAACTTTGATTGTTTTAACAAACGACCGTTAACTAAAAACAAGCTCAACCCCTATTGTAGCAGGGATTTTTTTGAGTGAAAAAAATAAAAAAATGGAGGTTCTTTATGGGACTTAACGACTTAAAAAGCCGACTCAGTTGAGAGTAACAACCAAACTTTCGGTTTCTGATATTGGCGTGATTCTTCAAGAAATTTGCGCCGAGTGGAAAACAACCCCAGAAGCTATTCAGAGTAGTTCGGGTGCATTAGCTAATTTTGACGATAGAGCTGATATAGAAATCGTCATTAAAGGTAAAGCTGGCTTATTCTCTCCGCAATTTTATGCAGTTCAGGTTTATGTTTACCAACTTGAGAATGAATGCGGTCTTCAGCTCATTGCTTTAGGTGATTCTGGCTTTTCGAAGATGTGGTATGGTCTTAATGGTGCGATAAAAATGTCTGAAAGCATTAAACGCCGTGACGCCATTGTAGAACGAATTATGCAATATAGTTCGAGATAGAATAGAAAGAGGTTTAAAATGAGCACTCGTTTAAATCAAAAAGTTGTTCGTGGTGAATTGGTTGAGATTATTGAAAGCTCAGGTGGTTTTCTTGGCGGAATTGAATATCAATTAGTCGTTGGTGGGAAGATTAAAGAACAATCCAAAGACCTAAGCTATATTCTTAGTGCCTTTGATAGATATTGGTAATTTATTAGGAAGAACGCCGATGAAAAGAAAGTTATTTTTCTCATTTATAATTTTACTGTCATGTTTTACGCTTTTTAGGTTGTAGTTCCCCTAAGAACTTCACAGGCAAATGGAAGACCGATATCTTCGACCAAGGAAGTGTTAGAGAAGATGGAGCGAAAATCGCAGGTAAAGCAACTGGACAAGCCGACCTTGCTTCAATTATCTCTAAATATATTCACTGGAATGCTACTATGGAGATAAAAAGACGGAACTTTAACAATGGACAACGGCGAAACTTTCTCCGCCAAATGGCATCAAAAAGGCGACAAAATTGTAATTGAAGGAAAAAATATTTCCGGAATTGCAACCCTGTCTGACGACCAAAAGACTTTATATTTTGAAAATAAGCCATTAAATGATAATTCTGATAACCAGAATGGATTTATGATTGGAGAAAATTCGTTAAAGTTTGAATTTAAAAAGGTAGAATAATGATGAAAAAATTAGGAATGGTGATTACATGTTTAGTGATGATTCTGTTACTTGTTTCTTGCGCAAATAAGAGAAACGATTTAGTTTTATCGAATTTTCCAAGTGTTCAGAATGAACTAACCGAAAAAGACTTGCTTAAGGCGGTTGGAGCACCACACGAGAAGTCCTCTTCTCTTAGTGATGTTACCCAGCTATATGAAAAATTACTAAAAATGGACTTATCCAGTGGTGAATCAATCCTGTCTCAAAAATCAAATTGGACTGTGGGAATAAATGGTATCATTACAGACTACTACGTTTACAAATTAAAAGACGGTAAATCAGTGATTGTTTTTCTTAGTAAAGGAAAGGTCATTGCAATTACAAGAAAAGGTATCGATTATAAGTAACGTAAAAGGTAGAGTAATATGAAAAATAGCATTAAAATTCGATTGGCAATTATAACAATAGCTATTATTGGGTTTCTATTTTACGGATTCAGAGATAATGGTTCGGTGCTTTATTACGGGCAAAGCTATACAGCAGGTTCCGTATTTAATCCTGATTCTTATATATCGGCTGGGCTATTTAAATCTGCAGGCAAAGAGATAAACGAACTAGTCTCGAAAAAGCGTGAAGGTAGCCTTACAGGCGTGATGGTCTCTGTTGTAGTTGGCGGAATTACTTTCTTCACACTTTGGCAAGATGACGATTTTAAAGATATTTTAGTGGAAGCAAGAAAACAAGGAGAAAATAATTAAAATGGCTAATTTGGATAATTACTTGATTTTGGTTTTTATTGTAGTAACTGGAATTCTTATCGCTATTCAATTCGCAGGCGAGCGTTTTGCGGATTGGCTGACGGATTTAGTCCAGCAATTCTTTTCGAAAAGCTTGGATAAGCACGAAGAAAAACGCAGAATGGAAAGAGAAGAAGATAAATAAGTTAAGAGGTTACAGTCTAGTTATATTACCAGATAAAACTAAGATTACCTTCTCTTATTCAAATCTAAGGTATCTAGTCATAAAGAACCAATATTTATATTCGACGAATAGAAAAAAGACGGCTCATTTTGAACCGTCTTTTAATTCACTCATAAGATGTGTGAACTCAGATTACTTTTTAGACTGCTGAACGTCAGACTGCCTAAACAGGCTATTTTAAAGTTGTTTAAGTTGTTTTTTATTATTGTAAATAATACAACATTAGCACTCTTGACTTGTGAGTGCTAAAAGCGTATAATCGAAATATAAGCGTGAAACGAATTGCGAGGCGCGCTTTATAGAATAGTTAATAACTTTCGAGAAGCTTTCTGAAAAATCCGAATAGGTTAAGAAATTCGAAATTGACTAGGGAAGCTATCGAACGGATAAATTTAATAAAGAAAGAAGGAGAAAATGGGAAAAATTATTGGAATTGACCTTGGTACGACTAACAGTGCTTTTGCATATATGGTTGCAGGAAAACCTGAGGTTATTACAAACGCAGAAGGAAATCGAACTACGCCATCAGTTGTGGCAATCAATAAAAAAGGTGATCGCTTGGTTGGGCAAGTTGCACAACGTCAACGTGTGACAAATCCAAAAAATACAATTTACGGAGTAAAGCGTTTGATTGGCCGAAAATATTCTGATGATGAGATTCAAAAAGATCTCGGGATTATGCCTTACGAGATTGTGAAAAAAGGTAGTGGCGTTGCTGTAAAAATGGGTGACAAAGAATATACGCCAGAAGAAGTTTCAGCAATGATTCTTTCAAAAATTAAAGCTGATGCTGAGGCTTTCTTGGGTGAAAAAGTTACTGAAGCTGTGATTACTGTTCCAGCTTACTTTGATGATAGTCAACGCCAAGCAACTAAAGATGCTGGTAAAATTGCTGGTCTTGAAGTAAAACGAATTATTAATGAGCCAACTGCAGCCGCACTTGCTTATGGCTTAGACGGTAAAAAAGACGAAAAAATCGCTGTTTTTGACCTTGGTGGTGGAACATTCGATGTCTCGGTTCTTGATATTGCTGATGGTGTATTTGAAGTTCTTTCAACAAACGGTGATACACACCTTGGTGGTGAAGACTTCGATAACCGAATTGTGAACCATTTCTTGGATGAATTTAAGAAAGAAGAGGGAATTGATCTTAAAAATGACTCTGCTGCAATGCAACGCTTGAAGGATGAAGCTGAAAAAGCCAAAAAAGAGCTTTCTTCAACAACATCTTACGAAGTAAACTTACCGTTCTTAACAGCTGATGAAGATGGTCCAAAACACTTTGAATACACTCTAACTCGAGCAAAACTTGAAGAATTAGTTGCTGATTTGATTGATCGACTAGCCGACCCTGTTGAAAAAGCTCTAAAAGACGCAGATCTAAAAGCTAGCGATATCTCTGAAGTTGTGATGGTTGGTGGTATGACCCGAATGCCAGCTGTGGTTGAAAAAGTTGAAAAAATCTTTAGCAAAAAACCAACTCAAGGTGTTAACCCAGATGAAGTTGTGGCCGTTGGTGCTGCAATTCAGGGTGGCGTTTTGGCCGGAGATGTTAAAGATGTGCTACTTCTTGATGTTACACCTTTGACACTTGGAATTGAAACTGCTGGTGGCGTTCGAACTCCGATGATTGATCGAAACACAACTGTACCAACTTCGAAATCACAAGTTTTCTCAACTTATGCTGATAATCAGCCGCAAGTAGAAATCCACGTGCTTCAAGGTGAGCGCGAAATGGCTGCCGACAATAAATCTCTTGGAATGTTTGTACTTTCAGGAATTGCACCAGCGCCACGAGGAGTTCCACAAATTGAAGTTACTTTCAATATTGATGCGAACGGAATTTTGACAGTTACTGCTAAAGATAAGGGAACTGGTAAAGAGAATAATATCACAATTCAAAACTCAGGAAATATGAGTAAAGAAGATATTGAAAAAGCTCAAAAGGAAGCTGAACTTCACGCTGATGAAGATAAAAAGAAGCGCGAAATAATTGATGTGAAAAACCAACTCGAAAAATGCTATTTATCAAGCTGAAAAAAATGCCAAGCGAATTTAAAGATAAAATTTCGAAAGAAGATGAAGAAGCAATTTCGAAAGCGGTTGAAGAAGCTAAAAAACACCAAAATGCTGAAAGCAAAGATGAACTTGAGAAAGCTTCGAAAGATCTTCAAGATGCAATTATGCCAATTGGTGCAAAATTGTATCAGGCTCAAAGCGCAGATAATGCGGGTGAAGCTGATGAGAAAGCTAAAACTTCGCACAAAAAGATGACGATGAGCCAGTTGAAGGCGAAGTTATTGATAAAAAATAATTCGAAAATCCACCTTTCGAAAAGTAAAAATGCTCAGGTTGAACTGGGCATTTTTGCGTATTGATTTTTTTGATTTCATTTATTATAATTAAGTGATGCTCACCCAAGGCTCGCACTTTTAGAAAGAGGTATTCTATGGTTAGAAAAATATTTACTACAGCTAAAAATATATTTATTGCTGGAGTGTTTATTTTATTGTCGGTTTTTCTTTTTGTCACTAAAGCTAATACTCGTGATGTTGCTTTTTATCTGGATGATAGTTTTACTAGCAGTACATTCTTTAGTTAGAATGCTATTCAGTAATGGAGAGAATTTTGACAAGAAGATTAAGAGTTAATAGGAAAACTACGGTTCAGGTTTCAGGAGTTTTTTACTATAGAACGATATTTGGTAAAAATAAATATGGGCAGATTTACTCGAAATGTTTATGTCCCGCACGATACGGTTGCGGTTACTTACTGTTATAGCTTTTTATAAGGGTGAGCTATTTAATTAAGGATATTTATATGAAGTTTATTGATAAAAAATGACAAAAAAACTCATTACTATTATTTTGACAGTAATTATATTTGGATGGTTAGCTTATTTAACTTTTTGAAATTAATCGGATTGACAATAATTTAAACGGCTATATTGAGAGTGTAATTAAAGAAAAATTCTAAGAAAAAAATCGGAATAATTTTTGATGAAAAGCTGGTTTGGTGATATAATATAGTCTATGGAAAATTTTAATCAAAAATAATCAAAATGGAAACAAAGAAACTGGTTGGGAAATTACAGTGGAGGATCAACGGGCAGCGATTGAGGGCGCAAATTCAAATGCTTGAAGCTCAGAGACTAGAGCTTGAAAAAAACGAATGCACGAGGAACTTCAATATATGCGCGATGCTAATAGGGATGAAATGGATAATCAGGATATTTACGAATCAATGAGTGGTATTTTTGAAGATAAAAATACGTGCGTACGATTCGAAATTTTATGAAATTGACGTTCAGATTGATGGGCTGAAATCTAAGTTAAAAAATATTGAAAATAATAATTAGCACTCTTGCACTTCAAGTGCTAATTTGCTATAATATAACATATGAGCAAAAACAGATTATTATGATATTTTAGGTGTAAAGAAAGACGCTAGCGCTGATGAAATTAAAAAGGCTTTTCGAAAAAAAGCAGTTGAACTTCACCCGGATAAAGGTGGTGATGAGAAAGCTTTTAAAGAGGTAAATGAAGCCTATGAAGTTTTAAAAGATAAAGAAAAGCGCCAGCGATACGACCAGTTTGGCCATGCAGGAGTTGGTGGAAACTCTGGTGGATTTTCTGGCGGTAATCCTTTTGAAGGTTTTAGCGGATTTTCTGGTCAGAATGTTAATTTTGATTTTGGCGGTGGATTCGGTGATATTTTTGACGGAATTTTTGGCGGTGGATTTTCGAATGGCCGCGGTTCGAAAAATAAAAAAGGCCGCGATGTTGAAGTAGATCTAACTTTGAATTTTAAAGAGGCAGTTTTTGGGACTGAAACTGAAATTTCATTAAATCTAGATGATGAGTGTGAGCATTGTGATGGTTCAGGCGCAGAGCCTGGTCACGGAATGCAAAAATGTCCAGATTGTAATGGAAGCGGTCAGCAAACTCGCGCCACTCAAACTCTTTTTGGTCCAATTCAACAAACTGTAACTTGCCCAACTTGTGATGGTCGTGGTGAGATTCCAAAACAAAAATTGTTCAGTTTGCCGTGGTGCTGGAATCTTGCGTAAAAAGCAAACGATAAAGCTTAAAATTCCAGCAGGAATTGACGATGGCGCAACAATTCGACTTTCTGGCCGCGGTGAAGCAATTAAAGGTGGCGAAAAAGGTGATTTATATGTAAATATCTATGTTAAGGCTGATAAAAAATTTACGCGTGAAGGTGATTTAATTTTGAGTGAAGAGAGAATTTCAATGATTGATGCCGCGCTTGGTGCTGAAATTGAGGTTGAAACGATTGATGGAATGATAACGATGAAGATTCCAGCCGGAACGCAAAGCCATACTGATTTTTAAGCTTTCAGGTCACGGCGTGCCTAACCTTCGAACTGAAAGAAGAGGTGCTCAAATTGTGACGATTATTGTTGAAACTCCTACAAAGCTTTCGAAAAAACAAAAAGAACTTTTGGCAGAATTTAAGAAATCTAAAAAATCATTATTTTAAGTAGTTAGCCGAGTTATTTAATAGCTCGGCTATTTTATGAGATAATATATTAGCACAATCATTCTATTTTTATACAATAATTTGAGCATCCTTAGAGTTTATGCTATAATATTGCTATGACAACAATTATTTTTTTATTGTAATTCTTTCGATTTTTTTCTAACACTCTCTCGGCGTAAAATGGGCTATTTTCAATCTTATTATTCTCTCGGGAATTGTTTTTGAATAGATATTGGAATAAAGATATTACTATTTTTTTAACAACTTCAAATTTAGTAATTCCAGAATCAACTTTAAGCGGAATTATTGGTTTGTTTCTAATTTTAGCGCCAGCTTTGTTAATTTTAGCAAAAAAATCCAAAAACAAGAAAAAAATGGCTTTTTGGTATATTTTCTTCGATATTTTCAGCGATTTTTTTACATATTTAGTGTCTCTTTCGTATTTCGAAAAAAAGTTTTTTTACCAGATTTACTTTCGAAAAAGTATTTCGCAACCGCTTGAAAAAAATGGGCTAGTTGGGTTATTTTTGGTGGGAGTTATTTTTTTCTATTTTAAGTATAACCTCATTTAAATTTAAGAAAAATTGAGAAAAAGCCCTTGACTTTTTAAAAAAATAATTGATATATACTTTAATATGTATTCAGTGAGCGGGTCTGTAGCTCAGCTGGTTAGAGCACCTGCCTTTTTAAGCAGGGTGTCATGGGTTCAAGCCCCATCAGACCCTCCAATATATTAGAAAAATTCACCAAAAGGTGTTTTTTTTATTGTTAAAATATGATAAAATTATATATGTGAAGAAGCAATTGATAGAATTTATAAATCGGTGGTTTTTTTAAATAGTTTCTTATTATGGATTTTAATTTCTATTTTTTTGGAAATGTTAGTAACTACAGTGCGGGAACTTTCTTTCTTGCTGGTTTAATTTTTTTTCAATTGTAAATAGCACACTTAAAAACTATTCTTACAATTTTATCACTTCCAATGATTATTTTGACTTTTGGTTTTTTACACTGATAGTTAATGGTATGATTGTTTGGATTTCGATACTTTTAGCACCAAATATTTCAATGGGATTTTGGAATTCTGTAATTGTAGGAGCGGCTATGAGCTTGTTAAATTATAGTTTGAGTCAATTTTTTTAAGAATTGAAGATGAAAAGGAGATTTTATAGTGGATATTGATATTATTTTACAGTTTTCAACTGTTATTTCTGGTGTTTTAATGATGATTTTAGTACTTTTACAACAACGAGGAGCAACTTTAGGGGCAGGATTTGGGGCTTCTGGCGAGCTTTATACTGAGCGACGTGGTGTTGAAAAGAGTATTTTTCGGGCAACAGTTTTCTTTGCATTTATTTTTGTTGCATCAATTCTTACAACTTTGCTTTTGCCCAAATAAAAAGGAGTTTTAATGGACTTTAAAAATAGCCCTAAAAAGGTTAGACGAGTTTCTGCTATTTCTCAAAAAAATAGAGATCAGGTTTCAAAAAATAAAACAATTCAAACTTTTAATAATAAGGTTACTTTTAGCTGAAAGAGCAGATTTAGTTGAAAAGGCTATCACTTCTCACACGAAAAAAATGTTTTTTAGTCGTTTTGAGAATTTGTCGAATGTTCGAAAAATTGTTATTTCTTGGATCTGTGTTGTATCTATTTTGATTTTTTCTGTTGGTATTTTTCGCGGATTAAGTGTTGAAAACTATAGTGAGAATATTTTTTTATAGAGGAGGAACTTATTCAGAAGGAATTTTTGGGCGAAGTTAAAACCTTGAATCCTTTATTTACTTCGACTAATACTGAAAGATCTTTCGAACAGATTGCTTTTTCTCGTATTTATGATATTGATGAAACGGGAAATTTGAAGGGTGATTTAGCTGAAAGTGTTTCAACATCTGACAATTATAAGAACTTTAAAAATTAAAATGCGGAACAATGCCGTTTGGTCTGATGGCCAAAAAATAACAGCTAATGATGTAATTTTCACTATAAAACTATTGAGGGAGCAATCAATTAATCCTTCTGGTTTTAAAGCCTGGAAAAACGTTGAGATTTCGAAAAATAGTGATTATGAATTCAGCGTTAAAGTGCCGTCAAGTTCTTCTTCTGTTTTTGTATAGTTTTAATTTTTTTCAATATTACCGAAGCATATTTTAAAAAGATATTCAAATAGAGAAGATCCGCGAAAGCGCTTTTTTTCGAAGAATCCAATAACTTCTGGTGCATTTAATTTTAAATCTGTTCAGAATGATGGTGATAAAACTACTATTTCATTAGTTAAAAACAAGCGATATTATAAGGGTGAGGCCTATATTGATAACTTTGATATTGTTGCCTTTAAAGATGAAACTAAACTTAAAAATGCTTTAATCTCTGGTGAGATTGTTGCATCGCCAAGTCTTAAAATTAGTGAGTTTTCAGAATCTGAGCGGGATAAATTAAAATCTCGAGAAACTAATGTTAATCGTGGAATTTATGCTTTTTTGAATAACTCTGATTCAGTTTTGAAAGATTTAAAGGTTCGAAAAGCTATTCAAACTGGGGTTGATATTTCGAAAGTTCGAAAAGAAATGGAATTTGTTGATAAACTTGATTTTCCAACTTTGAATCAGTTTTTGAATACTAAAGATTTGAGTGTTCCTAAATATGATTTCGATCAAGCGCAAAAAATATTAGATGAAGCCGGCTGGAAGAAAAACTCGAATGGTATTTTAGAAAAAGATGGTAGGACAGCTATTTTAAATATTGCAACAACTAGTGTTTATAACTATAAGAAAGCTGCTGAAGAAATTGAGAGTCAGCTTAAAAAACTCGGATTTGATGCAAAATTGACGGTAATTGATAAAGATGATAAAACCGGAGCTTTCGTTCAATCAATACTCCAGCCAAGAAATTATAGTATTTTGGTTTATGAGATTGATCTTGGTGCCGATCCTGATATATACGCTTTTTGGCATTCTTCACAATCTGGGCAAAAGGGGTTGAACTTCTCAAATTATAATGATGCTGTTGCTGATGATCTTTTACTAAATTCAAGAACCGATCAAAGCTCGAATGAAAAAAAGTTGCAAATAACTAAATTTACTCAACGTTGGTTAGCTAATTCGGTTGCCATTGGTCTTGGCCAGACTAAAACAAGTTATGTTTTTCGAAAATCAGTTCAGCCATATTCAGCAAATAATACTTTTGTAACAGAACTCAATAGATATGCAGATATAATATATTGGTCTGCTTCAAAATCAACTCTTTACAAGACGCCGTAGTTTTGATATAATTAAAATGGTTTTGCGCGCGTGGCGGAATTGGTAGACGCGCTAGCTTGAGGGGCTAGTGAGCTTCGGCTCGTGGAAGTTCAAGTCTTCTCGTGCGCACCATTTTGAATTTTAAGCGGTTTTTTTCCGCTTTTTTATTTTGTAAAAATTGCACCATATTTTTGGTGCAATCTTATTAAGTTATTTGATATTTTTTCGAATCCAGCCATCAAGTGAGCCGGCACTCATTGCTAGAATTAATCGGTTTTTTGCTTTTAAACTTAAAATTTTCTCTATTAATTCTTTTTGGACTATCTGAAAAAAATCTAAAATTGTTGTTTTTTTCTGATATTTTCCTTGAAAGGAATTCTGGCGAAAGTATTTTCGAAATCTGGGTTTTCACGGCTTAAATATGTTGGTAGCCAAATAACTTCATTGGCATTTTCAAAGATTTCTGGCGTATATTCATCTTGAACTTCAATTTGTCGAATATTTTGATGTGGTTGATAAATTAATGATACTCCAGAAAAATCCTTGCTTCTCAGCTATTTCTTTTTGCCATTTGAAGCGTTGATTGAATTTCCTTTTGGGTGATGACTGTAATCAGAATAAACGTTGTTTATTATTTTTTTTCGAAACGGCGATTTGTGCCAGGGAAATTATTTAGTGCTAAAATTGTTTTTTCATAAAAATCTTTTGGAGCTTTAAGATTTTGGGTTTCAACTAAATAATCAATAGTTTCAAGAACTAGACTGGCATTTTTTTCGATTGTGAATCCCGGGAAGATTAATATTATCTTCTGGTTGAAATAAAATTACTTTGTTCTTTAGATTTTCGAAAATTTCTGGGTGTTGATCTTTCCAAGAAATAATAAAATCGCTTTGTGATCCAAATTCTGCGAAAGCTTCAAAATAATCTTTCTCAGTTTTATAAATATCGGTGTGGTCGTGGTCGATTGAAGTGATTAAGCTAACTGATGGCGTAAAATGCAAGAAGTTTCGGTCAAATTCATCAGCTTCATAGACAAAATATTCACTTTCTGGGTCGAAGAAACCACTAGGACCGAAGGATATCGTTGTGCCAATCGACCAACTTATTGGAATTCCTAATTGCTGAAAAGCCCAAATTGTCATTCCTGTGGTTGTGGTTTTACCGTGAGTACCGGAAATTGCTATAAGTTTGAGTTTTTTTGAATTGATAATTTCGTTCAAAAGTTCGTCACGTTTACTAATTTTTATTCCTAATTTCTTTGCCGTTAAGAGTTCGGGATGATTTTTTTAGGTAGGGCTGCAGTATAAACAAACCAATCTATGCCGTTTTCGATGAATTTTTTTGCTTTAAAAAAATCTCCATTTTGTTTGCCGATTTCAATTTCGATATCTTTTTTTGAAAGCTCCTCAATCATTAAACTTGAATTTTGGTCGCTACCAAAAACACCATAGCCGGCGCTGTGGGCAATACTTGCAAGAGCGCCAATTCCAACTCCACCAATTCCAGAAAAATAAATATTCATTCTTTAATTTTATCACTTATTAATTTAAAAAAATAAAGCTTTTTAAACCTTTTTAAGGCTAGTAAAGTATGATAAAAATATAAATACTTATGCTTAAAAAAATATTAAAAACCATTTTTTTAAAAATTCGACATTATTGGCAATATATTTCTTTTTGATGAAATGGCTGTTTTGTATGTTTTCGAAAAAAATATGCGAGTTTTTCGCAACAAAATTAACAAGTACTTTTTAGTCTAATTTATATCTATAAGTTCACGCATTCAATCTGGATTGTTCCTATTTGTATTTTAATTTATTACATTGCAAAAATTTGCAGGTTCGATAATTGCTCTTTTCTATATTTCAAAAAATGGCCCAAAGCATGGAATGCTACTTGCAAATATTTTGTTTATTCCAGCTTTAGTTTTAATGGCTTCAATGGGAATTTTTGGTAAGGAAATGGGTTTGATTGTAGCCCTTATTAGTGCAGTTTTTAAAGGAATATCGACTTCGGTTGAAAATATCTCGTATAATGTTAGTTTTTCGAAAGCTAAAACTGCCAAAAAAGTTGGAAAACAGCTTGGAATTTCATATATTTTAGAACATATTTCGAGTAGTATAACTCCTGCAGTTGGTGGATTTCTTGCGATATTTTTTGGAGTTGAGAAGCTTTTTGTGGTGTCTTCGGTGATTTTAGTTTTGACAACAATTCCACTTTTAACAACAAAAGAGCGAGTGAAGTCTGTTCGAAAAATAAGTTTTCGAGGTTTTCCATGGCGAAACTATAAGCATCTTTTGGTTATTTGTTATAGTTGTGGAATGGCTTGGAATTCTTTATATATTTGGAGCTTTTTTGCGCCGGTCTTTTTGCTAAAAGGTATTAATGCTTATGGCTCAGCTGGAATTTTGTCTTCGATTTCTTCAATTGCAGCTTTGGTCTCAGCTTTTATTTACGGTAAAGTGATTGATAAAAATAAAGAGCGAGGGCTTTTAAAAATCGGGGCTGTTTTTATGGGGCTAGTTTTTTCGCTTAGAATTTTTATTTCATCGAATCCGCTTTTACTTGGAATTTTAGAAATTATTGCTGCAATGGCAATGAATGGCTTCAATATGGCGAATTTCAAAGGTTTGTATGGCGAAGCTGATGAATCCGGAATGCGCATGCAATATTTATTTTTGTATGAAATCGGAATGAATACTGTTTCAGTTATTGCTATTTCTTTATTTGTAATTTTATTTTTTGTACTTCAAGGACTGGATCCATCAGGTGAACTATCAATGAGGATTATGATTTTGATTTCAAGTTTATCAATTTTGCCAATGATTTTTACAAACTATCGTATTTATCGAAATAAAAAACGCCAATTCCGAGAATGATGAAACCTAAAGCTCCTATTCACCGATTTTATCTTAATTTTGTATTTTTTGGCGGAATTATTTTTGGCACTATCTTCTCGGTTTTTTCGAAAAATACAAGTCTTAAATCAATTGTTTGGCTAATTTTAGCAACAATTTTTATTCTTATTCTCTTGGATTTTTGCTCGGAAGTTTTGTTTAATTTTAGCCCTAATTGCCGGAATTTTGCTTTCTTTGTGGCGAGGCTCAGTTTATAATTTCGAAAATTTAAAGATTGCACAAAATATTAAAAAAGATGGGATTGTTCAAGCTATCGTTCTCGAAGATCCAGACCTCAAGGAAGATGGAAGTTTAAGAATCCGTGCAAAAATTATAGGAATTTCGGATAAACAATTCAGTGGAAAGGTTTTCATCAGCTTAAAAACAAATCAAAAAAATTCGTAGGAGTGACGAGATTTTAGTAAAGGGAAAAATTTCTGAAGGTTTTGGTGATTTTGCGATTTCAATTCACAGAGAAGACTTATAAAGATTAGCCCAAAGAGTGATTTTATCCGCGATATGCGAGATTCTTTTTGCTGAAGGGATCCGAAAATTTATTCCTTCACCAGAGGTTGATTTGGGGCTCGGCTATCTGTTAGGTCAGAAAAAAATTCTTTACCAGAGGAGATTTCTAAAAGCCTTAACAATCACAGCTTTAACGCACATTGTGGTTGCAAGCGGATATAATTTAACTGTTCTAGTGATGGCAGCCCAGCGAGTTTTTAATAAAATTTCAAGAAAGATAGCTTTATTTGCAGCAATTTTACTAGTTTTAGGATTTGTTTTTGTGGTTGGATTTACGCCGTCGATGATTCGTGCAGGGATTGTAGCAATTTTTTTGGTTTAATTTTATGGTATTTTGGTAGAAAAACCCAAGCATATTTTCTTCTAACTTTTGTAGCAGCGATAACTTTAATTTTCGAACCTTCGAACTTGCTTAATCTAGGCTGGCAATTGTCGTTTGCTTCATTTTTTGGTGTTTTGATTCTTTCCCCACTATTGCAGAAAATATTTTTTGAAAAACCAGAAAAGCTAAATTCTGCTTTAAAATTATTTTTCGAAACTTTTAGTGCTCAAATTACAACACTTCCTTTGATAATTTTTACTTTTGGCACAGTAAGTGTAATATCAATATTTGCGAATATGCTAATTTTGCCGTTTGTACCAAGTGCGATGCTCGCAACTTTTTTAACAGGAGTTTTTGCAATATTTTCACCAGTTGCTCATTTTTTTGGCTTTTATTGCAGAATTGATTTTAAAATACTCAATTTTTATAATTGGTGAGTTTTCAAAAATCAAAGGAGCGCAGTTAGAAATCAGCTTTGGCTTTAGTGAAATGCTAATTTGCTATTTTTTTGCTTAATTTTTGGCAGTTATTTTAATTAATTTTAAGCTTCTAAAGGATAAGATACTCAATATTTTGAATGAATCCTGAAACGTGATATAATTATATTATTATGAATTTCGAAAAAGAAATAAATTCAACAGATGAAATGATTGCTTTCGGTGAAGAAATTGGTAGGCAAATTTCTGAAGGAATGGTTCTGGAACTTATTGGTGATGTTGGCGCTGGGAAAACTACTTTTACAAAAGGTTTGGCAAAAGGTTTGGGCATTTCCGAAACGGTTCAAAGCCCGACTTTTACGATATCACGAGTTTATGAAGGTGAGAAACTAACGCTTTCGCATTATGATTTCTATAGATTGAATGATTATGGAATTATGGAAATGGAGCTTGCTGAAAATTTAAATAATCCAAAAAATGTAACAGTGGTTGAATGGGCTGGTGATCTAGCTAAAATTTTACCAAAAAAACATTTGAAACTGGTTTTTGAAAGTTTAAGTGAAAATCAAAGAAAAGTTAAAGTGAGAGAAGTGTAATGATTTTATTTCTAGATACATCAACAGAGAAATGCAAAAATTTGGCTTGATGAAGACTTTTTTTCGAAAAAGAACTGGGCCGAAACATGGCGCGAGATATTCTGGCTTTTTAGAGGAATGTTTGAATTCTATTGGTAAAAAATATGAAGATTTTACTGGAATTGGTTTTTTTGCGGGGCCGGGGAGTTTTACGGGATTAAGAATCGGAGCTTCAGTTGCAAACACTTTAGCTGATGGCTTAAAAATTCCAATTGTTGCAGTGAAAAGTGATGAAAATTGGCAAGAAATTGCTTTCGAAAAGCTTGAAGAATGGTAAAAAAATGATAAAATTGCGCTACCTTTTTATGGTAGAGATGCAAACATAACAAAAACCGAGGAAGTAATGAAAAAAATAGAATTTTGATAATTATTGGAAAAATTATTCAGGCGATTTCAAGATTGAAAGGCGGCGGTTCGGCATTGCCTGGGCTTGTTATGGAAAAAATTAATCCGAATTTTATTTCGAACATGTTAAAGGGCTTAAAATATGGTGTTGTGGTAATTAGTGGCACGAATGGAAAAACTACAACTACAAAAATGGTTGTTGAACTACTCGAAAGCCAAGGGTTAAATGTATTTTCGAACAAAACTGGTTCGAACTTTGTTCGTGGTGTAGGTGCGGCAATTCTTTCTGAAGCTAATTGGAGCGGCAAGCTTGAGACCGACATTGCCGTTTTAGAACTTGATGAAGCTCATGCAACTCATTTTGTAAAGTTAATCCAGCCACGATATTCGCTTCTTTTAAATGTGATGCGCGACCAGCTTGATCGATTTGGTGAAATTGATTATACTGCAAAAATTATTGCATAAGATTGGTGAAAAATACTTTTGGTTCAGTCGTTTTAAATGCTAACGATAATTTTTTTGAGTAAAAAAAGGAATTTTCAAAAAGATTTTTTTCAAAAAGTTGTTAAGTTTGGATTTAATCAAAAAAATTGGCAGACTTTTTTTCCAAATGATGATGAAATTCATCTAAAAAAATCCTAAAAAAATCACGCCGAAAAAAATTTTTAGCAAATGTTTTGCTTGAAGATTTTTTTCGAATAATATTGCAAAAATTTCTTTGGGGTGGAAAAAAACTGATGAGTTTAAACTCAAAATTGGCGGGATTCATAATATTTTAAATTTAACTGCTGCGATCGCTTTGGTTGAAGAAATTTTTGAATGCTGAAAAAAACTTAAAATCAATCGACAAAAAAGTAATTTGCACGGCAGAGAAAAAATTCAGCCGGCTTTTTGGTAGAGGTGAGAAAAATAAAAAATTAATGGTAAAGAAATTGAGATTATATTAGTTAAAAAAATCCGGCTGGTTTTTCGAATAAATTTACGAAATTTTTGAGCCTGATAAATATGATACAATGATTGCAATTAATGATAATTATGCAGATGGTCGTGATATGAGCTGGCTTTGGGATGTAGATTTTTCAGTCTTGAAGCACGCTGGCGTCCAAGCGATTTCAGGTAATCGAGCTTATGATATGGCGCTTCGACTTCTTCATGATGATGTTGATTTTGAAGAAGATAGTGTGAATCTTGATATCGCTGAATCGGTTATTGATTTTATCGAAAAAGCAAAAAAAGATAAGCGGATTTATGCAACTTATACAGCAATGTTGGAAATTCGAAAAGAACTTTCGAAAATTTCAGAAGTGGAGAAGATTTTATGAATTTAAAAATTTTGTGGCTCTATGTTAAAAAAATATGAATATTTATGGTGATTATGGTAATATTTTAGCATTAAAAAAACAGATGGAACTTCGTGGAATAAAATACGAAATTATTGAATACAATCCTGGAGATGAATTTCCTGAGGATGTTGATATTATTATTGGCGGGGGCGGTCAGGATTCGGGCCAGAATCAAATTCAAGATGATTTACTGAAAATTGCACCAAAATTACGAAAGCTTGCTAAAAAAGGTGTACCAATGCTAATGGTTTGTGGACTATACCAGCTTTTTGGTGATTATTTTGAAACTGTAAATGGCAATAAAATTAAGGGTATTTGCTTATTTAAAGGTGTTAAAACGGTTGGTGGTGAGCAGAGAATGATTGGTAATATTGTTGAAGAATCTGATCAATTTGGTGAAATTATTGGTTATGAAAACCATAGTGGAAAAACTTATCTTTCGAAAGAGAATAAGCCATTAGCACGCGTTAAAAGTGGTGCAGGAAACACGCCCGATGGAAATTTTGAGGGTGCGATTTATAAAAATGTGATTGGAACATATTTACACGGCTCAATTTTTACCAAAAAACCCAAAAAAATTTCGTTATTTTTAATTGAACAAGCTTTAAAAAATAAAGATTATGAAATGCCTAAAGTTCTTTATAAAAATATTCGAAAAGCAAATTTGCTTGATCAAATCACTAGAAATGCGCGTGAAATTGCTAAAAAATGTCCACGATAGTACTTGATTTTTAGATTATAATTTGGTAAAATGGTTGGGTATTGGGATGTCGCCAAGTGGTAAGGCACCAGGTTTTGGTCCTGGCATTCGGGGGTTCGAATCCCTCCATCCCAGCCAAATTAAGAACACGAGTTAGGTGTATAGACTGACTCGTGTTTTTCATAATTTCCTTTCTTGGAAAACACAAAAGAGCCGACACATCAGCAGTGGTGTCGGCTCTTTTGTTGTTTCAAATGGAGTGATTGAGATTTGTACTAATCATTCCATAGAGACAAGAAAAACTCTATAAATAAATTCATACTTTAACAATCTGGCAATTATATCAAATCAATCTAAGATTTCGAAAAGTGGTTTAAATAGTAAAGAATTAAGAAAAAAACCAACGAATAGATTTCGAAGATTTAATAATTTCTCAGGCTATTTGAGCTGATAGCGATGCCCACCCGAGCAGTTGCAGGTTTTGTCATCTCGCACTGTAGTTATCAGCTTGAACAGCCTGAGAAAGGGAATTATGAACAAAATTAACGAAACCGAGTTCGAAAAAAAGAGCTTGATAAAAATCAAGAACTCTAAAAATTGAACTCAAACCAAAAAAACACAAAAAAAGGAGAAAAATAAAATGAAAAAAATATTAAGAAATTTAACTGGAAAAAAATTAATCGAAACAACTAAAACAATTGTAATTTATACAGCCGTTATTGCTGGTTTGGCCTTCTACTTTGGAATGAAACAAGGTGAAAGCAATACTAAAGTAAATAACGATAAATTAGTTGAGACTATTCGAAATTTAAACCAAAACAAGTAAATCCAAAGGTATCGAATTCGATAGGTTTTAATTGTGGCGAATTCGCCACAATTAAAAACCAACTCTCGAAGCTGCGACTAAACAACCAAGCTCAGCTCGAACTGTGGAGGTTCGAGTTCAGCCCTCGCCCAAAAATTGCGAGTTCACAGGTTACTGGTCGGTGCGAAGAGTTTCGAGAGGTAGTTGAAAAAAATACCCGTGGGATTCAAAAGTTATGCTGGCAATTGCTCGAGCAGAAAGTGGCTGTAACCCAAAAGTCGGATAATACTGGATTAAACACAAATGGAACTTACGACTATGGATTATTCCAAATTAACAGTGTTCACGGCCACAGCCGAGATATTCTGGCAAATCCAGCCAAGAATACAGAGATTGCTTTCAAAAATCTGGCAATCACAAGGCTACCAAGCGTGGAGCGCATACAACAACGGATCTTACTTGAAATTTATGAACTAACCAACATAAGGAGAATTATATGAATAACAACCAATTAACAGACCAACAAATTAAAGAATTATTCTTTGAAATCGTTTTGAAAGAAAAAAAGCATACATCGAAGATGTCGATTGCGACGGCGAAAATTACGCCACAATCGCAGGCGATATATTTGATGAAGATTTTAATTCATATTTAGATAGCATTGGTTTCTGGGAAGAATCACCAAGTGTTGAAGCTTGGCACGATTATCATGAAAGGGGATTTTAAGATGAATAGCTTAGTTAAATATATCGGAGATGAAGTTCAAATTGAGAAAAATTAAAGATTCAGCAAAAATTAAAAATCTATTCTGAATTCTGGAGTGAATCAAAAATGGCTCAAAAATCATCCAACTGCAAAAAATGTTAAGTATCTTCCAATCGATAAAATTGAGATATTACTTGATATGATTTTTTTCAAGAGTGGCGGATTGAGATTTTTAAACATTTCACAGCTCGCACAAAGTGTTTGTGCAACAGTTCGGGTTCATTACAAAAAAACCCAATCACTGGCGAGTGGAGCTTTCATGATGGTGTTGGCGCGAGCCCACTTCAAACTAATGCTGGTAAATCTGCTGCAGACCTTGCTAATATCAAGAATAATGCGGTTCAGTTAGCCGCCCCTGCTGCTAAATCTTATGCAATAAAAAGATGCAGTTGAACATCTTGGTAAAAATGTTTGGTCGAGATCTTAATCGAAGTGATACGGTCGGCTATAAATTTTTATATAAAGATGAGCAGGAACAGCAAAAAGAAGTTAAAGATAATTCGCAAGAACTTATCACTCAGCTTAAATCTTCAAAAAAACCCTCAAAAGAACTTCAAGCTAATTTTGTAAAAAGGAGTTAATCAATTTAAAGGTAATAACGAAGTAATTGCAGAATTAATCCAAATTAAAGATGAATTGAAAGGTAAATTGAAATGAAAAATCTTAAACCTTGAACAACGATCAGATGAATGGTTGCATTTTCGCGAAGGCAAAATCAGCGGAAGTAAAGCTAAAGAATTTGGCACACCTCGAACGGTTTTAAAATCTGAATGGTTAGAGCTTGCAGAAAAGTTAAAAATCGAAATTCCACTCAACCAAAAAGGTCAACCAAAAAACTTAACGATTCAAGAACTCAAAGAATTGATCGGTGAAGCTGAAGTTGAAAAGAAAGAATGCGAAGTTGAACTTGGTGATGCGATTTATAAGCTGATAGCTGAACGAATTGCAAAGCCAATCAACGAGAACGATTACGTAGATCGTTTAAATGGTCGCAAATATTCTGCTGCTCTTCGTGGTGAAATCCTTGAAGAAGAAGCTCGCGAGAAAGTCGCACAAAAACTTGGCAAAAATATTATCGAAGGTCGGGTTTGGCAATCTGATATTAACGAAAATATCATTTGTTCACCAGATGGTGAAATTGCCAATAAAAACGGCGAAATCACTGAAGCGGTAGAAATCAAATGTTTAGACAACTGGAAGCAAGTCCGAGCCTTTTACGAACGACAAACACCTAGTGAATATAGACAACAAATTATTCAATACTTTGCAGTGAATGAGAAACTTGAAAAAAACTCTACTTTGCAATGTATTCAGACTCTTTTCGCTCTTGCACCACAGCTTGAACTCTTAATCTTCAAGTTTGACCGCAAGGATTTCGAGAAAGAAATTCAGCGAGCAATTTACTTCGAACAATCTGCTCTCGCGTTAGTGGAACAAGAAGTAGAAAAACTATTATTTTAATGAAAGGATTTTATGACTCAGGAAGAATTAAAAAGCATCACCATTACACCAGAAGAAACTAAAGAAAGTGGATATTTCGAGTTTGGTGTCCATGAAGTAAAAATCGCTAAAACTAAGATTGATAAGCATGATAATAAACCTTACGCAGAAATCTTTGTCGAAAACGAATCGGCTGAAGATCGCGCAAGGCTTTGGTTGCACACCCCAGATACGCGCAGGATTTCAATTGATACCGTTCGCAGAATTTTAGTTCACAATCAAGAAAAATGAAGATATTAAACAAAAAGATTCGTGAGAAAAATCCAGCAAATTAAAAAAACTTGGCAGACTTTGCAGCACTTCTCGAAAAAACAGTTGGCTGCACTGCCTGGTTCAAGGTTAGCGAAGATGAAGACCGAACTTATGAGAAAGACGGCAAGGTTAAAAAATCGATCAATCGCCGAATTTATGGTTATGAGCCAAAAATCTGACAATCTAAAAACTCAAGCTGAAACTAAACCTGAAACTCAAGAGCCCGAAGCACCCTGACAACTTCGATGAACCAGTTGACCTAAGCGATATTCCTTTTTAAGGAATAAAGATAGTTTTAAGAAAGTTCAGTCTTTCGATGGGCACAAGTTTCGCAAGTGGTTTAGGGGCTACAAAAAAAGTCGAGCACCTCCTTATTAATAGCTCGCTGCGATTATTTCGCGGTTATGATCCTTGTGTCCGTTGGAAGGCTGAACTTGAATTTAATTAGTATTTTGGAGACTTAAAATGATCAAGAAAGAAGAAAAACTTACATCTCGAAGTTTGCGACTATCTCCGCAAGAATTATCCTGATGTGCTATTTTCGAACCGATTTTAGTTCAGGCATGAAAATGACACCTGGCCAAGCTGCGAAACACAAGAAATTTCAGAAATCACGAGCTTGGCCGGATTTGTTCATCGCTAAGCCAGAAAAAAAGATGTTTTTCGAGATAGCTTTAGTGGCGATAAATATTTCGAAATTTTTTTGCTGGATTATTTCTTGAGTTGAAGGCTGAAGGTATAAAAACTTTATAAAAAAAGAATGGTGAAATGGTTGCGAATAAACACTACCAAGAGCAAGCGGAGATGTTAGAGAAGTTACGAAAAACTTGGCTATTGTGCGGATTTCGCCGTTGAGTTACGATCAAGCAATTCGAATTATCACAAATTATCTCGGTGAACCAAAACAGAAGAAAGTCGAATTTTAATAACTAAAAAAATGAAAGGATAAATTATGAACCAACCTGATATTCAGCATTTAATTATGCAAGACTTGAAATTTAAAAATGTCGGCCTGGCGAGCAATCGCAATTATCGCCCTAATACTCTTTTTCGGGTGCGGTTGGATTGTTCATTAGTTCAGAAGCTGAACTCAAAAGCACTAAAGATAAGCTAAATACTATGATCAATTGCCAAAAGTAAATTAAAAGCCATTTTCCCAACTTCAGGAATATGGTTTTAGGGAGAAAAGAATAGAAGAAATGAATGATTTTACAGTTAGATGGAAAGATGAAAAAAGGTGTCGAGCACTCTAAAAAAATTATAAAAACCATAAACGATGCAACCTATGCTCGAAACTGGCTACTCAAAAAAAGGTGCAAAAACAAGTCGAAATATTTGTTAATAAATAAGGAGGAATATGAAAATTGAAATTCAATTTAAAAAAATAGCCAAACTTTAATCCCTGTAAAGGTGATTCCTGCTGAATGAAAGCGATATATCGAGGTGTAGCTTGTGTTGAACTATTCAATAAAAAATTCAAAGTTCCGGAACATAAATCTCGAATTTTTGAAAAAACACCTGAAGAAATTAAAAAAGCTTTAAAGATTGAAGAAGATCGAAAAAAAGATACTTAGACAATCAGCAGAAAAAGAAAACAAAGAAAGGATAATAAATGGCAGGAACAAAAGCTGGCGGACTAAAAGCCGCCGCAACAAATAAAGCAAAATACGGCAAAGGTTTTTACTCCCGAATCGGCAAGAAAGGTGGCCAAAACGGAAGAACTGGCGGATTCTATAATAATCCAGAGCTCGCTAAGCATGCTGGCCGTAAAGGTGGCAAAATCGGTGGTCTAAAATCTAAGCGTGGTAAAGCTAAAACTGCTTTAGCGGCTTAATTCTTCGCCCTGTCATATGGCGTTAAACTGGGCAAATGCAAAAAACCTAAAACTCTTTTGCGAAGTGTTCTAAAAAAATATAGCAGACCAATGGCGAAGTCCTACTTCGCCCTCGAACCTGAGCATAACTAAAATTATAAATAATAATGTGGTAGTTATGATAATAGTTTTGGCGTGGTTTGTCTCAACGCGCAAAGTTATGTTCAGATTTGAGGGTTAAGCAGAAATAAGCACCTTTAACACGATCATAAGCAATTTTCAAGTGTTTCTGCTTAATCCTCAATAGTATTAAAGGAGAATAAAGAATGGAAAATGAAGATAAATCAACAAACATATCGACTAATGGTGGTATAGGATTTTTAGGAGCATTAACAATTTTGTTTATTGCTTTAAAACTAACTCATGTTATTGATTGGAGCTGGTGGTGGGTTCTAGCACCACTCTGGATACCAGTCGCAGTAGTTCTTGGAATTATTGCGATTGTAGCTATTGTGGCGTTGTTTGTAAAATTTATAGTAAACGAATTGAGGTAGATATGAAAAATACAGAATGGAATAAGCTTACCACAAGACCTCTTAATAATGAAGAAAAAGAGGTTTACGGAAATAGATTTGACTTTATGTGGGAAGGTAATCAACCTGAAATAGGTGAAGAAGTTCTTGTTTATACACTTCGAAGCAAAGAAGTATATACAGATATTTGGACTGATGATTTTAATTATGGTCTCGGTTTTGAAAATACAGAGGAAAAAGTTGTTTATTGGATGAGCTTCCCAAAACCGCCTAAAAATTAAGGAGAAAAAAAGATGAATAAGCAAGAACCAACTAACAAGGAACTTTTTAGAAATAGTGGCAATCCTTGCAGAGCTATCGCTACAAATCATGACTGAAAAATCGCACATATTGGAACAACTTTAAGAATCCCCCAGAAACAAGGGGAGAAATGTGGGAACAAGAAGATAAACTCGAAGAGATAAGTAAAAGAGTTAATTTTCTTTGCGAGAAATCGCAAGACCTTGTGTTGGAGCATAAGGGCTTATTGAGTTTAGAAATACTAGGAGAATAAAAAAAGGACTAAAAATATGCTAAACAAAGCGGATGAAGATTTTACAATTATTCTTAATGAATATGATGAAAAACGGAGAAAAGATAGTTGAACATAGGTTTAAATCAGAGCAAATGTATTGGGAATATTATGAATTACTTCAAGCAATCAAGAGAATGAACCGCCCGAATATTTCGGAAGAAGAATACCGAAAGTGGTTTGAAGAACAATGTAAAACTTGGTCGAAAATAGAAAATCTCGAAGAAAAGCTCGAAGAATGGTCATAAAATGAAAGCGGAAAAATGGAATTTCGAAAAACAAGAATACGAAGAATATGAACTGCCAGATAATTGTCCCCTAATCTGCTACGATATGGAGAAAATAATAAATTGTGCAGATTGTAGAAAGAAATTCAAATTTGGAGATGGCTATTGTAGTAGAACAATTCACAACGAATCAGGTTTTGGTTATCCAGTATGCGAAGAATGCTATAAAAAAGAATTAGAAAATGAGAGGAAGTATAAAGAATATGTTTAAAGATATAGATTGGTCAAAAGTATTTTTATCCTTAATGGTTCTACTTTTGATAGGCTGGATTACTTTTATCATTATATGGGGTGTTCAAAATGAACCGCCACAACACAGTGCCGACACACTTCGAAAGATTAAAATTTGCCGAACCTATTCAAATGATTTTTGGCGGAATGATATAGATTTTATCGATGGTAAATGTTATTACAAAGGTAAAGAAGTAGAGATAAAATAAACCTATACTGTCGAGGGTTTTATCTTTAACTAGAGAAGAGGTGGAATAACTAGCTAAAGCTGTAATATGATATAATGTAAGTATAGGGTGAGCTGTTAAATAAAAAATGAAAGGATAGAGATTAATGCAAAAATTAACAGAAATCGCAAAACAAATCTTAGCGGTTCTATATGCTCAATATATGAAAACACCCAATATAGTATTGCGAGAAATATATTTTTCAGCTCAAAATGGTCTTAATATTGGTTATGGCGACAATAAAAAAATTAATAGACGTTTTAAAAAGATATTTCAGGGCAGCGAAGCTATGTTATCTGCTTGTTTAAAATATTTATTCGAAAGTGGTTATATCTCTTGTCAAAGTTTTTCCGAAATGATGGATTGTGATACTATGTTTATCGGAGTTTCTCTAGCTGCTAAAGGTATTGATTACTCAGAAGGTTTAATTAGAGGCGATGCTGAAAATATCAAACAAGCCGGGTTGATTATTAATGGCGATGTTAATTTATCGCCCTAAATTAGAATCTCTTTTGAAAGTGTCAGATTTAACTGGTTTTGGTGAACTCTTTAAAAGCTCTTTCCCTCTAAAGAATAGGTTTACTTCAATCTCTATATATGCTATAATATACATAAAGGGAATAATGGGCACACTATCAGTCAAAAGATTGTTTAGTGTGCTCATTTTATTTTTGGGCAGAAAGGTGGACGATGGCTAATCCTAATTTTAGCTCAAAAATACTAATTCGTAAACTAGAAGATGATTCAATAGTCGTTTTTTACGATAAGCATTCAATTTATGTTAAGAGTCGAATGGGAATTTTAGTTTTTCATCGCTGGTTCGCTCCAAAAGGATATTACACTAAAAACTTCAAACCATTTTCTGAAATAGCTAAGCGCAAGAAACACTTAACAGTTAAACGCTTACTAGATGCTGGGTTAAAATATGGCGTAAGCTACGCTATGGGAACTAAAATACCACAACCAAAATCTGATAGTCAAGAAGTAAATTTTATTTCAGAAAAAAAGGAACTTGGACAAGAAGACTTACGGCTGATTATTATTCAGAAAAGGAAAAACAAGATATACTTAGAAAGATTGGTTATGGCGACTAAAAAAGTAAAAAAAGGTAAAGAGCGAAATTTTTCACCAAAGCAAATCAAATTTGGGATGTTTTATTATTTACCGGATTCTCCGACTTTTGGGAATGCGCTGCAAAGTGCGATTCGCGCTGGTTTTTCTGAAAAATATGCGAAGAATATTACAGTTAAGAATCTGGAATGGCTAGAAGATATTGTGGTGGAAATTGGTGGAAAAGGTGTTTCGAAAGATAAGCTTGTTCGTAAAGCTAAAAGAGTGTTAGATAAGAGTTTGGACAGTGAAGATGAAAAGATAGCACAAGACACAGCTAAGTTTATTGCGAAGACGACAACAGAGTTTAGTGAAAAGCAAGATATAGTGTCGAACGGCGAAACGCTAACTGTTGCAACATTGGAGTTTGTGAATGGAGATAATCCGAAAGAAAGTTAAAGTTCCAATTGAGTTTAAGCCACTGTTCGAAGAGAACAAATGGCGAAACCTTGTTTTTTTATGGTGGGCGATCAAGCGGAAAAAAAGCCACGATGTCGCCCTTTCTCAAGTTTTTAAGAGCAAGAGAAAAAGAGATTGAAATTTTTAAACTGTCGAGAATTTCAAAACTCAATTAAAGATTCAACGCATGCTTTAGTGAAAGCTATTATTTTTTTGAATATGGCTTTGAAACTGAATTTATAATTACTAATGATTCTATAAAAACATAAAAAGAACTGAAAGTGAGTGGATTTTTTTAAAGGTTTACATGATAATGTTGAAAGTTTGAAATCTATACCAAACATTGATGAAGCTTGGGTTGAAGAAGCAAGCACTGTTACCAAGCGCTCTATTACGCTGCTTAAAAAAATACTGTGCGTAAAGACAACTCGAGGCTTATTTTTTTTACCTTTAACCGAGATACAGAGCGTGATCCAGTCTATGTTGAATATGTAATGAAGAAACCTGATAACACTTATGCAATTAAAGTAAATTATGATGTATTAGAAAAAGAACGGGCTTTTTTTCCAGAAGTGATGCGAATTGAAATGGAAAAACGACAAGAAAAACAACCCGCAAGAGTTCGCTCATACCTGGTTGGGCGAGCCACTTTCACAAATCGAAAATGCTATTTTGAGCCGTGATAGAGTGCTAAATGCTATGGATCGAGAGATAGAAGATGACGGTGAAATTCAAATAGGCGTTGATGTGGCACGACTTGGCGATGACCGCTCTGTGTTATGGAAGCGTAAGGGCTTAAGGACAATTGACTTTAAAGTGTATGAAAAACTCAGGACTAATGAGCTTGTGAATAAAATAGAACAGTTCGCTCAATCAGATAAGGGAGCGTTAATCAAGATTGATGATACGGGAGTTGGTGGTGGTGTAACTGACCAGTTGTTAGCTAAAAATTATAACGTTCAAGGTATTAATTTTGCGCAGAAGGCGGTAAATGATGACAAATATCCGAACTGGATTAGCGAAGCGTGGTTTCATCTTCAAGAAGTAATAGATGAAATACAATTGCCAAATAATACAGATTTGTTGCAAGAATTAACGACTAGAACTTGGAGCATGGATAAAAAAGGTAAGCGTGCGGTGGAAAGCAAGGGTGATTATAAGAAACGTGGAAATCGAAGCCCTGACTTGGCTGATGCGTGCATTTTGTGTTATTATACGCCACCGAAGCCGAAACCTATTGTTTATGCTGGGGTGAGATAGTGTAGTATTACTCGACTATTTGAATTTATAGTTTAAATATGTTTAGAGATTTTTTTAGCCGTTTGGTCGGCGGTAATATAAAAAAGAAGAGCGCCATGCACTACGCTTTCAATCGGCCAAAATCAATGTTAGGTGCGCATACATTCTATAAAGGGCTATCATATGACAACTCATATCCGTCTATTTCACGAATTGTGAATGAGTTTATGACAATTAGACCGTATGCGATAGATAATAACGGTAAAACAATTCAAGATTCGGTGGTGATGAATAAAATATATCACCCGAATCAACAAATGAGTGGGGCGACCTTTCGTGAGGCTTTTAGCACTCCTAAGTTTGGTTTTTCCTAAAGTTTATGTTTTGGTTTGGAGCTATAATGAACACGGCACTCCAACAACTGGACAGAAGATTACTCCTGAAAATCTAGCGGGGTTTACTATTCTTGAAGGAGTTTCTGAATATTATGTTGGCGAAGAAAAGCGTTATCGAGTTGGTTCTAATGAGTATTTTGATTATGAAATTATTGAACTTCGAAGTGGGGTTAATCCATATGATTTGAGCGGAGGATATAGCCCGACTGATGCTGCTCGAAAATGGGCATCCATTGATGATTATATTGCAAGCTATCAAGCTGGCTACTTTGAAAATGGCGCTGTGCCTGCTGGACAGTTTATTATTACTGCTGGAAGTGTTGAAGAATATAACAATATTGTTGATGATCTGCAAGCACGACACCGTGGCAGTGGCAATAATAACAATGTGGTTTATGTTCATCGCCCAATTGAAAGTGCAACAGGCAAGCCAGTTAATGCTCAGATTGAGTGGGTGCCGTTCGCTGAGAGTAATAAGAATCTTGACTTAAAAAGTTTGTTCGACCAAGCTAATAAGAAAAATTGACAGTATTTACGGTGTGCCGGCGAGTGTTCGAGGCGTAAATGATAACAACACTTATGCTAGTGTGCGAGTAGATGAGCAGATTTTTTTATAAAAATACACAATTAAACCTTTTGCAACGCGGATTTGGAGTGAGTTTACGCATCAGTTGAATCGAATTACGGGCGGACTTGGCTTTGCGATAACTTTTGACCTTGAAATTCCTGGTGTGGCTGAAGAAGAGAAGATTGAAGCTGAACGCAAAGCGGCTGAATTGACTTTGATTAAGACTGGCTTAGAAATGGGCTATTCATTAGATAGCATAGTTGATGCATTTGAGCTCTCGAATGGCTATAAAACGCTTAAAATGGGTGAAACTCCACCAAAAATTGAGAATGATAAGCCTGAAGTTGATGACGGTGGTGAAGTTGAAGAATCGCCAGAAGATTTAAACGCAAAAAGCGTGCATATCTGCAATCATTGCGGAGATCATCACTGTTTAAAAAGCTGATACGAAAAATAAAAAAACGAAAAAGCAAAAAAAGATAAAGACCAGAATGCACTAGAAACTGTCTTTCGTGATATGACTAATGAACAGATTGAGCGAGCTATTGATAGTGATTTTGAAGATTTTAACCTTGGTGATAAAGACCGTGAGAAGTTTAAGCAAAGAATAAAGGTGATATTGCTGAGTGTGCTAGTAACTCGTGGTGTGGTGGCTTGGAGTGATTTTGTTTCAATATTAAAACAAAACAACATATCAACTGATGATCTAACCGAATTTAAGCTTTCTGACAAGCTAAAAAAGCATTACGACAAAATGATAGCTGATTTTACTAAGAGTTTTAGCGAAGATACGGCCAAGTCGATTGCGAATAGAGTTGCACAAGCTGAAACAGAAGATTGGAACAAGGAACAGTTAGCTCGTAGCTTGCGAGATATAACAAAAGCTGAAGAGTGGCGGATTCAGCGAATAGCTCGCACTGAAACACACCGAGCGCACGGCTTGGCTGGCGTGGAGGCTGGCGTGCAAATTCAGAATGAATCTGGCGTGCAGATTTATAAAGAGTGGGTGGTTGTTTCGCATAATCCGTGCAAATATTGCCGTGGAATGAATGGCCGGCGAGTTAATGTAACTGAAAGCTATGTTAAAAAGGGCGGAATTTTGATTGGTAAATCGAAAATCCGGGTTAATGATTACGCCGATATTGACACAGCTGGCGCTCATCCGAACTGTTCTTGCGTGGAGAAATTTGGGATTGAGGAAGAAAAAGACAAGATTTTTGATTATTCAAAGCTCAATCAAGATGACCCTGAATACATGTATCCACATGAGCAGGATTTTTATGAAAGATTGGTTAAAAAATATGGAGAAGTTGATAGAATACCGAAATCGGACTTTAGCACACCAACGAGTGACTTTATAATAAATAATATAGAATGGGAACTTAAAACTATCATGAAGGATGAAATTGGTAGGAATACTGTTCGAAATGAGATATATAAGGCTACAGATAGAGGTAAACGAAATATTTTTTTATCGATAATTACCAAGAAAAAAACATGATGTCAAAAAAACTTATGGAGATGATTGAGAAGCATATTTCTATTGAGAAAAAAATGATAAGCTAATTGATAATCTAGTTCTAGTTTCTGGAGATAATTTCATTAAAAATTAAATAAGAAAAGAGTGATATTGCAATCCCGAACCAATTCCGGGGCAATACCACTCTATACTTTAATACTATCATATTTAAGCTAAAAAAGTCAATATTATCTAATTATTTTTGTATAGCTCGACTATTTACTAGTAATATTAATTTGTAATAGTAAATTTAAAGAGGAAATATGGCAGAAAAAGTTAAGAAAACAGCACTGGAGCTGAAAACTGAAATTTCGAAGTCCGTGGGAGAAAATGAGGAGCGAAAAATTAGGTTTGTAGCATCGAGTGTGAACGAAGATCGCCATTATGAGAAAGTGGACGTTGCGAGCCTTCGCTTACCTTTAAAACAAGGTGGTGAGATTCGAGCGGGAGCAATTCCGACAGAAGGAGTGAATGATCTAGTGGATATTCCGCTGATTCTAAACCATTCCGGTGATGTTCGGGATACAATCGGTTCAGTGCGTAGTGCTTTCTATGAAAAATGGTGAGCTAATTTTTGAAGCAGGTATCTCGAAACGAGAAATAGCGCAAGAAATGCTGCTACTGCTCGAAGAAGGACACCTCTCAAATGCGTTCTCAATTACAATGTCAGATTTTGACTACAATTTTGAAAGCGAAACGATTAGTAACGCTGAAATTATTGAGGTGAGCTTGGTTTTCCGCGGAGCTAACAGAGAAGCAAGGCTTTTGGCCGTAAAATCTCTGAAAGGTGATGAAATGAGCCAAGAAAAAGAAACTCCAGAAGTTTTGAAAAAAGAGGCAACAACTACAGTTTATCCTGAAGTTGTAGCAGACGATGAACCTGAGGGTTGAGCAGGCTGAAAATTCAACCGAAAAATAATAATTATAACGAAGAGAAAGAGGAAGAAATGGATAAAGAAATTGCAAAAGATGCTATTTCAAAAGCAGCACCAAGCCAAGCTGTGAAGTCTTCAAGCAACTATCTTGAAACTCACGAGGCGATGAATGACTATGCGAAAATTCTTGAGAAATTTGCTGGTGCTAACGCTAACGAAGTGAAGAAAGCTTTGGGCTGATCATGTAGCGCAAAAAGGTATTAGTAATGTTGAGGCTTTACTACCAGGAGCAATGGTTTCAGCAATTAGTGATGGAATTGAGAAATCTGGAACTATCTGGAATATTCTTAATAAAACTGGTCTAACAGTTCGTCGAATCGATGCTGAAACGGCTGGTAATCGAGCACAAGGACATAAACGTGGCACAACTAAAAAAGAAACAGCACTAACATTTACTGATCGTGTGATTCGCGCTGGATTTATCTATGATTATCTAAAATTGAACAAAGAAGATATTGTAGAAAACCGTGATACTGGCGCTTTGGTGAAATTCGTGCTTGAAACTTTGCCAAAACGAATTATTACTGAAATTGAACGAGCAGTAGTGATTGGCGATGGTCGAAGTGGTGAAGATGACAAAATCAATAGTTTTGTTTCAATCCTAGAAGATGCTAAGAATGGAGTTTTTGCCACTGAATATACACCTGCTAAAGATGAGTTACTTTACAAGTCAATTGTTAAAGCAGCTACAAAAATTGTTCCAGAAGGTGATGTATACCTTGTAATGAGTAAATCTGCAAAAGCTGATCTAAAACTTTCTGAAACTAAGAGCGGTGCGTTGGTATTCCCACTTGGTGGTGATATTGCTGGCACTTTGGAAGTTAAAGAAATCTTTACTCCAAGCTGGTTCGCACCAGAAGGTGTTCAGGCTGTAATGTTTGTGGGTGATGCTTATGAAACAGTTGGTGATAATTCAATTGAAGCTTACACAAACTTCTCACTGAGCCAGAATAAACAAGAGTATCTACAAGAAATTTACGCTGGTGGTGCTTTGACTAAAGTTAAATCTGGTGTAGTAATTAAAAATCCTGCTGTGGCTTAATTGAAAGGAGAGGGCTAAGATGAAACAACCGATTTCAAAAGATGAGATTGCGGCGTTAATCGGACGCCCTCTCTTCTTATGAAGAACAGAACTTTACAATTTTAAATGAGCTAACTTCGGAACGCTTGAATAAACTGTTGAATGGTGGGTTTGATTCTGTGACTGACTGGACATCGGGGCTGAAGGTATTGTATGCGCGATTGTTTAATATCAGTGAGTTGGAACGGAACCATGATGTGGGTATTTCAAGAAAAAGCCGTAGATGGCTATAGTGTGGATTTTAAAGAAAAATACCAATTATTACGCTCAATTCTGCGAAGAGAACGCAGATTTGATTGCAAAGTATAGAATTTCTAACGGTGGAATTCGGCACGGAAAGACTATCTATGAGGATCTTCGACACTTTTTTTCTGAAACTGAATATTCATTTTTTTGCGAGTTAATCGCGGGAATGTTTACGGTAACACAATTGAAGAAGAATTAACGAACCGAAAAAGGTGTATTCCGTGAAAAAAATCTGGAATGAAACGAGGTACAAACGGTGAAGAGTTTGCAGAAAAATTCAACACTGTTCGTAAAACCTGAAGATATTCCAGTAGATGCTGTTGGTAATGGTATTCGAATAAATCACAAAAACCTACACTATTATTGCGATGTATGAAGGCAAGAATTTTGATACTAACGAAGTGGAACATTTAAAATTAACCCTAGAAAGGGCGAGCTATGGCGAAAGTTAAAGTGACATTTAACAGCAAGATGAAAGCTTATTTGCAAGTTCAGCGATTGAATATGCAAAAAAAGAGCTTGAGGCTAAGGCGGAAAAAAACGCTTGGTCGAGCTCGAATGCTTGCCCCTGTTCTATCTGGTGATCTAAAAATGAATGGTCGAGTGGAAAAAATACCAAATGGGGTTTCTGTGGTATTTGGTGATAGTCGAATACCTTATGCTCGGCGACGGCACTTTGAAAACCGTAAAAATCCAGCAACGATAAACTATTTGGAGAGAGCTGGTAATCAGACTAAGAAAGAAGGCTTTTATAATTATGAAAGGAGATAAATGATTACGCTAAATTTGCTAAAACTCCTTGAAAATAACGGATTTGGTAAGATTGAAAAAAACCTTTTCTGGCAGAAGCTTGGCCTTGGTAAAACTGGCTTGTATATCTCGAACATATCAGTGAATGGAGAACGAGGCAAGAGAAGAGTTCAGCATTATGAGATCTTCAGTATTGGTGAAAACGATGTTGAGGGTTTGAAAAAGCTTGAATCTGTTGCTGAATTTTTACGAGAAAACTACGCAATTAATGAATTACCAGCCGTGGATGGAATTTGTGAAAAAGTTCGAAATGTGGCGATTATGCCACCCTCTACGATTTCGAATGTAGGAGAGAATAGCCAAGGAAGAGTGGTTTATTCGATAAGTGGAGAGATAATTTATTAACAATAAAGGAGTCAAAAATGGCAACGACATATGAAAAAACATTAAATGCTGGTCTTTGGGAAATTGCTCTTGGTGATATGTTAATTCCAGCGGAGTTTTTTTAGGTGATATTAAGACCAAAATTGCAATGAAAACGGTGGAAAAAGATACTCAAGCAGGGACTTCAAAGCGCCGAACCAATGTGGTGGATACTGCAGAGGCAACTTTTACGCTTTACCTACCAAGCTTGGATTTCTTGGGTAAAATATTCCCTGAATATTATGCAAGAAGCACTGCTGGTGGTGGTGCGGTAACTTTTGGTGGTAAAAATGTAAAAGTGGCTGAAATGCCTGTAAATATGCACCAAAAAGGCGCTGAAACTGATGAAAATGATGTGCATTTCTTTAAGGCAACGGTTAGTGTGGATTTTGAGCTATCTCAGACAACAAGCGATGATCCGAGCGTGGAAATTACATTGAATGCGCAACCAACTGATAAGGGCTATGTGCGACTTGGAACTGGCGACTTAACTAAAAAGTCGGTTTATGATGTTGCAACTCAGGCGACAAAAGCAGTAGCTGGGTAGAATTTATAGACTATTATTTATAAGGGTGAAAAAATATATTAAAATACCCGTAGGGTCGTATATTGACAAAAAAATACGACCTACGGGTATAATTTAGATATGAAAAATATTTTTTTATCTAATCAAGATCATTTGAGGAATTTTTACAAGGTTTGTTAAATCTATTGATTTTTCTAATCCTGAGTTGTTAGAGGTGGAGACTCATAAGCAATGGATAACTGCACATCCAGCCATATTGGCTTTTACGGCCGCCTTGGCTATACAAACTGGAAAGGAGAATAGTTCTATTGAACTACCACTACCGGACAATGGTAAACACCTTGATTCTATGGGGCTTTTTAATTTTTTAAAAACAGAATCACCTTTTAAGTATGATAAGAAAGAATCATCAGGTAGATATATACCTTTGCAGGTTATAAAAACTGCTGATGATCAGTCTAAATTTATTGCTGAAATGGTGCCATTGCTACACTTACCTGAGAAAGAAAGTAGAATTATTAAGTATATAATAGGAGAGCTCGTCAGGAATGTTCTTGAGCATTCTCAATCTAATGATGGAGCAGTAGTTGCGGCCAATTACTATCCTAAAAAAAATAAGATTAGCATAGGTATATGTGATACAGGAATCGGTATATGGAAAAGCATGAACAAATATTGGCGCCCTAAAGATGATATTTCAGCTATCAAGCTTAGTCTTACTCCGGGAATTACTGGAACTACGCATAAAGAGGGTGGAACGGTAGATAATGCTGGTGCTGGGTTATTCTTTACTAAATCTATAGCACGAATTACGAGGAGTTATTTTACTATATTTTCTGGTAAGGCTGAATATACTCTTCTAAAAGGAGATAAGAGAAATAATGTACTTAAATTAAAAACAGATCCATTTGATGATCCGCATAGAAGCACTTCTATAGAAGGAGATTTTAAGGGTACTCTAGTGGCTATAGACATGTCCCTTGATAATACACCTGAGTTTCAAGCTATTTTAAAACTTATAAGTACAGTGTATGATAACGCTATTCGAGATCGTAAAAGAACTAAATATAAGGAACCTAAATTTCTATGATTATTATGTATAAAGAAGTTGGCAGTTTTGCCGAGAATAAAGAGTTAGCTAAAAAAATACGAGAAGAAAAAATTTTACCGACATTGGCTAAAGGTGAAAAAATTACATTAGATTTTAATAAAGTTGACGGGGCGACTCAATCTTTCGTTCACGCTCTTATTAGCGAAGCTATTAGAAGATACGGAGAAATAGCATATGAAAATATTCAATATAAAAATGCTAATGATGACGTGCAGGAGGTCATTAGAATAGTGTATAGATATATGCAGGAGAGCTTGGAATAAAAATTGCTTGCGAATAAAATTAAAACAGACCTTCATTGGTCTGTTCTTTTTAGGTGTGAAATATTTATTTGTATTTATTATAAAGCTTTATGCACGCATTGATTCGATTCTTAGCGCTGGTGGCAGCCATTAGTAAACCATCATAAGTGTAAGCATTTGAACCTATTTTGCCTCCTTTGGTATATTCACCCCTTAATACTAGGGTTCCTTTTGTGGTGTAAAGCATATTTTCAAAAACATATTTAGTCTTTTTACCTGCGGAATCTTTAATTTGGCGATAGTCGAAGCCTTTAATCTCTTCCCAAGAAAAAGTTTGCACAGTTTCATATTTAAAAGCTGAACCATATGAAAATTGAAGCTCTATGCCACCATTATAAGTAATTTTGAGGCGAGCTTTAGCGACTATTTCTTCTATTCCTTTGAAGTCACCGTCGTAGCTGCCTAAAACATATTGGCGCATATTTAGACTTTTAATTCTTATTTTATCTATAAAAATTCATAATATAAATACCTTTTCTTATATTTAGATTTTATATCTTTTAACGCCTAAAAATCAACTGTATTAGCTCGACTATTTAGAATTAATATAATTTCATAAGATTAAAAATGCTGAATGGAGGATTATATGACAGCAATTAGTATTACAATTGAAGATTTAGGTGTAAAAAAACGTGACTTTGAAATTGAGGGAAAAAGTCTTTACTTTTTACGAAGCCAATGGCTGGACATGAGCTGGAAAAAAAGCCAAATTATGTCAAAAAAATTGTGCGTTTACAAAAATGAGATGGTTAAGATGCAAAAAAACAGGGTGAAGAAAAACCTTGATGAAACGAAAGTTGAAGAAATATTAACTGAAATAGATAATTTGACAGAACGCTTGATAAATCACTCTGCAAAATTAGTAAGTGATGGAACACCAGAAAATCTTGGCGGTAAAGAATTTGTGTCTAAATATGGCGAAGATGGCATTAAATTATTGACTAAGCGACTATTTGGCGAGGAATAAATAAATGGCGAACATTTTAGATCTATTAACGGACGAAGAGAGAAAAGATATTGAGGCTCGGTATCAAGAACGTATAAAACGACGCCAAAATTCTTCTAAGCCTAAAATAACGCCAGAAATATATTTAATAGCTAAGTTTGGAATTTATTTTGGCTGGGAAGCGGTGCGAGATGTTCTCGATAATAAAATTAGCCTTGAGATGATGTTTGCAATGATTGAAGGAGCGGAAAAGGTATATTATTCTCAGCTTTGTGAGAACACAAGAGGAACTTTTGTGGCACAAGCCTCTTCTATGGCTAAAAACGGGTTTGAAGCTCAGAAATCTTTTAACACTGGAACTGAAGATTGGCGCAAACGAGCAAGAATGGAGGTGTAGTTGATGACTACAGTTGGAACAATTAACTATGATTTCACTGCTGATACTAAAGATTTAGACGAAAAAACTGTCCAAGTCCGAAAAGGAAGTTAAAAAGAAAGCCGAGGAACAGAAAAAAACGCTTATCGTGACAGTTGGTCTTCGATAGGCGATTTTTGCGATTAAAGGTGCGGCAGTAGCTAGTGCTGCTGTTGGCGCCCTTGGTGCTGCTGCAGTTGGAGCATACTCAAGCTATGAACAGCTAACTGGTGGCGTAGAGACACTTTTTAAGAGTTCTTCAAATACAGTGATGAATTATGCTAACCAAGCCTATAAGACCGCTGGAATGAGTGCGAATAAATATATGGAAACTGTGACCAGCTTTTCGGCAAGCCTCCTTCAAGGTTTGGGTGGTGATACGGAAAAAGCAGCTAAATATGCAGACAAAGCCGTAGTGGCGATGAGCGATAACGCCAACAAGATGGGGACATCGATGGAATTAATTCAATATGCCTATCAAGGATTTGCAAAACAGAATTACACGATGCTTGACAACTTGAAGCTTGGCTATGGTGGAACTGCTAGCGAAATGGCTCGTTTGGTTAATGAATCTGGTGTAATGGGTGGTAGTTTTAAGGCAACGGCTAAGAATATCAATGAAGTTTCATTTGATAAGATTATTGAAGCGATTAGCGTTACTCAAGATAGGCTTGGTATTACTGGAACGACTGCAAAAGAAGCTAGTTCAACAATTGAAGGCTCTTTCAACTCGATGAAAGGGGCTTGGGAGAATTTTATTACTGCGCTAGCTGGTGGTGGTGATTTGGAAACAACTTTCAATAATTTAGTTGAGTCGGTTAAGGTTTGGCTGGGAAATCTAGTGCCTGTGGCTAAAAAAGCATTTGAGAGTATTGCTAAAGTGGCTTTTAAAGCTTTCGATGATGCGTTCAAAGATATGCCAGGAGGTGATATTATTAAATCTTTAGTTGTTGTAGTAGGAACTTTAACTGCCGCACTAACAACATTAGGTGTAGTTATGAAGATAGCGGCTGCAGCTCAAGCTCTACTTAATTTTGTGATGGCAGCTAACCCTATTGTTTTGATAGTAATGGCTATTGCTGCTCTAGTAGCTGGGCTAGTATATTTCTTTACTCAGACGGAAATGGGAAAGAAGATTTGGCAAGACTTCTGCAATTTTATAGGTGAAGTCTTTAAAAAAATATTGGCAACTGGCTGGGTGAAGTCGGCGCAAATATTGGTGCATTCTTTAAGGGAATCGAGTGACTTTTTTTCATTGGGATTTGGAACGGCATAACTAGCTTATTTAATGGGATTGTGGAATTCTTTAAACAATGGGGCTTAACTATTCTTGCGGTTATTTTTTTGGCCTATATCCTTGCTAGTTGGTTTGTTTTTTTACTTTTTAAAAGATCAGATTATTGGGTTCTTCCAGTCGGCATGGAACGGAATAGTGGCGATTTGGAATGGGGTAACAGCCTTTTTTTCGGTTTAGTTTGGAACGGAATTGTTGCGATATTTACACCAGTGATACAATTTTTTTTGGTGCAATATTTCAATCGGCATGGAATGGGATTATGGCAATTTGGAACGGTGTAGTTTGGTATTATACGACTATTTGGAATGGAATTAAGGCAGTATTTGGTGTTGTAGCTGGATTCTTTATTGGTGTATTCACTACAGCATGGAATGGTATAAAAAATGTCTTTTCAGGCGTGTTTGGCTTTTTTGCTGGCGTTTGGAATGGAATAGTTGGCATATTTAAAGGTGTTGGTGATGCAATCGGTGGTGCTATTAGTGGTGCGGTTAAATGGGCTATTAATGGCGTATTAGGCTTTGCTGTTGGTATGATTAATGGCTTTATTGATATGATTAATATTGCTATTGGTATTATTAACGCTATCCCTGGGGTGCATATTGGAAAATTGGAAAAACTAAATGTGCCACGCTTTGAGACTGGTGGTATTGTCGGCCCGCAAGGTGGCGGAAGCTTGATTTGGGCTGGTGATGGTGGCGAGAATGAGTGGATCGTGCCTGAAAGCAAGATGGCGAGCCTGATTGACAAAATTAATAGTCAAACTGGCGGAACTGGTGGTAATAACTATACTATTAACGTGAGCGGAACTTTTGCAACAAGCCCTGCCGAACAGCGAAAAGTGGCTGAATTGATTCGTGAGCAGTTAGAGCTAAACGATAAGAGGAGATTTGCGTAATGAAGATAATATTGAGCGATTCTACTAAGACTGTTGAATGGTCAATCGTTGAAGTGCCGCTACCAGAAACGACGGTAGATAATGTCAAAAAAGTTAAAACGCTTGATAATTCACTAACTACTTATGTTGTTGGTGCGAGAAAGCGAACTTGGGGACATACTTGGAACTACCCAACCAAGGAAGAATTTGATGAGATTAAAGGCTTTTATGACCGACAAATTCAAAACCAAGAGCCAGTGAGATTAACGATTGAAGGAATGGAAAATGTGGTAAATGTTCCAGTCTATATGGAGCTTGGCAAGCGAGAAGTGATAAGCTTTGATGGAATGGTAAAACAAGCAGAAGTGAGCTTTACGGAGATTTAATAAATGCAGATTGTTAGTGAAAGGTTTAATAAGGCGTTTGCAGGCAGTATTGTAGCTTTGGATTGGCGAGCAAAGATGAGTTTTACTCGCAAAAAGAATGAATCAACTAATTGGTTCATTATTGGCAAATCTAAATTAGGTGAAGGCGATTTATTGGCTACGCCAGAAGGAAACCCAGCGCAAGTTTGGGATGCTTTTCAGTATGAAGATATTTCTGATCGCTTATTGGAAATGAGCGTGGAGCGTTCGGTTAAATTTCCGTATAATGTGCAGTCTGGAATAGCTGATATAAAGCTAAATAATTATGATGATTATTTCTCATTTTTCGAAACAACAAAAAAGAGCCCGATTGCTGAATATATTCTGCCAAAACGACCTTTGAGGCTTTATTTAGGCGCAAAAAATGTAGGAACGGTTCCGGTTTTCGTTGGGAATACTGAAAAAATACCGACTTATAACAATGATAAAACGATTACTTGGTCTGCGTTAGACTTTTTGAGTGATATTGCTGAAACAAAAATTAATCGAACTGTTATGTTGAGGGATGTTTCAACCGATGCGCTCTTGAAAGAAATATTTAAACAGTATGGAATGGACGAAAACCAATACCGTATAAGTAGGGGTCAAAATATAATTCCATTTGTTTATTTTAAAAATGATGACAATGTTAGCACTATATTAAAGAATTTAGTTCAGGCCGAGAACGGTTTATTGTGGCTTGATGAGCAAGGGATAATTCGTTTTGAAAACCGTAGTGGTAATTTGGACAAAACACCAGTAATGACATTTAACGCAAGTAATATTATTGATATTGAAACAGAAAAAGCTAATGATGTGGTTAATTATGTTAGTATTAAAAGTGATGTGCGAGAAGTTCAACCACTGCAACCAATTTTCAGCGCGGAAGGTAAAAATGAGTGGGTTATTCAGCCTAGAGCCAGCTTGTCTATATGGTTGACTCTTGATGACCCTACATGGAGTGTTCGCCCTATCTCGGTTGGCCAAAAAACTGGTGAAAGTTGGGTGGAATTTAAAAAAGGTGAGAAAATCGACAATTCAGGCATTCAATTGAAAGGTGAGCTTTTTGCTGACGCTTACAAATTGACAGTTAATAACCAAGGAACAAGCCCTTCGAAAATCTCGAAAATTGAATTATGGGGCGAAAGTGCAAAAGTTGTAGATACTATTAAATATGAAGCTTTTGATCGTGAAAGTATGGAGCGTTACGGTAAAAAAGCTCTTGAGATTACCGACAATCCATATTTTGGCAATTACCGAAATTGTGATTTGTTTGCGACAGATATTTTAAAGAAATATGCCAGTTTTTTTCGCCAACGATTTCAATGAAAAATTAAAGGTAATCCAGCTCTACAATTAGGGGATGTCATTAGCGTGAATTATAAAGATAAAGGCGACTATTTGGTGACAGGTATTAAGATGAGCCTAAGCGATAGCGGTTATGAAACGACTATAACTGGAAAACCGCATATTGTTTCGAAATCATTTATTTTGGATAAGTCTATTTTGGATGGAAAGGATCTATTGGCGTAATGGCGATTGAAAAAAATATTGAATTTCAGGGCGACAGAGTGGTAAATTCGCTGGGTGGAAATATAAAACTAAACCAGACTACGGGTGAGCTGATTGTGTCGAAAAATGGGGTGATTTTGACCAAAATCAATAAGGACGGCTTTGTTTATTCGGAAGAAAATGGCACTCGACGAATTTTAATTGGAAGGCATCCTAAAACTGGAGCTGTGGGTGAGTGGGTCAGCGTGGCTGGTGAAGATGTGATTGAGATTTTAGAGAATGAAACCTAATAAATTTATTGATCGAAGTGAATTTATCAAGCCTGTTATAGTTTTTGAATATAACGGTAGCTTTATGAGCAATATTAAAACTTTTGATATTGAGCATAACCTGCCGTTTGTGCCATTGATTATGGGCGAGTATAGTTTAAATAGTGATTTTTCGGATGCTCGAGATTTCCGTTTTTGGACAAGTGGAGATGAAAACTTTCTTGTGGGCGCATTAGAAAAAACTATTCGGTTTGCTATTCGAGGAGTTGATCCACCGCGAAGAGTTTATGTGCGTTTGATTGGTATTGCTCCGCCTGATTATACTGGAGAAGTGGCACCATTGAAACGAAGAATATTAAATGATTCGAGAAATAGAAGCTTGAAGATTTTAAACTTTGGAACATTTAGAGGTGATATAGTTGTTAAGCATAATCTAGGCTATTTGCCAATGGTTTATTTTTTTGGGAAGAAACAGTTATTTTTTTAGGAAAAAAATAATTCATCTATTCTTGACTTAGAAAAATGCTTGAGACCAAGTAGCCCTGTTAACAGCATTAATAATAACGAAGTTCATATATCTGGAAGAGGTGATGGAAAGGGCTATTATGCTATTTTTGGAGATGTAATAGATGAAAGTTAATAGTTTTGTTAAAAATTCTGATTTCTGGCAGATGTCACTTGATGGTGAAAGTGTTGTTTTAGATTTTAGCTTGCCAGCTGGAGATTTTACGAACGGATATAAGACTAAAAGGGTTTTCCCTGGTAGAAACCGTAAAGGTTTGATTATCGACCACTACTGTTTTAATGGACAATGGGGATCGAGAAACGAGTATAAAATTAGCTCTAATGGATCAATGAGAAATGTAATATATTTTGAGATAATTAGGCGTGATGATGACATTATTGTTACAGCTGAGTATATGGAATTTACGGATGGAGAGGGAAGCCGAAATAATCAAACGATATCCTCGCAGAAGGTGGATGTGAAAATTAGGCTGAACTTCATTAAGAATAATTGGTGATGCGGTTTTATTACTCGACTATTTATTTTTAAAATATGGGTAGATAGAAATTACAATTTAAAGGAGAAGCTAAAAACTAATATGCAAATAACAGTTGGTGAAATAGGAACATTCGTTGCTTTTCTCGTTGGGCTAATCGGCGGTATTGTAACACTCTTTCGGCACGCTAAAAATGGCCTGAAAGAAATGCTCAAAGGAGAGTTCGAAGGGGTAAATGAAAATTTTGATTCTGTCCGAAGGGAAATACACGAAGTTCGAGATATTGGACAGAATAACGCCAAGAACGGCAAGCGCAACGAAATTTTATTAATGATTAATGTTCAACCTGAAAAAGTTGATGAAATCGAGCGAGCGTTCGAAGAATATAAAGCATTGGGAGGCAATGGTTATATAGATAGTTTGGTTCAAGCTTGGCGTGAAGAATATGAGAAAGATTTAATTAAGGCAAGATTAAAAAGAAAGGATAAATAATGGATAAAGCGATTGAATGGTTTGAACAGCGACAAGGCAGAGTTAGCTATTCGATGGACTATAGAAATGGCCCAAATTCTTACGATTGTTCGAGCGCCATTTACCACGCATTGATTTATGCTGGAATTTTGCCGCAAGGTTTCCGTATTGGTAATACCGAAACAGAGTTTGTGGATTTGCCAAAATTCGGCTTTGAACGAATTGAAGCAGATGCAAACGGATATATTCCAACACAAAGGGGTGATATCTTTATTTGGGGTAAACAGGGATATACTCTCGGTGCTAATGGACATACCGGAATTTATCTTGATAATGACAATATCATTCACTGCGCATACGCTTATAACGGTATACACACTGATAATCACGATGACCTTGCTCGCGTGAACAATACTCAATATCTAACAATTTTTTTAGATATATAGGTAAACCGCAAAATGCACCAGCACTAGCATCACAGCCCGAAGCTATCGATGATGTGATTAATATTGGCTCACACTTTAAGATTACTAAATCGATGCGAGTGGCGGAAGTTAATATTCACGAAGATCGAAGAGAGCTAAAAATTGATGAGCTTTGTCCACGAGGTTTTACCTGGGCTGAGAACGGTATTCCAGCTAACTGGGCAGTTAAAGTTGATAACGACGGCTATAAAATCGATGGTGAAATCAACGCTGGTGATTTGGTTAAACTCCAAGGAGCTTTCATTGCTCAAGAAGTGGTTCAAAAATGACGGAATGTGGTTTGCGCGAATAAAACGAGATGGAATTGATGTGTGGGTGGAGCTCACGCCAGTAACTGAAGTTTCAGCAGGTGACGGAGGCACAGTTTCTGAATACCGACCAGCACCACAGCCAGTTGAAGAACCAAAACCAGCTGAGCCAGTTGTGGAAAAACCATGCGGAAAACCATTTTGCTGATGTCAGCAATATGGTTGAAAAATGAACCGAAGACAGAAGAAAAAAACTGGCCGAAAACCAAGGGTTAACAGTTCAAGAAGAGGAGAAAAAAGATATGTCGCACAATTTAGAAAATAGCAGAAATGCTGAAAATTCTAAAAAAGTAGAGAAAAAGCAGTTGATCCAAATCAATGCAAGACCATTAACAGAAGAGGAGATTGAAATGTTAGATAAAATGCAAGAAGAAGTGGCTAAAAATATTGCAAATACAGAATATGAACCACGAATTAGCGAGAAGGCTAAAACTACAGTGTATTTCATTGCTGACCTTGGAATTTTAATGAATATGTTAATTGCAACAATTTGTGTAATTTTAATCCCAAACGCAACGAAAGAGATTTTGGCAATTTCCGGCGCAATTGCTACAGCTTTTGCAGGGCTTAAACCAATCTTTAAGCTAGGAGCTAAAAAATAATGGCCAAGTTGACTTTACCACACCCAAATAAGGATTTTGTGCCGCTATCTCCACTAACGGCGCAAGAACTTGATGAAATGGTGGCTAATAATAAAGCGGTGGCTGATTTTGCGAATGGCTTAGCAAGTGGAAAAAATATTGATGATAGCTCTATTGAACCGATTAAGCTCAAACAATCTAATGTTCAGATTATTCAATCTGGAAATTTAGCCACTCAGCATAAAACACAACAAGTGCGCACTCAGTGGTTCGATCAGACATATTGGAATCCTAACTTCTTCCGCCAAAGGAACGAAAAAACAAGGATTGATTTTCCTAAAGCGTTCAAAAATCCACCAGCTGTGGCGGTTCAGATCTTGAATGCAGGGATAAATCCACTAGCTGTATTTAGTACGGTAGTGACCACGACCTATGTTGAATTTACAATGGCATCTTTAGCTAGAATTACTCAAGAACTTGATGTTACTGTTTCGGTGATTGCGACAGGGGAGTTGGCTTAGTTGCAATTAATAAAAGCTAAAGAAATAAAAGTTTACTAACTTAATGTTTTCTAAAAACCGCTGTTGAAGCGGTTTTTTTATTTTTTTATTGCTTAGCATTTTTTTGATGAAAAGTTTGACTTTTGAGAAAATATAATATATAATTAAAGTGATTAGTACAAATATCAAGAAAATCACTCCACGTCGCTGTAAAACGACGATATTGGAGTGATTTTTTTCTTTGAAAAATAAATACTTCAAATTTTACTCTAAAAATAACAATAGACGGAGTAAATATGAAAAAAAGATAACAATTATTCGCGATAATTTGCGAAATTCAAAAAAATGCGTGAAGTGCTTGGCGACGCAACTAAATTTATAGATGGCAATAGTTTTTTTTGCCGATGTTTCGAAATCGCCAGAAGAATTTTTAACAAAGAGTTCGAGGCGAGCGTGAAAATGATGAAAAAAATGCGTCTTTTGCGGGTAAAATTAAAGATAAAAAAAGGGTTATTTTTGCGAAAATTTGGAGTAAGAAAAACCTTGAAAAAAACTTTAAAAAAATAATGCGAGAATTTTTTTAAATAGACAAATTTCAAAAATTAGCTGAAAAAGCGAGAGCGGAAAAAAACAAAATGAATGCGATGAAGTAACTTGAAAAAGCTTTTAATAATTCTAGCTACACTAAATTTCAAGCAATGAAACATAATTTTTAATTTAAGTTAATTTACAACAATTTGACAAAACTATAAAAAAACACTTTGTGGAAGTGTTGTTTGTTGCGTTTTAGCTAAATTATTATATAATATTTTCTAATATCTGTAAAAATATAAGGAAATAAAAATGTAAATTTGTAAAAATACTAAAAACATTGAACGCAATTTTTTTATCAATAGAAGATTCTGAAATGGAGGGAAATTTTTTTAGCAAATTTTAACGAAGTTTAGTTCTATATAGAATTTCTGTTTAATTCTTTTTAATTTTTATATAGAGCGAGAGGAGATGAAATGATTAATGAACAAATTGAAACATATTTAAAGTGGTGCGAGAATATCGCAAACTTAACAGAGCAAACAATTGGAACGAAGAAGTTTATTTTGCGGATATTTGTAAAGCAGACGATGATTGACGATATCTTTGAACTTGATTTGGAGACTTTTATTGAGTGGAAAAGTGGAATGCTCTCGGGCGATTTGACAGGTAGGACTTATGGCGTGGAAACAATAAACACACGACTAAAAACTTTGCGGTGCTTTTTGAGGTGGGCAGTGGAGTATTATGAGAGAAAACCAAAAATCAGACCGATTATGATTCAGAAAATTAAATCAGTAAACAAAACACCAGATTATATCTTTTATCGTGAGAATGAAATTAAATATGTTTTGAAAAAGTTCACCAGAGTTCGAGAAACTTTCAATTGCTTTGTTGTTCGAAAGTGGTCTACGGATTTCAGAATTTCGAAATATTAAGGTTGGCGATATTGATTTTTGAAAAAGGGAAGAATTGCGATAATTGGTAAAGGGCGAAAAGTTTGGCTATGTTTATTTTTTTCGTTCAGAACCAGCTTAAAAACTTGAGAATTATATTGCTAAAAATGGACTTTTTCGACCACGATTTCTTATGGAGAAGCCCTGCGAGCGTTTCTGGACAACCTTTGACTGTAAAGGCGATCCGAAAGCGCTTAAAACGGCAATTCGAACGATGCGGATTTAAGAATTTTCACCCGCACCAACTTCGACATTCTTTTCGCGACTAATTTAGCCGAACGGGGTGCAGATATTTATGAAATTCAGCAGCTATTACGACACGCAGATATTCGAACGACTCAAATTTACCTTCATCACCTTCAAAATAAACTTGGTAATTCTTATCGAAGAATTTTCAACGAAGAGATTTACTACTTTAAAATACCTTTTTCAGAAAAAACTTATGTTTAGGTATTGACTTTTTAGCTTTGGGGTGTGATATTATAGGAACATAAGACGCAGAAAGCGTTAAGTAAATGAAAATATAGACTTTTATCACTGCTGATAAAGTCTATACACCCAAATACTCTTATTGGTTGGCAGGGTTCTGGTCCTGGCATTCGGGGGTTCGAATCCCTCCATCCCAGCCAAGATAAAATGTTTATTTTGAACACTTTATCTTGGCTTTTTTATTTTTCATAATGCATTGACGCAAATTTATTTTTACAAGATATATCTTTCCATTTAGAATTTTTTTAATAAATATTAAGGAATATTTTTTTTAAGATTAAGATAAGCTAAAAAAATCACTAATCTTTCGAAAAAGTGATTTTAAATAATTTCTTTTTTTGGTGATCTTACCGGGAATCGAACCCGGATTGCCAGGATGAAAACCTGGTGTCCCTAACCGTTAGACGATAAGACCATTGAGCTGAGCTTTGGGGTGATAAAGCAACAACTCGTTTTAATTATAGCAAACTTTAAAAAAATAATGCAACCCCTTTTTTTAATAAAAAAATAAAAGTGGTATAATATATAAGTATGGAAAATAATGTTTACAAACGAACAAAAATTTTGGCTACGATCGGCCCAGCAAGCGACAGCCCTGAAATGATCGAAAAACTTATCAACGCAGGAATCAACGGAGCTCGATTGAACTTCTCTCACGGTTCATATGAAGAACATGCTGCAAAAAAATTAAAAGCAGTTCGTGAAATTAGCAAAAAAAGCTAGGTCGTGAAATTGCAATTTTGCAAGATTTGCAAGGTCCAAAGATTCGTCTTGGAGATATTGTAGATAATCGTTTTGAAGTTAATGAAGGCGATGAATTGGTTCTTGACTATGCAATTCAGCAACATGATGGTTCAGCTAATTTGCCAGTTCAATACAATTTGGCTGAAAAAGGTTAAAGTTGGCGAGCCTGTTTATATTTTTCGATGGAAAAAGTTCGAACAGAAGTTATTGAAGTGCCTTCAAATACTGCAATTAAATTGCGAGTTTTGAATAAAGGAACTTTGATGAGCCGAAAAGGCCTAAACTTGCCAGATACAGACTTTGGCGGTGATGTTATTACTGAAAAAGACATGCGGGATCTTGAATTCGGTGCAACTCAAGATATCGATTACGTAGCAATGAGCTTTGTGCAGACTGCTGAAGATATTGAAAATGTTCGTCAGCTTCTTGCAAGCAATAATAGCGAAGCACAAGTTATTGCTAAAATTGAAACCAAAAAAGCCGTTTCTGATGAGGAGCTTGAAAAAATCGTTCTCGCTGCAGATGGTGTAATGATCGCTCGTGGTGACATGGCTTATGAAGTTGCTCCAGAAGTCGTGCCAATTATCCAACGAAAAGCTGTTGCTCTTTGTCGAAAGCATGGAAAAATTTCAATTGTTGCAACTCAAACAATGGGTTCAATGGTTGATAATCCGCAACCTTCTCGTGCAGAAGTCTCTGACGTTGCTAACGCTGTAATTCAAGGTGCTGATGTTGTAATGCTTTCAGACGAGTCTGCAACTGGTAAATATCCAGAAGAAACTGTTAAAGCAATGCGTGATGTTATTATGTATACTCAAGAACACGCAGCAGTTTCGCCAATTGACGATATTGTTGAGCGCGGTGAAGACGAAGCTTTAAATGCAATTTCTCTTGCTGCAGTTGAGCTTGCGGAGCAAATTAACGCAGATGCTTTAATCGTTGAAACTAAATCTGGACAAACTGCTGCAACTGCTGCCGCAAACCGCCCAGCACTTCCAATTTATGCTGTAACAAGCTCCGATCGTGTTGCTCAACAACTTGGTTTGAATTATGCAACCCGAAGCTTCATCCGCCCAGATGGTGAATTTGCTGGTCTTGAACTTGCAAAAGAACTAAAAGCTAATGGAACATTTGGTACCAAAGAGAAAGCAACAGTTGTTATTGTTTCTGGCCGTCAACCTGGATTAGTTGGTGGAACCGATACAATTCGCGTTCGAACAATCTAATTTTATAAAATAAATAAGATAAGCGTTTCAAGTAGGGAGCGCTTATTTTTATTTATATTAATCAAATAAAATTAGCCGATCTTTTGAAAGGCTAATTTTAGGTTTTATTGTGTAATCACTGTTCCAAGATTTTTCGAAATTGCATCCTGAGCATTTTCGAGACTCGTAATAACTGCTTTTCCACCAGTTTTTGCGAATTTTAGTGAAGCTTGGATCTTTGGCAGCATTGAACCTGCGCCGAATTGGTTTTCGTTAATATATTTCTCTGCTTCTTCTGGTGAAATTACACCCAAAGCTTGTTGATTTTCTTTTCCGTAATTAATCATCGCATTATCAACACCAGTTAAAATTAATAGTGTATCAGCGTTAATTTTTTCAGCCAAAAGCTCTGCGGCGAAGTCTTTATCAATTACAGCGTCAACTCCTTCGAAAGAATTTTCTCCATTTGAAACTACTGGAATTCCACCGCCGCCGGCCGCTATAACAATTGCGCCAGTTTTCATAAAGTCAATAATCGCGTCACTCTCAAGAATATGGATTGGTTTTGGCGAAGGAACAACTCGCCGCCAGCCGCGCCCAGAGTCTTCTTTGACGGCATAACCTTTTTCGGTTGCAACCTTTTGAGCTTCTTCTTCGGAATAGAATGGGCCAATTGGCTTGGTTGGGTCTTTGAAAGCTTGGTCATTTTTTTGAAACTTCCACTTGAGTAATAATGGTTGTAGCATTTTTTTCGAAATTCCGTTTTTTGAAAGTTCTTCTTTTAAGGCTTTTTGGATCCAATAGCCAATCATTCCCTGAGTCATTCCCACGCTAACATGAAGGGGCATTGCAGGGGTTGAAGGTGAATTTCCGGCTTCTTCATGAAGGATTAGATTTCCAACCTGTGGTCCATTACCATGAACAATCACTAGCTCATGACCATCTTTAATGAGAGTGAATAAGCTTTTTGAACTGTTTCTTTTGCAACTTCTTCTTGAATCTTCGCGGTTAATTCACCATTTTTTTGTAAAGCATTGCCACCAAGTGCAACAACAATTTTTTTGACATTTATTTTTTTCCTTTTTTTGTTTTTTTAATTTAATAATATAAAGTAAATTATAGCATAAGTTTTTTTAGAAAGTCAATGTTATTTCATAATAAAAAAAGACATAACTCGTTAAAGTTATGTCTGCGACAATCCTGTATTGGTCGGGGTGAAAGGACTCGAACCTTCGACCTCACGGTCCCAAACCGCGCGCGCTAGCCAACTGCGCCACACCCCGAGATTAACTCGAAATATACAACTATTATAACGCATATATTTCGAAAAATCAAGCAAAAAAATCTATTTTGAATATTTTTTTCGCCATTCTTCGATTTTAGCGTGATGTCCGCTCAACAAAACTTCTGGAACTTTCATTCCGCGGAAATCTGCCGGTCTTGTAAACTGTGGAAATTCCAGATTATCACCGTCTGAATAGCTTTCAATTTCAGCTGATTTTTCGCCACCAAGTACGCCGGGAATCAGGCGGACTATACTATCGATTATTGCCATTGCGGGAATTTCGCCACCAGTTAAAATAAATTTACCAATACTTATTTTTTCGTCAACAATTTCGAAAATTCGTGAATCAAACCCTTCATATCGTCCGCATAAAATAATTAAATCTTCGCCAGAATTAGCTTTTTTTCCTGGGCTTTTTTTCTTGATTCCAAACATTCTCACTTGGGGTCATTGCAATAATTTTTGCATTTGGTGAATTTTTTTTTGCAAACTCGACTGCTTCAAAAAGAGGCTCTGGCTTTAAGAGCATCCCATCCCCTCCACCATAGGGAATGTCATCAACTTGCTTGCGTATTCCAATACCAAAATCACGTAAATTAATAATTTCAAAAGAAACTACATTTTGATTTTGCGCCTTCCACATCATTGCATTATTTAAAAACTGGTTCGAACATTTCAGGGAAGAGAGTGATTACTTGAATTTTCATATTAATTTATTTTACCATTTTTTAGATTTTTTTGCAAAATAGACAAACTAAAAATCCAGCCAAGATATTATGGTTGGATTTTTAACAAGTATAAGCTCTCAAACTTTCCTTAGTTTGCTCGCATAGAGCTTTTGACTTTTTTTGTTTTTTTCCGCAGTTCTTTCAAAATCTAAAACTCCACAACAGATTTCGAACTGAACTGTTTATATTATAACGCAATATCGTCTAATTCTGCAAGCTCTTTTCGAGTTTGTTCTGCGAAAGTGTTTGTGTTTTCCACAGGTGTATCTGTTGAATTTTCCACAGCTTCAGTTTTTTCTTCACTATCGCTAATTTTTAGATTATAATGAGCATTATTTTTTAGCGCCAGAGCTCGAAGAAGTGCACGAAGGCTTTGCGCAGTTGCTCCACGGCGACCGATAATTCGGCCTAAGTCTTCTTTATTCACGATCAAAGTTAATAAAACACCTTTTTCGTCAATTGTGCGTTCAACTTTTACGTCTTCTGGATTTTCAACTAAATTCTTAACGATATATTCAACAAACTGTTGGTCTATTGTCATTTTTCAGATACTCCTTTTATTCAGTTTATGCTTTAATTGTATCACTTTTCGAACGCTTTTTCAACCATTCAATCACAATAAAAATTATGGCAAAAATTATCATTAGTATTGCGTAAAGTTCAAAAGCACGCCCCGAGAGTACACCTATTTCAATCAGCGGTCTAAAGAGGACTGCGGTTACTATAAATGCACTAATTGACCAAACAATAAGAATGGTTCTCCAGAAATTAAGCGGTAGGCAAGCACGAATTACTGATAGCATTCCTATCGAGCCAAGCAAATAGTATGAGACCGTTGAAATTTCTTGAGGGATCCAGTCATTAAGCGAGCCCCAAATTCGTACGAAAATAACTGAGAATACTACCATTAGCGCACTAGGCAAGGCCATTAGAAGTGATTTTTTAATAAAATCTTTTTCAACAGGTTGAATATTTTTTTCGAAAGTAAGAACAAAAGGCGGAAAACCTTCAACAAACTGATCGATCAATGTAACTTGAATTGGGATGAATGGGAAAATCAAGAGAAGATTTTTATCAAATAGTAGAGCGCTTAAAATACAAATAATCGCCAAAATGAACGAATAGATTGTTTTAATTAAGAAAATTGGTGCAATTCTAGCGATATTATTTACAACTCGGCGCCCTTCAAAAAGAATTTCTGGTAAATCATTAAAATCAGAATTGAGTAAGACGAGGTTTGCGATTTGTCTTGTTGCGGGATCACCCTCAGCCATCACAATTGAACAATCCGTCCCTCGCGTAGGGCTAAAAATATCATTCACACCATCACCAGTCATTGCGGTTGTGCGGCCAGCTTTTTAAGAGTTTGGATAATTAGCTTTTTTTGGTGCGGTGAAACTCGACCAAAAATTGCAGTTTTTACAGCGATTTTTTTAAGCTCGGCATCTTTTACCTTCGAACAGTCAATATAACTTTCGAAATTATCAAAACCAGCTTTTTTTGCAATATTTGAAACTGTTATCGGGTTATCGCCAGAGATAATTTTGAGATCAATTTTTGCGAACGTAGGTATTCGAGTGTCTCGCGTGCTCCTTCGCGAATTGGGTCGGTGATTTCTATTAAGGCAAGCTTTGATATTTTTGCAGGTATTTTTGATATTTTTTTATTATCAATTTTTTTCTTTCGAAAAAAAGCCAAAGCTAAAAATACGTGAGCCACGAGAAAGTGCTTCATTTGCTTGTTTTAGGGTTTCACCAAAAATCATTTCAGGTGCGCCTAGAAAAAGTGTTCCAACTCCTTCAATTTCCATTGAGCCCCATTTTCGATCACTTGAAAAAGGAATTATATTTGTTGCTTCTAAGTTAGTTTTATTCTTTGAAAAAAATATTTTGCGAATTGCTTGTGCAGTTGGGTTATTGTCTTCGCTAAAAATTCATATAAGTTGCAAGAAAATCATTAATCTCAGCCCTCAGAAAACTTTTTTTCGAAAGATTATGAATTGCTTCAACTTTCATTTTTTTCCTTCAGTGATTGTACCGGTTTTATCAAGGCAGAGGTGTCGACACGAGCGAGTGTTTCAACGGAATACATTTCTTGAACAAGAACTTTTCGAAGGCCAAGTTTAATAACCGCCGTTAAAAGAGAGGTGATTGTGAGAAGAGCGATTCCTTTTGGTAACATTCCAAGAAGTGGGGTTGATGTGTAAATTACAGCGGTTTTAGCAGGAAGAGTCTTGATTAAGAGCGCTTCGAAAAACAAAGCTAAACCAAATGGGATGATAATTTTACTAGTAAATCCTGCAATTTTATCGAGGGAGCTGAGAATTCTTGAATTAATTGGCTTGTGCGTTTTGGCTTCAACCATCAATTTTGAGACGTAATTATCAGCACCAATGTGTACAACTTCTGCTAAAACATAGCCACTCGCCAAAAAACTACCTGAAAGTAAAACTGCCCCTTTTTCTTTTAGAACTAGGTCGCTTTCACCAGTGAGCATGGCTTCATTAGCTTCGGCAACACCTTTCAAGACAACCGCATCAGATGGAACTTGCTCGCCAGCAGAAAGTTTAAGAATGTCGTTTATTACAATTTCTTCTGGCATAATTTTTTGCTCGCGAGAAGAGCGGATTACGGTGGTTTTTTCTTTACTCAAAAGATTGAGTTTATCAATCATTTTTTTAGCGCGAATTTCTGTGGCGATTCCAGAGATTGCATTGAATATAATTACAACGAAGAAAATCAAATTACTCCAAGCGCCAACTAATGCTAAAAAGTACTGCAATTGCAAAAATTTAAAAAGTTAAAAAAAGTGTAAAAAAATATTTCTTTTAACAATTTCCCAAAAAAACTGTTGTTGTTATCAATTTTAAAAATCATTCACCAAGCCTTGCGATATTCTTTTTTTCGCACTTCAGCGGCGGTTAATCCATTTAGTTTTTTTACTGTTATCCATATATTTTCTATTATAACATATTTTTATTTTTATAAAAAAAGTGTTAATATATACTATATGAATAAAGTTGCAGAAATAATTAACCAATTAATTGAAGAAAAATTTAATATTAAGACTGAGGTTTCTTTAACGCGGCCACGGCCAGAGTTTGGTGATTTTGCAACAAATATTGCAATGCAGCTTGCAGGAAAACTTTCGAAAAATCCACGCGAAATTGCTGAAGAGCTAGCAGGTGAACTTTCGAAAAAAACGAAATTTTTGAAAAATGTTGAAATTGCTGGGCCAGGTTTTTTTGAATTTGCGAGTTTCAGCAAAAAAACTTGAAAAAATATTAAGTCAGGAATTTAGCGATAGATTTGGTTCAAACAATGAAGGTGAAGGAAAACTTGCCCTAATTGATGGGCCAAGTCCAAATATGGCGAAGCCTTACAGTGTTGGACACTTACGACCCGGAAATCAAGGTTGGGCGGCAAAAAAATTACTTGAATTTTCTGGATGGAAAGTTATTACGGACAATCATTTAGGTGATTATGGTACACCTTTTGGAATTTGGGTTGTTGGATTCAAAATGTTTTTCGAATGAAGAAAGGCTAGCTAAGCGTGGAGTTTACGAGCTTGGTGATGTCTATATTAAAACTAAAGCCGCAATGAAAGAGCAAGGTGAAGGTGGTGAAATTGAGAAAAAAGGCTGAAGAGTGGCTTTTGAAGCTTGAAAATGGTGATGAAGAGGCTTTTAAATTATTCTAATAAATTTAAAAGAAATTAGCCTTAAAGCATATTCATGATGTGATGGCGCGCCTTAAAATCTCAACAGATTACGAATATGGTGAAGCATTTTTTGTGCCAAAAGGAAAAGCAGCGGTTCAAAAATTAATTGAAAGCAGCGTTGCGGTTCAAAATGAAGATGGCTCGGTAATTGTTCCTCTGGAAGAATATGGTTTCGATGTGCCACTTTTGGTGCAGAAGAGTAATGGTGCAGCACTTTATGCTACAAGCGACCTTGCAACAATTTTATTCCGTGAAGAAGAATTCGCTCCCGATAAAGTTATTTATTCGGTTGGTGCAGAGCAACAGTTCTATTTCTCGCAAATTTTTGCAATGGCGAAAAAACTTGGTATTAAAACTGATCTATATCATCTTTGGTTCGGTGTGATTGATCAGCTTAATGAAGATGGGACTCGTGAGAAAATGTCTTCAAGAAAAAGGTGTCGTTCTGATGGAAGAGCTACTTGATAAGGCTGAAGAGCGTGCCCATGAAATTGTTGCTGGCCGAGATGTTAGTGAAGAAGATGTGAAAAAAATTGCACTCGGTGCGATTAAATTCTCAGACTTTACGGCAGATAGGCGAACTAATATTCTTTTTGACTGGGAAAAATATTTTTTTGCATTAACTGGATTTTCTGGCCCATATGTTCAGTATTCGGCGGTTCGTGTGAATAATATTTTTAAGAAAAGAGCAAAAATTTTTGAGCTTGTTGATTTCGAAGAATACGATTTTGAAGCTGAAAAAAATATTATTTTACAACTTTTTAGCCTTTCCTGAAACAGTTAAAATGGCGGTTCGAGATTTAGAACCACATAAAATTTCGAAATATCTTTATGATTTAGCGCGCGAAATAAACCGATATTACGAAAAAAACACGAGTTTCTGATGCTCCAGAAATTGAAAAAAATCTGCACGATTAACTCTTCTTAAAAAAAGTTTCGAAAAACTTTCGAGAACGGCTTAGATTTGTTAGGAATTGAAATTCCAGAAAAAAATGTAAATTAGAATAATAAAAACTCGAGCAAATAAATCTCGAGTTTTTTTAAAAAGTTAATTTCTTTAAGAATTTTATCGATTTTAAGGCGAGTTCGAAGATTTGAGCTTTTATTTACGATGAAATAATCAGCAATCGCGATTGGGCCACCTTTTTTTCAAGAACTTCAATTTCATTAAAAATCACGGTCATTAATTTCGGCTAAAGTCATTGCTCGCTCAGGGCGAGAGGAAATTCGCTTATGACGAAGATTTTTTGGTGGAACTAATGCTATAACTTTTAGCTCAGTTGGAAAGTATTTTTTGAGAATTTTATATTCAGTCCAAGTGTAAAGACCATCAGCAATAATACGTTTTTGGCCAGATTTAATGAGATTTTGAATTTGCTCAACAATTTTATTTACAATTATATCTTTACCAAAAATCTTCACGTAGTTTTGTACGCATCATTTTTTCATTCGCTGGTGTAATTTCAAGATTTTCATCTTTTAGCGCCTTCATTACAACTCCACCAAAATAAACGCTCGGATAGCCTTTTTTTGCTTTTAGATAATCTGTAGCTGTACTCTTGCCACTTCCAGCTAATCCTACTAATGCAATGATTTTTTTACAGAATCGCTCTTTTTTTGGTTTTTAAGTTTTAGAATTTGCTTATTCATATAATTAGATTATATCATAAAAAAATACAAAATAATAAATTTAAGCGTTTTTTTAAGAATGGTTCGTTATAATAATAACGTAGCATTGCTACAAAAAGGAGTAATTATGAAAAAAATACCACTAAAAATTTATTTGAGCAAACAAGGATTTAAAGAATTAAAAAAAGAAAAATTGCAAAGCTTGAGCATGAGCAAAAAAATGCTCGAGATGGAGCTTCGTGACGAGTGACATTAAAGAGGATCTATTAAGGCAAAATGATATTTTCGCACGAATTGATGCAATTCGAAGTGAAATTAATGAAAAGAATTTTCAAATTCATAATTCAAAAATTCTACCTAGGAGCAAGAAAATTAGTTCGAAGGTTTCTATAGGTTCATTTGTGGAGCTTTTCGATCGTGCAACTGGGCGAATTATGAAATTTCGAATTGTTGAAAGCTTAGAAGCAAATCCGCTTATTGGCAAGATTTCCGCCGAGAGCCCTCTAGGTAAAAAGCGTGCTTGGCCGAACAGTGAACGAAATTATCAGCTGGACGGCAAATTCTCGAAGTATGAATATGACTCTTGTGGCGATTCGCTAACTCAAACTTAAAAAGGCGTTAAATGCGCCTTTTATTTTTTTATTGAAACATGCTATAATTTAGTATGGTTATTTATCGTTCGCGCATTTTTATTAGGTATTTTATATTTTTAAAAAGGAGGAATAAATGGAAATTGGACTAATAATTATTATTGTAATTCTAACATCGGTTTTAATTTTTCAGTCTTTTTCGAATTTCAAAAATTGTAGCTTCGAAAAAAATGAAGACCAAAGTGTAAATTTACTAAAAAATGGATGTAATTGAGCTAAATAAAAGTTTAAACAGAATGCGTGAGAATATCGATACTAACCTAACCAATTTTAATGAGAAAGTTTCAGAAAAGCTTGAGAGAAATAATTTTCAAATTCAAAATTCAATGGCTAAACAGATTTCTGAGAGTTCGAAAAATTGTTGAAGAGGCTTTCGAAAAAGGCTTACAAAGCTCGATGAAACAAATAACCGCGTTGTGAATGTTGCGGACGAGCTAAAAAAACACTTCAAAAATGCCTTACAAAAATCCAAAAACAACGTGGCGTTCTAGGCGAGTTTTATCTTGAGCAAGTTCTTGAAAACGTTTTGCCACCGAATGCTTTTGAGATTCAATATAAATTTAAAAATGGCGAAATTGTCGATGCAGCTATTTTTCTTGATAAAAATAAGATTTTGCCAGTAGATTCAAAATTTAGCCTCGAAAAATTATAATCGGATGGTTGAATCTGAAGGTGAAGAGCGAAAGATTTTAGCAAAAAAAGAGTTCAGTGACGATTTAAAAAAAGCGGATTGATGAAACTTCGAAATATATTCGCCCGAATGAAAAACACCATGGATTTTTGCTTTTTATGTTTTATTCCTAGTGAGAGTTTGTATTATGATGCTCTAACTGGAGTTGTTGGATCACAGGGTTCAGAACGAGATTTGATCGAATATGCGTTTCGTGATAAGCGGGTGATTGTGGTTAGCCCAACTAGTTTTTATGGCGTATCTTCAAACTGTTTTGCAGGGTTTGAAATCGTTAAAAAAATTGAAGAGCAGAGCAGAGAGATTCAAAAAGCGAGTTGGCCAGCTTGGCACGCATATTTCGAAATACGAAGATCTAATGCAGCGTCTTGGAAAAATCGCTTGGCACAACTGTCAATCATTTTTAATAATGCTCATAAAGAGCTTGGTAAAATTGATAAAGATGTAGTGAAAATTTCGGGCGAAGATAATAAAACTGGAGTTGAGCCACAAATACTTGATAAACCTCGTGAATAAAACTAAATTTAAAAGAGCAGCTTTCAAAGCTGCTCTTTTTATTGTTGGTAATTATTTTTCTTCTTCAGTTGACTTTTGGATTAGGTGATTCAGCGCAAAGCCAAGGATTCCACCAATTAATGCTGCACCGATATAGATTGCAATTGCATAAGGAACGTTTTGATTTTTTATAGTGAAGGCTTGAAGTGCGAATGCTACTGCTGGGTTAATTATTGCTGAAGATCCGATTAATGTTGCGAGAGATCCTGCAATTAAAACCGCCAAGTATAAGCCACCGCTAACTCCAAGTGCTTTTGCCATATTTCCATTCTTTTTATTTGAAGTTATGGTTGCGACAGAGAATGCAAAAATAAATGAGCCAATAAATTCAGCAGCAAGTGTTAGCATTTCCTTATCTTTTGGAATAGGGTTTGCAGTGAATAGAGTCGGTTTTTGACCATATGATTGTAGAGTATCTTGTGTGCCGACAAAGGCATTCAAAAGCATAAAAGCAACCATCGCACCTAAAACTTGAGCTACGATATAAAAGATAGCTTTAATTGTGTTAACCCTGCGAGTTGCCCAAGCGCCGATTGTAATTAATGGGTTAACATGAGCTCCACTAATTCCTCCAGCAATCAAAACAATTGACATAAGAATAAACATTACACCGATTGGTTGACCTTGACTAATAATAATGCCAGCCGCGAGTAGAAATGTTCCAATAAATTCAAGCACTACTGCTGAGATAAAACTTGGTTTTGAAATTTCCTCAAGAAAGATAGTGTCAGTTTTTTTATCATTCTTAACGATAGCTTTAACCGTTTTTTCAACTTTCAAAACTTCTTCAGTTACCTTTTTGTAAGCAGTTTTTGAAGATTTCTTTAAATTGGCTTTTTTTGTTGCCATTTTTCCTCCTTATTTTAACTTATGTTTATATTTTTATCATAAACTTTTTCGAAAAATGTCAAAATCTGATACAATATAGTTATGGCTTTATATGTAAAACAAGACGATAATCGAACTGAATTGCAAGAAAAGATTGCAGCAGAGCTTCGTGAAAAGCAGATTAAAAACTCACTCAAAGAGGGGGGTGAAACTCCAAATAGCAAAGGCACAATTGTTCAACCTGAAGATAGTGCATATCTTGAGGGGACAAAAGAAACCACAGGGCTAGCTTTTATATGGCTTTTTAGTTTTTGTGGCAGTTTTGGTGGCGCTTTGGGCTTTATATTTGGGTGGCATCACAGCGAGTTTAATTTTTTTAAAAATCGACAAAAAAGATACTGCTATGGTATAATTAAAGATAATTATGGAACAAATTCAACAGATTAGAAATGAACTTTTTGGCGGAACTTCAAACACTCGAAAACCCGAGCGATATTTTTGAAGTCACCAAAAATTAAAGAACTTTATAAAATTATTCCAACTCTACCAAATGAGCAAAAAGGTGAATTTGGTGCAAAAGTAAATGATTTGAAAAATGAAATTCAAGCTGAAGTTTCGAAAAAACTTGAAGAAAAAGAAAATGCTGAAGTTGAAGAAATTGATATTTCGGCACCTTTTGCAGAAAGCTCGCGTGATAAGATTTCTCGAAAACCGCAACTTTTGAGTGCGGAAAATGGTTCGAAGCATCCGCTCCAAAAAGAGCTTGAAAAAGTGGTGGATATTTATACACGAATGGGCTTTGAGGCGGTAGAATCTCGACAGATCGATAACGACTGGAATATGTTTGGTGCATTAAATTTCCCTGAAAATCACCCAGCACGAGATGGCTACGATACTTTTCGAACTGAAGAAAACTTTATTCCACCAGCTCATACCTCAACAATGCAAAACCGTGTTTTGAAACATGGTAAAAAACAGCTTGAAGAGGAGGGACAAATTGCGCATGTTTCTTATGGACGAGTTTTTCGAAATGAAGACTTAGATGCGACACACGAGCATACATTTTATCAATGTGAAGGTGTTTTTGTGAGTGAAAATGCGAATTTGGCGCAAATGCTTGGCACGCTCCATTCCTTTTTTGAAGAATATTATGGCCAAAAACTAGAAATTCGCACTCAGCCGGGCTATTTTCCGTTTACTGAACCAAGCCTTGAGTTTTTAATTGAGAAACCTGAGGCACTTGGTGGCAAAAAAGGTGAATGGCTTGAAATGCTTGGTTGCGGAATGATTCACCCGAATGTTTTGGAAGCTGCTGGAATTGATAGCAGAAAATATCGTGGTTTTGCCTGGGGCGGAGGAATTGAGCGCCTTGTAATGCTTAAATATGGAATTTCGGATATTCGTTATTTCGAAAGCGCAAAGTTAGAATTTCTAAAGGAATTTTAAATGACCGAGCAAGAATGGAAAGAAATAGATAATAAGCGATCCTCAACAGGATTGAAGACTGCTTTGATATTTTTTACCGTGGCTATTGTATTTTTCGCCGGAGTTTCAGCCTTTACAGAAGAAGATACTCATTGTGAGGATTTTTAGTAGGGGAAGGCAACGTTTTTTTATTGTAAGATTTTCGAAAAACCCATTGCTGATACGATTAGAAATATTTTTTTGGATTAAGAAGGAGTGATAAATGATAATTTCAGTAAATTGGCTTAAAAAAATTTGTTCCAGATTTACCAGATATTGGTGAGCTTTCGAAATTGATTGGTGCAAGGCTGGTTGAAATTGAAAGTATTGAAAATTTGGGCGAAAAGTATAAAGATGTGATTATTGCTAAGGTTGTTTCTGCGCAGAAAGTTGAAAATTCAGATCATTTAAACCTATGCAAGATTGATGATGGTGGTGTAAGAAAAAATATTACTCGCGATGAAGACGGGCTTATTCAGGTGGTTTGTGGTGCGCCAAATGTGCGAGCTGGTATTTTTGTAGCTTGGCTTCCACCGGAGTCAATCGTGCCAGAAACTTTTGGCGGTGATAACTTTAAGCTTGGCGCACGAAAACTAATGGGTCATATGAGTAACGGAATGATTGCAAGCCTTCGCGAGCTTGGTCTAGGCGAAGAACATGATGGTATTCTTGAAATTTCACCAGAGGTTTTCGAAAACGGCGTTCAGGAGGGTGATTCTTTTGCGGATAAATTTGAATTAAATGATTTTCTGCTTGAAGTTGAAAATAAAAGCTTGACTCATCGCCCAGATTGTTTTGGGATTGTTGGATTTGCTCGTGAAGTTGCAGGAATCTTGGGGAAAAAATTTGTTGAGCCAGATTTTATAAGAGACTTGAGTTTTAAAGCTCAAAATAATAAAAATGGTTGAAGTTGAAATTCAAGATCCTGAAATTTGTGAACGTTACGCGGCGGCAGTTTTTGATATCTCTGAAATTTTAAAAAATCCAAACTTAACAATTGTAAAAACTTATCTTTTGCGTTCTGGAATGCGGCCGATTGATTCTATAACTGATTTAGCTAATGAGCTCATGCTTGAAACTGGTCAACCGCTCCACACCTTTGATTTTTGATAAATTAGCAAAAAAATTAACGGTAGTGAAAAACATCAAAATTACCGTTCGAAAAAGCTTTTTGAAAAATGAAGAATTAGAGCTTTTAGACGGCAAAAAAATCAAAATGAGCAACCAAGATATTGTGATTGCAATTGGTGAAAATGCTGAAACAGCCGTGGCGCTTGCGGGTGCAATGGGTGGAGTTTCGACCGTAATTGATGAAAAATACAACACGAATTTTAGTAGAAAGTGCTACATTTAATCTTTATAATTTACGAAATACACAAATGCGTCATGGAATTTTTCTCGGAGGCAATTACGCGCTTCACAAAAAGGCGTTCCAGAAATGATATCGCGAAAAGTTCTTGATTTGTTTGGTGTGCGAATTTTGGAGCTTAGCGGAAAAATCTTTGAGTGAGCCCGTAGATTCAAACGGTGATTTTTTTATTATAATAAAACTGAAATTTCAGTTTCGAAAAAAATAAAAATCAACCAAGTTTTAGGAACAGATTTTTTTCAAATGAAGAAATTCAGCAAACTCTAGAAAATGTTGGAATTTTAGCAAAAAATGAAAATCCTGCAACTTTTATGATTCCATTTTGGCGAAATGATCTACATATTGAAGAGGACTTAATTGAAGAAGTTGGGCGATTGAATGGTTACGATAACATTAAATTACAACTGCCAAGTCGAACTTTTAAAGCGGTAAAGAAAGCAAAAATCGACTTGCTCCAATCTGAAATTCGTGATATTTTAGCGGCAAGCGGTGCAAATGAAGTTTTGACTTATAGTTTTTGTTCACGGTGATTTGCTTGAAAAAGGTTGGCCAAGATCCACAAAACTCTTACAAGATTATCAATTCAATATCACCAGATTTACAATATTATCGCCAAACTTTAATGCCAAGTTTGCTTTCTAGAATTAGTCAAAATATTCGTGCAGGTTTTGGTGAATTTGCAATTTTCGAAATGAATAAAATTACTGAAAAATCACTCGGTTTGAATGATGAAAAATGTGCCAGTTGAACAGAAGAAATTGGCGTTCGTTTATGCAAAAAAATAAGGGCGAAAAATGCATTTTATGAAGCGAAGAATTATGCAGAATTTCTATTTAAAAAAAGCTTGGTCTAAATGTAGAATTTGTGAAATTTGAAACTGAAAAATCACCACTTTCGACTGAATTTGAACCAAAACGTTCGGCTTTAATGCGAATTTCTAAAAATGGCAAAGTAACGATTTTAGGTGTGATTGGTGAGTTTAGAAAAACCAGTTCAAAAAAGCACTAAAACTGCCAGAATCAACTGCTGGATTTGAGCTTGATTTGCAAATTTTTACTTGAAAAATATTGAAAAATTCGAATGTGAAAATTAGGGATTTTTTTCGAAGTTCCAGTCTGTTGAGCGTGATATTTCGATTAATGTTGAAGAAAAATCGTAAATTTGCTGAAATTTTTTTAGTATTTTTTTGAGAATATTTCTGATGAATTTAGCAAAATTAATATTGAAACTTTACCGATTGATATTTTTTTAACGATTGTGATGGCTCAAAAAAATATTTCAATTCGATTTAAGATTACGCCTTTCGAAAAAACTTTAAACGGTGAAGAGATTAGAGAAATTATGCATAAAATTGAAGAAAAAGCTATAAAAAATGGCGGAAAGATAATTTAGGAGAAAATATGACGACAAAGAAAAATTCATTACAAACTAGTACGCCAGCTTGGCAGAGATATTCAATTTGGGTGATTTTAATTTTAACGGTTGTTTCAACTGTGGCGCTTTATGTTTCTTCATTCTTGCAAACTGAGAGCAATTCAGAAGCGCAAAAAAAGCAATCGCAAGTTTTGAAAAAATACCAAGATTACAGAAAAAAAGTTGAAGAGCAGGCGAAAGAACTTTCGGCTAAATATTACGACAGTTTTAATGAATATGAAAAAGCCCCAGTTGCATTTAACGCTGCAAGTATAAAAAGAGCTTACGAAAAAAAGATTTAAAAGAGGGTGATGGTGAAGAATTTACAGATTCAACAACGAAATTCCAGGCTTATTATATTGGATGGAAACCCGATGGTACAGTTTTTGACGGAAGCTTTGAAAATGGTAGATTAAAATCGCCAGTAGTCTTTCGCAAAGAGGGTAAAAAATGGGGCTTAATTGAAGGCTGGAGTGAAGGTCTAAAAGGAATGAAAGTTGGCGGAATTCGTGAATTATCTATTCCTGCGGATAAGGCTTATGGTGCTCAGGGCTCGGTTAATCAGGAAGATTCTTCAAAAACTATTGGTCCAAATACACCTTTGAAATTTATTGTAATGTTAATTCCTGAATTTCAAGAAATTCCACAACCAAGTCTTGAGGAAAACCAAAATGACTGATTTGGTTATTGTTGGTTCAGGCCCGTCTGCGTTGAGCGCGGCAATTTATGCTGCACGAGATGGCTTGAGTGTGCGAGTTTTCGAAAAAGCGGCTTTTGGCGGAATTGCAACAACTTCAGATTTAATTGAAAACTATCCAGGTTTTGATGAAGGAATTTCTGGGCTTGAGCTTTCAAAAAAGATGCGAATTCAGGCTGAAAAATTTGGTGCAAAATTTGATTATGGTGAAGTCTTAAGTTTTGAAAATCTTGGCAGTTTCGTACGATTAGACATCGATGGCGAAAAATTTGATTTGAAAACGGTTTTAATTGCAACAGGAAATTCATATAGAATGCTTGGTTTGCCACGAGAAGAAGAATTTTTTTCAGGGCGAGGCGTTCACACTTGTGCAACTTGTGATGGGCCATTTTATGCTGGAAAGGATTTGATTGCGGTTGGTGGTGGTAATTCCGCTGTAACCGAAGCTCTGTTTTTGAGCCGATTTTCAAAAGTTAAGCTTTTAGTTCGGGGTGAAATTTCGGCGCAAGCGGTCTTGCAAGAGCGACTTTTTGAAGCAGTTAAATCTGGTAAAATTGAGTTATTTTTGAAAACTGAAATTGAGGAATTTATTTTCGAAAAGACTGATTTTGGTGAAAAAATTATTGGCGCTCTCATAAAAGCAGCAAACTGAAGAAGGTGAAAAAAACTTTTTGAAATTAAAGCTGCGGCAATTTTTTTGAATTTATTGGATTGATTCCGAATTCTGGTTTTGCAAAAAAATCTGGTGTTGAAGTTAATAACTATGGTGAGATTGTTGTAAATAGCAATTTTTGAAACAAATATTCCAAGAGTTTATGCTTCTGGCGATATAATTGAAAAATGCACAAAAAAACAGATTGTGGTGGCTGCAGCAACCGGTGCTCAAGCGGCAATACAAATCTCAGAATTTTTTTACACAATGAAAAAAATAGGGTTTTATCGCCCTATTTTAGTTTTTGAAAAAGTGAAAAAAATATCCTCAAGCGTGATATAATAGAATATAATGAAAAAGTTAGTGATTATTGACGGAAAAAGCGTATTTTATAGGGGCTACTATGCTATGGGTAATTTGAGTCTTGAAGACGGAACACCAACAGGCGGTGTTTATGGTTTTGCCAGTTTAGCTTTTGAGGTTATTCGAAAAATTAAAACCAGATTATGTGGTTGTGGCTTTGGGATAAAAAAAGGAACTTCAACCGCAAAAAGAAGTGCGATTTATCCTGAATATAAAGCTGGGCGAAAAAGCGCCAGATGATTTCTATGAACAGATTCCGCTTTTAAAAGGATTTTTTGAAGACTTTAGGCTGGCCTCTTTTTGAGATCGATGGTTATGAGGCTGATGATATTTTGGGGACTTTAGCGGTTCAGGCAAATAAGCTTGGAGTTGAAGCAAATTTGATTACTTCTGATCTTGATATGTTGCAATTGATTGATGAAAATACTAAAGTTTTTGCAATGAAGCGCGGATTTTCGGATATCGAAGAATTTGATCTTGAATATTTTGAGAACAAATATGGCTTAAAACAATCTCAATTTTTAGATTTAAAAGCACTTCAAGGTGATTCTAGCGACAATATTCCAGGTGTGCCAGGGATTGGCCCAAAAACTGCTACGCAACTTTTGCAAGAGTTTTTTACGCTTGAGGGAATTTATGAAAATCTTGAAAATATCAAACCAGCTTGGCGAAAAAAACTTGAAGACGGCAAAGATTTGGCGTTTATGAGTAAAAAAATTGCTGAAATTTTTCTTGATGCACCAGTTGAGCTCAACTTTGAAGACGCTGATATTCATAATTTTAATTATGAAGAAGTTTTAAAAATGCTTCGAAAGCTTGAATTTAATTCTTTGGTGCGAAAAAAATTCCAAAAGAGATGAAAACTGGCTCAGAGGATTTTTGAAACAAAAAAATGAAAAACCAAATTGGGCTTTTTTTGAAGAAGTTTTGAAATCTTCTGAGATTAATATTTTGCCAGAAATTTCTGCTGAAAAAGTTTTTTTCGAAAAAAATCGCAAGATTTGGTTTTCTTTGACTTTGATACTCAAAAAAATTAAAAAAATTTTTAGTTTCGAATTTTGAAAATATTGCAGAATTTAATTTTATGGAATTCTCAAAAATTTGCTGATTTCTTCAAAAAAATGTAAAAAAACAGTTTTCTTTTAATGCGAAAGAAACATTTCATAAAAATTTTTAATTCTGGCATTGACTTTTGAAGATTGGGGTGAGATTTACGATATTGAGCAATTGGAATTTTTGTTAAATGCTTTAATCCGCGATAAAAGTTTGAGTGGAATTTATGGCGAAAAAATAGATGAAGGTGATTCGAAAGTTCGAATTTCAGCAATGCGGATTATTTTTGAGAGTCAACAAAAAAAGCTTGAAGATTTACCAAGAATTCGTGAAATTGCTGAAAAAAATTAGATTTTCCAATGAGTTTGGTTCTATTTAAAATGGAAAAAAAGCTGGTGTTGAAATTTGCCCAGATATTTTTTTGCTAAAAATGAGTGAGGAATTTGCTGGTGAAATTTCAAAGATTGAGAAGGAAATTTTTGAAATTGCTGGGCGAGAATTTAATGTTGCTAGTCCACTGCAGCTTTCAAAAAGTTCTTTTGAAGATTTAAACCTACCGACAAAAGGTATTAAAAAATCAAAAAATGGCTTTTTCAACAGGGCAAAAAGAGCTCGATAAATTACGAGAATATGGCCCGATTATTGAAAAAAATTGAGCAATTCCGTGAATTTTCGAAATTAAAAAAAGTACCTATGTTGATGCTTTGCCAAAAACTTGCAGATGAAAAAAATCGGATTCATAGCAATTTTGCGCAAGATGTAACAACAACGGGGCGGCTTTCTTCAAGTAATCCTAATTTGCAGAATATACCGATTCGTTCCGAACTTGGGCGGCGTATTCGTGAGGGGTTCGTGGCAAAAAAAGGAAACCTACTAGTTTCAGCAGATTATTCACAGTTTGAATTGCGATTAGCGGCAGTTTTGGCGAATGACAAGCCTTTGATTGAGACTTTTGAAAAAGATTTAGATATTCACGCAAAGACTGCGAGTGAGGTTTTTGGTGTTCTGATTGATGAAGTTTCAAAAGAACAACGGCGTGTTGCGAAAATTATTAATTTTAGTGTTCTTTATGGCGTTGGAGCTCATAATCTTTCTGGTACGATTGGAGTTGGCTTTTATGAAGCTAAAAAATATATTGAAGAGTATTTTAATGCGCATAAACCGATTCGGGAGCTTATGGATAATACATTAAAAAAAGCTCAGGATGAAGGTTTTGTAGAGACATTTTTTGGTCGAAGGCGACCAATGCCAGATATAAAATCGAGTAATTTTATGATTCGTGAGATGGCGAAGCGAGCAGCGCAGAATATGCCAATTCAAGGCACTGAGGCAGACTTAATGAAGCGAGCGATGTTGGCTGTTGATGAAAAAATTGTAAAAACTGGGCTCGGTGAACAAATTTTACAAATTCATGATTCAATTTTGGTGGAAGTTCCAGCTGAAAATGCCAAAAATGTGGCAGAAATTTTAAAACAAGAAATGGAGAGCGTGGCTCCAGAGTTAAATGTTAAATTAAAGGTTGAAGTTTCTATTGGCAAAGATTGGCTAAATATGTAATAAATATATATTGTAAGGCAAGTTTTTTTGTGGTGTAGTCTTGATTTTTTTAAAAACGCTTTTTGTTTATAATTGTTTTAGGAAATATTTTTAAGGTGGAGGGACTTAGATAATGAAACATAAAATATTATTTGGCGTAGTTTTAGCTATTGCTGTTTTGAGTGCAGGGTTAAACGTAGTGCAAGTAATTAAAAAAATAAAAAAATGATATTGCCGCAATGAAAAAAACCCTGTCGGTTCGGTTTGTGGGGATGATATTATTAATAGATATAATAATATTAAAGGTAGAAAAGAAGAATACACTAAAAATGCAAAAAGCTTTAGGGTGATGAGATTTCGAAAAAAAGCAGGAAACGAAAAAGATTCCAACTGTGTTATAATGCGGCTTTTTATTGGAACAGAAAAATCAGGAACAAACATTTAAAAAAATCTTGAAGAAATGATTAATAAGGGTCAAAAACCCAAGTTTAAAAAAATTAATGGTGTTAGCTATATTGAGTATATTAAGCCTGCAAGCTTAAAAATATGAAGATGCTGGAGATTTATTCTAAATGAAAAAAAGCTTAATATTTTATTTTTTTGCTGTTTTGTTTTTCTTTTGTATTTAATTCTGTATTTTTTTTCAAAAGAATACAAACGCTGCATCTGATGAAATCCCAGAAAAATGTTGCTAAGAGGCTTATAGATTCTTGCAATTCGAATAACACATGGATTAAAGAAAAGAACTATGATGGGACTGAAGAAAGATTTAGCCCATACCCGCCTGGTATTAGATCATTAACAGGAAACTGGATATCTGCTGACCCTGAAGGTAAGAAACTTATCAGTTCTATTTATGAAAAACATGAGTTCCAAGTAAGTAAAGAGAATAGAAGTTTCTATCTTAATATTGCTGCAATTGCATGTCATAGTCGAGCTCGAGCTTCTGCTACAAATATTAGGATTATGAAAGAACTGGATTATAATAAACTTGAAATAAATGGCCCTGTTACTTTTGGCGATAGAACTCAAGGAGCTGTTCATGATTTTATTTTGGAAGCTAAAAAATATGGTCGTATTGCTCCTCCTACCAAAATAACTATTAAAGAATCTGAAATAGATAAACTTTCGGACGGAGATTACATACATTTTAAGGTGTGGCAGTGTTGGCATAGTTATAAAGGAATAAATTATGGCTGGGAAGATGATGTTTTCAATCAATCTCCGGGACATTGCTATGATCATAAAGTTACCATAAGAGTCAAAGCTCCAGTTAAATTTAATGTTGAAGGAGATACTAAGGCTGCAGTTTTAAATTCTAACCAGAGAATTAGCTCAAACGACTCAAGATTTAAGAGTAATGGCCGCTATAATCCTCAAACTGCTAAAATCGGTCAATGGGTTTCTTTTAGGCATAAAGTTATAGGTAAGGATTTTAACAAAAATAGTGTTAACGGTAGTGGTTATTATCGGACTATTAGGAATGATGGATCTGGCGAATATTTGGTAAATAACAACCATAATTTTAGATGGAATAAAGACTCGTGGAATAGTAGGCCCACAATAATTAATCAAGGTAATATTTGGGATACAATTAATGCGGTAAACACCGATAGAGAAATCTTTAGGGTAACCAGAGATATGGCCGGAAAGATAATATGTTCAAAAATGTCATATGGAGTTTCGGCTGGGGATATTGATAATGTCAATAGATATAATAAAACTACTAATGATGCATGTGTCTATATTCCTTACGATTTTGAAATAACTCCTTGCGTTAAAATCGATAAAATTCGAAACTGCTCGGGTGATGATTTAGATATCCCTGCGAACGGCAAGGTGCCAAACGATCCTAACGATGGTGAAGAAATTCTTATTCCAGGGGGCGGGACTGAAACCTCATCGATAAAATATAAAATTACAACTTGGCGTGTCCCTTCAGACAAAGAAGGTTTTGCGACCAAGAGTAATAAGAGAGATAATAAAAATAGTGACACCTGTTCGCCAACTAATTTCTATTATCAAGACTACCAAGGAATTGAAAAATGTCGTGTTGTTAAAGAGGGGTCTGAGAAATTCAATAAAGATACTCGAGTTGCAGACTTTATACCTTCAATTGAAGAAGGTGCCGAGGCTGGAACCCGTTATTGTGTAGCACTCTCTATCTCGCCATATAAGATGAATTCAAATCAAAGTCAGGCTGAACAAGCCAAGCAAGAACGAGAAAATTTAGACTGGCGGCATAGTGCGCCAATCTGTATTAAGCTAGTTAAGAAACCGAAAGTTCAATTTTGGGGGAATGGCGTTTATTCAAAATCAGGTATTCGAACAAGTTTATCTACAACTAAACAAGGGGTTCTTGGTTCTTGGGTTGAATATGAAGCACTCTCGGGTGTGAAAATTAAAGATTTTAGAACTGAATCTTCGCAAAGCACGCGAAAGTTGGCAATTGAAGATTATTCTTCAAAAAGTAGTTTTGGCCAAGGAAAATCAAGTATTAATTCATTAATTTCAAACATTTCTTCAAAATTTCCAAAAAAGAATTTCGAAGATGCGAATACAAAAGTTGAAGTTTATGGCGATTCGAACAAACAACTTGGTTCAATTTCAGCTGATAAGCAAACTCGAGTGATATATGGTAAAAATATTCGAATTTCTGGCGATATCGTGAATGCTGATAGAGCCGTAAATAATGATTCAGATTTTCGTCAGATTATAATTATTGCTGACGGAGATATTACTATTGACCAAGGAGTAAAAAGAGTTGATGCATGGTTGATTGCTCAAGGGGTAATAAATACTTGTGCGGTTAATGGTGCTCAGAATGCTAATGATGTTAATATGAAAAATTGTAACAATCAATTGCGTGTGCGCGGTGGAACAGCTTCGAAAGGATTGCGATTATGGCGAACTGCTGGCTCTGATGGGACTGCGAAAGATACGCTAGCTAATCCTGCTGAAATTTTTAACCAATCGGCAGATACCTACTTGTGGGCTCAGTCTCAATCTGGTAGTGTTGGTAAAATTGTTACAACTTATACTAAAGAACTTCCGGTGAGGTATTAAATATGACAAATAGAGAGTTTAAAAAAGGCGGCGTTTCAATCTTTATTGTTATTATGGTTAGTATTTTGGTTTCGATTATGTCTGCAAGCTTTTTGCGGATTATGCTCCGAGACCAAGAGCAGGCTAGTAAGCTAGATCTTTCGCAGAGTGCTTATGATAGTGCTCAGGCGGGAGTTGAAGATGCTAAAAGATTTTTACGAATTTATAAAGGTGCTTGCGGTGGCGCAGATGTTGGTAAGAAAGTTTGAAGGTAAGACATATGATTGCAGTGAAATGACAAAGGCAATTTTGTCTGGTAATTGTTATGTTTTAGCAACTGCCGGAATTGGCACTAATGGTGGTGAAACTATGGTGCAAACCACAACAAGTTCTGGTGGAGGAAATACCGATCGAGATTTGAACCAGGCCTATACTTGTGTTAAAATTAAAACAGATACTTCTGACTTTTTAGGCCAAAGTAACGAAGGGACGCCTTCAGTTATTAGCTTAAAAGGCGTTTCGAGTTTTAACCAGATTCGTGTTAAGTGGCACACCAAAAATAATATTGCGAATGGCTCAAAAATATCGCTAGATTCAATAAATAATCCTAATGCTCGCCCTAGTATTTTGAAAGATTGGCAGGCTCAAAATAGACCAGCCATATTAAAAAACCAATTATATGGTTATGTTCCTGGACATAATAGAAATTCATCAACGAGTATGGATACACCTTATCCAGATGACGGAAATGGTGCGAGTGAAATGCTATTTTATCCTGCTTCAGGCTTAGATTCTCGAGTTGTGAATAGTTCAAATCTACCAACTGTTCGTCGAGACGAAAATTCTACACAGTCAACCAATGACTATACTTTCACGAAATGTTCAGACGATCTTGGGGCTGGCTCAAATACCTATGCTTGCGAAATGGTAATAAATATTGGGCGAAACGTTTCTCCAACTGATGTTTTGTATGCTCGGTTGACACCTTTAATGAATAATGCTGAATTTAAAATTGAGCTTATGAATAATGGTAATATTGTAGATTTTAAAGGTATTCAGCCAAAAGTTGATTCAACTGGTCGAGCAAATAGTCAATTTAGAAGAATTGAAAGTCGAATTGGATTCCATGATAGTAATTTCCCAGTTCCTTTATTTTCTGCTCAAACCGAAGGAGATGAGCCGATTTGCAAAGATTTCTCAGCAACTAAAATTAAAAATAGTGGATTAACCTGTAAGATGTAATATAAAAATAGCCTTTTATAAAGGCTATTTTATTATATTTTTGAAATTATTATTTTGCATATTCGATTGCGCGTGTTTCACGAATTATATTAACTTTGATTACGCCTGGATATTGCATTGTGCTTTCAATTTTATCTGCAATATCTCGTGCCATTTTTATTGCGGAAAGATCGTCGATAGATTCTGGTGAAACTATTACACGGATTTCTCTACCAGCCGAAATAGCATAAGCCTTGTTTATTCCCTTAAAGCTAGTTGCAACATTTTCAAGCTCGCGCATTCTCTCTACAAAGTTTTCAGCAGAAGTGTTTCGAGTTCCTGGTCGAGAGGCACTCATTGCATCAGTAATTTTAACAATAATTGCCTCAACTGTTGTAGCTTCGACATCTTCATGGTGTGCTGCAATTGCGTTTACGACTCGGGGATCCATTCCATATTTTTCGGCAAGTTCAGCACCTATTTGAGCGTGTTTTCCTTCAATCTTATGGGTTACGGCCTTTCCGATGTCGTGGAAGAGCGCAGCAGTTTTTGCAATTTTAACATTTGCACCAATTTCTTCGGCAATTAAGCCTGCAACATTAGCCATTTCTGTTGAATGTTTTAAAAACATTCTGGCCATAACTTGTTCGAAACTTTAATTCGCCAAGTAGTCGCAACATTTCATGTGGTAAACCTGAAAGTCCCACTTCACGAGCAGCATCTTCACCAGCACGATTAATTTCCTTATTTATTTCACGTTCAGCTTTTTCAACAACTTCTTCGATTCTTGCCGGATTGATTCGTCCGTCTTTCATTAAAAGCTCGAGCGAAAGTCGTGCAACTTGGCGACGAACAGGGTCAAAACTTGAAAGAACAACCATTCCAGGAGTATCATCAACCAAGATATCTACACCAGTTTCGCGCTGAAGTGCTTGAATATTTCGACCTTCTTTGCCGATAATCCGACCTTTCATTTCATCATCAGGGAGTTTTAAAGCAGTAACTGTTCGTTCAGCCGTTACTTCGCTTGAAATTCGTTCCATTGCTGAAACTAAAAATAGCCTGAGCTCGCTCTTCGGCATCTTCGGTTGCATTTTTTTGGAGCTTTGCAACTAGATTAACCATATCTTGAGCTATATTTCTTTCGGCAATTTTTCATAATTTTTTTCAGCCGCTTCTTTTTTTGAAAGCTTCGCGATTTTTTTCAAGTTTTTTTCATCTTGTTTTTTTGCGAATTTCTTTAATCTCATTTTTTTGAGTTTTTTTCAACTTCAAGCTCATTGTTTCGAAGTTTCTCGGTTCGTAAATCAATCTGATCAAGCTTTCGGTCGAGAGATTCTTCTCGTTCTGCAAGGCGATTTTCAGTTTTTTTCGAATTTCTTTTCTCCGTTCTGACTCATCTTCGTTAGCCTTTTCAGTAATTTTTAAGGCTTTTTTTCATTTGCGCGTTCTAAGATTTCAGCTGATTTTTTTCGGGCTTCAGCAATAATTTTGTCTGAATTATTTTTTTGCATTTGCGGTTTTTACTTTTTGATATGCAAAAAGCGCTACCACTGCCAAACAAAAACGCCAAGCGTAGCTATAATTATTTCCATATTTTTTTCCTTTCATCAATAAATAGTTAAAAAAATCAAAAAGCAATACAATGCCTAAATCCATTTTTATCATAAAAAAAGTAAATTTCAAAATTGCGAAAAAAATATTTTTTTAGTGTATAATTTAATTATGTTTATGTCTTTTTTTAACTTGGTGGTATGGGAAAAGGGCTAGCTTGGCGTACTGAGAAGATTTTAGATGGAGTCGAACGCTCGATTGATACTTTTTTTCGCTCGGTCTTTTTAATAAAAAAACTTGGTTTGCGCCTTTTTCGACAAATTGATGCTTTTAGGGTGTTTTCGAACGCTTCGATTGAAGTTCGAATTAAGAAGTCTTTTTGATAAGCTCTTTTTCTCGGTTTTATTGGTGCTTTTTGCGAACAATAATAATGATAATTGGTATATTTTTTTATTAGCTTTAAAAGCAATTTGGGGCTTAGTAATGTTAATTTTATGGTTAATTTCACCGGTTTTACCGATTATCCTTGCTGTAATTTTTACAACTGGTTGGACACCAAAAATTATTCCAAAAATTAAGGATGATTTTAAAAATTGGCAAAAAAATATTCCATCAAAAAGAAGTTAAACCAATTAAAACAAAAAAAGGAGTTGGTTCTTATGATTTTTGACTATAATAATTTGCGCGCAAAAATCCCGTTTAATGAATGGGCTTAGGGATTTTTATTTCTACTTAAGATTTTGAAAATTGTTGGAACTTTGAGCGGATTTTGTTTAATTTTAATGGATTCGGCTCTTGGCTGGTTAATTTTAGCATTTTCATCAATGATTACAATTTTAGTTCATTGGTGGAACGGAGAGCTTCATAGGTTGGAACCATTAAAAGATTTAAATATTGAAGGGCAGCTAGCTAGTAATATTTTAGGAAAACTTTCGAAAAATCCAACAAGCGAGCAGATTGCGAAAGTAGTTTTAGAAAGTTCTGGTGGAAAGTTCATTATTTCACGTTTTGGACTTGGAAAAACTACGATTGAGAGTTTGTCTCAGATTCCGCAAAATTCGCCTGAAAATATTTTTCAAACTGCACTGCAAATTCAGCAAAAAGTTAAAAACTAAAACCGTTTCTGGTTCGGTTCTAGCTCTTGCAATAATTCGAAATTTTCCGAATTATGAAACGCTTCTTGCGCAGTTTTATCTTGACTTTGAAGATTTAGAGCGTGGTGTTTTGTGGCATGATCATATTTTTTCACTAATAAGTCAATCTAAAATTCCAATTAAAACTGGTGGAATTGCCCGCGATTGGTCGTTTGGCTATACGCCAACTTTGAATCGTTTTGGAGTGAATATTACAAATCAGGTTTCGAACAATATTTTAATGTCTTCAAATTTAGAGCAACATAAAGATTTAGTTTCGAAAATGGTTGAACAGTTCAGCGGTAATGGAAAACAGAATATTGCCTTAATTGGTGCTGATGGCGTTGGTAAAACTACTGTTGTAAATTCTTTCGCTGCAAAAATTGCAAATGGTAGTGAGAAAATCCCTTCAAATTTAAAATTTAGACAGGTTGTTTCTCTTGATGCTGCATCTTTGATTGCGGCAGCGCCAGGGCGAGGTGAAATAGAAAATTTGCTGAATTATGTTTTGAACGAAGCTTATGCCGCTAAAAATATAATTATTTGTCTTGATAACGCCCAGCTTTTTTTTGAAGATGGTGTTGGTTCGGTTGATGTTTCGAATTTACTCCTTCCTATTATTCAGGCTGGTACCTTAAGGTTAATCTTAACTCTTGACGAACAGAGATTTTTGCAAATTTCAGCAAAGAACCCAGCACTTGCTCAGGCAATGAATAGGTTGCATGTTAAACCAGCTAATTATGATGAAACATTGGCGGTTATGCAAGATAAGTTGTTAATTTTCGAACATCAAAATGGCGTGTTTTATCAATTTCAAGCGCTTAAAGAAGCTTTTAAGCTAAGTGAAAGATATATTTTTGATTTAGAAATGCCAGGACGGGCAGTTCGCTTATTAGAAATGGCGGCAGGGTTTGCTGATAATAAAATTGTAACGGCGAGCTCAGTTGAAAAAGCGATTGAGCAAACAATGAATGTAAAAATCGCCACTGCAAATGTTAATGAAGAGAAAGAAACTTTATTGAACCTTGAAGATTTATTACACGCCAGAATGGTTGGCCAGGAAAAAGCAGTCTCGGCTGTGGCAAATGCTTTGCGCCGTGCGAGAACTGGTGTTCGAAACCAAAACAGACCGATTGGAACATTTCTATTTCTTGGCCCAACTGGAGTTGGTAAAACAGAGCTTTCGAAGGCACTTTCAGAAGTTTATTTTAATGGTGAAAATAATATTGTTCGTCTTGATCTAAATGAGTTTGTAAATCTTGAAGATGTCTCAAGATTGATTGCGGATGGCGCGCGTGATGCAAGTTCTCTAACTGCTCAAATGATGAAAAAGCCTTTCTCGGTTGTTCTTTTGGATGAAATTGAAAAAGCTCACCCAAATGTTCTAACTGCTCTTTTGCAGGTTTTAGATGAAGGTATTTTGAGGGATGAAAAAAACCGTGAGGTTTCATTTCGAGATGCGATTATTATTGCAACATCAAATGCTGGTTCTGAGCGAATTCAAGAGTTAATTTCTCGTGGTTACGATTCGACAAGTGCTGAAGAAATTATTGTAAATGACTTAATTGCAAGTCGTGAATTTCGCCCTGAATTTCTGAACCGTTTTGATGAAATTGTCGTTTTTGAACCACTCACAAAAGAAAATCTGATGCAAATTATTGATTTAATGATTTTAGGAGTAAATAAAACTCTTGCTGGCCAAAAAATTACAGTTTCTGTTACGCCAGAAGCTAAAATATTGCTTGCAAATTTAGGATATGATCCAAAACTTGGTGCTCGACCAATGAGAAGAGTTATCCAGCGAGTTGTGGAAAATACTATTGCACGAAAAATGCTTTCCGGCGAAGCTCAAGCTGGTTCGAATATTGAAATTACTCCAGAGATAGTTCGACAAAGCTAATATAAAATAAAAATCAGCAGATAGATATTCTTGCTGATTTATTTTTTTTCAAATTTTGGAGGGCCAGGAGGGGCTCGAACCCTCGACACCCTGCTTAAGAGGCAGGTGCTCTAACCGGCTGAGCTACTGGCCCAATATTCACATTATAGCATATTTAATCGTGAAAAAAGACTTTTTGATTATTTTTTTGGCTGAATTTTGTAAATATAATGTGTGCCTGATATTTTAAAAAGGTTTTAAATTTTTTTGATTTCAAAACCATAGTTAATAAAAAAAGTGGAGGTATTTTTTTAAAAATTTGCCTGAATTTGAGCAAGCTTTTAGCATTTTTTTCAATCCTCTCGGCGTGGCCAAAAAGTATAGAATACGGTAATGTTTGAAATCGGGAAGGCTTTCTAAAAAGTTTTTTTAAGATAAATTTGGCAGTTTTGCTGTTTTCTAAGTTTAATTTTTGAAATTATAACCAGAAAAGGGTTAATTTCAAAACCGATAGCTTTTGCATTAAAAATTGTTTACGACTTTTAAAAACAACTCCATCACCAGAACCGATATCTACGAGGGACGTCTTCTTTAGAAAAAAATTTATTGTTTTGAAGAGTTTGAAAAAGATCTGATTTATGTGTTGGGGCATACGATGCGCCAAAAAAATATAGTTAAAAAGAAAAGCTATAATAATTATGCTGAGAATAAATAATATTTAGCAAAAAAATAATTTCCATAAAATAAAAATAATTTGGTACCCCGGTAGGACTCGAACCTACGGCCAGGAGGGTAGAAACCTCTTACTCTAATCCACTGAGCTACGGGGGCGTACCTAAAACAATTATATCAAGTTTTTTTGAAAAAGTCTATATAATTATTTTTTTCTAAAAAGCAAAAACCTCCAGAAAATGGAGACTTATGCTAAAAACAAAAAAAGATCAAATGGTGCGGGCGGAGAGAATCGAACTCTCATCACTTGCTTGGAAGGCAGGTATATTAGCCGTTATACGACGCCCGCATGAGATTATTATAACAAACATTTTTTTATAAAAAGCAAGACTTTTTTTGAAAAAAATAATGTGTTTATGTTAATATGGTATTATGAAATTAAATGATTATGTTATAAAAATCAAGTCTTGAAGAAGTCTCTCATTCTAGCGGATACGCTAAAAGCTCAGTCTGGCGGAAGAATTGGTGCTGCAAGCTCGCGAAGTTTTTGCACAGCGCCAAGCGATTGATTATAGAAAATCGAAAGTGCGCTCATATCAAGATTCTCAACTTGGTCAATTAAGAATGGCGCAAAAAACTAAAATGGAAAGTTCAAGATCGGCTCTTGATCAGATTAGAGCCAAAAGAGAAGAAAGGGTTTCAAATTATTTGCAGCAAAATTTAAATAGGCAAAAAAATACACTTTCGAATGATCAAATTGATCAATCGACAAAAAAATAAGAATGACGAAAAAGTGGTTTTGGCGAGGTTCAGCAAACCGGAATAGCAGGTTTTTATGGTTCGCAAACTTCAAGCTCTCAAAATGTTGTGCGAAGTTTTCACCCACAAATTAAGCCAAAATTTTAAAGCTTGATTTTCGAGTTTTTATGTGTTAAAATGGTTGAAGTTATGGCGGATGTAGCTCAGCTGGTTAGAGCGCTGGTTTGTGGCACCGGAGGCCGTGGGTTCGAACCCCATCATTCGCCCCAAAGCAAATTTGAGCTCAAGGCTCTTTTTATTTGACCAAAAATTTGAAAGTATGATATAGTATTATATAGATTTTTTTGCCAAGGAGGAATAAAATGGCGAAGATAGAACTTACAAAAAAATTAATAATTCGAAGGAAATGCTTGACATCTTCAAGAATGATTTGAATGAATTTGTAGCTTATCACCCTTCGTTTCGTGAAAGTTCGAGTAGCAACATTAAGTTACTTGATGCTATTAGGTTTTCATTAATAGAGGCTTCTGAAATTCTTCTTGAAGAGGATAATAGATCCGAGAGCTCCGATGTGGATATTGAACTGACTACGATTTTTGAGATTCTAAACGGTGAGAAACCGACTGGAATTTCTTGCGTGAAGTTCAATCTAAAAATTCATCAATCTTCTTATTAAAAAAACTTGAAGATAAATCAGTCTTTAATTTTTAATGGAGCGAATTTTTATTCTTGAAAAATGCGATAAAAATATCGCACAAAAAAATAAAGGCTATCTCGAATTCAGCTAAAAAAATAACTCCCGATTTTCGGGAGTCTTTTTAACTATGAAAATAAAGTTTCGATCTTTGCGCCGAGTGAATTTAATCTTTCTGCAAAATCTTCGTAGCCGCGATTAATATTGTAAACATCTCGCAAGGTTGAAATTCCTGGCGCAGCGAGCATTGCGATTAAAACTACAACACTTGGGCGAAGGGCGCTTGGCGCAATAACGTCTGCAGGCTTCCATTTTGTTGGGCCAGAAATATAAACACGATGCGGATCAACAAGTTCAATTTTGGCATTTAGCTTGGAGAGCTCGGTGAAATAAATTGCGCGGTTTTCGTAGCTCCAGTCATGAATCAAGGTTCGACCTTCCGCGACAGTTGCAATTAACCCGAGAAAAGGTAAATTGTCCATATTTATACCAGGAAATGGTAGCGCGTGAATTTTATCTTTTGCGGCATGAAGTTTTGATTTTTTAACTTTGATATCCACGAGGCGCGTTTTTTTATTTTTCGAAAGATATTCGGGGCTAATTTCAAAATTCGCGCCCATTTGTTCGAGGGTTGCAAGTTCAAGTTCGTTGAATTCGATTGGCGCACGTTTGATAGTAATTTCAGAATTTGTAACCAGCGCAACTGCCACGAAAGTTAAAGATTCAATAGGATCTTCGCTTACATAATATTCAACATCTTTCTCAATTTTTGTTAATCCATGAACTTTTAAGGTTGTTGTTCCAATTCCTTCAATTTTAACGCCAAGCTCTTCAAGAAAGAAACATAAATCTTGCACCATATAATTTGGGCTAGCATTTCGAATTGTAATTTCTTGACCGGAAAGTGCTGCGGCCATAATTATATTTTCGGTTGTTGTGTCTCCACGTTCAGTTAAGAGTATTGGCTTCTCAACTTTTTTTGGTTTGTTCGAAACTTTGTAAAAATCAGTTTGTGCTGTAACATTTGCACCAAAATACCTTAATCCAGAGAGGTGAGGTTCAACTGTACGTGTTCCTAAATTGCACCCACCAGAAAAAGGTATTTCGAAGTCTGAATATTGGTGAAGAAGTGGACCAAGAAACATTAGAATACTGCGTGTTCTTTTAGCAGATTCAATATTCATATTTTCGAAAGACAATTCTTTAGGGGGTGTAATTTCGAGATCATTTTCATCATTTAGCCATTTAGTTTTTACACCAATCGAATTTAAAACTTCAATAATTCGATTGACTTCTTCAATTCGAGCAACGCGGCGAAGAATCGTTTTTCCTTTATTTAAAAGAGAAGCACAAAAGTAGAGCGACGGCGGCATTTTTTGAGGTTTTAACTTCAATTTCACCAGAAAGTTCGTGACCGCCATGAACACGAAAATTAGTTTTCTTATTTGAATTAACAGATATAATTTCGCTCGAAAGTTCTTCTGAAATCCTTGCAAGCATTTCAATAGTTATATTTTGCTTACCGCTTTCAATTCGGTTGATTGCGCTTTGTGAGGGTGCCAATTTTTCAGCAAGCTCAACTTGAGTTAAATTCTTGTGCAGGCGGGATTCTTGAATAAGCTTCCCTGATTTTTTTCTAAATAGGCTTGTTCTTCATTCATAAAAATAATTATATCACTTATGGTATAATAAAAAAACAAGTTTTCCAAGAATTTTTTTATTTTTTTAAAAAAATATGATATACTTAAAAAAATATGATATAGCGATGGTTTTTTTATATTTTTTTAGTTTCGAAAAGTTTAATTTTTAAGGAGAGTTTTTATGTTTGATGAAAAGATTTTTAACGTAATTGAAAAATGAAGAAAAATCGTCAGCGAGAAGGCTTGGAATTAATTCCAAGTGAGAATTATGTTTCAAGAGAAGTATTGGCAGCACTTGGTTCAGTTTTAACAAATAAATATTCTGAAGGATATCCTGGCAAAAGATACTATGGTGGTCAGGAGAATACTGATATAATTGAAAGTTTAGCGATTGAACGCGCGAAGCAGCTTTTTAATTGTGATCATGCGAATGTCCAACCACATAGTGGCGCAAATGCTAATGAGGCGGTTTATAATGCTTGGCTAGAAGTTGGCGATACAGTTTTGGGTATGGATTTATCTCAAGGCGGTCATTTAACGCACGGATCACCAGTAACGCGTAGCGGTAAGATTTATAATTTTGTGCGATATGGCTTAGATAAAAATGGTGAAATTAATTATAAGCAAATTGAAGAATTAGCTGAAAAATATAAGCCAAAAATTATTCTTGTGGGATTTTCTGCATATCCTGGCGAAATTGATTATGCTAAAATTGCTGAAATTGGCAAAAAATATGGAGCAATGTTGATGGCGGATGTAGCACATATTGCTGGATTGATTGCTGGAGGTGTTTCGAAAAACCCATTTGATTACGGTTTTAACGTTGTAACAACTACAACTCACAAAACTTTGCGTGGCCCTCGTGGTGGAATGATTCTTTCGAATGGAAAAGTGGGGAATCCACTCAAAAAACCAGAAAAAACTCTTGAAAATTTACCAACTTTAATTGATCGCAGTGTTTTTCCGGGAACTCAAGGCGGCCCACAAATGCACTCAATTGCGGCAAAAGCAGTTTCTTTTTACGAAGCACTTCAGCCTGAATTTAAAATTTATGCTCAACAGGTAGTAAAAAATGCTCATTTTTTGGCTGAAGAGCTTTCGAAAAGAGGTTTTAAACTTGTGACTGGAGGTACAAAGAATCACTTAATTTTAGTTGATATTTATGCAAGTTTTGGAATTGATGGGAAAACTGCCGAACGCGCAATGGATGCAATTGGTCTAACTTTAAACGCTAATTCGATTCCTAATGATACTTTATCTATGTTCGCACCAAGCGGGATCCGACTTGGAACGCCAGCTGTAACTTCGCGTGGAATGAAGGAAATTGAGATGGCAAAAATTGCTGAATGGATGGATCTTGCGATTAAATACCGTGAAGATTCTAAAAAACTTACCGAAATTAAAAAAGAAGTTGCAGATTTTGCTAGAAATTTTCCGCTACCGAGCGATTTATAGGTAATTTTTAATATTTCGAAAAGCTAAAAGCTATGATATAATAGATTTATCATGGGTATGGTTTTTTTCGAGATTTAAAGAGTGCCGCTCTAAAATTGCTTTTCTGGGGAATTATTTCAGGATTTTTAACCCTTGTTTTTTTTAACAATTTTCGAAAAGCCTCAATCTGGTTCGATGAGGGCTTTTTTTCAGCTTATATAATTCGTTTTAATTTTGCTGAAATTTGGTATTACACATCTGTTGACGTTCATCCACCGCTTTACTATTTTTTATTAAAGATTTGGAGTGTATTTTTCGGCTCTAGTGACTTTGCATTGAGGAGTCTATCTGTATTTTTTGGTATTTTAACCATAATTTTGGCATATTTTTTGGTAAAAAGACTCTATAATAAGAAAATTGCACTATTGGCGAGCAGTTTTCTTGCAATTTCACCGATGCTAATTAGATATTCGCAGGAAGCTAGAATGTATACTATGGTAGCATTTTTGAGTGTTTTTAACGGTGAGGGCCTTTTATGAAGCTTGGGTTGCTGAAAAATACGATGAAAAAAATAAGAAAAAATGGCGAATAATTTATATTATTGCTGTTTGTGCTGGAATCTGGACACAGTATCTCTATGCTTTGATTCCAATTTCATTATGGATTTTTAGAGCAGTTTATATTTCGAAGAATCAAGAAAAGAACAATAGATCTCATCTTTTTTTAGTTGTTTGAAATTTAAAAAAAGCAGAAGAATTACATAAAAACAGTTTTTTTGGTAATTTTTTTGCTGAAAAAATGGCTGTCTTCACATTTGATTATCGCATTTTTATATACCCCTTTGGGTTCCATTTTTTTGTTTCGCAAGCTACTTATGTTAAAAGCTAAGTTCTGGATTCCTGCACTTGATTTTACAACAATACCAAATATGGTATCGAATTTCTTTTTTTCTATCTTGATGCTAGCAAAACTAACGGTTGGCTATCTTTGATAGCTATGGTTGTTCTTATGATTATTGTAATTTTTACATTCGAAAAGTGGAGAAATGAAAAAAATAATAGTATTTTCTGGCTGATTTTTTCAGTCTCAGTGATTCCTATATTTTTGCTTTACATTGCAAGTTTACCGCCATTTAGTTCAATTTTCGTTGACAGATATTTACTTATGGCTGAAGTTTTCGTGTCGATTTTAATGGCAATTATTGCGGTTAAACTTTTTGAGAATAAGAAGAGCGTTTCAATTTTATTGATTATTTTGATCATTTTTTTCGCATATTTTTTTGGAATTTTCCAGCTTAATTTACAAAAGGGTATTTCTAAAAAATGGTGGAGAAATTACTGAAATTCGGCAAGCAATTGAAAAATGTTCGAAATGAAAAAAATAATGCAGCAATCGTTGTTGGTGGATTTTTATATTATTCAGCAGCACAATATTCTAATAATGAAAGTAAAATTTGGTTTTATGGCGAGCCCCCCAATTTATCGTTCTGGTGATATGATTCGAGCTGATTACACTCCAAAGATTGAGCATGATAGTAGTTTTTTTGAAAAAAATAAAGAGTTTTTTTATAATTTCCCCGTATAACAGTGCTGATAAAAAAATCGCCAATTGCTGGTTATAATTTTTTTCAAAAGAAATGGATTATAACAATTCATTAAACGGTGATCCTTTATACAAAAATTTTTAAAAATTTATTAAAAAAATAGTCTTCACAAAAATAAAAAAAGTGTGGTATAATTTATTTATTAAGCACCCGTAGCTCAACTGGATAGAGTACCTGGCTTCGAACCAGGCGGTTGTAGGTTCAAATCCTGCCGGGTGTACCACAGTTTTTTTCTCGCTTTTTGGCGGGTTTTTATTTTTTTATGATATAATTGATTTATATGAAGGAAATAATTTTTCGAAAAATCTAAAAAAATTCAGCAAGATATTGATTTTGGCAAACTTACAACTATAAAAAAATTAGTGGAACAGCTCATTTTTTTACAGTAGTAAAAAAATGTCGAAGATTTTAAGAATGCGATTAAGTTTTCAGAAAAAAATAATTTGCCAATTTTTATTCTTGGCGGCGGAAGCAACACGATCGTGAAGAATCAAAACTTTGCAGGAATAGTGATAAAAAAATGAAATTAAAGGTTTTAAAAAAAGGTTTTTGAAAAATAATGAAGGTGCTGAATTCCGTATAAAAATCTGGTGAAAATTGGCACAATTTTGTTAACTTTGCAGTTTCGGAAAGCTTTAGCGGTTGTGAAGCGATGGCGATGATCCCTGGAACAGTCGGAGCTCTACCAATTCAAAAATGTTGGTGCATATGGCCAGGAAATTGCTGATATTTTTAAAAAAGTGTTAAAGTTTTCGAAATCTCAACTGGTAAAAATCAAAAACTTTATTAAAAAAAGTGAATGTGAATTTGCTTACCGTGATAGTATTTTTTTAAGAATGATGCTAAAGGGAAATATTTTTATTGTTTCGGTAAATTTGAAACTTTCAAAAATCTCAACCAGAAATGCCTGAATATAAGGTTTTAAAGGAGAAACTTGAGAATATTGGTAAAAAAATAAAGAAAAATCTAACAGTTAAAGATATAATGAATGCGGTAATTGAAATTCGCTCAAAAAAATTACCAGATCCAGAGAAATTCCAAATTCTGGGAGTTTTTTTCAAGAATGTGATAATTTCGAAAGAGAAAGCTGCAGAGATTTGCAAAAAAATATCAAAATGCACCACTCTTTGAAGTGGGTGAAAAAAATACAAAATTGCAACTGGCTGGCTTATTGAGCAAGCGGGATTGAAGGGAAAAAGAATTTTTTTGGAATAAAAGTTCATCCAGAGAATGCTTTAGTTTTAACAAATATTTCAGCTAAAAACTATGATGAGCTGGCTAAAGCAAGAAAAATGATTCAGGATAGAGTTTTTGAAAAATTTGGTTTAAAAATTGAACAAGAACCGCTGGAGATTTAATAAAAATTAAAACGACATTCTTGAATCGAATGTCGTTTTAAGATTTAAAAAAAGAATTATTCTTCTGCTTTTTTTCTTCTTTGGCTTCAGGAGTTTTTTTCTTCTTCTACGATTTTATAACCAAGGATAGTTCCTTTTGCAAGGCTTTCTTTACCGGCTATATCATTCCAGCGAGAACTATCTAGGCCAAGAATTAAGAACCAGATAGGGGCTGCAAATATGAAAAGAACAGACCAGGCAGGTGATTTATCTAGTTTTTTGCTAATCTCAATAACTGCAAGAACTTCGAAAACTAATGAGATTATTAGTCCAACATAAGGAACGAAAGTTAAAAGAGATTTCCAACCTTCTTGTCCACCAAGTTCGAAGAATATCCATCTGTTATAGAAAGGAATCCAAGCTTTTTTGGTATCGATTCCAGCCTTTTTAAAAATTAGCATGTATAGAAGAGAGCTAATAACATATCCTATAACTGCAGCAACTAGCACAAAAACCAACAAAAATGCGATAGACATTCCAGAGATAGCATCAGCCTCTGTGCTATGGTTGTAATTTCTATACCCATATGTGTGGTAGCTATTATAATTATACATTCAAAAAAATCCTTTCTTTGATTAACTTCTGTAATGATTATATATTAAAAAAATTGAATTTTTTTCAATATATTTGCGTATAATAAAAAGAATGAGAATTTTAGATGGTGCAGAACTCCGCGATTTTATTAAGGAGCGTCAAGCTAAGCAAGTGCGGGCTTTGCGGCAAAGTTGGCGGGTTTTTCCAAAATTAGTAATTTTTTACTCTTCGAAAAATCCTGTAACTGAAACTTATATGCAGCTTAAAGAAAAAAATATGGTGAAGATATTCTAATTGAGGTTGAACGGAGAAAAAGTTGCTATTGAATTTATGAAAAAAAGAAATTCAAAAAAAGTAAATCTTGATGAAAAATATTCATGGAATTATCGTTCAGCTTCCACTTGAAGATGAAAATGGTAAGAAGATTTCGAAAAGAAGAAACTGAGCAAATTTTTATCAGAAATATCTAAAGAAAAAGACGTTGACGGTTTGAATGATGGTGCTTTTGTACCGGCCACAGCCCAGGCGATAAATTGGCTTTTGGCGGGGTATAATATTTCGTTAGAGAATAAAAAAGTTGCTATTGTTGGTCAAGGTAAACTTGTAGGTGCACCACTTTCAAAAATGCTTGAGACTTCTGGTGTGCCAGTTTCGAAATTTGATGAATTTAATTCGAAAGAAATGAAAGAACAACTTAAAGATTTTGATGTGGTAATTACAGCTGTTGGAAAACCTGGGCTGATTACTTCAGAAATGCTAAAAAATAAAGCTGTGGTTGTTGACGCCGGAACGACAAGCGAAAACGGCAAAATTAAAGGCGATGTAGCTGAAGAAGTTCGTGATTTTCGAAAAGACTTAATAATTACCCCTGTGAAGGGTGGTGTTGGTCCGCTTACGGTGGCTTCATTAATTGATAATGTAATTATAGCAGCAAGAAAAAAATTGCTGATAAAAAAAGGCCAGCAAGATTTATAAAAATAAAATAGACCTCCAAGTGGAAGTCTATTTTTTTAGATTTGAAGCTTGATCGCTCCATTGAGAAGCGGTCAGCTTAGAATCTTGCAGCTTTTCGGCTAGCGAAGTAGTAACCAAAGGCGGTCACCATTGAAGTTAATCCAAGAATTGCAGAAAGTGTATTTGCACCAGTTTGTGGCAACTCTGTTGGAATATTTGGTGTTGGGTTGTTTGGTGTAGGTGTTGGAGGAGTTTGTTTCTTTGGAACTTCCACTTTTTGCGCTATCACAACCATCATTTTTCACCAGGAATTGTCGGTGTATCTACACAAGCTGTATTTATGGCAGTTATTCCTGTTGCTGTTGCTTGTGATTTAATTGTAATAGTTTTACTTTCACCAACTTTCAAAGAGTTAATCTTTAGAGTTAAAGTATTATCTTTGATTTCACCGCTATCGGCACTTACAAAAGTTATATTTGCTGGCGCACGGTCGGTTACAGCAACATCTTTCAAATCAACATTGCCGTTATTCGAAACTGTAATCTCGTAGTTAAAAATCAGTATTCGCTTCAATTTTTAGTATTTTTTTCTGATTATTTACAGTTTTTCTTGATAAGGATTGAAGGTTTCTCTTCACGTTTAACTTCGAAAGATTTTTTTCACAATTTGAATTTGAGTTTTTCGCCATCTTTTGTGATAACTGTTGAAGAAATTGTGAATTTACCAACAATTTCAATGTTGAGCGTCAATTTTGAGCCGTTATTTACAGTTTTCTCAATTACGACTTTACCACTTTGATCTTTTTACGATATATTTAACACCAACGAATGTTGTGTTATTTACGGTATAAGAAGTGTTAAATTCGAATTTTGTTCGAGAAATTTGGTTAATTGTAATATTTCGACACACCAATTCTGGTTTAGCTGGAACTGGCGTTGGAGCTTTAGTTTCAAAAGATTTTTCACAGTTAGCATTTGAATTTTTCACCGTTTTTAGTGATGATCGTTGAAGTAACTGTGTATTTTTCGTTCACATTGTTTGGAACAGTAATTTCGAATTTAGTTCCACCATTTACAACTTTTTTTCGGCAACAACTTCATTTTTTTGAATTTTTTTACTACATATTTTGTTCCAGTAAATTCTGTATCTTTTACTGAATATTTTGTATCAGCTGAATAAGTGATTTGCTTTTCGTCTTTTCGAATAATGTTTAAGCTTAAAGCATCACATTTGTAAGCTGGAGTTTGAGGTTTTGGAGTATCACATTTTTTAGTGATTCGTACACTAGCAGTGTCATTTTTAACTATTTTTTGATCACTTGCTTGAGCGATATTAGTTAAAGTGTTGTCTCCACAAACTGGCAAACTATTTTCAGCTGAAACAGTTGCATCAAACCGAACATAAGCGTCGCCATTTGGCTGATATGAACCAATATTGATTCCAGAATTTTGAATGACGTTGTCGCTAATTTTCAATCCTTTTGGATTTGATGTGTTGTAGAGCTTTGTTGAGCCTGCAACGTAATTCAAACCTTTTGGTAGAATGTCGCGAATTACAAGATTCTGAATTCCTGCAGAACCTGTATTTTTTTAGCGTGAATTTGGAATTGAACTGTGTCGCCAGATTTTGCGTTTACAGTTTCAACCCAAGATTTTTCACCATTTGTTTTGTTTCGAACTGTTTTCGCAAGGTCGATATTAGTTTTTTCTTGCGGTTGGCTAACTTGAGCTTTAACTTTAACGGTTACATAGCCTGCATATTGGAAACATCCAGGGATTTTTCCGTCAAGTTTATCATATCCAAGTTTTGCACCCGTATTATTTACGATGCTGTCTGGAAGTTTAGTTGTACCCATTCCGTTATTTTCGAAAAGGGCAGAACCAGCAACATAAGCCAAGTTAAAGTCATTATCACTTGAGAAAGCTGCTTCATCCCAAACTGTGTTGGGCTTTGCATTTGAAGCCGAAATCTGACCTTGAACAGTCACATTTTTTGCTGTTGTTGTTGGAACGTTAAGTTTTGCTACTACGTTTTCGGCAACAAGATTTAAGTTCGAAGCTGCGTTGTTGTGAACGTACATTCGAACGTAATATTCTTTGCCATTTTGAACTTTCATATTGTTTGTCCATTTTGCGTTTGAGCCAACTTCACGGATTCCAACGAAATCTTTTTCGTCTCCGCCAATCACAGGGTTATTTGTGATTGAGTTGAACGTAATATAATCTGCTGGTTTTTCGATAGTGAATGATGGTCGAGCTGGACCCCAAGCCCAAACTAGAGCTGGAGCTACTGCTGCCACCAAAAATTGAACCAGAGATTATTGAATGGTTTTTAATAAAAATTAATGAGTTTTTTTCATTTGGTCCTCATTTTTCTCCCTTCTAATCTCCACTTATTAGAATTTATTATTAATATCATCATAATTCTTGTTTGTCAATATTTTGTTTTCTTCGCTTTAGCCGAATTGTTAAAACTTAAAATCGGGTTATTAAGAAGTATCAATGTAAAGCCGGGCGGCGGAAAACCGCCCAGCGTGAGTTTCGAAAGATTGAAATCTTTCGAAAAAATGTGCTAATCGTTAAAGTCAAAGAAAGCTTAGTCCTCAATCGCAGGCTCGCTCATTGAGCCATTGCCTGCAAAATTGGCCGAGCTACTTGGAGCTGTAGCTCCATTCGCTCCAACTTCTACTTTAGGAGCAGATTTACCCACCAAGTCATCATATTTCCGACCATCTGGGGTGGTTACAGATCCATTATCGGTCACCTTTGTAGTGCCGTTGGAATCTGTAACTGTTCCAGATCCACTCCATTGAGATGGCTCGCTAACACGAGCATCTTGCGATGGTGTGGTCTGAACTGACGTTGAAGAAGAAGATGGTGCAGTCGGAGCAGAGTAGCTTTCAGGCAATTTTGCCTGAGAGATTTCTGAACCATTTGAAGATCCATCATTTTGACCTCCGCCAACTGGGGCTTTGCCTTGATTGGCTGGGTCCTTACTAGGGTCTTTTTTCTCCACCTTGCTTTCGCTAGGTTTATCTGGCTTGTCAGGTTTTCCTGGTTTTGTAGGAGGAATTTCTATTTTCTCTGTCGGTACACCCGGAATATCCCCCTTTTTCATTACTGTGTTACCACAGTAAATGAGCACTCTATAAGAATACTTCTCGGTTGATCCTTTCGGATTTGACACTTCGATATATTCTTGGCCTGACAGGTCTTGAATCCCTCTACTAATTACTACATCACCTTTGCTATTAACTCCGGTAGTGTAGTAGTTTGAGCCTTCTTCCATTCTCTTGGAAGAAGTTTGGCTTCTAGAAAGGAACGCTTTCGTTTGATAGAAAACGTCTTTTCCTTTATTGTTATAGTAGACCTTTCCGTCCTTCTTTTCTAGCCAGTCTTTGACGTCGGCTTTTGCATCGACAATACCAAAAGTCATGGCTTTCTCTTTCAACGCAGTTGCGTTGTGGCTCATATACTGAACCATTTCGCCAACCGCGCTTTCAGCGTTTGCTGAAAGAGTGTTTGTATCTGAGCCATTCGCGAACACTTTATGTTGTGCGTTCGCGATGTTAATGTCGTAAACAATATTTTCGCCATCAACCTTATAGTCGATAACCTGTAAATCTTCTTTTGGAAGATCTACAGATTTTGAAATTGTAGAAGAAGAAACGGTATTCGTACTGCTATTTGCGGCATTGGCTCTTGGAGATAGGAAATGACAAAATCCAAAGATAATCACAACTGTAATAACTATTCCAAAAAAACAGTGAGATAATTGGCCAAGGATTTGACCGAACCTCTTCTAGTTCTTGAGCTTCATCATCACTATCTTCTAGTTCTTGAGCTTCATCATCACTATCTTGAAGTTTTGTTAAAATATCTTCAAGATATGCGATTTCTTCTTTGTCGGTTTCGAAAGTTGAGGCCTTAGCCCGAACTTCTTGAAACCATTCCATCGACTTCTTGTCGTCTCCGATAAGACTTTGTATTTCTTGAAGGAGTTCTTCAATTTTTCTGCTTGTTGTGTCCATTCTTATTTTACCTTCCTTTCATTAGATTTTTTATTATTTGGCCAAATAATAAAATGGAACACAGAGGTACACGATTCATACCTCATAATAACCCGATTTTTAAGCTTCATTGACAGATCCGCTGATTATGATATGTCAACTGCTAGAATTATAGCACAAAAATTATAAAAAGTCAATAAGCATATAATATATATTCAATAAACGCAAGCGCTTTAACTTTTTTAGGGAGAATAAAGAAAAATCGCCTCAATTTAAGGCGATTATAGAGCTATACTGGAGGTAATCTTTTTACAGGTTTTGCACCTGATTTATTATTTTTCGAAACGGTTTGTGCTGCATTTTTCGTTTTTTGGATTACACTTGAAGTTGTTGCTTTGAAGTTACTTTCTTGATATTCTTCAACCACAACAGCTTTAATCTTCGAAAATAGTGAAGATTTTTTACCCTCTTTTGGCTTAATAAAATAGGCTAGAATAATTAGAATCATTCCGATAAGCCATAAATACCATTGAGGCAATGAGTTGAGGAGAACTCCAAAAAATAATATTGTTTTAATGAATTTCCCTGATTTTCGCCAAAAATCACAAATCTGTATTACTGAATCAAGTTTTAAAATAACAAAAAAAGTTGAAAAAACTAAGATTGAGTAAACTGTTGCGAGATTGTCGATAAGGCCAAAAGTAACAGCGTTAAACATGCGCAAAAACAAATAAAAATCAAGTTTACAAGAAGGTTAATCATTTTTAACACTCACTTTCTTTAAAAAAATTTCCCAGTATAAAAGTACCAGAATACTTATATAATAACATAAAAAAAGCTTAAAAAGTCAATAGGTGAAGATTTTGAAAAAAAGAAAAAAAGCTCCAGAATTGAAGCTTTTTCGATATAATTTCAATTGGTGGGTGATTAGGGACTCGAACCCCAGACCCTCTCGGTGTAAACGAGATGCTCTAGCCAACTGAGCTAATCACCCGAACAACTACCATTTTTAGCAGACTTTTTTTGTAAAGTCAACAACTTTTTCATTTTTTTGAAAAAAATATTAAAGTTATGTTAAGATTATATAGATAAATATGTAAAATCGAAAGGTGAAATAAAAAAATAATGGACTCAAGAAAACCTAATGGGGTTGGCAAAAATATGAAAAATACGTAAAAAATAAAAAATATGAGGGCGAAGACTATAATTTTTACGACAGAGCGATGCACGATAACTCGGTTGTAGAGAGTTTTAAACATTTTGTACTGGTTGAAAAACTTGTTTCCGTATCAGATTTGGGATGGGTTCGAAGTTGAGAAACATTTACTTCTAATTCCAAAGAGATTCACTGAAACGATTAGTAATTTTTCGCAAGTAGAAAGAGAAGAGTATTTTGAAATTTTGTCAAAATATGAAGCTCAGGGTTTTTTTCAATTTATGCTCGTGCGGCGCAAAATGTTCGAAAAACCGTTAAGCATCAGCATACGCATTTGATAACTTTAAATTATAATCGGCGAGTGAACTGGCTGTTTAATATTGCGAATAAAATTCTTTGGTGGAGCAACTTCTCTAAATAGTTTGGTTGATTTTTTGGAAAAAATGGTAGAATATTGAAAGTTTTATAATAATTTTTTTAAGAGAAAGAAAATATGAAATCAGAAAATATTCGAAATGTAGCGATTATTGCTCACGTTGACCATGGAAAAAAACCACTTTAGTGGACGGACTTTTTAAAAGCAAAGTAATACATTCCGTGAAAATCAGGCTGAAATGAGCCAAACGCTTTTGATGGATTCAGGCGATCAAGAATCTGAGCGCGGAATTACTATTACCGCAAAACAGACATCAATTTATCATGGTGATTATAAAATTAATATTATTGATACACCAGGACACGCAGATTTTTTTCCGGTGAGGTTGAACGCACGCTAAATATGGCTGATGGCGTCATCTTGGTTGTGGACGCTCAAGAAGGGCCAATGCCCTCAAACAAAGTTTGTACTTTCGAAAGCACTTGAACTTGGCTTAAAACCAATTGTGGTGGTGAATAAAATCGATAAACCAGCTCGTCGAATTACAGAAGTGAATGATGAAGTATCTGATTTATTTTTGGAGCTCGCTACAAACGACGATCAATTATTATACCCAACCTATTATGCAATCGGTCGCGATGGTAAAGCATGGCCTGAAGTACCAGAAAATCCTGAAGCAGATGCAAATTTTGAGCCGATTTTTGATGCGATTATTGATGAAATTCCTGCACCAAAAGTTGAACTTGAAGGTGATTTTCAGTTACTCGTGACTTCTTTAACTTATGATAATTTCTTGGGAAAAATATGCGATTGGGCGAATTTCTCGCGGAAAAAGTAAAATCTGGTGAACAAATTGCGTTAATTAAGAGAGATGGCACAGTTAAAAAGGCTAAAATTGATAAACTCTTTGCATACCGTGGTTTGAACCGCGAGGAGATTCAAGAAGCCTTTGCTGGAGATATTGTAGCGATCACAGGTGTTTCTGAAGCTGAAATTGGTGAAACTTTGGCAGATGCAAATAATCCTGAAGCTTTGCCAACAATTGAGGTTGAAAAGCCAACCCTTTCGATGTATCTTGGCCCAAATACCAGCCCAATGAAAGGTCGTGAAGGTGAGTTTACGACTTCACGCCAAATTGGCGATCGCCTAAAGAAAGAGCTCGAAACAAATGTTTCACTACAAGTTGAAGAAAGTGGAATTGGTTTTATTATTTCAGGTCGTGGTGAACTCCACCTTTCTGTTTTGATTGAAACCTTGCGCCGCGAAGGATTTGAGTTTGAAGTTGGCCGCCCGCAAGTGGTTACAATTCAGGAAGACGGTATCGAAAAAGAGCCAGTTGAAGAACTAATTATTGAAGTTGCGCCTGAATTTGTTGGTGCGGTGAGTCAAGAAATGGGGACTCGCCGAGCGGAAATGTGTGCGCAAGAAAGCCTGCCAACAGGAACTACTCGCTTAACTTATATTATTACAACGCGTGCTATGATTGGTCTTCGAAATCTAATGTTGACTGCTACGAAAGGCACGATCATTATGAATAGCTTGCCACATGGTTATCAAGAGATGGGAGCTAAAATTCCTTCAAGTCGAAACGGTGTATTAATCGCTTTCGAAAAAGGGGTGTCAACACCTTACGCTCTTCAAAGTGCAGAAAGCCGTGGTGAATTATTTATTGGCCCAGGAACTGAAGTTTATGCTGGAATGATCGTGGGGCTAAACAACCGCCAAGAAGATCTCGAAATTAATGTTGTGAAAGAGAAACACCTCACAAATATGCGTTCGAAATCTTCTGATGGTGCAGTTCAACTAACCCCGTATACTAATTTAAGCCTTGAGCAATGTATTGATTTTATTGAAGACGATGAATTGCTTGAAGTTACACCACAGAATTTGCGACTTCGAAAACGCTATTTGGAATCAAATGAGCGCAAACGAATGTCAAAAGCTGTAAAGTAAAGACTTGACGATTTAATAAAAACATTTAAAAATCGCCCCAAGGACAGCGGGCGATTTTTAGATTTTTAAAAAGTCTTAATTATTTTTCGCGACTTGTTCGAACGTTCACTGAATAAGATTCTTCAGATTGGTTTACTCGAATAACTTTAAACAAAAATGTTTCCTTTCTATAATCATGTTTTATTTTGATACTTTTTATTTTTTGGATGATTATGTTATCATTATATCACAAAATTATTTATATGTCAATAGTTTATTATTAAATTGGTGTAATATATTTTTATAGAATTAGATATGACTGGAGCGGAGTTTTTGCTATTTTTTTGGTAATATAAAAATATATAGCCTATGAAATAAAAATAGTTGAATAATTAATGAGTTTATGTTAAAATTGTGTAAAAATATTTTTCAAAAATAAAAAGGAATAAAATGTTTAACAAAAAAACTATAAATGACGTTGATGTGCAAGGGAAAGTAATTTTACTTCGTGCAGATTATAATGTACCTATTGAATACTCAGAAGACGGCTCGGCGAAGATTTTGAATAATTATCGAATTCGGTCAAGTTTACCAACAATAAAAAATCTGATTGAACGAGGGGCTAAAAAAATAATTATTATTTCGCATATGGGGCGACCAAAATCGGTTGAAGGAATTGCCGATTTGGATGAACTTGAACATTTACCTAATGGAACTCGAAAATATTCTTTGCGACCAGTTTTTAATAATTTGCGCGAGCTTCTACGAGCTGAAGGCTTGAATTTTCCGATGAATTTTCACACTACGCCAATCTTTCCGCGAACACGATATTCGGTTTCAATGAAAGATGCGGATGATGACTATAAGATTGAAATGTTAGAGAATTTGCGTTTTTCAAAGGCTGAAAAAAATAATTTACCAGAATTTGCGGAAGCGTTAGTACAGGTTACTGGCGCGGACTTATTCGTGCAAGATGGTTTTGGCGTTATTCATCGTGAGCATACCTCAACTAGTGAAATTGCCAAAAAAATGCCAAGCGTAGCAGGTTTGTTACTTAAAAAAAGAATACTCGACAATCTTGCAAGCTTTTTAAGAACCCCCGAAAGACCATTTGTGGCGGTAATGGGTGGTGCGAAAAATATCTGATAAACTACCATTAATTGAGAAATTTATTGAGCGAGCTGATAAAAATTATCGTAGCTGGAGCTATGGCTAATACTTTTTTTAAAAATATTTAAATGTTAAAGTTGGAAAAAAAGCCGAATTGAAGATGGTCAAAAATGAGATTATTGAACAGATTTTTTTAAACTTGCGGAGCGAAAAAGTTGGGTTTAATGGTTTGCGAAGTTTCATAATTTTGCCAGAAGATGTTGCTGTGGTGAGTGAGTTTTCGAAAGATGCTGAGAGAATTGAAAAAAATCTGTTACGGCGGTTTTTAGAAAACGAGATCATCCTTGATTTAGGAGAAAAAAATCGATTCAACGAATTGAAAATGAAATTTTAAATGCAAAAAATGATAGTTTGGAATGGAACAATTGGTTGTGCTGAATTTGAGAATTTTGCAGAAGGCTCTTCTCGAACTTGTTCTGCAATTTCAAAAGCTACAAAAAAATGGTGCAAAAATCAATAGTTGGCGGTGGCGACACTTCAGCTTTCGTTTTAGATTGGTCGAGTCAAAATGCGGAAAATGCGGATTTTTCATTAATTTCAACCGGTGGTGGTGCAGCTCTTGAATTGATGAGTGGCGAAATTTTACCAGGATTTGAAGTTCTAGAAAAATAAAGCATAAGAATTTACAAAAAAATAAAAATAAAATGATAAAAATAAAAAGTATTATGGATAAAAAAACTTGTTATCGCCAACTGGAAAATGAACTTGAATATGCAAGAATCGAGTATTTTTTTGCATAAATTGAGTGATAAAATTCAAGCTCATCGTGGAATGGAAATTATTCTTGCGCCATCAACTTTTTACTCTGCAATCTTTAAGTTTGCAGGTTAATCATAGGCAGTTTAAGTTGGCGGCACAGAATTTTTTTACTGGCGAGACCACGGAGCTTTTACTGGCGAAATAGCAATTTCACAGCTTCGCGGAATTGTTCAATATGCGTTAGTTGGCCATTCTGAAAGGCGAAATATTTTTCACGAAACAGATAAAGATATTCGTGCAAAAGTAGCTGCAGCAATTCGAAACGATATTCGACCAATTTTGTGTATTGGTGAAACATCTGATGAGCGAAACCATAATGAAACTGATTTAGTTCTTAATGATCAGCTAATTGGCGGGCTTGCAAATGTATCGAGTGAAGATATTACGAAAGTGATTATTGCGTATGAACCGGTTTGGGCGATCGGAACTGGCGTGAATGCCAACCCTGATGATATTAGAAAAGCGGTAAAAGTTATTCGAAATCAAATAAAACAACTTTATGGCGCAAAAACTGCTGAGAATATTCAAGTAGTTTATGGTGGAAGTGTTCAGCCAGAATTCGCAACAGATTATGCAAATATTAAAGGAATAGATGGTTTTGCTGATTGGCGGAGCAAGTTTAAGCGTTGAAAAAAATTCGCTAAAATTGCAGAAAAAGTTTTTGAAACAATAAAAAAAGTAAAAAGGAAAAAAATATGCGAGATATAGATTTTTGAAGAATTAGATAAAGCAGTTGGAAGCTATCTTGAAAAATGGTGTTGTGCCAGATTCAAAAGAGAAAAAAATAATGAGGTTTTTTTCAAAAATTGAAAGCCAGATTGAGCATTCTCGTGAGCAACAAAAAAATGGTTTTTGCACGAAAAAGCTCCGCAGTCGGCGAACCAATTGCATCAAAAATAACGAAAAAAAGTACAAATTCGAAATATTGAAAAGGTCGCTGAAAAAACCAAAAAAATGAGAAAAAAATCTGTTTATAAAAAAACCAAGAGTTCGAATTTTTGGATGATTTTAGTGCGCCCGTTCCACCAGAACATCACCGCGACAATTTTGGTGTTCCACTTTTTGGCAAGAGAAGAGAAAAATTGCTTTCGAAAGCCCAATTTTTAGAAACATATGGCGGTGAAAAACCAATTCGAAATATTAAAAAAGCTTGAAAAATTCACCGATTCGAAAAAGTTGTTTCAAAAAAATGAAAAAAACTCAAGCAAGAAAAGAAACTGAAGTTCAGCCTCAAAAAAATAAAAATTAATATTGCGGAGCAAAAAAATACCACGCCAAGTCAGGGCAGGGTTTTATGCTGGTGTCTATCGGATTGGTGATGATAGCAATAAACTTCGAGTTTTCCATGGCGAACATACGGTTGAAATTCCAGAGCGAAAAAGTTTCTAGCTCAAATTTTGAAAAATCTAAATCTTGAAAATGAGCCAGAAAAAGTTATGCCAGAAATTTCAAGCTTAAAAAGCTGGTGGCAATACCACTACCCTTGATAATTATGATAAATTAAAAAGGATATAGATGACAAAGCTGAAACCGAAGCTTCAAAGATTGAAGTTAAGACTGGGCTGAAAAAAATCAATCAGAGCAAATCGAAGAAAAATAATAAAAAGAATAGATATTTTCGAGGTTGATGAAAGAATTGAAGAAAAATTCAAAAACAAAAATGAAGCTTCGGAAAAGGTGATAATTCAGCCTGTTGATGAAATTGAAAAAGCCAAAAAAACACCTTTCGTGCAAAAATCCGCAAATTGAAAAAAAGACCTTTGGGTACAAATCAAATTCAGGCTAAAAGTTTCGAATTTAAAAAAGCCAGTTTTTAACTATGAGCAAAAAAATACGCAACGATTACAAAGGAACTTCGGCGAGCGAAAATGTCGGCACCGATTCTTTCGAGTGATGAATATTCTGCGCCTATTAAGCATAAAAAGAAATCTGGCTGGGGTGTCGTGATAGCTATAATTGCAATTCTAATGCTTGGTGCTGGTGCTGGATTGGTGGCATATCTAGTAGCATTCCAATAGAATTTTGTATTTAAGATGTTGAACCACTTTTCAAAAAAATTGAAGAGTGGTTTTATGTTATTATAAAAAAAGGAAAAAGCCAGTGTGTACTGACTTTCAAAAAAATAATTAAGTGTAGATATGTAGTTGTTATCCCAATTTTTTTCAATTCTTTGTTCATTCTTTTGGGTTATTGGTCTGCTTGTCGTTATATTCTTTATTCGAAATAGTGAATATAAGTATACCAAAAATAAATCATTATAAAAAAATTGAAAGTAAAAAACAAACTATAAATGCGCGAGAAGTTCTTATTCCACTCATAATGTGCTCCAATGTATAATAGAATATTGAAATTATATAAAATATAATTTCAAGAATCAACAATTTGCTAAAAAAACGCTAAAAATTTGGTAAAATGAAAGAATATGAATGCACAAGAAATCCGAAAAAGCTTATTTAGAATTTTGTCAAAAAAATGGCCATGAAGTAATCGAACGCGCTTCTTTAATTTTAAAAGATGACCCAACAACTCTTTTTCACGGGGAGCGGAATGCAACCGCTCTTACCGTATCTTTTGGGCGAAAAACACCCAAAAAGGTGCGCGGTTAACAGACAGTCAAACATGTTTGCGTGCACAAGATATTGACGATGTTGGCGATAATCGCCACACGACATTTTTCGAAATGCTTGGAAATTGGTCTCTTGGTGATTATTTTTAAAGAGCAACAAATTCGGCAATTTTTTGAGTTTTTAACAGATGTAGTAGGTCTTGACCCTTCGAAAATATACGTTTCTTGTTTTTATTGGTAACGAAAAATACAATATTCCACGTGATGATGAATCAGCAGAGATTTGGCGAAAGGTTTTTGCTGAAAAAGGTATTGATGCAAAAATTGTTGAGCTTGACACGGCTGAAAACGGTGATAAGCTCGGGCTTCAAGGCGGACGAATTTTCTTTTATAACGATAAAGAAAACTGGTGGAGTCGTGGTGGTGGTTTGGATTCAACACCAATTGGTGATCCTTGCGGGCCGGATTCAGAAGTTTTTTATGATTTCGGTGAAGAAAACCACGACGCTAGCTTCGGTGAGGCTCATCCAGCGAGTGATAGCGGTCGGTTTATGGAAATTGGCAATCAAGTTTTTATGCAGTATCGGCGCCTGGAAAATGGTTCTTTTGAATCACTCGAAAAGAAAAATGTTGATTTTGGTGGTGGCCTGGAGCGAATTGCTGCAGCAAAAATTAATAATCCAGATGTATTCCAAATTAGCTTGATGAAGCCAATTATCGAAAAACTTGAAGAAATTAGTGGTAAAAAATACGATGAGAATAAGGTTTCGATGCGCGTGATTGCTGATCATTTGCGAAGTGCAACATTTTTGGCAGTTGATGGATGCATTCCTTCAAACAAAGAACAAGGCTATGTGATGCGAAAATTTATTCGTCGCGCGATGGCGAAGGCTTTTGATTTGGGCGTAGAAGATAATTTTGTTGAACAGGTTGTGCCAGTAATTGTTGATATTTATGCGCCGGATTATAAGGAGGTGGCTTCAAAATCTGATGAAATTATTGCAGTTATGGTGAAAGAAGAAAAAGCTTTCCGCCGAACGCTTCGAAAAGGCTTGCGAGAGCTTGAAAAATTTTCTCAAGATGGTTTAACTGGTGCGGAATTATTCCAGCTTTATGATACTTTTGGTTTTCCGCTTGAGCTTTCAACGGAAGAAGCTGTTCGACGTAAAATACCACTTTCGAAAAACTGGCGCGAGGAATTCGATGCTAAAATGAAAGAGCAACGCGAACGCTCGCAGACGGCTTCAAAAGGTAAGTTTAAAGGCGGGCTTGAAGGGCAAACCCTTGAACACCGCAAGCTTCATACGGCTACACACTTAATGAATGCAGTACTCCATAATATGTTCAAGGGGCAAATTGCGCAAAAAGGTTCAAATATTAATGCTGAGCGACTCCGTTTTGATTTTACTTTTGATCGAAAACTAACTGATGAAGAAAAACAGCAGATTGAGGATACGGTTAATGATCAAATTTCGAAAGGTCTGGAGGTTTCTTGGGCGGAATATCCAACAGATTACGCCTTAAATGAGCTAAAAGCGATTGGTGTGTTTGGCGATAAATACGGCGAGACCGTTAAAGTTTATACAATGAAAGCCGAAGGTGAAACACCATTTAGTGTTGAAATTTGTGGTGGGCCTCATGTTGACAATACGCGAGAACTCGCCGAGGGTGGTAAGAAATTCAAGATTGTGAAAGAGCAATCTTCAAGTGCTGGCGTGCGAAGAATTAAAGCAGTTTTACGATAAAAATAGATTAATCAGTCGAGGGGCTGATTTTTCTTTCGAAAATTTGCAAAAAAACCTTAAACGGTTTATAATAGTGTTAGTATGTTATTCAAGAATAAACAAAAAGAAGATTTAAGCGACAACCATATTGTTGCCCTTGATATTGGAACTGAATTTGTGAAGGCTCTTGTAGCTGAAATTGAAGGTGATGAAATTCGTGTTATTGGTGTTGGGCGTGCACGGCAGAGTGTGGCGGATATGCATTCGGGTGCGATTGCCGATATTGCTAGTGTTGTCCAAAAATTGTGAGAATGCTTTAATTGAGACGGAAGACCAAGCGGAAATCCAAGCCAAAAAAGCCGTAATCGGAATTGCTGGCGAGTTGGTTAAAGGAGCAACAAATACAATTAAATATCGTCGTCCGCAGCCAAATCGCCCTCTTGATGAAGCTGAAATGGAATTTATTATTGATAAAATTCAAGAAAGAGCTCAGCTTAAAGCTCAAAGAGAGATTGCTCTTGAGACGGGGAATCAAGAAGCTGAGATTAAGCTTGTTAATTCAGCGATTGTTGGGATTCATATCGATGGTTATAAGGTTTCGAATCCGATTGGTTTTCAGGGGAAAGATGTTTCAATTCAAATTTATACAGCTTTTGCGCCAACTGTTCATATTGGTGCTATTGAGCGTGTTGCGAATGAACTTGCGCTTGATTTAATTGCGGTAGCGGCTGAACCTTTTGCGGTTGCTAGAAGTGTTGTTGGTTCAGATTCTTCAAGCAATTTTACTGCAATTTTAGCTGATGTTGGTGGTGGAACAACTGATATTGCTGTTGTTAATGATGGTGGTGTTGAAGGAACTAAAATGTTCGGAATTGGTGGTCGAAGTTTTACAAATCAAATTGCGAACGAACTCTCATTGTCTTACAAGAACGCTGAAAAAAACTAAAGATAAACCTTTCGAATGAAAAAAACTCAAGTCTACCATTGCAAAGCAAGCAATTGATGCAATTGATAATACTTTGGATGTTTGGATCTCTGGTGTTGAACTAGCTTTTAAGCGATTTTGAAAATGTTGATTATTTGCCAAGTAAGATTTTGCTATGTGGTGGTGGCTCAAGCTTGAATTCTCTTGTTGAAAGATTGGAAAATGACGATTGGTGGCAAGAATTACCATTCAATAAAAAGCCTATAGTAAAAGCATATTAAGCCTTCTGAAGTTTCGGGAGTTATTGATGAATCTGGAAAAAAATTAACGACCATACATTTATTACGGCAATGGGACTTTTACGGGTCGGATATGATACCTACAGTACTGATGAAAAATGCTAGCGAGGGTTTTTCGTGATAAACTAAACAGGATTTTTACGAGCTTAAAAAAAGAGGTAAGATATGAGTGAAAAAAGTTAAAAAGATGTAATCTATGTTGATGTTGAAGATGATATTACTGATGTTGTTAATAAAATAAAAATCTTCAAAAAGAAAGAATTATTGCAATTGTCCCACCGAAAAGTTTGGGTATTTTTTTAGGAGTGCTGTAAATATTCGCTTGCTTTCTCGAGCTGCACAAAAAAATGATAAGAAAAATTGTTTTTATTACTAATAACTCTGCACTAAAGACTATGTCGGCAGCGGTAAAAAAATTCCAGTTTCGAAAACCCTTCAAAGTAAGCCAGAGATACCAGAAATTGATATTTTAGAAGTTGAAGGAGATGATGTTATTGATGGTGAAAGCTTACCAATTTCGGAATTTAGCGGTCCAACTTCCGATGAGAAGGAGGCTGAAATTCTTGAAGGAATTGATATTGACGATAACAAGAATTTTAACAAGATTAATCCAGAGCTTAAAAAGAGAAGACTAATAAATCTAGAAAAGGATCGAAAGTTCCAGATTTTTCAAAGTTTCGAAAAAAAATTCTCATTATCGGTGGTGTATCTTCTGTATTTTTATTATTTATAGTTTGGGCAATATTCTTTGCTCCATTTGCGGATATCACGATTGCTGCAAAAACCTCGACTACCAACGTAAAAGGTGTTTCTTCGATTTCTAATAGCACAAGTGAAAATTCGTTGCTTTCAAAAACTGAAACTATTGAAAAAAATCATGAAATTACTTTTGAAGCTACTGGAACTCGTGAAGAGGGTGAGGCAGCTTCAGGAACTTTAAATCTTTCTCAAAGTGGTGATAGTGATCCTGTTACCGTGGCGCAAGGCTCTGCATTTTCGGCTGGGCAATGTAATTTTATTACAACCTCATCTGTTACTATTCCGGGAGCAAAGATTAAAGGCGGTGTGATTTCCAATGGAAAAGCGAGTGTTAAAATTAAGGCGACGACTATCGGCGAGCAATGTAATCTATCAGCACAAGAATATGTTTCGTCAATTAAAGGTGTTTCGGCAAGTGGCGGTCAGCTTTCAGGTGGTTCGAAAAAAACTTTGAAAGTTGTTTCGCAAAATGACATAAATGCAGCAAAAGCTAAAATCAACACAGAAAATGCGGATTCTATTAAGAGTTCCCTAAAAGCTAAATTCAGCTCAGACTATACCGTATTAAACGATAGTTTCTCAGTAAAAGAGGGTGAGATTTCTTCTTCTGTTGCCGTCAATCAAGAGGCTCCAAACGGTAAGGCTACATTAAAGGCAACTTCTCTATATTCAATCGTGGCAATTGAAAATAGAAGTATTGAAAGAGTTATCTCTTCTCTTGCTAAGAATAAAATGGGTGATGTAAATAATCAAAAAATTTATGATTATGGCTTGAAAGATGTCTCATTTTCGAAATTTAGTGGTAACAGTGTAGAAATTTCATCAAATGTAAAAAATTGGCCCAGTTATTAATATAGATAATCTGAAAGATAAAATTAAGGGTAAAAAAATCTGGTGAAGTTCGAAGCTTAATTGAAGCGAAAGAGGTGTAAAAAAATGTTGATGTAAAGTTCTCATTCTTTTGGGTAAATACTGTGCCGAATGATGATAAAAAAATTAATATCAAGTTTACGGTTGATAAATAATGAAATCTTTAAAGTTAATGGCGCTTGATGTTGGCACTAAGAGGATTGGTATTGCTTTGGCTGACTCCTTTTATTAAAAATAGCAATACCATTTACTACTGTTGAAATTAATAATGATATAGATTCTGCAATAAAACAAATTATTGAGATAATTTCGAAAGAAGAAATCGACGTTCTTGTGGTTGGGCTGCCACGAAATCAGAGTGGTGAAGAGACTTCGCAAACTGCTTATACCAAAGAATTTGTAAAAAAATTTTTGAATATTCAGTCGATAAAAATTTGTTTTTCAAGATGAAAAGCTTAACGAGTATTCAGGCTGAGGACAGGCTAAAGAGCTATGGAAAGCCATATTCAAAAAGGTGATATTGATATGAATGCGGCCTCAATTATTTTACAAGATTATTTGGAGGAGAATTTTTAATGGATGGAATTACGAAACCGCCAGTAAATAGAGATGATCGGGAGCTAATAGAAGATCGTGCTGAAAGAGCTATTGAGGAAAATATCTAAGCGCGAAAGAGAAGTTGCTGTTATCTTGGATGTAAAAAATAATAAAAAAAGAGTTTTTCGAAAAAGGATTTTGGTTTTTTTTACAGTTTTATTGTTTTGCTTTATTTCTTTTTTTGCGGAATTTTATTCTTAAGCTATAATAGCGCAATAAATTATAGAACTAACGATTCTAAAAAAAGTTGACTTCAATATTAGTAAGGGCGAATCTTTAGACATAGTTGCTCAGAAATTGGCTGATAAAAAAATAATTATTTCTAAAAACTCATTTATTTTTTTTATGCACGAATGAATAATAAGCGAAATATTTTTAGCTGGCAGTTATCAATTATCTTCAAGCATGACAATTCCTGAGGTTTTAGATATTTTAAATAAAGGTCAAGCTGTTGATAATTTTAACATTACCTTTTTACCTGGTGGAACGGTAAAAATGGCCAAAAATGCTCTTTTGAAAGCTGGTTATTCGAAAAATGAAATTGCTGATGCTTTTTCAAAAGATTATTCTGGTGAATTTCCGGCTCTTTTCTCTGGTAAGCCAAAAAATACGGATCTGGAAGGATTTCTTTATGGCCAAACTCATAATTTTAAGAAAGGCACAAAAGTTGAAAATATTTTGCGGAGATATTTTGCAGACTTTGAAGCGAAAATTAAAGAGTTAAACCTTAATAATAAATTCAAGCAAAAAAGTTTGAGTTTATATGAGGGAATCACACTCTCTTCAATTGTTCAAAAAGAAACCTTGAGCGATTTCGAAGATCAACAAAAAGTTGCAGGTGTTTTTTATAACAGAATTAAAGCTGGGATGACGCTTGGCTCAGATGTGACATATCAATATATTGCGGATAAAATAGGAGTTGAAAAGAACTCCAAATTTAGATAGCCCTTATAATCTTCGAAAATATAAAGGTTTAACACCTACTCCAATTGCAACACCAGGGCTGTCTGCTCTTAAGGCGACGGCTTCTCCGGCTGATCATAACTATTTATTCTTTTTGAGTGGAGATGATGATAAGACTTATTACGGTACAACAGATATAGAGCATCAAAATAATATTAAAAAAATATTGTGCAAAAAAAGTGCTTGATTTTATAATTAAAGCTTGACAATTTTATTAATATTTGATAGAATTTTTATATGTAAATTAATATAAAAAAATGATGTTTTGTGTATTTTTTTATATTAAGGCACCTACCAGAAAAATACTTTATAGCATTCGTTTAACTCTATAATATTAATTAAAAAGGTCGACATTATGCTAATTTTTTTGAAAAAGAAAGGGTATTATTAAGGTAGTGCATCACAGTAATGTGTTTGCAGGGAGAAAAAAATTATTTGTAATCAAAAACGAGGAGTTAAATCTCCTAAGATTGAAATCATACAGAATAGAAATAATAAAGTTTCTGATTCTACTTTTCTAAAGATAATTAATATACTAAGTTTAAAAATCAACTGTTGTTTATGCTTCTATTTTTATTATTGTGGTTATGATTGCCGTATTTGGTGGTAGCCATCCAGATATTAAAAAATCGACTGAGCTAAACAATCAAATTAATTCAAAATCTGTTGAGAATACTCAAAATAGTAATGAGAAATATTCTGTAGCAGACAAAGTTACGGAGTCTGGTGTTGTTGCTAATCTTGCGGAGTCCGCTGATTTAGCAATCGCATCTTCTGTGGCGAGCCTTTCAACATCTACTGCAATACTTCAGGATTCACCTCAAGCTGCCGCTTCTGTTGAAAAACCTAAAGTTCTTGAGGTTTCTTCTGAAAAACGTGAAATCATTAAATACACTACAACTTCAGAAGAGGTTATTCAAGCGATTGCTGATAAATATGGCATAACTGCTCAAACTATTAAATGGGTTAATGGATTGAAGGGTGATAAAGTTGAGGCTAATAAAGAACTAAGGATTCTGCCTGTAGATGGAATTGTTTATCGATTTAAACCTGGCGATAGTATTAGATCTGTAGCAGAAAAATACCAAGCTAATTTAGAGAGATTGATTTCTTATAATAAGCTTAAAGATGGCGAAGAGCCTAAAGAAGGTGTTGAAATTGTAATTCCTGGCGGTATCTTACCTGAAGAAGAGCGACCAGATTATAATCCTAAATCTAAGGTTTTCTCAACTTCTACAACTTCAAATTCTCGAAAATCTTCTAGTTCTGTGAGTGTATCGCCAGTATCTCTATCTTCTAATTACAATGTCAAAGCTGGAAATGCTTACGCCTGGGGAAACTGTACTTGGTATGCATATAATCGCCGTCCAGACATCGGAAGTTTTTGGGGTAATGCTTCAACTTGGGCAGTCAGTGCTAGGGCTGCTGGGTATAAGGTTGACCAAAATCCATCTGTAGGTGCAATTGCTCAGTGGAATGCTTACGCAAACTCATACATCTGGGGTTACGGACATGTTGCTATTGTTGAGTCTGTGAATTCTGATGGAACAATCACTGTTTCAGATATGAATTATGCTGGAAAACTAAATGTTGTAACAACTCGAACAGTACCAGCAAGTAGTGTTTCGAACTATATACACTAAAATATTTAAATGAGCGTTACTGTTTTGAGCGCTCATTTAAAATTGGATTTTTTATATTTTTTGTGTTATTATATATGTATGTTTGTAGATACAGCTAAGATTTTTGTCCAAGCCGGCCGCGGCGGAAATGGTGCGGTTAGTTTTCGAAGAGAACTTTATATCGAAAAAGGTGGCCCAGATGGTGGTGATGGCGGAAAGGGCGGTAATGTTATCTTTCGAGCAACTAAAGATCTAAATACACTTTTTAAATTTTTCGCTATAAGCCAGAAATTAAAGCTAAAAAAATGGTGAAAATGGTTCGAAAAGAAATAAGACTGGAAAATCTGGCGAAGATTTAATTGTTAAGGTTCCTGTGGGGACTTTAGTTAAACGTAATGGAGAAGCCTTAGCTGACTTAAAGTTTGATGGTGAAGAAGCTATTATTGCTCGTGGTGGTGATGGTGGATTCGGTAATGCTCACTTTAAATCTTCGGTTCGACAAACTCCGCGCGTTGCTGAACTTGGTGAAGCTGGTGAAACTTTCGAAGCTGATCTAGAATTAAAACTACTTGCTGATATCGGGTTGGTCGGTTTTCCGAACGCTGGAAAATCTACATTTTTGAGTGTTGTTTCTAACGCACGACCAGAAATTGCTAATTATGCTTTTACTACATTAACTCCAAATCTTGGTGTTGCAGAAATTGATGGCTTTAATCTTTTAATTGCGGATATTCCAGGTTTAATTGAAGGTGCAAGCGAAGGTAAAGGTCTAGGTGATGCATTCTTGCGTCATGTTGAAAGAACAAGTGTTTTACTTCATTTGATTGATATTTATGAAGAAAACCCAGATGAACAATATAGAATTATTCGTGAAGAATTAAAAAAATATCAACCCGAGCTTCTGGATCGACCCTGAAATCGTCGCTCTAACTAAAGCGGAAGGAATGGATGCTGAAATGATTGATTTTCAAATTTCGAAACTTCATAAAGTGGCTGGTGACTCTAAGATTTTTGCAATTTCTTCGAGCGCGCATCAAGGCTTGAAGGAAGTTCTTCGTGCACTTCGAAAACAGGTTGAAGATTTTAGAAACTCACAATCTGAAATTGATACCAATGAAGAAGAAAATGAAGATATCGCCGTAATATCTCTATCTCAAGATGAAATCAATAAGGCTTGGTCGGTTGAATTTAATGAAGAAGAAAACATCTTTGAAGTTTATGGTGAAAAAATTGAAAAATTTGCTCGCCGAACTAACTTTATGAATGTTCATGGCGTAAATCGTTTGCGTGATATCTTGCGAAAAATGGGAATTGAACATGAACTCCGCCGAATGGGTGCAGAGAATTCAAGCATAATTTCAATTGCAGACAATCAATTTGAGCTTGTTGATTCGAATTGGGAAGATTAAAGTTGCCTAAATAAAAAAAGCACGATCTTAGTCGTGCTGGATGTATGATGGGTAGCCTTTAGGATTTTTTTTTCGGATTCTTCTAAATTCCAATTTTTTCATGCCTATATGAAACCCTATAAATCTACGCACCTGGTCTTTGTCGAAGATATTTGAGAAAATATCAATTATTTCAAGGGGGTCATACCCTCTATCCATAAGTGATTTGACTAATTCTTCTGCAATGCTATTGATTTCTTTTTCAGCTAAGCTACGTCATGTAAGGGTATATAACCCTTATCAACCATATCTCTTAGTTTTATTGACTTATAATTAATTATGGTTGCCATTTATTCTTCTCCTATAAACGTGCGCGCCACTCTCTGGCGAATGAGTGAGAGTAGTATCTCATGACTATTTTTATTTTACAATATTTTAATTAAAAAGTCAAATATATTTGTTATTTTTGTAGTTTTAGAGTAAAATATAACCATGAAGACTTTCTTTTTTTATGATTTAGAGACTAGTGGATTTAGCCCACAAAACGACCGAATTATGCAATTCGCAGGGCAGCGAACGGATGAAAACCTTAATCGAATTGGTGAGCCTGTTAATATTTTGATTAAACTGAATGATGATGTTTTGCCAAGCCCAAGTGCTTTAATGGTGACAAAAATTAGTCCACAAAAGACGGTTGAAGAAGGCTATACTGAAGCCGAATTTGCGAAAATGCTCGTTGAAGAATATTTCACGCCAGATACAGTAATTATCGGATATAACAACGTGCGATTTGATGATGCGCATATTCAGCACCTTTTGTGGCGAAATTTTTACCCGCCATATGATTGGCAGTGGAAAGATGGTCGCTCGCGTTGGGATTTATTGGATGTTGTTCGGATGATTCGAGCACTTCGGCCAGAAGGGATTAATTGGCCATTTACTATAAATGAAGAAACTGGTGAAAAATTTGCGGCTAATAAGCTTGAGCTTTTAACTAAAGAAAACGGAATCTTGCACGAGAATGCTCACGATGCAATGAGTGATGTTGATGGTTTGATAGATGTTGCACGACTCTTGAAAGAAAAACAGCCACAGATTTTTGATTACTTGTTTAAAATTCGTTCGAAGAATGAGGTTCAAAAACTGGTTAATCTTGAGAATCCAAAACCATTTGTTTATACTTCTGGCCGCTTTAAAGTTGAGTTTGAAAAAACTACCGTGGCGTTTCCTATTGCGCCAGCTAAAAATCAAAATGTAATTGTTTGGGATTTGCGGTTTTCTCCTGAAAAATTTATTGATTGGAATGAGGACCAAATTCTTGAAAAATATTACGGCAGATTTCGAAACTCGTTCGAGTGATGATTTCGAACCTATTGCAGCAAAGATTTTGCAGTATAATAAATGTCCAGCAGTTGCGCCAATGGGCGTTTTGACTGAAGAAAATCAGCAAAGATTGAAGATTGATTTAGCTGAAATTCAAAAAAACTTAGATATTTTACGAAAGAATCCGCACTTTGCTGAAAACCTTAGATCTGCTTTCGAAAGGCGAAGCGAAGTTTTTCAAGATAAGAATAATGCAGAAAAACCAGCTCCAGAAGCTCGGCTTTTTGAAGGTTTTATTTCAAAAAGTGATGATATTAAAATTGAAGCTGTTCGAAATTCAACTGATCGCGAGCTCGCTGATTTTCATCCAGATTTTGCCGACGAACGATTGACGGATCTACTTCTTCATTATAAAGCAAGGAGTTTTCCGAAAAGTTTAAGTTCTCAAGAGAAAGAGCTTTGGGAAGAGTATCGGGTGAAAAAAATTTTACAAAAAATGATGCCCAATTTTATGAAAGAATTCCAAGAAATTGCAAATAATCAAAAATTTAAATTCACAAGAAGAATATATTTTTAGAAGAAATTAAACTTTTGGCTTGAAAAATATTTTACCAGAAACTAACTAATCGATAACCCCTGATAAAAAAATCGTAATAAATCCTAATATTGCATGGCTTATAGTTACTCCAGTGAGGGTTCTTGGTTTTGAGATATTTTTGATGCCATAGTAGACCAATTAAAAAAATGTTAATATACAGGTTATGAAATCTTTATAACCTAAATGTGCTAAGCTATATAAAAATCGATGAAATTAAGATGATTGAAGATTTTTCGAAAAATTTCTTTGTTGTAAAAATACTCGTTAATGCTCCTCTGTAAAGAAATTCTTGAATAGGTGAAGATATAAAAAAATATAAAAATAAGTAAAAAGATAAAGTTTCGCTTGGCTGGAATCTTGATATTTTAAAAGCTGGATAAAATAAATCCAATAACTATAAGAATAAGTGTTATCGCTGAAACATCTCGAATTGATTGTTTGGCCTTTTATTGGTTTGATGCCGAGGGAGCTGTTATCGAAGCCTAACAATCTAAGTAGGATATAAAAATAAAAATTCCGCCAATAGTTAAAATTATGAATTTATTTTTTTAAAAAAATAATGGATTAATTAGTAATAAAAACGGAATAGTTATGTAGAAAGTGAATACTAGAAACAATATTAATCTGTTACTTTTTGTGTGTCATTTCGTTAGTTCTTTAATTTCTGGCGACCATTCACCAGCTAAGATTTTTTTATTCTGTTTGTCTAGCGATATAAGCTCACGAACCTCTTTGGGCAGATTATCTTCTGGATGTTTGAAGCCTGCCGTCCACTGGTATCCTTTGTTATAGCCTAGTTCCTTGGTAATTTTAGAAGTAGAATTTCTTAAGTGTAAAGGAATGGAGGCGTTTGGGGCTTTCTTTGCTAAGTTATAAGATTGAAACATGATTCCGGTGGTTTCGCGTGATTTTTTAGATTTTGCTAAAGCTATTGCGGTATGAAATAGATTATATTTAGCTTCTGGCATTCCTATTTTTTCAACCGCATCAAAAGCAGAATTTGCCAAACCAAGAGCGCCATTTCCAGCTAACCCAATGTCCTCGCTAGCGAAAATAATCATTCGTCGGGCGATATATTTTGGATCCTCGCCGGCGTTTAGCATTTTAGCTAGATAGTAGCCAGTGGCATCAACGTCGCTGGCTCGCATGCTTTTGATAAAAGCCGAGATTGTATCATAATGATCATCGCCATTTTTATCATAAGCTAAAAGCGGAGAATTGATCGATTCTTCGAGGGTTTCGAGAGTTATATGCTTTTTTTCGAAATTCAAGATAAGCTCAAGATTTCCCAGAGCAGTGCGTGCATCACCATGACTTATTTTTGCAAGAAGTTCTAAGGCGTTATTCTCTATTTTTGTGTTTGGTGATATTTTTGCTAGTGTTTTTGTGATTATTTCTGATATTTCAGAAAGAGATAATGGTTTAAGAGTTAAAATTCGACTACGAGAAATTAATGGGGTAATAATTTCAAAGCTAGGATTTTTCAGTAGTTGCTCCGATAAGATTTATCAAACCACTTTCAATATGAGGAAGAAAAAGCATCCTGCTGTGATTTGTTGAAACGGTGGATTTCATCAACAAAAAGAATTGTTCGAATTCCAAGATTCCAATTTTGGCGTGCATGCTCAACGACTTTTTCGATATCTTTTTTTCCGCTAGTTACGGCGGACATTTCAATAAAGTCGGCATTAACTTCGTTTGCTAGAATTCGGGATAATGTTGTTTTTCCGGTTCCGGCCGGCCCCCAAAAAATTAAACTGATAGGTTCTTTATTTTCGATTATTTTTCGTAAAAATTCCATTTTTACCAATAAGATGAGATTGACCAATAACTTCAACAAGCTTTTTGGCCTCATTTTTTTCAGCAAGGGAATTCTTTGTTGGTAATCCATTTCTATATTTTACCATTTTAATGTAAAAACTGCAAAAATAGCTTTTTCGAAATTTGAAAAAAACACTATTTTATGGTATCATTTAGCTAAGTAGTCAATTAAAAATGAATTTGAGGAATTATGAAAATCAATACAAAAACCATTGCCTGGGATGATGGAGTTATTACCAGAAGAACAGCTCGAATTTAATCGAATTATGGCAATTATTCAGAAAAATTATGAAAAATTCGGATTTACGCCGATTGATACGCCAGTAATCGAGCGAACGGAGACCCTTCTTGCAAAAAGCTGGTGGTGAGACTGAAAAAGCAGATTTATCGTTTTTCGAAAGGTGATAACGATTTAAGTTTGAGGTTTGATTTGACTGTGCCAACTGCAAGATTTGTTGCCGAGAATTTTGGTCAGTTACAATTTCCTTTTAAACGTTCACAAATTGGTAAAGTCTATCGTGGCGAAAGAGCGCAGCGAGGTCGTTTTCGTGAATTTTATCAATGTGATATTGATGTGATTGGGCGAGACAAGTTAAGTATTTCTTATGATGCTGAAGTTATTGCAGTAATTTATAATATTTTTTTCGAGAGCTAAGTTTTGGTGATTTTTACTCTTCGAATTAATAACCGAAATATCACGAGTGGTTTAATTGAAGGGCTTGGATTAACTGAAAAAAATCAGCTGAAATTATGGCTTTGATTGATCGTGCTGAGAAGATTTCAACTGAGAATTTTCAGAACAACTTACTGATTTAAATTTAGGGGAAAAATCTCAAATAATTTCTGATTTTATTAAAATCTCAGGTTTAGCTGAAGATGTTATATGTGAGCTAAAAAATCTTTCTCAAAAAATTAAAAATCAACAATTCGAAAAAGGAATTAAGGAGCTTTCAGAAGTTTCTAAATTGTTAAAAATGATGGGTGTTGAAGAAAAATATTTCAAACTCGATATGCTAATTGTTCGTGGTCTTGATTATTATACGGGAACAGTTTTTGAAACAAATTTAAACAACTTCAAAGAAATTGGCTCAGTTTCTAGTGGTGGTCGTTATGATAATTTAAGCGAATATTATTCGAAAGAAGAACTACCAGGAGTCGGTGCTTCAATTGGTTTAACGCGATTGTTCTGGTGTCTACGAGACTTGGGCTTGCTTAAATTTTCAAAACGCTCAACTGCGGAATTTTTAATAATTCCAATGAGTAAAAACGAGCTTCAAAAGTCTTTCGAAATTGCTGGTGAATTAAGAAAAGAAGCTAAAAATACTGAAGTTCTGCTTGAAGATTTTACTATGAAAAAAGCTTTTAAATTTGCCGATAAGCGAGGCGTTAAATATACTTTAGTAATTGGTGAAAAGGAGATTTCTGAAAATTCATTTATTTTTTTAAAGATATGGAGACTGGCGAAAAGTTAGAATTGGCCGAAATTCTAAAAAAATAGTGCTATTGTTTATTTTTTAAAAAATATGTGATATAATCATTTCATATCACTTTGGCGCCTTGGCGGAGTGGTTACGCAGCGGTCTGCAAAACCGTTTACACCGGTTCAAATCCGGTAGGTGCCTCCAAAATATTTAAGTAAAGGAAAACTATATGAAAGAAGAAAATCAAAGAGTTGTAGAAATTCGAAAAAGGTGAAAATGAGTCAAATGTTCGCCCAGTAGTTGTTGCTCCAGTATCAAAAAAGAAGAAATATAGTCAAACAGTGAAGAGTATTCGACAAATTTGTATTTGGTTTAATATTTTTACGGCTATGGTTTGTGCTTTAATCAGCTTAGTGTATATTTGGTTAGATAATAATCTAGGCGAATTAATGGGTAAAGCTTGGGCTACATTCTTAGTGCTTGGTGCTTTTTCTCTATTTATTATGATTATTGCTCCACTTCTTGATAAAGATGAAGCTTAAGTTTATAACACGCCTTGACTTTTGCGGTTAAGGCGTGTAAAATATAAATATGCGCGAGTGGCGGAACTGGTAGACGCGAGGGACTTAAAATCCCTTGACCTAAACAGTCGTGCGGGTTCGATTCCCGCCTTGCGCACCAAATTTAACAATAGTAGGAGAGTATAATAAAATGACAATTGCAATTATTGTAATTATTGCTGTTCTTGTCCTTGTTGGGCTTTTTGTTTGGAGCCAATACAACGCACTTGTGCGGCTTAATGAAAGAGTTGAAGAAGCTTGGAGTGATATTGCTGTTCAGCTAAAATATCGAGCAGATTTAATCCCAAATCTTGTTGAGACTGTAAAAGGTTATGCAACTCATGAGAAAGAAGTTTTCGAAAATGTAAGTAGTGCACGAGCTGGATTGATAGGTGCTGGAAATAATGTTTCTGATGCTGCTAAAGCTGAAGGTGAACTTTCACAAGCGCTTGGCCGCTTGTTTGCTGTCGCCGAAAACTACCCTGAACTAAAGGCTAATGAGGGCTTTATACGTTTTCAACAACAACAGCAAGAAATTGAAGATAAAATTCAAGGTGCACGCCGATTTTATAATGGTGGCGTTCGAGACCTTAATATTAAGATTAAAGTATTCCCAACTAATATTTTTTTGCTAAAAAAATTAGGTTTTCGAAAAGAGGAATTCTTTGAAGTGGAAGACAGAAAAAGTAGTTGAATCTGCACCTCAAGTAAAAATTCTAATTTATTTTTTTAGAGGTTTTTATTAAATATGTATAGCTCAATTTCTCAGAATAAGCGTAATACTGTGATTATTTTTTTCATTATTTATTGCGATTATTTCTGGAATTGGGCTATATTTTTCTTATATCTATGACGATTTAATAATTTTTATTTTTTTACACTATTTTTTTGCTTTTTTTATGCATTATTTCAATATAAGATTTCGACAGCCATTACTTTAAAAATGAATGGTGCTGAGTTGATCTCAAAAAAAGACGCTCCTGAATTTTATTCGATAGTTGAATCATTGTCTATTACTGCCGGTCTACCCATGCCAAAGCTTTATATTATTAATGATTCTTCGATGAATGCTTTTGCGGCTGGAACTGATCCTGAGAATTCTGTGATCTGTGCAACAACAGGGCTTCTTGAAAATATGGATAAGGTTGAAATTGAAGGTGTGATGGCTCATGAAATTTCACATATTAAGAATTATGATATTCGAGTTTCGATGGCGGCAGTTGCTTTAACCGCTGTTATTGGGATGCTTTCCGATATTGTTTTAAGGTTTATTTTTCTAAATGACGACGATGAGGATTCAAAAAATCCAATCACTTTAATCTTGGGATTATTTTTTGTTTTAATTTCGCCGCTTTTAGCTACAATAACGAGACTTGCAATTTCTCGTCAGCGTGAATTTTTAGCTGACGCAACTGCTGTTTCATTAACCAGGTATCCAGATGGTTTAATCAGTGCTCTTGAAAAGTTGAAAAATAACAAGCCTCTAAAAAGACAAAACTCAACAACGGCAAGCTTATTTATTTCCAATCCTATGAAACAGGGCTTTTTTCAGAGATTATTTTCAACACATCCACCTTTTAGATGACAGAATTAACAGATTGAAAGAAAATAGCGCGAGGTTTTTAATGTTTAGGAAGAAAATATTAAGTTCGAAATGAAGAACAAATCAGTTTAGTTTATTTTTTTGGTATATAAGAATTAGAATTTATTTACGAAAAAAATATTGGAAAGGTTTCGCAAAGTTTAAGGCACGCAGGCCACATAGAAGCTTTAAAATTTCAAGAAAAATAGATTATGTTCGACCCTTAAAAATTGGGGGCTATTGGAATTTGCTGGGTTTTGTTTTTAAACTTATTCGAGATAACAAAAAGATTTTTCGAAATCTTGTTTTGGTCTCGGCTTTAGCTGGAATTGTTTTTATTGGGCTAATGGACCAAAATTTTGTTTCGAGCTTACAAGCTGTTGTTGACACTACTAACGGTGGAAATTTTGAAGGCTTTTTTGGTGAAATTGGTAAAGCTGGATTGATCATGGCAGCAACGTTTAACAGTGGCGGCTTGGTGCAATCACCAAGTGAAATTCAACAGATGATGTTTGTTATAATAGTCCTATTTATTTGGCTCGCGACAGTTCAGATTTGTAGAAATATTTTAAGTGGAAAAAAGAATCTAAATTTAAGAGATGCTTTATATTCTTGCGGAGCTCCTATTATCCCAATGACGGTTATTGCTATTGTAATATTAATGCAATTAGTTCCTGTATTTATTGCAACGATTGTTGGTGCGGCCGCAAAAACAACAAGTTTTTTATCGAGCGGAATAGAACAGGCTGTATTTTTTAGTGCAATACTATTGCTATTCTCACTCTCAGCTTTTTGGGTTATGGGCTCGATTTTCGCAATGATTATTGTCACAATTCCAGGAACCTATCCACTGCAGGCTCTAAAGATTGCTGGCGATATGGTTTCTCAAAGAAGGCTTGCGATATTGAAGAGAATTCTATTTTTAATATTCATACTTGCTTTAATTTGGTCGATTATAATAATTCCAATAATCATGTTGATGAATTGGCTGATTTCAATTAATGGATTCTTTGTCAATATTCCGATCGTACCGATCTCGATGCTCCTAATGAGTTGTTTTTCTTGTGTTTTAAGTTCGGTTTATATTTACGTTTTATATCGAAGGATTGTTGATGGGGACAGATAAAAACACTCGATATAAAGATTTGCTAGAGCTTTTGAACCGTTATTCTTTCGAATATCACACTCTCGATAATCCAAGCGTTCCAGATTCGGTTTATGATTCACTTTTTTCTGAGCTTAAGAGGATTGAGGCTGAGAACCCAGAAATAATATCAAAAAACTCACCAACACAAAGAGTCGGAAATATGGTTAAGGGCGGGTTTACTAAGGTTTCTCACGCTAGTAGAATGTTAAGTTTAAACGATATTTTTAGCAGTAAAGAAATTTTTGATTGGTTTGAGAGAATTAAAAAACTTGAACCAAATATTAAAGAGGATTTTTTTACAGATATTAAAATGGATGGCTTAGCCTGTTCTCTTATTTTTGAGAATGGTGAATTCGTGAGAGCTGTTACTCGAGGTGATTCTTTTATTGGCGAAGATGTCTCAAGCAATATCAGAACAATTAAGAATATTCCACTTTTTTTGCAGGCAAGTGGTGAATTTGAAAATTTTAAAAAAACGGAAGAACTGAGATTCGTGGCGAGATTGTTATTTTGAAGGAAGATTTTGAAAAGATAAATCTTACTCGAAAAGAGCATGGTGAACCAGAATTTGCTAATCCACGAAATTTAGCCGCAGGTACAATTCGCCAGCTCGATCCTTCAATTGCGGCTTCTAGACCTCTACATTTTCGAGCTTATGATTTAATTCGTGAAAATCCACAAGATATCCCCACTAACCAGTTCGCTTATGAAGCATTAAAAAAATCTTGGTTTTACGATAAATGAGCAAGCTTCGAAAAATTAACGGCTTAAAAAGTCGTTAAGTTTATTGATTTCTGGAGTGAAGAGAGAAAAGAATTGCCCTTTAATACTGATGGCTTGGTTGTAAAGCTGAACAATCGTGAACATTTTTCGAAGCTTGGAATTGTTGGAAAACAGCCTCGTGCAGCAATTGCCTTCAAATATTCTCCTGAAGAAGTTGCGGCAGTGATTTCGGATATTGTTATTTCGATCGGCAGGACTGGCGTTGCAACTCCTGTTGCGGTTTTTCACCCAGTTCAACTTGCTGGAACCACTGTTCGACATGCTAGCCTTCATAATGCTGATGAAATTAAGCGACTCGATGTGCGAATTGGCGATACGGCAGTAGTTTTTTTAAAGCTGGTGATATTATTCCGAAAATTTTACGGATTTTGCCAGAGCTTCGACCAGAAAATGCTAAAGTTTTTCGATTTTAGAAAAGAGCTTGAAAAACAATTTCCAGATATTGAGTTTTATCGCCCAAGTGGTGAGGTTGCATATCGTGCAAAAAGGTTTAAATTCGAGCTTAATTTTTGAAAAAACGGTCACCTTTTTATGCTTCGAAAGCAGGTTTGGATATTGAAAATCTTGGTGAAAAAAATGTTGATTTATTGGTTGAGAAAGGGTTAATCCGAGATTTGGCTGATATTTATAATCTTCAAAAAAGTGATTTGTTGAACCTTGAACGCTTTGGAGAAACTTCAGTTAATAATCTTTTGGGAGCTATTGAGTCTTTGAAAAAAATCCAGAGCTCTCAAAAATTTATCTCAGCTCTTGGAATTAGACATATTGGTGGCGAAACAGCAAAGCTTTTTAGCAGAAAAAAATTTAATAAATTCGAAAAATATTTGTAACGCAACGCTTGAAGAGCTTCTTGAAATTGATGGTATTGGTAAGAAAGTTGCGGAAAGTATTTTAGCATATTTTAATGATGATGAAAATTTGCGAGTTTTAACAAAAATGTTTAATCTTGGTGTGAAAGTGCAAAATTTTGCAAAAAATGATGGGATCTTAAGTGGTAAGAATTTTGTAATTACCGGAACGCTAAAAAACAATGGCGCGTGAAAAAGCTGCAGAAAAAAATTGAAGAGTTGGGTGGAAAATTCCAAAAAAACAATTTCGAAAAACTACAGATTTTTTTAGTAATTGGCGAAAAAAAGTTGGTGCAACAAAAAAATTTCGAAGGCCGAAAAAAACTAGGTGTAAAAGTTATGGATGAAGATGAATTTTTGAAAGGAATAAATGCAAACTAAAATTATTGCAGCTTATCCTTGTTTGGGTAAAACTACTCTTTCGAAAATATCTAAAAATCGATTTTTAGATATGGAATTTAATGAAAGTAGTACAACTAAAAATGATGAATGAAGCTGAAAGATCTAATTTTTGATTTTTTTGTGTACAGAAAAATTGAAGAAGAATATTATTCGGGTAATTTCGAAATTATATTTATTAGTGAAGATGATGAGATTTTTAAAGCGACTACTTTCAAAAAAGATTAGTTTTATACTTATTTTTGCCAAATGCTCTTAATGAAAGAGTGATGCAAGAGTATAAAAAGGCGTGTTATATATCGTTCTGGTAAAAAGTTGGTGGAATAATGTTATTGAGCCGGAAATTAGCAATCTTCAAAAACAGAATTGAATTTTACAAAAATAATGAGCTGGTTGAGGTTTACTTTAACTGATGAGAGTGAATATATTTGTGATAAGATCGCTTTATGGTGATTTTTTTGATTTTTTTATACTATTTTTGGTATAATTTAAAAATAGTATGAAAAGATATAATCCGATTGAAATTGAAGAAAAGTGGCAAAAAAAATGGGATGAATCAAAGCTTTATGAGGTTGAAGCAGATTCTTCGAAACAAAAAATGTATATCTCGGGAATGTTTCCGTATCCAAGTGGAGCAGGGCTTCACACAGGCCATGCAAGGAGCTACACGATTGTTGATTCGATCGCGCGTTTTTATCGCCAGCAGGGTAAAAATGTTTTAAACCCAATTGGTTGGGACACTTTTGGCTTACCGGCAGAAAATTATGCAATTAAAACTGGAATTTCACCTCAAGAAGCCACAAAAACTAATATCGAAAATTTTAAAAAACAGTTTAAACGACTTGGAATTTCAATCGATTGGTCGCGAGAAATTAACACTTCAAATCCAGAATATTACAAATGGACACAGTGGATTTTTCGCGAAATGTATAAAAAAGGCCTAGCTTACCGTAAAGAAAGCTATCAGTGGTGGTGTGATAATGATAAAACAGTTCTCGCAAATGAGCAGGTTGAAAATGGCCGATGCTGGCGTTGTGGCGAAGAAGTTTCTAAAAAACAAATGACTCAGTGGTTCTTTAAAATTACTGCATATGCTGACGAACTTTTGGCTGATATTGACGAATTAGATTGGCCAGAAAAGATTAAAACGATGCAGCGAAATTGGATTGGAAAAATCTGAGGGTGCTGAGATTGAATTTGAAATTGCTGACGGAAATGCAAAAGGTGAAAAAAATTAAAGTTTTTACAACTCGACCAGATACTATTTTTTTGGCGTGGCATTTTTAACTATTGCGCCAGAACATGAATTGCTCGAAAAACTCTCTACTGATTTAACTAGAGAAAAACTTGAAGAATATAAGAAAAAATCACTTAAAAAATCTGAAATTGAGCGCCAAGAAAAATAAAGAAAAAGACGGGAATTTTTACTGGAAGTTATGCAATAAATCCAGCGAATGGTAAGAAAAATCCCAATTTGGGTGAGTGATTACGTACTTGGGGAGTTATGGTGAAGGAGCTGTTATGGCGGTTCCTGCTCATGATGAGAGAGATTTTGAATTTGCTAAAAAATTTGATTTAGATATTATAAAAGTTGTTGAGAAGCCTGAGAACATGGCGGATGATGATTCTTGCTATCATGGAGAAGGAGTTATGGTTAACTCTGGTGAATTTAACGGTCAAAAATCAGAGGATGTTCGCGAACAGATTTTAGGCTGGCTTGAAGAATCTGGAATTGGTCATTCGAAAACTACATATAAAATGAGAGATTGGTTGATTTCTCGGCAGCGTTATTGGGGCTGCCCCATTCCTATTGCTTATGATAAAGATGGGAAAGAGCATTTAATCCCCGAGGATCAATTGCCTGTGATGCTTCCAACTCTGAGCGATTTTAAACCTGATGATTCTGGAAAGTCGGCCCTTGCTAAAAGTAGAGAATTCATTACAGTTGAAATTAATGGCGAAAAAATGGCACGTGAAACTGATACGATGGATGGTTACGCCTGTTCGAGCTGGTATCTTTTGCGATATGCTGACCCTCGAAATTCTAAGCAAGCTTGGGATCCTGAGCTTGTAAATTACTGGGCACCAGTTGATTATTATGTTGGTGGCGACCATGCAGTTGCGCATTTATTGTATATTCGTTTTTGGACTCATGTTTTTAGAGATTTGGGGCTAACTAATTTTGCAGAACCGGTTAAAAAACTCCTTTATCACGGATATATTAATGCGGAAGATGGTTCGAAAATGAGTAAATCAAAAGGGAATACTATTGATCCGCTTGAAGTCATTGACCAAGGATATGGTGCAGATTCACTTCGAACTTATGAAATGTTTATTGCTCCATATGAAGTTGATGCTTCTTGGGATTCACGAGGTATAGCTGGAGTTTATCGTTTTCTAAATCGTGTTTGGGTTTTGGCTCAAGAATTTATTGAATCTGAAAAATCTGCTGAAAATCTTTCAAATTTTGCTGAAGTCCAAAAAATCCAGCATAAAACCATCAAGAAAGTTACTGAAGATTTTCACCGCGAAAGCCTAAATACTGCGGTTGCTGCTCTGATGGAATTTGTAAATGATCTTTATAAATTGAAACTTGAAGGTTTTTCGAACGATTGGCAGTTTATTTTAGAAGATTTACTTAAAATGCTTGTTCCATTTGCCCCACATATTTCAAGCGAACTCTGGCAGCAGCTTGGAAAATGATGACTTTATTGAAAAAAATCTGGCTGGCCAAAAATGGAATGAAGAGCTTTTTGAAAAACTGATAAAAATTCAAATTATTGTTCAAGTTAATGGAAAGCTCATGGGAAAAATTAAAGTTTCGGCAAACTCTGAAAAGGATGAAATTTTTGCTATTGCAAGAGCAGAAGATAACGTTTCGAAATTCTTGCAAGACAAGGAGATTTTGAAAGAAATTTTCGTTCCAAATAAATTAATTAATTTTGTTGTTAAATAATAAGATGGAGGTTTAATTCTCCATCTTATTGGTTTTTTTGAAAATCTCCTCTGTTAGCATCGACTGCAACCCAGCCATCTTTGTCTATATTTACATCAATTTTAGTATTTTCGCCAATTGAGGTTTTTTCGAAATTCTCAATTCTAGTGACTATTTTTGGATTATCCCCATCTTTTAGGTAAACATCGCCCTTAGCGACAAAGTTTTTATCTGCATTCATAATACCAATCGCTGAGTGGTTTGATTCACTGAAAGTGTAATTTTCAGGGTTTTCGTAATATTCGCTAGTTGAGCTTCTTATGGCGTCTCCTTTCTGTAGATGAATTACGCCGCCATTATCTGAAATTTTTTCAAGTTCCGAAAAATCCATTTCAGAGTTATCTAGACCATCGATTTGACTTTTTTGGAAAATTTCTGGTGGGTGGTTTTCTTGATAATTTTTATAAGTATCGTGACCAAACCAGCCACCAAGTGCCCCTGCAGTCATCGCTAAAGCGCCAAATTGTTTTAGCTTCTTTTCTACTAATTTTTACTATTTCTTTATTTTTGAATTTGATTATTTTTTTGTTTTCATAATTTTTTTCATAATGATTTTTATTATAGCATAAAAAAACAATAAAAAAAGTCAATAATAGATTTATAAAAAGCTTGCTTTATCTTTTAAAAATTAAGGTATAATTGATGTTGAAGGAAAATAATAAACCTAAGGAGAAACTTTAAATGGCACAGCCAAAGAAACAGAGTAGTCCTCGAAAGACTGGTTTGCGACGCAGCCACTTGCGATTGGATTTAGCTCGTCGAGTTAATAAAAAAATCACCAGTGAAAGTTTACACAACTAAAAAAACAATCTGGTAAAGCTCTAAACAAGCAACTCGAAGAAAAATAAAAACGCTAGCTGCTTAATTTGCTGGCGTTTTAATTTTCATTTGACAAAAAATAATAATATTTTAATATAGGAAAGAACCTTACGTAAAAATGGCATCAAATAGACATTTAGGAAGGATTGTTGTTCTTCAAACACTTTATGAATATGAATTTCGCTCTCAAGCACAAGATAAAACTGTTGACTTGGCTGAGATTATTTTTCGAAATATGAAGCAATATGAAGAAGCGATTGGAGATAAGCAATTCGTTCAAGATTTATTAAACGGGATTATTGAAAGGCAGGTTGAACTGGATACAAAACTTCAGCCAATGGCACCGGAATGGCCAATTTCACAGATTGCGCGAATTGACCGTAATGTTTTAAGGATGGGGCTCTATGAATTGCTTTATTCTCGCGAAACGGTTCCGCCAAAAGTGGCTATAAATGAAGCAGTTGAGCTTGCGAAAGCGTTTGGTTCCGATAATTCAAGTAAGTTTATTAACGGCGTATTGGGAACGGCGTATAAGCTTTTTGTGGAGGAACAAAATGGCGAACAAGAAGGTTGAACATTTTCGGAAATATTTTCATAGAACGCGTCGATCTTCAATTCAGGAAATTGTTCGTGAACCGACCGCTGGTGGCGTAATTTTTCGTCGTAATCAAAAAAATGAAGTTGAAATTTTGCTAATTCAAGATTCGAAAGATCGCTGGACAATTCCGAAAGGTCATATCGAAGAAGGAGAAACGGCTCAAGAAACTGCTAAGCGTGAAATTGGAGAAGAAGCTGGTCTTCATGATGTAGAGATTATTGGCTGGCTTGGTAAAATAAATTTTCGATATAGGCGAATCGATAAGCTTGTTTTAATGACAACTCAAGTTTTTTTAGTTAAAGCACTTGGTAATACTGATGCGATCCAAAAAGAAGACTGGATGAATGGTATTAGATGGTTTAGTTTTTCTGATGCATTGGATGAGATTGAATATGAAGATATCGGTAAGCTAATTTTGCTTGCGATGAAAAAAATTAGACAGGAGAACTTATAATGAGTGGAATTTTATTGGCGCCCTATCATGAATGGGCGAAAGAGAAACTTGGCTATGATTTCGAAAATATTGATTTATTAGTGACTGCATTAACACATCGAAGCTATTTAAATGAACATAAAAAATCGGCAAGTGAGCATAATGAACGGCTTGAATTTTTGGGCGATGCGGTTTTAGAGCTCGTTACTACTGATTTTCTATTTTCGAATTATGATAAGCCCGAGGGAATTTTGACGGCTTGGCGTTCGGCGTTGGTTAGAACTGAAAGTATTGGTGCAGCCGGCGAAAGGCTCGGTTATGAAAAACTAATTCGGATGAGCCGTGGTGAAAAACAAGGTTCTGCAAGGGCTCGCCAGCAGATTTTGGCAAACGCTTTCGAAGCAACTACGGGTGCTATCTATCTTGATAAGGGTTATGAAGCTGCAAAAAAATATATCACAGATAATATTTTGAGTACTCTACCACAAATTTTAGAAGAAGAATCTTGGCGTGATCCAAAGAGTTATTTACAAGAGATTTCACAAGCAAAAGATGGTTTTACTCCAATTTATAAAGTTCTTAAAGAGGATGGTCCAGACCACGATAAAAATTTCACTCTTGGTGTTTGTTGGTGATAAAAAAATGGGTGAAGGTGAAGGTCCAAGCAAGCAAACCGCTCAACAAGAAGCAGCTCGAGAGGCGATTCGAAAATATAAGAATAATGAAAAGAGATAAGTTGTGAATAATTTCGAGAGCAACTTTGGTAAAAATGAACTTATTGATACTAGGGAGGTTTTTAAAGAATCAGAGCCAAAAGTTATTTCAACATTTACTCCAAAAAATGCAAATGAAGCAAAGCTTGAATTCCTTGAAAATAATAGTCTTTCTCACCCAAATAATGAATATGAAAAATTAAATAGTGGTGAAATTAAAAATCTTTACCAAAAATATTTCGAATGCAATTTTTAGCAGTTGAAAACGATAATTTGCTTGGTGAGATTGAGCGAGAAATGTACAATTCTCAACTTGAAACGAGAATTAAAACTGTTAAAATGCTTTGAAGCAGCTTACGATTTTCGAAAAAGCTGAAAGTTTAATAGACAAGCAAAAAGCTCAAGAAGAATTTATGAAAAAAACAATATTGAAGTTTATGGTGAGCCAAACTTTGAAACATTTAATTCTCTACTTTCAGATAAAAATTACAAAAATTGATGCTTTAAAAGCTTGATGAAAAAAGGTGAAAAAAATACGTTCAGAATTTTATGAACTAATTGAAAAAGGGTGAAAATTTAAGCCAAGATCTAAAAAAAGATTCAAGCCTAGCGATGAGGCTTTTTTTCATAATTTTGGTGAGATTATCAAAGACTTATATTCAAAAACAATTAGAACTTATTCCTGAGAAAGATGATGACAGGTATTCGGCGGAGGAAATTTTTGAGGTTTTCGAAAATATTTTGAAAGATTTCGAAAATGATGGATTTTCGGAATTTAATGTTGAATGGAAAGATTCCGGTGCGATTGCGGTCTCAGCGAAAGATAAGAAGATTTTTATTCCCAAAAATCGAAAGTCAGTTTCAAAAAAAGAGCTTGAAGGTTTGGTTGTGCATGAAATTGGAACGCACTATATGCGTGCTCAAATGGGTGAGGCTTATGACAATCAAGCCTTGAGAACCGGGCTTGATGGATATATGAACACCGAAGAAGGAATTGCTCGTGCTATGGAAATGGCCGTAAAAGGCGATTATCAAGAAGCCGGTATTCAACATTATTTAACGGCAGGTTTTGCTTATTTTAATAATATGAGTTTTCGTAAAGCTTTCGAAGTTAATTGGAGAATGGACATTTTAGACGGCAAAAATAATTTTTCGGAAGAGAATATCGATAAAAAACGTCAAATTGCTTATAGAAATACACAGAGGATTTTTCGTGGAACTGATGAGTTACCTTGGTTTAAAGATCTGAGCTATTTTAATGGTGGTCAAGAAATTTGGAAATATATTGAAGAGAATATTAATTCACCGACATTGATTGATGATTTTTTGCTTGGCGGGAAGAATAATCTATATAATTTAGACCAGCAAAGGCAGATCTATGAACTTAAAGTTGGTAAGAAATAATTTGACAAAAATTAGATAACGTGGTAGAATTTAGGTAGTTTTAAATAATAAATTCAGCGAGGAGTGATTCTTTTTATGGAAGAAAAAGTGATTTTTGGAACTTTTGAAGATGTGACTTTTACTGATGTTGCAGGATGAAAAATCTCGGAAGTTAAAACTATCGCTAAAATTGATACAGGAGCTTTTTCAGGAGTCATTCATGCTGAAAATATTTTCGAAAAAGATGGTATTTTAGGCTTTGATTTATTTGGTGATGAAAAACTTCATTTTGAAACGCGAGATTTTAGGTTTCGAAATGTTCGAAACACTCACGGTGGCGTGAAGAAGCGTTTTTTGGTGAAATTTGGAATTTTGATTGAAGGCAAAAGATTTGAAGCGTTATTTGGACTAGATAATCGTTCGAAAATGAAATTTGAAATGCTGATCGGTCGTGCGTTTTTGATTAAAAATGATGTTTTGGTTGATTCATGCCGAAAAATTAACCTTGATGAAGAATGGAAACAAATGGGAGAAAAACAATAATGAGAATTGCAATTTTATCAAACGGTCCGGGAAATTATTCAACAAAACGCTTGCGAGAAGAGGCGGAAAGCCGCGGGCATGAGGTTGAAGTTATTGCTTATGGAAAATGTTATGTTTCGATTGATGAAAAAAATCCAAAAGTGATGTATGATGGCGAAAATATCGGTAAATTTGATGCATTTATTCCGCGAATTGCTAGCCATATGACCGAATATGGAACGTCTGTTGTTCGTCAACTTGAGCATGGCGTATCCACGAGCATTTTTTTATGAATCGTTCGATTGCAATTATGCGAGCGCGAGATAAGTTGCGTTCGACTCAAATTATGGCAAAATATGGGGTTTCGATCCCTAAAACGGTGTTTTCTCGAAATTCGAATGATATCGATGACCTTTTGGAAGAAATTGGTGGAACGCCCGCAATTATTAAGCTTGCTCGTGGAACTCACGGAAATGGTGTAGTTCTAGCGGAAACTAAAAAGGCTGCAAAATCAGTGCTTCAAGCGTTTTATCTAACGAATTCTGATGGAACTAACGTACTTCTTCAAGAATTTATTAAAGAATCAGCAGGAACGGATATTCGCGCTTTCGTGGTTGGTTCTCAAGTTGTGGCAAGTATGAAACGTCAAAGTTTAGATGATGATTTTCGTTCAAATTTACATAAAGGTGGATTAGGTGAGCCGATTAAACTTACGCCAGAAGAAAAACGAATGGCAGTTCGAGCAGCAAAAGCAATGGGCTTAACAATTGCTGGTGTCGATTTAATGCGTTCGGCACGCGGTCCGCTTGTTTTAGAAGTCAATGCAAGCCCGGGATTTGGAATTGAGAAGGTTACATATCGTGATGTCGCAGGGAAAATTATCGATTATATCGAGCGAAATGCAAAGCGCGGTAATAAAAAAAGATAAAATTGAGCATAAAAATTAAAAAAAGCGCAATTTATTTTGCGCTTTTTAAAGTTGATTTTTATTTCGAAATTCTTACCATTTTTTTGTGGATTTTAATACTTTCGAAATAAATTTTATCTCTTTTTGAAATTTCCTTGAGATTTAGTTCTGCTTTTTTTGGCTTCATTCTCGTTCGAAAACTCCAAAAATTGCAGAGTTGCCGTCAATCTTTCGAAGGAGCTCGGTTTTTATTGAATTTATTTCATTCTCATGAAAAATAGTTCGCAATAGGGCAGATTGCGAAAAACCAGACTGCCGTAAGAAAAAGTAGGCTACAGAACATAAGGGTTATATACTCGCCGCCATATCTTTTGCCAATCAAGCTTTATCTCTTTCCATTTTTTTCTTTCGAAATCATATTGCACCTCCAAATAAATGTACTAAACTTTCAAGATTATACCATAATTTTAATAAAAAAAGTCAATGATCGTAAATAACTCTTGATTTTTTTATAAAATTTGTTAAAATGAGAAAGCTATAAAAGTTAATAAAAGGGAAATAATCTAAATGCTAGCAATCAGATTACAGCGATTAGGTCGCAAAGGTTATCCTGTTTATCGCGTAGCGGTTCAGGAAGCGCATCGGCATCCGTCGAGTGGGCGCGTAGTTAGCTATGTTGGTTCATACAACCCACATACAAAAGAAGCTAAAATCGAAAAAGAATTAGCTGAAAAAAATATCTTTATAATGGTGCTCAGCCAACTCCACGAGTTGTAAAACTTTTGGAAGAAGCGGGAATCGAAATGCCAAAATGGGTTAAAAAAACCTGCACAAAAAAACTCGTGCGATTAAAAAAGCCGAAAAGCTTCGCCGCAACCAACCAAAAGAAGAAGTTGCCGAAGAAGCTTAAAACTAAAAAATCACTTTTCATTTCGAAAGGTGATTTTATTTTTCGAAAAGAAAAAGTCAGTCATAAGACTGACTTAATTACCTATTTATATTAATATTAGTGTTATCACTACTTTTGTTAAGCGTATAATTTATCTTTAGATCATCAAGAATATCTATGTATTCTTTTAATTGGTCATTCTTGACGGTAAATGAATCACCCTTTTTTTATAATTTCACCTTTTATATTACTATCGTTAATTATTCTTGAATCTATTACTAAAGCTTTATAGATATAGAATATAGAAGAAATAACAAGCAATATAAACAATAGAGATGGTTTACTGCCTTGTTTCTTATTTTTGCATAAAAAGTACCTCCAAAAATAGAATATATAAATAATTAACACTTTTAATTTATCTTGTTAATTATTTGATAAAAAAATTTGAAAATTTGATAAAATATAAACATAAGAATAATCTAAAAGGAAAAGTGGTGGAAAAATTATTTTCGAAAAAAATCAATCGGCGGAGAGTTGGCCAAAAATATTGAAGATGTTAGTGAATTCTATGAGGCGATTGAGCGTGCGAATTTAACTAAAAAACTATCTCCTGAACGCCCTTATGTTTATTTTTACAATGGAAGTTTACGACAAAAGTAACGGTATTAAAGGTGGTGGTGGGCTTGGCGTTTTGGCGGCAGATACGCGAAGGGTGGCTGAAAAGCTTGAGATCCCATTTGTTTGTGTAACGCCGTTTTACCGAAGAGAGCTTCATCAATCAATTCATAATTTAGACCAAAGAGAAGAATTTATTTCGGTTAATCCAGAAGATTTTGGCTTTGAGTATCTTGATGATGTTGAAATTCACACTGAAAATATGCCACCATCCCGCCTAAATATTTTTCAAAAAATTCTTGGCTCAACACGATTTTTGACAATGGGTGAGAGTAATTTTGGTGAGCTTTATGCTGGAGATGGCTCTGGCGACCACAGGCTCTATCAAGAAGTCTCACTCGGCTTTGGTGGTTATAAAGCGTTGAAGATGGTCGGATTAAAGCCTTCAGTTATTCAATTGAATGAGACCGCCACGATTTTTGCAGCCGTTGCTCGGCTTGATGAGCTCGTTCGAAATGGAATGAACCTTTACGAGGCGATTGTTTATGTTCGAAAACACACACTTTACACAAATCATACTTTAGTTCAAGCAGCAGAAAGTGAATTTTCTTTTGACCAATTTAACCGAATTGTAATGCCAAACATCGAATCTTCAGCGTTGAAAACCTGGATTTTTGGGCTTTTTCGAAATGATAGATTGAAGCTCTCAACGCTTACAATTGAACTCGCTGAAGCAAAAAATGGTGTTTCGCGACTTCACGCAAATATTGCAGATTATCATGATATCAATGGTGATAAAATTAAATTTAAAGCTGTAACAAATGGAATTGATTTGCCAACTTGGGTTTTTGCCTGAGATTTTAGAAGATTTTCGAAATAAAGATATTTTTGATAAATTTGACTTGCCGACAGAAAACTATAAAGAAAATTTAACAAAAATTAGTGCAAAAAATATTCGAAATTTTCGAAAGATTGGTCGAAGAAAAACTAAACCAGATTTTAGCTCATAGAAAAGATCAATATGGCCATGTGGTGCAAATCCCTGAAAATGCGATGCTTTTTGATTTCAAACGACGATTTGTATCTTATAAACGCCCTTGGATGCCTTTCGAAAATATGGAAGATCTTCGCCGAATTTTGCGAGAAAATAATGCTCATTATATTTTGGCGGGAAAAGTTCATCAAGGTGATACTGAGATGCGAGCCACTTTAAATTCTGTACTTTCGAAAATTGAATCAGATGATTTTTTGCGTGAAAGAGTTCATTTTATTCAAGATTATGATGAAGAATTAGGCTTAGCCTTGGCTGTTGGTTCAGATGTTTCGATAAATGTGCCAATTGTTGGGTTAGAAGCTTGTGGAACTTCGTTTATGAAAGATTTAGCAAATCTTAAAATGTTAATTTCAACGGCCGATGGTGGTGTTGCGGATATTTCGCCAGCACCTTGTTTGGAAGTTAGCGGCGCAAATTATAATGACGAATTGAAGTCTTTGTATCTTCAAATGAATCGGGCTGGTCAGATTTTTAAAGATGATTATTTGCTTGAAAAACAAATTCGAAAACAGCTAAAAGGTTATATTCCTGTGATCTCTAGCTCTCGAATGATGAAAGATTATTTGCGACTTATTTTTTTGAAAAATAATAATTTTTTTAAAAACCCGCGAAGATGCGGGTTGTTTGCCATTTTTTTTAACGTATTTTTTTTGGCGATTTTGTAAAAAAATAGTAGTTCGCCTTCGTTTGCTTTTAAAAATTCTATCAAATGGAATTTTTGAGTGTTCTTTTACGATTTCTGCGAATTCCGGAGCTTTTAAGCGGAGATTTTCCACAAAAAATTACTATATGGTGAACCATAACGCAATTTTCTTTAGATAGAACTTCTTCTATCTCAGCAAAAGTTATACAAGAATTACCTTTCGAGTCCTTAGAACATAAAACTTGAACAATTTCGTTTTTCTTAAATTTCATAGATCAACCTTTCCAATTTATCGTGCAGAATATAAGCCGCCAATAATTTTTGTAGCCTTTTTACGTTCAAACTCTTTTGCATGTTTTTCTGCAGAGTTGAATCTTTCTGTATAAAGGCTTGTTTCTTTTTGTGATAAATGTCGAACTAATTCTTTTGGAATTAAAATTCGACGTTCCTTATGCTTAATATCGAGTTGTAGACTCTTAGATTCATCATCGTGGAGTTTTAGCCAAATTTGACGATTTTTGGTCATCTCCTTTTTTTGAGAAAAAAATAGCTTATTGAAAGCCACTCGGTGATGGCTTCGAAAACCGGTGATTCTACCGATTAGGATTCCGTCGATACTTGCATATTGTGGATCAACATATTCAGGCCGTGTAATCACGACTAATTGATTCTTATGAAACATTACAATGTGCCTCCAATTTTAAGCCTTTCGGCTATAGGATTTCACTATAATAACATAAAAAAATAAATAAAGTCAAATAAAAAAAGCCCTCGAAAAATTTTTCGAGGTAAAGTTTTTAACGATCAATGATCTGGCCAGTGTTCAAATTTAGAGCCCTCACCCGGCTCCGGTTTTTTTAATTTGAACTTCTTTTGGAGAAGAATTTGTTGTAAGATCGTTAGAAAATTGTAAAGAACTTGCCATTGGCATTCCTCCTGATTTTAAGTCCGTGGACTGGTTTTTTTATAATATCACTAAAAAAATAAAAAAAGTCAAGTATTTTTTTAGAAAAATTGAAAAATTGAAAAATATGCTAAAATATGAGTTAATTATGGCTACAATGAAAGAATTACGCGAAGAGCGATTAAGAAAAATTACAAGAAATTAAAAAAATCTTGGCTTAAATCCATATCCTGCCGAAACCGAACGAACGGCAATGGCTGGCGAGATTGTGAATGATTTCGAAAAAATGGAAGGTCGAGAAGTGAAAATTGCTGGGCGAATTGCTGGAATTCGTAAATTTGGAAAACTTGCTTTTATTGTTTTGCGGGATTTCTCAGGGAAAATTCAGCTTTTTATTACGGCTCAAAATCTAGCTGAAACCTCGAAAGAGCAGAATTTAATTGGTTTGAAAGATCTGAATTTACTTGATGTTGGTGATTTTGTTCAGGCGAACGGAAAAATTGATTCGTTCGAAAAACTGGTGAAATTTCAGTCGAAACACAAGAGCTAAAAGCTTCTTTCTAAATCTCTTCGCCCGATGCCAACTGAGCAAGACGGATTTACGAATAAAGAAGAACGTTTTCGCCGGCGCTATGTTGATATGAATGTAAATTTAGATGTACGCGATCGTTTCGTACGTCGTTCGAAATTTTGGCAAGCTACACGTGATTTCTTGAACGCGAGAGGCTTTTTTGAAATCAATATTCCCGTTCTTGAACATACAACCGGTGGGGCTGACGCTAATCCATTTGTAACACATATGGATGCGCTTGATAACGCCCAATTTTATCTTCGAATCAGCCATGAGTTGCCGTTAAAGCGTTTGCTTGGTGCTGGCTTTGAAAAAGTGTATGATCTTGGCCCACGTTTTCGAAATGAGAATTATTCAGATGAACATTTGCCTGAGCATATTGCAATGGAATGGTATGCGGCTTACTGGGATTGGCGAGATGGTTTGAAATTTCAAGAAGAGATGTTTAAATATGTTCTTGAACAAACTTTTGGAACTTTGCAATTTAAGCTTGGTAATTTTGATGTTGACCTTTCGAAAAAGTGGGAGGAATGGGATTATGCCGAAACTATCGAAAAGCGATATGGTTTAAATCCCTACACTTGTTCGCTTGAAGAGGTTAAAGTGGCTTTGAAAGCTAATAATTTAGAAGTTGAGCAAACTGAAAACAAAGCTCGTGGAATTGATAAGCTTTGGAAAAATATTCGAAAAGATGTTGTTGGGCCAATTTGGTTGGTTAATACGCCGACATTTATCTCGCCACTCGCGAAGACTCACCCAAATTCGCCAGAAATGACACAGCGAGCACAAGTTGTAATTGCGGGTTCAGAGTTGTGTAATTTATTTAGCGAATTGAACGATCCAATTGACCAGCTGAATCGTTTTGTTGAACAACAAAAAATGCGAGATAACGGTGATGATGAAGCGATGATGCTTGATATTGATTATGTTGAGATGTTAGAATACGGAATGCCGCCAGCTTGTGGAATGGGATATTCAGAGCGTGTCTTTTGGATTTTTCGAAGGTGTTACTGCACGCGAAGGCGTACCTTTCCCACAATTGAAGTATGAAATATCAGAAATTACGAAAGATATTTACCCAGAGTTAAATCTCTAGTATATTGACTTTTTCAAGAAATATGTTAAAATAATGTACGAATTAAGCTTTTTAAAAAGTTATAGTTCGTATATTTTATTTTTCGAAAGCTAAAAACTCTTTTTGAAGTTTGCTTTTTGGCGCTGAGTCTATAAAAAATTATGGATTCGGTGCTGAAAAGCAAAAATGGAAAAAAAGGAGGTCATAATGATGGCCAATATTGAAATCTTTAATCTTACAGGGCAGCCAATTAATATTGTAGATGGAAACAATGTGACTATATTAAAAAATTGTATCAGAATGTTATAGTCCTGAAATAGAGATTGAGATCTCCAGCAATGGAGCGCTTGGAGGTGTTCCAATATCAAAGGTTGAATCTATTGAAATAATAGATTTACCACCCTTCAAGGTTGGTATACTCTATATTGTAGATTTTGATATTGCGTATACCGCAAGGGCTGAAGGCCGGATAATTTCTGATTTATTGATAGTTGGTGGAGCTGCATACGGTGAAGATGGTAGTTTTATCGGATATCGTAGGTTGAGCTTTTTTGAATAATTTTTGGCTTTCCAAAAATCCTTAAACCTCGCAAAAATGTGGGGTTTTCTTTTTGTGAAAAAAACTTTAAAAAAGTCCCAAAAAACTGTTGACATTGTAAAAAAAATTAGGTAAAATAGTATAGCGTTAAACAAATGGAGTAAAAAAATGGAGTTTAGCGAACACTTTAACAATTTAATTGTGCAAATTTATCGTCAGTCTATTTTATAGATTATCAATTTGATAATTCTTTTTATGGAGAGTTTGATCCTGGCTCAGGATTAACGCTGGCGGCGTGCCTAACACATGCAAGTCGAGCGGCAGCGAGTTTTACACTGAATTCTGGAAGCTTCTGGTTTGAAGAGAAGATTTATTCAAGAATTTTGTGTAAAATGTCGGCGAGCGGCGGACGGCTGAGTAACGCGTGGGAACGTACCCCAAAGTGAGGGATAACGCATCGAAAGGTGTGCTAATACCGCATATGGTCTTCGGATTAAAGCCTTCGGGCGCTTTGGGAACGGCCTGCGTAAGATTAGATAGTTGGTGGGGTAATGGCCTACCAAGTCGACGATCTTTAACTGGTTTGAGAGGATGATCAGTCAGACTGGAACCGAGACACGGTCCAGACTCCCTACGGGAGGCAGCAGTGAGAATCTTCCACAATGGGCGAAAGCCTGATGGAGCAACGCCGCGTGCAGGATGAAGGCCTTCGGGCTGTAAACTGCTTTTTATAAGTGAGGATTATGACAGTAACTTATGAATAAGGATCGGCTAACTACGTGCCAGCAGCCGCGGTCATACGTAGGATCCGAGCGTTATCCGGAGTGACTGGGCGTAAAAGAGTTGCGTAGGTGGTTCGATAAGCGAATAGTGAAATCTGGTGGCTCAACCATTCAGACTATTATTCGAACTGTTGAACTCGAGAGCAGAAGAGGTAGCTGGAATTTCTAGTGTAGGAGTGAAATCCGTAGATATTAGAAGGAACACCGATGGCGTAGGCAGGCTACTGGGCTGTTTCTGACACTGAGGCACGAAAGCGTGGGGAGCGAACCGGATTAGATACCCGGGTAGTCCACGCCGTAAACGATGGATACTAGCTGTTTGGGGTATCGACCCCCTGAGTAGCGAAGCTAACGCGTTAAGTATCCCGCCTGTGGAGTACGATCGCAAGATTAAAAACATAAAAGGAATTGACGGGGACCCGCACAAGCGGTGGATCATGTTCTTTAATTCGATGATAACCGATAAACCTTACCAGGTCTTGACATCCTTGGAATCTTTCAGAAATGAGAGAGTGCTTTTTAAGAGCCAAGTGACAGGTGATGCATGGCCGTCGTCAGCTCGTGTCGTGAGATGTTTGGTTAAGTCCATCAACGAGCGCAACCCTTGTCAGTAGTTGTATTTTTTTCTACTGAGACTGCCCCGGTAACGGGGAGGGAAGGAGGGATGACGTCAGGTCAGTATTTCCCTTACGTCCTGGGCTAGAAACGTGATACAATGGCTAGTACAATGCGCAGCGAAGCCGCGAGTAAGGAAGCAAATCGCATCAAAGCTAGTCCCAGTTCGGATTGTAGGCTGAAACTCGCCTGCATGAAGTCGGAATCGCTAGTAATCGCAGATCAGCATGCTGCGGTGAATACGTTCCCGGGTCTTGTACACACCGCCCGTCAAACCATGAAAGTCACTAACACCCGAAGTCCGATCTCGTCGGCCTAAGGTGGGAGTGATGATTGGGGTTAAGTCAACAAGGTATCCGTACCGGAAGGTGCGGATGGATTCTATCCTTTCTAGGGAGAGTTATGCCAAAGGTTCGAGAAATCAACCTTTGAAGCTAGGTCGGTCTTTTTCGAAAGTTTCTGTAAATTTTACTTTTCGAATTTAGCCTTCTAAAAGGCAAGACTAAAATTTACCACAGATTGAGATAGATTGCACAATTAAGTTGTTAAGATTAAATAGCCTTTCGAGAGATTGGCTATTTTTATTAATAAGAAAAAACTCTTGCATTTTATCAATAAATAATATATACTATTATAGTATTCGTTAAAAATCTGGGGATATAGCTCAGTTGGCTAGAGCACCTGCTTTGCAAGCAGGGGGTCCAGGGTTCGAGTCCCCAGTATCTCCACCAAAGAAAGCTTTTGAATATTTTCGAAATCTTTCTTTGGCCAATTGGTCGAATATGGGCGATTAGCTCAGCTGGTTAGAGCGCGTCACTGATAATGACGAGGTCGGAGGTTCAAGTCCCTCATCGCCCACCAAGTAATTCCCGAAAGGGGTTATTTTTATTTATTGACTTTTTAGGTAATATATGTTATAATTATCACATAGTAAATAAAACAAAAATGGAAAATTATAAGAAAAAATTTGAAAAAGAGCGGATTGAAATTATATCTCAAGAAGTTCCGCAAGAAATTAAGGATTTAAATCCGGTTTATTCGCAGATCGACAAAATGCCAAAAGGGTGCGCTGTTATTGGTGGTGCGGCTCGGAGTTTAGCGTTTATGATGATTAATCCTAAAAATCAAGAGTTAATCCCTGCTCGTGATGTTGATGTTGCTTATTTTGAAGATGAAATTTCTCAGGATGAGGCGGATGTCTATGCAGAATATTTTTCGCCAGATGATTTTTCGCATAACCATGGAGCGCAGGAGGTTTCGAATATCGAAGAATATATGAACACTCGCGACTTTACGATGAATCAGGTTATATATAAGGATGGTAGATTAATTGCTTCTCGAGCAGCGATACGTGATATTTATAAAGGGTTAATTAATCCATGTGATAATCGCTATGAGAAGACGACTGGGGTTATTGGGGCGAGAATAATTATATTTCGACAAGATTAGCCTTGAAAGCTGTTCTTCAGCAAACAGTTTTAAAAAGAATATATTGATGATATTAAGATTAATGATAAAATCCGTAACGATCAATTTTATATTGATAATTTTTTTCTTCGTATAGTGGTTTTTGAACTAGCTTTTAGCAATTCAAAAAAATCTTTTGATTGGGGTGATGACTTTCCTAAGGAGTTCTTACAAAAATGTAGTTGAATCTCCAATTTTTGGAGGGTGACTTAAGTTTTTTTACTAAATGATAATGGTAATATTCGTAATATATATGATATTATGACCGAATTAAATGAAGATATATTAAGACATCCATTTAATTTTCGAAATGCCGCATTAAAATTTTTATATGTCCGAAACTGATGATCGTGAATATGAGTGCTGAAATGGGAAGATATGAAGAATTTGAAGATAAATTCATGAAAAATAAGGGTAAATTTCGAGGAGATGTAATATTGTAGAAAAACTCTTGCATTCAAAATGTAAAAATAATATATAATAGTATTTACTTAGCGAACGTTCATCCTGAACCTCTGGCGGAGATAATATTGATTAAATCAGTAGAAAAATGCATTTTAATAGAAAATAAATAAAATTGCAAAAAAACTATTGACAAAAAAATATTCAAAAAAATATAATAGTAAAGCGTTTGAGATCAGGATGATAAGTTCGAATCTTTGAAAGATTGAATTTATAATTTTGCTCTTAAAATGGGAGCGAGAAATTTAACAATTTGGTGATGTAAAGAAGATAAGAATTTTTAAGATTGACGGCAAGTATTGGTCGTTACCAATTACTAGTTAAGTCAATGCATAAAAAGGTACTCAAGGGCACACAATGGATGCCTAGACGTATATTACCGATGAAGGACGTGGAAGACTGCGATAAGCTTCGGGTAGCTGTCAACAAGCTTTTGATCCGGAGATTTTCGAATGGGGAAACCCAGCACGAGTCATGTCGTGTTGCTCTCAACTGAATACATAGGTTGTGTAGTGGGAACCACCTGAACTGAAACATCTTAGTAGGGTGAGAAGAGAAAAATAAATAATGATTCTGGGAGTAGTGGCGAGCGAAACTGGAAGAGCCCAAACCTTTTAAGTTTCTACTTTGTAGATAAGCTGATAGGCGAATACTTAATAAGGGGTTGTGAAATTACATAAGACCAAGTCAGAATGCTTAACTTTGTTGAGTAGTCTGACTTGCGATAAAAGGCTATCAACTTTTAGTAAGGTAAGAAATTTGCGTGGTTAGCAGAATAGTTTGAATGACTAGCCAAAGAACGTGAAAGCCGTGTACGCGAAAACGACGCAGACCTTATATATGTTTTTTCGAGTAGGACGGGGCACGAGAAACCCTGTTTGAATCCGGCTGGACCACCAGCCAAGGCTAAATATAATATACGATCGATAGTGAACTAGTACAGCGATGGAAAGGTGAAAAGAACCCCGGGAGGGGAGTGAAATAGAACCTGAAATTGTGTGCCTACAAGGAGTCGGAGCAGTATTTATACTGTGACGGCGTGCTTTTTGTAGAACGATCCAGCGAGTTAATTTCATGCGCCAGGTTAAGTCAAGTGACGGAGCCACAGTGAAAGCGAGCCTGAATAGGGCGATAAGTGTATGGGATTAGACCCGAAACCGGGTGACCTAACCATGAGCAGGTTGAAGCTGCGGTAACACGCAGTGAAGGACCGAAACCAGTTTGCGCAGTAAAGCATTTGGATGACTTGTGGTTAGCGGTGAAATGCCAATCGAACTCGGAGATAGCTGGTTCTCCTCGAAATAGCTTTTTAGGGCTAGCGTCATGTAATATAGCCAACGGGGGTAGAGCTCTGTAAACGACTGGGGCGGGCAACTGTACCCACCGTTAACAAACTACGAATACCGTTGGTGGTACCATGGCAGTTAGAACATCGGGGCTAAGCTCGGTGCTCAAAAGGAAACAGCCCAGACCATCATCTAAGGTCCCTAAATTAACACTAAGTGGGAAACAAGGTGAAATTTCTTAAACAGCGAGGATGTTGGCTTAGAAGCAGCTATTCATTTAAAAGAGTGCGTAACAGCTCACTCGTCAAGAGATTTTGCGTGGAAAAATGTAACAGGGCTAAAGTGTTATACCGAAGATATGGATTTCGTTATTCCTACGGGTTTAACGGAGTGGTAGAGGAAAGCGTTCCTATCTGCGGTGAAGCTCAATCGTAAGGTTGGGTGGAGCGTTAGGAAGTGAGAATGCTGGAATGAGTAACCATAAGAAAGGTGAGAATCCTTTTCGGCCGTAAGAGCGAGGCTTCCAGGGCTACTGTAATAATCCCTGGGTTAGTCGGGCCTAAGCCGAGCGTAGCAGCGTAGGCGATGGACATCAGGTTAATATTCCTGAACCGGTTATAATTTGTATACTGTGTACGGTAAATTAGTCGAAGCGGATTATTGGTATATATCCGTCCAACTTAGCGGGAACGCAAAGGAGTGAAAGTTAATCTACGGATTAACGATTTTGATGAAAGTACTGGCTAGAAAAAGCAGATATACGCGTGGTTATAGCCGCCCGTACCGCAAACCAACACAGGTGCTCGAGTCGAGTAGACTCAGGCTTACGAGACCCTTCGCTAAGGAACTCGGCAAAACAGCGACCGTAACTTCGGGATAAGGTCTGCCTCCGCATCATTCGATGCGAGTCGTGTTTCAAGCAATTAGGTTAAGATTAATGGTATATATGAGTATCTTAAACTTCTTTACCGAGATAGAACAAGTCAAATGGCTTAGCTTGGAACGTGGCAAACTCGTATCAAAACGATGCGGAGGCCGCAGCAAAAGAGCCCACGGAACTGTTTACCAAAAAAACACAGGTCTCTGCGAACACGAAAGTGGATGTATAGGGGCTGACTCCTGCCCAGTGCTGGAAGGTTAAGGGGAGTGCTTTTACGGTGCGAACTGAAGCCCCAGTGAACGGCGGCGGTAACTATAACCGTCCTAAGGTAGCGAAATTCCTTGTCAGGTAAGTTCTGACCCGCACGAATGGAGTAATCATGTGGGCACTGTCTCGGCGAAGGACTCGGTGAAAGTGCATTGGCGGTAAAGATGCCGTCTGTCCATGCCAGGACGAGAAGACCCCATGGAGCTTTTACTACAGCTTTACATTGACACGGGTTACATCATGTGTAGCATAGGTGGGAGCTTTGAAACAGATACGCCAGTATTTGCGGAGCCACAGGTGAAATACCACCCTTGATGTAGTCTTTGTCTTACCATTGCCGTTATCCGGTAATGGGACCGTGTATGGTGGGTAGTTTAACTGGGGCGGTTCTCCTAAAAGAGTAGCGGAGGCTGTTCAAAGGTTGGCTAACTTCGGATGGAAATCGAAGTGATAGTGCATGCGCAAAAAGCCAGCTTGACTGCGAGAATTACAATTCGACCAGAGTGGAAACACGGAGCAAGTGACCCGCTGTAAGAACATTGTTCATTGAATGTGGGATCGACAGCGCACACGGATAAAAAGTTACCCTGGGGATAACAGGCTTATCGCGCCCAATAGTTCACATAGACGGCGCGGTTTGGCACTCGATGTCGGCTCATCACATCCTGGAGGGAGCACCTTCCAAAGGGTTCGGCTGTTCGCCGATTAAAGTGGTACGCGAGCTGGGTTCAGAACGTCGTGAGACAGTTCGGTTTATATCCGGCATGGACGTAAGGATTCTTGAGGAGATTTGTCTCTAGTACGAGAGGACCGAGATGAACGAACCTCTGGTGTATCGATTGTGGCCACCCTGCCGCAGTGTCGAGTAGCTATGTTCGGTTAAGATAAGCGCTGAAAAGCATATTAAGCGCGAAACTGACTCCAAGATTAGGAATCCCATGAGGACACAGAAAGATGATCTGTTTGATAGGCGCAAGGTGTAAACCTGGTAACAGGCTAGCCGAAGCGTACTAATAGTCCAATCGCCTTTTTATGTCCATATTCACTAAAATAATCTTGTATTATTGGCGTGAATATGGTAGACTTAACTAGTGTTTGGTGATTATCAAAGATAATCGCTAGTCAATCTAAAATCTTGGCATTACCAAATGATACCAAGGACATCGAAATGAGGTTTTGGCTCACCGCTTAGGAATTTGTGGCGAGTTGAAGCGCAAAACCTTTTTTCGGTGCCCATGGCGCTGGGGAAACACCTGTTCTCATTCCGAACACAGAAGTTAAGCCCAGTAGCGGCGAGCATACTACGAAAGTGGGAAAATAGCACGGTGCCGAATTATAAAAAACTCCTCCTAACCGGTGGAGTTTTTTCGTATTGAGAGTTGTTGAAAAAATAATTGAGAGTATGATATAATATAAATATATGGAATTGGAGGAGAAAATAAAAACAACAAAAACTTTTGAAGAACTTGCTCCGAGTGATTTTGTGCATTTACATACGCATACTTATCACTCACTGCTTGATGGTTTAACTAAAAATTGACGATTTGGTTGACAATGTTAAAAGCGAGTGGAATGGAAGCTGTGGCTATAACTGACCATGGGACAAATGTCTGGTGCTATCGAATTCTTTAAAGAGGCAACTTCAAAAGGTATCAAGCCTATTTTAGGAATTGAGGCTTATGTTGCAGCACGAACTCGCTTTGACCGAGATCCATCCTACGATAAACCACGTTATCACTTAGTCTTATTGGCAAAAAACCAAATTGGTTGGCAGAATTTATGCTCACTTACAACCAAGGCTTGGGTTGAGGGGCAATATTATAAACCGCGAATAGATCATGATATTATGGCTGAGCATTCAGAAGGCATTATTTGCTTGAGTGGCTGTGCTGGTTCTGAAATTTCAGAATCAATTCGGGCTGGAGATTTCGAAAAAGCAAAAGAACTCGCTAACTGGTACAAATCGGTTTACGGTGAGGATTTTTATCTTGAATTACAAGACCATGGTCACCCAGAATGCCCTAATCACTGGGAGGTTCAAAAAGAAATTAATGACGGTCTATTTAGGCTTCATGAAGAACTTGATATTCCAATGGTTGTAACTTGCGATTCACACTATTTAACCCATGAAAATCAAGATGCGCATGAAATCCTTCTTTGTGTTGGAACGGGCTCATACTTAAATGACGAAAAGCGAATGAGCCTAAAAGAATTTGACCTTTTTGTTACTGACCCGAGAGATATTATCGAGCGATGGGGGAAAGTTGACCCTGAAATCATTTTGAATACCAAAAGAATTGCAGAAAAAGTTAATTTTGAGTTTGAATTTGGTAAGATTTTAATTCCAAAATTTCCACTTCCAGAAGGTGAAGAAACTGAAAAAGGCTTTTTAGATAAGCTAGTTTTTCAAGGTTTAGGTGAAAGGTATGCTGGAATTCCTGTTGATGAAGTGAAGAAGATGACGATTCCTGAAATTCGTAAGAAACTTTCGAAAGAAGTTATTGAGCGAGTTGATATGGAGCTTGGTGTCCTGGATGGAATGGGCTATAATGGTTATTTCTTGATTGTACAAGATTTTATTAACTGGGGAAAGTCTCAAGGAATTGTTTTTGGGCCAGGGCGAGGTTCGGCTGCTGGTTCGATTATTGCTTATGCTCTACATATTACTGACCTTGATCCACTTGAATATGACTTGCTTTTTGAAAGGTTTTAAATCCTGATCGAATTTCGATGCCCGACATCGATGTTGACATTCAAGATACGCGTCGAAATGAGGGATTATTCAATACTGTACTGATAAATATGGTATTGATCGTGTGGCGAATATCGCGACTTTTGGTAAAATGATGGCGAAAAACGCCGTGCGAGATGTGGCGCGAGTTTTGGAGGTTCCTTATTCTGAAGCCGACCGTATGGCTAAATTAGTTCCAGATCCAAAACCAAGGTAGACATATACCACTTCGAGTCTCGCTCGAAAATGACCAAGATTTAAAGCATGAATATGAAACTAATCCAACTGCTAAAACTGTTTATGATTTTGCAATGCAGCTTGAAGGTACGATTCGAAACCACGGTGTTCATGCTTGTGGTGTTGTGATTGCGCCAGACGATTTGGTGAAATATCTGCCTCTTGAAATGGCACAAAAAGGTGTTGTAGCAACTCAAGTTCCGATGGGCCAGGTTGAAGATTTAGGTCTTTTAAAAATGGACTTTTTGGGTCTTAAAAACCTTTCAATTATTTCAACTGCACAAAAAATTGTCAAAAAAACATATGGTATTGATCTTGACCTTTCGAAACTTAGCCTTGATGATAAAAAGGCTTATGAGTTATTAGCTCGTGGTGATTCAACCGGTGTTTTTCAGCTTGAATCCGCTGGAATGAAGCGATATCTGCGGGAGCTTAAACCTTCAAAGTTTGAAGATATTATTGCGATGGTTGCACTTTATCGACCTGGGCCAATGAGTGAAATTCCGAAGTTTATTGCTCGAAAACATGGTGAAGAGCCAGTTACTTACTATGAAGATCATATGGAAAATGCTCTTAAAAATACCTATGGAATTTTGGTTTATCAGGAGCAGTTTATGCAGATTTCGAAGGAAGTCTGTGGATTTACTGGTGGCCAGGCGGATACGCTTCGAAAGGCCGTGGGTAAAAAGAAGATTGACTTAATGAAGAAAATGAAGGGCGAGTTTATTGAAGGAGCGGTAAAACATTCTAACGCCGACCGAGGAAAGGTTGAGGCTTTTTGGGAGCATTTGGAAGAATTTGCGAACTATTGTTTTAATAAGTCACACGCCGCGTGCTATGCTTTAATTGCCTATTGGACAGCCTATATTAAGGCACATTACCCAGATGCTTTTATGGCGGCATTAATGACGGCTGACTCTGATGATACTGACCGTTTGGCAATTGAGATTGCTGAATGCCGTTCTATGGGGATTGAGGTTCTTGGTCCAGATGTGAATGAATCATTCAAGGATTTTGCGATTGTACCACACGAGAATAAAATTCGCTTTGGCCTTTTAGCAGTAAAGGCTGTTGGTAGTGGTGCAGTTGATGCAGTTTTGAATGCTCGAAAAGCTGATGGTAAATTTACTTCAATTTTAGATTTTGCAAAACGTGTTAACGCCCGCCAATTTAATAAAAAGGCCTGGGATTCATTAATTATGACTGGAGCTTTTGACCAATTTGGAACTCGCTCAGATTTGCTTTTTAATCTTGAAAGAATCCAGGAATATGGTTCGAAATCTCAAAAAGAGGCACTTTCAGGCCAGACTGATTTATTCGGCTTTGCGGGTGCTGAAGATATGCGAGTTGAATCATCTATTGAATTAATTAACGCGCCGAAACAACACACTGACAAGGAGCGTCTAACTTGGGAACGTGAACTTTTGGGGCTTTATGTTTCAGCGCATCCACTCGACAGATATGTAAAATATTTCGAAGAGCAAACTCAGCCACTTTCACAGGTTCAACCGAATACTGACGGCCAAAAAGCAACTATTGGTGGAATTGTGATTGATGTTCGAACGATTATAACGAAATCTGGAACAAAAATGGCGTTTGTGAAGATGGAAGACAAAACTTCTGAAGGAGAGGTGATTATCTTCCCAAATCTTTATTCTGAAATTAGCGAAAAGCTTAAAATTGATACGGTTTTAAAAATTGAAGGAAAAATTTCCGCCCGCGATAGGGAAGGTAATTTAAAATCTGATGCTCAGATTATAGCAGAAACAGTTTCGATAATAACAGATGAAGAATTGGAAAATTATGAATCTACTGGCCGTAGAGCAGATGGCTTAAAAGGCGAGAAAAAGTTCTCAAACGAAAACAATTTCGCAAAATGTTTCAAACATGCAGAAAAAAGCATTTACTCCTAAAAATAATAGTAGTGCAGTTTTAAATAAACCTTCAGAAAAGTCAATAGCAAATCCGTCAAGATCAGCAGAAAACTATCAAGCTGAAAAAATACAAAGAGTCTTCGTACATATTAAAAATCCAAGTGATCATGAATCATTGCTTTTCAGTAAAAGAAGATCTGTGGAAAAATTTCCAGGTATGAGTGAGATAATTTTGGTTCTCGGCGAGGTTGAGAAATCTGCAATTCGAATGCCATTTAAAGTTGACTCAAATTCAGATTTACCAAAAGAGCTAGTGAGATTGCTAGGCGAAGACTGCGTTGTTCTTAAGGATTAGTAAAAATAAAATCTCCAGTTAGATTCTGGAGATTTTTAATTATTCTAAATTATTATTTTTTTGAAAGGTTTTGCAAGTTCAAGTTCTGGGTGAGCTTCTGCAATTCGCATTAATTCATTATATTTTGCAACTCGATCAGTTCGTGAGAGTGAACCAGTCTTGATCTGCCCACAGCCCAATCCTACAGCTAAATGCGCAATTGTTACATCTTCGGTTTCACCTGAGCGGTGGCTCATAACAGTATTGTAGCCATTATTTTGTGCTAATTTTACAGCTTCGATTGTTTCCGTCAAAGAACCGATCTGGTTTGGCTTAATAAGAATTGCGTTCGCGACACCTAAATCGATTGATTTTTGTAGAAGTTTCGAATTTGTAACCATTAGGTCGTCACCAACAAGTTGAATTTTTGAACCAAGTTTTTCGGTAAGAATCTTCCATCCATCCCAGTCATTTTCAGCTAAGCCATCTTCGATTGAAACAAAAGGATATTTCGAAGTTAGATTTTCATAAAATTCAATCATCTCTTCACTCGAAAGGATTGCATCGTTAGCTTTTAGATCGTATTTTTCTTCTTTATAGAATTCACTTGAAGCTGGGTCTGAAGCAAAAGCAATATCTTTACCAAGTTCATATCCAGCATCTTTAATAGCTTCTGAAATCAATTGAAGTGGTTCTTCATTACCATTTTGAACTTTTGGAGCATAACCACCTTCGTCACCAACAGTTGTTGGGTAATTTTTAGCTTTCAAAACTTTTGCTAAAAGCATGGAAAGTTTCTGAACCCATTTGAACTGCTTCGAAAATAGTTTTTGCACCAACTGGCATAATCATGTATTCTTGAATATCAGTTGCCCAGCCAGCATGCGCACCACCATTCATCACATTCATCATAGGAAGCGGAAGGTTTGGTGTTGAATTTGTTTTTTCGGCGATATATTGCCAAAGTTCTACACCCTTTCCATTTGCAACAGCTTTTGCAGTAGCAAGTGAAACTGCTAGAATCGCGTTTGCTCCGAGGGAAGATTTATTTTCTGTGCCGTCAAGTTCAATCATGATTTTATCGATTGTCTCTTGATCTTCAGCATTCTTGCCGATTAGGGCTCCACGAATTTGATTATTTACAGCTGAAACGGCTTTTTGTTACAGCTTTTTCCGCCAAAAAGCTGAACCACCGTCACGAAGTTCAAGAGCTTCACCTGAACCTGTTGATGCTCCACTTGGAACCGCTGCTCGGCCAAAAGCTCCGTTTTCTAAAATTACATCCGCCTCAACTGTTGGGTTGCCACGGGAGTCTAAAATTTGTCGTCCTTTAATGTCTTTAATTGTATATTCCATATTTCCATTTTAGCACCAAAAAAAGCCTTTCGCAAGAGTTTTATTTCAAAAAAATATTATTTGCTAAAAATGACCAAACTATGGTATAATTATTTTTAATATGAAGATTTCTCGAAAGAAGGAAAAATGCACTCGTCTTCTTCAAAAAAACCTTGCGATGACGACAACTGTTTTTGGTATTGTTTTTAATTTTAGTTTTTTTAACACAAGGCTGGCGGCTTGATGAAAAAATTTGAAGTTCAGCAAACTGGTTTAGTTCAATTTAATTCTTCAGTTTTAAATTCGATTGCCGAAATTGACAAAAATTGCCAGAAGGAACACCTACAAAAATACTCGCAAAACCAGGAAATCACGAATTTTCAATCTGGAAAGAAGGCTATAAAACTTGGTGGCGGCGTGCTGAAGTTAAAGTTGGTGAAATCTTGTGGCTAAATTATGCAAGATTGATTCCAAAACAACTTAATGAAAAGAGTTTTTTTGAATATTTTAAATTTAAAAATCTGCTCAAGTTTCACCAGATAAAAAGAAGATTTTTGCAATTTCTGAAGATAGCAATGGCGAAGCTGCTTTTTGGTTAATTGATATTTCTTTAAGTGAGCCAAAAATCTCGAGAATTAATTTTAACTCGAATATTTTTGAGCGCGATTCGCAAAATAATAAAAAGTATAAACCAAACCAATTTTTATAAAATTGCAGAGAATTTGCAATTTTCGAAAGCTTCAAACGATAATAAAAAAAGCGCTCTTAAGTTTTAAAAATGGCAATAAACTTGAATGGCTTATTTTTGAATTTTGAAAAATCCAGATGAATCTATTAATTTAACTCAAAAAAATTCCATATTGATTTTTTTCGAAAAATTATACCTTCAAATGATGAATTAACTAAACTCATTGGAATTTCTGGATCGGATTTGCGAGAAATCAATCTTTCGAATAATACAATTTCTGCAGCAATTTTAAGTGATGTTGTTGATTTTGAGCTTTATGATAAAGAGAATATTGTTTATGTTGAGAAAAAAACAACGAGTAATGATTTTTCAGTCGGTCTTCGAAAAAATGATAAAAATATTGAAATTGCAAAAAATATAAAAAATCAACCAAAGGTTGCGATTGGGCGATATTATCGAGAGAGTTACGTTTATGTTGGGCAAGACTCGAAAATTGATATTTATAAATCTGCTAGCTGGACAGAAAAAATGCATTTAACTAAAACTCTTAATTTGAAGTTCTCGCCAGATCATTTAAAGTTAAATGGCGAGTCTCGGATTCTAGTTGCAAAAAAAGGCAAAAATGTTTATTCTTTTTGATATTGAAACGCGGAATGAGTATCAGTTCTCGGTATCAAATGATAGTAAGATAAAATGGCTTGATGATTTTATCTTAGGTGATTTTGAGAGTGAAAGAATGGTAATTCATGATTTTGATGGGATGAATAAACAACTCCTTTTCACGAGCAATTTCAAATCTTCCATTTACGCTTTCTAATGATAATAAATATATTTATAGTTTTATTCAGAATAATTCTGGCGGATATTCTTTGAACCGTTTAAAAATGACAATTGAAGAATAAAAAAATATTCTTTTTAGAATTTTTATCTAAAAGCTGACTATAGTGATCTTTTTGGTATTTTTTTATTGATTTTTTTGCCGATTCTAAGGTAAAATTTTTAAATATTATGAATAAAAAAATCATCTAGACTTTATTGTTTCTCGCCAACCGTAATGCTAATTACTTTTATTTTCGAAAGTTTTTCGGCAGCATTTGCAATTTTTAAATATAAGCCAAGTAAAATTCGCACACTAATTATTTTACTTTTAATGAGTTTAGCGGGCTTTCAAGCGGCTGAATTCATGGTTTGCGGAACGGAACATTTTTCTGGAATGGATTGGGCTAAGTTTGGTTATCTTGCAATAACGCTTTTACCACCACTTGGTTTACATTTAGCACACGAAATTTCTGGTAAAAAAGCAGGTATTTTGGTAAAAACTTCTTATTTAACTTGTATACTTTTTTCGATTTATTTTGTATTTGTAAGTAGAAGCGTTTTTACTGGAGAAAATACTTGTCGAGCTAATTATTCAGTTTTTAACACGCCAAATGGAGTTGCAACATTACTTTATACGCTTTTATTATTATGGGTGGCTTTTTTGTAGCGGTATTTTTTGCTGGAGTCAGATTTCAAAAATGTCAAGAGAAAAATAATCGTGGAATTTTTGCGAATATTTATTTCACGTTCTAAAAAACTTAATGAAATTATAAATAGTGAAAACCTTCGAAAAAAATATCAGCTTTAAAAATGGCTAATCGGCGGGTATATTGCGTTTATTTTTACCAACAACAATTGTGAATATTGTAAACCCATCTACGATTGAAGGAATTCCATCAATTATGTGCGGCTTTGCAGTTTTGATGGCGATTGTTTTGATTGGATTTGTTGCTCCAAGAACGCTTGAATTAAAAAAAGAAATAATCTGATATTTGTTGAAAAAAACAAAAAAATATGGTAAAAATAATACCAATATGAAGAAAAAAATCTTACACTTGTCGTAAATCCTCGCTCAAGCGGTTTCGAACTGATTCGAAAAAAGATTTTGCCTTTTTTAGATGAAACTCATTTCGAAAAAGGCAGTTTTAAAACTTTTGAAATTCAACCAACTTCACCTATGGAAAACGCTCGTGAAATGGCAAAAGGTTTGGAGGACGATGATATTATTCTAGTTGCTGGTGGCGATGGAACGGCACATATTGCAGCAAATGCTGTGGCTATTTCTGGAAAAAAGAACATAAAAATTAAATTTACAGGATTTGGGAACTTTAACGATTATGCTCACAGCTTTTCAAAAAATAGTGGAAAAGCAGCAATTAAGTCTTTCGAAACACTAAAGGTTCAAGCTAAAATTAGACCAATTGAATTGAGAATTAATGGTGAATTTTTTAGATATGCGCCACTTTATGCAACGGTTGGCTTGACCGCTGAAATGGCTGAAATTTTCGAAGGGGGAAGAATCCGAAAGGTTTTGAAAAAGGTTTATAATCGAAATATACGTTTAATTCTTTCGCTTTCTGCTGCAACGCGATTTTATTTTAAACATTGTCGTAATCATATTTTAAATCTTTCAAAAATTAAAAATTAATGATGAAGATTTTTTTAAATATTCCACAAAAATCCAACTGATATTGTTTTTTTATGAATGGACCAAGGATGGCCAGGATTATGCGAAGCTCAATTAATAAAAAGATAGCGATAATTTTGGGTTTGAAGTCTTAAATTCAGCAGGACTTATACGGAATTCTCCATTTTTAATGAAAGGTTTTTTTGGTAAAATTCCGCTTAAAAGGGTTGATCGTGTAGAGATAGCTTTTCGAAAACCGCAAAATATTGTAATTCAAATTGAAGGTGAGGTTTGCAAAATTAAAAAAGTGCAAACTATTGAAGCGAAGATAGGCGATAAAATAATTGAGATTTTATAGAGGTTGAAATGAACGAAATTGAGCTAACAAAAAAACTTATTGAAATCGAGAGCGTTTCTGGGAATGAGACAGAGATTTTAGAATTTTTGGCAGATTTTTTGCGAGAGAATTCGGCCGAAGTTTGGCAAAATAAAGATTTTGCAGCTGGTGTTTTTAAGAATTAGAACAAATGGAAATGAGTTTTCGAAAAGTAGTCGAGCAATTATTTTGACAGGGCACATTGATACCGTTTCGGCTGGTGATTTGCGAGCTTGGAATAAATCACCTTGGGAAGCGACTGAAATAAACGGGAAAATTATTGGCTTGGGCGCAAGTGATATGAAAGGTGGGTTAGCGGCTCAATTTATTGCTGGTCTTGAATTTGTCAAAGAAAAATAATTTCAAAAAGTAATTTTGACCTTTGGCTGGTTGCAGTTTCTAATGAAGAAATTGATGGCCGTGGAAGTCGAAATTTTGTGAAATGGTTGAATGAACAAAAAGAATTTGATTATAGCGTTTTTTTGGAGTAATTGCTGAGCCAACAAATTGTGAGAATATTGAAATTGGTCATCGTGGAAATCGTTTTGTTCGATTAAAATTTAAAGGCGAAAGTGGCCATGCTTCGCAACAGATGAATTTTCAGAAATCTGCACTTTCGAAAGCTTCATTCTTTCTGTCACGAATTGATGATATTTTTGAAAATTGGCAAGAAAGTTTTTCGAACGATTTTTTAGGTTCGCCAAGTTTGGTCCCAACTTCATTGAAATCTGGTGAAGATAAAAGTCCAAATAAAACTGCACCTTCTGCCGAATTGATTCTGGATATTCGGACCACGCCTGAACTTGACTCTGATTTTAAAAATGCCTTCAATTCATTAGCTGAAAAAAATATGATTTTAAGTGGGAATATCATAGTGAGCCGGTTCCTTCAACCCTTGTTTCAAAAAAATCAAGGGTTATTGAAAATATTTTGAAAGTTTCAAAATTAAATGAAAAATCGATTATGGTTAGTCCAGGAGCAACCGATCAAGGCGAATTTGTGAATGGGTTGAAAAATGCTCAAATAGTTGTTTTTGGGCCGGGTGAATGGGATGAAGCTCATCACCAGAATGAATTTATATATATAGATAAGCTTTCGAAATATAAAAACTTGGATTATTGATTTTTTTGAAAGAATTTTAATGGAAAGTATTGACTTGAACGATGCTTTTTGGTAAAATTAAAACATACGCGGGTTTAGCTCAGTTGTTAGAGCGCTTCCTTGCCATGGAAGAGGCCAGGAGTTAGAGTCTCCTAACCCGCACCAATATAGATATGAAAATGACTGCTTAGGCAGTCTTTATTTTATAATAGTATAGACTACTAAAGTTTTTAATATCCTTCGATTAGTTTATCTATATTTTAAAGTTTCTCAATCTAATTGCTTAGGCTCTAAATTATTACTAATTAGCTCACTTTCAAAAGGGAAGACTTCTGTTAAATAATTGCCGTATTGTTAAGTTTCGCATTTGAAGGTTTTGCTAGTCTTCAGAGGTGATTTACATGGAATCGCCTCAATCAGAGCAACAAAATAGACCTACGGACATCTGATCTCGTAGGTTTAATCCTTCTATAAACTAAAAGAAGCAGCTACTAATCAGTTAGCTGTTCCTTTTTTGGTACCGCGAGCCGGACTTGAACCGGCACGAGCGTAATGCTCACCAGATTTTGAGTCTAGCGTGTCTACCAATTCCACCATCGCGGCTTATTATGGTTTTGACTATTTACATAGCTCATTATCTATTGTATACTAAGAGTAGGGAAAAATCAAGAGAAATGAATGATAATAATACAAAAAATCAAAACAATGGATTGAATATACCTGAGAGAGCAATTGCAGAGTACTTTTTCAAATGATAGAAATCTTGCTGTGATTGAATTTCGAAGGCAAAAAGTTCAACAGCTTTATCAAAAAGCTAATACTGAACAAATTTTAGAAATTCAGCAAAGCAAAAAAAGAAAAATCAGCCAGAGAAAATTAACTTGGCAGAATATTTAAAAAAATCAAAATAACTCTAGAAAAAGTTGATGGGCAGCGAGAAGAATTAATTAAAAACTCAATTGAGGAAGTTTCGAAACCATTTCAACCGCAACCAAAAGCTAGTTTTAATTCTAGTGTTGGTCAAGAGACTAACGACTTTAAGACTCGTCAAAAAGTTATTCAACCGCTCCAGAATAAGCAAGATATTGCAAAAAGTTGATGAAAAACTCACATAATTTAGGAGCGATAAAATATAAGCCCTCAGCAAGCTGTTCAAAAATTTGTATAATATCCAGCAAGAAAAATCAGCCAAGTGAGCAATGGAAACGATACCACGCGGCTTGGCAGAATTATTATCAAAAGTATTACGAAACCTATTATTCGGCGGCCTTGAGGCAGCAAAAAAAGCAAACGGCAAATATTCAACCAGAAGTTGCTGAAGACTTAACGGAAAGTCAGAAAAAAGAGCGAGCTTTGGCGAAGCTTCGAAAAAGATATTTCAGAAAAAGCGCGTCAGAAAACTGAGAAAATTCGAAAAATCCCGTCATTTTGTACCAATTTTTTTCGGCAATTATTGTGGTAGCTTTGTTTCTATTTTTTTGCAATATAATAGATTAATTTTTGCTTCAGTTGAAGCTTATGTTGCGCCGGGAAATTCGAATGCCACTCAAACAATTTATAGCCCGAATTCTTCTAACTCGGTTGGGCAAGAGCCAAAATTGATTATTCCGAAAATTAATGTTGATGTTCCAGTTGTTTATGGTGTTGGGAATGATAGCGCATCTCAATTGAAAGCAATGGAAAAGGGTGTTGCACATTTTTTTCAATTCCAGGCGCAAATGCGGTTCCGGGGCAAAATGGGAATACTGTTTTGAGTGGGCATTCAAGCAATGATCTGTTTGACACAGGTGATTATAAATTTATTTTTGCTCAGCTTGATAAACTTAAACAAGGTGATGTAATTTATGCTAATTATAATGGTAAACGATATACGTATAATGTAACAAAAAAACAGAAGTTGTAATGCCAAATCAAGTAAATAGAGTTCAAATTGGGACAGATAAACCAATGCTAACTTTGATTACTTGCGTGCCTCTTGGAACTGCTGAAAAGCGTTTGCTCGTTTTTGCCGAACAGGTTTCTCCAGATCCAACCAAAGCTGAAAAAAACCAGCCAGCCAGGAGAATTCTGAGAATAAAGAAGTAACGCTTCCTAGGAATTCTCTAACATTTTTTTGAAAGATTATTTAGTTGGAAATGGGATTAAGATAATAAATCGCTCAAATTTAAACTTGAGCGATTTATTTTTGAAAAACCCTTGAAAAATTTAGTAAAAAAATAAAGTAAAATATACATAAGCTAAATAGGGAATAAAATGAGAGATGAAATTATCATAAATGGAAAAAAATATGATGCAATTACGGGTGAACTTTTAAGTACTCCAAAAAAATAATTATGATATTAAAAACAAAGATATTTCGAAAAATTCATAACAATTTGCAGCGTTCAAGCACTTTAAAACCGTAAATATGTTACAATTCCAAAGAGACAAGGAGTTTCTCTTCATCAAGATGAAATGATTAGCCAGTTTAAGCGTCGCCACGATTATCAAGAGGCGATTTTACGCGCACGTGAAGCAAAAGAGACTCAACAAGACCGAATTTTAATTTCACGTTTTTTTGAAAAAAATTCTAAAAATAATCTCACCAATTATAAAAAGAGCAAATTAAAGAAGCTGAGAAGATTGCGCCTTTTCGAAGAGCATCCACTTGCTAAAAAAGCTAATGAAGAACTCCGAGCAAAAAAAGCTCAAAAACAAGAAATTTCAAATAAAGAAGTTAAAGAATTTGCAATTAGTCAAGCAATTGAAAAGTCTCGTGAAGAAAGCAAAAAGCCGTGGAATTCATCGAAAGAGTTTTTACACGCAAGAAGTTTATTAGTTTCTCGATGGGCTTTGCTGTTACAATTTTTGGCGTTGGGTATCTGACTTATGTCAACCTACCAGATATTGCAAGCAGGATTACGGCTTTTCAATCTGGGATGGCGGTTGAAACTCCTGCTTATATTGCAAGTGGATACTCTCCCAAAGGCCTAGCTTATTTTGATGGAAAAAACGTTAATTTCGAATATAAAAAAGGTGATTCAAATTATAAGGTTCAACAATCGCAAAGTGGCTGGGATAGTTCAGCATTATTACAGAATTATGTTACAAAAAAATGGAGTGAAGACTATTCAACGACTTATAGTAATGGGCTAACGATTTATTCGAATCATCGTGGGGAATCTGTTTGGGTGAATAATGGAAAACTTTATAAAGTTGAGGTTTCTGGCAATAAAATTTCAGATGAAGAAATTCGAAAAATCGCAACCAGTCTTAGTGCATAAAAAGTAGCTTTAGCTACTTTTTGTTTTGGGTTGAGAAAAAATAAAAATTAAAGTATAATAGATAATTATGAAAGCAAGAACTCGTTTTGCGCCAAGTCCAACTGGTTATATTCATGTTGGAAATGTTCGAAGCGCACTTTACCCCTATTTGATCGCCAGGCAAACCGGCGGAGATTTTATTCTGCGAATTGAAGATACCGACCAAGCTCGATTTGTTGATGGTGCGGAGGATTTAATTCTTGATACTTTAAAATGGCTCGGTCTAGATTGGGATGAAGGTCCAATTTATAGTAAAAAAATGAAGAAAAAGGTGATTTTTGAGGGCCATATCATCAAACTCAGCGCCGCGAAAAAAATATCTTGAATGGGCGCAAAAATGATCGAAAAAGGCCCTAGCTTATGCCGACCCATATTCACCAGAGGAAGTTGAGGAATTTCGAAAAAAAGCTAAAACTGAAAAACGTGCATTTTTTTATATCGCAACCATCGCCCGGAAAATCCACCAGAATGGAAGCTTGGAATGCCACTCCGTTTTAAGACGCCAGAAATTAAACGTTATATTTGGCATGACGCTGTGATGGGTGAACTCTCAGCTGGCCCTGAGACTTTTAGATGATTTTATTTTAATTAAAGCAGATGGCCTTCCAACTTATAATTTTGCACACATTGTTGATGATTTCGAAATGAAAGTTACGCATATAATTCGTGGCTCAGAATATGTTGCTAGTACTCCAAAATATCTTTCGTTATATGAGGCGCTAGAAATTAAGCCACCAATTTTAGCTCATTTACCGCATATCTTGGCGCCGGAAGGCAATAAGAAGCTTGGTAAACGCGATGGTGCAAAAAGTGTTAGCGAATATCGAGTAGATGGAATTTTGCCAGAGGCTATGCTGAACTTTCTGGCTCAACTTGGCTGGAACGATGGCACTGAACAAGAAATCTTTACTAAAGAAGAATTAATCGAAAAATTCTCTCTTGATCGTGTGCAAAAATCTGGTGCAAGGTTTGACGAACAGCGACTTTTGTGGCTTAATGGACAGTGGATCCGCAAAATTTCTCTTGAAGATCTATTTGAGCGTGTGCAAGATTTTTGGGGAGAAAATGCTAAGAATGCTAGTGAAGAATACAAAAGAGAAGTTCTTGGTCTAGTTTTTGATCGCTTAAAAACACTTAAAGATCTCCCGCTTGCTAGCGAATATTTTTTTGCTGAACAACAAGCTGATTTAGAGATGATTTCGAAAAATAAGCAGCTTAAAAAACTTGAAAAATCGCAAATTGTGGAGCTTTTGAGTTTGGTGATTTTTGAGTTAGAACAGCTTGAGAAGTGGAATGATGATAAAATCCAAGAGTTGCTGAATAGGTTGCTTGAAAAGACGGGCCAGAAACCGGGGATTCTATTCCAGATTATTCGGATTTCATTAACTTGGGCGCCATTTTCACCAGCCTTGAATCAAACTCTAAGAGTAATTGGTAAGGATGAAAGCATAAAACGCCTTAAGAATTCACTGCAAGAAATTGAAAAAATATAAAAAATAAGCTCCGTAACAAACGGAGTTTATTTAATATTTTCGAAAAATAATTTTAGCAATTTCTCGTGGTTTTTTTCCATCGAGTGACAAAATGACCAGAATTCTCAAGAATATAAAAATCTGATTTAGGGAAGTTTTTGCGAAATTTCTCTTCATTAAAAAGGCTGAACCGTTCCATCTTTTATCGCCAATAATAGCAATTTTGATATAATTCTCGGTTTTGAACACTTTTTTTATCAAGTGCTATTGGGATTGTTGATTTTTGTGCGAGTAAATTCCTTGCTGAGTTTTGGCATAAAAAAACATATTTTGATAAATATTTTTTTATGCGCTTCAAGCGACCAAGTTTTTTTGGAGAGTAGCTGCTTTAAAAGGTGAGAAAAACTGGTAGATTTGAAAAAAATCATTAAAAAAATCTAGATTTATTTAATAATTTCATTCCAGCTAAAAAAATGAATCGCTAGGCTCAAAAAAACGGGATTTATAATAATGGTTGGAATTTTTCGAAATCTCATCATCGCTGACAAAATAAGAACTAAAAAGAGTGGCCAATAATAAGATGGATTTTCACCAAAAATTGCTAAGTTTTGAAATCATTTTTTTGGTAGAAAAATTCGAAAAAAATATCGATATTTTTGAAAGGTATTAAGTGAACTTTTACCGTGAGCGGGTAACTCGCAAATAATGATTGAATATTTTTTTGAAAGCTCAAATCCAAGTGGAGTTAGTCCAAAATAGTTTCCACCAAAAACCATGAAAAAGAACGGCAATTGGTTTACTTTTCTTCTAAATTTTTTTATATTGAAATTTTATTACCGTCAATATCGATAAATTCATTTTTTTAGCTCTCTTCGCCAAGATTTTAGGTTCATTATATAATTATACCATTTTTGAGGCTTTAATTACAAAATGCGCTTTCGAAAAAGTATAAGCTGTGATATAATATATCTAAAGCTTAAGAATTTTTAAATAAAAAGAAAGGAAAAAATGGCAAATCCACTGCGACTAGTGATGATTCGTCACGGGCAAAGTGAGGCTAATATTGTTCAGCATGCGCAAAAGCTCGGGCAAAAAATTGATCTAGAAAAAAAGGTTGAGGCGCGTGCAGATTGGCGACAGCGGCTCTCGCCGAAAGGCAAAGAGCAGGCTGAGAGAGCAAGTAGAGAGCTTTCGAAAATTTATGGAAGTTTGGATTTTTTTGATTCGAAATATACTTCACCTTTTATTCGAGCAAGAGAAACTGCTGCAATTTTAAGTGGAGAAAATTGTCATTTTTGGAAGATTGATGATTTACTCTCAGAGCGAAACTGGGGAATTTTTGGTCGCGTAGATATGAATGAGCGAGTTGATAATTTTCCAATTACAATGAGATACCTCTATAATGATCCATTTTTTATGCGGCTTGATGGCGGTGAGAGCATTTTTGATGTTTATTTGCGTTTTCGAAGTTTTTGTGAGCGTCTAAAGAGAGATGAGCCAAAACCAGAATGTTTTGATTGTTTCTCATAAACAGTTGATTCAGTCTGCTTGTTATTTAATTGAGGGTTTTTGCCTGAACATTGGAATGATAATCGAATACGAGATATTTACGATGTACCAAATTTGGGAGCAATTGAGTATTCAAGAATCAATCCAATGAATGCGAGTGATATTCGTGAAAATTTTGCTTGGCGGAGGGTTTTGAATTTGAGTGAAGCTGACGGAAAATATGGAGATTGGGAAGAATTTGATATTCGCCGAGAATTTTCGAATGATGAATTATTAGCTCAAATTAATGAAAATAAACCTTTTTTTAAAAATAGTTATTGACAAAGCTTAAACGTTTTGCTATAATTTCATTATAGTTGATGTGTTATCAAGGGCGATGTTTGTTTTCTCCCCTAAATAACACTTATAAATAAAAAAATAAATAACAAAAACCGCCCAGGGTGGGCACACATCAACAAATAAATCACTGCTTGAAAAAGTGGTGATTTTATATTATAATGAATAAGATTATGTTTAAAAAAAGGAATTCAAAGAAAACTTGAAAAATATGTTCGAAAAATATTTCGAAACTCATCCGGATATTAAATTAATTACGGTTGCTGGTTCTGTTGGAAAAAAACTAGTACAAAACTTGCAATTGCAACTATCTTGAGTCAAAAAAATATCGTGTACGATTACACGAGGGGAACCACAATACACATTTGAGTGCCCCTTTAGCGATTTTGGGAATAAATTTTCCTGGAAATCCTCGTAATTTTTTGGAATGGCATAGAGTTTTTAGAGCTGCAAGAAGGCGAATTAAATCACTGAGTGACCAAGAGCCGCAAATTATCATTCAAGAACTTGGAACTGATCACCCCGGTGATATTGAACGGTTTAGCAAATATCTTGCTCCAAATATTGCAGTGATTACCTCTGTTACTCCCGAGCATATGGAGTTTTTTGGGGGTATTGATGCCGTTGCACAAGAAGAGCTTGAAGCTGCGAGTTTTGCTAGAATGGCAATTTTAAATCAAGATGATATTTCGCCAGATTTTTTTAAATATGTTCGAAATTCGAATATTGCAACTTATAGCTCGGTTGGTGGAGCTGACTATAATTTTATAGCTAATAATTTCTCTTTGCTTGATGGCTTTAGCGGTAAAATTCAGACCCCAGAATATGGTGAAATTAATGTTCGAGCAAAAGTTTTTGGCGAGCATTCTCTCAGACCAATTACTGGTGCGGTAGCAGTCTCTATTAAGCTTGGTTTGAGCCCGCAAGAAATTGTAGGTGGTTTGGCAAGTTTGAAACCAGTTCCTGGTAGAATGAATTTTATGCGAGGCGTTAAAGACTCTGTTTTAATTGATGATACTTATAACTCGAGTCCGGCCGCATTAGAAGCTGCAATCCAAACACTTTATTCTCTTTCTGCACCTTCGAAGATTGCAGTTATTGGAAGTATGAATGAGCTTGGTGAAGCTTCTGCTTTTGAACATCAAAAAATAGGTAAAATGCTTGATGGGATTTCTCTTTCCTGGGTGGTTACTGTTGGTGAGCATGCAAATAAGTTTCTTGCTCCGGCTGCAAGATTGCGGGGCTGTCAGGTTTATGAAGCAAAAAATGCAATTGATGCAGGAACTTTCGTCCATAAGATTATGGAGCGAGGTACTCTAGTTCTACTTAAAGGTTCTCAAGGTAAAATTTACCTAGAGGAGGCCACAAAAATCCTACTTTTAAATAAAGATGATGAAAAATGGTTGGTTCGTCAGGATGAAAAATGGAAAAAAACCAAAGATGACTTTTTTAGTAGCTTCACAGAAGTTGCTGAAGACGAGTATTAGATGAAAGAAATTTTTACCGATTGTTGATGAAAATGATAAAATTATTGACGAAATTTATAAGGCTGAATTTGATAAAACTACAGGGGCGAATTTATCGAACGGTTTCGTTAATTTTATTTAATTTAGATGGTGATTTTTTTGATTCAACGGCGATCTTTTTCTAAAGCTACATTTGCTGGAAAAATGGCAAAAATTCGGCAGCGGCTGGCCATGTTCAGATTGGTGAAAGTTATCTGGACGCGATTCATCGTGAAACTATTGAAGAAATTGGCTTAAACTTGCGATTTCAAGATTTCATTAAAGTTGAAAAAGGTTTTTATTCATACCAAAGAAAAATAAGCGGCGTTTTATGCAAGTTTTTGCTGCAAAAACGAATTTTTAATCTTGAAGAGCTAGCGATTGCGCGCGATGAAGTTGCCGAAATTAAGCTAGTAAATTTTAAAGAATTTCGAAAAATGATTAAAGAACATCCTGAAGATTTTACGGATTCGCCAGAAGTTACATTAAAAATTCTTGAAAAAGCCCGAGCAAAAATTGAAAAATAATTATTCGCAAGCAATTTTTATAAAGGGCTATTCCAGTTGCAACTGAAACATTGAAACTTTCTTTTTGGCCAAACATTGGAATTTCAAGAGTTCTATCGCATAAATTGAGTAATTCTTTCGAAATCCCTTCAACTTCTTCTCCCAAAAGCAGGGCAATTTTGGCATTTTTATCGGCTACAAAATCTTTTAAGAAAATTGATTTTTTGCTTTGTTCGAGCGCAAAGATTTCGAAACCTTGACTTTTTAGATTTTGAATCGTTTTAAAAATATCTTTAGAAATTTCAGCTGGAATAATTTTTTCAGCCCCGAGCGCAGTTTTATGAATTTGTGAATTAATTTTTTGTGCAATATGTGGCAAACGGCCAGTTTTTTGAAAATCTTCGTCCTTTAAAATTGGGAAGGGTGAATATCCGCTGAAGATAATTTTTGAAACTCCAAAGCCTTCACTAGTGCGTAAGATTGCGCCAATGTTATGGGTTGAGCGAATATTGTGCGCTAAAACAATAATTTCACGATTTTGTGCACGGTTTTTGATTTTCGAAAGAGTTAGGATTTTTCATTATCTTCCATTTTAGCAGATTTTTTAAAAAATAAAAAGAGCCCAAAGGCTCGAATTTTAACGCTTTTTATTTATGGCGTTTAAGTTTTGATAATGTGCGACCGAGGATTTCATAGGTGTATTTTGTGAGCTCTAGTGAAACTCCATCGGTATTTATTATTTCGAAAGTATACTCTTCTTCGAGAGGTACTTTTTTAAAAATTACCAACGATGAGTTTTTGTTGTCAGTTTCCAGTTCTTCAACTTGAACAAAAGCAGAATATTCTGAAAGTATGCCAATTTCTGCGCGAAAAGAGTCTTTGATTTTTAGAGAAATGTTCCATCGGTTTTTTAACGGGATATTTGTCTCTTTTTCTACTTCTGGACAACTTTCGAAAATAGCTTGCTCGATTGTTTCTTTAAGGCGCATTTTGTTCACCTCTATTCTAAAAATTTCGCTTGAAGCGATGAGAATATTTTAGCATTTTTGATTGAAAAAATAAAGTGCTTGTGGTAAAATTGAGTTAATGGAAGAAAATAAAGTTCAGCTAATGCGTAGGCAAAAGGAAGAAGAAGCGACTGAGCAGCGGGCTAGAATCCTTGGACTAACATATCTTGATACGCGAGATTTCGAAGATATTTTTCCTCTCGCAAGAGATCTTTTTACAAATGAGCAGATGTATCGGGCGTTTTTGGCGCCACTCCAAATTGGTGATATTGATGAAAACAAGCCTTGGCGAGTTTTGATAACCAGTTTAACTCCACGCTCAGTTATTCAAAAATTGAGTAAAAAATATCAAGATGAAGGCAAGACTCTTGAGCTTTTCTTGGTTTCTGAAAGTGCATGGAAGAATATTATGCGGCGTTATGACCCGCCAAAAAAGGTTGTTTATGACGATATTGAAATTGCTGGTGAGGGTGATAGTGCTACTTTAGAGAAGGTTAGTCAAACTTTGGCAAATGTTGCTTCCGATCAGGTTTTTGATTATCTAATCGATCAAGCAGATAGGCTTGGCGCAAGTGACATCCATATCGAAAATCAACGCCAGACGATTCGAATCCGAATGCGTGTTGATGGTGCGCTTCACCCAGTTGCTGAGCTTGGGCGAGATCGATACCGTGTTATTATGGGTGAACTTTCTTCGCGAGCGGGAGTGTCGAGTGCTTCAAAAACTTCACAATCTGGGCATATGCAGAAGGATATTTATCGTGACGGAACTTCTCATCTTTTAAATTTGCGTGTCGAAACTGTGCCAACAATGTATGGAATGGATGCGGTGATGCGTTTGTTTAACTTTGATGAAAGTATGCTTCAGCTTGATTTACTTGGAATTGCACCAAAAGAGCGAGCTGAAATTGATGAGATTATTTCGCACCCGCGTGGAATGGTTTTGATGGTTGGTCCAACTGGTTCTGGTAAGTCAACAACTCTTTATTCTATGCTTAATGCCTTAAACACGCTTGATCGTAAGATTATTACGCTTGAAGATCCAATTGAATATGGTATTGGTGGGATTTCACAAATCCCGATTGACACAACGCATGGCGCTAGTTTTGCTGACGGATTACGTTCTGTTTTACGTCTCGACCCAGATGTTGTGATGGTTGGTGAGATTCGTGACAATGACACGGCAAAAACTGCAATTCAGGCTTCAATTACGGGCCACTTGGTGCTTTCAAGTTTTCATGCCAATTCAACGAGTGCGGCTTTTTCGCGTATGATTGATATGATTGGTATGAATCCAATTTTCTCGAGCGCGATTCGACTTTTAATTGCTCAGCGACTTGTTCGAAAGCTCAACAAAAATGCTAAAGAATATATCCCAGATGAAGCAACTAAAAAATGGGTTCGAAACGTTCTTGAAGGTGTCCCAGCTGAAAAACTCCCACAAGATATTTCTGGAGATTTTAAACTTTGGAAGCCAGTAGCTTCAGAAGATAGTCCGTTTGGTTATAAGGGGCGAATTGTGGTTATGGAAATGATGGTTGTGAACGATAATATCGCAGCATTTTTACGCGGTGAAAGAGGCGTGATTTCAACTGAAGCTATTGAGGCCCAAGCTCGCAAAGATGGCTTGTTAACCCTTTTACAGCAGGGCGTGATTTCGGCACTTCGTGGTGATACAACTATTGAAGAAGTAAATCGTGTAATTTAGCTCTTCACAAAAACTAAAAAGTATGATATAATGAATCTTGATTGTATATATTAAATTTAAAAAGTGAGTGGAAAATATGAGTTTTGAGTTAATCAAAAAAGTTAATGACGCACAGAAAAAAGAAGCCGTTCTTGATATTAAAAGTGGCGATACTGTTCGCGTTCACCAAAAAATTAAAGAAGGTAATAAAGAGCGAATCCAGATTTTCGAAGGTGTAGTTATTCGAACTGACCGCAAGAAATCACATACTTCTCGAATTACTGTTCGGAAAATTGCTAGCGGTGTTGGAGTTGAGAAATCTTTCCTTCTTCACAGTCCGTTAATTGAAAAGATTGAAATTGTTCGCCGTTCGAAAGTTCGCCGAAATTACCTTTCATTCTTAAGGAACCGAAGCGGTAAAAGTGCTCGTCTTAAACAAGTTTCTTTTGACCGTGAAGCTGTAAATACTTTGCCTGAAACTCCAAAAGCGGAAGAAAAAGTTGAAGCTAAATAAGAAAAAACTGAAGAAGACAAATAAACTTAATTGTTTTTATAAAATTAAAATCGCTCAAATTTTGGGCGATTTTTGATTGACTTCTTTAGAGAGTATGCTATAATTGAAGAGTATGAAAAAGCTTAGGTTAAATAGTGGTTTTTACAATTATTGAGGTTGTTTTTAGTTCTTGCGATTGCTGGCCTGATATTTCTAATGGTATTTTTGGCTTTACCGACATTGCAGCGTTCGCAGAGGGACACTCAAAGAAAACAGATTATTTCAAAAATTGCGGCAATTTTAGAGGAGTCGAGAACGAACAATAAAGGTAATTACGTGAGTGATTATAATACTAATAATGAGCTTGAAAATTTTATTAAAAACTATCTAAGGCCCCACGAGAGTGAGTTTTTGGATCCAAGTACAGGGCAATTTTACACGTTTTTAAAGTGTGGAAGTAAAGTAAATTGTGGGACAGGGGTTGGCCAAGACAATCTTGAAATTGGTGAAATTTACTATAACTCAAATGCTGGTTGCGAGGACTGGGAGATTTGTTGATAAACCTTTTAATGCAACGAACTTCATTTTACTTACAAGACTTGAAACTGGCGGATTATATTGTTTTTTTCTTCTTCAAATTAAGATTTTTAAAAAATTTAAAAACTCCTCTCATGAAGGAGTTTTTAATTATTTGATTTTATAGAAAATCGCTGAGACTGTATTTATTTCCGCTTAAAAATATCGTATTCAATCATTTCTGAAATCTTTTAAAAATGTCACTTTTTCTCATCTGTTTTTATAAACTGCTTGGTGAGAGCTGGGTATTTTTCTCGCAAAATCACTTAGTAAGTATTGAAATGCTGAAAGTTTTGAATCGAAAGAATTTAAAGCTAAGATTTGATTATAAATCAAGCTTGAAGTTCCTAAATCTTGTTTTTCTTTTTTAAAATTCGAATAAACAAAAAGTGGTGTGCGGCGGATATCATTTTTTTATTTAATTCTTTTTCGAACATTTCGCCATAAATTCCTGGCCAGTGATCACCCCAGAAAACTACAATGGTTTTTTCATTTAATTTTTCAATTTCAGAAAGAAAATTCTTCATTGCTTTATCTGAATATGAAATCCCTTCAAGATAAGCCTGAATAGTTTTTGCATTTTCTGGATTTGCGCCATTTTTTGCATTAACGCTAAAATTATGTTCTGAATAGGTATTTTCTTCATACGGCATATGATTTTGCATTGTCACGAGGTGAATAAATTCAGGCTTTTGGCTATTTTTAGTTCAGCCAAAACTTCATTAAAAGCGGATTCATCTGAGATATATTTTGAGTTATCAATTTTCGAATTATTTTTGAAACCATCGGCACTCTTATATTCTTGAAAACCAAGGTTTGTATAAACAACTTCGCGGCGATACATATTACGATTATATGGATGCATTGCGATTGTTTTATAGCCGTTTTCATTAAAAATTTTTCACGATTGAAGGCGTGTCTTTATTTGCGGGCACAATTGAAGTATAGGGAATCGAATTTAGAAAGAAATTACTTAATCCTGTTAAAGCTTCGAATTCAACATTTGCTGTTCCACCGCCATATTCGCTTGAAGCAGCCCAGCCTGAACTTTGTGATTTTTTGAGCTTTTTAGTATACGGTATCGGTTCTTTGTTTCCATAATCGTAAAGATGCTTGCCAAGCTTTGGGTCGATAAAACTCTCGCTCATCACATAAACGACATTTACTTTTTCATCACTTAATTTTTCGCGATTTTTTTATTTTTCTCCTCGGCAATTTTTTTATATTTTTTTGGACAATTTTTTTGTATGGCTTCTTTCGAATAACCTTCTGGTTGTATTTTGTGTTTTAGTTTGAAGGTTTGAGATCGTTGCCAAAAATAAAGCCATTGGTTTGGTAGTTATAAGCTTTGATCAGTAAAAATCAATAGAAGTCTCGAGATTTTCAACTTTAATAAAAGTGCCTTTTCCACTAAGGTTTCGAATTTCTAAAGTATGTAAATTTAAAAAAGTGCGCACAAATTAAAATTAAAGCAGTTTGCAGAATAAAGATCGCTATTTTTTTGCTTTTTGAAAAATTCAAAATGCCAGATTTTTTTGAAATTTTATTTGCAATAATGGTTATTATTATAATTACTGCAATCATAAAAAAAGCATGTCCGAAAAATCGCCCAAAATTAATCATTGAAGCTAATCCACCAGCTTCACCCTGACATTACTAAATCTTCAGGTAAAAAAGGTGTATTGCGCGAAGCCATTTTTCGGTATTGATATACATCACGATTGTGGCAAGTGAAAAACAAAATGCTCGTTGAAATTCGCCAGTTTCGAAATATTCCAACAAATAGAAAAACTGACTAAAATTGTTATAATTTGGCTAAATTCGGCAATTTTTGGATTTTTCGAAAGGAATTCGTTAGCTTTTTTTCCCAGCCACCAAATTGAAGATTTAAAATATATTTTTGTAAGAAAAAGCTCCCAATAAATAAATACAAATCGTTGAAAAATATTAAAAAGTAACTTTTGCTTTGAATAATTTTGCCAATTTTTGCGTATTTTATAGCGTTTTTCTTGTGATTTTTTTAGACAAATATTTTTTTAAAAAATTTCTTTAAAGTGTTTTTGAAATCAAGATTTTTTTAAAAATTTTTTTCATAATAATTTAATTATAACATTTTTTTGAAAAAAAGTTGGCGAGGGGTACTCTTTAAATTTTTAGATTTTTTTAATAGTTTTTTTACTATGAAAAAAACTCGGCGGTGACTAAAAACGGTATTAGATGCAGTTGATATTCTGTTGGTGTCTATTTTTGTTTTTTTAGTTTGGGATAGTTTTTCGCGTAATAAAAAACGGCTACGCAAGAATGAGCGTAACCGTGATAAATAATTGATCTCACTGTGGAGATGTGATTCATTTCATAAACTATTGGGGTAGTTTATGAAATTACTCAGTAAAAAGAACTGCTTCCTGTTTTTTTGGAGAGTGGTTTTTAGCTATCATTTATGGAATTATAAATAAAAGACTTTTTATATCTAATATAAACTTTCAATAAATGATAACTATTAATATTATAATAAAAACATTCTAACTTGTCAATAATAGAATTAGATATTTTTTTACAAGATTTTTTTGAGCTTAAAAATGCTTGAAATTTTAGTTTTTGTGTTAAAAATAAAAACAAGTTGCCAGAGACAGTAGCCTGCCCTCGCGTTAGCTGAGGCTTAATCTGCTACCGAGGAATACTTTTTCTATCTGCCAACGAGTTTTGAGGGAGAGCTTTTCAAAACGCCAGAATCTTAACAATTAGGTCGAAGAATATTAACCAAAAAAGGAGTTTTTATGGCATTATCACGCGATAAAAAGAACCAATTGGTTGCTGAATTAAGCGCCGCTCTTAAAGACGCAAAAATGACAGCTTTTGCTGAATATAAAGGTTTGACAGTTGCCGACCTTCAAGAACTTCGAAAAGAAGCTCGCGAGGCTGGTGTTCAAATCAAAGTTGTTAAAAACCGCCTTGTGCGAGTTGCGATGCAAGAAGTTGAAGCTTTGAAAGAATCTGACACTTCTGCACTAAAAGGTCAACTCGTTTACGCAATTTCAAGCGAAGATGAGATTGCTGCTGCGCAAGTTTTGGGTAAATTTGCAAAAAATCACCCAGAAATGAAACTTGTTGGTGCGTTTGCTGACAATGGTGATGTAATGGATACTGCAACTGTTACGACACTTTCAGAACTTCCAAGCAAAGATCAACTTATTGGTCAAATTGTGGATACACTTCTTTCGCCAATCAACGCGATTGCTGGTGGTCTTACAAACGAAGATTTGGAATTTCGAAAAGCAACCAATTAATTTATTTTAGAATATTAACCACTTAAATTTTTAAAGGAGTCAAAAATGGCTGACATTAAAAAAATTGGCTGAAGAATTGGTAAAATTGACTATTCTTGAAGCTAACGAATTGAAAGAACACCTCAAAGAGGAATACGGAATTGAACCAGCTGCTGTTGCTGTTGCCGCTACTGCCGGTGCTGCTGACGCTGCTGACGAAAAAACAGAATTTACAGTTACTTTGAAAGACGCTGGTGCTCAAAAAGTTGCTGTTATTAAAGCAGTTAAAGAAATCACAGGTCTTGGACTTGGTGAAGCTAAAGCTATCGTTGACGGTGCTCCAGCACCAGTTAAAGAAAAAGTTTCTAAAGATGAAGCTGAAGAAGCTAAAAAGAAACTTGAAGAAGCTGGCGCAACTGTTGAGCTTGCTTAATTTTAATATAAAAACTAATCGACCTAATTTAAGATTTTCGAAAATCGCTCAAAATATGAGCGATTTTTGTTTTTGTAAAAATATGTTATAGCTATTGACTTTACTCTATTATCATGTTATTATGTTATCCTAGAGTTTGAGATGACTTTAGGCGAAGGTTATAAAGTCTCATCAAAGGAATCTTATGGAGAAAAACTTAAATAAATCAAAAACTCAACAATATCTTTTAGATAATGCTTACGCCGAATGGGCATTTAATGCAAATAAGGGTTTTCGAAAACAACCGTCTTATGACGAATATTATACATTGAAGTCATCGCCGGAAAATGTTAAAAGAGCAATAAATGATCTAGATTTATCAAATCTTGTTCTCATTGATGAAGGACAACTGAATGAAAGCTATAATCCAGATTTAGCACGTGACGGCGGAGGTTATGATCAACCCTGGGAGTTATATTCCGATGGAAGATATGAAATTTTAAGCCACGACCTTAATGTAGGTGATTTCGGAATAGGTAATCAACATCTAACGATTTATATCGACAATATTGAAGTAGCAAGTGCACATTATTTGGATTTTGAAACGGAAGAGTGGTATGATAGCGAAGAGCTCGAAACTATTTTTTGGGTACGAGATATCCTTAAAAAACAACTAAAATGCAAAAATACTAAAATAGAAGAATGATAGTTCTTCTATTTTTAATTACTTTCTGAATCTATGTAGTATCCCCAACCGCTATTAGTATGAATACTCTCGAGTTCTACCAATATAGCAATAGCCTTAGCTGGAGCAGATCCGCTATATTTTAAATAGTACCCGTCACTATCGCTTTTTTGCAAACCATGCCAAGAACGATACTCCAACTGTCCGGCCTACGCTAATCACTATAAAGTCTACTATATGTAGCAATTTGAGTTGTGGTAGAATTAAAGGAGCCGAAACCGTTGATATGATCATTAGGACGATCATTTAAGTATTGGCTTTTATTCCAATAAGGTTTAAGTTTTATCCATACATCGTTATTTTCATTAAAGGGAACCTTGCTGCCATTATTAGTCTTAAATTGAATAATTGCAGCTAAAAGATTACGGGCATCATTTTTCTTGCCGTATATCTTTGAGATCGCCCAAGAGTAGGGGCGGCAAGAAACATCGTTAAAAATATCAGCCCAGCCACTGCAATAACTGTAACAACTTCAATAATTGCAATTATACTTTTTCATAGTTTTAATTATATCACTCCTAAAAATCAAGTTTATTGACTAAGGCATATTTTTTTGTTAGTATGTTTACATAGATATTCGTTAAAAATAGTTAAAAACTGATTCTTATTGTAATTTTTTTATGTATTTAGGAAATAAAATGATTCTCGGGATTGATGAAGTTGGTCGTGGAGCGTGGGCTGGGCCTTTGGTTGTGGGCGCTTGTGTTTTGAATGATGCTAAAATTAAAGGACTAACAGATTCGAAAGCTCTTTCAAGAAAGCAGAGAAAAAGCTATCGGCAGAGATTTCTAAAAGTTCTGCAATTATTGGCTTAGGTTGGGTTTCGAACGATGAGCTTGATAAAATTGGCTTGAGCGCTGCCTTAAAAACTTGCAACAAGGCGAGCTGTTAAGGAAGTACAGATAAAAATGTAAAAAAACAAAAATATCAAATTTAATGAAATTATAATTGATGGCACTGTAAATTTCTTGGCTGGCACGCCACTTGAAAAAAATATGCTCCACTCTTAAAAAAAGGCTGATTTACTAATTTCAAGCGTTTCTGCGGCTGCAATTTTGCGCAAAAAGTTGCGAGGATAATTTTTATGGCAGAACTTTCAAAAGAAACCTGAGTTTGCGCCTTTTTGCTTTGAAAAATCACGCAGGATATGGAACATCAAAACATAGAGCGGCTTTATCTGAATTTGGAGTGAGCAAAGTTCATCGCAAGAGTTTTAAGCCTATTGCAGAATTTTTGAAAAATACTAAAAATCATAGTAAAAACAGTCCTGAAATTAAAAAAAGTTACTACAAAAGAGCTTGGTGACAGAGCAGAGAATCTTGTGGCGGATTTTTGAAGCAAGAAAAACATGAGATTTTAGAACGAAATTGGCGAACCAAATTTTGTGAAATTGATATCGTTTCGAAATGTGATGGAATTTATTATTTTACAGAGGTTAAATTTCGAAAAAAATAATGATTTTTGGTGGTGGAGAGGCTGCAATTTCAAAAGAATAAATTGGATCAAATGCGATTTGCGGCAGAATTTTTTTGCTTATAAAAAAATAATATAAAAAAATAGCGAGATGCGGCTTGCTGCGGCAATAGTTGAGGGCGAGAATTTTAAAAAAGTTTGATTGGTTTGAAATTACCGATTAGCAATTTTGCAAAAATATTTTTTTCATTGCTGATTTTTTTCAGATAGAGTTACCCAAATTGAGTATTTTTTCTTGATTGAAATTTGACGAGAAATATATTCACAGCGAAAATCTTTATTTGAAGGAAGCCAAGAGGCGGCATCAGAATCACCTTTTTGCTGATTAGCTGGGCCGTCTGAAGCTAAAAAGATTTAGTGGATCATTCGCAAATTCAATTCGTTTTTTTCTTTCGAAAATTGTTGGGCGCCTTTTTGCCAAGCATCAGAAAGTGCAACGACGTGGTCTATTTGAACAGCAGAAGCATTTTGCTTGCGTGAAAAATTAATTTCTTTGCCAGTGTAAGGGTCTTTTAGGGTTCCGCTTAAAATTTTACAATCTGGACTCTCTACGATATTTATTAAATCACGTTTTAAAAATACGATTTCGTGTATCGCAACCGCTAGAATCTTTTTGCCCATCCTTTACCAAATTGCTCGCGAGAATAACCAGTTTTTGGTGAACGACCTTTAACTTCAAGTGAGTTTAAATCAGTTAAAGAAGTTTGAAAAATCTGATTTTTTTATTTGAATCTAGTTTTGAAGTTTGCCAAAAAAATCTGGATTTGCTAAAATTGATGCAATTGCAATTATGGCTATAAAAAAATAAACCAAAAATTCTCCTTCTTCGAAAAAAATACTTTGCTTTTTCTCATAAAAAAATATTATAATGGTTATGATATGATTTTTTTCAACATAAAAACTTTTTGGAGAGTAGCTCGAACTTTAGTCGTTATTGCTATTCTTGGTAGCGCAGCATTTTTTGTGTTATCTAATCAGCGCGGGATCCGTGATTATTTTGCGGCACAAAAATTATAAGCCAGATTCTGAAATTTTAAAAATAGAAAATAAAATTAAACCAACCACTAATGCTAAGACAATTTTTTTACGCTTCTAATCCAAAGGTTGAAGATTCAGAGAATTTAATGAAAATTGCAAAAATCGTGAAGAAGATTCAGCAATTTTTGGGGTGTTATAAGTTGGGTAAAAATTCATCTTTATGATGTAAAAAAACTCGAAACTTGACGGTATAAAAAGAGGTAACGGCGGCTCACGAGCTTTTGCATGCAATTTGGGAGCGAATGAGCTTGAGCGAACGAGATAAGATTGGCAAACTGCTTAATGCTGAGTATGAGAGGGTCAAAGATGCAGATTTCGAAAAGTTGATGCAATCTTATGATCGGACTGAGCCTGGTGAGCGAATCAATGAGCTTCATTCCTTAATTGGCACAGAGCAGCTGGAAATTTCGAAAGAGCTCGAAGAACATTATGCTAAGTTTTTTTAAAAAAATCGTAGGGAAATTGCTCAGATCTATCAAAGTTATAATAAAAACTTTAAAGATTTAAAGAACCGATCAGAAGCTTTGACTACGGAGCTTGAAAAAATGAAGCCAGAGATTGAACAATCTACAAAAAAATACTCTGAAAATTCTAAAGAATTGGAGAAGATATTGCTGAGTTTAATAATGATGCTAAAACTGGAAAGTATGAAACTCAAGCAGAATTTAATGCTGACCGTGCAAAGTTATTGCGAAGAATTCGAAATCTTGAAACTTCAAGGCTGAAAATTAATGATTTAGTGAATAGTTATAATTCGAAAAATTAATGAACTTAATGAGGCTTTCGGTTCAACAAAACGAACTCTATAAAAAGTATAAATTCAAATTTAAATTCACCAAGTTTATAGTTTTCAAAAAAAGATTTATTGTGATAAAAATATTAGTTGTGGCGAAGTTAAAAAACAAAATTTGTATGTCAAAATTGTGGGAGCCTCTTATCCTAAATGGTCGGGAAAATGTGAAAACTGTGGCCATTGGAATACCTTGGTTGAGCAAGTTGAAGAAGCATTAGGAAAAAATGCAATCAGTAAAAGTGTGAAAACTGGTCGTATTTTGAATGTGCAAGATTTGAATGAAGTTATTTCTGAAAAAAAACAAGAAAGAATTTCGAGCGGTATAAGAGATCTTGATATTGTTTTAGGTGGTGGAATTTTACCGGCAGGAGTGCTTTTGATTGCGGGACAGCCTGGAATCGGAAAATCTACACTTTTAATGCAAATTTCAGCTTTTATTGCTGGTTCGAAAAATGTTTTGTATGTTTCAGGCGAAGAATCGGCAGAGCAAGTAGCATTACGTGCAAAAAGGCTTGGTGCTTCTAAAGCTAAAAATCTTAAATTTGCTGCCTCAACTTCAGCTGATGATATTTCGGCAACAATTCGTGAGGGTGGCTTTGACCTAGTGATTATTGACTCAATTCAAACTTTGGCGATGGAAGAAATCTCGAGCGCACCGGGAACGGTTTCGCAAATTACGAATTCTTCTAATTTAATAATTCAAGCAGCAAAAAGTTCTGGAACGGCTGTTATTTTGGTTGGCCATATTACAAAAGAAGGTTCAATCGCTGGGCCAAAAACACTTGAACATCTAGTTGATGTAGTTTTAAATTTCGAAGGAGACCGATATGGTGGCTTTAAAGTTGTACGGGCGGTAAAAAATCGCTATGGTTCAACTAGTGAGACGGCGATTTTTGAAATGGTTGATAATGGTTTGAAAAATTGTCGAAAAATCCTTCAGCGGCACTTTTAGCTGAGCGCCAAAAATACGGACGGTTCGATAATTATGGCAACTCTAGAGGAACTCGCCCGATTTTGGTTGAGATTCAGGCTTTAGTAACAACCTCAAATTTTGGGTATCCAAAGCGAGCAGCGAGCGGATTTGATATAAATCGCCTTAATTTATTGATCGCAGTTCTTCAGAGACGAACTAAACTTGATCTAAGTGATAAAGATATTCATATAAATGTGGTTGGTGGGTTAAAACTTGACGACCGAGCAGCCGACTTGGCTGTTGCCATGGCGATCGCTTCGGCAGCTGCAAAAGCGAAAACTCTCTGATAATGTAGTAGTTTTTGGTGAAGTTGGCTTGGGTGGTGAAATTCGAACAGTGATTCAAGCTGAAAGAAGAATCTCTGAAGCAAAAGAAAACTTGGATTTAACAATGTTCTTGCTCCAAAAAAATTCTTCGAAAGATAGTATTAGTGACATCTGTTCGTGATTTGCGAGAAGCTTTAATTAAATATTTACAATAAAGGAAAGTATGGAAACAATTTTACTATTTTTTTAATTTTATCTATCGTTTGTGGACTTTGGTTCGATCTAAAAAATGATAAACCATTAATCTCAAAAGCAAAAAAACAAGTATTAGTTGACACATCAATTTTAATTGATGGCCGATTTTTAGCAGTAGCGAGAACTGGATTTATTAATTTTTAATATTCTGATTCCGCGGAGTGTAGTCGGTGAGCTTCAAATTTTGGCGGATGGTGGTGATGATGAAAAAAACGAGTTCGTGCAAGATATGGCTTGGATATTATTTCGGCTCTTCAAAATGAAGAAAAAAATAACTGTAAGCATTTTGGTGGATGGAAATTCTGCAGAAGAAGGGGTAGATAATCGTTTGATTTCGCTAGCCAAAAAAATGAATGCTGATATCTTAACGGCAGACTACAACTTGAATAAAGTTGCAAAAGTTGAGGGAATTGAAGTTTTAAATATTAATGAGTTGGTTCAGTCAGTTCGTGCAGACTATTTACCAGGCGAAAAAAATTATGCTTGAAATTACTCAAAAAGGTAATGAGAAAAACAAGGAATTGGGCATTTACCAGATGGTACGATGGTTGTAGTTGAGAACGGCGAAGGATTGATTGGCACGATTAGTGAAGTTGAATTTATTCGTTCGCTTCAAACTGCCGCAGGAAAGATGATGTTTGCACGACCTGCTAGTGTTAAGGTTTCGAAAGTTGAGATTCAAAAAAAGTAAAGGGCGAGCGCCAGTTTTAAAAATGTAACAGGCGGAAAAATCGAAAGAATCTTCTAAAAAAATCAAAAAAATATTAAGCAGAATTCGAAAGCTAAAAACTAAAACTCAAACTCGCCATCGAACTCGAAAAAAACGGTGGAAGATAGTTTAGTCAAGCTTGCTAATCGTGATTAGCGGTTGAACTTTTAAAAGTTTTTGCTAAAAATTAAAAGAATAAAAAGAAAGGAAAAATATGGCAGATTTTAATAAAAATTTTAACTCCTGGTGATTATAAAAATGGAATTATTAATGTTGTGGTGGAAATTCCAACTGGCTCAACTCATAAAAATTGAATGGAACCGTGATTTGGCTGTAATGCAACTTGACCGCGTGGAGCCAAAAACTTTTGCTAAGCCAACTAATTATGGTTTTATTCCGCAAACTTTGGATGAAGATGGCGATGAGCTTGATGTTTTACTTATTACAAATGATCCACTTACAACTGGAATTTTCCTAGAAGCACGAATCTTAGGTGTAATGAAGTTCGTTGATGATGGAGAAGTTGACGACAAAATTATTGCCGTTCCTGCTGACGACCGTGATACTGGAAACGCTTATAAAACTTTGGCTGATTTACCAGAGCAACTTATTAAACAGATTGAATTTCACTTTAATCACTACAAAGATTTGAAAAAAGCTGGCACAACAAAAGTCGAGAAATTTGGCGACATAGAAGAAGCAAAAGAAGTTATTTCAGAATCGATTGTTCGCTGGAATGAAAAAAATAGTTATAAATAAATTGGAAACTGAGTGAAAATACTCAGTTTTTAGTTAGTGAAATTCTGCTAAAAAAATGGAAAAAGCTTTTATTTTTTTATCAAAAAAAGTGTATAATTAATATATGGAAAAGGCAGAACTCTTGAGAATTGCAAAACCGTTTTATTCGGCGGAAGATATAAAAAGACTAGAAAAAGCTATTGAATTTGCTACCGAAAAACATAAAAGGCCAAAATGCGAAAAATCTGGTGAAGAATATATAACGCACCCATTAAAAGTGGCTAGCTTTTTAGTTGAATGGGGTATGGATATTGATACGGTTGTTGCTGGTGTTTTTGCATGATGTTGTTGAAGATACTGAAACTCCCTTGATGAAATTGCTGAAAAATTTTGATGATGATATTGCGTTTTTGGTTGATGGTGTGACTAAGGTTGGTAAAGCGCGTGCTGGAATGGGGGATCTTGAAACCTATCTACCCTCAAACTAAAGACAACCTTTCGAAATTATTGATTGCTGTTGGGCAAGATGTGCGAGTGGTTATTATTAAGTTGGCTGATAGATTGCATAATGTTCAAACTTTGCAATATATGTCGCCTGAAAAAAACAGAAAAAAATCGCTCGTGAAACTTTGGATGTTTTTTGCGAGAATTGCTGATCGTTTAGGAATGGGGCGAGTTCGAATGCAAATGGAAGAGCAAGCTTTTTTTGTATTTAAACCCGAAAGAATATAAACGGCTTGAAAAATGAAATTCGAAAGCGCCTTTGGCAAAAAGCACACGAAAAACTAGGAAAAGTTCGAGAAGAGGTTGAGCAGGAATTGAAAAAGGGCTGGTTTAGATTTTGAAATTTCTGGCCGCGTAAAAAGTGTTTATTCGCTTCATAAAAAATTAAAAAAGACAAAAGGTGATATTGACCGAGTTTATGATTTGATGGCTCTGCGGATTATTGTTAATTCGAAAGATGATTGCTATCGTGTTCTGGGGATTTTGCACTCAATTTATAAACCAATGATTGAGCGAATTAAGGACTATATTTCAATGCCAAAGCCAAATGGCTATCAGTCACTTCACACGACAGTAATTACTCCTTCAAAACTGATTGCAGAGTTTCAGATTCGAACTCGCGATATGCATGAATTTGCCGAGCGTGGTTTGGCGGCAAGTTTCCATTATCATGAGCAGAAATCGAGCAAAGACTACATTTCTGGAGCTACTTCGAAAAAGCGGAGTGAAGTTAAGGGCAATGGCGGGCTTTCGAATGAATTGCAATGGATTGTTCAACTTCAAGATGTGGCGCAACGCTTAAGAGATGGTGAGGAGATTGACCCAGAGCAGCTTCAGATTGATATTTTTGGTGATAGAATTTTTGTTTATTCACCAAAAGGTGATATTTATAATCTACCAGAAGGCGCATTACCGCTTGATTTTGCCTATATGGTACATAGCGATATTGGTAAACATGCTTATGCTTTTCGGGTTAATGAGAAAATTCACGCTTTTGATAAGCCGCTTGAAAAAAAGGTGATGTTGTTGAGGTTTTGACACGAAAAAAATTCTGAGCCAAAAATTGATTGGCTGGAATTAGTAAAAACTTCGCACGCAAGGATTAAGCTCCGTTCACAACTTCGCCAAAGGGGTGATTTAGAACCGATTAAAAATGCAGAGGCAATTAAAGCGAGAAAAATCCAACGAGAAATAGAAAAATAAAAAAGACATTCAGGGCGAATGTCTTTTTGCTAAAAGATTTTTACTTATTTTTCTTCAAGTTTTATTATTTTATCTCTATTACTATGTACTTCAACCATTGTATTCCAATAATTTTCTTCAGAGCCTTTAGAGTAGCCAAATAAATAATCCAGTTAACATAGTTAACCATATAAAAAGCTAGCATTATTGATGAAATAATTACAATATCTTTTTTTACTTTGTGGCTTTTTCATATATTCTCCTTTATATTAAAAATGAGTAATTTTAAGTCTTACTCAGGACTATCGTAGCTTCTAAAAATATTTTTGATTTTTATTCGAAAATTCTTTTTGAAATTTACTATTTGCTGATTTTTTTATATCGACACAACAATACTAGCATAAGCTTTAATTAAAAAGTCAACGATTTTAAATCTGGATTTTTGAAAGCGTTTATGTTAAAATAGTTGTAGGAAATTTAATAAAAAAGGAGACGAAATGTCTAAAAAAATTGCAATTAATGGATTTGGGCGAATTGGTCGCAATGCTTTTAAATTAGCTTTCGAAAGAGATGATATTGAAGTTGTTAGCTATCAACGATTTAACAGATACAAAAACTCTAGCTCACCTCCTAAAACATGACTCAACTTATGGAACTTATCATCATGACGTTTCTTATGATGATAATTCGATTTTTGTTGCTGGAAAAACAAATTCGTGTTTTAGCGGAAAAAGACCCAGCACTTTTGCCTTTAGGGAAGAATTTGGTGTTGATGTTGTTATTGAAGCGACTGGATTATTTGTTCAACCAGAAAAAGCTCGAGCGCATATTAATGCCGGCGCTAAAAAAAGTTGTAATCTCGGCTCCTGCAAAAAGGTGAAGGTGCAAAATTTATTGTGCTTGGTGTAAATGAGCATGAGCTCACTCGTGAAGATGATATTATTTCGAATGCAAGCTGCACAACAAACTGCATTGCTCCTGTTATGGCAATTCTTGAACGAGAATTTGGAATTGAAAAATCTTTGATGACAACAGTTCATTCTTATACTGCAAGCCAGCGAATTCTAGATGCTCCTGCAAAAGATTTGCGAGAAGCCCGTTCTGCGGCTGAGAATATTGTTCCAACAACAACCGGTGCGGCAATTGCAACCACAAAAGTTATTCCTTCTTTAGTTGGTAAATTTGACGGTCTTTCTGTGCGTGTTCCTACTGCGGTAGTTTCGCTAAGCGATATTACTGCTGTTCTGAAAAGAAATACCACGAAAGAAGAAATTAATGAAGTATTTAAGCGTGCTGCGGCTGATCCTTTTTATCAAGGTATTTTAACTGTAACTGAAGAGCCGCTTGTATCTACGGATTTTAAAGGAAATTCCCACAGCTCTATTGTCGACCTTGAATTGACTAATGTTGTTGGTGGAAATTTGGTTAAAATTGTTGCTTGGTATGATAACGAATGGGGATATTCTAACAGATTAGTAGAAATTGTTGCAGATGTTGCAGCTAATATTTAAGGAGTGAAATGAAGATTTTTCTTGGCGCAGATCACAGGGGTTTTTACTTAAAAGAGAAAGTTTTTAAATACTTAAAAGAGGGCGGATACGATGTCGAAGATATCGGTGGTTTTGAGTATGACCCAAATGATGATTTTCCTGAATTCGCTCGCGTGGCGGTTTCGAAAATACGAGCTAATGAAAAATATGACTCAAGAGCAATTTTGATTTGTGGCGGCGCTCAAGGGATGGGAATGGCTGCAAATCGTTTTAAAGGTATTCGTGCATCTGTTGTTTGGGAACCAGAAGAAGCTAAATGGACCCGTAATGATAATGACAGTAATATAATTTGTTTACCAGCCCGCGTTTTTGATAAAGATGAAGCTGAAGCTAAGTGGAAAGAAACGGTTGATGTTTGGTTGAAAACTCCATTTGCAGCTGCTCCAAGATTTGTAAGAAGAAATAAACAGATTGATGAGGTATAGATGTCAATAATAGTACCAGCAATTTTAGCAACTAATCCAGATGAATATAAATCTCAAGTTGAGGCAATTTTTCCTTTTGCAGAAAGAGTTCATATTGATGTAACGGATGGTAATTTTGCTCCTAATTTAACATTACCTGAAACGCAAATTTGGTGGCCTCAAGAATGGAAGGTCGATATTCATATGATGGTTTCTCGCCCAAGCGAACATATTGATACAATTATTCAGCTTAATCCAAATATGGTAATTTTTTTCATGCTGAAGTTGAGGAAGATTTGGTGCCAATTTTCGAAAGGCTTAAAAACGAAACGATGATTAAACCTGGTTTAGCTTTGCTTCGTTCAACTGTTCCAGAAACTGTCGCGCCCGCAATTCAGGCGGCTGAGCATATCTTGATTTTTAGCGGAAATTTGGGCGAAATGGGTGGACGTGCAAGTATGATGCAACTCGAGAAGATTCGCTTAATCAAAGAGATTAACAGCAATGTCGAGATTGGCTGGGACGGCGGAGCTAATCTTTCGAATATTTTTTTAATTTAACACAATCTGGTGCTGATGTTGTAAATGTTGGTTCGGCAATTATGAATTCACAAAAATCCTGAACAAAGTTATAAGCAGATGGAAGCCGAGATTAACCGAAAAGGGGCAATTTAAAAGTGAATTTGCCAAAAATTCTTTCAATTGGAGCGGCTACTCAGGATGTTTTTTTGAGTAATTCGCCTGAATTTCGTTTGATTTCAACGGCAGAAAACCAAGATGTAGTTGAATTCCAGCTCGGTTCAAAAATTGATATTCAAAAATATTGATATTTTCGAGTGGTGGTGGCGCTACTAATGCTGCAACAACTTTTGCGAGGCAAGGTTTGATTTCAAGTTTTATGGGTGTGGTTGGAGAGGATTCTTCGGGCGAACAAATTTTAAAAATGCTTGATGAAGAATCTATTGATACTTCGCGTGTTGAATTTTCGAAAAGATTTAATACAGACTATTCAACTATTATTTTAGCACCAAATGGTGAACGAACAATTTTAACTTATCGTGGTGCCTCAGAACATATCTACGCTGAAAATTTTGAATTAAAATATGGTGAATTCGATTGGGTTTATGTTTCGAACTTATCTGGTAGATTTGATGTACTCCTAAAAATTTTTAAAGAAGCTATAAAAAAGGGTGCAAAAATAGCATGGAATCCTGGCAATAAAGAACTTCAAGAGCCTGAAAAAGTTCGAACTCTACTTCAAGATGTTGAAATTTTAATTGTAAATAAAGAGGAAGCAAGTTTAATTTTTGAGGGAGTTTCTGCTGAAGAGCTGGTTCGAAATGCTTGTAATTTTGTGGAAGTTGCAATTTTAACAGATGGAGCGAATGGCGTTTGGGCAGCTTCTGACGGCAAAATTATTCGTGCTGGAATGTATGAAGACGTACCGTCAATAGATAGGACTGGTGCTGGTGATGCGTTTGGTTCAGGCTTTGTGAGTCAGTGGGCTCAGGGCGCTGATATTAAAGAAAGTATTTTGTTCGCTAGTGCAAAATTCAACATCAGTAATTCAATATATGGGCGCAAAAAGGATTTTGTATAAAAATACCAAGCTTCATTCAATGTCAATGCAGGAGATTCGGCTATGAGAAGCTATAAACTCTCGGAATTACTCGGATTGAGCGGTGCTTATGCAAGAAAAAATTTGATTTTAGTGTTTTCGAAAAATAGAAGCTAGAAAACCAGAATTAAAGAGTGTTTCGGCTCAAATTATGGCGGAGTTATATCGAAAAATCACATAATATTGAGAAAAAGGCTGGGGTTTTTCTGGTGATAGTATTTTGATGATTGAAGCTTTTTCGGCTTTTAGCTAATCATCTGAATAATGAAGAATTTTGGGCTGAATTTGGCAATGCAATATTTTTTTCACAGAAGATGGTTTGGTCTCAGCAAACAAAAAGATGTTGAAAAATAAAAAGAATAATGAATTTAGCTGAACATTCAAAAACTTTTTCGAAAAAAAGAATTAAAACAGCAAATTCTTGAAAAAAATATCAGCAGGAATTTTCAAATTATTCAATCAAGCAAATAGAAGAAAAATTATTTTAAAAAGGAGAAAAATGAGATATCAAATTTGTGTTTCGGGAGCGGCAACGGGTGATAGCGTATTAGCTTCACGAGATTTAGCTTTTAGGCTCGGGCAAGAGATTGTTCGGCAGGGAAAAATCCTAACAACTGGTGCGACAGTTGGTTTTGCCCTCATCACGCAGCTTTGGGGTGCAGTGAGCGTTAAGGGACGAACGGGCTTGAGTATTGGTTTTTCGCCGGCTTCAAGTTTTCGGCAGCATGTAAATACTTATAAATTACCGTTTAAGCCTTTTTGATTATATTAATTTTACGGGGATGAGTTATGTTGGGCGTGATACACACTTAGTACTTTCGAGTGATGCGGTGATTACGGTTGGTGGTCGAATGGGTTCGCTTCATGAACTTGCGACTGCTTTAGAATCTCGCAAGGTTTGTGGTGTTTTGCTTGGAAGCACTGCTTTAGCGGATTATGTTCCAACACTTTTGCAAAATGTTGAAGCGCCAGGGAACGAAAGATATCATTTATGATAATAACCCAGAACGGCTCGTTCGAAAAAGTGATTGCAAGGCTTGATGAAAAATGCAGATTTCATTGCACCACAAGATGATGAACATCTTTCAGAAAAACGTGCTGGAAATGGATAAAATATTTTAAAACCGCTCAATTTGGGGCGGTTTTTTGATTTTTTTCAGGTAAAGTGATTGACTTGCATAAATGAAAACAATATAATTGAGATATAAATACATAATAATGAAAGTGAAAGCGGTTATAAATGAGTAAAAATAAATTTAAATTTAATAGATAGGCCAGCTTTTATTTGAGATGGCTAAATATATTAGAGTCGTTAAAGATGGCAGAGCTAATGAACCAAGGATTAATGGTCCAATGTATTTTTTCTTATTAGTTTTATAATTCGTTTAATTGATAGACTTTTTCTTCCTATAGGCTTGCTAAATAGCAGTGGCTCTGTGTGTAATAATTAGTCTTTTTGATTTTTATCTGTTTTTAGGTTTATCCTTATATCTTGATTTTCGTAGGATGAACGATATAGGTGTTGATAAAGAGTTAAGAAATGTATTAATTATTATAAATGGCTTTGTTATGTTGTTTTCATCTTTATTTTTCGGTTTTTACGACCCAAAAACAATCTACACTCCTGAAGTTGCTATTTTTTTATAATCTTATATATATGGATTGTCTATGGGGATATTTCTAATTTTACCTCAACAGACAGCTCTTATGTAAAAAGAATTTGTAAAAGGTTTTTATGACGACTCACAAATTTCTGAAGCATATAAATATGTAATGAGTGAAAGGGATAATATTTTGAATTTTAAAGACTCTAAAGATGAAAGTGATTCTTATAGATGAACTTCGAAAAGTTAAAAACTTTTACTGATGAAGGGATTTTTAACCGAAGAAGAATTCAAAAAGCTAAAAAGAAAAATTTTAGATATATAAAGTAGCTTAGCCGCTCAAAAATGGGCGGTTTTGCTTTTTAACAAAATATGTTATAAAAATAGAAATAATGAAAATATCGCGAGTTTAAGTTAAAATCAAAATATCAACCAACTGGTGATCAGCCGACTGCGATTACTCAGCTTGTTGACGGGCTTAAAAAAAGGCAAGCGTGAACAAACTTTGCTGGGCGTGACTGGCTCGGGTAAAACTTTCACGATGGCAAAATATTATTCAAGCCACTCAAAAACCAACTTTTAATTCTGGCGCATAACAAAACTCTTGCGGCGCAACTTTACAGTGAATTTAAAAAGTTTTTTCCTGAAAACGAGTAGTTCATTATTTTGTGAGCTATTTTTGACTATTATCAGCCAGAGGCTTATATTGTGCAAGCAGACACATATATCGAGAAAGATTCGCGAATTAATGAAGAAATCGAAAACTTCGCCACTGCTGCAACCGGGCATGACTTTTAACTCGAAGTGATACGATTATTGTTTTCAAGTGTTAGCTGTATTTATGGTATCGGTTCGCCGGCGAGTTATATGCAAATGGCGCTTCATATTAAGCCTGGAATGCGATATAATCGCGAGAAGTTTTTGCGACACCTGAAAGATATTCAATATGAGCGAAATGATGTGGATTTTGCACGTGGAACTTTTCGAGTTCGTGGTGACACGGTTGATATTTTTACGGCTGGTTCAGACTTGGCAGTGCGAGTGGAATTTTTGGTGATGAAATCGATAGATTAATATTAATGAATCCACTCACGGGTGAAATTCTTGAAAAGCCACAGTTTTTTGATATTTTCCCAAATTCACACTATGCAACGCCGAAAGAAATTATCGAGCGCGCAATTCCACAGATTGAAAAAGAATTTTACGCACGACACGAATATTTCGAAAAAAATAAAAAATATCTTGAGGCGCAACGATTAGCTCAGCGTACAAAATATGACCTCGAAATGCTTCGAGAAACTGGATTTGTAAAAGGTATTGAAAACTATACGCGCTATCTGACTGAGCGTTCGGCTGGCGAGCAACCTGCAACTTTGCTGGATTATTTTCCGGATGATTTTTTACTTTTAGTTGATGAATCACATATGACTTTACCACAAGTTCGTGGAATGTTTTAATGGTGACTGAGCGCGAAAAACTGTTTTTGGTAGATAATGGTTTTCGGTTGCCATCTGCTCTTGATAATCGCCCGCTAACTTTCGAAGAATTTTATAAATATATTAATCAGGCGATTTATGTTTCGGCGACTCTGGTGAATTTGAGCTTGAACATTCACCAAAACCAGCTCAGCAGGTTATTCGACCAACAGGACTATTGGATCCTGAAATTGAAGTTCGAAAAATTGACGGCCAAGTTGATGATTTGATGGAAGAGATTCGAAAGAATTTCGAAAAACAGCGTGTTTTAGTGACGACTTTAACTAAGCGAATGGCGGAAGATTTGAGCGGATTTTTAGATGAAAAATGGCGTAAAAACGGCATATATTCACAGTGAAATTGACACCTGGAACGTGGTGATATTTTTGCGTGATTTACGCGAAGGAACTTATGATGTTCTTGTTGGAATTAACCTTTTTACGTGAGGTTTGGACTTGCCAGAGATTAGTCTGGTTGCGATTTTTAGATGCGGATAAAGAAGGTTTCTTGCGTTCAGAAAGTGCATTAATTCAAACGATTGGGCGAGCAGCCAGGCACGAAGAAGGAAAAGTAATTATGTATGCCGATAAAAATAACTCGTTCAATGAAATTTGCTATTGACGAAACGAATCGGCGACGAGAAATTCAAAAAGAATATAACTTAAAAAATAATATTACACCGAAAAGTGTTGCTAGTGAAATTAGTGAAGGTTTGCGCGCAATTATTCCGCAAAAAGACAAAAACCAAAATTAGATTTAAGGAAAATTCCACGTGAAGAGTGGGATAACTTGATTCAAGATTTAACAAATCAGATGAATCTTGCGAGTGCAAATTTGCTTTTTCGAAGAAGCTGCAGATTTGCGAGATCAGATTGCGGATATTAGAAAAAGATGGCGAAATAGAAAAACTATTGACAAACTTTTTATGTTGATATAATTATAGCATTAGCTTGTCCAGAGAGTACTTTTTATATAATATGGGGTGAAAAATGGTTAAAAATAAATTCAAAATTATAACTATTGCATTATTTGTAGCTTGTATGATTAGTTTTTAGTTCTGCGGCTAAAGATGATATGAGATGGGTTATATTATATATAAATAAAATAGAATAGTTTTTTGGGCGAGCTATTTTAATTGAAAGGATATTTATGAAATTTATTAATCAAAAAGACAAGAAAGTTTTTAGAATAATTGCAGTTTCGTTACTCATCTTATGGAATTTAATTCTTTCGACTGGAGTAATTTTTCTTTACCAAAAGAATTAATAACGATATTAAGACTTCGGGTGAAATTAATTTTAAATCAAATGAATTATATAAACGAGATAAATCAACGAATCGAAAAACTTGAGAAAAAATAAACTTAGAGACTTCCAATTTTTGGAAGTTTTTACTTTAAAAATCTTTTGAAAAAAGTGGTATACTTATGTATGGAAAAAATATCAAAAAACGAAGTTAAACACTTGGCGGAGCTTTCAAGTATTTCGCTAAGTGAAGAAGAAATTTCGAATCTTCAAACTGATTTGGGAAATATTGTTGAATATATCGAGCAGCTTAGCGAATTAAACACAGATGGCGTTGAACCAACTTTTTCGGTTTCTGAAAAATCAAAAATGTTTGGCGAGAAGATGAAATTGATGATTATGGTGTAAAACGAGATGAGTTTTTAAAGTTGGCGGGTAAAAATGTTGAAGGTAATCAGGTAAAAGTTCCAAAGGTTTTGTAGGAGAATTATGACGAATATTTTTGAAATTAGAGAACAGGTTCTATCTGGAAAGAAGACTGCAGTTGATTTTGTTAAAGAAGCTATTTCGAAGGCAAAAAATGCTGAAAAATTCAATGCTTTTACGAGCTTGACCGAAGAGCGAGCTTTAGCACGAGCGCAAGAAATTGATGATAAGATTTCAAAAGGTGAAGAAGTTGGTGAGCTTGCAGGTGTTCCTTTTGTGGCAAAGGACAATTTTGGTATTTGGTTCTGCCTTCAACAGCTTCAAGTAAAAATGTTGAAAAGATTTCGAAACACCGATTCAGGCGACTGCGATTGAAAAACTTGAAAAAGCTGGTGCAATTTGTATTGGAAAAATCAAACTTAGACGCTTTTGCTCATGGTGGATCGACCGAGAACTCAGCTTTTGGCGTAACTAAAACTCAATTGATGAAACGCGGGTTGCGGGTGGCTCATCTGGTGGTTCGGCGGTAATCACTGCTCTTGACATCGTGCCTTTTACACTTGGAACCGATACTGGCGGTCTGATTCGCCAGCCGGCAAGTTTTAACGGTGTCTATGGTGTAAAAGCCAACTTATGGTACGGTTTCACGATTTGGTGTTGTTGCGATGGCGTCTTCAACTGATACGATCGGTGTTTTCGCGAAGACTGCTAAAGAGAGTGAACTTGTAATGCGTGTGATGGCAGGGCTTGATTCTCGCGATGCGATGACTTTGCCAGATTTTTGGCAAGAAGAATCTGCGCCTAAAAAAGCCAAAATTGGTGTTGTTAAAGAGTTCTTGGGTGAAGGTGTTGATCCTGAGGCTTCGAAAAATACTGATAATATATTGAAAAAATGCGAAAAGCTGGCCATGAAATTATGGAAGTTTCTTTGCCTATGAGTAAATATTCTTTGGCGATTTATTATATTGTTGTGCCGGCAGAGGTATCTTCGAATTTGGCGCGATATGATGGAATTCGCTATGGCTTACGTTCAAAATCTGCTCAAGACTTGGGTGAGGTTTTTGGTAAGTCTCGCGATGAAGGTTTTGAAGCTGAAAATAAACGCCGAATCATGATTGGCTCGTATGTTCTATCAAGTGGATTTTATGATGCTTATTATTTGAAAGCACAAAAAGCTCGCACTCTTTTGATTGACGAATTTAATAAACTTTTCGAAGAAGTTGATTTTTGGTTTACCCTGTTGCGCCAACCCCTGCGTTTAAAATTGGTGAAAATGCTCACGACCCAGTAAAAATGTATCTAGCTGATATCTTGAGTGTACCAGCTTCACTTGCTGGACTTCCTGCTGTTTCTGTTCCGGCTGGTAAAACTGAAAATGGTCTACCTGTTGGTGTGCAAATTGTTGGAAAGATGAAATCGGATGCGAAAATTCTAGCTTTGGCTGACGAATTGGAGAAAAACTAATGGATCTAGTCATTCTTTCGGTTTCTATTTTGATTTGCGCTGGTCTTTTGTTTTTCTTTATCGGAATTACAAAAACTGAAAAAATACAACTTGATAAATTAAAGTTTCAGGGTGATTGGCTAAAAATAGAAAATTCGATTAAAAAAGATGAACCTGCAACTTGGCACTTGGCTAATTAATGCCGATAAACTTGTTGATACGGCGATGCGGGAGCTTCAAATTTCTGGTCAAACGATGGGTGAGCGGCTGAAAAATTCGAAAGATAAATTTTCAAGCCCGAATTCAATTTGCACGCCCACAAGCTTCGAAATGTAGTCGCTCATGAGAATGACGCACAAATTAATTTTCGACCAAACTCGCCGAGCGATGAATAGTTTTAAACAAGCTTTGAAAGATTTAGGAGCAATTTAATGGAAGATATTTTTATATGAAATGACAATTGGGATTGAGTGTCATGTTCAGCTAAAAACTAAAACCAAGCTTTTTAGTGGAAGTGATAACGATTCACGAGAAAAATTACCAAATGAAGCAACTTCGCCGATTGATTTTGGTTTGCCTGGAATGTTGCCAGTTTTAAATAAAGAGGCGGTTCGCCTAGCTGTGCGAGCTGGAAAAAGCGCTGAACGCAAAAATTGCCAATGTGAGTCGTTTTGATCGAAAACACTATTTTTATCCAGACCTACCAAAAGGTTATCAAACTTCACAGCTTTATCAGCCGATTATTGGTGAGGTGAGATTATTGCGCCACTTCCTAGCGGCGGTGAAGTAAAAGTTCGAATTGAGCATGCTCATCTCGAAGAAGATGCTGGAAAACTCACTCATTTTGGTGATCATTCTTTGGTTGATTTAAATCGCGCCGGAACTCCTCTAATCGAAATTGTATCAATGCCTGATATTCATTCTGCCGAAGAAGCGCGCGCTTATGCTGAAGAGCTTCATAAGCGAATGGTTTTTGCGGACGTAACAAATGGTGATTTATATCAAGGTAATATGCGTTTTTGATGTAAATATCTCAGCGCGAAAAATTGATGACGAAAAAGCTTGGAACGCGAACTGAGATTAAGAATCTAAATAGTTTTAGAAGTGTTGAACGTGCAGCTCAATATGAATTTGAACGCCAAGTGAGATTACTTGAAAAAGGTGAGAAAATCAAGCAGGAAACCCGCGGTTGGCTTGATGATGAGCAAAAACATTTTCGCAACGAAGTAAAGAAGAGTACTCAAGATTACCGATATATGCCCGATCCAGATATTCCACCGATTATTTTGAGTGATGAAGAAATTTCAAAAATGCAAGCGCAGTTCCCGATTATGCCAGATTATTTTCGAGATAAATTTAGTATTTTCGAGCTTGATAGCTCTGTGGTTGAGTACGCCTTGAGCGATTATCGAATTGCTGAACTACTCTTTGCAACTTGGGGGCGATGGTCCTTGGGAGAAACCTCAAAGTGAACTTTATAATTCTGCAGAAATCGAGGTTACACTCTTTGAAGAACATAAAGAAAACATGAAGCGAATTTTTCAACTGGTTTGCTTCAACACCAAGCGAGGAGCTCGATTTAGAAAAACTCTACAAAGGCTATCTTGGTCCTCGTAGACTAACTCTTCTCGCTCATTTGGTTCATGAGAAAAAGTTAGTTCAAATGGTGGTCATCAAATTTTTCTTGGCAATGCTTAACGATGAAAAATCTAGGGCTTATGCCAGAAAAGATCGCTGAGAATATGAATCTTCTCCAAGTTTCTGATGAGGTGAGATTGCAAAAATTGTTGATGAAGTAATAAACGATCAGCAGCTTCGCAAAAAGCGATTGAGTGATATTCGAAGTGGCAACGATAAAGCAATTGGCTTTTTGGTCGGTCAGATTATGAAAAATCGCAAGGTAAGGCAAATCCGGCTTGGCGCAAAAATTGATTCAGCGAAAGGTTGTAAGTGGAAGAAAAAATTTGAATTTCAAGCTAATTTTAACGGCGATAAAAATATTGCTGGTAGTTTGATTTTTCAGCTAGTGGGATAGAGTTTTTATGAAGATTTTTGCCTATCTCGCCCGCTTGAGATCTGTTTAAAAACCGAATGAAATTCAAGAGATTAATTTTATTGATACTGCTGATGAAGTTTATCAGCCGGGAATTTTTCGAATTCTATTTTTAGGAATGTTAGCTTTTGGCCGCCCAAAAATTGGCAGAAAAATCTTGTCGAATTGAGGTTGAAATGCTTGATGGAAATCTTTATTATTTTACTATAAATGGATATTCTTCACTAGATATCTCGAACTCAAGTAAACAAGATTGTGTCAGGATATTTTTAGATTTTTCAAAAACTATTGACATAAGAATTATTTTATGGTAAAATACAAAATAGATTTGAATAAAATCAAAAAAATAAATAAAAAATAATAAAATAAAAAGGAGAAGAATGAGCTCGGCTGCAGAAATATTAGTTGTTTTTTTCTTTCTATAGCTCTTGCAGTTTTCATCACGCTTGGAATTGTTACTTTATTCTAGTAATTCGTGTAACTCGCCAAATTGGTGATGTTGCAGAAAAATGCAAAAATATAACAGCAAGTATTGATGGAATCGCACAGAATGTCGCTCAGGGTGACTTCACCGATAATTATCGGAAAAACAATTTTTGACATTTTTAATAAATTTAAAACTAAAAAGGAGAAAAATAATGAGTAAAAATTTGGATTAGGATTAGTTGTTGGTGCTTTAGTTGGCGCAGTTGCTGGAATTTTTAACCGCTCCTAAAAAGTGGCGAAGAAAACTCGAAAAAGATTTAAAATTAAAAGCTAAAAAGTTGCTGATGCAGCCACGCAAAAAACCGGTGAAGTTGCTGAAAACGCAGGCGAATTCGTTGAAGAAACTAAAGAAAAAGATTACTGAATTTGCCAGAAGGCGCTAAAAAGTAAAAACTGGTGAAGTTGTAGAAAATGCAAAAAGAAGCTGGTAAAATCCAAAAACGTGCCCTAAATACTTTCGAAGGTGCTAAAAAAGGTTTTGAAAAGAAAGTTTGACTATAGAAAATCGCTCAATCAAATTTGAGCGATTTTTATTTTACTAGTCAATGAGTATAAAATTATTTTTGCCTTTTTAAGTAGACCTTTTTCAGTTATTTGAATATCCTCTTGGAGTTTATTACTGTTAAATGAAATTGAATTTGCTGAGATCAACCTTTTTGGCCTCACCTTTACTTTTTAGCAAAATTCGTTTCGATTAATATTTCGCTAACAGTTTTATCTTTTGGAGCAACAGGAATCTCATATTTTAATACTTCGATTTCAGCTTTATTTAGATTTTCGAAAGCTTTTCCACCAAAGAGAACTTCTGTCGCAGAAATTACATTTTTTGCAACTTCTTCGCCATGAACAATTTCTACAACATTTTTTTGCCAATGCTTTTTGAGCAATTCGCAAGTGCTGATTTTTCCTGATGATTTTTCGATCGTTTCAATTTCTTCTTTTGAAAGCGTTGTTAGAATTTTTAGATATTCGAAAACGCTTTTGATCGTCTGAGTTAAGAAGGAATTGATACATTTTGAATGGTGATGTTTTTGAAGCATCAAGCCATAAAGCTCCGCCTTCTGACTTACCAAATTTTCGGCCAGTTGAACGATTGATGAGAAGCGGTGCTGTCATTGCAAAAACTTCAGCGCCTTCTTTCTTTCGAATTAAGTTTACACCAGAAAGCAAATTTCCCCACTGATCGCTTCCTCCGATTTGAAGTGAAACGCCATTATTTTTGTATAAATACCAAAAATCATAACCTTGGAGAAGAGTATATGTAAATTCTGCGAAACTCAATCCACTACCGTTATTTATTCTACTTTTGAAAAAATCTCGGCTTATCAGTTCCGCCATATTAAAGTTTTTACCAATATTACGTAAAAAAGGTATTAACTCTATTTTTGAAAGCCAATCCGCATTATTTACGACTTCAAAATCTTGCCCAGCAAAAAGTTTCGAAACTTGAGATTTGAGAGCCTCGGTATTTTTAGCTACTATTTCAGGCGAGAGGAGTTGACGCTCTTCAGTATCGCGCATATCACCAATCATTCCAGTACCGCCGCCAATTAGAAGAACTACTTTGTGACCATGATCAAGAAATCGCCTAACCATCATATAAACACTTAAATGACCAATATGAAGGCTGTCAGCGGAAGGGTCGGCGCCAAGATAGATAGTTCGCTTTTCACCATCTAAAACTTTTGAATCTTGAAAAGTGGTTTGATTCCAGAAACCACGCCATTTTAGCTCTTCTGATAACTTCATTTACTCTCCCGTTATTATATTTTTATTATTAACTATATTAACACAGCTTTTTCCAGTATTATAAAAATTAAAAAAATCTTGAAAACCATAAGCAATTGCGGTATAATTGAGTATAATATGGATAGAAGAAGAGTATTCAATAAAGATGGGAAATCTGTTGAAAAACGAACTGCTTTTAAAAAAGTGAGTTCACTAAAAAAACAGAATAACCTAAGTTTATATACAAATTTAGCTCATCGAAGGAAAGAAAAGAAAGATTCGAAAGCTCGTGAGCGAGCAGAGTATCTTGCAAGTCTACCAAAAGACCCAGTGAAGAGATTTTTTTATCGTCTTCATCCAAAACGAGTTTTAAAGTATTGGTTTAGCAAGCGCGGTTTATTTATGGTTTTAAAAATTTCCGCAGTATTTATTGTTGTCGCTGTGGTAGGAATCGCGGCAGCTTTCGCCTATGTTTCGAAAGATTTAAATCAAATCAAACCAGAAGAATTAGCTAAGAGAGTCCAGACTACAGTTTCTGAAATACTATGATAGAAATGGTGAGCTTTTGTGGGAAGACAAGGGTTCTGGTGATTATAAGCTAGTTGTTGATAATTCTGAGATTTCAGACTATGTTAAAAAAGCAACTGTTGCTATTGAAGACCGAGATTTTTATAAGCATAAGGGTGTTGATTTAACTGCGATTATTCGTGCTTTTGTAAATAACTTTAGAGGTGGAGCAACTCAAGGTGGCTCAACTTTGACACAACAGCTTATTAAACAGGTTTATTTCTCTAATGAATCTAGCGATCGTGGACTTAGTGGAATTCCACGAAAAATTAAAGAGATGATTCTTGCGGTTCAAGTTGAACAAATGTATAATAAAGACCAAATTCTTTCATTATATTTGAATGAATCTCCATATGGTGGCCGTCGAAACGGAGTTGAATCTGGCGCGCGAACTTATTTTGGTAAAAGTTCAAAAGATCTAACTTTGGCTGAGGCTGCATTACTAGCTTCTATCCCTAATAATCCAGCAGTTTATAATCCATATAATATAAGTTATAATAAGAGCTTGATTGAGCGACAGCATAAGGTTTTTGAACGATATGGTTTCTTGTGGGTTTATTACTGAAAAAAAGAGGCTAAAGAAGCTAAAGAATTTGATATTCTTGCAACAATTAAGCCAGAAAAAGACCAATATGCAAATATTAAGGCACCACATTTTGTTCAAGAGATCAAAAAGAAACTTGAAGAAAAAAACTTGGTGTTAAGGTTGTTGGTGCTGGTGGTCTAACTGTTAAAAACTACGGTTGATTTAAAAGGCTCAGTCTATTGCTGAAAAATGCCGTTAACGCTGGTGCTAAAACTTTGTATGTTAGTGGCGCTGATAATATTGCTATGACATCTGTTGATGTTGCAACTGGGCAAGTTATTGCTCAAGTTGGATCGGTTGATTATAATAAAGCTGGCTATGGTCAAACCAATGCCCTCAACTTCATCTCTTGACCCAGGCTCAAGTATCAAACCTATTGTCGATTACGCGGCTTTATTTAATAAGAAAGATGCAGTTTATACACCAGGAACAATTTTAAAGGACGAAAATATCGATTCTCAATATTGTAATGGAACTTATGGAGCTTGTCAGCTAAGGAATGCTTCAAAGCAATTTTACGGTAGCGTACCGATTAGATTCAGCCTTGGAAACTCTTTGAATATTGCAGCGGTTAAGGCGTTGAGTATTGTTGGCGTTGATGAAGGTTTGAGTGTCGCGCAACAGCTTGGTGATAAATCTTATTGTAAAAATAGTAATGCTGGTCTTTCTGCTGCAATTGGTGGTGGATGTTCGGTTCATCAGGATGAACACACAAACGCTTTTGCATCTATTGCGCGGGGCGGTGTTTATAAAGAATTAACATATTTTACCGAAGTTAAAAATTCATCAAATCAAAAGATTTTTGAGTGGAAAGATGAATCGAAACAGGTGATTGATTCGCAGGCCGCATATGAATTGACAGATATTCTTGCTGATCCAAGTGCTCGAACAACTACATTTGGTGGTCAAAGTCGAAGTTATGGATTTACGGTTCCTGGGGTTTGGACAGCTTCGAAAACTGGAACAACAGATAACGGAAAAGGTGCTGCCAAGGATTCCTGGATGATGAGTTATTCTCCTGTAGTTGCAACAGGTGTTTGGAGTGGAAACCATGATGGTCGGGCTTTGCGCTCTCCTGATAACAGCCCTGTGCGTAGAGTGATTAATGAATATATGCGCGATGTTCACTATCAAGTTTATGCTTCTAACGGTAAATGGAAATCTGGTGATAAAATTGAAAAGACCATCTGGAATTCGAAACTGTACAATAAATGGTAAGAATGATATTTGCCCATCTTGGTGGGATAAAAATAAAAACTGGTTCGGTCTCAAGAGAAATTGAGTTTGATAGTATTTCGAAAAAGAAAGCAACTAAATGTACACCAGAATCTACTCGAGTTAAACTAACTGTTTTTGAAACAACTGACCCAGTTTCTAAAAAGAAGACAATAACTGCGCCAGAAGGTTATGACATAAACGAAGAAGATAATATCCATAACTGTTCAGATTCACAGCCATCTATCTCAAGTGTTTCATACTCAAGACACGCAAATTCAAATACTTATCGAATAAATATAAATATTGCAAAGGGGAATTTCGATATAACTTCGGTCGTGGTTAAGGTTGATGGTGTAACAATTAGTAATGCTCTTCCAACTGGAAACATACTCTCAACAGATTATACGTTTAATAAAAGCTAGTCAAAAATATTACAGTTGAAGTTACTGACTCTGGTGGTTATAAAAGTTTCCAAAAAGTTATATAGGCCCTTCCTCTATAGGTACGGAAAAATACAACGGGTTCTTCAAGCTAAAAATAAAACTACTCCTGATGGGGTAGTTTTATTATCGCCGATTTTGCATCGCATTTATAATAGATTGGATAAAGTCACCAATTCCGCCCGGAATGTTAACGAAAAAGTTAAGAATCCAAATTAGTAAGAAGATTAGAACTGTTGCACCAATAGCGCTACCGAATCCAAAAAGCTATTCCGCGAAAGAAATTAACTTTATAAATCGCCCAGCGACTTGGATAAATATCGTTAAAAACTTCTTCAAGCAAACCAATTTGAGCTCCGCGCGCATTGTCGTCGGCTAGTTTTTTTGCAGATTTTTTTAGAATTTTATTCATTGGAATTATTTTAACATAAATATTCTAAAAACGCAAGCGCTTTGATTTTATTGAGAGATAGTGATAAAATAGATACAGAAGGAGTTGGATTAAATGAGCGAAGAATTAATAAAAGCCAAATCTAATTTATCGAAGTTAGCTTTCGAAAATTTACAAAAAGTGGCTTTTAGATGAAAAATATCATGAATTTAAAAGCGCAAATTTTGAATTTAATCAAAAAACGAAAATTGGGATGAGCTTGAGAACTCATTTTTAAAAAATTTTGGAATTCTGTATGGCTGGGCCGACGTGGGAAAGTTGGTGCTGGTTCTAACTGCATTAATTTGAGTTACAATTTCAGAAAGTGCACAGGCTCTCAAAATTATTTAAAATCGCTCGATATTAATTCACCAAGTATTGCAATTGCTTGGGATGTTCGAAATTCCTCTTGTGAGCTTTCGAAAAAATGTGCTGAAATTTTAGCTGCAAATAATATTGAAGTTTTTATTTCGATACTTCACGCTCGACTCCAGAATTATCTTTTACAGTTCGAAATCTTAAAACTTCAGCGGGAGCTGTGGATTTCAGCTAACCATAATCCGCCAGAAGATAATGGAATTAAGATCTACTGGAATGATGGCGCACAGATTTCAGCTCCACACGATAAAAATTAATGAAAATTGCTAAAAATATTGAAGAATTTAAAACTGGTAATTTTGATGAATTTGTAAAAACGGTAAAATCAAAATTTTGGGTGAAGAAAATGACTATTTTTATATAAAGACTAATGCAAAATTATCTTTATCAAAAAAATAGAAATGCAAAAATTGTTTTTTCACCTATTCATGGAACTGGAACGACGAATTTATTAAAAACTCTTCAGTTTGTAGGGTTTCGAAAAATATCATTCTTGTTGATGAGCAGATGAATTTTTGATGGTAATTTTTCAACACTCCAAGATAGTAAACCTAATCCGGAAAAATCTTTCTGCAAATAGAATGGCGATTTTAAAATTAAGAAAAGAACGAGCAGATATTGCTCTAACTACCGACCCAGATGCTGACCGAATTTGTGTAATGAGTCTTGAAAAATGGAGAGGTTCGAAGTTTTTCAGGTAATCAAACTGCAATTTTGGTGGCTGATTATATTCTTTCAAGAAGCAAAAAGGATCAAAAATAAATATGCTGAACTTTATTTTAGGAATCGTGACTTTATTTGTAAAAGTTTTGTAAACTACTGATATGCTAAATGTTTTAGCTAAAAAAATATGGTGTAAAAATTTATGATGATTTGCTGGTTGGATTTAAATTTATTGGCAAAAATATTACAAAAAGAAACGCTTTGGAGAGAAATTTATTGCTGGATTTGAAGAAAAGCCCTCGGCAGGGCTTATTGGCTCACAGACCAGAGATAAAGATGCCGCAACAATTGGATTGATGATAGCCGAGCTTGCATCGGAATTAAAGCTTAAAAATCAAACTTTGGGTGAAAAGCTTGATGAAATTTATGCTGAAAAATGGATATTTTGTTGAAAAGACTGAATCTCTTGAATTTAGCGGCGCTGAAGGATTTGCAAAAATGCAAGAAATTATGCAAAAATACGAATTGAAATAAAAATTTTTGGTGCATTAAAAAAATGCGAGATTTCGAAAAATTTAAGTGAGCTAGATTTTTCAACAAATAGTAGTTTTAAAATGTTGGAAAATGGAAATGCGGTAAGTTTTATTTTTGATTCAGAAGATAGAAGAATTACAATTCGACCAAGCGGAACTGAGCCAAAAATGAAAAATTTATGCTCAATGGCGTTTTGAGAATAAAGCAAGATTGTGTAAAGATTGAGAATATTTTTAAGTGATTTTAAAAAGAGGATTTTAAATGAGTGTTAATCGATTAGTGGAAAAAAATTTAAGCCCGAACATTATGAGTTAAAGCTTGATTTATTGCAAGCAAAAATCGTGAATTTAATGGAATTGTTGATATTTTTGGTGAGATTAATAATGAAAAAGAAATTACGCTTCATTCTGAAAGATTTAGAGATTAAAAATATTATTTCTGCTAACGACATAAAATTGAGCTTTTCGAAAGCTGAAAATGATGAAATTTTTGGTAAAATATTGAAAAGCTTAATTTTAAAAAGGTGACAAAAATTCAACTTAAAATTGAGTTTTCTGGTAAAATAACGGATGCAATGCACGGATTATATCCTTGCTACTATAAAGAAAATGGTGAGAAAAAAGAGCTTTTCGCAACTCAATTTGAAAGCCATCATGCTCGTGGAGGTTTTTCCGTGTATTGATGAGCCTGAAGCAAAGGCAACTTTTTCATTAGAGATTAGAGCTTTGAGTGATCTTGAAGTTTTGTCGAATACTGAAATTATTGAAAAAAATGTAAATAGCAATATTCAACAGGTCAGATTTGCTAAAACGCCAAAAATGTCAACATATTTATTAGCCTTTGTATTGGGCGATTTTCAACGAGTTTCGAAAAAGACTAAAAGTGGTGTTGAAGTTTCAGTTTTGGCAACAAAAGCTCAAAAGTCTGAATTAATGGAATTTCCACTTAGTTTTGCGGTGCGGGTTTTAGAATTTTATGAAGATTTTTTTGGTCAAAAGTTCCCGCTTTCAAAATGCGACCACATTGCTTTGCCAGATTTTTCTAGTGGTGCGATGGAGAACTGGGGTTTAATTACCTATCGTGAAACTGCATTGCTCGCTGGTAAAAATTCCTCAATATCTTCAAAAAAATATGTTGCGTTAGTAATTGCGCACGAAACTTCACACCAATGGTTTGGAAACCTTGTAACAATGAAAATGGTGGGATGAGCTTTGGCTAAATGAATCTTTCGCAACGATGATGGAATATTTAGCAACTGACACTTTGGAACCAAAATGGAAAATTTGGGAAGAATTTGCAGTTAACGAAGCTGTTTTAAGTCTGCGCCGTGATGCGATTGACGGCGTTCAGGCGGTTCATGTTCCAGTTCATCATCCAGATGAAATTAGTACTATTTTTGACGGTGCAATTGTTTATGCAAAGGGTGCTCGCTTAATGAACATGCTTCGAAGATATGTTGGGAACGATGCATTTCAAAAAGGTTTGCAAAAGATATTTTTGATAAGTTTAAATATCAAAATACAATTGGTGAGAATTTATGGGATTGTCTGAGCGAAGCTTCTGGTAAAAATGTCGCAGATTTTATGAATCCTTGGCTTTTTAAAAGTGGTTATCCGAGTGTTTTAGCTAAAGAGGATGGTGAAGAATTAAAATTATCACAAAAGCAATTTTTTATCGGTGAAGGTAAGGATGGTGGGCGAATTTGGCCGATCCTACTTGGCTCAAATCAAAATAATTTGCCTGAGATTATGAATTCGAAAGATTTAACTTGTAAGAAAAGTTCAGATTTTGTTCAGCTAAATCAAGGGAATGTTGCTCATTTTATTACAAATTACAGCCAAAATCTTTTCGAAAATTTGCTTGAAAAGGTTAGAGACGGTGATTTAGATACAATTTCTCGCCTTCAAATTCTTCAGGAACGTTCTTTGCTTTCACGTGGTGGTGAAGTTCCAAGTGTCGAGCTGCTGCGAACTTTAGAGAGTTATGATAAAGAAACTTCTTTTAACGGTTTGGGATATGATTAGTCTTTTTAATCGGAGAATTGAAAATTTTTATTGATGAAGATTCTGCGAGTTCGAAAAAAATGAAAAAATTTGTTGGTAATTTAGCTCAAAATGAATTTGAAAAACTTGGATTTATCAAAAAAACTGGCGAAGACGAAGAAGATACGCAAAAACGTAGCTCAATTTTGGCTCACATGATTTATGCTGAAAATAAAAAAGCTATCTCAGGCGCTTTAGATATTTTCGAAAATTCGCCGAATATGGAAGATATTGATTCGGAAATTCGAAGTTTAATTTTAACTGCAAAGATTCGTTTCGAAGAATCTCCAGAATTAGTGCAAAGAATGCTCGAAAATTATAAGAATACTTCAAATGTTGATTATCGAGATGATATTATGGTGGCTTTAACCTCAACTAAGAATATTCGAACTGGTAAATTACTTCTTGAAAAAAATGCTTGAGAATGATATAATACGAACGCAGGATATCTTAAGCTGGTATGTTCATTTGCTTCGAAATTTGAAGACTCGAGAGCTAGCATGGGAATGGCTACGTGAAAAATTGGAAATTAATTGAGGAAAAATTTGATGGCGATAAGAGTTATAATGATTTTCCGCGATATTCAGGTGTAATTTTTGCGAACCGAAAAACAACTCAAGAATTTAAAGAGTTTTTGAACCCTAAAAATGACCCAAGTTTAACTAGAGCGATCGAGATGGGAGAGCGAGAAATTGCCGGGCGAATTGCTTTAATTAAGCGAGACAAAACTGCTATTGATAAATTTTTACAAAAATATTTAAACTTAAAAACCGACCATATTCAACGGTCGGTTTTACTTTATTTTGATAAAAAGAATCTTTCGAAATTTACCATATTTTGTGGTGTGATTTCATCTGGGTTTTTATCTTCTAAATCTCTTAATTTTGTAAGAATTTCAGATTTATCAATTTTAGAACCTATTAGAACGAGTTCAGTTTTTCGGCGTTTCATCTTTCCACTCTTCAGTATAAATATCAATAGTTTTACCAACCAACTGAACTATATATTTTTTTGTTCATAGCCTTTCATCCCAAAGTAGCAAATTCCTTTCATTCGAAAGAGATTTTTAGGCAAATTATCAAGAAAAACTTAGGAATTTTTGAGGTTTAGTGGTTTTACCGTTTCGAAAGCCAAAGATTGAAATTGGTTGTGGATGTGATCTTTGTGATCATGCTTGTGTTCTTCATTTTTCTCTTTATTCTTTTGATCGGATTTTTGCCAAGAAAAATTAAATCAGGATTAATTTTTGAGTTTTGACTTTCAATAATTGGTGAATTTGGGTTTAATTTTCTAATGAATTCACGGATTTCTTGAATTTTATTTTTGAAATTAAATCGGTTTTATTTAAAACAATAATGTCGCTCGCTTTGAGACATTTTTTTAAAAATGTGTTGGAAAAATCTTTCTTGGAATTTTCGAAATTTTGAGCGTCGATTAAATAAATATTTCCACCGAAATAAGAATATCGATTTCCAGAATATTGCAAAGTTTTAAGCAAATCGTAAGGTTCAGCAATTCCACTAGCTTCAATTATGATTGCATTAAGCAACGAATCTTTATTTGCTAATTTCGAAAGTGGTTCGCTCAATCCGTTATCGCCAATCATACAGCAAATACAGCCATTGCTAAGCTCAATTTTTTGCTCATTGATCCCATTAGAAATCAATTTACTGTCGATATTTATTATGCCAAAATCATTCACAATTGCGCCAATTTTTAGATTTGGACTTGATTTTAAAATGTGGTTTAAAAATGTGGTTTTACCTGAGCCCAAAAAGCCAGAAATCATTATAACTGGAATTTTTCGATTTTTTTGTTTTTTTGCTTTAATTTCTGTTTTTGAAAAATCATCAAAAATATCTTTCGAAAAGTTTGAAATGTCAAAATCTTCATTATTCATAAAACCAGTTTAGCAGATTTTTAGAAAGCCCGCAAGATTTGCATTTTTAGAGAATATATGGTATAATTTGAAAGTTGCATTTTTTTGCAAAAGAAATTTAGAAAGAAGTGGAATCTTATGAAGATTTCGAAAAATTGTGACAATGAAAAAACTTGGACACTGGTAAAAATGAGGAAATTAAATTAGATACGAAAGAAATTCGTAAATTTGACTTTCCGAAAAAGGCCTATATTATTAATAAAGTATTTATAGATAATATGTGGCTAAAAATTGCAGTTCTTGTGTGGGTTTTGGTCTTGAGTACTCTATTGGTGCTCGCAAAAATTAGTCAGAACTATGGATTTTTAGCAATATCGATATTTTCAAGCTTAATAACCATAACGCTCGCTGTTAATTTTCCCATCGCTAGGCTATACTTCTTCGGTGAGGAAATTCTCGACATCAAGAAAATGCTGATAATTAGATGGGTGTGGGTTTGTGTCGAAGAAGTTGAGTTGCCTAAGAGCTGCACGGAAATGGAGAAGAAAACTAAGGACTTTTTAGAAAAAGCCATTAAAGAGATAAATAAAATTGCAATTAGATTTTATTTTTCTCATGTAGTTGTTGCTTTAGCCTTATTATTCCTGGCGACAATTTTAATGGTTGAAAACCAGTCAGGCGAAAGAGTATATATTTTTATCGCAGGGGTATGGTTTTTTGCGGAGTTTTATCTCTGGAAGATCCGTTATTTTATTAGGGACAAGGCGAGGGTAAACTATGATATTACTGCAAGAGCCGATAACGGCGTAGAGGGATCTTTAATTAGCAGTTTTATATTGGAGACAAAAATTTTTCACTCAATGGTAATTATGCCATTGAAGAAGAGGTGAGTTTTTCGAAATCCATCAGAGATTCTATTAGTTAAAGTTTTACACAATTCAGCTCCGCTAAATATGCGGGGTTTCTTTTTAAAAAAATCTGGTATAATATTTATATTCTATACATTTTGGAGGTAATAAAAAAATGTTATTATATGAAGCTCTTTACAAAGAGGAAAGTGAAGATTATTCCGAAGGTGAGATTTATCTTTATCCATTAATCTCAGATGCTAGGATAGCACTAAAGGCAATTAGTGACTGTGATATTGAAGAGTTGCAGAATGTTTTATATATCGCAGAAAATTTTCATAGCGATGAGGAGTATGATAAAGACTATGAAATTATGCGAGATAAGCTACAGAGAGTTTTGAAATTTATGAAAAACTTTAATAAGCAGTTCTCTGAATCGGTTGATAAAAGTATCCTAAAGGCTCCGGAGAAAATGGCGTCTGCTATTGCTGGAAATATCATCAATTTAATCGCGCAAGACGATCAGCTTGGGCTTGAAGAGGTTGTGGTAATTCTCCACTCCTTAAGACCTATCGTCGGTAGATTATCCACCGGTACTGATAGACTAATGTCTAATATCTATTTCGCAGGATTGGATGCCTGCGAGAAACATAACGCTTTCGGAAAGCAGTTTGCAATTATCATCAGTAGCAGGGACAATTGGTCTATTGACCAATTTATAAGAGGATATGGTCCTCGTCTTGACAAGATAATCTATAACGGTCTTTCTTCAATTTTGCGTTCAAGGAATGAAATAAAAAAACTTGACAATGATTTGAAGAAAGACTTAAAAAGGGTTTATAAATCTTTCGCTAAAAAAGGCTATAGGTTTAGTCCAGTTGAGAGATGCCGTGCTATACTCTTATAATTTAGGGCCCCACGGGCTCTTTTTTATTTGACTTTAAACTTGAAATTTGATAAAATAAGAATACTAAAATATTACTTGTTCGAAGAATTCGACCTAAAAATAACTTTTCGAACGCTTTAATTTAAGGAGAAAAAATGACTGATAATTTTTAATGAGAAGCAGGCTCGAAAAGCGTGCTAACTTGCAGAAAAAGCTCAAGATTTGCAAAAATCGAGATAAATATGTTGGAAATACTAAAAATGAAAGCAATGAGAAGAATGCAAAAATCGCTCAAAAAGCTAAGAATATTTCAAAGCAAACTCGAGTTCAAAAATCTGACGCTAAAAAGGTAAATTTGCCAACAACAACGCGTCGTGGTGCGGTTGTGCGAGCTCAACGAATGATTTCGAATGACATTAATATGCGCGCAACTCAGCATATTGTTAATATTCCTGTTAATAAATCACTTTTTAACGGTTTTAATGGCGAGCAGCTAACAGCTTCAAAATTGAAAAAACTTCGCCCAGAAAAGGATAGCGTGCGAGTAATTCCGCTTGGTGGCTTGGGTGAATTTGGAATTGGTAAAAATATGTTCGCAATTGAATATATGGATGAAATTTTAGTGATTGATATGGGTTCAATTTTTCCGAATGAGGGACTACCCTGGTGTAAATTTCATGACGCCAGATATCACTTATCTAAAAGATAACATGCATAAAGTTAAGGCTGTTGCATTTACACACGCCCACCTTGACCATATTGGCGCAGTTCGTCAACTCTTGCCTGAATTTGGAAATAATATTCCAATTTATGCAACCGATTTCACGATTGGAATGATTAAACGCCAAATGGAAGAGGCGGTTGTTGAAGTTTCGCCAAATTATCAAATTGTTGACCCATTCAAACACGAACAAATTCGAATTTCAGAGCATATGACGCTTGAATTTGTGCATGTTCTTCACTCAATCCCTGGTTGTGTGGCAATGGTTATTCGTACACCAAATGGGAATATTGTTCATATGGGTGACTGGCGTTTCGAAAACGATCCGGTTGATACTCAATTCGATCTCCCACGGCTTGCTGAAATTGCGCGAACCGAAGGTGTTGATCTATTAATGAACGAAAGTACTAATATTGATACACCAGGAACACACCCACACAGTGAGTATTCTATCGGTGAAAGTGTTGGCGAAGTGATGACGGCGTATCCACATGCACGATTAATTTTTTCTTGTTTTTCAAGCCAGATTTACCGCCTACAATTAATTTTAGATGAAGCAGTAAAGCACAACCGTAAGGTTGCGTTTGCTGGATTTTCAATGATTAATGCGATTGAAATTGCGCTAAGATCGCGAAAAATTAAAGTCCCGAAAGATGTTATTGTAAAAATGGAAGATATCGTGAAGCTTGATGATTCGAAAGTCACAATCGTTTGCACTGGTTCACAGGGTGAATTAAACGCTGTTTTGAACCGAATGGCAACTGGCGCTCACCGATTTGTTAAAATTAAAGCAACAGATGTTGTAGTATTTTCTTCAAGTCCGATTCCAGGAAATGAACCTCGTGTAGCTTCGACCGTTGATGGACTTTTGCGGGAAGGTGCCGGCGTAATTCAGCACGGTCGCGGTCATTATCACGGTATTGGCCCACTCCATCTTTCAGGGCATGCTTATTACGACGATCACGTTCGATTGGTAGAAACTATTCGCCCAAGAAATTATCTCCCAGTTCATGGTGAATTTTATATGCTCCAACATAATGCTGAAATGGCGCAGAAAGTTCTTGGATTAAAACGAGAAGAAATTCTTGTTGCTGACAGTGGTGATATCATTGAGCTTACAAAAGAAAAGAAAATTAAAAAAGGTGGTCGTGTTCATGTTGGTTCGATTCTTTATGATAATACGGGAAATACTGTTCACGACGCGGTTGTAAAAGATCGCCTGCATATTTCGACTGAAGGAATCTTTATCATCGTATTAACTATAAGCAAGAAAACTGGCCGACTTCTTAAAACGCCAGATGTAATTTCGCGTGGATTTGTTTATCTAAAAGATAGTGAAGAGTTGATTGGTAAAATTCGTCATTATTTGCGAATTAAAATCGACCGTGAAGTTGAACGAAAGTTGAAATTGCCGATATAAAACAAGAAATCAAAGATGATATTTCGCACCTATTGTTTGATTCAACTGGTCATACACCGATCGTTATTCCTGTTGTAAATAAGGTTTAATCTGTTTCGAAAAATCGCTCAAAACGGGCGATTTTTTTATTATTAACTAATTTTATCCAGTATAACTATTATATAAATAAATCCACTTAAAAAAATAGGGGCAAATAATTAGATGTTTTTTTGAAAAATTGAAAAAAACTCAAAAAGATGCTAAAATTTAGTAATGAATTTAAATTCTTCGTTAGGGTTTAGTAAAGGGCGTTGGTGAAAAAAACGCTCGAGAAACTAGAAAGTGTTAATTTGCAAACCGTTGGTGATATTTTGGAGTTTTTTCCACGAAAATATGAGGATTTCGCAAGCTTAACCAGTCTGAGCGAAATTAAGCCGGGGAAGGTTCTTTTTAAAGCTTATGCCGAAAAAGTTTCGATGCGTCGAGTTCGGCGTGGAATGACAATAACCGAGGCAATTTTAACTGACGGTAAAGATAAAATTAAAGCAATTTGGTTTAATCAGCCATATCGCGTAAAACAGCTTCAAGATGAAGAAGAATTTTTTTCTTTTCAGGAAAGTATGAATTTAACTATAATCGTTATCAAATTACGAATCCAAGTTTAATGAAGCGCGAAGAATTGCCAAAAAATCAAAATTTTTCAGGTAAAGATGGAGAAATTATACCGATTTACCCGCAAAAAAAAGGTTTAAAAACTGAAATAATTCGAAAGATTTTGACAGAATTAAAGCCGATAATGAAGATTTTGCCTGAAACTTTGCCGGAAATTATTGTTCGAAAAGAAAAACTGATTTCACGTGCACAAGCAATTGAATGGGTGCATTTTCCTGGTTCGGCAGAAGAATTTAATTTGGCACTTGAACGGCTTGCTTTTTGATGAAATTTTTGAGCTAATTTTGGCCGCAAAAATTAAATAAAATTGAAAATGAGCAACTTCGTGGATACAATATCGAGCCAAAAATTCAAGATATAAAGCAATTTGTTGAAAAGCTACCTTTTGATTTGACGCAATCGCAAAGGCTTTCTTCTTGGGAGATTATGCAAAATATGAGTCAGGATTTTCCGATGAATCGGCTTTTGCAGGGAGATGTTGGCTCCGGAAAGACGACCGTGGCGGCAATTGCGTCATTAAATGCGGTAAAAAAAATGGTTATCAAGTGGCGGTTTTTGCGCCAACTGAAATTCTTGCACAACAATTAGCTGAAAATTTTTCAAAAACTTTGACTTGGTGCAATATTTCGATCGGCTTTCTTTCAGGAAAGGTAAAAGGGAAGGTTCGTAAAACACTTTTTGAAAATCTAAAAAATGGCAATCTTGATATTTTAGTCGGTACAAGTGCGATTATTCAAGAAAAAGTGGAATTTTCGAATCTCGGTTTGGTGATTATTGATGAACAGCACCGTTTTTGGTGTTGCTCAAAGGCAAAAAATTCTTGAAAAATCTCACCAAAAAATGCCACATCTACTTGCAATGACTGCTACGCCAATTCCAAGGTCGTTGCAATTAACACTTTTTGGTGATTTAAGTATCTCGATATTGAAAGAAAAGCCTAAAGGGAGAAAGCCGGTTCAAACTGAAATCATTTCACCAGCTTCTCGTGCGCCGATGAATGCAAAGATTAAAGCTGAAATTTCGAATGGACGGCAAGTTTTTTTGCAATTGTTCCAGCAATTCAAGAAGGAAAAAAACGAGGAAATTAAAAGTGTTGAGGCTGGAATTTAAACGATTAAAGCATGATTTTAAGGAATTTAGAATTTTACAGCTTCATGGTAAAAATGAAGTCAGAAGAAAAAGAGCAAATAATGGTAGATTTTTTGGCAAAAAAAGCTGATATTCTGCTTTCAACTACCGTTATTGAAGTTGGAATTAACGTTCCAAATGCGAGTGTAATTGTTATTGAGAACGCGGATCGTTTTGGTTTAGCACAGCTTCATCAGCTTCGTGGGCGAGTTGGTCGTGGTGGTGGTGATGCTTTTTGTTATCTTGTAATGAGCTCAAATGCAAAACCGCCACAGAGGCTCCAAGAAATTTCGAAAACCAATGATGGATTTATTTTGGCGGAAAAGGATTTAGAGCTTCGTGGTGCTGGTGAAATTTACGGCAAGGCACAAAGTGGCGAAATTAATCTGGAATTCGCAAGTATCGAGTGACACAAAAAAATGATTTCGCGAGCACAATCTGCGGTGGATTTTTTTGTTCGAAAATCAAAAAGATTGGCAAGAATATTTGAGAGAAAAAGCCAAAAATCACTTAAAAAAATACCAAAGATTAACTTTATTAAATTAGAAGCTTGACGAAAAAAATAAATTGTGCTAAAAATTGAAAGGTAGTCGGCCAGCAGGTCGGCATTTTTCATAAGAAATTATTTCGAAAAGGATAAAATGGAAGATTTAAATATTAAACAAATGATGTTGGCGGCAAAAAAACAATTGCAGCTGAAAAAATTTACCGGAAGAAAAAGTTTTAGAAGTTATTGAAATGGCAATTGCGGCTGCTTGGCGACGCGAAAACGGAAATCGCGACCAAAATGTTCGGGCAGAACTAAACACTCAAACTGGTGATGCTGAAGTTTTTGTTCAATATGAAGTTGTTGACGGCGAAGAAGCTTATAATATTAATAACGAGATTTCTCTTGAAGATGCAAAAACTTGATGCAAATGCTGAAATTGGCGAAATTGTTGAAGAGAAATTCCCAGTTGAAACTTTTGGTCGTGTGGCCGCCCAAACTGCTAAGCAAGTTGTTTTGCAGCGACTTCGCGAAGCTGAACGTGAGATTATTCTTGAAGAATTCGAAGATAAAGTTGGTACTATCGTAAGTGGTTCGGTTTCAAAAATTGACCAACGATTTGTGAGAATCGACCTAGGAAAAGCGAATGGAGTTATGCCACTCCGCGAACAAATTAATGGTGAATATTTTAGTGTTGGCCAGCGGATTAAAGTTCTTATTAAAGAAATTGAACGAGATGGTCGTGCGCCAGAATTGATTCTTTCACGTGCTGATGCGAAATTTGTTGAAATTCTTTTCGAACAAGAAGTGCCAGAACTAGAAACTGGAATGGTTGAAATTGTGGCTATTGCTCGTGAGGCTGGTCGCCGAACTAAGATGGCGGTTCGTTCAATTATGAACGGTGTTGATCCAGTTGGAACTTTCGTTGGTAGTCGTGGTGTGCGAGTTCAATCTGTTATGAATGAAATTGGTGAACGTGAAAAAATTGATATTGTAACTTGGAGCGAAAACCCAAGCGAATTTATCCGTGAGGCGTTAAGCCCTGCAGAAGTTGTTGAAGTTCAGATTAAAGAAACTGGTGAAAACGAACGCAAACGAGCAACTGTGCTTGTGAGTGAAGACCAGCAAAGTGTTGCAATTGGTCGCGCTGGGCAGAATGTTCGCCTTGCAAGTCGACTAACGGGTTATGAGCTTGATATTGAACTTGCTAAATCTACCGAAAAAAAACCACGCGGAAATGTTGAAGATGGCTTGTTCAGTGCTTTAAATGAAGCGACTGAAAGTGAAGTTGTTGAAAACCTCGACGGAGATGAAAGCGACCGCGAGAAATTCGGCGGAGAAGAGCAATAAAATTTTAAAAGCTGGCGGAATTTGACCGCTGGCTTTTTATATGGTATAATCAAGATATTGGTTATATATAACTAAGTACTTAAAAAGGAGGACATTTTTATGTCAAATAAGATCGAAAATATGAAGGTTATAATTCCCGCGGCCGGAAATGGAACTCGTGGGTATCCAGCAACTACGGCTTTTTCGAAAGAGTTAATTCCGCTCCCGTTTGATGGTTTTTTGCAAAACATCATCTGCATTCAGATTGAAAAGTTATTGGAGATTGGTATTTTGGCGGAAAATATCGCGATAGTGATTAGCTCTGAAAAAAACGATATCAGGCAGGTTTTCGAAATTAAGCGAGAACTTGCAGATTCACTTCGAAAAAAAGGAAAAGCTAAATTTGCTGAAAAAATTGAGCGGGTCGAGCTTCTTTCTCCAAAGAGCTTCATTTTACAAAAATGCGTGGCTTATGGAAATCAAGCACCTCTTTCGACGCTAGAAGTTATTGAGTTTATCGGTAAAGATGACTTCTGGTATGTTTTGCCAGATGATATTTTCGCAATTGAAAACGGCAAGAAGAACGAATTTCTACAGATGTTTGAGACTTATCAAAAGTTTGATGGAAGTGTGATGGCAGCGAAGGAAGTTCTCAATGATGCTGAATTTGATAAATATGGCATTGTGGCAGGTTTGATTGTGTCACGCGAAAAAGGTTCTAGTGGGAATTTGGTCGTTGATGTTGAGCGGATTGATGAAAAACCAGGTGTTGAGAACGCGAAAAGTAATCTTGCAAGCGTTTGCGCGTGGATTTTCAAAAATAATTATCTCGAGTCATTAGCGTGGAATTTAGCTGAATGGCAGAAAAATCCCAATGGCGAACTGATGCTCCAATTAGCAATTCAGCACTCTATTGATAATGGTAAAAAATTTTACGCTGTCCAAATCAGAGATGGCTGGTATTGTGATAGCGGTAATAATTTTGATTATTCATTATCTGTACCGGCGATGATGTTGGCGCAAGATGAATCTGGTGAATATCTTGAAGAACTTCGTCGGATTGTGAAGTTTTTGAAAAAAATAGTCTCCAAAAAAAGCACTCGCGTGAGTGCTTTTAAATTTGTTTAAATTCCCTCGTGCTGAAGTAGCCAGCTTTTGCGATTTTGCCCTCCGTTATAACCACCAAAATCCATATCTTTCGTAAGAACTCGATGGCACGGAATAATTATGGAAAGCTTATTCGCGTTTAAAGCGTTGCCAACCGCACGAACGGCGTTAGGATTTTCAATTTTTTCGGCAATTTCAGAATATGTTGAGGTTGAGCCGGAGCGAATATTCTGAAGCTCCTCCCAAACCTGTTTTTTTGAAAAATCTGTTCCAATCATTTCGATTGGTGTTTTAAAAGCCTGCAAAAGGGTGTTTAAAATAATCTTCAAGTTCAATGCGTATCTGTTTAATTGGTAGATTTTCGCCTTCTTCAATTTTTTCAACTTCAAAAAACTCTTTAATTTGAACTAAATCCTTTTCGAAATTTTCATTATCTTGAAATTCCAAAAACACCAAAGCATCGTCGTGAGCGATTGCCGTCATTTCGCCAAGTGGCGTTTGAATTTTAGAAAGTTTTTAGTTCACGCATTTTAATAGAATAATTATATAAAAAAATCTAAAAAGTCAAACGAAAATAAGAAATTATTAGCACTCATATTGCTTGAGTGCTAAAAGTGTGATAAAAATAGAGTTATGATACCTGAAGATTTTCAAGAAATTATTTCGCGAATGAGCGAAAAATTCGCACAAAAAGTTTGGAGCGAGCAGAATTTTTTTCTCGTAAATTTAAAACTGGTTACATTGAATTGAACATATTTTTGTTAGGAATTTTAGCAAATCGCGAATCTTCGGCGGCAACTTTAGCATATGAATACGGCTTAAAGTTTGAAGATTTATATGATTTTTTTGTTGAAAAATCCGCCAATTTCGAAAAAGTCTGCCAGATTTTGCAGATCCAAATGTGCGAGCTTTAACCGACCGCGCGGTTTTTGCATTAAAAAAATGGCGAGTTTAATTTCTGGTGACGATAATGAAATTGGCACAAAAAAATCTGCTTTTCTCAATTTTAAAGCAAAAAAAGATTTAAAAATTACAGGTTGTGCTTCGGCAAACCGGGGCTGATATTGAGGGGCTAGTGAATGCTTTTGATATTTTGTTTTCGAACGAAAATTCAGCTGAGGGGATCGATGAAATTGAGCAAAAAAGCTTTCGAAAGAATTCAGAGAAACAACAATCGAGCCGTGAAATTGCAATTTTGAAGAAATTTGGCGAAGATTTGACAGAAAAAGCTAAAAATGGCGAACTTGATCCAGTAATTGGGCGTGAAACTGAAGTCCAGAGATTAATCACGGTTTTGCTTCGTCGCACGAAATCAAATCCAGTTTTGATTGGTGAAGCTGGAGTTGGAAAAACTGCTGTAGTTGAGCTTCTTGCTCAAAAAATTTCGAAAGAACAAGTTCCAATACAACTAATTGGAAAGCGAATTTTTGAAATTGACTTAGCTGGAATGTTGGCTGGTACGAAATTTCGTGGTCAATTTGAAGAGCGGCTAAAAAAATGTAATTAAAGCGCTTGAAAAAAACATCAAGAAATCATTGCATTTATTGATGAAATTCATCTTTTAGCAGGAACTGGCTCGGCGGAAGGCGCAATGGATGCGGCAAATATTTTTAAAGCCAGTGCTCGCTCGTGGAAAAAAATTAAACTAATTGGTGCTACAACTTTTGATGAATTTAAAAAAATCAATTGAGAAAGATTCTGCATTGAATCGGCGTTTTTCAATCTGTTCAAGTTGAAGAACCAAGCTTGAATGAAACGATTGAGATTTTAAAAGGTTTGCGAGAAAAATATGAAAAATATCATAATATTGAAGTTTCTGATGAAGTTTTAGGTGAAATCGTGGATATGAGTGCGAGGTATATTTTTGACCGTCAAATGCCAGATAAAGCTATTGATATTTTTAGATGAGGCTGGCGCGTTAGCTGCAAGCAAGAAGGTGTCGAAACCTAATAAAATTTTAGAATTCTCGCGTGAGATTGAAAAATTAAATGAAAAGCAAATTCGAGCGGCAGAAAATGAAGATTTTGAAGGCGCGGCTCTCTATAAAACGCGAATTTCACAACTTAGAAAAAAACTCAGCGAAGAAGAGCAAAAAGCAAAAAGTTCGAAAAAAATTATTTTAACGAGCGATTATGTGGCGCGAGCGATTTCTTTAAAAAAACAAATATTCCGGTTCAAAAAAATTTCAAAAAAATCAGGCAAAAAATTCTACAAAAATCTTGAAAAAAACATCTTTCGAAAAAAAGGTGATTGGCCAAAGTGAGGCGATTGAGAAAAATTTCGAAAGCGATCCGCCGTAATAAATCTGGGATTTCAGATGAAAATCGTCCAATTGGCTCGTTTATTTTTTTCTTGGCCCGACTGGAGTTGGGAAAAACTGAACTTTCACGCCAGCTTGCAAGCGAGGGCTTTTTGGCGGTTCGAAATCTTTAATTAAAATTGATATGAGCGAATTTGGCGAAAAAACATAAGACTTCGCAACTTTTGGGTGCGCCAGCTGGTTATGTTGGCTATGGTGAAGGCGGAACTTTAACAGAAAAAAATTCGCCGTCAGCCATATTCCGTGGTACTTTTTGATGAAATTGAAAAAGCCCACCCAGATACTTTTAATCTACTTTTGCAACTCTTAGAAGATGGTGAATTAACAGATTCGCAAGGAAGAAAAGTTTCGTTCAAAAATACTGTTGTAATTTTAACAAGTAATCTTGGCGCAAGCGAAATGATGAATGAAAAATCACTCGGATTTGAGGTGGAAAGTTCTTCAAAAAAGAATCACTCAAAAAATAAAAAATTTGCTCGAAAGGCTCTTGAAAAAGTTCTAAAACCTGAGCTTTTTAAAACCGATTTGACGGAATTATTACATTTCAATCACTTTCAAAAAAACTGAAATTGGCAAGATTTTTGATATTCTTTTAGCTGATTTGAATAATCGATTGCTTCGAAAAGGTTTGAATTTGAAAGTTCGAAAATCAGCGAAAGATTTTATTATTGAAAAAGGGCTATGATGCTAAAAATGGGGCAAGGCCGCTTAGGCGCGCAATTGAGGATTTGCTTGAGCACAAGCTAGCCGAGAAAAATTTTTGGTAAAAAATCCATCAAAAGGAACGCAATTTGTGGCGAGTGCGAAAAATGGTGAAATTATAATTGAAGTTTCGAAAGATTAAGGATGGGAAATGCGAAAAACAGAGAATTATTTAGTTCCAACGGTTGTTGAAGAGACTAATAGAGGTGAGCGAGCGTTTGATATTTATTCGCGGCTTTTAAAAGAACGAGTTATTTTTTTGGGTGAAGATGTAAATTCACACACGGCAAATGTTGTGGTGGCACAACTTCTTCATTTGGCTTTCGAAAATCCAGATGAAGATATTAAACTTTACATTAATAGCCCTGGCGGAAGTGTTTATGATGGTTTGGCGATTTATGACACGATTAAATTTATCAAACCAGATGTACAAACAATTGGGATCGGTTTGCAGGCTTCGATGGGGGCGTTTTTACTGGCAGCTGGAACAAAAGGTAAGCGTGCGATTTTGCCGAATTCTCGAGTAATGATTCATCAGCCATCAAGCGGTACGCGCGGAAAAAGTTACAGACCAAGAAATTGACCTAAAAAGAAAGTTTATTGCTTAAAGAAAAAACTTGCACAAATTTTGGCTGAAAATAGTGGTCAGGATTTGGAAAAGCTCAAAAACGATATGGAGCGAGATTATTGGATGAGCGCTAAAGAAGCTGTTGAATATGGTTTGGCTGATAAAATAATAGAGTAAGAAAAATAGCCTTGCGAACAAGACTATTAGTAATTATATCCGTCTATTGGAATTACCTTTTCTCCGATGGCGGATGTTTTTTTAATGATTTTTAGGCGTTTAAATTCGGTTTTTGAAACTGGAACTGGCCAAATTTCTTCCGAATTTTTTTCTCGCCTTCCGGAACCCTTAAAGCCAAAAACATAATAATTATCGTTGGGCAACAATAAATTATCGCCAGAAGTGAAATTTGTTTTAGCGCGAGTAAAACCAATCGTATCGACAAAGAGGAATTGAGAATTTTTGCCATGAGCTTGCCAAGATGAAACTTTAATTTCCCTTCCATCTTCATCTGTGATTTTTATTACAGGATTGATCCGAAGCTTTGATGAGATTGAGAAAAAAGCTTTCTTAACTTGATTGCCATTTTTATCGACAAAAGTTAATCCTTTTTACCTCAATCGGCTCTGCGAAATAATTATCTCGAGCAGTTTGAAAAATTGTTCCATTTTTCTTTCGAAAAAAATCCTTACCTTTTTCAAAAAAACTTTTTGAACGTGTCAGTAGTTTTTGAAATCTTTGCAGCTTCTGGTAGAAAATCTTGCGCAAAAAGCTCTACTTGTAGAGTGTATTGAAAACGAAAATAGTGCTACGAAGAGCACTAATAAGAAATATTTTTTCTTCATTTGAAGTTCCTTCTAACGCACTCAAAAAACATTAAAATAGTTTAAAGGTGCGTAAATAATTTAATAGGCTATATAATAGCATAAAAACAATAAAAAATCAAGGTGTTGACCTTTTTACTGAAAAGGCGTAAAATATATAAGCCTTGGGCGAAAAGTACTTTTTTGGAGGTATTAAGTTATGAGTGCAAAAGAAACAATCAAAAAAGTTTTTCATATTCAGCATGATGAACGGTATTATCCTCAAGTCATTAGTGAGAAGGATAATAGGGCTATTCTAGCTGCTAGGGAGGCCGATTTGAGTATAAAATCATATGTATCGATAATGCACTACTAATTTCAACCGTCTTTTAGGGCGGTTTTTTTATTGATTTTTTTTGAAAAATGTGTTAGAATGGGCTACAAGAAGTAGTGTGTCTGTGGAGAACTTTACTTCGAAATTGATGGCAAAATTTCGAAAGTCGCAGGCGGAGAATCTTCGGGCCGATTCTAATAACACTTTAAATGCGAGGAGAAAAATGGCAAAAAAAGCACTTTAATGCTGCAGGACGAGCGTTCTTTTCGAAAGAAGACGCTATTCTTGAAACCCCAGATTTAATCGCTCACCAAAAAGAATCTTGGAAAGATTTTGATTGATAACGGTTTGAGTGAAATTTTCGAAGAGATTAATCCAATTGACGACTATACTGGTCAAAAATTAGCTCTTCGATTTAAGAGCTATGAATTTCAAGCTCCAAAAAAACAACAAAAAGAATTTGCGAAAGAAAATAATTTAACTTTTGAAGCTCCACTACATGTTCAAGTTGAGCTTACAAATAAAGTTACTGGCGAAGTTAAAGAACAAGAAATTTACCTTGGTGACTACCCTTGGATGACAAAACCAAGGAACTTTCATTATTAATGGAACTGAACGTGTTATTGTTTCGCAGTTGATTCGTTCTGAAGGTGTTTATTTTAATGCTGAAACCGGAAGTGATGGAAAAAAATATTATGGCGCAAAATTGATTCCAGTTCGTGGTGCTTGGTTAGAGTTTGAAACCGATCCTAAAACTGGTGTGATTTACGTGAAAATTGACCGCCGTCGAAAACTTCCAGTAACAACTTTCTTGCGTGCTCTTGGTCGAATGACTAACACTGAAATGCGAGATATTTTTGCTGATATTGATAACGGAGATGTTAAGTTTATTCAATCAACTCTCGAAAAAGATCAATCGGCTGGCCCAAATGAAGCTTTGATTGAGGTTTATCGCCGTCTTCGCCCAGGAGATTTGGCGACTATTGAAAATGCCCGAAATATGATTGAACGAATGTTCTTCGACTTTAAGAGGTTTGACTATGGTCGTGTTGGTCGATATAAAATTAACAAACGCTTGAAACTTGAAACACCAAACACAACTGAAAATCGTTCTTTCCAAATGGAAGATCTTTTCGAAATTATTAAAGAAGTTATTCGTTTGAATAATTCGCAGGGTGAAGTTGATGATATCGATAGCCTTGATAATCGACGAGTTAAATTGGTTGGTGAGCTTGTTGCGCGACAATTCCGTGTTGGCATGCTCCGAATGCAACGAAATGCGATGGACCGAATGTCGATGACTGATATCGAAACTGTAACTCCTGGCCAATTAGTGAATGCTCGCCCAGTTGTTGCTGCAGTGCGTGAATTTTTTGCTGGATCACAGCTTGCTCAGGTTATGGATGAAACTAACCCGCTCTCAGAACTTTCTCACAAGCGCCGTTTGAGTTCAATGGGTCCTGGGGGTGTGACTCGTGACCGTGCTGGCCTTGAAGTTCGTGACAGCCACCCAACTCATTATGGCCGAATTTGTCTCGTTGAAACTCCAGAAGGTGGAAACGTTGGGCTTGTAACAAACCCTCGCAACTTTTGCCCAAATTAACGAATATGGCTTTATTGAAGCTCCATATCTTCGGGTTAAAGACGGAAAAGTTACCGATGAAGTTGTTTATCTTGATGCTGACCATGAGATGCGCGAAATCATTGCTGATGCTGGTTCAAAATTAAACGAAGATGGAAGCTTTGCTGAATCTCAAGTTTCTGCTCGAAAGAACTTAATTCCTTCGCAGGTGAGTTCAAGTGAAGTAACATTTATGGACGCCGTTCATAGGCAGGTTCTTGGTGCGGCAGCGTCGCTTATTCCTTTTGCCGAACGCGATCGAATCGACCGTGCTTTAACTGGTTCAGCCATGCAGAAGCAAGCTGTTCCACTTCTTTGGAATGAAGCTCCAACTGTTGGAACTGGTGTTGAAGCTGATATTGCGCGAAACTTAAGCCAAATTATTGTTGCCGAAGATGATGGTGAAGTTATTCGTGCTGATTCTGTTGCTGTTGAGGTTAAATATGTATCTGGTACAGCAAAATACGAACTAAAACATTTCGAAAAAACTGCTGACGACCGATGCTATAATCAAAAAGTTGTGGTTTCTCGTGGCCAAAAAGTTAAAAAAGGTGATATTTTGGCGGAAGGTGCAAGTATTAAGGATGGAGAAATTGCTCTTGGCCGTGACCTCCGTGTGGCATTTATGTCTTGGGGCGGATTCAACATGGACGACGCTGTGATTATTTCTGACCGTCTTGTTAAAACCGATATGTTAACGAATATCAATATTAAAGATTATATGGTTGAAGTTCGTGAAACTAAGCTTTGGGCCAGAAGTTGATTACTCGTGATATTCCAAATGCTAGCGAATATAGTTTGCGACATTTGGATGAAGATGGAATTGTCCAAATTGGTTCAGAGTAGAAAACCTGGTGATGTGCTTGTTGGAAAAAAATTACTCCAAAAAGGTGAACAAGAACTTTCGAGTGAAGAACGACTTTTTGCGTGCGATCTTTGGTGAAAAAAAGCGAAAGATGTTCGTGATACTTCTCAAAGAATGAAAAATACTGGTTCTGGAAAAGTTATTGGCGTGAAAATCTTTTCGAAAGAAAATGGTCATGAAATGCGTGCTGGTGTTCTTAAACAGATTCAGATTTTTGTGGCTGAAGCTCGCAAAATTATGGTTGGAGACAAAATGGCTGGACGACACGGAAATAAAGGTGTTGTCGCAAAAATTTTGCCAGAAGCTGATATGCCATTTATGGAAGATGGAACTCCGATTGATGTAATTCTTTCGCCGCTTGGTGTGCCTTCACGTATGAACCTTGGTCAGCTTTTCGAAGTCCACCTTGGAATGGCTGCAAAAACTCAAGGCTACCGAGTTGCAACTCCTTCATATGACGGTGTTGATGCTAAAACTTTGAGTGATGAACTTGAAGCCGCAGGCGTTCCTCGAGATGGAAAAGTTCAATTATTTGATGGTCAAACTGGTGAACCATTCGAGCAACGAACAACTGTTGGATTTATGCATATGATTAAGCTTCACCACTTGGTTGCCGATAAAATCCACGCTCGTTCAACTGGCCCTTACACAATGGTTACTCAACAGCCTTTGGGCGGTAAAGCTCAAAATGGTGGTCAGCGATTTGGAGAAATGGAAGTTTGGGCTTTGGAAGCCTACGGTGCTGCTAACATGCTTCAAGAAATGCTTACAATTAAGTCTGACGACGTTGTTGGCCGCTCGAAAGCTTATGAAAGTATCATTAAAAAAATAATGAAATTAGTTGGTCCAAAATTACCAGAATCATTCAATGTGCTTGTGAAAGAATTGCAAGGTCTTGGATTGCGCGTTGATTTGCTTGATCAACATGCTTCAAGCATTGACGCTGATGAACTTCTTGCGGAACGAAATAAAGATGCGGAGAGTTCAACAATCGAAGAAGATGAAAATTTCGAAACTGTTCGAGATGAATCTGACGGTGAATTTGAAGACAATATGAACATTCAAGATATTGATGAAATTGAAGAAATTAAGGAGGAAGCGTAAATGGCGAAAGTGGTGAATTCAAACCAGATTGCTGATTTCGATGCAGTTCGCCTCGCGGTTGCTAGCCCAGAAGATATTTTGAGCTGGTCTTACGGCGAAGTAACTAAGCCAGAAACTATCAACTATCGAACTCAAAAACCTGAGCGTGATGGTTTGTTTTGTGAAAAAATCTTTGGACCAACTAAAGATATTAACCCTTATGATAATAAACTAAAGGGTGTTCGTTCTCGTGAAGCTGCCGTTGATAAAAAAATGGTGAGTTAGTAACAAAATCAATCGTTCGCCGTGAACGAATGGGCCATATTTCTTTGGCAGCTCCAATCGCGCATATTTGGTTTATGCGTGGAGCTCCAAGTGCAATGAGTCTTCTTCTTGGAATGACGGTTAAAAAAATATCGAACGTGTTGTTTATTTTTGCAAGTTATGTAATTCTTAATGTTGATGAAGAAAAAAACGTGATCAAATGATTGCCGACCTTGAAGCTGAAGACAAAGCTGCTCGAATGGCGATTAAAAATTCGTTATGAAAAAGGTTGCTGAAGAAGCTGGCGCTGACATTAAAAGCATTGGCTGAAGCACAAACTAAAGAAATTGAAGAGCTTAACGCAAATTATGTTTCGAAAAAAAGAATCAACTTGACAGTTTTGTAAAAGGTTCGCTAATGAGCGAAACTGATTTTTCGAAAATCTTCCTGAAGAGTATGAAGATATCATTGAAGTTGGCATGGGCGGTGGAGCAATTAAAACTTTGCTTGACGAAATTGATATTGATGAGCTTATCGAAAGTTTGAAAGAAGAATCTGAAAAAGCAAGAGGTCAGCGAGAGAAGAAAATTCTTAAACGACTAAAAAAACAATCGAAGGAATGAAAGCTGCCGGAATTAAGCCGGGGAGCTTTATGCTTAACAGCTCTTCCTGTAATTCCTCCAGATTTGCGACCTATGGTGCAATTGACTGGTGGTCGATTTGCAACGTCAGATCTAAATGATTTGTATCGTCGAGTAATTAACCGAAATAATCGCTTAAAGAAATTGATCGAACTTAATGCCCCAATGGTAATTAAGCGTAATGAAATGCGAATGCTTCAGGAAGCAGTTGATTCGCTAATTGACAATAACGCATCACGAAGCGGTCGCTCAGTTAATACGGCTGGTGGTCGCCGAAAGCTTAAGTCTTTGAGTGATATGCTAAAAGGTAAACAGGGTCGATTCCGTCAAAACTTGCTTGGAAAACGTGTTGACTACTCTGGCCGTTCAGTGATTGTGGTTGGTCCAACTTTGAAAGCTCACCAATGTGGTTTGCCAACACAAATGGCGCTTGAACTCTTTAAACCATTCGTAATTTCTTGGTTGATTGAAAAAGAATATGCACACAATATTCGTTCGGCAACTCGTTTGATTGATGCTCGTGAGGCGGAAGTGTGGGATGCTTTGGATGCCGTAGTTGAAGGAAAATATATTCTTTTGAACCGTGCTCCATCTTTGCACCGACTTTCGATTCAGGCCTTCCAGCCAAAACTTGTTGAAGGTAAAGCTATTCAGCTTCACCCACTTGTAGCGAACGGATTTAATGCCGACTACGACGGTGACCAGATGGCGGTTCACTTACCACTTTCTGATGCTGCTCAGGCGGAAGCTCGTGATTTAATGAGTATTTCTCACAACTTGCTAAAGCCAGCAGATGGTCAACCAGTGCTCTCTGTTGATCAGGATGTTGTTTACGGAAATTACTACATCACTTATGACAAGCATTCTGAAATGAACAAAAAACCGCGTCCTTTCGCTAATGTTTTTGAAGCTGAAATGGCTTATGATAAAGGAGAAATTGCACTCCAAACACCAATTCGTGTGTTCGTAAAAGGTGAAATTCGAAATACAACTCTTGGCCGTGTGCTATTTAATGAATTATTACCAGAAGATTATCCTTTCGATAACAACCCGCAAACTAAGAAACAAATTAACAAAATTTTGGCCGATATGTTTGCGCATTATGGTGCTGAAATGACTGTGAAAATTGCTGACAAAATTAAAGGTTTGTCATTCCGATTTGTTACGAAATCTGGTTTGTCTATCGGCAAGGAAGATTACACTGTTTACGAAAGCGAAAAAATTCCTCAAATTATTGCTAGTGGTGACGCTAAAACAACTTTGATTCAGGAACAATATGACCAAGGTCTTTTGACTGATCAAGAGCGTTATAACTTAATTATTGATAACTGGCACAAGGTTATTGATGAAGTTTCTGATGAGATTTCTGAGCGTGTAGCTCATGAAGGTGCAGATTCACCTGTTGGATTGATGGCTGTTTCTGGTTCACGTGGTAATGCGACAAATATTCGCCTTGCTTCAGGTTTGACTGGAATTATGGTGGATGCAACCAACCGTGAAATTGAGCTTCCAATTCGTTCAAATTACACTCACGGAATGAGCTCGCTTGAAGCTTTCGTGGCAACTCGTGGTGCGCGTCAAGGTTTGATTTCGACTGCGCTTAAAACTGCTGACTCTGGTTATCTAACTCGCCGTCTTGTTGATGTGGCTCAAGATGTATTTTCTGTTGAAGATAGATCTGATGAAGTTGATCCAGGATTTGCGATTTATCGCTCAGAAAGTGAAGATACAATGATCTCATTCGGTGATAGACTTTATGGTCGATTTACGGCTGAAGCTGTTCCTGGATATATTGATGCCGATCAGCTAATTACTCGAGAGATTGCCAATGCAATTGAAAAAGATGAAAACATTACAGAAGTTAAAATTCAAAGTGTTCTTTCAACTCCAGACCTTGCAGGAATTCCTCAAAAGTCTTACGGAATTGATATGGCGACCGGGCTTCTTGTTGATCCAGCTGAACCAGTTGGTGTGATTGCTGCTCAATCTGTTGGTGAGCCTGGAACGCAGCTAACTTTGAATACATTCCACAGTTCGGGTGTTGCAGGTTCTGGTGCAATTTCACAAGGTTTGCCACGTGTTGAAGAACTTCTTGAAGCTCGTTCACCAAAGGGACAAGCTTATATGACTGAAGTTTCTGGCGTGGTTGATATCTGGGAAGACGGCAATATGAATATTGTTCAAATTACACCACGACAAACTGAAGATGGTGAAAATGTAAACCCAGTTCGCTACGAAATTCCAAATGTTGCGGCTCTAGCTGTTTCGAAAAACGATATTGTGCAGGCTGGCGACCGGTTAACTGTTGGTTCTCTCAATCTTCGTGATTTAATGGAATTTAAGGGTGTTGAAGAAACTCAACGCTACATTATGAACGAAATCTTGCGAATTTATGCCGCTCAAGGTCAAGATATTGCTTCGAAGCACCTTGAAATCATTGTTCGTCAAATGTTCAGCCGAGTTCAAATTGAAGATGCTGGAGACTCATCGTTTATAATTGGTGATGTAGTTTCAAAAGCTGCCGTTGTTGAAGAAAATAAACTTCTTGAAGCAGAAGGCAAAAAACCTGCTGAATTCAAACAACAACTTCTTGGAATTACAAAAGTTTCAATTTTTAGTGACAGTTTCTTGTCTGCTGCATCATTCCAAAATACAACAAGTGTTTTGATTAACGCAGCAACTTCTGGCCGAATTGATAAACTTCGCGGACTAAAAGAAAATGTGATTATCGGACGCAAAATTCCTGTTGGAACTGGTGCTCGGGTCAATGCAAAATCTGAACCTGTTGAAGATAAAGAAGAATTTGAAAACGAAACTAACGATTCTATAGTAGAAGAATAAAAAACTTAAAACACTGGCTTTGTTGTCGGTGTTTTAATTTGCGTTAAAGAACGAAAAATGATACAATATTAGCATAAACAAAAATAGGAGAATATATGAGTTCTAATGAAGCTAAAAAAAAGTTGGCGTAAAAAGCTTTTTCGAAATCGTGGAATTATTTTTTTGCAATTTTAGCGATTATTTTAATTGTTGCTGGCTCAATTTGGATTGCAAAACCTTTTAATGATTTCCTAAAAAGACAAACTTGGAAGCAAAACCGAAGGTGATATATCTGGTTTCAATAAAGAATTGGTTAGTCAAAACTCAAGCGAATATAAATATATAGCAGTTGTAGATTTTTTTCGTTGAAAGAGAACGAAACAATTGAATTTCACTCAGAGCTAAAGAATGAAAAAAACCGGTTATTGGTGAAAAAGGTAAAAAGTTTTTTTATGATGAAAAAGACCCAAATTCCGCCGTTGAGGGTGATTTTGAAATTACTAAAATAGTTGCTCGAGCGGATTGCTAATTGTTGGAATTGTTAGTGCGGTTTTGGCAATGATTTCTTTCGAAAGAATGAAAAAAAGCTAAAAAGATGCAAAATCGAGCAAGTACTTCAGCCTTTGTGCAGAATTTTTATTCCGCAAAAATAATCAGGAAAAATAAGTAATGCGAACGATTTTTACGGATGGAAGTGCTTCACCGAATCCTGGTTCTGGTGGTTTTGCCGTGATTGAAAAACGGTAAACCAATTGCTTTGGGTGCTGAAAATCCAAGCACAAATATTCGGATGGAAGGGTTGGCTTTAAAAAAAGCTTTCGAAATTTTAGATGGTGAAGAAGCTGAAATTTTAACAGATAGCGAGTTTTGGGTTAATGTTTTAATGAAATGGGCGCCAGCTTGGGAGAGAAATGGCTGGAAGAAAAAAAATGGTGAAATTAAGAATCTTGATATTGTGAAGCCGCTTTTTGAGCTTTATAAAAAATCGAATGTAGAGCTAAAATGGCTAAAAGGGCATGCTGGTCATGAATTTAATGAAATGGCTGATGAATGGGCGAATCGGGCAAGAAATGGGGAGAAGCTTTAATCCCATTATTGACTTTCTTCGAAAGCTATGATAAAATAGAAATTTCGCTCAAAAGTGGAAAATAAAAATTTGGAGGATTTCATTTTTATGAAAAAAGCCTTTGTAAACGCAAAAGAGCCGTTGTTTGTATCTTTGTACTTTTATCACAGCTTACAGTGTATCGTTATATTTAACAATTTTGACACACTGGAATTTTTGGCGTTTTCTTTTTTTGGCATTATTATGATAACATTAGTAATTACTACTAAAAAGAATTGATGAAAAAGATGCCTGAACGCGTTCGAAGATAATTTTTTTAAGCCAGGGGAGCTGGCTTTTTTTCTTTTGGGTGTTTATACTTTACAGTTTTTTTTAAAAAAATATGATAAAATTAATAGCGAAGCGCTGTTTTTTTGTGCTGGTTTCGAAAAACAACAAAAACTAGCGTGAAACAGCAATAAAATAATAAATTTAAGAGTAATCAAATGAATAAAAAAATACTCCATTGGAAAAATTTCCGAAATGTTGGTATTATTGCGCACATTGACGCCGGTAAAACTACAACAACAGAAGGTATTCTTTACCGAACTGGTTTGACGCACAAAATTGGTGTTGTTCGTGGTGAAGGTGATGGTGCAACAACTGACTGGATGGCTCAAGAGAAAGAGCGAGGTATTACAATTACTTCTGCTGCTGTTACTTGTTTCTGGAAAGACCATAAAATTAACATTATCGACACCCCAGGGCACATCGACTTTACTGCTGAAGTGGAGCGTTCACTTCGCGTTCTTGACGGTGCTGTGACTGTTTTTGACGGTAAAATGGGTGTGGAAGCTCAGTCTGAAACTGTTTGGCGACAAGCCGACAAATACGGTGTTCCACGCGTTTGTTTTTATTAACAAGATTAACCAAACTGGTGGCGATTTCTACAAGTCAATTAAATCGATTCACGATCGTCTAAGTAAGCAAGCTTTCCCGATTCACTTGCCAATTGGTTTCGAACAAGAAATTAATGGTGTTGTTGACTTGATTGATATGAAAGCTTACACTTATGATAATTATGCAGATCATGAGCTAAAAGTTGGTGAAATTCCAGCAGATATGCTTGAAAAAGCTAAGAATGCGCGTTCACTACTTGTTGAAAATGCGGTTGAAGCTGATGATGAACTAATGATGCGATTTTTCGAAGAAGGTGAAGAATCAATCACTATCCCTGAACTTAAAGCTGCTCTTCGAAAACGAGTTCTTGCTGGTGACTTCTTCTTGGTAACCGGTGGTGATGGCCGTGGTGTGATCGTGGAAAAGGTTCTTGATCTTATTAATGATTACCTTCCAAGTCCACTTGATGTTTCTTCGATTAAAGGGACAGATGCAAAAACTGGTGAAGCTATTGAACGTAAACCATCTGTAGACGAACCAACTTCTGCACTTGCATTTAAGATTGCGACTGACCCATTTGTTGGAAAACTCGTATTCGTGCGTGTATATAGTGGTAAAATTACTGCTGGATCATATGTTCTTAACACAATGACTGGTAAAAAAGAACGAATCGGACGAATCGTTCGAATGCATGCTGATAAGCGCGAAGAAATTTCAGAAGTTGCCGCCGGTGACATTGCTGCAGTTGTTGGTTTGAAGGATGTTACAACTGGTGCAACTCTTTGTGATTTGAGCCATGGTGTAATTCTTGAAGGTATTGAGTTCGCTGAACCTCCAGTTTCTATCGCAGTTGAGCCAAAAACTAAAGCCGATCAAGAAAAAATGGGTATTGCTCTTCAACGGCTTGCTGAAGAAGACCCAACTTTCCGAGTTCATACGGATGAAGAAACTGGTCAAACAATTATGTCAGGAATGGGTGAACTTCACCTTGATATCTTGATCGACCGAATGAAACGTGAATTTAACGTTGAAGCTAATGTTGGTGAGCCACAAGTTGCCTTCCGTGAAACTATTCGTGGAACTGCTGAAGCTCAAGGTAAGCATGCAAAACAATCTGGTGGTCGTGGTCAATATGGTGATGTTTGGATTCGTTTTGAGCCAAATGAACCAGGAAAAGGCTTCGAATTCTTTGATGAAATTAAAGGTGGTGTTGTGCCACAAGAATACCGCAAACCAGTTGAACAAGGTGTGCTTGAAACGCTTGAAGGTGGTGTGATTGCTGGTTACCCAGTAGTTGATGTTAAGGCTACACTTTATGACGGTTCTTACCATGATGTCGACTCAAGCGAATTAGCCTTTAAATTGGCTGGTGCTTTAGCAACTCGTGCTGGTATTAAAGAAGCTAAACCAGTTCTTCTTGAACCTGTGATGAAAGTTGAAATTACAACTCCTGAAGAATTCATGGGTGATGTAATTGGAGACTTGAACTCACGACGCGGTCGAATCGACGCTATGGAAGATCTAATGGGTGGAACAAAACTTGTTAAAGGTTTTGTGCCTCTTGCAAATATGTTCGGCTACACTTCAGACCTACGCTCAATGAGTAAAGGTCGTGCAGCTTCAACAATGGAGCTTGCGCAATACGAAGAAGTTCCACCTAACGTTGCACAAGAAATTATCGAAAAGCGAAACGCTAAGTAATAATTTCAAAAACTTGAAAACTACCTCTTTCGGGAGGTGGTTTTTTAAAAATAAAAAATAAAGCTAGTATATAAAATAGCTTTTATTTAAGTGATAGTATAGTGAATTCTAGTGATTCTAATACTATTTAAAATACACTAAAAGTATATTTTTTTATTTTTTTCTTTTTTTAATCTTTCGGCAGCGATATTGAAATATTCTTTATTTAGTTCAATTCCTATAAACTTTCTTCCATTTTTTTATAGAAGCTACACCAGTGGAACCACTTCCCATGAAGGGGTCAAGGATAGTATCATTACTATTAGTGTGAACCTTAATTAATTCTTCCATCAGTTTTTAGGCTTTTTGAGTTGGATGATTAGTTCTTTTCTTTTCCTGAAACCGTAGATGTTTCGTAACAGGGTCGTAGATAAGGGATGTTGGCAGGTTTATTAAATACCCATTTTGCTTTTTTTGTTGACGGCCCATATTGCAAATTCGGTATCTTGGACGTATCTTCTGTCTGTATTTCTAGGCATTGGATTAGATTTTTTTCCAAATAATTATATCTTTAACAATTAAGCCTGAATTTTTCAAAGCTTATCAATTATATGGCTCATGAATCTATAGGAACAAAAATATGATCATTGATCCATTTTTTTCTAATAGCTGAGAGTAGTCGGATATCCAATTATATAAATCGAAATTTTTATCCCAATTTCCGAAATTGATACCTTTTCTTGGATTTCTCATTGTAGAAAAACTATTATCTTGAGAAATATTGTATGGCGGATCGGTAATGATATGATTGACTTTTGTATTATTTTGTAACAACTCCTTGAAAATTGCATAAGAATCACCCGAATAGATTTCATAATTACTATCCTTAAACCTATCTGTTTGATAGGCGGAAACTATTGATTTACCGATCGCCTCGCCGAGTAGAGGGGGAACGGCGTTTCCGATTTGCTTACAAATTGAACTTTTAGGTCCGTAAAAAATAAAATTATCATCAAAGCTTTGGATCCTTGCAGCTTCTCTAGGTGTAATAGATCTATTTAAAAATGGATGCGAATTTCTGCCATTAGATGGTGTATCAAACCTGGTATCAATAGTTGGACTGTAAGTATCCCATTGAAGCCTAGACCAAGTTGTTGTAAATTTTTGTTTTCCGTGCAACTTTTTAGGTAGCGATGATTTATCTCCTTCCGGGGGAATCATCTCTAGTTTTTCTAGTGTAGTTTTTGAGTGATTGGTTACTGTATGATTATATAATTTCTTTCCGCGTAATTTTTTTTGATAATTAGATCTGGGGGGATTTTTATAATCACACTCAAATACACCTTCCCCTGAATGTAAGTAGTCTAAATCGGAAATTGCATCCCGTACAGTAACGATGTTTTTATTACCAGTAGGTAATCCTACACTTCGAGTTAATGAGCCGATTATTATAGCTCTTTCACGATTCTCTGGTACGCCAAAGTTCTTAGCATTTAATACGCCGTAGTTTATAATATAACCTAATGATGAAAATTTTTCTATGATTTGGTCTTTGAAGTATCCTTTTTCTGAATTGAGAAGATTTTTGACATTTTCAATTACGAATATTTCAGGCTTAAGTGCTTTGACAAGTTCATAATATTCTAGGAAAAGAAAAATTCCTAGGATCATTAAAGCCAAGGTTTTTACCTTTAAGACTAAACCCCTGGCATGGGGGGCCGCCTATAATCATATTGACTTTTTTCATCTTGGCGACTTTGATAATTTGGTCTTTTATTTTTTTATCAGTGAGATCACCAGTTATAACGTCAGTATTTTTGAAGTTTTTTTGAAATGTTTCCGTAGCGTATTTGTCAAAATCAACCGCAACAACGGTTTTCATATTTTTAATTTTATCTAATCCAGCAGAAAAACCGCCGGCACCTGCGAATAAATCAAGTATATTAAATTGCATATTTAACAATATCTCCTTTTCATGTGAGGGAGTTGTTTTTATTACCTCAAGAATATTATACCATTGTTATTTTTTTATATTCAATAGACTACAGTATGAAAAAAAGTGAAAATGTGTAGTATAATATAAAAAAAGAGTAATTTAATGAAAAATATTAAAACTGAGTGATTTTATAGAAAAAAAGATATTCCACCAATACTTTTAGGCGGATTTTTTTGGTAGGAGATTGTTCACGGAAGATAGCAGGTATATCTATATTTACACAGCATATAAAGAGTCAAAAAATAGAGACAAAAAGAAACAAGATTTAAATCATATAATGATGAATATAAAAAAACACTAAATGATATGTCGGGGCAATATCCTTATTGGTTTACAAAAGATGAGATCACTAATGAATTGGGGGTTAAACTTAATAAAACTGGTAAAGCTTTTTTTCTATTGGAAAATGATCTAAATGTCAATAGAGATAGTTTTTATAATAAACTTTACGCCAAACTTGTATCGGATTGCGAATGGGTATATGACGAACAATTAAGCGAAGATAAAAAATCTTTCATTCGTGGATATATGGAATTAAGGGGAAGTATTGATACGAAGTTGGATTATATAGCTCAAGACTATTTTTTTATGATTCCGAGTTTGAATTTAGGAAAGCAAGAATATTAGTTGATTACTTATCAATTCCTTTGAGTGCTGTAAATATAAACTTTAGAGAGTTGCAGCAGGATTACTACAAGAATGGAAAAAAGAGAAACACTCAGTTAAGGTTGAATATTTGGTGGTATATGCGCAATATTGGTATTATGAATAAATACAAGGCTGAAGTTTTCGCTATGTCTAGACGTTTATCAATGACAAACCCTGTTAAAAAAATGTATATTATTTTCATAATTATGAATCTAAAGTTGAAAAATGGAAAAAGTAAAAATGAATTAGACCTGAAGCTAAATTTTTTTATTCTGAACTATTAAATAAAGAAAAAAATATCAGGTGAAGAAATTAAAAAAATGCGGGAAGAACTTAAGCTTGACCCTATGTCAGGAGCGAAAACAGTAAGGAGTAGAGCATTAGTAGAGACTGTAAAATATTTTAATCCGGATGAGTGTGTTTGTTGTAAAGATAAATACGACATAAAAAGACAGATCGTTTATCACTAGAAATACAGGTAGATATTATTTTTGAGAGTACACCATGTTATTTCAATTGGGTCAAATAAAACATTAGATGATGAAAAATAACATGGTTAAATTATGTCCTGTATGTCACAGGATGTTAAAGAGAGGCTCAGGTATTGCTAATGAACAAAAAGAGTTGATTAGAAAAATATTTAATAATGCTCCACAAACATTAGCATTTGCTAGTCATTTTTTCGATACTGGAGGTCGTGAAAAAAATTATTGATTTAACATACGATAGTTTAAAAATAGGGTGATTTTGTTAGCTATTCTTGAGATGTCTGTTTGGTGCTTAAAATTAGCTAAAGTAAAAAGCTTAAAACCAGCTTTGAATAGCAAAAAGAGCTATCAGGCTGGTTTTAAAATTAGTTTTTTTGTGTTAAAATAGAAGATATATGAAAAGCCTTGTAGAGATTTTAAAAGAAGAATATCAAAACTATTGCCAAGATAAAAACATTGACTGGTTGCAAAGTGTAGAATTTGCCGAAATGCGCAAGAAGCGCGGCGCAGAATGCTATTTTGTGGCGTTAAAAAATGGCGAAAAAATTGAAGTTGCTGGGTTGATTTCTAGCAAAAATAAGCGTTTCGATTTGGTGATGGTTGAGCAAAACGGCGCTTCGCAAGCAGATTTTGTGGATTTTTTGGTGAAGAGTGAAGAATTTGCGCGCGAGCACGGAGCGATTTCTTACCGGATTTTACCAAAAGTGGTGCGGACACTTCGTAACGATAAACTCGAAATTATTGAAAGCACCAATCTAAAATGGCTAAGCGAGCCGCTGTTGAAAGCTGGTTTTAAATATCATTCTGGCTTTAAGTACGAGTTTGATATGGATGTAAACATGCATGTTTATTTGAAAGATCTGACAGAGCTAAGCGAAGATGACGTGGCGGCAACTTATAACCAAACCACTCGTCGGAATTTGCGCGCGGCAATAAAAAAAGGCGTGAATATTCGCAAGGTTGAAGAGAATGAATTTGCTGATTTTGTGGCAATTCTAAAGAGTTCAAACCAAAAAAATGGTGTTGGCACGCGGGATGAAGAATATTACCATAATTTAAAAACTTGTTTTGGTGAGCAAGCTCATTTTATGGGTGTGGAATTTGAAGGAAAATTAATTTCTGCTGGCGTGTTTATCTTTTTGAAAAATGAAGTTGTTTATTTTGAAGGTGGTTCTTTGCAGGAATATCGAAAAATTCCAGCCTCAACATTTTTGCAAGATTATATGATTAAAGAAGCGATTCGTGCGGGGGGTTCGAAATATAATTTTTATGGCATTACAGCAGAACCGAAGGCGAGTTTGCTGCGTTTTAAAGCTGGTTTTCGCGGTGTGGCGGTTGAATATGCTGGTGAATATCGCAAACGTTATTTTTTACGCACAATTTTGAGCAAAATCTTTCGAAAATAGTTTGACATTTTGAATTTTAGGCATTAGAATAAAGATACGAGGATTATCCTTAGTAAATTTAAAGGCAGGTCTAAATTATGGCTGGAAGACTTTTAAGAATGGAAGATATTGAACGAGATTATCATCGGGTTGTGAATCTTTCAGAAAAAGATATTGAGATTAGTGGATTGATGAATTCAGCTTATTCTAATCGAAGTGAGGCTTTGAACAATGTTTGCGATCGGTGGAATGATTACGAAGAAGCTGAAAGTAATCTTTTGAAAGCTAAAAGACAGTTTCGGAAAGGTAAAATTGATGGCGATGAGTATCAATGGTTTGTTGATGAATTTGATTATCGCAAGCGTCGTTCGAAAAAGAGCTTCGAAAAGATATAAAGAAGCTAACAATGAAATTCGCAAATTGCAACAAGGAAAGGAAGAGATTAGACAGTTGCTTAATTCTCGAATTTTTAGTGAAGATGACTGGAATAGTACTTAAAATTTAAAAATCGCTCAGAAAGGGCGATTTTCTATTGACTAAAATACGATTATGTGTTAAAATATGATTTGTCTTAGCTTAGAACTTTGACTAAAAATATTCAAAGGAGGTTGCTCGTTATGATAGCAACAGAAGTTTTATAAAGAAGAAGTGATGGTGATATTTTAACTATTAGTCCTAAAGTTTTGCAATTACAGAAAAGAGTTAAATCTTTGCGAGTACCAGAAATTCCTAGGGATTTTTCAAAAGGTAAAACACGAAAAGGACTAAAAAAAGCGCTTCAAGGAATTGAGAGTTGTTCTGTAAAAGAAGAGTTGGAATCTTATGAATATCAACTGGCTGACGCGCTAAGCTGTAAACGTGAATTGATTGATGAAATTTTCGAAACTGAAAATTATTTGGCGAATCTTTCATCTGGTCGATACGAGAAATTTATAAGGAATTGAAGTATCTGGAAACAATTCAAGAAGTGCTAAATTATGCAGACAAGGAAGTAATTCCGGGAATCCAAAAAGTAATTAAAGCCTTATCTATCGCTGAAAATGACGATCATCGTCAGATTCGAAAGGTTCAAAAAACTAAGCATACAGACAAGAAGTATGGTCGTCGAATTAATACTCGACATGACCAACATTATAAGCGCTCTCGCGAGATTGAGCGCGCTAAAAAGCAGGCGACACGGATTGCCTTCGCATAAAAATTTAACCGCTCAGATTGGGCGGTTTTTTTCTTTACGCCTATGTTTTTTTATGTTAAAATGGTAAAAGTTAAAGAAGGAGATTTGAATTTTGGATGATTTTAAATATTTGACAGAAAAATGCTCATTATTTTGATTCGGCGTGTCAGTCTTTGCGTCCGAAACCAGTTTTAGATGCTTTAAACGATTACTATTTAAATTTTAACTCTTGTGGTGAGCGCGTAAAATACGCTTGGGGCAAGAAGGTTGATGAAAAAGTTGAAGAAACTCGCGAGGTGGTTTTAGATTTATTAAAGCTAAAAGAAAAAGATTATTTTGTGAGTTTTACACTTAACACAACCTATGGCTTAAATTTATTGCTTTCGCAGCTTGAATTGCCAGTTTCGAAAGTGATGACTAGTGAGATTGAGCATAATTCGGTTTTTCTTTCAACGATTGAATTTGCCAAAAAACATCAAATTGAACGAATTGTGCTTGAGCGTGAAGAAGATGGTTCGATTTCGCTCGAGAATGATTTTTTGAAAGCCTTGGTTGTAGTTAATGCGGCTTCAAATATTGATGGAAGGCGACTTGAAAACATTAAAGATTTGGTAAAGAAAATTAAAAAACAAGGTGGATTTGTAATTATAGATGCAGCGCAAGCGCTAGGTTCAAACTATGAATTACTTCAAAAAATTCCAGCTGATGCAATCGTTTCAAGCGCGCACAAGATGTATTCAGTGAGCCTTGGAATTATGGTTGTTCGCAAGGATCTTGCAAAATTTATAAAAACCTCTTTTGTTGGCGGTGGAATGGTCTCGGGCGTTTCGAAAGAATCTTATGAGGTGCTAGATGGTGAACATATTCATGCACTTTTCGAACCAGGGCTTCAAGCTTGGGGTGAAATTATCGCTTTAAAAACAGCAATTGATTGGTTGAAAAAACAAAAGAAAACTTCACGAGTTGATGAGTTTTCGAAAGATATTTTTGAGTTTTTAAAAAACCAAAAAAAGGTGTTAATATTTTTAAATAAAAAGCCAGCTTCTGTGATTAGTTTTTTTATCACGATGAACTTGATGCTCATTTAATTGCGCAAGCTTTGAGCGATGAAGGAATTATGGTGCGAAGTGGTTATTTTTGTGCGCATTACTATTTAAAAGAAGTTCGAAAACTGCCACACTTAGTACGAATTTCAATCGGCTTACATAATACTGAAGCTGATGTTGTGAAATTAAAAGAAGTTCTGGAAAGGATTTTTAGCTAATGATTTGTATTGCTGCGTTTATAGTTTTGCTAATTATTTGGTTATTTACACCCGCTTTAAAGATTTTTTTGGCTTTAAAAAACAAGCAAAATCAATTAATCAAATGTTTAAAAAATCAATGCATTGTTTTTCACGAAGGGTAACTTTGCGTGCTTGTGATTCGAATTTTAAAGATGAAATTAAAAATTCAATTCTTCGAAAAATAATTGTAAAGCACAAAAAATGGGTAAAACCAGTTTCTTGGGCGATTGAGACGATAGCCGGTTTAATTGTTCTAATTACAGTTTGGTCGGTTCTAACAGTAATTAAATCAGCTTTAGCGCTATTTGTTTTTGGAACTTGCGATATTCAACGGCCAGCTTCTTGTGCGCTAAATTCAACTGAGGCTTGCTCAATTGATGGCGGAAATACTGAAAATCCAATAGTTTCATGGTTTACGGATTGGGGACAAATCTTTAATGCGATGCCTGCAAAGTTTCGAAGTTGGAATGCTCAAGATTATGTTGTAAAAAATTCAACTTATCGTGGTGAATTTTCTAATGAAGTTTCGAAAGATGCGAGCGTGGCAATTGATATTTTTGACCCTGGATGTATTGTTTGTCGACGCTCATTTATAAATCAGAAAAAAATAGTGGCTTCTTTAAAAACCACAAAACTTATCTTTTACCATATCCGATTGATGGAAAGTTTAAAAATTCTGAGTTGATTTCGAAATACCTTGAAGCTGTTCGAGGAATCCAGCCTGAAAATGGTAAGAAGATTTCGGCTGAATGGATGGTTGTTGAGAAGATCTTTACTGAAAAGGACGAAAAAGGAGTTTTATTCCAAGAGAAGTTTAATGGCGAAAAATCAAACTTCAACAACGTCGGAGAAACCGAAAAGATTTTTACAAAGCTGGCTGAAAGATGCAGGCTATTCGGATGCGCAAGTTGAGGAAATTTCGAAAAAAAGCTAAAAAGTGATGAAATCCAGAAGCGCATTAAAGAGAATATTCGAGTTGTGAATGAAGAAATTAAGACGAAGAGTATTCCAACTTTGATTTATGAAAAATCAGAGACATGAGGGTTTATATAAAGTTTCGAAATAATTTTTTTATAAAAACCTCTTTACAAAAATATTGAAGATTAGGTATAATTATAGGTAGCGTCGCGTCGTGTGTTTTGCTAAAACAGTGACTCGTGCGACGCGCATAATATTATTAATAAAAAGGAGAAATTCTAAAAATGGCAGAATTTGACCGCTCAAAGCCACACGTAAACGTTGGTACTATGGGACACGTTGACCACGGTAAAACAACTCTTACTGCGGCTATCACAGCAGTTCTTGCAAAAACGACTTCCATCAGAAGTTAACAAACCAATTGCGTACGACCAAATCGATAACGCACCAGAAGAAAAAAAGCTCGTGGTATTACGATTGCTTCTTCTCACCAAGAATATGAATCAAACAACCGACACTATGCTCACGTTGACATGCCTGGACACGCAGACTATGTTAAAAACATGATTACTGGTGCCGCTCAGGTTGATGGTGCTGTTCTTGTGATTGCAGCTACAGATGGTCCTATGCCACAAACTCGTGAACACGTTCTTTTGGCAAAACAAGTTGGTGTGCCTAAGATTGTTGTTTTCTTGAACAAAATGGATATGGCTGATGAAGAACTTGTTGAGTTGATCGAAATGGATGTTCGTGAACTCCTTTCAGCAAACGGATTTGATGGCGACAATGCTCCAATCATCAAAGGTTCAGCTCTTAAAGCTCTTGAAGGTGATGAAAAATACGAAGACGCTATTATGGAATTGGTTGATGCTATGGATACATACATCGAAGAACCAGTTCGCGATATGGATAAACCATTCTTGATGCCTATCGAAGACGTTTTCTCAATCAAAGGACGTGGTACAGTTGCTACTGGACGAATCGAACAAGGTGTTGTTAAACTTAACGATGAAGTTGAAATCGTTGGTTTGAAAGATTCACAAAAAACCGTTGTTACTGGTATCGAAGCCTTCAAAAAATCTCTTGACCAAGGTCAGGCAGGTGACAACGCTGGTCTTCTTCTTCGTGGTATTGACCGAGATCAAATCGAACGTGGACAAGTTATTGCTGCTCCTGGCACAATTACTCCACACACAGAATTTGAAGCTGAAGTTTATATCTTGAAGAAAGATGAAGGTGGACGACACACTCCATTCTCAAAGGGTTACAAACCACAATTCTACTTCCGAACAACTGACGTTACTGGTGAAGTTGAACTTCCAGCTGATAAAGAAATGGTTATGCCTGGTGACAATGTAACTTTCAAAGTTAAATTGCAAGCACCTATCGCCATGGAGCAAGGTTTGAACTTTGCTATCCGTGAAGGTGGACGAACTGTTGGTGCTGGTGTTGTTACAAACATCATCAAATAATAGTTTATAATTCAAAGAACACTCCAAGAGGGGGTGTTCTTTATTTTGTCTAAAATAATCAAATTTGTTTGTTATTTTAATTTAACCAAAAAGCATGATATAATGTTAGAGTTATGGATATTTTGGAATTATTTAAAAATTGTCATAGTTAGTATAATTGAAGGCGTTACTGAATGGCTGCCTATTTCAAGCACTGGCCACATGCTACTATTTGATGAATTTGCTAAACTTAATTTTTCGAGTGAGTTTAAATCTGTATTTATGGTTGTTATTCAGCTTGGAGCTATAATGGCAGTTATTTTTTTACTTATTGGTCTAAGCTAAATCCTTTTTGATAAACACAAAAAAATCATCGTGAAAAAAAGAATACAATTGAATTATGGAAAAAAATATTAATTGGCGCAATTCCTGCAGGAGTTATGGGGATACTATTTAATAATTTTATAGAAAAAAATATTTCGAAAAATATGTGGGTTATTTCAGCGATGCTGATGGTTTACGGTATTTTTATTTATTGTTATAGAACGATTTCGAAAAAAATAAAAAAATATAAAGCCAAAAAAATTGAAAGTTTTGGAGAAATGACTTATTTGGATGCGCTTAAAATCGGTGGATACCAAATTTTAGCACTTATTCCTGGAACTTCTCGAAGTGGATCGACGATAATTGGTGGGCTATTGACGGGAGTTTCGAGAAAAATCGCAGTAGAATTTTCATTTTTTTATGGGCATTCCTATTATGTTAGGTTCAAGCGCGCTTAAGATCGTTAAACATGGCTTTAAATATTCTAATACTGAGATTTTCTACCTATCAGTTGCCTTAATTTTAACATTTATCGTTTCAATGTTTGTTATAAAGTATCTAGTTAACTATCTTAAGAATAATGATTTTCAAATGTTTGGTTGGTATAGAATTTTATTAGCAATATTAATAGTTGGGTATTTTTTTAATTAAATAGAAAATGAATCTTTAAATAAGATTGAAAGTATGATAAAAATAGTTATTATGAATTGGAAAAATAATAGTTAAATCGATGAAAAAAATAAAGATATGCAAAAAGCGTGTCTTTGGAGTGGTTGGTCTTTTAATAATTTTTTTAGATTCTTAGCACATGTGCCAATCCTCTCGCTAATGCAGGAAACTTGAAAAGAGGTTGTTGAGTCTGCTATTAAGAGTACTGATTTAGGAGGATTTATTAATCTGCTAACTGGTGGTGCTTTGACAAGCTTTTCAATTATGCTTGTTGGTCTAAGCCCATTTATTACTGCCTCAATTATTACTCAGTTAATGACAAAAGCTGTTCCATCACTCGAGGAACTAAATAATGATGGCGAGTCTGGTCGACGAAAGATTAATCAATGGACGCGAATTTTAACTATTCCTTTGGCAATTATTCAATCTATTGCTTATATTTTCATATTGCAGACAACTGTTCTTCAATCTAACTCTGCGGGCTTCAAAGGTATGAGTTTATCTAACTGGATTGTCGCTGTTACTGCAATGGTTGCTGGTTCAGTTCTTTTGATGTGGATTGGTGAAATTATCACAGAAAAAGGCGTTGGAAATGGAATTTCCTTAGTTATTTTTGCTGGTATTATTTCACAGTTACCAACAACATTAGCAACCCTAATTTCTTCAATTACAGACACTAAAGATGGTGCTTTCGATATTTTTGGCTGGTTTACTTTGCCTGTTAATCGTATTGCATTTATGGTTACATTGATACTTCTAGTAATAAGCTTAATTCTTCTTTATATTTTTAGTTAAGATTAATGAAGCGCAAAAGAGTTATTACTATTAATTATGCGAAAACGAGTTCATGGAAATTCATCTTATGGCGGAATAAAAAAAGTATATTGCCAGTAAAACTTATTGTTGCCGGTGTCATCCCAGTAATTTTTGCTGTTTCGTTCTTAAGTCTTCCTGCGTTTATTGGTCAGGTGATGAAGAATGCTAAAGTTAATGTTTCATTGGCTGAAAACTTAATTAAATGGTTTTCTGCCCCAAACCAAGGAACTTTTACGGGATCTTCTCCTGAGTCGTTTATTTATCCGGCCGTATATTTTGTTTTAATCGTGGTATTTACATATTTTTATACTTCGATTGTATTTAACTCGAATGAAATCGCTGACAATCTTCAAAAACAAGGTGGATTTATTGAGGGTATACGCCCCGGGATTTCGACAGCGAACTATTTAAATAAAGTGGTTAATCGCTTAAATTTGTTTGGTGCAGTAGCTCTTGGTTTGATTGCATTATTACCATTTGTTGCCGACTATCTCCTATATAATCTAGCTTCAATTCAAAAATAGTAATCTTTCAATTGGTGGAACTGGAATCTTGATTATTGTAACCGTTGCTCTCGAAACTATTAGGCAGATAAATTCGCGAGCATTGATGGTTACTTACGACGATTACAAATAAAGAGATCTTTAAATGAAGATTAAAAATTCTCGAAAAAAAGCTAAAAAAATATTGTCTGTAGTTCTTATAATTTGTTGGGTTTGTTTAATAGGCTATACTGGAGTTTATGTATACAATAATTTTCTACAGCCTAAAAAAAATCAGCAGCAAATTCCAGGTGGCTCAACATTAGCTCACCAAGTTGATGAAACTGAAGTTACTGAAGAGAAAAAGAGCTCTTATAAAGTTTCTAATCCACTTTTCCCAAGATTTTTATCAATCCCTAACTTAAAAATCTCAAATGCTCGTGTTGTTCAATTGGGATTAATAAAAAATACCAACCAACTCGATTCGCCAATTTCAATTCATGATGCTGGTTGGTATATAAAAAGTGCCTTACCGGGAAACTTCAAAGGCGCACTTCTCATAGATGGTCATAATGGAGGTCCAACTAAAGGGGGTATTTTCGAAAATCTTGGTAACCTTTCGAAAGGCTCAGATATAATAGTTGAAAGGGGTGATGGACAAAAAAATAACTTATGAAGTTAAAGATGTACGTGAAATGACTGTTGATGAGATTAATGATGAAAATAATAAATTTGGAATGAGCACAATGCTTGACTCATTTGATCCTTCAAAAGAAGGATTGAACATCATAACATGTGTTGGTGATTGGGACTATTCGAAGAATACCTTCAATAAACGAGTTATGCTAAGGGCTGTTAGAAAGTCTTAAATCTATATAATAATAAAATATACTACCATCATTGGTAGTATATTTTAGATCGGTATATAAATATACTAAAGTGCAATATTACATTTTTTTAATATTGCTGAAATATTCGTTATAAATATATGATCTAGAGTATCTAAAAATTTATGATTGTCTCCGAAAGAAAAAGAGGAATGATAGCTCAATACTCTTTTAATTTTAAGAAAGTTATAAAAAGTGCTTGACTTTTTGAGTAGTTTAATGTAGAATGGTATAGATTTATGGCTCAAAAGGAAGTAATAAAATTGGAAGGACGAATCGTGGAGGCTTTGCCAAACACGCAGTTTAAGGTTGAACTTCAAAATGGGCATACAATCATCGCTCATATCAGTGGAAAGATGCGAAAGCATTATATTCGATTGGTGCCGGGCGACAAGGTTGAAGTAGAGTTGACCCCTTATGACCTTACTAAGGGAAGAATCAGCTTCCGCCTAAGAGATTAGCAAGTTCAAAATAGAAAAAGCCAGCTTTCGAAATGGCTTATTATTTCTATGGGGATTTGCAGATAATATAAACCTAAAGGATAAGGAGTTTTTATACACTTATGAAAGTTCGTGCAAGTGTTAAAAAAATCAGTCCAGATGACATTCTAGTTCGCCGAAAAGGTCGACTTCGTGTTATCAATAAGAAAAAACCTAAGAATAAGCAAAGGCAGGGTTAAGTATGGCTCGAATCGCAGGGGTAATAATCCCAGCAGAAAAAGCAAGTTTGGATTGCTCTTACCTACATTTATGGTATTGGTGAAACAACTTCGCGAACCATCCTTGCGGCGGCTAATATTGAGCCGACCACTCGGGTGAAAAATCTCACCGAGGCTGAAGAACAGAAACTACGTGAAATTATTGACAATAATTATACCGTAGAAGGTGATCTGCAACGCCTCGTGGCAAATAATATTAAACGTCTAAAAGACATTAATAACTATAAAGGTATGCGACACAAATCAGGGTTGCCTGTAAACGGTCAGCGCACACGAACGAATGCACGAACTCGAAAGGGTCGCGCAATCGCCGTTGGTGGAGCACAGCCAAAAGCAGCAAGCAAGACTTGATTTAGGAAAGGGATAGAAAAATGGCAGAAAAAGTTAGTCGTAAAAAACAGCGCCGATCTGTTCCATCAGGTCAAATGCATATTCAAGCAACCTTTAATAACACAATCATTACTTTTACGGATAAAAAAGGTAACGCTTTAGCGGCAGCAAGTGCTGGTGCTTGTGGCTTCCGAGGAAGCAAAAAAGGTACAGCTTATGCAGCGCAGGTTGCAACTGAAAAAGCAGCCGAAAATGTACAAGCTCTTTATGGGCTAAAATCAGTTGATGTTTTCGTGAAAGGCGTCGGACTTGGTCGCGATTCGGCGATTCGTTCACTTTCGAATGTAAACATTAATGTTGAAAGTATTAAAGATGTGACCGGCGTCCCACATGGTGGCGTTCGTCCTAAGAAAGCAAGGAGGGCTTAATTATGGCGAGAGATAGATCTCCGATTGTTAAACAATCACGCCGAGAAGGCTATGCCCTTCATCGAAAAGCTGCTAAAATTATGGCACGTAAAAGTGGAATTCCTGGTCAACATTCAGGTTCTCGACAAGGAAAGCCAAGTTTATACGCAGTTCAATTGCGCGAAAAGCAGAAAGTTCGACGACTTTATGGACTACTTGAAAAGCAATTCGCACGATTAATGAAAGAAGCATCACGTCGTGAAGGTTTGGCTGGTGAAAACTTATTACAGCTTTTGGAACTTCGTTTAGATAATGCTATTTATCGAGCAGGTTTTGCAACTTCACGACGACAAGCTCGCCAGTTGGTGAGTCACGGACATTTCTTGTTGAATGGTCGACGAGTTGATATTCCTTCAATTCGACTAAAAGCCGGTGACGAGATTGTTGTTCGACCAAAGAGCCAAAAATCTGGCTATTTCACAAATCTTGAAGATGTTGTTGCTGATGCAGCCCCAGCTCCACTTAGCTGGCTAAAAGCTGACAGTAAGAAAATGACAGTTTCTATTTCAGGTCTTCCTAAGCGAGAAGAGGCAGAAGCTGGAATTAATGAACAGCTAATCGTTGAATATTACTCACGATAAAAAGGTAAGGAGCTAAAAAGTTTATATGTCAAAAATTAATTCATAACCCAGCGCTTGCTGAAATTCAAGACTTAAGCGAAAATGTTGCAACTTTTGTTGTAAAGCCGCTTGAGCCTGGATATGGTAATACGCTTGGAAACAGCTTGCGCCGAGTGCTCCTTTCGAGTATTAATGGTGCAGCAATAGTTGCTTTTAAGATTGATGGAGTTAGCCATGAATTTACATCAATTGAAGGTGTAAAAGAAGACGTGGTTGACATAATGTTAAATCTTAAGAATGTAAAATTTAAGGCTCACACTAATTCGCCTGTTGAACTTCGATTGGAAAAAACTGGTGCTGGCGTAATTACTGCTGGTGATATTCAAACAAATGCTGATATGGAAGTAGTAAATCCAGATCAAGTTATCGCTACTATTGACGATAAAAAGACTAAATTTGTAATGGATATTGTAGTTGAATCTGGTCATGGTTATAAAACTATTGAAGAATCTAGTGAGGACCGAATTCATAGTGATATGATTGCGGTTGATGCAATTTTCACGCCAGTTTTGCGAGTTCGATACAAAGTTGATAATACTCGTGTTGGTCAGGCTTCGAACCTTGATAGATTAGATCTAACTATTGAGACCGATGGATCGCTTTCTCCACGGGAAGCTTTCGAACAAGCATCGGCAATTTTAGCAAATCAATATACGGCACTTGCTGGTTCTACAACGATTGAAGCTGCTCCAGCTTTAGGTGAAGAATTTGAGGATGAAGCAAGTGAACTTCACACATCAATTGAAGATTTAAACTTGACAGCTCGAACAACAAATGCGCTTGTTAATAATGACATTCGCACTGTTCACGACTTAGTAAACCTTACCGAACAAGATTTGCGTGAACTTAAAGGCTTTGGAAGCAAAGCTTTGGATGAAGTAAAAGATAAAATAGCGGAGTTAAATTTATAATATGCACCGACATGGATATAAAGGGCGAAAATTTGGTCGTGAACGCGACCAACGCCGTGCGCTCCTCAAAGGCTTAGCGACTTCGTTAGTCATTCATGGCAAAATTGAAACAACTTTGCCAAAAGCCAAAGAGACTTTGCGCTACACAGAAAAGCTTATCACTAAAGCTAAAAAAGGTGATTTACATAACCGTCGTCAAGTTATGGCCAAACTTGGTAATATTGACGCAGCAAATAAATTAGTAGACATTATTGCTCCACAACTTTCGAAGCGAAATAGTGGTCATTTGCGAATTGAACGAACTCGAATACGTCGCGGTGATGCTGCTCAAATGGCTACAATTGAGTTTGTTGATGAAATTAAACATGAAAGCGAGGATAAGTAAATGGCTGTTAATGCGAAAACTTATTCACAAAAGCCAACTGAAGTTGAGCGAAAGTGGCTATTGATCGATGCTGCGGAATCGGCTACACTTGGTCGACTTAGTGCAAAAATTGCAACTTTACTAACAGGTAAGAATAAACCAACATATACCCCACACACAGATGGTGGAGATTATGTGATTGTTATTAATGCCAAAAAAGTTAAGTTACTGGCAATAAGGAAGAAGCTAAGATGTATTACCGACACAGTGGTTTCCCTGGCGGTTTAAGCGAAGCTTCTCTAAAAGAATTGCGCGAAAAGAACGCTGCAATGATTATTGAAAAAGCTGTTTACGGAATGCTTCCGAAAAATAAACTTCAAGCAGATCGAATGAAACGTTTGAAAGTTTATACTGGCGCTGAACATAATCACGCTGCTCAAAAACCAGAGAAAGTTGAGGTTAAATAATTATGGCTGAAGCTAAATATTTCTACGGTCTTGGCCGACGCAAGGCTGCAACAGCTCGCGCTCGACTATATGCTGGAAAAGGTAATTTAACTATTAATGGCAAAACTGCAATTGAATACCTTGATGGTAATAAATCTATGCTTGCTGAGATCACAGATCCGCTTGCCTTAGTTGGTAAACAAGCTGATTTTGATATTACTGTAAAGGTTAATGGTGGTGGTTTGGCTGGTCAGGTTGACGCAATTAAGCTTGCTATTTCAAAAAGCTCTAACTATTGCTCATGCTGACTTGCGACCAGTTCTTAAAAAGGCTGAATTCCTAAAACGCGATCCTCGCGAGAAAGAACGCAAAAAATATGGTTTGCGTTCAGCTCGAAAACGAGAGCAATTCTCAAAGCGTTAATATACAAAAAACAACCGTTCATTTTATGGGTGGTTGTTTTTTTGAATGAAATGGAGTAATATCAGAGTATGAAAGATATACGGAAGATAGCTATAAAAAGAATACTTAAAGTGTTTTTTTTATGATTTTAGCTATAGCTATTATACCTGTGATATTGATAGGTGTTCCGATGTATTTTATAGATAAATGTACATTAGGACTCTGTGAAAAAAAAGAAGAATCAACAAAAGATATTCAAACTGTTAAGGATTCAGACCCTAATGAGGTGTTTAGGCTTGTCAACGAGGAAAGAATTAAAGCTGGAGTTAAACCATTAGCAAGACTTCATGAACTTGATATTTCTGCCGAAACAAAAGCTAAGCGCATGCAGGATATTCAAAATACTGACCATATAGACCCACAAACAGGATATGATGGGGTGGATTATATTGTGGATTTATTCCCTGGACTTCAGTGCCGTTTTATAGGTGAAAATATTGCTTGGAATTACACAACTGAAAAACGAATTGTCGAAGGATGGATGAGCAGTCAAGGACATAAAGAGAATATTTTGAACCCTAAGTTTACGCACGCTGGAATGTATGTAACGCGCGGCGGTGGAGATAAGAAATATCGCCATATTACCGTTCAACATTTTTGTCAAAAAAATAACTAAGCCAAGCATCATCTCCCAAATAACACATAGAGGAAGATATGGCTTTAGACTATAATAATTACAAAGGTAATGATGACTTTCGTGGTTTTTTGGCTGCGAACGGCTTTGATAACTTCTTGAAATATACCGGAAATGATGGTGGTGTAGATAGAGAAGCTATGATTAGATATAACCACCCTGATGGCACAGGATTTAACACTGCTAACGACTTAGCGTTCGAATACGCTGGAACTCATCATCTTGTAAAGGGATTATACGATAATTGGAGTGCAAATAGGAATAGCAGAAATAAACCATCTCCGGCTCCATCAAACCCTCAAGGTAGTGGCGGCTACTACAACCCTCAAGCAGCAGCAGAAGCAAAAGCAAGAGCAGATGAAATTGCGAAATATCGTGAACAGGAACGGGTAGCGGCTGAAGGCTTGGGTAGATTGGATCGCCAACGAGATATTTGGCGTGGTAATGTTGAAAATAACTATGCTAACCAGTTAAACGACCTTGAAAAACAGCTACACGCAAAGCAAGGGCGCCTATGAGATGAACAAACGAGACTCGGAAGCCCAAAACCGTGCGGTGCGTTCACAAATTATGGAAGATGCGAATAACCAAACTAACTCTTTGCGCCAAATGTTTGCAGCAGGTGGAGCAGGGAGACTCAAGTGCAGCACAAATTGTGGCTCCTTGGGCAGTTGGCTTGGAGGCGAGCCGAAATGCTGGAAGTGCACAAGATGCTTTCGCCCGAGATCGCCGAAACCAAGACTTGGAGTTTGCCAGTGCAACTAATGCATACAACAAGAACAAGAAAGATTGGGAAACGAACCGCCAAGATGCGCTAAATAACGTTGATTCACAAATTGAAAGTAGCCGAATTGACCTAAATAACCGCATTATGGATGCAAGGCAGAAACAAAAGACTGCGAATGGTCAAGGATTGCAGAGCGCGATAGACCAGACACGGGATCTATCTAACCAAATTAGCAACAGCCAGAATAGGATTTTGGACTTGAGCAAGGAAACACCAAAAGCCCTTGAAAAAGTGGAATTTAAAGCACCAAAGCTTAGCGATTATAGCGAAAATGTGCAAGGTGTGAAGGTGGATAGCGGGAATCCGGATCAGGCAGGGCTACAAGACCAGCTTGACCCACGGCTTGCTGCGTTGCTTGATCCGAATAAGAAGAAAAAGGATTTGCAGGCGTAGGGAAAGGGAGCTCGAAAGGGCTTTCTTTTTAATATCAAAAAAATAATATCAAAAAAATGCTTGACATTATGATATTGTTTTGATAAAATATAAATAGGCAGAGAGATTCAAGGAGAACATTCTGCTGGCAGGCTTAAAAAGTTGGTCGTTTATAGAAAGCATGATTTTAAAAAAGTTTAACTTAGCGGAATTCTTCGTCAATTCGGAACAATCTGAAAATTGGGAGATAATTCTTGCGACAGTCGAGCGATATTTTTCTTTTGAAATTCTCGCTCAAACCGAAAAATTTACTTCATTTTGGTGTAATAATCAGTGATGAAGATTCTAAACTAATACAGACACTAGCAAAAACAAATATATGGGAAAGTAGCACCCTACGGACGCGTCAAGGTTGCTATAACTGAATATTAATACGCGTAGTCTGTCAGTGAATTTTTCTGCCTAACGGCCAGCAAGCTTGTAAATATCAAAATTAAGCGTGGAAGGGTTTAGTATGAAAGCTATTGCTCTAAGGATTATGCACCCAGAGCTATATAAAAGAATAGAAGACCTAGCAAAAGAACAAAACTTATCAATAAACATGACAATCAATATGCTTTTTAGGTTTTTCATTTAATGAAATAGATAGGCAAAAATAAAAAGTTCAAAAAGACTATTGTTTTCGAGTCTGATTAGTGCTATAATATTTATACTAAAGTTTTTTTAATGAATGTTTTCTGTGAAAGAAGCCCTGCTTTGGGTTTCTTTTTATTTTATAAATAATTCTGTTATAATAAAACTATAAAATAATCCACTCAGAGCGCTGAGCGATTAGCAAAATATTAATATTTGCGTCGCTCAGTTTTTTATTTTGCAGCGACAAGATAAGGAGAAGAGATGGATATTTTTAAAGGTATTGGCGACTTTTTTGGCGGACTTTTTGGCCAAAAGAAAAAGCGAGAAGATGAACAGCCGCAACCACAGCAGCAACAATCTGCGGTGAGTTTTAATAGCGCGCCTAAGCTTGGGGATAATTTTGTGAATAATTTAAGCAATCCAACCCAGCCACAACAGCCAAAAGAATTTGCGAAGAGTTCAGTAGATTTAAACCCAGTAAAGCCGGTGCAGCCTGTTCAACCACAACCACAAATGAACCGAGAACAAGAACGCCAGCAACTAGCGAACAAATATCGCCAAGAAGAAACAGACCGCTACAACCAAGGATCAGACCATGCGGCCAACTTCTTGAATGATATTTTTAGTGGTGGCAAAACATCCCAAATGCGAGAGAATACGATCAACCAGAATATTCAAAACCGTGTGAATGCTGAAATGCTCCGAAAATATGGACCAGATGACCAGCAAGTGAAGCAGAATATTGCGCAAACTAGCCAGAACATTAATAGAAATGCTACGGCGGTGAGCGATTTCACTAAAAATTACAATAATAATCTTCAACAAACAGTTGTTGCGCCAGTATCAGCAGTGAAAGGTGCAGCGAATAGTGTAGTGGAATTTGTGCCAAAAACTTCTGGAGCGATTACCGAACTTGGTGCTAACACAATTAAGTTGTTTGATGAAGATAATCAATTTGCAAACAATCTGATTAAGCGTGTGCGAGCAGACCGTGAAAAGAACATTGTGCGAAAAACACTTAATGATGCAACAGGTTTAACCGACCAAGATAATAAAATAGCATATGGCTTGGGTAGTTCTGGAGCAAGAATGGCGATTGATGCCGCAATGACCCCTGTAACTGGTGGTCTTGCCCCAGCGGTAGTGCATGGTGTTGAAGCCCACTCGGAGATGATGGATCACTTAGACAACATTGAAGCTCGCAAAAAGGCTGAAGCAGCAGCAAAAGGTGAAGTATATACGCCAAGTAGCTTTACTTCTCGCTATTTAGCCTCAACTGCTAACGCTGGAGCTCAAGCCGCGATTGAAAAACTTGGAATTGATAACCTTACCGGTAAAATTGGTGGTAAATTTGCAAAAAATATGGTTGGGCGAGCTATTACGGGTGCATTGGGTGAAGCTGGTGAAGAAGGCGCACAGCAATATGCCGAAAACTTCACCAAAAAGCTTTTCGACAACAAACAAGATATTCACGAAAATGTCGCTGAAAGTGCTCTTATGGGTGGAATTATGGGCGGAGCTGGCAAAATGGCCTTTGGTGGAATGGATGCGGTGAAAAATCCATATAAGAGCAACAATATGGCAGATGGTGAAGTGAGTATCTCGAAACTTCACCCAGACCAAATGGGCTACAATAAAGATGCAGTTTTAGGTAAATTTACAGGCGACACTCGCAAACGAATGAGTAAGCGTAGTTTTAATACGCTTCAAGATTTGCGGGCGAATAATCCATATGTAACGGGTGATGGACAGGAGATATATTTGAGTGGAAAAGGCAATAAAAAGTTTGTAAATACGCAAGCTGGAACAGATGCAGAGTTTATTGCAAAAATGCGTTCAACCCCAAGAATAAATGAATTGATACAAAACTCAAAATATAGCCACACTTCACCAGATACTAAAAATCACGGTATCGCACCTAATGGTTTTGATTACCGAGATATTAACTTTAAATATGGTGGAAAAGATTTTAACACCACCTTTAATGTAGCTAAAAATGACACTATTAATAGAAATACCTTATATGGAGCTACAACAAAAGAAAACATCAGCACTCCTGGCTTAAGGGATAACCCATCCACCAAGTCCTATGCTGATGTCTCTAGTGATAGTTTAGCACAAAATAGTAATGATGTCAACAACATTAAATATAAATTAGCAGAACAGAATAAAGACCTGCTAGCGACACATACTCTAACGGCAGATAAGCTAAAGGCAACGGATGCTATGGGAGGGGCAATTTACCCAAGTATTGCAATATCTAAACCAGAAGTATTTGCAGGAGAGAATTATGGAGATATTACATTAGTAGGGGATAAGGATTTCATAGACCCTAAAAATAGGCAAAATAAAGTAAAGGTTTTCGATAACGATATTTATTCACCAAGAGTACCTAAGCCAGACTATAAAGTAAAAAATATACCAATGAATATAAAGAGATGATGGCTAAAACAAACTACGACCCAATTCAGCTATTAAATTACCCTAAAGACGTTATTAGTGACGGCTTAGATAGTAAAATATACCGAGATTCATATATGGCAAATAAGACAGGAGTGGACAATATTGCTAAGGTGCCATCAGATAAATATAGCAAATATCTAAAGGAAGATGTTTTTTTAATAAGCCAGAATATAGAGACTATGCCAAGAAAATGCATAACATGTTAGAGATGGAAAAAAGGCTGCTAATGGGTGAAACTAGCGTGGGTAATGCGATATATAAACCATACACCCCTGAAAATATCTTGAAAAAGATGAATAAAATTGAGCTAAAGGGCGGAGAGCGTCCATATAGCTCATCACCAGATTCTGTTTATGCTGCCGAAGAATTAAAGAATATAAAAAGCTATTAAAAAAATAAGCAAGATTTATTACAAAAAAAGTAGATATTGAGAAATTGAACCAAATACGAGATAAAAATCGTAAGCTAGTAGATAAAATAGAAGATGCTTTAGGGGAGCAAGGGATGCATTTTTATCAAATAAAAGAGAAAATTGCAGATTATCTAAATACAGGGAATACTGAAGGTTTAACGGCTAAATCAATTGCCCTGCTTGATGCCTATAAACAAGAACTAGATAGCGACCCAAGACTTTATTTTGAAGCTAAAATGCGACGAATGGTTGGTTTGGATGAGTTCAAAAAAGCAGTTATTCCAGATAACCTAGACGACGAGACGAGAGCAATATTAAAGAATCGTGGCGTGGAGACTATTGAATATAGAGCAGGCGATAACGCTGACCGTATGGCTAAATTAAACGCTTTAGACGATTTGAAGTTCAAAAAGACGCAAGCTGAGAATTTGGTAAGAGTAGCTAAAGAGAATCTTCAAGCTCGCCACCAAGAGCTTACTGGAGACCAGAATATTGCTTTCAATGAATGGGCGAACGAATTGGAGCGCCGTGCGCAAGGTTTCTTTGATGAGAAAACCGGTAAAATTACCATTAACGATGGTGATTTAAACACACTCAACCATGAGCTTGGACACAAATTATTAACACGTGCCGATAACCGAGCAGAGCTACTTGCAGATATTCGAAACACTGTTGGTGATGAAGTTCTAAACGCAAAATATGGTGAAAATTACGCAGAACAAGTTGCTAATATGAACCCCGAAGAGCGTGCAAACCTTTTTGCGGAAGAATATTTAGCAGATGGCTTTAGTGATTACTATAACGGTATTTTAGCCGGCGAAGATAGCCAACGACTTGGTGTAAAATTAGGAATTCCACCAAGGGTGCTTGCAACTTATGACCTAATTGTGGAAGCGATCAAGGGTATCTTGGGATTGCAGCAAGACACTTTAAAACAATTCTATGCACAAGCTGAAACTGGTAAATTTGCCCATAATTACAAGCAAAATACATCAGTATATAACGAAAGCCCAGCTTTCAAGATTGCTCAAGATTCGAAGGGTGATTTAGCTGAAACAGACCAAAAAACCCGCAAGTTCGCTGAAACCGTATTAGACACAGACACACCACCAAAAGACTTTGTGAAATTGATGCACGCTGGTGATGAATCTTTGAAATATACACCAAAAAAAGAATAGCGAACTGTGGAACAAAGCGACTAAATCTGTACAAGAAAGCCCAGAACGGGTATTCAACGAACTAGAAAATACCCGTGTAGCGAATGATGAAACGATGGCGAAAGGTATTGCTTTAGCTAAACACTACCAAGCAATGGGTGATGATCTCAAAGCAAGCGAACTCTACGTTGAACTTGCGAAAAAAGCAACAGAAGCTGGGCGAACCGTGCAAGCTTTGAACTTAATGCGAAGAACAACCCCCGAAGGTGTGTTGATGAGTACAATGCGTGAAGTTGAAAACTACAACGACAATATGAAAAATAAGCCAAACAAGCAAATTAACATCACACCAGAACAACGAGCAGAATTCTTAGGAAAACTACGAGAGGCTTATGCGATGCCAGAAGGTGATTTGAAAGAGATTCGAGCGCGAAGAATTGCGATTGGTGAAGCGATTCGAGAAGTAAGAGATCAGATTCCAAGTTCGAAATGGGACAAGTTTACAACTCTTTGGAAAGCCGGGCTATTAACTGCACCGACTACGCATATTCGAAACATTGCCGGAAACGTTATTAACGGTGGTAGTGAAAAAGTTGCTCAAACTGTTGGAAGTGCTTTTGACTGGGCAATTGGAAAAGGAACTGGCAAGGCATATAATTTTTTACGCGATTTTATTAATCCGGAGGCAATTTATACTTATACATAAATTGCCTTGATCGGAACAATAAAAAGCCGCATCTTTGTATATTAACAGAATGCGGTATTTTATTTTCGTATACTGCCAAGAAATAAAGAATTTCTTGGAGCCACGATCGGGGCTTGAACCCGAGACCTCATCCTTACCATGGATGCGCTCTACCAACTGAGCTATCGCGGCGAATAAAATGAATTATACCATATAAATTATATTAATGTCAATATGGTCAACTGGCGATTAAATCAAGGCTTCTATTGACAAATTAAGGGTTTTAATATATAATAGTTAAGTATATTTTTGTCTAAAAAAATAATTTTTTTATGGAGGGCTATGAAGACAGTAACGATAATGAAGTATCGAATTGGAGATAAATATTTCTTTAAAGTTTTTAGATAAGTTCGATATTGAAGATGAAGTTGAGCGTCTTGATGAAATGATTAGAATTTCGAACCAGCTCGGTTTTAGAAAATGAAGATTACGAACAACTTTGGATTAAAAGAAACAGTTCTATTTTTAGTTGTAGAATAAAAAGTTTATTATAACTATTTCTTATTATTTTTTTAGAAAAGTTACTTTTTAAAGCTTCGCCGATAGCCCATATTATTGCATTTATGAAAAAAATATGGAAATTGCAGCAGTAACCATCATTAGGATAATTTTACTAATTGAATTTTCAAAAATATTTAAAAAGCTTGCGATAACAAATCCGAATAATGCTATAAATAAATAAAATCTTTGTAGCACAATGCGTTCATTTGAATTGTTTAAAGTTTTTTTGTATAAATTTTAAAAAATTGTTCATGATTAAAATTATACCATAAAAAAATAAAAATAAGTCAACAAGAGATTAAAAAGTCTTGCTTTTTGCGAAATCTTATGATAGAATAGAACAGAACGTAAATAATAAATTTAGAGAGATTATGGCTAAAAAAGAATACGAAACGAAAGATTATTGGTCTTGTAAGTGAAATTACTGGCGACCGAATTTACTACACTCGCAAAAAATACTCAGAATACACCTGAAAAAAACTTTCTTTGCGAAAAATATAATCCAAAGACACGAAAACATGAAATCTTCACAGAAACTAAGAAGTCTCTTGGTCGAAATGAAGTTAAACCACGAAAAAGGTTAATAAATTGCACCGTTTGGTGCTTTTTATTTTAATTGTTAAAAATTCCTCTTTAATTAAAGCTATTGGTTAAATGATGACTTTTCTATTGTAATTTAGATAACTTTATGTTAAAAATATTGAGAGTAATATAAATTGCTTGAGAATTCGTTCGTAGTTATCTTAAAATTGCGAAAGAAGTTACAAGCCTAATATAAGGAGTAAAAAATGGCAGAACAAGGCCTAACAATTCGTATTCGCCTAAAGGCATACGACCACAAAGTTATCGACCAAAGTGCAAAACAAATTGTTGATACAGCAATTCGAACTGGCGCAACAGTTGCAGGACCAGTACCTTTACCAACACGACGAAGCACTTTTACAGTAGTAAAAAAAGCCCACATGTTTACAAAATGGGTGGTGAAGCTTACGAAATGCGTGTTCATAAGCGTCTCATTGATATTAGTAACGCTACACCAAAAACAATTGATTCTTTGCAAAATCTTAGCCTTCCAGCTGGGGTTGATGCAGAAATCAAAATGTAATTTTCAAAATCGCCTTCGGGCGGTTTTTATTTTTGGTAAAAAAATATGATATAATCATAAACAATATGAGCAAAAAAATAACAAACAAAAGAACTTATGCGCGAAATCGCACAAAAAATTAAGTCGTCGTGGTTTCGAAAAAAATCCCGAAAAGCGATTCGGTTTTTGGTGAAACTTATTTTTGTGTGCTTTATTTGCTTTAATCTGGCTAAAAACTAAAAACAAATATAAGTATTCCAATTGGAGTTTTTAGTTCTTTTTTTGCTAATTTATTTTTTTGAAAAATCGGCAAGAAAAATCGGCGAGTATTTTATGCAATTTCTCTGATTTGTGGAATTATAAGTTTCTTTTTACCAATTGGTTTTTGATTTGACTTTTTAAAAATAAAGTGATATAATGTAATTATCGCTTTTTAGGAGGTGAGTACATTGATACAAAAAAATTATTGTAATTCTGATTTGTGCGGTGATTATTTTGGCAAGGAGTATTGGAAAAGGAAAAAAATTAATAGAAAAAAATGATGTTTTTCTATCTTCGGTTATTGTTTTGAGCTCGATTTTATTAATAATCAAACAGCTTGCAAACCAAGAAGTTATATTTTTTTCTTTTTTGGATATTGTTGGTGGCGAATTTGCGGAGATGAAGATTATCTTGTCGCTTTCGAAACTGATTTTTGAAATAATTATTTCAGTGATTTTGCTGAATAAAATTTCGGGCGAGGCAAAATTTAGACAAGATTTATCTATTTTCTTCGTTTCTATTATTTCTTCGCAAATAATTTTCACAGATTTTCCAAACCTTATTTCGCTTATTTCGCAGAAAATATCTACACCATTTTTTGTCGAAATAATTTTCAACTTTTTGTATCTTTTAATTTTAGCAGTGTCTTGTCAAAGTCCAAAAAAACAAGACACTGAATAGCCATCTCGAAAGAGGTGGTTTTTATTTTTGTTGTAAATATTACACGCTAAATATAGCGTTTTTTTATTGATTTCTATAAACAAAAAGCACTATAATTAAATAGTCGAGCAGAAGAACTTTAAAAAAATTTAAAAATACTTACAATTTTATAGAAAAAAACGGGGTGAATAAAAAAATGGAAGAACAACTTGAACTATTTAGTGGCCAGGAACTAAAAATCTTTAGAGTTAGGAGGAATAAAGATTTCTTTTAGAGACATCAAAGTGATGAAACGAGATGGCCGTGAAGTTTTATTTGATGTTGAACGGATTTTTAACGCGATCGAAAAAGCTTTTCGATCAACATTCTCTGAAGGTGAAGACCCATCTAGGCCAATTATGGAATCTCTGAAAATTGGTAGTTTCGTGCTTGATGAGTTAAAAGAAAGTGTGAAGAACGGTAAAAAAGTTTTTACCGTGGAAGAGATTCAAGATTTGGTTGAACGAAAGCTTTATGATTATGACATTGCAACTTATCATAATTTTCACAATTATCGAGAAGAACGAGCGCGTGAACGCGAAGATGCGCAATCAATCGATAAAACAATCAATCGATTGATTTCGAAAGAGTCTTCAACAGTGAATGAAAATGCAAACAAAGATAGCGGGGTTTTTGCGACGAAACGTGATTTGACTGCGGGAGTTACAGGTAAGGTAATTGGATTAAGAATGCTTCCATTGCATGTTTCGAACGCTCATCAAAAGGGTGAGATTCATTACCATGACCTGGATTATAACCCTTACGAACCAATGACTAACTGTTGTTTGATTGATTTTAAAGGAATGCTTAAGAATGGTTTTCGAATGGGTAATGCTGATATTGAGCCACCAAAATCAATTCAGACAGCGGCCGCTCAAATTGCACAAATCATCGCAAATGTTGCATCAAACCAATATGGCGGCTGTTCGGCTGACCGTATTGACGAGCTTCTCGCGCCTTATGCGAAAAAGAATTTCGAAAAACATCTTAAAGATGCTGAAGAGTGGATTGAAGACAGTAACAAATGGGAAGAGTATGCTTGGGAAAGAACACGTAAAGATATCTACGATGCTATACAATCTCTTGAGTATGAAGTCAACACGCTTTTTACTTCAAACGGTCAAACGCCGTTTGTGACTTTCGGTTTTGGGCTCGGTCAAACTGAGCTCGAACGCGAAATTCAAAAAGCCATCTTAACCATTCGCATTAAAGGTTTGGGTGCATCGCACCGAACAGCGATTTTTCCAAAGCTGGTATTTACGCTTAAACGTGGCGTAAATCTTTATCGTGAAGATCTAAATTATGACATTAAGCAATTAGCTTTGCAGTGTGCGACTAAGCGAATGTACCCAGATATTTTATCTTATGATAAAATTGTGGAACTTACGGGTTCATTTAAAGTTCCAATGGGTTGTCGTTCTTTCCTTCAAGGATGGAAAGACGAGAACGGTAAAGAAGTAAATTCTGGTCGAATGAATCTCGGGGTTGTGACGCTTAATTTGCCGCGAATTGCAATTGAATCCGACGGTGATTTCGAAAAATTTTGGCGGATTTTTGATGAACGTGCTCAAATCGTAAAAGATGCGCTGGCTTATCGAGTTAATCGCACAAAAGAGGCGAGGCCGACAAATGCGCCAATTTTGTATCAATATGGTGCTTTTGGCAAGCGTTTGGAACCTACCGATTCAGTTGACGAAGTCTTTAAAAATCGAAGAGCGACAGTTTCATTCGGCTATATTGGGCTTTATGAAGTTGGGAAAGTTTTTTATGGCTCTGAATGGGAAAATAACCCCGAGGCTAAAGAATTCACAATTTCTATCGTTCGAAAAATGAAAGAACTTTGCGAGAAATGGAGTGATGAGTTTGGGTATCACTTTAGCGTTTACTCAACACCGAGTGAAAGTTTAACGGACCGCTTCTGTCGTCTTGATAAAGAGAAGTTCGGCTCTATTCCTGATATCACGGATAAGGGTTATTACACGAATTCTTTCCATTATGATGTTCGAAAAAATCCAACACCTTTCGAAAAGCTGGATTTTGAAAAAGATTACGTTGATGCTGGTGCAACTGGTGGATTTATTCACTATTGCGAATATCCAGTCTTGCAACAAAATCCAAAAGCTCTTGAAACTGTTTGGGATTATGCTTATGACCGTGTTGGCTATCTAGGAACTAATACTCCGATTGACCGCTGTTACAAGTGTGACTTTGAAGGGGATTTTGAACCAACTGAAAGAGGATTTAAATGTCCAAATTGTGGTAATAATGACCCAAGAACTTGTGATGTTGTAAACGAACTTGTGGTTATTTGGGAAATCCTCAGGCTCGACCAATGGTTAAAGGTCGTCATAAGGAAATCTCTGCACGAGTTAAACATATGAACGGCTCGACAATGTAAAAGTAAGTATTTTATTTTAGCGTCAGCGAAAGCTGGCGTTTTTTTAAAAAGAAAAAAACCCTCAAATTTGAGGCTTTTAAGCTAAAAGTTAGGTTGTCGTATTTTATGCTGGCGATATCTTTCGAGGATTTGACCTTTAATTAAAATATGATTTTTCAAGCCCTTTTCGAACAAGAATATTTTTTTAGGTTCTTGACATTTATTATTTTCCGCTAAAACTATTCAAAAGATTTTTTTGTGTTTGAGATTTTTTTAAATTCTGATTTTGGTCTCTTGTGAGTTTTGCTATTTTTCTTTATTAAATCGTACCCATGCTACTTTTACTCTTAATAAAGAATCTCCAGAGATTAAAGTTTGGTTCTCAATTACTTTTCTCATTATTTCAAGATCTTTTTGGTAGAAACAGTTTTTTTAAATCTGGATATTTTTTTCCAATAATTCTAAAAATAGATTTAAATTTTTTTCCAGTTTATCTTGAAATTAACTCTTTTTAACTATTTAAGAACCTCCTTTAATAAGAAATTTCGAAAAAAATAACCCAAAAAAATAGTTCACCTAACTTTTTGAAAGAGCTATTATTCGATTGTGGTAAATTCTGCAATATTTTGATACCTAAGCCAAGAAAAAGCTGTAAGCTAAAGCTTGAAGGAATGGTTTGAAAGTGTTAAAATTAAAATAGATAAAATGAATTTTCGAAAGGAGAAAAATGGCTAAATTAGTTTTTGCAAGACATGGTGAAAGTGAGTGGAATAAAGCAAACCTTTTTACTGGTTGGGCTGATGTTGATTTGAGCGAAAAAGGCGTTCGGCAAGCAATTGATGCTGGAAAGTTAATTAAAAAGGCGGAAATTGAGTTTGATGTGGCTTTTACATCAGTTCTAAAGCGTGCGATTAAAACAACGAATTTGGCTTTGGAATTTTCTGATCAACTTTGGGTTCCAGTTCAAAAATCTTGGCGCTTGAATGAAAGGCACTATGGCGGCTTAACAGGTAAAAATAAGATTGAGGCGGCTGAAAAATTTGGCGAAGAGCAAGTTCATATTTGGCGTCGTTCTTATGATACGCTTCCACCAGAAATGCCACGAGATGATGAATATTCTGCACATAATGATCGACGTTATGCTTTGCTTGATGATTCAGTTGTGCCAGATGCTGAAAACTTGAAAGTTACTTTGGAGCGAGCCTTGCCATTCTGGGAAGATCAAATTGCGCCAGCTCTAAAAAGTGGAAAGAATGTATTCGTTGGTGCTCATGGAAACTCAATTCGTGCACTTGTAAAACACATCAAAGGCTTGAGCGATGACGAAATCATGGGAGTTGAAATTCCAAACTTTCCGCCACTCGTTTTTGAGTTTGATGAGAACCTTAATATTTTGAATGAATATTCGCTTGGTGAATAACTTTCGAAAAAGTAAAATAGAGCGTTAAGTCGCTCTATTTATTTTGGTAGATGATCATTGAATCGCCATAAGATAGAAATTTATATTCACCATTTTGAATTGCGTGACTGTAGGCATTTTTAAGATTTTCCCAGCCGGCAAAAGCACTCGCAAGCATTAAAACTGTTGATTTTGGCGCGTGAAAAATTCGTAATTAAACCTTGAATTGTTTTAAACTCATATCCTGGAAAAAAATAAAAAAATATCTGCTTCACCCGATAAATCACCATTTTGAGATTTCGAAATTTTACTTAAATCTTCACGATTACCAGAATTTCCGTTTAGGTTTTTTTCGAAAATTGCATTATGGGCATATTCGAGCGTTCTAGCGACTGTTGTGCCGAGTGCGAATACTCTACCGCCATTTTGTGCGGTTTTTGAATTTTCGCAACAGTTTTTTACTGGAATTTCAAAGTATTCCTGATGCATTCGGTGTTCTTCAATTTTTTTCAACCCGAATTGGCATAAAAGTTCCAAGCCCAACATGAAGTGTTAAATGTGCGATTTTTACACCTTTTTCTTTTAATGAATTTAAAATTTCATCAGTCATATTTAAACTGGCAGTTGGTGCTGCAACTGATCCTTTTTCTTCTGCGAAAACAGTTTGATAGCGCTCGATATCTAGTGGTGTGGCATCCCTTCGCATATATGGCGGAAGAGGAACGGTGCCAAAGTTTTCACAAAGATCACGAAGATCGATTTTTGAGCTCACGATCGCAAGCCCATCGCCAAGAATCTCTTCAACTTTAATTTCTGCTTTTTCGAAATTATTTTGGGCGAGATATTTTAATGAAGAATCTTTTACAAAAAGCTTGTCACCAGATTTGATTTTTCCACGATACATAACTTTATGTTTGTGCCAATCGCTATCAAAACTATGTCGCTCTAAAACAACTAATTCGCGCTCAGCTCCACTCTCTTTTGTGGCGAAAAAGCCGTGCTTTAATAACTTTAGTATCATTCAAGATGAGCAAATCGCCATTTTCAAAGAAATCTGCGATATTTTTATAAAAGCTATCGGTAATTTTACCACTTTTTTTCGATCTAAAGCTAGTAATTTCGAACTGCCACGGACTTTTTGGCGGATGCGCTGCAATTTTATTTTCAGGTAATTCATAAGTGTAATCTTTTTAGTTCCATTTTTATATTTTAGCACTTTTCGAAATAGCTTTCAACTAAAGAGAATAGCTGTGGTTTGTGTAAAATTACTAAAAAAACTATTGACAAATATATAGAAATATGATAGACTATTGCTTAGTTGATAGATAAACTTACATAAGGCTTCTATCAAGAACATTAAAAGTTGAAGACAAAGAGTTTATAATTACTCATGTTTTTCCTTTTTGTGGTCTTGATGGGAGCCTTTTTACCGTGTTTACACGCCTAAAAGGCAAAAATAAATGATTCATGAGGAGGAAAAATCATGAAAATGAATAAACTTACAAAATTTGGTATTTCCCTAATTTCTGTTGTAGCTCTTGGGGCTGTTGCTCCAGCTTTAACTAATGCGCCTGTTTTTGGAGCTAGTGTTGTAAAAGCTGAAGAACAACAGGAGCCGTTAAAATTCCGCATCACTTATTACGATAATGAAGCAGGAAAGATACTTGGTCAAATGACGGGGGTCATAAATCCTGGGGAAACCATCAATATCTATAAAAATATTGATGGATATGAAATAACTTTCAGGGAGGATTGGATGCCGAACTATGTCTTAACATGGGATATAGTTAGCGAGTATTTCTATCGTTCTGCAGATGGATACGATGATCTGTACCTAAATTACAAAAAGTTAACACCAACGCCAGATCCAGCACCAACGCCAGATCCAGCACCAACGCCAGATCCAGCACCAACGCCAGATCCAGCACCAACGCCAGATCCAGCACCAACGCCAGATCCAGCACCAACGCCAGATCCAGCACCAACGCCAGATCCAGCACCAACGCCAGATCCAGCACCAACGCCAGATCCAGTGCCAACTCCAGACAAACCTGTAGTGCCAACTCCAGACAAACCTGTAGTGCCAACTCCAGACAAACCTGTAGTGCCAACTCCAGACAAACCTGTAGTGCCAACTCCAGACAAACCTGTAGTGCCAACTCCAGACAAACCTGTAGTGCCAACTCCAGACAAACCTGTAGTGCCAACTCCAGACAAACCTGTAGTGCCAACTCCAGACAAACCTGTAGTGCCAACTCCAGACAAACCTGTAGTGCCAACTCCAGACAAACCTGTAGTGCCAACTCCAGACAAACCTGTAGTGCCAACTCCAGACAAACCTGTAGTGCCAACTCCAGACAAACCTGTAGTGCCAACTCCAGACAAACCTGTAGTGCCAACTCCAGACAAACCTGTAGTGCCAACTCCAGACAAACCTGTAGTGCCAACTCCAGACAAACCTGTAGTGCCAACTCCAGACAAACCTGTAGTGCCAACTCCAGACAAACCTGTAGTGCCAACACCAGATCCAGTGCCAACACCAGATCCAGTGCCAACGCCAGATCCAGCTAAACCAGCTCAAGATCAAAAAGATCCAGGCAAACCTGATAAACCTAAATTGCCGGAAACTGGTGAGGAAAGCTCAACCTTTGCAACCTTGCTAGGACTACTAACAGCTAGTCTAGCTTTGCTATCTCTTCGTAAGAAGAAATATTAATGAAAACTCTTAGTCTATCAACTTATAGCCCCTCATTCGAGGGGCTATTAAATTGTTTAATATTTATATATGTAGGGACTAAATTAGCATTTATTATAAAAAAAGCTTAGCTTTATTTTTTTGTGTATTTTATGGTATACTATTTTTTTAATGTTAGATTCATTTTTTTGCATAAAAACTTTACGCATTCCATATAAATTAAATATTACAAAAAAATGCGAAAGTCTCAAAACCCAAAAAGCTGTGGTGATTTTTTTATTCATGGAATTGCGAGTGATGCTGGAATGTGGCAAAAAAAGCCGAAAGCAAAATTGAGGGCGAACTTGATATTTATGCGGTTGACCTAATTGGGCACGGAGAATCTCCTAAACCAAAATGGCCAGGTGCCCAACAGCTTGGAGTCCAAGCAAGAGCTATTCGAAGGATGATTTTTTTAATGAAAAAATATAAAAAACCGCTCTTCCTAGTTGGGCATTCAATGGGGTCTTTGGTGGCGGCAGAATTTTCGAAAAAGTATTCGAATGTAGTAGATGGAATTTTTCTACTTTCACCACCAATTTATTCGCCAGAAGAAACGCACGACACAATCCAAGAATCTATTTTGAAAAAAGGTTATGAAAAAATCGTTAAGAAGCCCGAAAAATCAATTAAATTTGTGAATGCAGTTATTGATACTGGTGCGGTCGATGTTGATAAATTTGAATCTCAAGAACAATTTAGGCCGATTCGAAGATCTTTAAAAGAAGCAATAATTGAACAGGATACTTTCGCGGTACTTTCCAAAACCAAAACGCCAACTAAAATTATTTATGGAGTTTTTGACCCTGTTGTAATTGGGCGAAATATTCGAAAAACTTGGTAGGATCAATAAAAAAATATCACAACTTCAAGAGTTTTGAGTTCTCACGATCCAACAAAATCGATGATTGAGCAGGTTTCGAAAGGTATTGATAAGATTTTTAAAGGAGAAATATGAATAAAAAAAGTTATTTTTAACGGGCGACCGACCAACTGGGAAATTGCATATTGGCCATTATGTTGGCTCACTAAAAAAACGCGTGGAGTTGCAGAATTCGGGCGAATATGAAACTTTTATTATGATCGCCGACACGCAAGCTTTAACTGATAATGCAAAAAAATCCTGAAAAAAAGTTCGAAATAATGTTTTTGCAAGTTGCTTTAGATTACTTAGCGGCAGGAATCGACCCTTCGAAAACTACAATTTTTGTACAAAGTCAAATTCCGCAACTACCAGAACTTGCAATGTATTATGCGAACTTAGTTTCGATTTCTCGCCTTGAGCGGAATCCAACCGTTAAAACTGAAATTAAGCAAAAAAACTTCGGTGAAGGTGTACCGAGCGGTTTTGTATTTTACCCAATTTCACAGGCGGCAGATATCACAGCTTTTAAAGCAACTCATGTGCCAGTTGGTGAAGATCAGATGCCAATGATTGAGCTAACTCGTGAAATTTCTCGATCATTCAATCAAACATATAAAACAGATACGCTTGTTGAGCCAGAAGTTATTCTTTCGAAAGAAGGCATTGAACGACGATTGCCAGGAATTAACGGAATGGATGATAAAATGAGCAAAAGCTTAAATAACGGTATTTATCTGGCGGATTCTTTCGAAGAAATGCGTGCAAAGGTGATGAAAATGTATACCGACCCTGAACATATTCGGGTTGAAGATCCTGGAAAGATTGAAGGAAATGTAGTTTTTGCTTATCTTGATGTTTTTGCTGAAGATAAGAACAAAGTCGCTGAAATGAAAGCTCACTACCAAAAAGGTGGCTTGGGTGATGTTGCGGTTAAAAAATACTTGATCGAAGAGATGGATAAAGTTTTGAAGCCTATTCGTGAAAAAAACGAGCTGAACTAGAAAAAGATCCTGAGATTATTTATGAAATTCTTAGAAAAGGAAGCTTAAAGGCTGAAAAAAATAGCAGCGCAAACCCTTAAAGAAGTTAAACAAGCAATGAAGATTGATTATTTTGGAGATGAAAATGGCAAAGTTTAATTCTGGTGATATTTTAAAAATTTTGCGAAAGTTTCAAATTGCAGGTGAAGAAAATGTTCCGCGAAATATTGAAGAGCTAAAGAAGATTACTGCTGATGAATTTTCAGAAATTTTTCACTTTTTAAATTTAACAAACATAAGTTTTTTTATCATGGTTGATGGAATGGCTGAAGATGATGAATTTTACATCCAAGATCTTCTTCGAAAGCATTTTTGGTGATATTGAAGGTGAATTAATTAAGAATCCACTCGATTTAATGATGAGTTTTGCTTTGCCATTTGAAGGTAAAGATATTTATCTCTTCCGAAATATTGCCTCAAAAAAACAAGGCTTGATGTTTATTTGGCTGAAGATTACCCAGAATTTTCGCGAGCAACGATTCAAAAAAATATTAAAAAATGGCTTTGTAAAAGTGAATGGAAAAAAATTGCGAAAAACCAAAAAGATGCAATTGAAAAAAAGGTGATAAGGTTGAGCTCGAAATTCCAGAAAAAAACTGCTGAGAAAAATTGATTTTCCAGTGCTTTTTGAAGATGAAAATGTTATCGTAATAAATAAGTCTCGTGGAATTTTAACGCATAGCAAAGGTGCTTTAAATGATGAATTTACTGTTGCGGATTTTTTTGAAAGTTGTGGTGCAAAATTTAGTAAAGGGACAAATCGTGTCGGTATCGTTCATAGGCTTGACCGTGAAACTTCTGGTGTAATAATTGGCGCAAAAAATGATGAAGCTGCTAAAAAGCTACAAAAGCAATTTTCAGAACGGACTGCGAAAAAAACCTATGTGGCAATCGTTAAAGGTGTTTTAAATCCAAAAAAAGCCTTAATTGATCTACCTATTGCGAGAAACGGCTCAGCTCCGAGCACTTTCATGATTCATGCAAAAGGAAAGCCAGCCCAAACTAAATATGAAGTTCTTAAGGAAAATGAAAAATTTTTTTCGTTAGTAAAACTTATGCCAAAAAAACTGGTCGAACACATCAATTGCGTGTTCATTTAAGCTATCTAAACCATCCAATTTTTAGGCGATAGAGTTTATGATAAAAAAATATTTCGAAATCTGAAAGTGAAGATAGGATGTTTTTTTACATGCGCAAAGTTTAGAGATTACAATTCCACCAAAAAAAGGGTGAAAAAAAGAATCGCAAAGAATGATTTTCGAAGCAGAAACTCCTGAAAATTTTGAGTTATAAAAAAATGAAAGATTTCTTTGAAAATACAATTTTAAATTCGCATGCAACGGTCGTGGAAATCTACTCGTGGGTTCGGTTTTGAATTTGCTCTAAAAAAAGTTAAAAATTTTTTTGAAAGATATTCAAATAATTGAATTCAGGCCAACTATTCATGGTGCGCAAAAAAACTGAAATTATCAATGTTGAGGATATTGAATTTTTTTACAGCAAAAAAAGCAAATGTAAAAAGTGTAAAAAAACGTTGTTTTGTATTGATGAATGCTGAAAAAAATGAATGAATCTGCGCAAAAATAAATTCTTGAAGCTTTTTTTGAAGAACCAAATACTAATACTTCTTTTTGTGCTTTTGACTGAAAATAAGAATGCCTTCGAAAAAGACTATACTTTCACGAGCGCAGATTTTACGAATTCCGCCAATATCGGAAATTGATTCGATTAAGATGTTGCAAAAAAATCAAAAATTGAGCGAAGATGATAAGAAAAAAATTCTATTTATGGCGAACGGTTTGCCTGGTGAAATTGATAAACTTTCGAACAGTAAAAAAATATTTCAATGAACAAATGGAGATTGCTGAATTTGCAAAAAGGTGGTTTTTTTGGGTTCGAAATTTGAAAAAATATTAATCGTGAAAGATTTAAAACCGGAAAGAAATGATATTCTAAAGTTTTTTTAGAAATTTTGCTTAAAATGGTTGACCAAACTTTTGCTCAAAAATCCAAAAAAAGGAGCAACAACGGCAAAAGAAAAATACTTAGAGCTTATAATAGGATCTCTAAAAAAATGGAAATATCAAGTTGGCTCTGCTTGATTTAATTATCGGCTAAAATTTGCTAAAATGCTGATTTCTATGCTATAATATATTGGTATGTTAGTTTTGATTTTAATTATTGTTCTTAGTGTTTATGTTTTTCTAAAAAATTCTGAAAAATTAACAAAAAACGCCCTACCAGATAATTTTGCGAATAAAATTGATAAGCTGTGGCGTGTAGCACAAGAGGCAATTATTGATAAAAAAATATTTGCGAGCAGAGAAAGTTTTATTAACAATTTTGCGATTTGATGAAAGAAATGCTACGGCATATAACCGTTTAGGGATAATATATGCGGGCCAAAAGAAGTTTGACGATGCTATTGAATGTTTCGAAATTGCTCAAAGCTTAGAAAGCAGCGCATCGAGTCTTCATAACGTTGGTTTAATCTATCTCGAAACCGAGAATTATCAAAAAGCCGCCCTAGCATTCGAACAAGCTCTAGAAATTGAAGATTCTGTGCCAACTCGATATATTGCTTACGCCCGAGCTCTCGAAAAAATGGGAAAAAGATAAATTGGCGATTTCAGCACTAGAAAAGGCTATAGAACTTGATGAAAGACCTCAAACTTTACGAACTCTCGGTGCGCTCTATCTTAAAATTGAAAAATATAGAAAAAGCAAAAAGAAATTAAAGATAGATTGGAGTTATTAAAAAGATAACAGAAGGACTATAAAACAAAAACCGAATCTCTAATGAATCAATTTCAACCAAAAAAATTGCAATGTAAAAATCAGGTTTAAAGCCTGATTTTTTTATCTATTAATATGCGGTAAGGTTAGATAAAGATATTAATCATATTTAAGTTTAAAGATTCTATATATCAATAAAAAAAGAATGAGCACCAATTCGATGCTCATTCTTTATATTAGTTTAATTTTTTTCGAGTTTTGAAGTTTTTTTGCTGTAAGGAATGTTAGAATTGCGCCAGAAATTATAGCAATAATTGAACTTACATTTCTTACAAAAACCGGTATTTGGTGCAGCAATCTTTGTAATATCTTCAAAGATATATGAAATTATTGTTTCATTTTCTACAACAAAGCCCTTTTGAGCGCCTTCAATCCTCTTGAGCTGGTAGATTCGACCGTTGATCTCAATTCGGTTAGTTCCTACACTTTCGAAAGGTGTTCCAACTTGAGTACCTATTTTATGTAGAATATTCTCGTTCTGAATTGGGTTGCCTTTTTGATCTAGGAACCTTTCGATAACTGTACCACCTTTCTTTGGCGCGTATATATAAGTTACCGTTTGGTCGATATCTTTGGCTTTTCCAGATTCTGGGGCAGAATCTTTTGCAATTTTCTCAAAAACATAAGATAATCCATCTTTTGTGATTTCTTTTGGTGCTTTTGAGAAGTAAGGTGTTCCAACTTGAGTTTTAGCTTTTAGAATTTCTACCGTGCCTTTAATCTCTTTACCTTTTTGGTCGATAAATTTAGCTTCAACTTTTCCACCTTCCTTTGGTTTGTAATAAAAATCAAAGGATTGAGATTCGGACGAAATTTTACCGTTAACCGCTTTAGACTTATCTTCAAGAGTGTAAACCAGTCCTTTTTTATCAGTAACTTCTTTTGGCGGGTTGTAGCTAAATGTTGTTCCAATTTGCTTGCCATCTTCTTCAACTCTTGTTTTTTCTAGGACTGAACTATCTTTAGAGTTTAATAGACGAGCAATCACGCCTTTTCCAAGCTTCGGTGTGTATTGGTAAACTATTTCTTTTGTTTTAGCTTCAATACGGCCAGTCTTTGAACCAGATTTTATCTTTTCGAAGGTATAAACTAATCCTGTGTCGCTTGTAATTTCAAGATCTGGCTCATCGGAATATTCAGTTCCAACAGGTGTGTTGGTGGCTTTAACTACCTTTGTATTTTTGATAGTTTTGCCGTTTTGGTCAACATATTGGGCCAAAACTTGACCACCTTTTTTAGCAACATATCCATAAATTATAGTTTGTTCTTGTTCTGAAACTTTACCATTTTGAGGTGCTGAATTTTCAATCAAAGAGCTAAACACATAAGTTATTCCTTCATGAGTAATCTCTGGTTGAGGTGTGCTTGAGTATGGGGTTCCAACTTGAGTTCCATCTGGCGAAACAGTCTCAGTTTTAATTATCTTGTTTGAACCAATGATTTTCGAAATAGCATTTACGCCTTTTCCAGCTTTTGGAGAATATTCAAAGATAACAGTTTGCGAGTCAGCTTTGACGCGTCCGTTTTCCGGTGCGGAATTTGCTGAAATCTTATTATAAACATACTTCAGTCCATTTTGATTAATTTCTGGTTTTGAAGTTGCTGAATATTCAGTTCCAACCTGAGTTCCTGCCGGTTTTACAATTTCAGCAGGGGAGATTTCTTGGTTTGTGCCAGTTTTTACAAACTTAACCTCAACTTTTCCGCCTTCCTTTGGCTTGTACTGGAAGATAACGGTTTGTGTTTTTTTCTTTAACTGTGCCGTTTTCTGGATCTGAACCTTCTTTGAGTTTTTCGAAAACGTAAACTAAATTATCTTTGGCGATCTCGGCTGGTTTTGTAGTGGTGTAGTTCTCATTGATCAAAGCATTTTCTTTGATAACTTTTTCGCTTCTATTTCATCGCCATTTTGGTTAATGAACTTAGCTTCAACAGATCCACGAGGCCTAAATACTCCAATATTTACAAAGAAGTGCTTGCTTTGAGCATTATTGGTGAAAGTTGAACTTCGTACAGTTGCATCTGTTGAATTTTCATCTACATGGCTCGCTTTACTATAATTTGCATTATTGGCAGCGGAACTCTTTTTTACAGTTTTTTTAAAGTTTCTTTTCGCGTAAATCTCACATGATAATTTGCGAAATCTTTAGTCTTGAAACTATAATGACCCTTACTGTCAGTTTTGGCTGATTGAACGGGAGTGTTGTCGGTATTTTTGAATAGCTCAACGGTGTATTCTGGGAGAAGGGTATCAATATTTTCGTCAAAAATATTATTCTTGTTGTTATCTTCGAAAGCGATACCTTCGATTGCTGTAGGATATTCAACTTTTACCTCAACTGGGTCGGATTCAACCAAGTTTCCACTTGCGCTAATTGTTACAGCAACACTGTTGTTCGCAATAGTATTATCGGCAGCTTTTGGATCAATTTGAGCAGTGAAATCAAAATTTACAACAGTCTGAGCAGGCACAGAATAATTTGCTTTTTGCTCGATTTTAATCATTCTAACTTTAGACCAATCAGTGATCGCAGTTTTGTCAACAAAGTTTTTATTCCAAGATTCGTTTTGGGTTGAACCTGGATTATCTGTTGAATAGCTAATTTTAAAGCCTTCTTTTTCAGCGATTGCACCAGTTAGTTTAGTAGGAATCTGGCTTCCTCTATCTTCTTGAACGCCTTGGTTATTTTCAACAATTTTCTTATCGTTTGCAGTTGGTAAAACTTCAAGTACGCGTGAAGTTAGTAGCGGACGATCAGAAATGTTAATAACTGAAATTCGATAGTCAATTAAATCTGCTGGGTCAAGATTTGAAACGTTTTTTCTGAAACTTCCAGTATTGTGCTTGCGAACATATTTTTTAATAGCAACTTGTTCTGGCTTTAAAACATTGAAAGTGGTTGAAGATCTAGCAATATTGGTTGAGCTTGTACTTCCATCTTCGCCGAAGTCAAGATCATCATTTCCATCTCCATAACGGAACTTATCGTTAGCGTCCCACATAGTAATGAAGTCTACCTCATATTGGCCGTTTGGTGTGAATTCTGAAACATTGATACTTTTTGATATAAATCTACTAAATTCACCATAGGATAAGGAGTCTTTTCCTGTAATTTTAAGAAGTTTTTTTCCACTGTTTTTATAGTTTTCAGTCAAAGAGCAATTGCCGCTATCTATACATTCTAGAGCCTCATTACCAACATCAAGATTATTCGAGAAAAGCAGAGCATATATCGGCTTATTGATACTTATATTATTGCTTCTATTTGCTATGAGCGAAGGGCTTGATCCTGCAGTGGTTATAGGTTTGCGATCGGAATTTGTCAGCATGTTGCTAACTTTTTGTTGTTGTCTTTCTAAGAATGAGACGCTTTTAGACTCTTTTTCTGTATTGTTTTCTATTTTTAGAAATGCACTATTTTCGGTTACATACTCCTGTTCGGGTCGAATAGAGTCCCTAATCTTATCTATGTCGAAAAATTTAGTATATGCTTCGAAGCTAAAAGTTGATCTTTTACCAACTTCTCCGACGTCTGAGGGGAGAGAACTGCCTTCAGGGAATTTAATCTTAAAGCCTTTAGTGCCATATGGTAGCTTAACTTTTCTATCCGTTTCAGTAATTTCACCCACTTTCGTTTCTATATTTTTAGAATCTATAGCGTAAACGTCCACCCTTTGAATTTTCAAGTCTTTAAAAAGAGAATATCCCGAAGAACTAGATGCATAAAAAACCTCATCAATATACTGATCGTCATTATTTAAGGAGTCTCTAATATAATCTATTGAGTGGGTACTATTACTGCCATCATTCAGAACGTCGACTGAGATACGCCAAATATAATTTTTGTTTTCTTTGTTATAGTCTATTTCTGATATATCCATTATATAGAAATTTTGTGCCTTATATCTGTCTATTTTTGTTTTTCCGTATCGGTACGGCACTCCCTGAGGACCATAGAATTTTCTAATTCCTATGTTACCATCTTCCGGGTATCTAAGAGCTCTTGGCGTAAATGAATCGATTGCTGTTGCACTAAGGGAAGTTCCATCCGTATACTCTACAGTTGTTTCAAGTTTGATTTCCGCTCTCTTATTCAATATAGAAAGCGGAGTATTGGTTGCATACCTTGTTTCTAGGTTCTTTTTGGGGTAAATATTGCTACCCGAAATTCCACCCTGCTTAAAAGTTGCAATTCTAGTATTTTTATCAAAACTCCAACCATCGTTAATTGACTCTGGCGAAGGTGACATATATTCAGGAAGAGTAACTTTGTAGGTCATTGACTCCGCCTGCTTAATGCCAGTACTATAGACTTCATTTGTGCCATTAACACCTCTAATAAGAGCGTAGGCGTAATTAATAATTGAAATATTTTTTTATTGTTAAAATAAAGTGGTTCAATGTCTGTATTTTCTTTATTGGTGTATCTCGCAATATAAACATTATCTTGAATGTTTAACTGAGCAGAAATCAGAGATGGATATTTAAGAGTGTTAAGATTCTTACTCTGCCTGCTCAAAAGGACACTATCTTTATTATAAAGCTCATGAATAATTTCTGGCTTATAGTTTTCTGGAGTTTCGACATTTTTAAATCTAAAAATATAGTTAATTGAGTTAATTGAACCAGCTTGTAAGTTTGCGTAATTTCCGCGATAAATATAGTAATCATCATCTGAGGTAACACTATATGAAGTAATCGCAGAGGTTGCTGTTACTTTCGGATATTCGTAAAGGTATTTCTTTGGAATTTTAAGCAGAAAATAAGCGTTATCATATGATTTCGCTGAACCTTCGCTAGAAACCCTCAACGCGTGAGTTCATAACGATTTCTTCGCCAGAATAAAATTCAGTCTTCTCAGACTTATCTTCTTTTTTTGTAACCATTTCCATGAATGTTTTAACATTATCGGCAAAGTTGCCATTTTGAGCGTTAGCAAGGTGCTTTAATGCACCGTATCCGCCCAAAGTAGTAGCAACTAAAATAGCCGCTAAAACAGTGAGTTTCTTGAATTTTGCATTGCGAAAATCCAAGAAAGCTCGTCTGGCATTTCTTCCACTTATTCTCATTTTCCTCCTTAAATAAGTTTTTATCAAAACAATTATATCACAAACACAAGCACAATAAAAGGCCAATTTTTGCATTTTTTTCAAATTGAGATTTTACTTGTAATTATTGCATTCAATGCTTCAATTTCGTATTTTAAGAGTTCTTAACCGAGAGAGTTTGGGGGGACTTCGAAAAACTAGCTAGTAAGTTGCGGAAGTTTCAGGGGATGTCAAAGTTTTAAGAGTGAATAAGAGTGAGATAGTTCCTAGAGATACTATTTAATTTTCGGAGAGACTATTTATTTTTAGATCTGCTTGAAGCGATGAATAACTGAATAACTGAAACAAGAATAATCACTGAGCAGATAAACCAGAATTGACTAATGTTTGGCAAGTTAAATTCGAAAAATTCACGTAAGATCGGAGCACTAAAAATTACACCAGTGAAAATTAAAGTTCCAATGATATATATTGTTCTACGAATTTTGTTGTTTCTTGAGTGCTTTGAACCAAGGAATATCTCGCTCAAAAATTGTCGCAAAAAACACCAAACCAAGCAGTAGCAATCACGACGGTTGCCAAAAATTCCATGCATTATGTGCTTACTTGCGAGACTGCCATCAACTTTAAAAATATAAACTAATATAAATAAATGAAATTGCTAACCCACTTAAAATTGCTACTGGTGCAATTGAATAAAGTGTGTCCCGCCAGAAGTTCTTGGGGTTAATTTTAGCTTTAGGTATTGGTGGAAAAAGTGTGGTTAAAACTGTTGGCATTGTTACTAAAATAAAGTTCATGTAAGTGATATGACGTGGTAGAAATGGGTAATTGACGCCGGCAAGCATTGTTGCGAAAAGAATTGTTACGCCAAGAATAATTTTATGGAAGAACAAAATCGCAATCATCTCAATCGAAAGCATAATTCTATTCCCAACCTTCACGCCACTTGGTAGAGAAGTGAAAGAATTATCCATTAAAACTAAATCTGCCACACGGCGAGTTGCAGGAGCGCCATCAAACATAGAAATGCCCAAATCTGATTTTTTAATCGCAAGAGCGTCATTTACACCATCGCCAATCATTCCTGTATATAGTTTGTTTTTTTCTGAAAAACACCAATAATTTTTCTCTTTTTGCTCAGGTAAGACTCGTGCGAAAAATTGTATTTTTCAAGAACGGCCTTTTTCGAAGTCTTTTTTTCGAAAGATTAGCAAGTTCTGCGCCAGTTATATTTTTTTCAGCATTTTTAATTCCGGCTTCAAGGGCAATAAAACTCACAGTTCGTGGATTATCTCCGGAAATTACACGAATTGAAACACCACGATTTTGCAAAAAAACTAACAGTTTCTTGAACATTTGGTCTCAGGGTATTTTTAAGTGTAATTATTGCAATCGGCTCAAGTTTTTCACTTTCGAGAAGTTTTGAAATTTTACCAGATTTTTTTAAATTTTTGCTAGAAGTAAAACTCGCAAACCTTGAGATGCTAAATTGTTGATTTCTTTCGAAATACTTTCAGATTTACTATCTTCTGAAAGATTTTTTAGAATAAATTCAGGAGCACCGAAAACAATAGATTCTTCTTTATTGTTGTCAATAAAAGTCATTCCGGATAGTTTTCGCGAACTCGAAAAAGCCATATAGTCTGTAATTTTAAGATTTATGTTATCTTTGAACTCATTTAAAAATAGCTTGAGCTGTGGCATTTTTTTCTCAGCAGGCTCTGAGTTTAAAGTATTTAGAATTTGTGCAATTTCTTCTTTTGAAAAGTCTTTACTAATAACTTCACAAGAATTAAACTCAATTTCAGGGGAAGTTAATGTTCCGGTTTTATCTGTTGCAAGAACTTCGAGCAAAGCCATATCTTCTATTGCAGAAATTTTTTGTGGCAGAACTTTAGCTTGGAGCAACTTTAATGAACCGTAAGCGAAGAATAGTGAGCTTGCAAGTAATAGACCTTCCGGAACAACAACGACCGCAGCAGAAGTTATGGTTTTTTTAAAATTGTAGTCGGGTCTTCTTTAAAAAAATAAAGAAATAAACCAGGCAAATTACTATAGCTAGAGCGAGCGCAAACCAGCTTAATCTTGAAATTAATTTCGAAATTTTTTGTTGAATTGGTGTAAGTTTTGGCTTGTAGTTTTTGAGTTTTGCTGCCATTTGGCCGGCTTCGGTATTTTCACCAACAGCTAAAACCTCAGCTTCAGCTTCACCCGAAACTACGATTGAACTCGAAAGAATTTTATCGCCAATATTTTTCGAAATAGCATCGCTTTCTCCTGTCAGAATTGATTCGTTAACTTCAAAAAGAATTTGACTTTGTTATTTTTTTGCATCTGCGGGGATTTCGTCGCCAGTTTTTAGAAAAATCTTGTCGCCTTGTTGAAGCTCGGTGAATAAAATTTCTTCAAGCTTTCCATCACGAAAAACCATTGCTCTGGGTGCACTCATTAATTCAATTTTTCGAAGGGTTAAATATGCACGAACCTCCTGAATTGTTCCGATAAAGGAATTTACTAGAATTACAAAAAGAAATAAACCATGCATCACGAACCTCACCAACAAGCAAAAAGCCCGCCTGCAAGAATAAAAAAATTGCAATTGAAATTGGGGAAATAAAGTTTCGAAAAAAATAATTGTTTGAATGTGTTTCATAGTTTATATTATATCAGTTTTTTTAAACAAGAAAAAAACCCTCAAAAATGAGGGGATGAAAAATTATTTTTTTAACATTAAGACCGGTGATTAAACCATAGTATGCATGCGAGTCTTTATGTTTTTTTCAATAAACTTCCTATTTTCATGAATGATTCGAAGTTCTCTAGCTAAAGATTTTGGCGTTTTCTTGAATAGCATCCTGCGAGAATGCTCTTCTGAGCGAATCTTGGTAAGGATTTCGCTTTTAGAAAGTTTTTCTTCTGAATTAAGAATGATATGGTTCGACAATTCATTTATAAGACCCGAAGAATAAAAATGACTCTTTTTGAAAAGTTTAGCATTGAAGCCAGCCCTTGCGAGTGGCCTAGCGTTTATTTTTTGTGGAATCGCGCAAACTAAATAGTCAATCTGTGGATCTTTTTTTGCGTATTTAACAACTTCCGAAAATAACTCAGTTAATTCATTGCTGTTAGCTTTAGGCACAGCAGTGGCAGTATTCACGAAATCAGATATTGCGTAAACATTTATAGTTTTTTTGCCGACTTTAATTTCTTTAAGAAATTTAAGTCCAACCGCTGTGGTCGCTTCGTCGTTCTTTCGAATAAAAAACCACTCTTTCTTATTATCAAATTCTTCTTGCGAATATGACCCACGCGTGAGAATTTGCAAATTCATGATTTGCTCTGCGATTTTCTTTTTGAGCTCGTCGCTTTTAGAATCATAGAGAACTTCGATATTATTAGTCTTAAATAATTTAAGCATATAAAAATGCTACTCCGATATGGACTAAATAGAATAACATTGTAACATTTTTAAAAACGGGAAGCAAGAATAAGCTTTATTTTTATCATTAAATATGGTAAAAATTTGAAAATAAATATTATGAGATTATTAAAAACTTCAAACAATCTTGGGATTTTTTTCTATAAAAACAAATATGGTCTTTTTGATCGGCGCTTCAGTTTTGCATTTTGCGATGTCGGTGATTGGGGTAAACTTTACTTTTTTTGGGTTTTTAAACTAATTTTATTATTTTCGAATCAAGAAAAATATAACCAAAGATAACTTTTATTTGATTTTTTTCAAATCCATTAAGCTTATTTTTTTATGCACAATTTATATTTTATTAGTTGCATTTTTTTAACTTTTTGCGGAATTCTTTTATTTTGATCAATTTTATTAATTCCAGAAGAGAGGGTTCAGCTTTTTCGATAAAAACCACTTTAGCAAAATCTTTCATGAAATTAAAAAGGTTTAATAGGTTTTCAAGTCTTCTTTTTTTATAATTTATTTTTATTTCGATGGTACCTCTTGAAAATCTTGGGCTTTCGAGCACAATCACTGAACGACTTCGAATTCCTACATTTTATTACGGGTGAAATTTCTAAAACACTAACAGGAACTTTGCTGTATTTTATTTTAATTTTCACGATTTTTTATATAAATTATCGCTTAATTTTCACTTTACCACGCACAATTTTAAAAAGATGAGCCGCTTTCGAAAAAGTATTAAAGAAAGCTGGAAGGCCACTAAAAAGAAGATTCCGCAAATTTTAATTCCAATTGGCATTTTCGAAATTATTTTTATGTTTGCGGGATTGCTGCTTATAATTATTACTGCTGGGATTTTGGGAATTCTTAAACCTTTTCTGGGATTTTTACTTTCGAAGACAATTCTTCAAACAATATTTGATGTAGTGTTTTTTGCTTTTTCGGTTTTTACGAAAATTTCAATTGTAATTATTTTGCTAGATAATATTGAGCCTCAAAAATCGAAAACTATTGAAAGTAAAAAAGAAAAAAGAAAGCGCTCAAGTGTTCTTATGCTTTTGATGATTTTACTCTTGAGCGGCTCTATAGCTATCAATGGAATCCAAATTTATTACCGAAAAATCGACACAAAAATCCTCAAAATTGCTCATCGCGGCGATATTCGGGGTGGGGTTGAGAATTCGCTTGAAGCGCTTGAATCAGCCAAGAAAAAAGGTGCAGATTATGCCGAAATGGACATTCAATTAACGCGAGATAATCATTTTGTGGTTGTTCATGACTACAATTTACGTCGATTAACGGGTCGAGATGCGCGTGTTAGAGATTTGGATTTAAGTGAGATTCAAAATTTAACAATTTTCGAAAACGGTTTCAAAAGCCGAATCCCAACTTTTGAAGAATATGTAAGAAGAGCAGATGAGCTAAAAATTAAACTTTTAGTTGAACTAAAACCAAGTGGCGACGAACCTGAAAATTTTGCAGAAATGTTTGTGAAAGATTTTCGAAAACTCGGTGTTTCGCGAAAGTTCAAAAACAATGTCGCTGGATTTAAATTTAATGCGAAAAATCGAGAAAATTGCGCCTGAAATCGAAACAGGCTTCGTGATTCCGCTTCAATTTGGTGATTTTGATGATTCGAAAATTGATTTTTATGTGATTGAAGATTTTTCATATCGTAAAAAATTAGCACTGGAAGCCCACAAAAAAACAACGCAAAAATTTTTTTATCTGGACACTAAATACTCGCAGTGACATTTCAAAAATACCTCCAAGAGCCGATTGATGGAATAATTTCCGACGAAAGTTGACCTAATTACCGATATCGAAAAAGAAGATCGTTCGAAAGAATCAATTTTTAAGAGTTTTGTGCGATTGATTCGGCTAAAATTTTAATACTAAAAAACCGCAAAACTAAGTTTGCGGAAAAATCTATCGAATAGTTTTTTGAGTAATGTACTTATGTTGAAGGTTAAACAAATCATAAAAACCGAGCAGCTAGCATAAAAGTTTTTTTGAGATCCCTGTTTTCTTGAATTTCATCCTCAGAAGGTTCAAAAGCCAAACATATTTCACAAAATGCTTGCATTAATGCTAAAAAAATTAAGATATTCATCTTGATATGGTCGGCGATATGAACGTAAAACAGATAAAAAAATCATTTGTTAAAATTGGAATTCCATATTTTTTTCGGCGAATTCGAAAAATTTCTTTATTCATTTCCTCATGAGCGCGTTTTTAAAAATTCTAATTTGGTTAATTTTGCGATTGCGATATTCGTGAATCGGAAACGGAAAAATCATACATTCCAGAAGGAAAAAACATATGGTGATTATTACTTTCACCTTGTTTTAATCTCTGGAATCTCTTCGGAAAATCGAAAATTTCGTTGTTGAGTTTTTCGAATTCTTCGCTCCAATCATAAAGTTGCGAAATTTTCACAAAAGCCATCATCTGACGCCGACGCCGACGAACCTCATTCAAAAACATGCGTTCTTGGATCATTCTCACGAATATTTTCGAAATAAGCTTTTTGTTTCGAAAAAAATCTCGCAGTCGGATTTTTTTGACGATTTTCTTTTCTTTGAGCGAAATCCATTTCCAAAACTCTAATTTATACGCAGAATTCATTAAACCATACAAATTATAATAGTAAAGTGAAATATCGTAAAGCATAAATTCGATGAAATCTTCATCAATTTTAGTAATTTTATGATTCGAAATATCACTAAAAAGCTTCAAACTTTTGAGATGATTTTTTTCGCAAGTAAAACTTGAATGGAATTATCAAGCAAATCTTCCGGAAGGCAATCCGTGAGAAGCAAATTGATGATTTCGTAAAAAAACTTGGTTTGAAACATTTTGAATAAACAGCGGTTGGAGCAGAATTTCGAAAGTTTCTGGTGACAGCGAGTGGATTTTTTTCATCCGAACGCCAGCCGAGTTTTTCGAGTTGGATTTTTCTGGATCAAGCCGAAGCATTAACGACAAAAATCGTTTCAAAGTTTTGGGCAAACTTTTTGCGAAATTTTTTTGAAGGGAGAATTACTCCTTCCAAAAATTTTGTAGTTTTCATCGGAAATTTCAGTTTCGAAAAACTCATCTTCATTAAATTTCGAAGATATCATTTTTTTCCGCGTTTCAAAAATTGCGTTTGCAAAAACTTTCGAAATTACCATAAAAAAGCAGCGTCTCTAAGCTTCATAATTGTTCCTCCTTTTTAAAGTGCGCTGAAATGAAAAATTAAACAGTTGATATTATCATATAATTTTTCGAAGATATTTCAAGCATAAAAATAGTTACGAAAAAGCTTGAAAAAAACACGTTTTGTGTGATAGAATAGTAGAGTTAATATTAATTGCGAGTGAAATTTGGGAGATTTTTGCGCCCTCATTTCGAAAAGAAAATGACCAGCACGAAGCAAACAAACACTCTTTTAAAATGAAAGGAAAAAGTTCAATGAGTCGAATCGGAAAACTACCTATTGAGGGTTCCGGCTGGTGTGACAATCACGATTGACGAGAACGAGATTTCAGTTAAAGGCGCTAAAGGCGAACTAACTGTGCCTCATTTGTCTGATGTAACTGTCGAACTTGACGGCACAACTTTAAAGGTTGTTCGAAACAATGACGAACGAGTAGCCCGTGCGCAACACGGTTTACAACGAGCACTTTTGAATAACGCTGTAGTTGGCGTAACAAAAGGCTTCGAAAAGAAATTAGAAGTTAACGGAGTTGGTTTCCGCGTTCAAACTAACAATCCGCAAGAGCTTGAAATGCAACTTGGATTCTCACACCCTGTAATTTATAAAGCAAAAGAAGGAATCACTCTTTCTAACGATAAAATGGTTATTACAGTTGCGGGAATTGATAAGCAAGCTGTTGGTCAAGCTGCGGCAGAAATCCGCGCTTTAAAGAAACCTGAACCATATAAAGGTAAAGGTATCAAATATGTTGATGAAGTTATCTTGCGAAAAGCAGGAAAGGCAGGTAAATAATGTCTAAAGCATTAGCACTTAAGAAACAAAACTTAGCTTTGCGAAAAGGTCGTGTTCGAGCAAAAATTTCAGGAACTGCTGAACGCCCACGATTAACTGTAACTATTAGTAATTTGCATGTTTCAGCTCAAATTATCGACGATGTTGCACAAAAAACTCTTGTTTCAGCAACAACTGTTGGTTCAAAAGTTAAAGGAACAAAAACTGAACTTGCTGCTAAAATTGGTGCAGAAATCGCTAAAAAAGCTAAAAAAGCTAAAATTAATACAGTAGTATTTGACCGAAATGGTCGCCAATATGCAGGTCGCTTGCACGCATTGGCAGATGCTGCTCGTAAGGAAGGATTGGAGTTCTAAATATGGCTGAAGCTCAAAAAACTCAGGCTCCACGCCGAAATAACGACCGAAACAACGGTCGAAATGGTCGAAAAAATGACCGTAGAAATAATAATCGACGCCAAGAACGCGAAGAAAAACAATTCGAAGAATTAGTTATTAATATCGACCGCGTCTCTCGTGTTGTTAAAGGTGGACGCCGATTCCGCTTTAAAGCACTTGTTGTTGTGGGTGATCGCAAAAATAAAGTTGGTGTTGGTGTAGCTAAAAGGTCAAGATGTGACTGCAGCTATCGCTAAAAGCAACAAACGTTGCAAAAGAAAAAAATATGATTGAAATCGCACTTGAAGGCGATACAATTCCACACGAAGCTGAGAAAAAAAGTAACTGGCGCCCACGTTCTTTTGAAGCCTGCAGCCCTGGTACTGGTATTATCGCCGGTGGTGTTGTTCGGCAAATTATTGGTGTAACAGGAATTCGAAACATGCTTTCGAAATCTCTTGGTTCAACAAATAAAGTTAATATTGCTTACGCAACTATAGATGCTTTGAAGAGCCTTGTTCCTAAAGAACAGTGGTTAAATGCACCAAAAGCTAAAAAGGAGACTAAGTAATGAAATACAATGAACTCCAAGTTTCTGTAAATAAAGATAAAATTCGTGTTGGTCGTGGTATCTCAGCTGGTCGTGGTAAGACTGCTGGTCGTGGTACTAAAGGTCAAGGAGCTCGAACAGGAAAGAAACTTCGTGCAACTTTCCAAGGTGGTCAAAAATCCACTTGTTCAAGCAACTCCAAAAGCTCGAGGATTCAAATCTTTGCGAAAACCAGCTCAAGTTGTGTATCTTGACCACTTGAACGATTTGGCTGGTGAAGTTGATAACTTCCGACTTTTTGAAGAAGGATACATTTCAACACCTTTCCATAAAGTTAAGGTTATCTCACGAGGTGAATTGAACGAAAAAAAGTTACTTTTAAAAAGTTCAAGCTGCTTCGAAATCTGCCATTGAAGCTATTGAAAAAAGCTGGCGGAAAAATTCGAAAAAGTTGCAACACCTTTAAAGAAGTCTGCAAAAAGAAGAAAAAAATAATTCTTCTTGAAGTATTTAAAACAGCTCAAAAACGAGCTGTTTTAGTTTTAGATAAAAAAATATTTAAAAACTGTGATTTTTGTGCTAAACTATATATATGACGGATAAAGATATAATTTCAATAAAAAAACTTTTAAGCTGTCGTTTGGTAATAAAGAAATTATTCGCGGACTAAGTTTTAATGTTAAAAAGGGCGAAATTTTTTTGGTTTTTTTAGGATCAAACGGAAGCGGAAAAAAACAACAACAATTCGAGCTTTGCTAGGAATTTATCAGGCAGATTCGGGTGAACTTTTAATTAATGGTGAAGAATTTTTCCCCCGAAAGAGTTGGCGCAATTGGATATTTACCAGAGGAACGTGGTCTTTATAAAAAAAGAAAAAAAGTTATTGATGTGATGCAATATTTTGGGCGACTTAAAGGTCTTTCGAAAAAAGAAGCTCAAGAGTTCTCAAAAAAATATTTGAAGCGTGTTGGCTTGGAAGATAAGGCGAACTTAAATATCGATAAGCTTTCGGGCGGCCAGCAGCAAAAAAATCCAGTTAGGAATTACCATTATGGGTAAACCCGAAATACTTATTTTGGACGAGCCAACAAAAGGGTTTCGATCCTGTTAATCGCCAACTTCTTATGGATATTATTGATGAAGAAAAATGCTCGTGGCGCCACAATTATGATGGTAACTCACCAAATGGAAGAAGTTGAAAAAAATCTGCAACCGTGCATTACTTTTTAAAAAAATGGTAAAAATGGAAGCTTATGGAACAGTTGATGAAATTCGAAATAAATTTGGCGAACAACGAATTATTCTTGAATTTGTGGGTGATCTGCCAAAGAGCGATAAGTTTGAGGTTATAAAAAAGAAGCAAACTATGCAGAACTCTCATTAAAAAGCCGATTCGCAAGAAATTCTGGAAGAATTGGTCTCAAAAAAATCTGCAAATTATAAACTTTAAAGGTTCAAAAATCAACTTTAAATGAGATTTTTTTGAATATTTATGGTGAAGAAAATGAAGTGGAGAATGAGTAAAAAAATGTATAATCTAGGAACAGTTTTAAAGTTCGAAATCTTCCGTGCATTGAAAAAGCCAACTTTTTTTGGATTGCGATTTTTGCAATTCCTGTAATTTATGGCGCAATGTTTATGTTTGGTGCAATTTCAGGCTCACAAGCAAAGGAGAATCAAGAAAAAAATTAGCAAAAGAGAGTTTTTCATTCCAGGTTCAAGATGAAAGTGGCTTAATTTCTAAGGAGCTTGTTCTACAATTAAAGGGTAGTTTTTTTCTAATGATAAGCAAAAAGCGATCGAATCCGTAAAAAAATGGAAAAACTTAGTGCATTTTTATTTTATACCAAAAGATTTAACCGGTGAAAAGGTTGAAATTTATGGAAAAAATACTAATATCAATGAAAACGGCAAATATTCAGCAGTTTTAAAAACTATTTTAAAGAATTCTGGCGTGCAAGCTACGAATAAAAATCAGTTAGCGTTGATTAATGAAACTTATAAAAACTGAGCAAACATTTTTTTCAAAAATGGCGAAAAAAATATGATCAATTCCCAGGAATGATCGTGCCAGGAATTTTCTTAGCGATATTCTACTTTATTACTGTTTTTCTTTCAAACCGGATGCTTACAAGCACAACTGAAGAAAAAGAAAACCGCGTCACAGAGATGATTCTAACCAGCATTTCAGCTAAAACTTTAATTTTGGGAAAAATTATTTCAATCATGGTTTTAGGGCTCGTTCAGATTTTAACAATAATTCTACCAATTGTCATTGGGCTTGTGGTAATTTCAAAGCATTGGAACGCTTGCAAAAAGATTTAAATTTACCAGATTTGATGCCAATTATCTCGGCTATTAAATGGGATTTTGGTACAATTGCAATTTCTGCCGTAATTTTAATTGCTGGATTTATGATGACAACAGGATTTATTGTTGCACTTGGTTCGGCGATGCCAACTGCACAAGAGGCTTCAAATTATTTTGCAGCAATTATTATGCCACTGATGATGCCGCTTTTTGTGCTTCCTTCATTTCTTTCGAGCGAGCCAAGTGCTTTTAACTGTCTTCTTGAGCTATTTCCCGCTAACTTCACCAATTTCTTTGCTTCTTCGAAATATGCTGGGAACTTTGAGCTTAGCAGAAGCCCTTATTGGAATTTCGCTTCTTGTCATTTTTGCGATTTTTTTGCCGTGTGGCTTGCTGTTCGAATCTTCCGCTTTGGAACAATTTCTTATGGTTCAAAAAGTAAATCTCAAAAAGTATTTTTTTCGAAAAAGAAAATTGCTTAAATTAGCTTTTAAAAAAACTAACAAGAGCTGTTCAAAAAGGACGGCTCTTGACTTTTATTATAAAAAAAGTTGTATAATTTAAAAAGACTTTTAAAGTTAAAAAATTTTTTTGGAGGTTGAACCTTTATGCGAATTAGTGAAGATGTTTTTAAAAAAAGAATATTTGAAAAAAATCTTTCGATGATGAAGTTGAAAATATTTACAGCAGAAGATCCTTGATATCCTTTGGTGGTGAAGAATATTCGATGGAATATAATTTTCTAGAGGGATATATAGCTTTTTGATAGAGCGGAGGAGAATAGAATTGGAACTGTTTTTTTACATAGTGGATCTGACATATTTTTTTCGAAATTGATCCATCAACCTGTTTTTGGCTATTATGTTGGACTTTTTTCAAACATGAACTTGAAAAAGTTCATAAATTCGAACCAAAAAAAGATCTCGTCGAAAATTTCTTATGAGATAGCTTATTATCTTACTTAGTCCCTCATTTTTGGGGCTTTTTCTTTTTCGAAAAAAATAAATTTTCAGGATTTTTTAAGTAAAGCGTGATAAAATAAAAAAATATGAGAATTTTGATTGTTGAAGATGAACGAAAGATCGCGCGTGCACTTGGGCGAGCTTTGAAAAACGAAAAATATGCCGTAGATATTTCGCACGACGGGACGGATGCTTACGCAATGGCGGGAATGATTGATTATGATTTATTGATTCTTGATCGAATGATTCCGGGAGATTATGACGGTTTAGGCTTAACCAAAAAACTCCGCGAAGAAGGTAAAAAAGTACCAATTTTACTTTTAACGGCATTGGGTGAAATTCAAGATAAAACCGAGGGTTTAGATAGTGGCGCGGATGATTATTTAACGAAGCCTTTCGCCCTAGATGAGCTTTTAGCGCGCGTTCGGGCGTTGCTTCGAAGGCCACAAACCCAAGTTGAAACTATTTTAAAAATCGCAGATCTATCATTAGATTTAAACATGCACGAAGTTTTTCGAAACAATCAAAAGATTGAACTTACAAATAAAGAATTTTCGCTTCTTGAGTATTTAGTGCGAAATGCTGGCCGGCCAGTTTCGAAAGAGCAAATTATCAATCATGTGTGGAATTATGATGCAGATATTTTGCCAAATAATATTGAAGTTTATATCAGTTATTTGCGTGAAAAAGTTGATAAGCCTTTTGAGAAAAACTAATTAAAACCGTGCGAGGAATAGGGTATAAAATTGATGAACAGTAAAGAGCAAAAATTATTTAAATTCGGTGGCGATATTTTTTTAAAAAGCGCTCATTTTAGCCTTTCAATGTTATATTTTTTTGATTTTGCTGGCGATTATTGGAATTTTTCAATATTGTAATTTTTTTATTCGATCAATACGAATACTATGGAAATTTCTACACCACCTATCGAAACAAGTTTTTTTCGAAAGATAAGAATAACTATGGAACGGATGAACTTCGTGAAAAAAATCATCACAGCGAGGAATAAGCGGGCTAGCGAACAAATCACTGAATCAATTCTAATTTTGGATTTTTTTAATTTTATTAGCTGGCGGTATTGGTAGTTTTTGGCTGGCGCATCGTGCTTTAGAGCCTCTCGAAAAAGCTCATAAATTGCAGTCCGAATTTGTTTCGAATGCAAGCCACGAAATTCGAACACCACTTGCGGCGATCCAACTTGAAACTGAAATAATTCTAAAAGATAAAACAGCTTCAAAAGATGAACTCCGTGAAGTTCTGGAGAGCAATTTAGAAGAAGCAAAAAGCTTAACCGCGATGGTAAAAATGCTGCTCAGTCTTTTCGAAAAATTAATGAAGAAATTCCACTTTCAGCTGTGAACTTGAACGAAATTATTAAGGCTAGAATTTCAAAATTTCCAGATGCGGAAAAGAAAATTAAGTTCGAAGATGGTAAGGAATTTATTGTTCAAAATAACGAAACGGCAATTGATGAAATTGCTATGATTCTGATTGATAATGCGCTGAAATATAATATTTCGAAAGAGCCGATTGAAGTGAAAATTTTTAGGCAAAATCGACAGGCTGTCTTAGAGATTTCAAATTTTTCGAACGAGATTTCGCAAGATGAATTAAACAAGTATTTTGATCGATTTTATAGGTGTGATAAAGTTCGAAGTTGTAATAACCACACGGAAGGCTATGGTTTAGGGCTTGCAATTGCAAAAAAGCTGGCAGAAGAAACTCATAGTGTAATTTTAGCCAAAAATGAGAGAATTCCGAAAACTAAAAAATTCAAAACTACATTTTCAGTTTTAATGCGATTTTCGAGATAGTTTTTTGATTAAAGCTCTTGATTTTTAAAGATATTTGTGCTAGAATAATTGGTGAACTTTATTTACGTAAATATAAAACTTGGCCATGCGAGGGTCGTAACAGGGAAAACCCGCTTTCGAAACCACGCGAATGCCAAGCTTTAATCGTGGAAAGTTTAACTAATATTAAATTAATTGGGAGCATAAGTGAAATGAAAACACTTCTCGGTACCAAAATTGGTATGACCCAAATCATCGGTGAAGACGGCGTTGTTACACCAATTACGCTCGTTCAAGCCGGCCCTGTAACTGTGACTCAGGTTAAAACCGTTGAAACAGACGGCTACAACGCAGTTCAAGTGGCATTTGGTGAGGGTAAGAACCTGAGCAAGGCCGTGGCTGGACATGTAAAACCAGCAGAGGTAACTCCGAAGCATCTTCGTGAGTTCCGCGTTGACGAAATTCCTGCGGATATAAAAGTTGGCGCTAAAATTAATGTTGAAGCTTTCGAGCTTGGTGACATTGTTGATGTAACTGGAACAAGCAAAGGTAAAGGTTTTGCTGGAACAGTTAAGCGACACAACTTTAACACAAGCAAGAGTTCGCACGGTGGAAACGGAAACGTGCGTCGTGTTGGGTCTATCGGCTCAATGTATCCACAAAAAGTCTTCAAAGGTAAAAGAATGCCTGGACGAATGGGTCACGACAAAGTTACTGTTAAAAATCTAACAGTTGCTTACATCGATACAGAAAAATAACTTAATTGGGCTAAAAGGTGCTGTGCCAGGACCAAAGAAGGGTCTTATCAGCATTGGAGGTAAAGCATAATGGCTGAAAAAACAACTCTTCCAAAAAGCGTTTTTGCAGTTGAAGTTCGAAATCATGAACTATTAAAGCTTGCCTATGACGCTTATCTTGCTAACAACCGTTTGGCAAGTGCTACAACAAAACAACGCGGTGAAGTTCGTGGTGGTGGTAAAAAGCCATGGCGACAAAAAGGAACTGGTCGCGCACGATTTGGATCAATTCGAAACCCAATCTGGCGAGGCGGTGGTATTGTTTTTGGACCACGTGGTAATGAAAACTACACTAAAAAGATTTCGAAAACTTCAAAACGAGTTGCTCTTCGACAAGCTTTGACAGTTAAAGCTGATAAAGTTCTTGTTGCAGATATCAAAACAACTGGTAAAACTGCTGAAGTTGCAAAATTCTTGAAAGAAAATAATTTGAATCGACGAGTTCTTATCGTTGCTGAAAAAACAGATGAATTAATTCGCGCAACAAATAATATTAGTGAAGCTTTGCTTGTTTCACCAATGTATCTAAATGTGTTCGACATTTTGAACGCTGATCACATTGTTATTGCACCAAAAGCAATTGAAACAATCGAAAACTGGTTAGGAGGAGAAAAATAATGGCGATCAAACCTATTACTCCACGAGCGACCGAGAAAGCTTATGCTCTTTCTACAACAAAAAATGTTTACGTATTTAATGTACCGCTAACTTTGAATAAAAATCAAATCAAAGAAGCGATTGAAAAAGAGTTTGAAGTAACTGTAACTGGCGTTCGAACTGTTGTTCAAGCCGGTAAAGTTAAACGAATCAACAAATCTCGAAATTCAAAACGATACATTGCTGGTTCAACAACTCAAAAAGATATCAAGAAAGCTTATGTAACCGTAAAAGAAGGCGATAAGATTGCAATCTTTGAAGGTGCTGAAGCTGAAACTGCTGAGGAGAAGAAGTAATGGCTATTAAAAAATACAACCCTACGACTCCTGCTCGACGCGGTATGACGACTGAAGACTATAGCGAAATTACAACTCGAAAAACCGCTAAAAAAAGTCTTTTGAAAGCGAAGAAGCAAAATGCTGGACGCAACAACTCTGGTCGAATTACAGTTCGACACCGAGGTGGTGGTGTTAAGCGACATTACCGAATCTTAACTCACAAATTGCCAACAGGTTTGACTTTAACAGTTCGAGAAATCGAATATGATCCAAACCGAAGTGCACGAATCGCTCGAGTTCAAGATCAAAATGGTAAATTCTACTACGTTTTGGCTGACACTTCAATGTTCCAAGGTAAAGTTTTCCAAACTGGTAAAAAAGATATTGAAATTGAAGCTTCAAACCGAATGCCACTTTCAGAAATTCCTGTTGGTTCATTGATCTATGCGATCGAAATCACACCAGGAAAAGGTGCACAAATGGTGCGATCAGCTGGTGTAAAAGCTCAGTTGATGGCGAAAGAAGGTGATTACGCACAAGTTAAATTACCTTCGGGTGAAGTTCGAAAATTCCGATTGGAAGCTGAGGCAACTCTCGGAACAGTTGGAAATATTCAGCATCAGAACGTAAAAATTGGTTCTGCTGGTCGAAATCGCCGTAAAGGTATTCGCCCAACAGTTCGTGGTGTTGTTATGAATGCTGTAGATCACCCACACGGTGGTGGTGACGGTGGACGACACGGAATTGGTCGCTCAACTCCACGTACACCTTGGGGTCAACCAACTCTCGGCTACAAAACTCGCCGACGCAAGAGTACTAATAAATTTATCGTGAAGAGTCGTCACGAAGCTAAGAGGAGAAAATAAATGAGTCGTTCATTGAAAAAAAGGTCCGTTTATCGACTTCAAGCTTGCTAAAAAAGTAGCGGCTCTTGGAGCAGATGACCGAACAGTGATTAAAACTTGGGCTCGCTCAAGCACAATTACACCAGAAATGGTTGGTCGAACTATCGCTGTTCACAATGGTCGTTTACATATTCCTGTATATATTTCAGAGAATATGGTTGGACACAAACTTGGTGAATTTGCGCCAACACGTAAATTCCGAAAACACGGCGGAAAGGATAAGAAATAATGGCTAATGTAACAACTCGTGCCTACATTAAAGGTATTGGTCAGACTCCACGAAAAGTTTCAATCGTGGCAAGTCTTGTTCGTGGTCGAACTGTTGCTGATGCATTAGTAATTCTTGATCACACTCCACGCCGAAGTGCTTTGGCTGTGAAAAAAGCTATCCAATCAGCTGCAGCTAATGCTAAAAATAACAATAACGCTGATCCAAAAACTCTTGTAATCACAACTTTGTCGGTTACTGCTGGATCACGATTGAAGCGATTTAAACCTCATATGCGAGGAATGGCGCTTCCTTTCCAGAAGAAAACTTCAAATATTTTAGTCGAAGTTTCTGGCGTTGTTAAAGAGAAGAAAGCTCCAGCTAAAAAAGCTGAAGTTAAGAAAAACTACTGCGAAAGCAGAGAAAGGGAGCAAATAATGGGTCAAAAAGTTAATCCGATTAGCTTCCGTTTGCAAGCTCATAAAAACTGGGATTCACGATGGTTTGCCCAGAAAAAAGATTTTGCGAAATTCTTAATTGAAGACGACAAAATTCGAAAAAAACTATTGAAAAAAACGATTCGAAAGTCGACCAACAATCGACCGAATCGAAATTGAACGAACAGAAAAACCTTATCACTGTTTCAATTCATACAGCAAAAAGCTGGTGTTGTAATTGGTCGTGGTGGTGCTGGTGTTCAAGAACTTAAAACTCAACTTGAAAAAATGGTGAGTTTACCAGTTCGAATCAATATTGAAGAAGTTCGCCGACCAGAGCTTTCAGCTAAATTGGTTGCTGAAAATATTGCTAGACAATTAGAGCGACGAATTAACTTCCGCCGAGCCGTTAAAATGGCATTACAAAATACAATGCAAGCCGGTGCAAAAGGTGTTCGTATTGAGGTTGCTGGACGATTGAATGGAGCTGAGATGAGCCGCCGTGAGAAATTCTCTGAAGGATCTGTTCCTCTTCATACAATTCGTGCAGATATCAACTATCACGGAGCACGCTCACAAACTCCTGCTGGTATTATCGGCGTAAAAGTTTGGATTAATAAAGGTGAAAGGAACGATAAGTAATGGCTATTTTGTTACCAAAGAAAACCGCTCACCGAAAAGTTCGAAAAGGTAAAAACCCAGGCCGAGCAACTCGTGGAAACACTGTTGCCTTCGGTGACTATGGATTGGTTAGCCTTGAGAACGAGCGAATCAACTCGCGACAAATCGAATCAGCCCGAACAGCTATGACTCGTTATATTAAGCGTGGAGGTCAGGTTTGGATTCGAATCTTCCCTCACACACCAGTTACTCGAAAACCACAAGATGTGAAAATGGGTAGTGGTAAGGGAAACCCAGAATTCTTTGTGGCTAAAGTTAAAGCTGGAACAGTTATGTTCGAAATGAACGGCGTTTCAGAAGAAGTTGCACGCGAAGCTATGCGACTTGCTGGCCACAAACTTCCAGTAAAAGTTAAATTCGTAAAGAAAGGTGAAATCTAATATGGCGACTACATTGACAGGTGTTGTTTCGAGCGCTAAAGCCGACAAAACTATCACCGTAACAGTTCATAGCCGTGAAACACACCCAATTTACGGCAAGCAATATACTGTAACTCGAAAATATACTGCTCATGATGAAAACAATGAAGCTGGTGAAGGTGACAAAGTTATCATTAAAGAAGTTCGACCAATTTCGAAAACTAAGAGCTTTACTTTAGTTGAAATCGTTGAGAAAGCTCGAGGTTCAGTAGAATTGAAAGAGGAGGCATAATGATTCAGCAAGAAAGCCGACTTAAAGTAACAGATAACAGTGGCGCAAAAGAGATCCTTTGTATTCGTGTACTAGGTGGTTCAAAACGCCGATATGCACGAGTTGGTGATATTATTGTTGCTACTGTTAAAGATGCCAACCCAACTGGTAATATTAAGAAAAAATCAGTTGTAAAGGCTGTTGTTGTGCGAACTCGCGACCAAATTCGTCGAAAAGATGGCTCGACTATTTGTTTCGATGATAATGCGGCCGTAATTATCGCTGACGACAAAACACCAAAAGCGACTCGTGTATTTGGTCCTGTGCCACGCGAACTTCGCGATTTGGGATATAGTAAAATTATCAGCTTAGCTCCGGAGGTGCTCTAATATGGCGTTAAATGGAATTGTTAAGGGTGATAATGTTGTAATTATCAGCGGAAAAGATAAAGGCGTTACTGGTGAAGTTGTAAAAGTTTTACCAAAGAAAAATGCTGTTTTGGTTGAGGGTGTTGGTAAAAAACATCGCCATATCAAACCAAATCAATTCAATCCGCGCGGTGGAGTAAAAGACATTCATGTTCCAACTCCAGTTCATAAAGTTAAAAAAGTAGAAGCTAAAAGCGCTAAATCAAGCAAAAAAGGAGATAAATAATGGCTAAAACTACTGTTTATGTTCCTCGCTTGAAAACTCTTTACAAAGATAAAATTGCTAAAGAACTCCAAAGCGAACTAGAGCTAACAAATATCCACCAAGTTCCAAAGCTTGAAAAAATCGTTGTTAGCGTAGGAACAGGTAAGAAAAAGGAAGACAAACGTTTCCAAGAAGTTGTAAAAAATACAATTACAAAAATCACTGGTCAAGTTCCAGTAGAACGTTTGCCTAAAAAATCAATTGCGACCTTTAAAATTCGTGGTGGAATGGGCGCTCCAATTGGTCATAGTGTAACTTTGCGTGGTGATCGAATGTATGAATTTCTTGATCGTCTTGTAAATGTAGCTTTGCCTCGCGTGCGTGACTTCCATGGTGTGGGAGCAAAAGGTTTCGATAAAGGCGGAAATTACAATTTGGGAATTTTAGAACAATCTGTTTTCCCAGAGCTAACTTTTGAAGAAACTCAAATTCTTCACGGTTTACAGGTAACTTTCGTTATTAAAAACGAAGGCGAAGCTCACAGTCGGGCATTGCTTGAAAAATTCGGAATTCCGTTTGAGAAGAAAGGAAAAGCGTAAATGGCTAAGAAATCAATGATTGCAAAAGACTTGAAACGCAAAAAAATGATTGAAAAATATGCTGCAAAACGCGCCGAATTGAAAGCCGCTGGCGACCAAGAAGGTCTTCAAAAGCTTCCACGCAATTCAAGTCCTACACGACTTAAGAACCGCGACAACTTTGATGGTCGACCACGCGGTTATATGCGACGATTTGGTATGAGCCGAATCACTTTCCGCGTTAAAGCCTCAAAGGGTGAAATCCCAGGCGTAACAAAAAGTAGTTGGTAGAAGGAAGGAGAGACTATGTCATTACAATCAACTGACCCAATCGCCGACCTTCTAACTCGCATTCGAAATGCGGCATTGGTTGGCAAGAATGAAATTCGTGTTCCTTCAAGTAAATTGAAAGAAGTTGTAGCGAAAGAGCTTGCAAAAGCTAATTATATTGAATCTGTTAAAAATCGAATCAGCAAAAACCACGTGATATTTTGGTAGTAAAAAATTGCCAAAGATGGTGAAGCTGCGCGCTTTAACGAACTTACTCGAATGAGTAAACCAGGTCGCCGAATGTATGTTGGCGTAGAAGAAATTCCACGCATTAAAAGTGGTCGTGGAATGGTACTACTTTCAACATCAAAAGGTGTTATGAATGGTTTCGAAGCCAAGAAACAACGACTCGGCGGTGAACTATTACTGAAAGTTTGGTAATCTGAACTTTAGAAAAAACAATAAAAAAATAAGCTTTTTTTACCGAGAGCTTATTTTTTTATTGTAGATTATCTTATTTTTATTATAGACAGATTATTTTTAGAAAACAACCTTTAACAAAATTAAGTAGTTTTAAGGAGTTAATTAGACATTTATAAATTATCGCCAGTTTTTTTGAGACCCTTAATACTAATAATTATGGGTCTTTTTTTATTCTTCTTCAAAAAGCGATCAAATCCAATAAAAGCTGAAATATACTCTGCTTTGGGGACCAAGTTAGCGGTGCAACCGAAAGATGTTTTAAATCGTGTGGATCAACTTGTTCAGGTAAAATTCCTGTTGAAGTTTGCCGCTTTAGCACCCATTCAATAATTTTCTCCGCTTTCGAAATTTCACCAAGAGCAATATAGAATTCCGCACGCCAAAAGTGTTATTATTGGCCAAATATTTGCTTCGTAATCATCACTAAATCTATAATAAATATCGTTTTCAAATCTTGGAAGTCCAATATTATCATTAGCTTTAAAACGATTTTCAAGAGTTTTAAAAGCAGTCTGTAATTTTTCACCTTTAAATTCAAAAAGGTTAAACATAAATGCGCCGTAAAAACTTGACGAATCAATTTTTGGATCTTTATTGCCATCAGCCCAAATTCCACGATAGAAATAATTGCTTTCTTCATTAAAAAGCTCATTTTGTGCGGTAGAACGAATTTTTAAAGCTCGCTCGCGCCATTTTTTTGCATCATGCACGCGATTCTCAGCTTGAGCTAATTTTGAAGCAGAATATAATGCTGCAAAAACAACCGAAGTCGAATAAGTTGTTGAAAGAAAATCCATTTCCCAAAGCTCATAATTTGGTTTTTGGCAAGTCATTTTCATCGCAAAAAAATCTACCAAGAAATTAGCAATTGGTTTTACCAGATCATCATAAAATTCATTCAAAATTGAGTTTTCACGAAATTTTTTATAATATTGAGCAAACAAGAAAAGGATTCCTGCAGTTTCATCAATTTGAATAGGTAAATTTCGAGTATCGCCACCTTGTGAATATGGGTGCCAGCTCGGACCAATTTCACCGTTCGGTAAATATTTATGCATCATAAATCCTCCCGAAGTTAACGATCTTTTACAAAATTCAAAAAACTTTTGAGGTTCATCACGATAGCCAATACGAATTAATGGCCAAATTGCGAAAAGAGCATCGCGAGGCCAACAATAAGAATAATCGTCTCGCGCATAATTCAACATTTCACTATCATTACTAGCAATCGGTGCGCCAGTTTTCGCAAGATGAGATTTAACTAGCATTAAACTTTGAATAAAACTTTTTTGATATTTTGAATCAAGTTTTTTCGAAACTCGTAAAGCAGGCGAGAGCCATTTTTTTGCCAATATTTTTTTAGTATCATTTAAAAGCTTTCGAAAAAGCCATTATTTCTAACCTTTTGAAGATTTGTACGAGCAAGCTCAGTGACCATCGGCACAAGAAATTGAGTATTGAAAATCTGCATTCTCAAAAACGCCAAGAGAAAAATCAAACCCAACAACCGAATCAGTCTGTCCATGCTCAACATTTGAGTCCGAAAGAATGCCATCTTCCGCATCCACCCAAGAACCAAGCTTATTCTCAATTCCAAACAAGCCAACAGTATGCTGGTCAAAATCTTCAAAAATATTCTGAAGAGGTTTTTCAAAAAAACTCTTTGAGCAGAAATAATGAAAAGCACGTTTTCCGCGATAGTGTAAAAATTGCCTTTTCATTATTTTCGAAAAGGCAAGAATTGAACGGTATCGGCCAAGTGGAAACTACTGTTAATTGCAAAATTTTTGATGCAGAAAAAAAGCTGAACTTCACGCGGATAATTTGCAAGATTTTTGAACTTGGATTTTTTTCGCCCAAAAATATCAAAATCACTCGCTACAAAAATCAGTAAAAAGTTATTTTTAATTTGAAGTTCTTGATTAATAGCTTCAGTTTTTGAGATTAAAGCATTTTCAAAATATTCAACCGAGAATATCCACTCACCAGAATGAAGCCAAGAAAAATTATTGCCAATTTTAATTCCGACGCGATGAAAAAGGTCGCAGCCAAGTGTATGATTTTCATAGCCATTATCTGGAAAATAAAAATCACTCACCAGACCAAATTCATTCAACCCGACGTTTAAATTACCATTGCTTAAAATTGCTGTTTTTGCCATTCTAACCTCGCTTTAGTTTTGTAAACATTAAGTTTCTATGAAACATTCGCGCAAAAATCTTCTTGCGTTTTGTATTTTTTGGAGTTTTAAAAAGTGATTTTTGAAGATTTTTTTGCGTTTTTCGAATATTTTTCTGCTTAAGTGGAGGAATATCTTTTAGCCGAAATTCCATATCTCGCAATGTATCCATAAAGTATAAAAATGCATCATAAGGAGATTTATATGGTGAAAAATACGCATGAACGTCGCCATCATTGAAATATTTTGTGCACATATAATAGGGGTGGTCACTAGTGGTTAATCGCCGCCAATCTTCAACTAAATTTCCATTTCGTGAATTATAAACCCGCGATTTTAAAGTATAGAGGTGTTTCATTGCTTCTTGTTGCATTGAATTACCTAACCAAGCAGTCAAGTCACGCTCGGTATCCGCCCAAGTTACTGTATTTGGCATAGAAATTTCTGCAACGGGTTCGCTTTGAGCTGCCTCAGTAACAGTTTTAAATCCGTGCTCTGGTTTTTTTAACCAATACAAAACCAAGCTTTCGAAAAAATCAAATATTCCAGATTCCGCCCACTGATGCTCGCCAAATGTTTCATAATCCATAAAAAGATTTATCACGTCACCATGATAGCTTGATGATTCTAACCAACTGATATATTTTTGAGTTGTAAGCGGATATTCTTGCCAATTTCGATTCGAAAAGCGAAAAGCAAGATCGTCAGAAAGCTTGTAGTTTTTAAGAAGTAGGCGAATATTTTTAGTACCTTTTGGCTTATAAATATGATTTGGTGTGCGCCATTGAAGAATTGGATCCCATCCCTCAGCCAAAAATTGCTTTAAAAAACCAAAAATCGTCTGCCCATTTAGCAAGTTCATTATTATATGAAAGCTCAGTATTTCGAAAAAGCGGTAGTTTCGACATTAAAAACTTCACGAATTTTTGCCTGATGTGCACGAACTTGAGCTTCAAATTCTTCACGATCGAAAAAAAAGGCGAGGCTATGATAATATGTCTCGGCAATAATTTCTGCTCGCCCAGTTTGAACAAGACGCTTAAAGCTTTCGAGAACTTCTGGCGCAAATTCTTGCGCTTGATCAATAAAAAGTTCCCGTAATCGAAAAAAAGAAAATTTAAATTCCGGGTGAGTTTTTAATAGTTTTTTTCAAGCAGATTATTCATTGGTATGTAAGATTTTTTTCAGCAACTTTTTTGAAAAAAATCTCGCCATTACTTTGCCGCTTTAGGCCTTTTTCTTCGCTAAAATAATTTTTATTTGCACCAACATCAAAAAGTGTTTGATCATCACGAATGCGCCAGGGCTGGTGGACATGAAGGTAGAGAACAATTGATTTATTGACCATTATTAACCTCTGTTAAATGTACGAATTCTTCCATAATTTGCTCAGCAATATCACTCCAAGATATCCGACCATACTCATTTCGAACTCCTTTTTTTAAGCTCTGCAAAAGATTCTTATTGGTTGAGACCTCATAAATTTGGTTTGCCAGTTTTTTCGTATCCCAAAAATCATAACGTAAAATATTCTGAAGAACCTCACCTACGCCAGATTGCTCCGAAATTATTAATGCATTATTAAAATGAGCCGCCTCTAAAGCTGTTAGACCAAAAGGCTCATTTACTGAGCTCATCACAAAAACATCAGCCACACCGTAAGCATCACGCCATTTATCGCCCCGCAAAAATCCCGTGAAGAAAATCTTGTTTGAAATCCCAAAATCACTCGCCATTTTAATAAGTTCATTGCGCTGTTCACCATCCCCAACAAGAAGTAGGGCAATTTTTGGATTTTTCGAAATAGCCTCGGCAACCGCTTGCATCAAAAAAGTTAAACCCTTCTGAACAGTAAAGCGAGTTAGAGTCATTATCACAGTATATCCCTGTGATTTTAGATATTCAAGATAGCGGTAAGTTCGATTATCGTAATCTTGCGGATTAGCAAGAGCTGAAGTTTCGATTGCATTATAAACCACCTCAACCTTTTCGGGCTTAATTTTATATTTCTTGATAATTACATTTCGAGTATTTTTCGAAACTGCAAAAAAACCCTGTCGGATGCGCAAATTCCAGCATATTCAATATCATGGATTTCTTGATTGCCAGAAATTCCACCAGAACGATCAAATTCGGTAGCATGAATATGAGTAATCAACGGCGCACCAGTAAGTTTTTTAGCAAGAATTCCAGCTTCCACAGTTAACCAATCATGCGCATGAATAACATCTGGTTTATTTTTCTGGATTACTTAAATATTCACGAATAAATTCACAATATTCTTTCTGAATCGAACGAATATCTGGTAGAAAATTACTAGCGTTATGACTTGAACGTATCCAATACGAAGAATCATAGGCTCCAGCACCAAATTTATGAATTTCAGAGAAATTCGTAGCATTCAATACTCTCATGAAATCAATTTCGGTATGTTTATCTTTATACGGAACGACAAATTCAATACTCGCGCCACTTTTTGCAAGCGCCTTGGCCATATAAAAACAAGCTACACCTAAACCACCGCTGTTATGGGGAGGAAGCTCCCATCCGAGCATTAGAATTTTCATTTTTTTGCCTTTACGATTAGAATTTATATTTCTATTTTAGCAAATTTAAGAGAAAAGCGCAAGCGGTTCAACCAATTATCCGCCCTAAACTAAATGCTTGGTGAAAACTGTTTTATTTCTTGAACACATTTCTTATAATCTGGGCAATATTTTTCAACTTCTTGCCAAAATTTAGATGAATGGTTCATTTGCCGAGTATGACAAAGTTCATGAATAATCACATAATCAATCAAATGGTGTGGCAAATTCATCAATGCAATATTTAAAGAAATTGTTCCACTAGAAGAGCATGAACCCCACCGTGTACCAGTGTGTGAAAAACGCAATTTCTTAAAGTTAAAATCATATTTTTCTGCCAAAAAATCAATTCGGCGGGGTAAATACGCCTTAGCTTGCTTTCGAAGAATTTTTGATACAGTTTTGCGGATTTCTGATTGGACAAGTTGATTTTCGAAAGATAAATCTTGTGGGATTTGCACTAAAATCTGATTTCCTTCATTTGAAATCTTAATTTCTTCACCCAAAAATTTTCGAAAAAAAAGTGTGTGTGTTTTACCAATTAAATCACCATTTTTATAAAGATTTTTAGCATTATGTAAAGCAAGCATTTCGCGAATTTGCGTGCGATTATGATTAACTAAACGCTGAACAGAGAACTTTGGTGAATAATAAGGAATTGATGCGCGTAAACTTCCATCAACACCGACAGAAAGTTTTACAGAGCCAGCGAGTTTGTTTTTTCGAATTTTAATTTCACCAAACTCCTTATCAACAATAGCCATAATTATATTATAGCATTTTTGAAAAAGGTTAGCGAGAATTATTCTTAAATTTTTTTGAAATTTTATTTTTTTGTAAAAATTCTAAATATTATAACAGCAGTGAAATTAATTTGGCAAAAACTAAAAAATCTATAAAAATAAAGTTTACTTTTTAATGCCACTAAACTAAAAAAACACCAATTTTTGGTGTATATAATTCATAATGGAATAATTTTTGGCACGGGCAGAGAGACTCGAACTCCCGACACCAGGTTTTGGAGACCTGTGCTCTACCAACTGAGCTATGCCCGTATAAAACTATTTTAACATAAAAAAATTTCGAAAAGTGAAGAGTTTTTGAAAAAAATTCTACTAAGTATTGACAAAAAAGCTTTTTTATGATAGAATAATAACAAGTTAAAAGCTTACTTTCAAAATTGAGCTTTTAGCTCGTAATTTATAAAGTTGGCTTTTTGCAAATATTTTTTAGAAAAGGAGGCCAAAACAATGGCCGAAATCATAAATTGGGTTCAAACCCAAAACCAAGAAAAACTTGCTGAAATTCGTATTGAAGCAGAAGTGGCACCAAAGACACCTCTGTTTAAAGTTTTAGAAAAGCTTGAAAAAGCCTATCAGAAAAATGACATTAAAGAGCTGGTCTTTTGGCTAGCTTATGCGAAGTTTCATAAGCTTCCTGTAGCTAAAGGACGCGACTTCTTCAAGAAAATTGAAAAAGGATGGCCTTCAAGTCGTTACTACGAATTGGCGAACGCGTTTCATTTCTTGAATGCGATTTACTCAGAACGATACACTGAGCGCAATAATAGTGCTCAAATGTATAATTATCCTGCGTTACTCGCGAAATTCTCACGAGTGTAGCCAACTAAAAAATAAGCCCGAATAAGTCTGACCTGACACCCAGCAGTTTAGTTAAATGGGTTAATATTAGCGAACCAATTCGTTTGGCTCGCTTTTTTCATTGTTTAGTTTTCCGATGAAATTATAATAAATGTCAATCTGAATAATACGATTACGTTTCGTACCAGTTGGTTTATGAATCACAATCTTATCAATCAGTTCATTCACTATTTCAACGGTTAGTTCTGGTAGCTCTGTATATTTCAAAATTCTCGCCATAAACTTGGAGATATTAAGGCTGTCTTCTTGTTGTTTGGTGAGTTTTTCGGTTAAGTCAGAAATGGAAGTTTGAAGTTGTTTCTGTTCTTCTTCATAGCTCTGACTTAGTTTCACAAAACGTTCATCTGAAATTTTACCAAGTAGATTATCTTCATAAAGCTTCTGAATGATGCTGTCAATCTCTTTGGAGCGGTATTCGTCCTTTTGAAGTTGCAGTTGCTGGCGTTTGCTATCCTTGCAGAATTGCGCTTGGCTTTGCTGTTCTATCTTCTTCAAAAAGGTTTCTTGGTCTAATTGGCACTCGTGGATAGTTTGACGAAGTTTGTCGCTTACAATCTCAATCAGGGCGGATTTTTGAATGTAGTGGGGATTTTCACAACCATCAATCGGCTTACGATAGCCAGAACACTTGTAATGGTCGTGATTAAGTCCATTTTTCTCTTGTGGACAAAAATAATGCTTTCGCCCACAAGTTCCACAAAAGACTAATCCTGCAAACAAATTCTCATGACCAGCCCGATTTTTATACCGTTGATTAGACCTCTTGTGGCTCCTCATCTTCTGAACAATATCGAAAGTTTCTTGGTCAATTATCGCTTCATGTGTATTCTTGAAAACCAGCCAATCCTCCTTTGAGTTATCCACCTTACGCTTATCTTTGTAAGATTTTGTCCGAGTTCGAAGATTGACAGTATGCCCAAGATACTCTTCACGCCCTAAGATAGCGCTTAGGGTTTCTCGCGTCCAAAAATAAGGCAAAGTTTCCACATTTGGGCTGGAAGAAATCGACTTCAAACCAATTTCTATTCGGTGGCGGTCTGGTTTAAAAATTTTGTCATTTTCTAACCCTTTCGCAATCTCTGAAAGGCTTTTTCCGCTTTTCGCTTCTTGAAAAATCCGTTTTACAACTTCGCTGGCAACTGGGTCAATAATCCAATTTTTAGGGTTGCTTGAATCTTTGAGATAGCCGTAAGGTGGGTTAGTAGTCACTCGCTCACCAGCTTTGGCTTTAGCTTGAACCACCGCCCGAATCTTCTTGCTGGTATCTGCCGCATACATTTCGTCCATTAAACTCTTGATTGGCAAGAAAATAGAATTAGTTTCATTAGGTTTATTCGAATCTACGCCATCATTTAAGGCGATAAAGCGGACATCAAAACTAGGGAAAGTAATTTCCGTTAGTTGACCAACCTTGATATAAGAGCGACCTAAACGGCTCAAATCCTTAACGATAAAGTTTGAAACTTGCCGATTTTCCACCAGTCTAAGTGCTTCCGAAATTGCTGGGCGGTCAAAATTTGTGCCACTAAAGCCATCATCGACAAACAAAATGGGATTAGAGAGATTTTCTCTTGTAACTACATCAAGCAGAATTTTCTTCTGATTGATAATTGAGTTACTATCTCCGTCTAGCCCATCGTCTTGACTTAGGCGACAATATACCACCGTAATATCTGAAAGTTTGAAGTATCTACTTGTCTATAATCTGAAATTGTCAAAGTTCTGTTCATGTGTTTTTCTCCTTTTGGAGTTCACACACCTTATACTTCTATTATACCATTTTTACTACTGTTAAAGTAGTGATTTATCGCTTAAAATCAACCTTTCTAGGACATTTTCAAGATTGTGATTTCCAGTAAAACGGTGACGGATTAAGTAAGTCGTTCGACCAATTCGACAAATTTCATCGGCGATGCGTGAGGGCTGGTTTGAGTCTCGGTCTTTATTTTTTTTTGATTCATTAGCTATTCATCCCTTGATATAATCTGGGTATTCTTCCAGCGTTATGACAGTGAACAGTTCCCAAAAATTGTATAATTCTTTTTGAATCGCTTTCGAAATCGCCAGTTTGCGCTTATCATCTGGCACGATCCAAAGCACAAATGGAAAAACTTCCTTTTGTCGCTGTTCAATACCTGAGCGATAATATTCGATATATTTCTTACAAGTATTCACAATGCGCGCAAGACTTTCCGTGCTTCGGTCTATTTCCAGAAAATAATGGTCTTCGTAATCATGATTAACAAGCTCTAAATAAGCGTCTGGTTTCAAAGTCATTCCAATACCAGAAAGTTTTTGGTAGCTGCGCCAAGAGTTCGGCTCAAAGGAAAAAGTTTCAAGCAATAGTTTTTCTGAATCTCGAACGGTTTCTAGTGTATCAACAAAGATTTCCGTAATCGCCAAAGTATGTTCAACATGATGTTGAGTTGGCTCGTATTTATTTTTATAGCGCAAAACAACAGTTTCATCTTGGTTTTTAAGGAATTTTAGTCCCTGAAAAGTAATTTGCCAAACATAAGAAGCTGAACCGCGGCGTGCGCCACCGACTCGCCGTTTCAAGTGTGAAACCAATCCAGCTTTCTTCAGACTTTGTAGTGCAAAATTAGCACGGCGAATGGCGGTTTCAAATCGAGTGCTATCCGCGAAAAAGAGTCTGGCTAGTTGGTTGGTGGTGGCAAATCTTGCTTGACTCAAAAAATAAAGAATTTGCGTGTCGTTATCTGTTTTGTAATTCCATTTCATCTGTTTTGTTCTCCATTAAAATTTAAAGGGTGTGCTCTCGTAAAATGTGCATAGTTACGGAGTAAGTCGTGTGAGTAAAAATCCTAAAAACCTTTATTCATCAGGGGTGGATAGATTTTCTTCATCAACACGATTCGAAGAGCGATTGGAATACTTTTTGCGCCCTAAATCTGTTAATTTTTGGTTAGAATTTTCATTTTTCGAAGAAGATTTTTCAAAAATGTAGTTTTCGAATTGGCTTTCAATTTCTGAAATATCTTGTCCGTATCGGCTTAAGCTATTCAAAAATGGCACACGACTATCTCTAATTTTTGGTTTAGGTGGGTAGGCTTTACTAATAATCCAACGATAAGTATTTTGTAAAATTTCAGTACGAATATATGCCCAAAATGGTGGTAAGCTGTAAAAATCTTCTTTATCAATCTCCAGAGTATATTTTGCCATTTCACGAGCTTCATCAAGATTTAAGCTAAAAACAATTTTATTCGCAACATTAGATTCAATTCCAGCTTTTAATTGGAGTGACATCTGGGCGAGGTGTTGGAAGCCAATATTCCAGCCAACATTAAACTGACGAGATTGCGAAAGTGCTTCATCTAAGTTAGCGTTGGGGATTCCTAAGAAACTCGGTGTCTCATCGATATAGATAAAGACCGATTGGCGTTTGCTTGGCTCAACCGAAGACTGGCGCAAAATTAACATCCAGAGCATAGAAGTGATTAGGCTACCAATGAGCTTCGCAGATTCTGAACCAATCACGGCTTTATTAAGGGGAATCAATACAATCTTTCTAGATTGAAAAATTTCCACTAGACTAAAACTAGGTTTACTTTGTCCAAGCATAGCTCGAAGTTGCGGGCGAAGCAAAAACTGTCGGAATTTATTCAAAATGGGGTTTAACATCTGGTGACGTTGGGCTTCACTGAGCAGTTCAAACCAGTTCCAAAAACTTTCCAAGCCGATAGGGTCTTTGAGTTCTTTCAGCAGTTTATTGCGAAACTGCTTGTTAGTGAGTAGGCTCGGTAGCATCACCAAAGAACTGTTTGGGATCCTAGCAAGAGTTAAAAAACTATGTGATAGAATATCCAGTGAGTAAATTCCAAAATGTTCAGGATAAAGTCCTTTAAATAGCTCCAGCAGATAGTCTGCGATAACTTCTGGCTCAATACCATATCTAGTTAGCTCAAAAGGGTTTATACCAACAACTCGTTTGGCAGTTGGTGAAATGACTACTGTATCTTCATCATGTTCAGTTGATGTGCGCTCTAATAGTTCATGAGTGAGTTGACCTTTGGCATCGACCACAACTACGCTATGATGTTTAGATTTTATATCTGATAAAATCAAGTGACTCATGGTAGTAGTTTTCCCGCAACCTGTTGAGCCGAGAAAAACGGTGTGCTTTTTGCCAGCTTGAGCTGAAATTTGAATTGGTCTTGGTTGACTTTCAACCGTTTGCGCCAAACTTCGCTGAATCTTCCGATTAATATTGTAGCCCAAAGGCGGAGTCACTAATTTAGGGTGAACATTTGGCACACCTGCAATATTTTCTTCCCCAATAGGTAAAAGCATGAAACAAGCTAAGTCTGAGACAGATAAACTATATGGGAAAGACCAGGAGGGTTGTGCTTGATTGAGTTTTTGGATAGCTAGTGGTTTTAATTCAATGGTTGCATTTGATTCCATCATGCGAAAACTACTAAGCAGGCTGTCAAAAAATTCCTTTGTTCGCAAAATACTGCGAGATTGAACACCTAGGCGAATTTCACATCTAAAAGTAGATTGGTTTAGTTTTTGTTTCATCAGCTTTTTGGAGTTTTCGGAAAGTTCAGGAACATTATTTGTAATCACTTGATACCATTTAGCGGATAAATTCGGCAGATCTTTTGGTTGTGGGCGAGGTGGTGAGCCTGCACCAATGACCAACTGAACAACTACTGTTTCATCTGGCTGAAGTATTTTTGAAATTGCAAGGATTGAACGTATCATGTTTTCTACAGAGTCCGTTTTTAAAGCATAGTGAGATTCTTTGATATTCACTAACCGTGCAACCGAAAGTTTTTCACGTTTTGAGACTCTTGAAAACTGAATAGTTCGGTGTGATTGAATTAGCTGGTGAATATGACGTTTATCTTGTTCTTCCGTCCCCAGAAGATACTGTACGCGATTTTTAGTCATGCGAACTTCAAAAACAATGCTTTTACGTCTAGTTAGACCGACCAACTGACCAAGCAAACTTTTGACGTCTTTCTTCAGAAAATGGACGTTGCCAGTTCCACTCGCTCCAAGATAGTGCTTCAAATTTTTCTTTTTCATTTCTACCTCCATTCTTTAAATTTAATAACCCGAAAGGCAAACCAGCCAATGAAAATAACCGCAGTTATCAAAACCAAAAACCACCAAACTTCCAGAATTAGTTTCACCGCCCAGTTAATAAGCCAAGCACAAGCAACGAATACAAGAATATATGCTATTAGTTTTTTCATGGCTGGTCTCCTTTCTGCCTTTATTTATACAAGAAAATTGGTGAAAAGTTAAATCTCGCTTCCTTCATTTTTTAGAGCGATTGGAATGAATTTTAGGCAATGAAACAGTAGTATATTTGAACCTATTTTGACCATTTGTCTAGTCCAATCAAGGCTTTTGTTTTCTTTCAAATTTTCTCAATTCGGATTTTGCAACCAAGAAAAGTTGATCGATTTCTTGCCGTTTTTCCAGAAATTCTGCCAGGGCAATTTCTTCTTCGCTATAGTGCTTTCTATCTGCTTGTTTTGGTTTTTCGAACCAATCCCAAAGAAATACAGCAGCAACGATAATTATAAAAGCTATAAAGTAATCCATCATAAAGCTACCTCATTTCATCTTTTCAGTAGCGTAATAAGTGAACGCTTTTAGAATATAATCTGTATATGCTTTAGCTTCTGGTGTATTTTTGAGTATTTCAGACTGAGTAAGCGCCAGATTGCCCACTTTATATAAAATATCGCTAGCGAGAAGCTCCAGAGCTTGATTATCTGCCATCGCTTCACTCAGTGTTTTAGCCACTTCTAACTGATAGGGGTTAACAAGTTGAGAAAGTTCTACTTTTGGGGTCGATTTTTGAATATGATTCATGAGATTTCTCCTTTGATTTTGGTATAATTGTTTTAAGTTAGCTAACTTATGGCTTTATTATAGAAAAGTCCAAGCGTGATTTGTTGCCAATAATTGTGCTAAAATCTTGCCAGTTTCGGAGGTGCTTGATGTTTGATATTCCTAGTCTGTTTTCTATTATTTTAAAACACGCCAATAAAACCGTTTGGTCTGATAGAAAGAAAGTTAGCGTAGGCTTGTCGCTCGTCTTACATGAAGACTCTTTGGCATATCTAGCGGACACAAGTTTTCAATAAATTATTTACAGGACAAAAATAAAGGACGAACCCTTTACGGGATCGTCCAAGATGAGATAACAGAAAAAAAGGCTTTTTCCAGCTACATCTTTCAAGCTGAGAAGCGATTAAGCGATACCAACTACAAAGAAAATAAGTTCTTGTTGGCTGATGTTTTAGAGGATTTTTTTGAACTAATAGAAGAATCGCAAAATCTGCAAAAGTCCGTTTTATTAGGTTTAAAGCAGTCTTACAAGATTAATCACCAAGACCGACCTTACCTTTTTCTAACTGAGTGTTTATTTTATGCGTTAGCTTGCCAGCACAACAAACAGCAACAGTATATTGAGCTAGACTTTAGCCAAGAAATAGAGGTTATTTCAAAACCATTAGAAGAGCTTGTGTCACGAGCTAACGGTTATTCGAAGCGGACTATTCAAGACTTAAACCGTTTTTCAGAAGAAGAACTCCAATTGTTCAGAAAAATAGCACCATTTACTTTTTATGATGAATCTTACGATGAGCTCTCTGGCGATTACATTTTAGATTATTACTTGATTTCTCACGCTGATTCTCTAGATTTATTCACCAAATATGGTATCAAAAGGAAATGATATTTCAAGATTGAAAAGAATACGGTTTAATTTCTGGCGGTGGCAGACATGAGATAATTGTGGAAAAAAAGGAGAACTATCTGGCTTTCCAAAATGATAACCTAGTCCTAACTTTCACCACTGAATCTGACGAAAAGAAATAACATTTTTGAATACAGCGCCTTTCCACTTAACAGATACCAGCCAAAGCCTTGATTGAGATTCTAGAGATTGAAACTAATGATGAGTTTTTAGGGAGTTGGGAGAGAGTTTAAAAGATAAAGGTTAAAGTATTGCCTATTGATATAGAAATATTGGGTGTGGATGAGTTTTAAATGAGGCACTCTTCATGCACTATTTTTGTGAAAAAAATGTTTCAATGTCATAAAGCATACGATAAAAAATGAACTTTTAAATGAGCTTTAGAATTGAAAGTTCTATGTCAAAACTAATTTCAATAATTTTTTTCAACAAAACTGTTGACACGATTACTTAAAGTCTGTATAATAGATTAAGTTATCTCAGGCAGCTATAAAATATATGCTTTTGAGATAAAGAAAATCCCAATGATAGTTCGAGTATCACTGGGAAGAAGATTTCTTATTTTTAGTTATCAGCCTTATAGTTAACCAACAAGAGAACGACAAGACTGATTTACATTAGCTTCACCACTATTAGTGGTGATTTTTTTCTTTACTTGGTGAAGCTTTATTCTTAGGTTTTAGTATAGTTGTTACCCTTTCTAAGCCAAGTGGCCATCAGTTCTTTTTGAATTTCTGGTTCTTTTTATTAGAATTGATAATCAGGAATGCAAAGCAACAAATAGTTAGTAAAAATAACGACTATCAGCACACTTATCGCAGTAAGATTTTCGAACGGTATTTTTTTAAGATATGACCAGAGACTATGCTACCAATACCACCAGCACCTGCTGCAGTTAACATTGATTTTATCTTTTTTTCTGTCCCATCCTCACTTTCGTTAAAAATGATGTTGGTTGGACAAAAATAAAAAAACCTTCAGTGTTACTAATATAAACCATATTATTACACTTTGTCAATAGTAGTATATTATTTGTAACAGATTTTTAATTTTTTTCTGATAGTTTTTGAAAGTTCTATTTTGGAATCCATAGACAGTATAGCCAAAAGAAACTGAAGAGCACTTTTAAACAAACAGCTAACTTAGTTAATAAAAATGATGAAAAAAATTAGAGAAATTTTTCATAGAACATTCTCGTGAAGTGGATGAATTTAAACACAATCTTGAACAATGGCAAAAATAACAAAGAGACGTCTATAAAGATTTTTAGAAGATACCTATGAGAAAAAAACTACAGCTTGAAGCTCCCGAAAGATTATGGAAAGAGCGATTGATAATTTTTTTAATGCTTTATTCAGTAAAAACAGAAACTGGCCTTGTTAAGACAGATAACTCTGGAGAATCTGAAGCATTAATGGCCTTTACTTTCTAAGACTATAAAAATAGAGATGGTTATTTTAGCCGTCTTTTTAATGTTTAAAGGTATATAAAACTCAGATTGTTTAGATTATTAGGCGCCACACTGTTTTTTTTCTTTTTTTGCGATTCATGGCAACATCGTGCGCTAAATAATCTACTATCAATACGAACATTATATAACCCATCAGACTTGCGAAAATCGCGAGTCTTTTCTTTTAACTAAGTTTTTCTCTAAAATATAGTCACCCTGCTACAATAGTAAAGAAAGGAGAAATCTTGAAAAATCATCACAAGAACAAATTAGAAAATATCAAAACAATAACTATCGGCTATGCTCGCGTTAGCTCAACAGATAATCGGCAAGAATTAGGTTTATCCGTTCAAAAAGAAGCACTCGGCTTTTGCGACAAGCTCTATATAGAAAAAGATTCTGGTGGCAATCAAGACCGCCCCCAACTTGAAAAGGCATTAAAATTGGCAAAAAATTATGCTAAACAAGGGGTTAAAACAAATTTTGTCGTGTATAAATTGGATAGGCTTACCAGAAAGATGTTTCACCTCTCCGCTATCATTGAAGATTTAACCAAGAATAACATTCGCCTACAGTCTATTCATGAAAATATTGAAACAGATTCTTTAACTGGAAAATTTTTTTGTTTGATGTTGGGCTATGTGGCAGAATGGGAGCTTCAAGCGATTTCTGAACGCACTAAAGACGGACTCCGTAAAGCTAAAGAAAAGGGTGTGAAACTTGGCAATAAAGGGTTGCCTAAAGATACCGAAAAACAAATAATCGAGCAATACCTACAAAAAGAAAATTCTGTTCGAAATATAGCCAATCAACTGGAAATTTCCACCGCAACTATTTATAATGTGCTAAAGCGCAATGGTATTCAAATAAATAGAAGAAATCACCTATAATTGATTGACAAATCCTTAGAAAAATAGTAAATTAAACCTATCAACAGTTTTAGCAAACGGTCGTCAACTAAAACAATGAAAAAATAAAAATGCCAATTCAACAAGGTAACTAAAACCTTATTAAATCAGCATTTAAAATATTTTTATTGATAACTTTGATTGTTTTAACAAACGACCGTTAACTAAAACAAGCTCAACCCCTATTGTAGCAGGGATTTTTTGAGTGAAAAATAAAAAATGGAGGTTCTTTATGGGACTTAACGACTTAAAAGCCGACTCAGTTGAGGTAACAACCAAACTTTCGGTTTCTGATATTGGCGTGATTCTTCAAGAAATTTGCGCCGAGTGGAAAACAACCCCAGAAGCTATTCAGAGTAGTTCGGGTGCATTAGCTAATTTTGACGATAGAGCTGATATAGAAATCGTCATTAAAGGTAAAGCTGGCTTATTCTCTCCGCAATTTTATGCAGTTCAGGTTTATGTTTACCAACTTGAGAATGAATGCGGTCTTCAGCTCATTGCTTTAGGTGATTCTGGCTTTTCGAAGATGTGGTATGGTCTTAATGGTGCGATAAAAAAATGTCTGAAAGCATTAAACGCCGTGACGCCATTGTAGAACGAATTATGCAATATAGTTCGAGATAGAATAGAAAGAGGTTTAAAATGAGCACTCGTTTAAATCAAAAAGTTGTTCGTGGTGAATTGGTTGAGATTATTGAAAGCTCAGGTGGTTTTCTTGGCGGAATTGAATATCAATTAGTCGTTGGTGGGAAGATTAAAGAACAATCCAAAGACCTAAGCTATATTCTTAGTGCCTTTGATAGATATTGGTAATTTATTAGGAAGAACGCCGATGAAAAGAAAGTTATTTTTTTCTCATTTATAATTTTACTGTCATGTTTTACGCTTTTTAGGTTGTAGTTCCCCTAAGAACTTCACAGGCAAATGGAAGACCGATATCTTCGACCAAGGAAGTGTTAGAGAAGATGGAGCGAAAATCGCAGGTAAAGCAACTGGACAAGCCGACCTTGCTTCAATTATCTCTAAATATATTCACTGGAATGCTACTATGGAGATAAAAAAAGACGGAACTTTAACAATGGACAACGGCGAAACTTTCTCCGCCAAATGGCATCAAAAAAAGGCGACAAAATTGTAATTGAAGGAAAAAAATATTTCGGAATTGCAACCCTGTCTGACGACCAAAAAGACTTTTATATTTTGAAAAATAAGCCATTAAATGATAATTCTGATAACCAGAATGGATTTATGATTGGAGAAAAATTCGTTAAAGTTTGAATTTAAAAAAAGGTAGAATAATGATGAAAAAAATTAGGAATGGTGATTACATGTTTAGTGATGATTCTGTTACTTGTTTCTTGCGCAAATAAGAGAAACGATTTAGTTTTTATCGAATTTTCCAAGTGTTCAGAATGAACTAACCGAAAAAAGACTTGCTTATAGGCGTTGGAGCACCACACGAGAAGTCCTCTTCTCTTAGTGATGTTACCCAGCTATATGAAAAAAATTACTAAAAATGGACTTATCCAGTGGTGAATCAATCCTGTCTCAAAAAAATCAAATTGGACTGTGGGAATAAAATGGTATCATTACAGACTACTACGTTTACAAATTAAAAAGACGGTAAATCAGTGATTGTTTTTTTCTTAGTAAAGGAAAGGTCATTGCAATTACAAGAAAAGGTATCGATTATAAGTAACGTAAAAGGTAGAGTAATATGAAAAAAATAGCATTAAAAATTCGATTGGCAATTATAACAATAGCTATTATTGGGTTTCTATTTTTACGGATTCAGAGATAATGGTTCGGTGCTTTATTACGGGCAAAGCTATACAGCAGGTTCCGTATTTAATCCTGATTCTTATATATCGGCTGGGCTATTTAAATCTGCAGACAAAGAGATAAACGAACTAGTCTCGAAAAAAAGCGTGAAGGTAGCCTTACAGGCGTGATGGTCTCTGTTGTAGTTGGCGGGAATTACTTTCTTCACACTTTGGCAAGATGACGATTTTAAAAGATATTTTAGTGGAAGCAAGAAAAACAAGGAGAAAAATAATTAAAATGGCTAATTTGGATAATTACTTGATTTTGGTTTTTATTGTAGTAACTGGAATTCTTATCGCTATTCAATTCGCAGGCGAGCGTTTTGCGGATTGGCTGACGGATTTAGTCCAGCAATTCTTTTCGAAAAGCTTGGATAAGCACGAAGAAAAACGCAGAATGGAAAGAGAAGAAGATAAATAAGTTAAGAGGTTACAGTCTAGTTATATTACCAGATAAAACTAAGATTACCTTCTCTTATTCAAATCTAAGGTATCTAGTCATAAAGAACCAATATTTATATTCGACGAATAGAAAAAAGACGGCTCATTTTGAACCGTCTTTTAATTCACTCATAAGATGTGTGAACTCAGATTACTTTTTAGACTGCTGAACGTCAGACTGCCTAATCGGGCTTTTTTTTTTTTCGAATTTTATTCAGCAAATTGTGAATTGTAAAGTTTCGCATAGGTTCCATTTTTTTCGAAAGTAACTCTTTATGAGAGCCTTGTTCAACAATATTTCCGTGTTCCAGCACTAGAATTAAACCGGCATTTCTAATCGTTGAAAGGCGGTGTGCAATCACAAAGCTTGTACGGCCATGCGTTAAATTATCCATTGCAGATTGAATGGCGGTCTCCGTTCGCGTGTCAACAGAGCTGGTTGCCTCATCAAGAATCAACATTGGTGAATCTGCCAAAATCGCCCGCGCAATTGTGAGAAGCTGTTTTTCGCCAGCCGAGACATTATCGATATCTTCAGAAATTACCGTATCATAACCTTTTGGCAAGGTTCGAATAAAATGGTCGGCATGAGCGGCTTTTTGCGGCTTCAATAATTTCTTCACGAGTGGCATCAGGTTTTCCATAAGCCAAGTTTTCAGCAATCGTGCCATTAAACAGCCACGTATCTTGAAGAACCATTCCAAAAAGGGAACGAACATCATGACGCGACATTTTCGAAGTATCAATTCCGTCGATTGTGATTTTTCCACTATCAATATCATAAAATCGCATCAATAGATTCACGAGCGTAGTTTTTCCAGCTCCAGTTGGGCCAACAATCGCCACATTTGAGCGTGGTGCGATTTTTGTGTTAAAGTTAGTGATAATTGGCTTATTTTTTTGAATATGAGAAATTAACTTTCGAAAAACTCTACTGCACCATTAACTTCTTTTGGTAGTGTTTTTGAAATTTCAACAAAAGTTTCTTCTTCAGCATCAAGAAAGCCAAAAACTCGTTCGCAAGCCGCAACAACAGTTTGAACACTTGTCATTGAATTCGCGATATTCGAAATCGGTTGTGTGAATCGACTCATATATTGCATAAAAGCAGTAATCTCACCAATCGTCATTTGGCCATTCACTGCACGAACTCCGCCAACAACCACAACAGTTAAAGTTGAAAGATTATTAATGAAACCCATAATCGGGTATAGAAGTCCACCAAAAAATTGTGATTTCCAAGACGAATTGTACATTTTATTATTGATTTTTTCAAAATCTTCAACCGATGATTTTTCGCCATTATAAACCTTAATAACTTCGTGCGAAGAAAGCATTTCCTCAGTATGAGCAGTTAAACTCGATGTAAATTTTTGCAAATCCATAAAATAGACTTGACTAAACTTCGAAATAATCATAATAATTCCAACCGAAATTATTCCAGTCGTAAGAGCAATCAAACTCATTTGCCAGCTAATTGAAATCATCATAATAGTTACACCAACAATCGTAATTATTGAATACGAAAGCTGATTTAAGCTCTCGCTCAAACTGTTGCTGAGCGTCTCGATGTCGTTCGTGATAATTGAGACTATATCACCAGTTTTATGCTTATCAAAATACGAAAGCGGTAACCGTGCAATCTTTTTTTCGAAGAATCATCGCGTAATTTAAAAACAATTTTTTGTACCATCTGCCCCATAATCCAGTTTTGCACATAACCAAAAACTCCCGATCCAACATAGATAGCAATCAAAAATAAAGCCAAGTTCGGTAATTTTCGAAAAAAATCAGGGTTAAATCTAACTACGCCAGATTGAATTTCAAAAATTTTTTTAGTAATTAAATTAATCATTTCACCCACAATTTGTGGCCCAACAATCGCTGAAACCGAGCTCAAAATTACCATAATCGCAAAAAAATACAATCAGGAATTTAAACGGCGCAAAATATAGCAAGAGTCGCCAAATTGTTTTTAGCGAAAGTTTGTTTTTTTGATTTTTTTCGCCATTATTTTTTTCTCCTTTCTTAGATTTTTTTCGAAATTACCTTTTTTTAAGCTTTTTCTTGACTATCTTTTTCGAAACCGAAACTGCTTTTTTTAGTATTTTTTTGAGTTTTCGAAATAGTTTTTTTTGCTTTTTCAAAAATCCTTAATTTGCATTTCAATTTCTTCATCAGAAAGCTGCGAAGATGCAATTTCGCGGTAAATTTCATTATTTTTTTAAGAAGTTCGCCGTGCGTGCCAATTCCAACAATCTTTCCACCGTCTAAAAACAATAATTTTATCGGCTTGCATAATTGAAGTCACACGTTGCGCCACGATAAACTTAGTTTGTGATTTAGTTTTCACGGCAAGTTCAGCACGAAGTTTGGCGTCAGTTTTATAGTCAAGCGCCGAGAAGCTATCGTCGAAAATTAAAATTGGAGCTTTTGAGGCGATTGCCCGAGCAATTGAAAGTCGTTGTTTTTGACCACCAGAGAAATTTTTACCACCTTGCGAAACTTTCTCGCTTAAATCTTCGGGCAATTTCTGCACAAAATCCCAAGCTTGAGCAATTTTTAAAGCTTCAATAATTTCTTCATCACTCAAGTTTTTCGAAGAACCATAATTAATATTTTCACGAATATTCCCAGAAAAAAAGGTTTGCTTTTTTTGTGGAACATAGCCGATTAAATTGTGTAATTCGCTTTTGTTTTAAATTACGAATATCCACTCCGCCTAGTTTAATTTTTCCTTTCGAAACATCATAAAATCGTGGAATTAATTTTGCAATTGTAGATTTTCCTGAACCAGTTCCGCCAATTACAGCAATAGTTTCACCTTGTTTTACTGAAAAGTCGATATTTTCGAGAACGGCTTCTTCAGAATCTGGATAGGCAAAACTAACATTTTCGAAAGTTAAATCGAAAGTTTTTGGTAGTTTTTGCGGTTTAGTTTTATCTTTCACTGAAATTTCTTCATCAAGAACTTCGCTCAAGCGCTTGATTGCAACATTCATCCGTGGAACTGACATGAAAATCATCGAAAGCATCACAAAAGCAAAAGCAACTTGAGCAAGATATTGAGTAAGGGAGATTACATCACCAATTGAAATTTCACCAGATTTTACAAAATATGAGCCAATCCAAGCAATTGCTACAAGTCCAAGCCCTGAAACCATCGTCATATACGGCGAAATTAAGCCAAAAATCCTTTCGAAAAAGATATTCATTTTGAGCATTTCATTATTGATTTCGCCAAATTTTTCTTCTTCAACTTTTTCTTTTCTATAAGCTCGAATTACACGCAAACCAGTAATTGTTTGGCGAGTTTGCATATTTAATTTATCTAGTTTCGTTTGAAAAATCTTTAATTTTGGAACGGCAAAAATACCAATAACCATAGTCAAAGCAATGATAGAAAAAATCGTCACAACCATAATCCAGCTCATCGAACCAGAAATAGCTAAAGTGTTAATAATCGCACCAACACCAACAATTGGGGCATAAATCCCCATTCGCATAATCATTGTAAAAGTTTGTTGAAATTGCCGTGCGTCGTTCGTAATTCGTGTTGTAAGGCTCGAAACCGAGAATTTACCAAACTCGTTCATCGAAAAGTTTTTCAATTTTTTTCGAAAGTTGCATTGCGAATATCTCGCGCCATCGCCCCAACTGAACGGCTTGCGAAGAAAAATTCCTGCCAGCATTAAAACACCACTCAAAAGAGAAAGCCCAATCATATGAAAGCCGTTCGAATAAATAGCTTCCATATTTTCCATGGATACTCCTTCAGTAATAATTTTTTTGCGGTATATTGTGGCAAATCAAGATTAATTTTTTTGCCGAAAGAACCGTAAAAAGCAAGCATCAAAAATCAAACTTAGCTAATATTTTTTTAGCAAATTTAAAAAAATAAATTTTAGCATAATTCCTTTTCGTTTTTTTATAGTTTATAGATTTTAATAGGTTCTAATATATTAACATAATTTTTTTCAAAAAATTAAAAAGAGCCGCAACTTGCGGCTTAACAAAAAAATATTACAAATTATTTTTATTGATTTTATTGGAGTTTTGATATTGAATTATACTGTTTGTAATATTTTTTTCTTAATAGCTTCTCCTTTCCAAAAAAACGCAGAAACAGGAGAAGTATTTATTTATCTTCGACCACACCAGTTCTGATTACAGACTTTACATGGGAATTTAGATGAACCCACAATTCCTGGAACTTTGTCCCAACCATCACCCCCACAGTTTGGGCATTTTTTTGTTGGCACATACGGTTTAGGAAAAACCATTTTTTTCTCCTTTTCGAAAAAGATCCAAGCTTAGAGTTGTTTCCGCAACTTTTAAATTTAAGCTTCTATAAATACTATACTACATTTTTTTGCGTTTTTAGTCAAGCATATTATTATTTCGAAAAAAATATTGACTTTAGTTTTTTTATATGCGATAATATTTATAATCGCGATATGAAAAAAATTCAGTAACAATTAAATTAGATATAAACCCTGCGAAACTTAAAAAGAAATTATCATGGACTTTAAAAATTAGATTTTATTCATTTTTGCCTTTTTAACTAATAGAAGAAAGCATTTATGGCTGAGTTTTTTTACCCAAAAATTAGCAACAAAAATTTGGCTTGCAATTTTTTTAAATTATTCTTTTCGAAAAAAATATGATTATAGCTTTGAAAGAAAAATAAATCTAAAACTAAAAGTTAGAACTGACATCTTTCTGTTTCGAAACTCTAAAAATGCCGAGAAATTCAAGCAAGCACAAAAAAATGTCTTGGAAAGAAAAACGAAGACGAAAAAAATCGGTTATATGGCGAAGCTCTTGAATATCCAGAATTTGCAATTTTAGATTTTTTTCAGAATTATTAAAAAGAACGCAAAAAAAGATAATGACGGAAAAAAACTAAGGTTGGCGATATGCTAAGTTTTAGCTGTATTGAGTATGGATATGAAGGTTTTGTTTTTAAACCAGAAAAATCTTTCAAAAAAATTTTTAGATTGGTATAAAGGACAAAAAGCTACCACAGAGAAATGTTAAAAATCAAAAATATATAATCACCGAATTAAAAAAATGGCAAAACCTTTCGAAAAAAAGAAATTAACGAAATTTTGAAATCAAAAAAATCCATTAAAAAAATTTCTGAAAAAAATAGCAAAAAAATAGAGAATAAATTTTTGTTAAGTTTTTAAAAAAATGTGTTATACTATTAAAGATGAACGAGAAATTATTTATCTTGACCACGCCGCCACAACACCGGTGAGTGAAAAAGTTTTGGCTGCGATGCTACCATATTTTAGTGAAAAAAATTCTACAATCCAAGCGCGCCTTATGTTCAAGCTTTGGAGGTTCGAAGAGATTATGAAGACGCAAAACATCAAATTGCACAAAATATTGGCGCAAAAAGCGACGAAATTGTGATTACAGCTGGAGCAACTGAGAGTATCAATTTAGCATTTTCAGCAGCTTCGAAAGAAAAATGACGATGAAATCCTTGTTGGCGAATTTGAACATCATGCAGTTTTAAATTCAGCCCAAAAAAATACGGTATCCAAAAAAACTTGTAAAAAAATTAAAAAAAGATAGCATAATTGACCTTGAAGATTTACGTGCAAAAAAATTTCGCCAAAAACAAAGATTGTTTCAGTAATGCTTGCAAATAATGAAACGGGTGTAATTCAGCCAATTTCGAAAATTGCCGAAATTGTACGAGAAGAACGAATGCGACGGCTTTCAAATGGTGAAAAAACGCCGATTTATCTCCATTCTGATGCTAGTCAAGGTGTTGGTCAACTGGATATTTCAGTTGCAAGACTTGGCGTAGATATGCTAACTTTAAACGCTGGCAAGATTTATGGGCCAAAACAAACTGGTCTTTTGTGGGCTAATCGCGAAATTGAATTTAATGCACAAATTGTGGGCGGCGGACAAGAGCGAAATCTGCGAAGCGGAACTGAAAATGTACCAAGTGTAATTGGTTTTGCGAAAGCTATTCAATTGGCAGAAAAGCATCGCAAAAAAGAAAATGAACGCCTTCGAAAATTAAAGGAATTATTCAAAAAAACTTTAAGCGAAAACTTTTCGAATGAAGAAATATTTTTTTTTGGAAATCCAAAAAAACAGCTTGCAAGCCACATTTCAGTATCTTTTCCTGGAATTGACGCCGAGCGGATGGTTTTTGCACTCGAAACGCAAGGGGTTTTAGTGGCAACAGGTTCAGCTTGTGCAGCAAATAAAGGTACACGTTCGCACACTTTAACCGCAATGGGCTTGAGCGATTCTGAGGCCGATGGAAGCTTGCGAATCTCGCTAGGAAAACTTTCGAATGAAGAAAACATAAAGCGTGCAGCTGAAATAATTTCGAAAACTGTGCAAGCTGAATTTAAGAGGATTCAAAAATAAATGGTAAAATTTATTGCCTGGATTTTTAGCCTTTGTGGGTTTAGTTGCGGTTTTTATTATTAGCACAACTTTAATTATTAGCGATAAAAATCGGCTCGCCGAAATTTGCCCAAACTACAAAAAAAGGCGAATGTTCTCAAAAAAATTGATGCAGTTATAGCGATTTCTGGCGGAAATACTGCTTTAAGAACTCGCGAGACGAATTGAAATTTTTTTAAATCGGTTGAAGCTAAAAAGTTGATTTTTTTCAGGCGCAAATTCTAACCCTAAAGTTTTTGAGTGACGCACACCAAATGGCAAATTTAGCCCTGAAAAACAAGGAGTTTTAAAAGAAGAAATTTTTACTCGAAGAAAAAAAGCTCAAAACACTCACCAAAAATGCACAATTTACTGCAAAAAAATAATTAAGCAAAATGGCTACAAGCGCGTGATTCTAACTACTTCAAAATATCATCAAACTCGAGCAAGACTCGAATTCGAGAAGGCTTTAGAAGGTTCAGGCGTAGAGGTAATTTCAGCACCAGTTTTGAATGATCCAGATTGGAATGGATTTTGGTGGACAAATTCACGCGGTTGGTATCTATCGATGAGCGAGCTTTTTTTGGAATTTTTAGATTTTATATAGGAGAATAAAATGGATAATTCAAAAAAATTAAAGTATATGTTGGAATGAGCGGCGGCGTAGACTCATCTTTAACCGCAGCGCTTTTAAAAGAGCAAGGATATAACGTTGTGGGCGTTTATATGAAAAACTGGACGCAAGATTTGCCAGGAATGAAATGCCCTTGGGCAGAAGATTTGGCCGACGCAAAAAGAGTCGCGGTTCAACTGGGCATTGATTTTAAAGTTTTTGATTTCGAAAAACACTACCGCGAAAAAAAGTTGTACAATATATGCTTGATGAATACGAAATTGGCCGCACGCCAAACCCCGATATCATGTGTAATCAAGAAGTAAAATTTAAGCTTTTCTTAGAGACCGCACTTGAAGATGGAGCCGATCTAATTGCAACAGGCCATTACGCTGGTGTTCGGAATGCTTTTACTGAAAATTCTGACGAAAATTTCAACCTTTCGAAAAACGGAAAAGGCGAGCTACTTCGCGCAAAAGATGAAAATAAAGACCAAACTTATTTTTTGTATCGTGTGCGAGGTGAGGCTTTGGGGGCGAACTTTGTTTCCACTTGGTAAATTTACTAAACCTGAAGTGCGCGAGATGGCGAAAAGAGCGCGGGCTTTTTACTGCTCGAAAAAAAGATTCACAAGGAATTTGCTTTGTTGGAAAAAAATTGGAATTCGTGACTTTTTAAAAACAATTCATCCCCGAACAAAAAAACCAGGAAAAAAATCATTAACAAAAAAATACAGGCGAAGTTCTCGGTTGGCATGACGGTGCGATTTTTACACTTTAGGTCAGCGCCACGGATTAAATATTGGTGGCGGACTACCATTTTATGTTTGTGGTAAAAATATGGAAACTAACGAAGTTTTTCGTAACAACCGATATTAATAACGGCGAACTTTGGTCTAATAAAATCGAAGTTTCAGCACTTCACTGGATCAACCAAGAAGTTGAAAATGGGGCAGAAATTCAAGTTCGAATCCGCCATCGTGCGCCACTCGTGAATGCAAAAATCTTTTTCGAAACTGACAATTCGGCAAAAATTGAATTGCAAGACGAACAACGCGCAATTACTAGCGGCCAAAGTGTTGTATTTTTATTCTGGTGAAGTTTGTTTGGGTGGCGGAATTGTCATTTAACATTGACATTTTTTTATATTTTTTTATGGTAGAATACTACAAGCTAAACTTAAATTTTTATAGTTTAAGTTTAAGTATTTTCCAAAGAGGTAAAAAATATGTCAATTCTAAATTGGTTCAAATCGGCTCTCAGTATATATAAAGCAAAACAAAAGCTTTATCACGAGAATTACTTCTCAGAAGAATTTTTAATGGATGCGCTTCTGGGTGCAGGTTTTCAATCAGTTGAAATTTTAGCACCAACTGAAGAAGGAGCGATAGATTTAGGAGCAAAAACTTTTTGATGAACGGGGAAATTCATTCATAATCTCAGTTAATCATCTAGGCAATGAGTTAAAATTCTCAGCGCGACCTAATACACAGGCTCCTAAAAAATGTAAACTATCTTTTTGTAAAAGATGTTTATCTACCGAAATGTATCAAAAAGCAAAGTATCGAAAGGTCTAGTTTTTGGCAATGAAACTCAGACAAGCCTCCTGCGAGAGTGCGAGCGTAAGACTAATTCATTTTTTTCGATGAACTCGAAAATGAGTTCAAGCGCCGTAGATAAAGATTCGCAAAATAATTATTAACCCAGCAAAAAGCTGGGTTTTTTTCTTGATTTTTTTCACTCTTTTAAGTATATAATTAAAAATCTAGTTCTTTTCACGGAGGTTTTCAAAAAATGGCTGAGTTATGTTTCAAGATGGAGTAGTTGAAAAAAATTACTTCTAGAGACTGGATTTTTCGGATATTGAAAGTACACCATTTGTATCTTTCGATGAACCAAATACTTTTTCGAACAGAAGCTTTTCTATAAAAAAACTCTTCACGAGAAATCTATATTCTAATCGAATGTTTAGGGTGATGAGCTTGCGATCTATATGCGAAACAATATTAATTTAAAAAAATCTTAAAAAAACCGGCGCTATACCATCTTAACAATTGAAAATGGCAAGATAGATGAGCGGAATGATTTTGAGTTAAATAATTTCAAATCAAAAAGCATATTCCATGAAGCAAACAGAAAACTTACTAATTTTATTAGTAATCTTAAAAAATAACCCTCCAGTAATTTTTCTCCCGAGTTTTTACTCGGGTTTTTTATTTTTAGAAAAATCTTAAAATAGTCATAGATGACATTCTCCGCTTATAATATTCTTTAATTATATAACGCGACCTATTAGCCTAAAAACGCTTGCATTTTGTTTCAAAAATCTGCTAGAATGTTTAGTGAGTTTCTCTTTCTGGTGAATAAACCTGTGTGTTGGTGATTTCAGCTAGAAAGGTAAAGACATTTTTTTCGAAGATGCTGTTTCGAAAAAAATATGAGGCGCTTTTTGAAAAACTTTATCAACTTTCGAAAAAGTGAAAATATTAAAAATAATTTAAGGGAGAATTGATGCCAACTATCAATCAATTAGTGCGAAAAACCCTCGAAAAAAACTGCTGCGAAAAAAATCAAAAATCACCAGCACTTGGTCGAATTCATAATGCACTAAAAAAACTAAATATTATGCACAAAATGCACCGCTAAAACGTGGAGTTTGTGTTAAAGTTACAACAAAAACACCTAAAAAGCCTAACTCAGCTCTTCGAAAAGTTGCTCGTGTTCGCTTAACAAATGGCCACGAAGTTTGGGCTTATATTGGTGGTGAAGGCCACAACCTTCAAGAACACGCCGTAGTTTTTGGTTCGTGGTGGACGCGTGCCTGACCTTCCAGGTGTGCGATATCATATCGTTCGTGGTGCGCTTGACCTTCAAGGTGTTGCAGATCGTAAACAAGGCCGTTCAAAATACGGTGCGAAGAAGGAGAAATAAAGATGCCACGAAAAGTTACTAAAAAACTACAACGAGAATTAAAGCCAGATCGAAAAATATCAATCAATTTTAGTTCAACGTTTAATTAACAAATCTATGCTTGACGGCAAGAAACTTACTGCCGAAAAAGCTGTTTATAAAGCTCTTGAGACTGCAGCAAAAAAACTTGATAGCGAAAACCCTCTTGAAGTTTTTGAAAAAGCACTAAAAAATATTTCACCAGCTTTTGAAGTCAAGTCTCGACGTGTTGGTGGTGCAAACTATCAAATTCCATTCCCAGTTCAAGGACACCGACAACTCCACTTTGCGTTTAGCTGGTTGGTTCAATCAGCGCGAGCACGAAGCGGAATGCCTTATAGTCAACGCTTAGCACTTGAAATTGTTGATGCTTACAATGAAACTGGTGCAGCTTTCAAAAAAGAAAGAAGATACTCATAAAATGGCAGAAGCCAACCGAGCTTTTTTTGCACACTTTGCACGAGGCTAATCTAAATAAAATCACTCTTTTTCAAAAGGGTGATTTTTATTTCTATAAAAAAATACATAAGCTACTTGGAATTTTCAAAAATATGTGGTAAAATCGTATGGAAAGGGAAAAATGGATAGAACGAGAAGTGCATACAGACGACTTGGTCGAATACACAAAATTTATCACGGAGGAAGAATTTCGAAGGACCGTCTTGTTGGTTTAATTGATGGCGCCACCGCGATTATTATTACGCTTATGGTACTTGAAATTCAATTACCAAAATCAGTTAGAGATTTAGCTCAGCTGGAAAGTTTTTGGATTTGCGATTTTGATTTACTTTGCAAGTTTTGTGATCGTTGGAATCCAGTGGAATCGTCATCATCACATTTTAGATAGAGTTGAAAAGGTTACGAATAGCTTTATCTGGAAAAATATGATTTATGTTTTCTTTTTGTCGCTTATTCCACTATTTATGCGTTGGGTACTCTCCTCGCCAACAGAGGTTTTACCTGCTTTCTGTTATGCAATGGTTTACCTTTTTACAGATTTAGGCATGCGATGGATCACTGCGAGTGCATTAGGTGAAAAATACAGGGTTCTTTCACGGCGAAAATCGTAAAGCTCAAAGAAATTACCATTTAATTCGCACAGGAATGATGATTTTATGGATTGCGGTTATTGCGTTGATATCGATTTTTCTGCCGCAGGTTGAAATTTTCTTTTTGATTATTTTGCCAGTGGTAATTTCGCTATTTACAGTTTTTTTGAAGATGAAAAAGGAGGAATTAGAAAATGGTAAATAACATGATTGGTGGAATGCTTCTAATGGGAGTCTTTCTAATGATTTTAGGAATTGCGCAGATCGCATTTTTTGTCTGGGCTATTGTTGAAATTATTCTTTTCAATAAAAAAGTTAAAGAACAAACTTTAAAAATTGGTGACGTTAAACGAGCTTCAATGGCACTGCCACTCGGCTTAAATATACTGGGATTAATTTTTATTCTTCGTAATAGTTAAGCCAGCTATTAAAAATGACCCTGTCGCAAATAAAAAAATCAAATCTTTTTTTGTTGGTTGTCGTATATAATTTTTACCGTATTGTCCGTTATAATTTACAGTTTAGCAACAATAAATACATTAAATACAGTAAAAAATATAACTAATGAGACTAAGCCTTATAAAACAACAGACTTAGCAGAAGACAACGAACTGTTTGATAAGGATAAAATTAAAGAACGAACCAGAAAAGCTAAAAATGCAGGTAAGTTCATACCTGAGGAAGGCGTTTTTGCAATTAAAGCAAAAGGATGCGATAATTTTACAAAAACAAAATAATAGCGATAATTCAGTTGGTTATATTTGTACATCGCCAGACTCCACAAATAATACAATAACCAACTACATCATTGGTTATACGGATGCAGATGAAAAATTATGAAGATACCCAAAAAACTCAGCAATGAGGAATTAATCCACTCTGCAATCAATGGTGTCGGCGGTAATTTTTTTCAAAGTATGTTTCAGAAGAAGATTTCAAGATAATTGATTTCAAAGGAGCTCGAGCAGTTGAAGGAAATATCTTAAACAACAGTCAATATATAATAAAAAAATATTAGCCCTACCTGCTAAAAAGATAAATCTGGTAAGACTAGAACATTCTTTATCGCAATAGTTTCAAATACTGGCGGATATATTTTTGATAATAATTTTGCGAATTTCGCCAATTCTTTTGAAAGATTGTAATTTAACCCAATAAAAATAACCCTTCTCCTGAGGGTTATTTTATTATTTTTGCACGAAAAAAATAAGATTTTTGCGCCAGAATATAACTTTTCACTAATTAAAAATTAAATTTTCTGCTTTAAAAATTTTCAATTTCTTTAGGTTGCGATAGAACTAATATTCCACCAGATCTTAACCTTTTCGAAAGCCTTTCGATAGATGGAAATTGAGGATCATAGTATGGCGGATCGGCAAAAATTATATCAAAAGTTGGAATTTCTAAAAATTTCACCAATTTCGAATTGAGATTGGCTCGACCCAATCCAGCCCGAAACACTGCTTCGAATTATTTTAGCTTCGCCAGCATTTTCATTCTTCTCAATAATTTTTTTAAATTTTTCGGCCAATATTTTTTTGTGCTAATCTGTTTTTTTCAATGAAAAACTACTTTTTTTAGCACCACGAGAAATCGCTTCAAGACCTAAAGATCCAGTCCCAGCGAAAGCATCAAGAACTTCAGCATTTGGAATTTTCGCCTGAATCGTATTAAAAATTGCGTTTCTTGCTCGTTCGCTCATTGGGTGAGTTTGGCGAGAATTCGGAGCTGTGATTTTATGATTTTTAAAAATCCCTGAAATTAACCGAATGTTCATTTTTTTATTCTCAGATTTATTTTTTACATTTTCGAAATCTTCTTCAAGAGCTCGACGGATACCTTCAAACCATCCGAGTGCCACAATTTTTGAGATTTCAGGCAAAAGATCATGTTTAGTTTCTCGCGCCAAAGCAGTTGTCCAGCCTTTCTCTAAGTATCTTTCGTAATATTTTTGGTCGGCGACCCACTTAATTTTTTCTTCAAAAATTTGCATAAATTCACCCTTTAAAACTCGCAAAATTTCTTCATCTGTTGGGTTCTTTATAATTTTCTTTGCAGCAACTGAAGTTATCATTGTAGCAACGCCCATTTCATAAAGCATATGTGAGCTCATTACGCCTTTCGGCCCAATATATTCCCAGTTCTTCAGAATCCGCTCGCGCCAATTTTCTCCAGAAAGAAACATCTTTTTAATCAATTTATCGCGTTCTTCAGGTTTTTTTCCAGAAATTTCAATAATTTTATCAGTCATTGGGAACTGATGAGCTGGCGTTAAAGCATCAGTTATTGCATGCGCCATCCAACCAGCTTCAAAAACTTGCTCGTACAAAAATTTTCTTCGCTTAAGGCTTTCGAAATATTAAAAAGATGATTTTCAACGTAGCTTCGAATTGGCGCTAAATCACCATAAGGCTCAACAAAATGCCAAGGTTCATCTTTTTCCTGGTAATTTTGTTTTAATCCCATCAGGGCCACCATTTCCTCAAAAAAACTAAAAATTTCATCAATTTTTAGGGAAGTGAATTTTTGAAAATTTTTGGATTTTTTTGAAATAATTTCTCGCAAAATTAAGCGAGCCGCACGATCAATTTTTTTGATGTGTTCCAGCAATTTTGTCTGCTTTTTTTGAAAAAGGAGTTGCTCTTGAATACATATAAACTATTTTTACCATTCTTCGTAATAAAAAAATCAAAAGTTGAAATTTAATTGTGCTTGTGTTAAAATGGAACAAATGAGTAAAATTGCGAAATATCTAAATGGACACATTATTGGCGAAGTTTCGGCGCACGAAACTCGATTGAAGCAGTTTTCAACCGACCGAAGTTTTCTTAAAAATTCAACCGGAATTAGTAGTTTACCCGCGTTTTAGTGAAGATATTCAAAAAATTATGCGGTTTTCTTGGCAGTTAGCTGAAAAAGGTCATATTTTTGGCGTTACGGCGAGAGGCTACGGCGGAAGCACTGATGGTTCTTCAATTGGAAGAGAATTATATTAGATATTTCACGACACCTTGATAAAGTTAACGAACTTGATTTGCGAGCTAAAACCGTTTGCGTTCAAGCTGGGGCAAATTTCCAAAAATTGAATCTTGCAATTGCTTCACAAGCGATGGAAATTCCACAAAGTCCAGCCGGCGAAAGACTTACAGTTGGTGGAGCAATCGCAATGAATTTGCCGAGTGAAAAGTTTAATTATGGCGACTTAGTGAATTCTGTTAGTGAAGTTGAGGTCGTCTTAAGTAATGGTGATATAATTAATATTGGAAAAATTTCTCGCAAGGAATTAAGCGAAAAAATTGCACTTCCTAATTTTGAAGGAGAGATTTATCGTAAAATTGACACTTTAATTGAAGATAATTACAGTTTAATTCAGCAAATCGACGGCGATTCTAGCTTCGGCTATTCTGGAATTGCAAATGTAAAAAAAGTGAAGATGGAACGTTTAATTTAATTCCGTTGTTTTTTTGGCTCGCTCGGAACGCTAGGAATTATTACCGAGCAAAAAAATTCAAACAAATTACATAATTAATGAGACCAATTTTATGGTTGTAAGTTTTTCAAATCGCGATGATGCGCGTGATTTTAACGATGAAATTGCCAAATTCGCACCAGATATTGTTGAATTATTTGATGGTAAAATGTTTGAAGCTGCAGTTGCTTCTGGTAAAAAAATACCAATTTTATCTTGACAGGAATTCACAAAAATTTAGCCACAAAAATTAGTTTTGGTTGTTGGAATCTCAGACAAAAATGCAAAGAAAAATTGCATCAAAAATACATAAAATTGAAAAAAATTGCCAAGAAATTTGAAGGCGCAACCGTTTGGATTCCAGAAGACGATGAACGTTCGAAAGCTGAACTTGAAGCAATACGTGATGTTCGTGAAATTTTGCGAGCGAGGAGCGGTGTAATCAAGCAAGAAATCTACCCAATTCAAGGTGTCTATGTGCCAATGGAGCGTTTCGAAACTTTCTATTTAGGGCTTCAAAAACTTGCCTTACAACACAGTATTCCCGCACCAATTCAAGGTTCAGCGCTAACCTCTATTTTTGAAATTTTAGCTGAATTCGACTTTTTCGAAAAATTAGTGACCGTCAAAAATCACTAAAATTCATCGCCGACCTTGGTGCTTTACTTGCAAAAATTAATGGTGAATTTGCGTATGGTGCGGGTGAAGGGCGAATTTATGGTCATTTTGTTGCAAAAAATATCAGTAAAGAAGTTGAAGAATTATATTCACAGATTAAAGACATTTTCGACCCAATGCACATTTTAAATCCTGGCGTAAAAGGTCGCCCAAACACTAAAGAATTAGTGAAATCGGTTCGAAATGGAAAATAAACCAAATTTCGAAACTGGCGAAGGTTTAACCGTTCAAAACGATACCCGAAATGTGATTGATAAATACAAGGGCGTATCGGTTGAAGAAATTAAAAAAGATCTTGAAACTTCGCGGCATGATTTTCATATTGCCGTTGAGAACTTTCAGCACGATTTTAATATTGGCACAATCGCTCGGAACGCCAATGCTTTTAACGCTGCAGGAATTCATATTATTGGCAAAAAACACTGGAATCGGCGCGGCGCAATGAAGACCGAGGCCTATATGAATGTTTTTCATCATAAAACCGTGCAAGATTTCATAGATTGGGCAAAAGAGAACGAATCTAAACTTATTGCAATCGACAACCAGAAAGGTGCAAAAAATCTAAACAATGCACAACTTTCAAAAGGCTCTATTTTTGTTTTTGGAAATGAGAGTGATGGTCTTTCAGAAGAAATGATCGAAGCCTGCGAAGAAATGATTGCAATTGAACAATTCGGCTCAACGAGAAGTATTAATGTTGGAGTAGCTAGCGGTATTTTTGATGTACGAATTTGTGCGGCGAAATTATTTGACAGAATAATTATTCATTAGATAAAAAAATAGTTTATTTTTACATTTTTTTAATTTTTCATGAATGAGCTTGCATATACATAAAAATATTATAGAAGAAAAAAATAGCCAACACTGCAAGAGCTTATTAGTACTCTTTTTGCGTAAAAAAATAGGGTGTGTTATAATTATATATATGAAGACAAAGTTAAAAAAATATTTCAGATGTAAAAAGTTGAGCTCACAATTTCTCTTGGAGCTGAGGAATTAAAAAGCCGCTGAGCAAGTTGCGCTAACAAAGCTCGCTAAAGAAGTTAAAATTGAAGGCTTTCGAAAAAGGAAAAAGCACCACTCGAAATGGTCGCTGCGCAAGTTGATCCAAATTTGCTTAGTCAAGAAACGCTTGAAAACGCACTTTCGAAATCTGTTGCTGAAGCATTTCTAAAAAGAAAAAGTTCAAGCAATTAATCGACCAGAAGTTGATGTTAAAAAAATTTATTCCTGGAACTGAGCTAGAATTTACCGCAACTACCGAAATTATGCCAAAAGTTGAACTTGGCGACTATAAAAAAATTAGGCGTAAAAAGAAGCTGTAAAAGTTTCGAAAAAAAGAAGTTAAAGAAACAATCGATCGAATTTTGAAGAATTTTGCCGAAAAGAAAAAAAGTTGAGCGTGGGGCAAAAATGGCGATGAGGTTATCATTGACTTTTTTTGGGCAAAAAAAGACGGCGTAGCTTTTTGATGGTGGAAAAAGCTGAAAAAAATTTCTCTTGAACTTGGCTCGAAATCTTTCATTCCTGGGTTTGAAGAAGGTTTGATTGGCAAAAAAAGCTGGTGATGAACTTTTACTTGATTTGGAATTTCCAAAAGATTACCACGCAAAAGACTTAGCTGGTGCAAAAGTTGTTTTTGAAGTAAAAATTCACGAAGTTCGAGAAAATGTTGAGCCAGAAATCAACGAAGAATTCCTTTTCGAAATTAGGTAATTTCAAAACCAAAGAAGAATTCGAAAAACAGATTGAAGAAGACTTAAAAACTCAAAAACAAGCCGAAGCCGATGAAAAATTCAAAGATGAACTCGTTAAAAAATTGGCAGAAGTTTCAAAAGTTCCCGTACCAGAAATCTTGCTTGAAGATCAAAAAGCGCAGCATCGAAATGGATATGCAACAAAAATCTAATGTATTCTGGGCTTTCACTTGAAGACTATCTTGAGAGAATGGGTAAAACTCGTGAAGAGTGGCTAGAGAAAGATGTTGAAGAAGTAGCTAAAATGCGCGTAAAAATCTGGGTTGACCTTAGCAGAGCTTTCGAAAGTTGAAAAAGTTAAGTCAGATACTAAAGAACTTGATGCCCGAATTGCACAACTTAAAGAACAATACGGAAACAGCAAAGAAGTTCAGAAACAACTTTCATCGGATGACGTTCGCCGAAACTTAGCAAATCAGATTTTAACCGAAAAAAACAATTGATTTATTGGTAAAATTTAATTCATAGTTTTAAAAATTTTACAAAAAAACAGGCTCGGAAGGGCTTGTTTTTTTACTTATGCTTTATTTTATAATAGTTATAGTTAGTACATTTGGAGGTGGTTTTATGATTTCTTTAGAAGAAACTGCAAAGGATGCAACGCTTGATTCAAAAAACTTGACACTTGTTCATAAGCAAATCATTTTGTCAATTAGAGCGATTGATTGGGAAAGTTTATTTTCTTATACTCTGCGAGATAGTTTTAAGGCTAAGAATTTAGAGCTTGATTATTCGGGATTATTAATTCCTGAAAGGGGAGTTTCTACTGAAAAACCATCGGTTTCTTTTAGCTTTTTAGTTAATGGCAATAATTTTAAGATAACAGAATGCTCAAAATTAGAAATCCGTAAGATTATCGAAAAAACTATTCGCGACTGTTTGGGTTGTAACGCTTTTAAGCCTATTTCAAAAGTTGAAATTGGCAAAAAGTATAGGCATTATAAAGGTAGAAAATATGAGGTTTTGAGCTTTTCTCACCACACAGAGCGAGATGAAGTACTCGTAAATTACTGCAGAATTGGGAATAGTGAAATCTGGTCGCGGCCAAAAGAGATGTTTATGGACGGCAGATTTCAACCAATAGATTAAAAATTTTAGCTCGCATTGCGGGCTTTTTTTCGTTTTCTAAATATTGTTTTTTTATTAAACTTATGCTTTAATTAATATAAAAATTACGAGAAAGGAATTTATGAATTTTTTTCGAAAAAAAGAGATTTATCAATTTTACATATTATTTTAACTATTATTCTTCTTATTGGGCTGGTTGTAAATAGTATCATTCTTGGGATTTTTTTATAGTGATTATCTTAAAAAAATTCTGATGGACAGCAAAAAAATTGAAAAAAATTATCAAGATCGAATTGAATCACTCGAGAAAAAGCTCGACCTCAAATATTCGCCAAACGAAAAACGGAGAATATTCACATAAATCACAAAGCGAACTCTAAACAAGGTTCGCTTTTTTTATGATAAAATAGGAGAATGAACGACTTTCAAAAAGATTTTTCGAAAAAAATTATAAAAATGTTAAACGATGAGCAGAAAGAGGCGGTAGATACAATCGATGGGCCAGTCTTGGTGATTGCTGGACCAGGAACAGGAAAAACTCAACTGCTCTCAACACGAATTGCTAATATTTTGCAAAAAACCGACACAGCGCCAGAAAATATCCTTGCAATGACCTTTTACTGAAGCTGGAGCTTCGAATATGCGCGAGCGACTTTCACGTTTTATCGGTACGGATTCTTTTAAAGTTGGAATTTTCACTTATCACGGTTTTGCAAATGAAATTATTCAAAAATTATCGTGAATATTTCACAGATAAAAAAACCTTAACGAGACTGCCGATGAATTAATTACAAAAGAAATTATAACAAAAATATCAAATGAATTGCCGAGTTCTTCAAAACTCAAAAAAATCCCTATTTCAAACATCGCTCCACGATAAAAAGAAATGAAAAATACTTATATTTCGCCAGATGATTTACGAAAAGTTGCGAAGGCAAATATTTCTGAGCAAGAAATTTTTAACGAGAGTATTAAAGGATTACGCGTTGACGGGCGAACTTTTTGCGAAGGTTCAGCCGTTTTATTCAGCAATTAGTGATAATTTAAAAAAATCAATTTCAAAAAGATTTAAAACGATACAAAGTTTAAAAAGTAACCTGTATTTTTTTATTTCGAAAAAAATTAAATGAAGCCTACCTTTGAGGCGAGAAGAAACTGGAAAAATCAAACCCATTAACAGATTGGAAAAAAATACTTTTCTTAATTTAAAAAGATTTCGAAAAATAATTTTCAAATCAGTGACACTTATGCGAATAAAAAACTACTCGAATTTGCTGATTTTTATGAAAAATTCAATAATGAGATGAAGTCTCGCGGACTTTATGATTTTAATGATATGATTTTAGAAGTTATCGAAACGCTTGAAAATAACGATGATTTTCGATTCACGCTTCAAGAAAAATATCAATATTTGCTATTAGACGAATACCAAGATACTAACGATTCGCAGGCGAAAATTATTGAACTACTCACAAATAATCCTGTTATGGAAGGCAAGCCAAATGTATTGGCGGTGGGCGACGATGACCAAGCAATTATGGCTTTTCAAGGTGCAAGTAAGTCAAATATGATTGATTTTTACAATCGTTTTGGTGAAAACACAAAAGTCATAAACTTAACTAAAAATTACCGCTCACACAGCGATATTTTGACTGCTTCGAAAAATATTGCAAATATGATTTCAGGGAGATTAACTAAAAACTTGCCAATTAAAATTGAGAAAGATATTTCAGCGGAAGGAAACTTCATTAACCGAGAAATTCAGCTTGAACGAACGAATTTTGAAAGTCAAATCGCAGAATTTTCTTGGGTCGCAGAAAAAAATTTCGAATTTGATTCAAAAACGGAGTTGCACCAAAAGAAATTGCTGTAATTGCTCCAAAACACAAAATTCTGCAAGCTTTTGTGCCGTATTTAAAAAACCAAAATATACCAATTTATTATGAGAAGCGCGAAAATATCCTAAAAAATGAAACAATTTCGAAGCTAATTAAGATTTCGAAGCTAATTTTGGCAATTCGCGATAAAGACGAAGATAAAATGGCGAATCTTTTTCCCTGAAGTTTTGAGTTTTGATTTTTGGCAAATTCCAGCAGTTGAAATCTGGAAAATGAGCTGGGCAGCCAAAGATAATCGTGATTTTTGGATTGAAGCTATATTGAAAAAGTAAAGTTGAACAAATTCGAAATTTGGGTGAAATTTTTAGTTACGCTAGCTGAATTTTTCACACGAGAAGACTTTTTGAAGAGCTTTTTGATTATATTTTTGGGTTCAAGAGAAATTCACGAAGGTTTAAAATCACCAATTAGAGATTTTTATTTCACAAAAAAATCTGATGAAGAATTTTTATGATACAATCTTAAACTTAACTATTTTTGCGAGACAAACTGCGAGATTTTTTTCAAATGAAGAAAAATAATAAACTTGATATTCTAATAAATTATGTTGAATTATGCGAAGAATTTGAAATTCAAATTTTAAGTACAAATCCGCATAATACAAGCGAAAATGCAGTTCAAGTTATGACGCCCTTTGTAGCAAAAAGGCTTGGAGTTTGAATATACTTTTCTAATTTCACTAAATCAAGATAGCTGGAATTCTGAGAGAAAAGGTGGCGGGGGCGAAAATATCACGATGCCCGCAAACCTTAAATTTACAAATATCGAAGATGAGGGTGAAGACACGCGTAAGCGCTTGATGTTTGTAGCAATGACGCGCGCAAAAATTCAACTTTATCTTACAAACCACAACAGCGATTTAACTGGAAAAACCAAAAAAACGCTATCATTTTTTTAGATGAGCGAGAAGAAGACGGAGTTTTTAAAAATCAAAAAAATTCTACCTGAAAAATGGCAAGAAGTTTCAAGAATCCAAAGAGAGTCACTTGAAGCCGATGAAATCGAAACAAACTGGCACGAATTTTATACCATCAAAAATGAAGAAATGCGAGAGCTTTTGAAGCCAAGGGTTAAAAACTACAAATTAAGCCCAACAGATTTAAACTCCTATACAAATCTTCAATACAAAGGTCCTCAAACCTTTTTTGAAAACAAAATTTTATGTTTCCCTGGAGCTTATAGCCCAGCTCTAACGCTTGGAAATATCGTTCATGAAGGTTTTAACTATATTCAAGATGAAATTAATTCTGGTAATACGCCAAATATTGATAATATTAAAAAAATATGCCAACGAAAGATTTTCGAAATACCCACCTCGGAAAAAAAGATAAAGAAGAAATTTTAGAAAGATTTAATCAAATTTTTGAAAAACTTTTTCAAGAATAACTTAGGAGAGTTCAAACCTGGAAATATAGCCGAAAAAAACTTTAGTAGTATTGGTGTAACGGTTGGAGATGCGGTTCTAACCGGAAAAATTGATCTGATTCGAGTAGACCGCAAAAAAATAAAAAAATCACAGTCGTTGATTATAAGACTGGTTCAATTCCTTTTAATACTAAAACTAATAAATTCAATACAAATTCAACAAAAAAATTCACGAATATACACAGCAGCTATATTTTTTTATAAAAATTTTTGATCGAAAAATTCACCAGAATTTTCAGGCTACACAGCTGAAAAAGGGTGTTTTGGAATTCATTGAGCCAAACAAACACACTGAAAAAAACTTATAATTTTGAAGTCGTATTTAAACCTGAAGAAGAAGAACGGTTAAAAAAACTCTGATTCAAGCTGTTTGGGTAAAAAAATTAAATCATTTGATTTTGAACTAGATGAAGAAAAAATATTCGAAAGATATAAAAAGGAACGCGAGCTTTTGAGAAGATTTAATTACGGATTTTAAGGATTTGAATAACTAATGAATAAGGATTTTTGAAAAAGACTACCTTTTTAAACCGTGTCGATTTCGATAGAAATCAAAAACCACGTTGGAGGTTAGCAGATTTGGGTTCTGGTGAGATTTTTAAGCTTCTCGCCAGATTTTGAAGAACCGATTTCAATAAAAATTGACCTTTCAAAACGATTCTGTATTGGTTGGCATAGCTTGGAGACGGGTGAAGATTTTGTCTGCCCAGAGAATTATGAACTTGACAAAAAAATATGAACAATGTCAGAATTGTCAAAAGAGAACCGGCTTCAATCCAGCATTTTACAACGTAAAAGATGGAGAAATTTCAAAGCAACAGATTGAGCGAAATTTACAGCCACATTTTTGTTTATTTGGCATATTTTTCAGATAATACTATCAAGGTTGGAATTAGTTTTGCAGGGCGAGTAATTACAAGATTGCTTGAACAAGGGGCGAGAGCTGCGTTGATTTTAGGTGAATTTTCGAGTGCAAATATTGCTCGAAATTATGAAGAGAAAATATCCAAAATGACAGATTTTTACGAAAATGTCAAGGCAAATGTAAAATTAAAATTGCTTGAACAAGATTTTATTTTTTTTCGAAAGCAGAAAAAAAGCACTTCTTGATGCTCGCAAAAAAATAGAAAACTCCCAAAAAGTAGTTTTCGAAAAACAAGATCCAATAGATTTAAATAAATTTTATGCCAAAAATGGTAAAAATTCCAAGCGGAGAAATGCTTGAAATACAAAATTGTCCGCAAAAATCAAAAACGGTGAAACTTTGATTTTTTCAGGTATTTTAAAAGCTCAAGTTGGTTATATTTTACTTGCTGAACAACAAGGTGAAATTATTTCAATACCACTTAAAAAATTTACGGGTCGAAAAATTCGGATTTCACCAAAAATTATTGAGCTTAATTTACCAGAGCGACAAGCAAGTTTGTTTGATTTTTAAGTAAAAAACTGATAAAATGGGATTAATGAGTAAAGCACTATATCGCAAATATCGGAGTAAGAAATTGAGTGAAGTTGTGGGTCAAAAACACATCACAACGGTGCTTGAAAATGCTTTAAAACAGGGGAAAATTGCCCATGCTTACCTTTTCACTGGCCCACGCGGTGTTGGTAAAACTTCTATTGCGCGAATTTTAGCCCACGAAATTAATAATCTGCCGTATTCCGAAGAAGATAATCACCCAGATATTATTGAAATTGATGCCGCTAGCAACAACGGAGTAGACGACATCCGCCAGCTTCGAGACAATGTGCAAGTTGCACCATTTTCCGCTAAATATCGTGTTTATATTATAGATGAAGTTCATATGCTTTCGAAGGCCGCTTTTAATGCGCTTCTCAAAACTCTTGAAGAACCACCAGAGCACGCCGTTTTTATTCTTGCCACAACTGATGCTCACAAATTACCAGCAACGATTATTAGTCGAACTCAGCGGTTTGTTTTTCGATTTATTTCAAAAGAAGACGTTTGCGCCCATTTAGAATTTATTGCAAAAAAATGAAAAAAATTAACATTTCGAAAGAAGCAATTGAAATTATTGCTGAACGCGGTGAAGGAAGTTTTCGCGACAGCATTTCACTACTTGATCAAATTTCAAGTATTGCAGAAAAAAGCGAAAAAATTACAGCAAATTTGCTCGAAGAAACCCTTGGATTGGCGCCAAAAATGCAAATTAATGATTTAATTTCAGCCTTCGAAAACCAAAATTCAAACGAAATTTTTGCAAATCGTGCGAGATGTTCGCAATTCTGGCGTAGATTTAAAAAATTTTGCTAGCCAGCTTTTAAGTTTTATTACTGAAAATGTTGGCGAAAAACCATATCTTTCGCAATTTTTAATGCCACTAGCACGAGCAGAAAAGTCAAATTTTATCGAAATGGAGTTACTTTCGATTTTTTTATTCAGCCGAGTTTTACGCCGCATTTTTTTCAATAAATCAAAAATATTTTATCACAAATTCAGCAAAAACAATTTCGAAGCCAAAGATTGAAAAATCAAAAAAACGGCAGAAATTTCAAAAAAATGAATCAGAAAATCAACCAAGCCTGCAAAAAGAAACTTTCGAAAATTCGCAAAAAAATGAAAATCATGAAAATGATATAGAAATTCCACAAAAATATAAAGAAGACAAATCTCTGAAAAGTGGAATTCCGGAAAGTTTAGATGAAGTTCAACCAAAAAAATGAAAAATAAAAAAATCAAGATCTGGGAGAGAAGAAAGAATTTAAATGGGCAGACTTCTGGGGCGCAATTGATGAGGGAGACAAAGGAGTTCAAACGATTCTAAAACAATCTGGCCATATTTTCGAAAAACGGTAAAATTAAAAATTTATACGGGCAGACCTTTTAACCAAAAACAGCTCGAAAAAGCAAAAAGCTCAAGCTTCAATGGGAAAAAGCTTTTAAAGAAAAATTGGCGCAGATGGCTGGGTAATTGAAGTTTTCGAACGACAAAAACCCGCAAGCGACCCAGCGATTGCGAGCGTTCAGGATTTAATGGGGGGTGGAGAAATGGTAAAAATTGATGAGTAGCGAGAAAACCGGCGGTAAAATTCCGCCACAGAATTTAGATGCCGAGATGAGTTTAATTGGCGCTATTTTGATTGATGAGGAAGTTTTAATTGATATTGTAGAGATTGTGAAAGCGGCAGATTTTTATGACAAACGCCACGCTGCAATCTTTGCGTCGATTATTCGGCTTTATGAACATCACCAGCCGGTCGATCTTCTAACACTTACAAACGAACTAAAAAAACGAGAAGAACTCGATGCAGTTGGTGGCTCAAGCTATTTAGCAGAATTGACAAACTATGTTCCAACAGCTTCGCATGCAGCAAGTTATGCTGAAATTGTTGCTCAGGCAGCAGTTCGAAGGCGACTAATCAAGGCTGGCGGTGATATTACTGAATTGGCTTTTAATGAAGAATTAACTGTTCCGCAGCTTTTAGGCCAAAGTGAAGCCGAACTTTTTAGCGTTTCAGACGCAAGTTTAAAACAAGATCTGTCTTCGATGGAAGATATTCTGAACGACTCTTTCGAAAGATTAGATGAGCTTTATAAGAACAAAGGGGCGATTCGTGGAATTAGAACAGGCTATCGTGATCTCGACAACAAAACAGCAGGATTACAGCGTTCAGACCTAATTATTCTTGCCGCCCGGCCAGCGATGGGAAAAACAACTTTCGTAACAAATTTAGCTTACAATATTGCTACGATTGAAAAAAAATCAGTGCTTTTCTTTAGCCTTGAGATGAGTAAAGAACAGCTTGTCGACCGTATGCTTTGCAGATGCCGCCGGAGTTGATTCGTGGAATATTCGAACGGGAAATTTGAGTGATGAAGACTTCGCAAAACTAGCTGATGCGATGGGAGAAATGGCTGAAGCTCCAATTTTTATTGATGATACACCGGGCGTAAGTATTCTTGAAATGCGGACAAAAGCGCGGCGCGCTGCACATGATGGCGAACTTGGCTTAATTGTTATCGACTACCTTCAATTAATGCAGGGAAGCGGCTCAGCAAAATCTTCAGCAAACCGTGTTCAAGAAGTTTCAGAAATTTCGCGTGGCTTGAAGTTGCTTGCGCGCGAATTAAATGTTCCCGTGATTGCGCTTTCACAGCTTAGCCGCTCCGTTGAAAGCCGTGATCCCAAAATACCGCAACTTGCCGATCTCCGTGAGTCTGGTTCTATTGAGCAAGATGCAGACATCGTAATGTTTCTTTATCGTGAAGCTTATTATAATCCTGAAACTGAGCGAGAGAATATCACCGATCTCATTCTTGCCAAGCATCGCCACGGCCCAGTTGGTACAATTGAACTCTATTTCCATCCAGAACGCCTCCGCTTTATGTCGCTCGACCGCAAGCATGGTGAATAAATTTTTAAAACCGCAATTTTCCCCTTGTTCTTGCGGTTTTTAAAAATTGATTTTTCACTTTCTTTAGCGTATAATTATGGTTATGGATAAATTTCATAATCGCAAAAATGAGCTTTTAATAAGATTTATGCTCGGCACAATGATTTTTTTCTGTCTGAAATTGCAATTATTTTTATTACTAATCCGCCAACTTTTAATAATTTTATAGTGATATTTTTTTTGCACTTTTTACTTTAAATTTAGCTTTTTATAATCTTTTGGAGTTCGTCAAAGACAAACTCGCCAAAAAATGTTTGAAGCCCGCAAAAATGCCGAAGATTCGCGAAATAGAATCTTAACGATTATCAACAGCTTAACTGATGCAATTTTAGGTATTGACTCGCGCGGAAAAAAATTGAATTATACAATTCTGCAGCACTTGAAATTTTAGGCGAAAAATAGTGAAATTTTTAAATAAGAACCTTTCGAAAATTTGTAAGCTTGCGAAAATCAATACACAAAAAAATTCAAAAATTCAAGAAATTCTTAAAGCAGGAAAGCCATATTTCTCAACCAATGATTTAATCCTTCAAAAAGAAGATGAAACACTACGAATTGAAATTGAAATTATTAAAATTAAAGAACCTTTTTCGAAAAAATCAAGATCTAATTTAAAAAAATTCGTGGTAATTCTACGCGATATCACTAAACAAAAAAACGCTCGATGAAGAGCGTGATGAATTTATTAGTATTGTAAGCCATGAACTTCGCACACCAGTGGCAATTTTAGAAGGTTCTTTGAGTAATCTAAAACTGCTAATTGATAAAAAAGCACCTTTTAAGATGCTTGAAAAATCTGCTAAAACTGCCTACAGCCAAAATAATTTTCTCGCAACAATGGTGAATGATCTCTCAATACTCTCACGAACAGAAAGAGAATTGACGAAAGAGCAGAAGAAATTGACCCAAAAAGAGCTTGCCGGAACACTTTTCAAAAAAATATCACAAAAACAGCTTTCGAAAGAGGTCTAAGTCTCAATTTAAATATTGACAATAATCTTAATCATGTTAAAGCTAGCAAACTTTATTTAGAAGAATTATTGCAAAATTTTATCACAAATGCCTTAAAATATACGCGCGAGGGCTCAATTGAAATTTGTTTTAAAAATTCACAAAAAGGTGTAATTTTTGAGATTAAAGATACCGGGATAGGAATTAGCTCAAGCGATCAAAAAAACGGATTTTTCGAAAAGTTTTACAGGAGTGAAGATTGGCGAACGCGAGAAACTGGCGGCACGGGCTTAGGGCTTTATATTTCTTCAAAATTGGCGGCAAAAAAATTGGTACAAAAAATTCAACTCGAAAGCAAATTAAACCACGGTTCGAAATTCTTTTTGAGCTCACCAAAAAAATTAAAGAATAGATTTTTTTGCATATTTTTTTGCTTTTTTTAAAAAAATTTTATGGTATACTTTGACATATCAAGCCTAATAGGCTTTTTAATTTTGGAATAGGAGAAAGATGGCGAAGAAAGAAACCAAAAATAACTCGCGTTAAAGCAAAAAAACGCAAAAATCGAAGCCCGAAAAAGAAGTTTCGAAAGAGCTAAAAAAATAGTAAATATGCCGCAAAAGTTGCCGGCATTAAAACAGAGAAAAAAAGCCAAAAAAACCGGCACTAAAATTTGTGCGATTTTTAACAAAACCGTTTAAATTTATTGTGACTCCATTTGTTGCGCTTGGTAAATATTTAGTGGCTTCTTGGAAAGAACTAAAAACTCGTTCGCTGGCCAACTCGCAAAGAAACTTGGAAAAATGACTAGTGCCGTAATTGCATTTTCTGTAGGGTTTGCGACATTAATTTTATTGCTAGACGGATTGTTTAACTGGATTTTTTTAAAAACACTAATTAAGTAATTTTGAAAGGTATTTATGGCAAATAAACGATATGACGATTCCCGAAACTGGTATGCGGTTACAACTTTAGCGGGATATGAAGACAAAGTTGCGGAAAATCTTCGTCAACGAATTGAAGGCGTAGATATGGCCGACAAAATCTTCGACACGCTTGTTCCGAAAGAGAAGCAGATTGAAGTTAGAAATGGAAAACGCAAAATTGTTGAACGAAAAATTCTACAAAGCTATGTTTTTGGTTGAAATGAAATTAACCGAGGAGACTTGGTTTGTTGTTCGAAACACGCCGGGTGTGACTGGATTTATTGGCTCAGATTCACCAACACCAGTTTCCGAAAAAGAAATGCGCGATATTCGCCGCCGAATGGGTGCCGAAGAGCCAATGTTTGAAATTAACTTTTCTGAAGGCGAAATTATCAATATTATTGATGGACCGTTCAAAGGTTTCGAAGGTGCAGTTTCTGAGATTGACGCCGTGAAAGGCAAAATCAAAGTGATGGTTTCAATGTTTGGCCGCGAAACACCAGTTGAGCTTGATATTCTTCAAATTGAAAAAATCTAGTTTTAAATTTTCAAAAGCTAAAAAACGCTCAGGATTGAGCGTTTTAATTTGGTTTAAAATTAAAGCCTCGGTGCGAAACCGAGGTAAATTGGAGGTTTTATAGCTACACCATAGCTTTACGCTGGCGAATAACATTAACGATTTCTTGAGCTCTTTGCGAGTCCTCTTCCGATATATTCATTTTTAAAAATCTGATTTCCAAGTTTTTCCATAAAAAAATCAACTCGGTGGAAATTTTCTCCACTCGAATGAAAGAAATCTGCTTGAAAATCGCCGGAAACATTAAAAAAGATTGCCGCAATCGTGCGTTCGATTGCCGACTGAATCCGTAAAAATTCCGCACTTTCAGCGCAAGGACTTATTCGAAAATATCCACGATGAGGATGAAGTTCTTCAACACCTCGAACTAATAAGTTCTCCGATTTATCATTAAAAGATATTTTCAAAAATCTTTAGCTCAAGCTTTTCGAAAAAAACTCATGCGGAGCTCCGCCAAGACTTGGTAATGTCTTAATTGCTTCAATCGGTAAGAAAATTACAGTCTGACTTGAATTTAATAGCTCTTCTTCTTTCCAAACTTCAACAATAGAAAAATTAACGCTTTGAATAATTTTAAGCATATCTATACCCCCAATAATAAAATGTACGCTTTCGAAAATTCGAAAGATATTTTGCGAAGAATCGCAATAAATATAATACAATATTTATTTAAATAAGTCAATAGATCATATTAAAAAAATAGCTATTGAAATTTTCGAAAGTTTATGCTAAAAATTAATTTGATTACGCACTTGAATTATCAAGTATAAAAATTATTTAAAGGGAAATTATGGCAAAAAAAGTTATTGGAAATTTGAAACTTCGAATACCAGCTGGCCGTGCAACAGCAGGTCCTCCAGTTGGTTCAACACTTGGTCAATGGGGTCTAAATATGATGGACTTCATCAACCCATTTAATGAAAAAAACTAAAGATATGATGGGTAAAGATGTAATTGTTCACCTTCAAGTTTTCGAAGACCGAACTTTCACTTGGAAATCACTTGGTCAACCAGTTGATGATATGATTCGAGACCGAGCAGGAATCCAAAAAGGTGCAGGAAATTCAAAAACTGACAAAGTTGGTAAAATTACAAAAGCTCAATTGCAAGAAATTGCTGAAGCTAAAATGGAACACTTGAACGCAGTTTCACTTGAAGGCGCTATGAAAACTATCGCCGGAACAGCTCGTTCAATGGGTGTTGAAATTACTGAATAATATTCTTAAAAATCGCTCTTCTGGGCGGTTTTTAAATTGCAAAAAAAACATTTCTATGTTATACTTTAACAGATGAAAAAAGCTTTAAGTTTCGAAATTAAAACTCGCCTTAATGGTACTTTGGCAAGAACTGGCGTAATTCAAACTCCACACGGTGAAATTAAAACCCCAGCCTACATTGCAGGCGGTACTAATGCCACAGTGAAAGCAATGACGCCCGAGCAAATCCGCTCAACTGGTGCGCAAGCCGTACTGGCAAACACCTACCATCTAATGCTTCGGCCTGGTGCAGATATTCTAGCAAAAGCTGGTGGAATCCATAAGTTCATGAATTGGAACGCACCAACCTTTACTGATTCAGGCGGTTTTCAAGTTTTTTCACTTGGAATGGCTTACAAAAAGGGAATTGACGCAACTTCACACATTTCGAAGGGTGATTCAAATTTAGCACGCCATAATTCAAATCAGCTCGCAAAAGTTGGCGAAGATGGAGTCTGGTTTAAATCTCACATTTCGGGCGAAAAGATTTTTATGAGCCCCGAAATTTCAATGGAGCTTCAGCATAAAATTGGCGCCGATATTCACATGGCTTTCGATGAATTAACTTCGCCACTAGCTGGCCGAGCGCAAATTAAATCCGCATTAGATAAAACTCATTTTTGGGCCAAAAAGTGTTTGAAACGCCACAACGAATTAAATGCTGAGCATATCGCAAAAGGCGAAAATCTGCAGGCACTTTTTGCGGTGGTTCAAGGTGCGCGTGAAGAAGATTTTCGAAAAGAAAGTGCGAGTTTTCTGGGGTCGAAAACCTTTGACGGATTTGGGATCGGTGGAATTTTTCAGCCAGAAGAAATCCCGGAAGTTCTAACTTGGGTAAACACAACCTTACCAGAAGAAAAGCCGCGACATTTATTAGGAATGGGTGCACAGCCGGCCGATCTCTTTTTAGGCGTGGAATTTGGCATCGACACATTTGATTGCGTGGCGCCAACTCGTCAAGCTCGAAACGGTGCAATCTTTACTTATTCTGGGCGAATTAATATTAAAAACGCCAAGTTTAAAGAAGACTTCACGCCGATTGACAGCGATTGCAATTGCTACACTTGCCAAAATTTCACAAAAGCTTATGTTAATCATCTTTTTCGTGCGGACGAAATTCTCGCCAGTACACTTGCTTCAATTCATAATGAATTTTTCGTAATTAACACTGTTGATAAAATTCGTGAAAGCCTTGAAAATGGTACGTTTTTTGAATATAAGCGCCAATTTTTAAATGAATATTACGGTGAAGAACGAGCAAAAGACTTCGAAACTAAGCAAAATGAAGATTCGTTGCAAAATTAAGCCAAATTCGAAAAAAGGAAATCTCATTCAAAAATCACAAGATGAAAATGGTGAGTTTTTTGAGATTTTTTTATTCGTGAGCCAGCAATTGAAGGCAAAAGCAAATCTGGCAGTAATTGAATTATTAAGCAAAAAAATTCGACGTTTCGAAAAGCCGAGTCTCCCTAAAGACTGGTACAAAATCACGATTTAAGATTTTCGAAATTGATGTTTAATATATAATTATATAGTTGAAAGTTGAGTATTTTTAAGAGTATACTAAGTATGTATAGAAACTAATCGGGAGTTAAATAAAATGGGGTCTATTCATACTATTATTAACATTTCATACAATATTATTACATTTATTTATTTTGTATTTTTCTGTTACTGCGCATACTTAAAAATTGCAAAAAAAGATATTATTAAACCTTTAGAAGCAATTAACCATCGCAAAAAACTATCTTTAGTAATTGGTTTAATTTTATGTTTTATACTAGCTTTCGCAGAAGCTTGGTCACGAGTGAGCTCTTAAATAATGTATAATTTCTTAATGTTTATATATTCAGTCAGTATTATTCTAGGATTTATCCTATTACCTTATTTTATTTATTTAAAAAAATTAGCAAGAAACAATCAAAAAAATTAAACTATTAAATTATAAACAACGAGTTGGCTTTTGGCTTAATTACGATAGTTTTATTTTCTGCATTTTTCATGTCGATGCTACCTGAAGGAAAACCGCTATTTGTTCGAGATGATGACCAGAAAAATTCAGCTCAGAAAAAAGAAAGGGAAACAAAAACCCCAGAGGAAAAACCAAAAATTGAAAGTGGTGTTGTTGGCGAAAGCTTATTAGCAAATGAAGAAATTCGGAAAAGTCCAACTTATAAAGTATTAAGAGTTGTTGATGGTGATACAATTCGTATAGACTACAACGGTAAAGATGAAAAGGTGCGTTTTATTGGCCTAGATACACCTGAAACTAAAGATCCACGCAAACCGATTCAATGTTTTGGGCGTGAAGCTACAGCAAAAATGACTGAATTTGCTGAAAATAAAAATGTTCGACTTGAATTTGATAGAACACAAGGTGAACGTGATAAATATGGGCGGCTTTTGGCTTTTGTTTATGGCGAAGATAATAAAAACTTGGCTTATGAGATGATCCGGCAGGGTTATGGAAATGAATATACCTATAATTCAAATCCTTATAAATATCAGAATGAGTTTAAGGAAGCGGCACGCAAAGCTCGTGAAGAGAATAAAGGTTTATGGGCAGAAAATACTTGTGCGGGTAATGCTACAAAGCCAGCAGATACTCCAGCACCTAAACCACAACCCGCTCCAGCTTATAACCCTGCACCAGCACCTAGGCCACGAACAGCACCAGCACCTCAACCGCAACAATCTCAAGGAGCTTGTGTGATTAAAGGCAATGTTGGCAGAAATGGCAAGATTTATCATATGCCTGGTCAAAAATATTACAACAAGACTAACCCTGAAGCGATGTTTTGTTCAGAGGCTGAAGCTCAAAGTGCCGGCTTTCGAAGGTCGAAGGTTTAACACCTAATTTTCTAAATCTAGACAAATACATTATCTAAATAAAAGCTAGTTCGAAATATTCAAATTAAAGAAAAAACATGAGCGCATTAACTCATGTTTTTACTTTGGCTGGGATGGAGGATTCGAACCCCCGAATGGCGGGACCAGAACCCGCTGCCTTACCACTTGGCGACATCCCAATACTTTTCAATTATATCAAAAAAAATAATGCTTTTCAAGAGCCTTTCGAAAGCCTTTTATTGACAAAACTTATATTTTCTGCTATAATTTAATTGTCTGAGCTTTTGCCTAGAACTTTTATTTAGGAGGATTCAAAAAATGAATCAACAATTTTTCTTACAGGAAGAACTACTTCGAGCAATAACAACTGGAGCACCAGTGAGGCTCGAAGCTGATGGAAATAAAGCGATTTATATTTCACCAAATGCAGTCTACAATCTAGATAAAGAGATTGTTGAAGTTCATGGATCAGCGGAAGTTGTTTATCTTGGGGGTAAATCTCCGAACCGATTTATCTCAAGAAAAGAGATTATTCAAATATGCTTGTTGGTTGATGAGAATTTCAAAGTCGTAAAAAAATATTGCACGATAAAGAAATTCCACATCGGATTGAAGAAACTCTAAAAATACCGCATAATTCCCAAGAAGAACTTGAAATACCACCTTTTTTGCGGAACTAGCTCTTCACCTAAAGTCGCATTTGCGGCTTTTTTTATTTTGAAATAGAGAATATAATAGCGAAAAAAATCCAATTATTGTTAATAATATTATTGTAGTTATGCCACCGTATATTATTAGATTATGTATAAAACTCTTAATTTTAGCTTTTTTATCACCTAATACACCCCAAAAGATACTTCGAAGAATCTTAAACAAACCATAAAAAATCAGCCCTGTATAAACAGTATATGTTCCACCACCTCTAGAGTGCGCAGCACTATATGTAGCTAAAGATAATCCACCGCCAACAGCAAACATTATGAATCCTTTCAAAAAGTCGCTACCAGGATTGTAGTTTGAATCTTTATCAGTGTTATGGCTATGTATATAATTCATCCCTTTCTCAAAATCAACACATTTATAGAAATCAGATAGCTCTCGATGCAAAGTTTCTTTATTAGCTTCGCCAAGGCCATTTATAAGATTTTCATATGCTTCTTGAATTCTTAAAAAATCATGCATATTTACGCCCATATCAGGATGATGAATTTTTGATTTTTGGCGGTATGCTTTCTTAATTTCTTCATCTGAAGCACCAGGATTCACACCCAAAATCTCAGAATATTCATTTGCTTTAACGGTTTTTTTAGTATTTTTATAAATGGCCAAAAATACACCATATTTAACTTTTATACCTGATCTGTATTGAAAAGCCCAAATTCCATTTTCGTCTTCTCCAGGATCTGCCTGATAATCATTAATACCTAATACACGATGGACAAAATTTACAGCATTTTCTCGGCTTGAGAATCTTCGAGTTTCTTGCCATTCATTATTAACATATTTAATTAAATGAAATTCAACATCTTTTTTTATCACGACTTAAAAATATCTATAGTACAAATTTCAACATTATTTACAGTTATAATATAACTATGTAACCACCTAACATTAATTTCTGAACCACAAATACCTTCTTTTTATTTTATGAATAGCTCTTTTGTGCTTCTTCTAAACTATTATATGCGTAAGCACACTCTGAGCCATCATCTGTTATTTTTCATTCTAACTATATAAACCATAAAATAATCTCTTTAAAAAAATATCACAACCATAATATCATAGTTCAATCCTAAAAACTATTTCGCTCAAGCTTGCATTTTAAAAAAATCTTGTTATAAAAATTTAAACAATAAGCTCCCTCGGTTCACCGAAATTTGTAGCTTATGGATACTCATTATGAGTATTTTTCATTAAAGTGGTCGATGAAGCCGTAAGCGAAAAACAGCTTTCGGTAGAAATCGCAAAAGTTCAACCTATTGAGATTGAGGGTGAATCTGCAGAGCAAATCGTGAAAAAAATCTCGAAACGCTCCTTGATAAAAAAGATTCCCTTAAAAATAACGGCTGGCGGTAGAATTTTTTTAGTAACGAAATGGTGCTGATGGAAGAAATTTTCGATACTTTCGAAAATGCAAGACATCAACGATATGGCGTATTACTATCAAATTATACAAGATTCGAATGAAGATTATAATTTCGAAATTTTTTGCCGCAGCGGCGAAAGCACAGAAGTCAAAAAACTCTGGCCGTCATAACCTCGCAATTTTGCGGGGATTTTTAGTCTTGATTTTTTTCTTTAAAAAGTTGTATAATATTAAAAGCGCTCGTTTGAGTAGCACATTAGAAAGAGGAATTTTTTTATGGCTTTTTATAACTTTTGTTTTTTTCGTACTTCTGCTGGCGATGAACTTCTTTATGAAGGCGACAGCGACAAACTTATGCGAGACTTGGAATTCTCAATTAATGGATCAAATTGTGCAGGAACGGTTTTGGTTGAGGACTAGAAAATTACCAATTCGAAAAACAAGTTTTCGAAGAATTATTACGAATTCGTAGCTTATTTAAACAAAATGAAAATATTACTGGATTTGAGATTTTTCGATAGCTTTCAATATTCAAAAGAAAGAAAATTCAGTATTGAATTTTTAGAAGCTAATGTAATTGAAGTTACAAAAAATAGAGGAGGAAAGAAGATGGCTTATAATATTAGTGGAAGAGCTTTGAAAGAACTGAGAAAGCTAACAAAAAGAAAACCCTTCAGGAATCTTTTGATAAAGGAGAAGCCCCAAACCTCTGGGCCTATATTCAAAAAGTACTGCTGAATTGGAGCTGATCAAAACAAGACTCTCTTCTGCTTTAAAAGTGCAGGAGAAATTTATGATGTAGGTATAATAGGGCCATCACTCACAATCTACAAACACAATTGGAAGCCCTATTAATCAAAAACCCTCATTGGAGGGTTTTATTAATTTTTTTCAAGAAAAATGTTAGTTAAGCAAATCTAAGTAATAAGCCTCACCAGATTCAAGCCAAATCCTTGCAGTTTGACCATTTCCACTAACAATTCTTTGGTTGATTGGCTTATTAGAACTATAATCGCAAACATGGCCATCTTTAATAGTAATAACACCTGTTCCAGCCCTCCAGCTCGAGCATAATCCCACAACCCCTCCTGAACGAAATAATCTTCACCAAGAGGATCGCGAAAAGTGTCATTATCTTCTCGAAGATATTCATTAATGAAATTATCCCAATTTGGAAGTTTACTCATAGACTCACCGTTGAATACTCCGCCAATTTTTGAACCTTTATTGTTTGCACGATATTGATGATAAGCGGCCTTAAACCGTGACGTATCGTTTTTACGTTGCGTATCTCGTTGATTGCGTTGAAGAGCGGGAAGGGCTAAAAAACAGCAAGAAAAATTAATCCCGCAATCGCAAGGGCCAAAACGACTTCAATGATCGTAAAACCTTTATTTAGTTTATGCTTATTCATATTATAACTATTGTCTTGAAAAAGTTAATGCAATATCAATAAACGTTAGTAAAAAAATAAACATAAGAATTTTTTTGTAAAAAAATTACATCGTTTAATATTAAACAGATTAAAAAAATTGTGGAAAACTTAAAAATTAGCTTAAAAATTATAAAAAAATATTGACTTTTTAGGTTAATTCGTGATAGAATTTAAAAGATAATATCAAAAGAAAACAGACAAGGAAAATGCGAGGAATATGTCTGAATTACCAGAAAAACAAGTAAAACGGCTAAAAAGCTTGATTCAAGAAGCGGAAACGAATCTTGCGGCAGCCAAAGAATTACTAATAAGCATTAGTGGTGAAGATAACACCGTGACAGCTCCAAGTAATTCCATCATTGAAAGCCCTCATGGCAAAGTTATTGAAGGTGTTTTCGATGGTCAAACTATGATTGGTCCAGATGGCAAAAATTACCCAGTTCCAGCAAACTACGCTTCAAAATCAAAGCTTGTGGAGGGCGATATTTTGAAGCTTACAATTAATGAAGATGGTGGGTTTATCTATAAGCAAATTGGTCCAGTTCCGCGAAAACAAATTATTGGAACGCTCATCAATCACGATGGTTCGTTCTTTGTTGAGGCAGGTGGCAATGAATATAAAATTCTGCTTGCAAGTGTAACTTACTTCCGTCTTCAAGTTGGCGACCAGGTCACAATCATCATCCCAGAAGACAACACCGACACCACTTGGGCTGCGGTCGAGGCTTCATTCTAAAAAATTTGAGAGATTTATATTAGTTAAAAAAATCGTGCGAAACTATTGCGAGTACGCACGATTTTTTTAATTTATTTACTTTTTTTCGAAAAACTTGCTAAATATAATCGCTTATGTTAAAAATAGGTGTGTCAATTATTAACCTTAAGCACATTGACAAAAAGTAATAGATATTTTAATATTATAACATAAAAACCGCCTAAGCACGGGTGGGCATCGCTTAGACGGTTTTTTTATCTCTTCGACGCACCCGCTAAGGCTCGAAAAAAATTCGAAGCTGAAAACCCACCAAAAATTCAACAAAGGGCTCGCCGGTCAAAGAGAGTTACTATGTGCAATATTTATAATTCTTATAGTATATAAAGGAGGGATAAAGAATTATTAAGAATATATTGCACACTATAACAATAGATTTAAGTTTCATTGACAAATTTTTTTAAATTATTTTATCAATATTTATATATTATCATAAACTTACAATAATGTCAACAATATTTTTAGAATTTTATGGAAATTATTAAAATTAAACCTACATCATTAGATTATTTAAAAGATTTACAACATATTCCAGACTCACCAAAGCAGCTTTTTATAAGAGGGCAGCTACCTCCAAAAAGGATTAAAACCGTAGCAATCGTAGGAACTCGCAAGCCGAGCGCTTATGGTAAAGAAGTTGCAACTAAAATTGCCAGCGAATGTGCGAAAAAAACGGCATTGTGGTTGTGAGCGGTTTAGCTTTGGGGATTGACTCGGTTGCGCATCGGGCGGCTCTTGACGGCGGCGGAATTACTCTGGCAGTTCTTGCAAATGGTGTTGATAAAATTTATCCGCGTTCGCATGAAGCCTTAGGGCAGAGGATTCTTGAAAACAATGGAGTCATTTTAAGTGAATATCCAAACGGAACGCCAGCCCAACCTTGGCAGTTTTTGGCACGCAACAGAATTGTTTCAGGTCTTGCTGATGCCGTAGTTATTATTGAAGCTGCCTCGCGTAGCGGAACTCTCTCGACCGCAAATCATGCTCTCGACCAAGGAAAAGAAGTTTTTGCTGTTCCCGGGAATATTACCTCACCACTTTCAACGGGCTGCAATCAGCTTATTAAAAATGGCGCAAATCCTTTAACTTCAATAGAAGATCTGCTCGATTTTTTAATTCCAGACCGTTTTGAAAAACAAACCAAGCTTTTCCAGGGTGACACACCGGACGAAAACATAATTCTTGAAATTCTTTCAAAAAATGGTACAACAGCTAGTGATTCTATAATTACAATCTGGGATTTCTGTGAGCAACTTTAATCAAGCTGCAACAATGCTCGAAATTAAAGGGCTAATCTCAAACAATGGCGGAAATATTTGGAGCTTGAAGTAGATTTTTAAAAAGAAATGTGATATACTAAAAAAAGAATGAAAAAAACTTAAAAAAATTAGCGATTTTTGGATTTATAAATTTCGTTACCAAATTGGGGTTGGGATTTTATCACTCAGCTATCTTGCAATAATTATTTATACTTTATTTTTTTGCGCCAAATGGACTAACCGCCGGTGAAATTGAGAGCGCTAAAAAAATTCAATGAGCTTAAACTTTTCAAATATTTTTTTCGAAGAACATTCTAGATTTTTCCATTTAGATTTTTTTGCAAAAAAACTAGCATTGATATTTTTTTGGTTTAAGTAATTTTGCAATTAAATTGCCATCAGTTTTTATTTCTCTATGTTCGATATTTTTCATAACAAAAAAATATCAGGAATGTGGTTTTCGAAACGCGCCTCTATTTTTAGCTTCTATTATCGCAATCACATCAAGCCAGTTTTTTTCTTTATTGCTCAAAAACGGAACGAGCGAAATTCTTTATATTTTTTTACCCAATTTTGCTAATTTGGAGCGGAATGGAGTTTATAAAAGAGCCAAAAACACCAAATTTTTACTTTAATTTTCAATTTTAGGGCTTAGTTTTTACACGCCACTCAGCCCTTACATCACATTAGCATTTTTAATTACAATTTTAGCACATCCACATTTACGGTTTATTATTAAAAAAATTACCAAATTACCAAAAAAATCGCGGCACTAATATTATTTTTTTAATAATAACTGCACCACTTTTTAGTTTCGATCTTTTTCGATTTTTTTCAATCTTGAAGATAATTTTTGGAATTCCAAACTCGTTAAAAACTTTTTGAAAAATCTCAAAAGCTTAATTTTAGCACTTTTTCGGCTTTTTCAAACCCAATCAGTAACGGAATGATTTCACCAATAATCAACCCAGCAACTTCAATTTTAATTGCAATCGGGCTATATTTTTACATTTATCGCAAAACATTCCGCAAAAAAAGCTATTTAATCAATATCTGGACGACAATTCTAATTTTAGTTTGTATTATTAACCCCACAACAATCACAATTCTTTTTACACCAATTTTAATTTTAACAATTACAGGACTCCAAGGTTTAATTAATACTTGGTATGCACTTTTTCCAAAAAAACCCTTATGCTCGAATTTTTTTGGCTTGATTCCAATTTCAATTTTTTTGTTTTCAACCTATTAATTACCAATCTTTCCGTTTTTTTGCTTTAAGTTATCGGTATTCGCCACAACCACTCGCCGCTTTTTAGTCAAGATTTAAATATTTTACTTGAAAAAAACAGATTCAAACCGCATTTTAATGGTTTTCGAAAAAAATGAAGAAAATTTCTATAAAAACACTTGAGCGTCAAGGAAGGGCAAAAAGTAAAAAAATAAATTCGAAGATTCTGAAGTAATTCTTTCGAAAGAAGCCTACCAAAAATGTAAAAAAATTCCAGTAAATTATAGCGTAAAAAGAATTTTAGTTTCAAACCGTAAATATAATGCTGATAGATTTTATATTTTGCAGCGAGGTTGATTTTTAAGTGTTTTTGATAAAAATTAGAAGAGTAAATTATTTTTAAAATGGATGAATTATGGCAGGAATTAAAGACCAAATGAAAATGGTGCGCGAACTACAGAAAGCGCAAAAAGAACTTAAAAAAGAAATTATTGAAGTTGAAGCTGGTGATGGTGCAGTCGTAATTCAGTTTACCGGTGAGTTAAAAGTGAAAAGTGTAAAACTTGATCCAGAATTGATCGATTTTGAAGATACTGAAGAGCTTGAGCATTGGATTCAAATTGCGATTCGTGATGGTTTAGAAGAAGCTCAAAAAGTTGCAGCTGAAAAAAATGCAACCTTTAATGGGCGGTTTAGGAAACTTGGGGCTTTAATCTTTTCGAAAGAGAAAAATGTCACAAATTCTCACCTCAAGCATTAACCGAAACTATTGAAAATCTCGGCAGCTCCCTGGCGTCGGCTCGCGAACAGCCGAACGCTATGCTTATTATTTACTAAAAAAATAATGCTACTATAAGTGAAAAAAATTGCCGATAGTCTTTTAAATTTGCATAAAAAAATGTTAAAAAGCTGCCCTATAACTTTTGCATTGATTTCAAAAAGATGAAGAAATTTCACCACTTTATATTGATGAAACTCGCAATAAAAAAACTAATTGCGGTTGTTGAGGAGCCACTAGACATTATCGCCCTTGAAAAAACAAAGCATTTTAACGGAACCTACCATGTTTTAGGCGGGGTTATTTCACCAATTAACGGAATCACGCCTGATCAATTACACATTCGCGAGCTTGCTGAAAGAATTTTGAAAGATGGAGTTCAAGAGATAATTATTGCAACAAACGCTAGTGTTGAAGGCGAAAGTACAGCACTTTATATTCAGAACTATTTACGCGAAAAAGGCTTCGAAAATTTAATAATTTCACGACTCGCGCGTGGTCTACCAGTAGGCGTTGATCTGGAATATGCCGACCAGATCACTTTAAGTCATGCCTTAGAAGGACGAAAGGCAATTTAATGAATTTCGAAAATGCCAAAAAATTAGTCGAAAATGCAGAAAAAATTTGCGTTATTCAGGCTGAAAACCCTGATGGCGATAGTTTAGGGTCAGCTTTAGGATTAGAAGAAATTTTAAGCGAGTTGGGTAAAGAAGTTAAACTTTTCTGTCCAGTTGATATCCCTAAATATTTGCGATATTTTAAGGGCTGGGATAGAGTGGAAAGTTCAATTTATGAAAAATTTGACCTTTTTATTATTGTTGATACAACTAGCAGTATTCTACTATCAAAAATAATTGAGGACCCGCTTTACAAAAACTTGCTCGAAAAAACGCCAGTTTTAGTTATTGATCACCATACAGACGCGACACCAGATTTATTTTTTAAACACGAATTAATTTTAGAAGAGGCTAGCTCAGCAGGTGAATTAATTTTCGAAATCGCAAAAGCGAATCGCTGGGAAATTAATGAAAACGCCGCGCAAAATTTACTTGGAGCGATTTTTAGCGACACGCTTGGGCTTTCAACGAACAATACTTCAGCCAGAACTTTTGAAGTTGCGGGCGAATTAACAAAACTTGGCGCAAATTCAGCTAAGCTTGAAGAGGATCGCCGCGAACTTTCGAAAAAAGCACCTGAAATTTTAAAATACAAGGGAGAACTAATTCAGCGAATTGAATATTTTTTAGATGGAAAATTAGCAGTTGTACATATTCCATGGAGCGAGATTAAAGAATATTCTGATAAGTATAACCCAAGTATTTTTGGTGATTGATGAAATGCGAATGGTTGAAGGTGTAGAGTACTGCGTGGCTATAAAAACCTACCCAGACGGTAAATTGACGGGGAAAGTTCGTACAAATTCACCGGTCGCGGCCGATATCGCTGGCTATTTTGGTGGTGGCGGTCACGCTTATGCTGCAGGCTTTCGAATTTATGAGAATTATGATGAAACTTTACAAGAATTAATTAGTTGCTGTTGGAAAATTCTGGGCTAAAAAAATATATAAAGCTTTAACTAAGATTATTGATAAATAAATTTTTAATCTATTGATTAAGCTTTTTTTATTCTAAATAAGATTTCTTATTTTTTTGAAAAATCTTCATAAAGAATTATTTAAAAATTAACGAAATAATCACAGCAGTATTCACTGAGTTTAAACTAATCTTTAAGGGGATCTAAAAAAATAATAGTTAAGTTGTTTTATCACGTCCAAATAAAGATTTTGCGCCACTATTTCTCGAAGTGGTTTGACTAAACATACTAAAATGCTAACTTATTTCATCAAAGGAATGAAAAAGACTAGAATTGAGTTTCCTAAATCGTTTAAGAATCTACCAGTTGTAGCGGTCCAAATACTGAACGTGAGGATAAATCCATTAGCTGTGTTTAGCACGGTGGTGGCTACAACCTATGTTGAATTTACGATGGTGTCTTTAGCTAGAATTACTCAAGAGCTTGATGTTACTATTTCAGCGATTACAACAGGGGAATTGGCTTAAGGGTCAGCGGTGAGTTGAATTAATAAAAGAACCTGTTTTGGGTTCTTTTATTTAACAAGAGTACAATAGAAAACCACTCATCATGAGTGGTTTATTCTGCGGCTTTGATCCAACCGTCTTTGAAAGGGCTTAGCTGAATATCATTTGGAAGGAACTTGTAGTGTTTTTCTACTCCCTTCGGTCCATCAACTAAATAACTGAAAGTGCTAAACTCTGTCGTTCGTTCTCCTGAATAAATCAGCACAACTGGCTTAGTTTCGTCGTCTTCATGAAAAAATCCGTAGACTTTATCATAACGCATTAATAGTCCTAATTTCATAGTGACCACCTCTTTTTTTCTTTTATTATACCAAAAAATTCGAAATAAAAGAACCCTGTTGTCTAGTAATTGTCTTTCTTACAGACTACCTATTATCTCCGCTACCATGAATCTTATCTCGCCGTTGCCGGCTAGCTAATTTCTCAAGGTTAGTTATTGCAATATCTTCAAGTTTAATATCATTATAATAAGCGATTGCAGAAAGATACCATAACACATCACCAAGCTCTTTTTTAAGTTTTTCGCGATCTTCTGACGTAGTTTCAAAAATTCCACCTTTATCTCGAATCATTTTCTTAATTATTTCTAAAACTTCACCAGTTTCTCCAGCGAGCCCAAGGGCTTTTTCCATATAGCCGTTATAGCGAGCAGAGTCTGTAGTAGCGTTATGTGCAACATCGGTTTGGATTGCTTGGTTTTGATATTCATTAAAATTCATTATCGCTCCTTATTTTATCTCAACTTCTTTACCTTTATAATAACATTTACCATCGATAAAAATCTATATTATTCTTCATATTCTTTGTTTTTTAAAAAAATTCCATTTTCTACTTTATGCACATCTATTATTCCTTCCTATCTTTTTAAAAATCGTAGATGAATCGCCCTCAATTGGAGCAACAAAAATATCCCTGCAGAATCGTACTACTGCAGGGGTATAAAAAAGACTGCCTCATTTGCATAAAGCAGTCAGTTCTCATATCAGTACTGAGTGACCTCACGGGGAATCGAACCCCGATTGCAAGGATGAGAACCTTGTGTCCTAACCGTTAGACGATGAGGCCAATAGCACAATTTTAGCAAATTTTAACAATAAAGTCAATATTTTTTTAAAAAATTTTATAATTTAACACCAAGAAACTATACAAAAGCTCAAAATATAATTATCTATATATTGCATAAAAAAGAAAACGACGCAAGAAGTATCACAAAAAGCGTCGTTAAGCAAAATTATCATTACACTTATCACGTTCGAATCATCTAAATACGCCAATATTTAGATGATTTTTATTTTGTCAATTTTTTTGAAAAAAATAAAATTGTAAATAAGTGACAAAGAACTATTTTTATATAATATAAAAAAATCTAGGTCATCTTAAAAAAATAAAATAACTATATCAGTATACCACACGTTTGGCACTGAGTCAACAATTTTAAAAATTTATATACGTTTTAATATATCAAAAGCTCACTAAATTTTTATAAAACTTGATTTTTCAGCCAAAATCTGATAGAATTGTAAAGTTATTAATCAATGTTGGGAGGCGCAAGCCGTTATTACCACAGAAAGGATAAGAAAATGGCAAAGAAAAAAAGCCGATCTTATAGAAGAAGCTAAAGCTCTTGGGCTTGAAGTTTCTGAAAAAATGACAATCGCTCAAATTAACGAAGCAATCAAAGGTGCTAAAGCTGCCGAGATTGCAGAAGAAATTGTTGAGGCGGTTGAAACTGCAGAAGTATTAGAAGAAGTTGTCGAAGAAATTGCTGAAGAAAAATTCGCAAAAAGTGGAAAACGAAGCAAAAAACACGCCGAGGAAGTTGCTGAAAAAGAAGCAAAAGAAGCTCGAAAAGCTGCTGGCGATACAACTCCACTTGATGGTTCTGAAGCAGTTGTTAAAAAAGGTCCAAAACCAATTACACGACCACGAATTGAACGACGAGGTAAAAAATACCAAGAAGTTGCAAAAAAAGTTGAAAAAGATACTATTTATAACCTATCTGACGCCCTTAAAGCTTGCAACAGAAACTAACCCAGCTAAATTTGACGCTTCAGTTGAGATTCATGCTCGACTTGGTGTTGACCCACGACAAGCTGACCAAAATATTCGTTCAACAGTTATTCTACCAAACGGAACCGGTAAAGATGTAAAAGTTGCTGTTTTTGCTCCAGAAAATGAGCACAAAACCGCAAAAGATGCTGGCGCAAACATTGTTGGTGATGAAGAATTCCTAAAACAACTCGATAAAGAAGAATTGAATTTCGACGTTCTTATTGCAACTCCAGCTTATATGCCAAAAACTTGGTAAATATGCACGACTTCTTGGCCCACGCGGATTAATGCCAAATCCAAAAGCTGGAACTGTTGCTGCTGATGTTGCTAAAGCCGTTTCTGAAGCTAAAGCTGGTAAAGTTGAATACCGCGTAGACAAACAAGCAATTGTTCACCTTTCAATTGGTAAAGTTTCATTCGGAGCAGAAAAACTCGAAGAAAACGCAAAAGCATTCTTTGATAGCCTTGCTTCACAAAAACCATCTTCAATTAAAGGTGCTTATGTGAAAAGCGTTTCAATTGCAACCTCACAAGGTCCAAGCATTAAAACCGAAAATCCAATTGCTTAATTTTAAATCTTTCGAAAAGCTCGCCCAGCCGGCGGGTTTTTCTTTTTGATTTCGAAAGCTAAATCTGATATAATAGTTTCAATATGTTAAAATTCTACAATACGCCAAATCGAGAACTTGAAGAATTTCACCCAATAAACCCAAAAAATGTTAAAATTTACACTTGTGGGCCAACAGTTTACGCCAGCCCACACATTGGCAACTGGGTAGCATTTATCTATTGGGATATTTTAGTTCGAACTTTGCGTTTGAACGGCTATAATGTTACTCGCACGATGAATATTACTGATGTTGGGCATTTAGTGAGTGATGAAGATGACGGCGAAGATAAACTAGAAAAAGGCGCAAGGCGAGAAGGGAAAACAGCTTGGGAAGTTGCTGAATTTTATACGGCAGAATTTTTGAATGGAATGCGAGAACTTAATTTAGTTAAACCCGAGAATCTTTCGAAAGCTACCGATTTTATTCCCGAACAAATTAAAATTATTGAAGAACTTTCGAAAAAAGGTTTTACTTATGAGACCAGTGATGGAATTTATTTCGATACAGCAAAATTCCCTCGTTATGCCAATTTTGCACATCTCGACTTAGATAATTTAAAAGCTGGCGCACGCATAAATTTCAACCCTGAAAAGCGAAATTTAAGCGATTTTGCACTTTGGAAATGGTCGCCAGAAGGCCAAAAACGCGACATGGAATGGGAATTTCGTGGAAGAATGGGTTTTCCTGGTTGGCATTTGGAATGCTCAGCGATTGCGATTAATACTTTAGGTGAAACGATCGATATTCACACCGGTGGAATTGACCATATCCCAGTTCATCACACAGATGAGATTGCTCAAAGTGAAACTTTCACGGGCAAGACTTTTTCGAATTATTGGCTGCATTGCAATCATATGAAAAGTGAAGGGCAAAAAATTTCGAAATCACTTGGTAATGGCTTTAACCTTGAAGAACTGAAAGCTCGCGGATTTTCGCCAATAGATTTTAAAATGTTTGTTTTGCAGAGCCAATATCAAACCGAAAGTAACTTTAATTTTGAAAGCTTGCAGGCAGCTAAGAATCGGCTCAAAAATTGGCAGAATATTGCAAATATGCGTTGGCAAATTAAAGGAAATGAAGGGGAAATTCCAAGCCTTGCTGCTAAAAAAATGCAATTCTTGAAGAGATTAATGAAAATCTTGACACACCAAAAGCTTTAGCGAAAATTGATGAGGTTTTTAGTGAAATAATTAAAGCAAACCCAGAAAAACTAAATCACCAAAACCTAATTGAACTTTTAGAATTTATAGACGACCTTTTGGGACTAAATCTACTTGGTTCAACGCCAGATGTTCCAGATGAAATTAAACAGAAGGTTATCGAAAGAAATGCGGCTCGCGCTGAAAAAGATTGGGCGAAAAGCGACAAAATTCGCGATGAATTGCTTTCGAAAAATATTGTTTTACGTGATACGCCAAAAAAGAGTTTTTGGGAATACAAATAGTAAAAATCAGCCTTTGAATTTGGGGCTGATTTTATTAGTTGTTTTTTAATTACCAATTTTCTTAAGAAGTTCAACAAATTTTTCCGAGTTTTCTTCACGCGTGCGGCGTTTTCGAGATTTTAATTGCTCTTGAACGAGAATTTTTATGCAAGCTGCTAAAGGAATTGCAAGGAGCGCTCCAAGTAGACCAAAAGCATAAACACCAATTGTAAGGGCCACAAAAATTATTAATGCCGAGAGCTGATTATTTCGAGCTTGAATCATTGGCGAGATTACATTATTTTCAACTTGTTGGTAAATTAAGAAATAAATTAGGAAGAACAATCCAGCAGTTGGAGCATTTAATCCTAAAATCACGGCAGAAAGCAACCCAGCAATTGTAGCGCCAACCATAGGAATCATTCCGAAAATGAAAAGCAAAACTGCAATTGGTGGAACTAAAGCGATTGGTAATCCAAAAATTAACGCTAAAATTGCCGTCGCAATCGAACCGCAAGTTGCACTAATTGAACAAATTGTAACAATGCTTGAAACATAGCCTGAAACTGTTCCATACATTCGCGAAAGAATCCTGCGGTGATCTTTTTCGAGCGTTTTATCGGTATAAAAAACTTTAAAGATTTTATCTATTAAGTCTGGACCTTCAACAAGCATTAGAAATGCCATCGCGAGAATCATAAACAGAGAAATTAGCCAACCGACGATTGATGCGATACTTCCGAAGAAGAAGTCGCCTAGCTTTGAAACTGAAGAATTAATTGATCGAGTGATTGAATCAACTGCTTGCGAAATCATTCCTTCAAGATGGTTTTCAACAATAAATTTGCGTATTCCAGATTCCTCACCAGTATAATTTTTTTCACAATTTGCGGTAAATCTTTCGAAAAAAATGTTTAACTTGGTCAGCAATAATCGGCGTAAGAAGTGAGATTAAAGCACCCAAAAATTAGAACAATCGTAAGATATGCAACTGCGGTCGCAGCTACGCGGTTTTTATTTGAACCAGGTAAAAATTTTTGTGATTCTCGCCACTGGATCATTTAGAGCAAGAGCCAAAAAGGCCGCAATTATTATCATAATCAGAACGTCTTTTTGCAACCCAAATTAATCCTGCAAAAATAATAAAACCAAAAAAATCACCAGCCAAAAAGCGAATTAGTGTTTTTTTGTATCGATTTCAATTTTAACTTTCATAAAAAAATAATTATATCATATTTTTTTAAGTTTTCGAAAGTTAGTTTTTGTGTTATACTATTATCTATGAAAAGTGAATTTTGGAATAAAAATTATTGAATCAACTGGCGAAGAAAAATGGTAAAAACTACCATTTTTTTCTCGTTAGCACCAATGGAAGCCGTGACTGATGTAGTTTTTCGACATGTAGTTTCGAAAGCAGCACGACCTGATATTTTTTATACCGAATTCACAAATTCTTCAAGCTTTGCTAGTCCAAAAGGAATCCATAGTACACGCGGGCGATTAACCTTCACAGCAGATGAGCAACCAATTATTGCTCAAATTTGGGGCTCACGACCAGACGATATCAAATTTATGTGTGAAAAACTGCCAGAGCTTGGCTATCAAGCGATTGATATTAATATGGGTTGCCCAGATAAAGCCGTAATCAAAAGTGGTGGCGGAAGTGATTTAATTCGAAACCCTGAGCTTGCCGCAAAAATCATCAAAAACGCAAAAGCTAGCGGTTTGCCAATTTCGGTAAAAACGCGACTTGGTTTTTCTAAAGTTGAGGAGTGGCGAGATTGGCTCAATTTTTTACTTGAACAAGAAATTTCAGTTTTAACGATTCATCTTCGAACGAAGAAAGAAATGAGTAAAGTTCCAGCGCATTTCGAATTAATTCCTGAAATATTAGCACTACGCGATGAAATTGCGCCAGAAACCCTAATTCAAATTAATGGTGACATTAAAACTCGCGAGCAAGGCTTGGAACTTTGGCGAAAATTTCCAAAAATTGATGGAATTATGATCGGCCGTGGCGTTTTCGAAAATCCATTTTGTTTTGAAAAAAATCCGCCGGAAACCGCTCGAACTTCAAGTGATTATTTAGATTTGCTAGAATTTCAACTTGATTTGTTCGAAAAATATTCTCGTGAACTTGAAAAACGCCGTTTTGAGCCGTTAAAACGTTTCTTTAAAATTTATGTTCGTGAATTTGCTGGCGCTAGTGATTTGCGTGCTAAATTGATGGAAACTAAAACTGTTGATGAAGTTCGCAAAATTTTGAAGGACTTTCGAAATGCCACGCAAGAATAACAAGAAAAAGTTAAGTTTGAGCGTTTCGAAATGCAACTTTCGAGCTCAAAAAGAAACGATATGCTCTCAAAAACTTGAAGCCGAACGTGCTGCAGAATATTTAATGACTCTGGATTTTTTTCGCTCGAATTAAAAAGTCTATCAAGATTTGGACGGCGGCTGGTATTTGACTAAGAAAAATTTAATATTTTTGTAAATTTTAATGATTTTTTTAAGCTTTTTATGCTAAACTATTATTATGGATAAAAAAAGTTATTGTTTACTCAACAAGCTGGTGCGGATTTTGCTCGGCTGAAAAAGATTGGCTCGAACACAACGGTGTAAAATTCGAAGCTAAAGATATTGAAGAAGATGCTGAAGCTCGAGATGAGCTCCTTGCAAAAAATGGGCGGGGAATTCCGCGGTGTGCCAGTAACAGATATAAATGGCGAAATTGTACTCGGTTTTGATCGCGCAAAGCTTTCTAAATTACTTGATATTAAACGATTTTAACTGAAAAAAATTGTAGCGAAGGATTGAACTTTCGCTACTTTTTTTATTTTTTTAGTATAAAGTAAGAACAGTTTCCACTTTTTAATTTCCACGAATTTCTACAGTCTGAAAATCCTTTTCGGTAGATTTCATTGCTTTTCGAAAATAATCATCGTGGCTCACAAAAATAATCGCACCCGAATAATTCTTCAAAGCCCGTTCAAGCTCTTCAATACTTGGTAGATCCAAATGAGAAGTTGGCTCGTCTAAAATCAAAATTTGCGGTTCATTCGAAAGCATTTTAATCAGCTGAAAAACGCGCCTTTTGCCCGCCAGAAAGTTCACGAATAGGTGTTTCGAAATCTTCAATAGAAAAGAGATATTGATGTAAAATTCGATAAATTTTTCCTCCGTGATTGAAATATTTTGGTCAAGGTAGATTTTCTCAATTGCATCTTTTAGATTCATCTCAAAAAATTCAGAACCAATTTCTTGGCTATAAATTCCAATTCTCGTGGTCTCATCAAGAAAAATCTCGCCGTCGTAGATTTCCGCTTTTTCGTTTTCCGCACCAAAAATTGTTTTGATTAAGCTGGTTTTTTTCCAACACTGTTTCGGCCAAAAATTTCCAAAATTCCGCCAACTTTTAGATCGAAATTTACATTTTCGAAAAGAATTTTTGCACCGTTTTTATTTTCAAGCGCATCTTCAAGCAAACCATAGCCGAGCGCAAGATTTTCTGCCCGCACCAAACTTCGCACTGAACGCGTTTCTTCATTTTTAATACCAATTTTAACATTTTTGGCCTTAAATTTTTGATAAGATTTTGCCGCCTTAAAATCAAGATTTTCGACATTTTCTTGATCAATCCAAAAACTTGGCTTTTTCAATCTCTTCAAGGCTCGCAAGTTCTTCGCGTGATTTATTTTCAAGTCGCTTAAACCGTTGGATCGTGCTCGGATCGCGAGCCTTCTCCTTCATTCGCTGATATTCACGAACTTTATCTTTCAGATTTGCGATTCGGCGCTGAATACTTTCAAAATCTTGAATTTGATTAGTTGTTGAAAACATATTCGCCTGCAAATAATCGTCATAATTTCCTTTAAAAATATAAGTTTTGCTGTCACGAATTTCAATAATTCTATCAACTTTCGAAAGTACATCACGATCATGCGTAATTACTAAAACCGCTTCGTTAGAATTCTTCATCCAGTTTAAAAAACGATTTTTAGCGTGCGAATCCATAAAGTTAGTCGGCTCATCAACGAGCGCCAAATCAGCTTTAGAATGGATAATTTTAATCGTATCGACTAAACGTTTCTGGCCGCCCGAAAGTGTTTTCATCTGGCGATTTTCAAAACCACCAAGGCTAAAAATCGCGAAGTTCAGCTTTAATTTTATCTTCAATAAAGTGGAAATTTTTCTCTTGAAAGCGATTTAGAGCATCAGTGTATTTTTCGATCAGCTCCATGTTTTCGCCCATTTTTTCAGGAAGTTCACGCAAAAGGTTTGAAAGATGAGCATATTCCGGCAGATCATTCAAGATGAAATCAAGTACAGTTTGCTCACCAACATCGGAATATTCCTGTTGTGTACTGGCAATAACTGAACCTTTTCGAAAAATTACTTCACCTGAAAAAAATCTTGGTCTCGGCCAAGCAAAATGCCAAAAAGCGTGGATTTTCCAATCCCTGTTTCTCCCTGATTAAACCAACTTTTTCGCCTTCATCAATGCTAAATTTTACGCTCTGAAGAAGTTGCTTGTCACTAAAAGATTTTTTTCAGTAATTTCCACACTAAGAATCATATTATTTCTTTAATTTTTCGCGAGAGTTTTTTTCAAACCAATTTCGCGGTTCTTGTTTTTTTCTTTTTCGATCACAAAATTATAAATTTCTTCAAATTTCGAGATTGTAAAATTCAAATCGTGTTTTTAATAATTTCGAGCCCATTTTTGAAAAAAATCTGCTGCAAGTTTTTTTGCCATCAAGAATTTTCGAAATACTTTTCGGCGATTTGTTCAACGTTATCAGTTTCACACAAAAATCCATTCACACCATCTTGGCAAATTTCTTTAACCGCACCAACATCAACACCAATCACGGGTTTACCACAGGCCGCAGCCTCAAGAAAAACAATTCCTTGAGTTTCAGTTGGGCTGGCTGACACAAACACGCTAGCTGCACGGTGAAAATTCACTAAATCTTCACCAAGTTGCGTGCCCATGAAGCGAACATTTTCCGAAATTCCTAATTTATAAACCAAGTTCTCAAGATTAGGGCGATCAGTACCGTCGCCAACAATCACTAGCTGGGCTTTTTTGTTATTTTTTAACACTTCATTAAACGCTAAAATCAATGTTGAAATGTGCTTTTCAGCATCAACACGACCAATATTCATTACAATTGGTGAGTTTTGTGGCAAATTAAATTTTTTTCAAAAATTCTTTTGGCGGTTTTTCAGGAGTAAATCGGCTTAAATCAATACCATTCGAAACAGCTTCAATCGGCATTTTGGCTTTTTCTGGATTTCGAAAATGCCTTTCAATTGCTTGCTGAGTTGGCATTGTGGCATAATCTGCTTGGAGTGCAAAACGTTTAGTATAAAGCAAAACAGTACGATTAATAATCGGCGATAGTGGTGCAAGCATTTTTAGATTATCAAATAGATTCTCAGGGCTAGAATGATTGGTTATTACCACTGGAATGTTATGTTTTCGTGAAAAATCAATCATCGCTTGGCCAACAAAAAAAGTTGCAATTGAATATGCGAAACATCTGGCATAAAATTATTCTCTTTACAGAATTTGCGAATTTCACGGATTGGAAGAAGAGAAAGTCGATATCCGTTATGAAGATAAATTCGCGGAATAGTAATTCGGCCACCAGCAATTTTGCGTGGCTCAGGAAGAGTTTCGGTTTGATTCGGGCTAAAAAGGGAAGTTGGTCGAGCTTAAACGAACTACGCGGTAGCCGTCGATTTCTTCAACATAATATTCACCAGTTTGGCTTGGTGCAAAAACCACAACTTCGTGGCCACGAGCTGTCATTTGTTCGGCTAAATTTTTCGAAAAGACCGAAATTCCGTTAATCATCGGCCAGAATAAATCAGATGCAATTGCAATTTTCATAAGCTTGATTATATCAGATTTCGCAGCAGATTTCAAACCAAATTAGTTATGCTTAAAAAATTCAAAACAACTTTTTAATCGTTTCTAGTTAGGTGTGTGGAAGCGTTATGATTAACTTATATTTTTATTTTTTTAATTAAAAAAACAATTTTCTTTATAAAAAAATCTAGAACTCTGTCAAATTATAAAATTATAATTTTAAAATTTGCAGAAAAAACTTTGAAAAGTGTTAAAATAAGTTGCTTTATGAAGAATTTAGTAATCGTAGAGAGCCCCGCCAAGGCTAAAAACTATTGAAAAATATCTCGGCAAAGATTTTACAGTAATGTCCAGTGTTGGTCATATTCGCCAGATTGCCAAAAAAAATAAAGATGGTGGGCGACCAATAGAAACAAACAATAAATATAAAATTACTTTTGAAGTTGACCCAAGCAAGAAAAAAGTGGTTAGCGAGCTTCGAAAAGCAGTAAAAGAAGCTAACGACGTCTGGCTTGCAAACCGATGAAGACCGCGAAGGGGAAGCGATTGCTTGGCACCTTTGCGAAGTTTTGAAATTAGACCCAAAAACTACCAAGCGAATTGTTTTTCACGAAATCACTAAAAATGCAATTGAAGAAGCAATTAAAAATCCGCGAAAAATTGATATGAAAATGGTTGAAGCTCAACAAACCCGCCAAACTTTAGACTGGCTGGTTGGTTTTGATTTAAGCCCTGTTGTGTGGAGAAAAGTTCCTGGCGGTAAAAGTGCTGGCCGCGTGCAGAGCCCAGCAGTTAAATTGCTCGTGGAACGAGAGCGCGAGATCGAAAAAGTTTGGCGCAAAAAGTTCGTTTAAAAATTACTGGGGAGTTTTTTTCATTCCAAGCTCAGGTGAAATCTTAAAATCTGAACTTAATAAAAAATTCGAAAGCGAAAAAGCTGCTACTGATTTTCTTGAAAGCTTAAAAAATGCAAATTTTAAAGTGGTAGATATTTCAAAAACTCCTGGAACTCGCAACCCAAGTGCGCCTTTTACCACTTCAACCCTTCAGCAAGAAGCTAACGCACGGCTTGGATTTTCAGCCAAAGTACAATGGCTGCCGCACAAAAGCTCTATCAATCTGGTAAAATTACTTACATGCGAACCGACAGCGTAAATTTGAGTGGATTCGCAATTAAATCTAGTGAAGAATTTATCAAGAAAACTTTCGGCGAAAAATACCACAAAGCACGCAATTTTGCCACAAAATCGGCCGCAGCGCAAGAAGCGCACGAAGCAATTCGACCAACCGTAATAGCGAATGAAAAAGTTTCAACTAGCCAAGATTTACAAAAGATTTATACACTGATTCGAAACCGAACACTTGCTAGCCAAATGACGCCAGCGCAAATCGAAAAAACCACTATCAAAATTGAAATTTCTGGTCAAGAAAATTATTTTGAAGCTAAAGGTGAAGTGGTTGTTTTTGACGGATTTTTGAAAGTTTATTCAAACGGAAAGAAAGATGAATTCTTACCGGAACTTACAAGTGGTGATAGTTTGAATTTTAATGAAATCATCGCAAAAGAAGTTTTTTCACGACCGCCAGCACGCTACAGTGAAGGTTCTCTTGTTAAAAAACTCGAAGATTTAGGAATCGGCCGCCCATCAACTTATGCTACGATTCTGGATACAATTCAAGCTCGCGGTTACGCTATGAAAGGTGAAGGCGAAGGAGATCCACGCGATGTGATTCAAATTTCACTTTCGAAAAACAAAATTAACCGCGAAGTTGTTCAAGAAAAAACCGGTTCAACCAAAGGAAAACTGCTTCCAACTGCTAGCGGCGAAGTTTTGAGTGATTTCTTGAACGATTATTTTAATCTGTTGTTGATTATGGCTGGACAGCAAACCTCGAGAATGACTTCGACAAAATTGCTTTTAGGCGAGTAAGATCGTCTTGAAGTGCTTGACGATTTCTATAAACCATTTCATAAATTAATTATGGATTCAGGCGAAATTGATCGCAACGCTGTAGCGCCCGCTCGTGAAATTGGAGTTGATCCAAAAACTGGGCGAAAAGTTTTTGCACGATTCGGTCGTTTCGGTCCGATGATTCAGCTTGGCGACAATAAAGTTGAGGGGAAGAAGTCAAATTCGCACCAATGCCAGCTGGCGAAAAAATCGAGACAGTTTCACTTGAGAATGCCTTAAAAATGTTCCTTTTACCACGAAAAGTTGGTAAAACTACCAACGGTAAAGAAATTACAGCCAATATTGGCCAATATGGCCCATATATTAAAATTGAAAATACTTTTGTGAGTATTAAGCCAATGTCTCCTTTCGAAATTACCGAAACTGAAGCACAGATGCTTTTATGAAGAAAAACTAAAGGCTGATGAAAAGCGAATTTTAAAGAAATTTAAAAACGGAATTACAATTTCTCATGGCGGATTCGGAAGAAAATATATTTCCGATAACAAAAATTAAAGCAATTCTGCCAAAAAGATTTAGACATTGAGAAAAATTACCGAGAAACAAGCTAGTGAATTAATTGAAGTTGCAAAATATCGAAAAATCTGGTAAAAAAATCAACCATCAAAAAAGACAGCGAAGCAAAAAAACAGCTTTAAAAACAACCAAGAAAGTTGTTTTCAAAAACTACAAAAATCAAAAAAATAGCATTTAATATTTCGCTATAAACTATAAGCATAATGACATAAAAATTTTTAAAAAAATAAATTTTTATGTCATTTTTTGTTGTTTTTACAATTTTGTGGTATAATATAAATAAAGAAGAGATAAATGGTATTGACAATACTCAAGTGTTATTGAAAAATAATACTTGGTTTTTTTATAAAAATATTAATTTTAATCAAGGAAATTATGGAACAAGAAACTCAGATTCAGAATGAAAAAATCCAGTTGATTCAAACGGTTATTTCGAATGCTTTACAAGTTATCGACCAACCACGAGAACGCGAAATTATCAACCGCCGCTTTGGTCCTCGGCGAGAAAAAGAAACCTCGAACAAATTGGTGAAAGGCTTGATATTACTCGTGAGCGAGTTCGTCAACTCGAAAAAGCTGCACTCATTAGATTAAAAATCGCTGCTGAAAAAGGGAAATATCGAACATCTTGTTGAAATTGAAAAAAACTATAATTCGAAATCTTGCTGAAGTTGGGAGAATTTCGAAAAACTAAAAAAATCTTGTTGAAAAACTATTGAATCTGAGTCGAGTGATCAGCAAATTTTTAACTTTTTTTATTTATTGCCGAAATTAGTTCGAAATTAGTTTTTAGTCCAGGAAAACGATAAATACAACAGCGCAATCGCCAACGCAGAATATGGCGACGAACGAAAGATTAAAAAAATCAATCGATGAAATTGTCAATATCATCAAAAAGAATAAAAAGTCCAGTAACCTTGGAGCAGCTAGATGAGCAACTGAGCTATGAACATCCAAGCCAAATTAGTGCGATCGCCAGCGTTTCAAAATTACTCGCAACTCTAAACGGGCTTTGGGGTCTTGAAAAAGTGGCCAGCAGTGAATCCGAAAAAAATATTCGCGACAAAAATTTTTTTGTGATTTTAGAAAGCCAAAAAGCCAATGCATTTTTTTCAGAAATTGCTGAAGAAATTAGAAAGAGCGACTTTAGTCGAAAAGCTGTTACAACTCAAGCAATTCATAATGAACTAATTAAAGACAAACGTTTCGTTTTGATTGGCCGCGGAATTTATGCACTCGACACCTGGGGTTTCAAACGCGGAACTGTGGCCGATATAATTACGGCGGTTCTTAAGGAAGCGGGCGAGCCACTTTACCGAGATGAAATTGTAAAACGCGTACTTGAAAAACGCAAAGTTAAAGAAACGACTGTTTTATTAAATCTTCAAAGCAAAAAAGAGTTCAAGCGCGTAGCAAAAGCAACTTACACTTTAGCTGAACTCGCCTAAAAAGCTAAAAATTCGCTCAAAAAAATTTGGGCGTATTTTATTTTCGAAAAACCAAAAAGCATAACCACCATCTTGATTTTTTTACAGTTTTATGCTATTATTTAAACACTATGACGGCATTTTTTTCAATCTTATTTAACCCTTTAGTTTGGCTAACAATCGTGGCGATTTTAGCTTTTCTAACTTGGCAAAATTACAAAAAAATCGATAAATTAACTGTAATGAATACCGACAGTGTTCTTTTAGCGTTGGAAATTCCGAAAACTAACGATAAATCTGAGCTTGCCGCCGAGCAACTCCTTGCCAGTTTGCACGGAATTCTACGAGACCCAACCGAACTTAAAAACAACAACGGCGTTCAAGAACATTTAAGTTTCGAAATAGTATCTGTTAATGGCGCTATTCGGTTTTATGTTTGGATGCCGAGAACTTTACAAAGTTTTGTGGAAGGGCAAATTTATTCGCAATATCCAACAGTTCAAATTTATGAAGCAAAAGAAGATTACGCAGAAAATCTCGAAAATAAACACATAATTTATTCAACTGAAATCGACTTGATTGAAAACGAAGCCTTGCCAATTAAAACTTTTGACGGTTTCGAAGTTGACCCACTTGCAGGAATTACTGGAACGCTCGCAAAATTAGACGGAACGAATGACCAGCTATGGATTCAAGTTTTAGCACGACCAGTTGCCGATGATTGGCATAAAAAATCAGATGAATGGGTGAAGAAAGTTAAGTCTGGCAAAAAAGCTTTTAAAATTGATTGGAAATATATTTTGCGAATTTTAGAAGCGCTTTGGACGCCACCAGAAGGTTCAGAAAATGCTAAAAAAGAACCATCAGACCGCGATAAAACTCGTATTTCAAAAGCTGAAGAAAAGGCCACAAAACTTGGTTATCAAGTTAAAATTCGCTTAGCGTATTTAGGTGAAGATGAAGATACTGCACGGCTTCAAATTCAAGCTCTAACTGGAACTTTCAAACAGTTTAATAGTACAAATTTAAATGGTTTTAAGGCTTCGAATTCTTCACTCGATAAAGATAAAATTCGAGATTTTCAATCGCGAATATTCTTTGATGACGGCTTTATTTTAAATATTCAAGAGCTCGCCAGCATTTGGCATTTACCACACACAAACGTAGAAACTCCAAACATTGTTTGGGCTTCAGCAAAACTGCTGAACCGCCTTCAAAATTACCAATAATTACTGGCGACCGCGCACATGATGAGAATATTTCAGCTTTTGGTTTAACAAACTTTCGTGGAATTAACCACCAATTTGGAATGCTTCGCCGCGACCGTTCACGACATCTTTATATTATTGGTCAAACAGGAACCGGGAAATCTGGATCGCTTGAGCTTTTAGCACTTTCGGATATTTTTCATGGTGAAGGATACGCAATTATCGACCCGCACGGCGATTTTGCGCAAAACAACATGCGATTTATTCCCGAACATCGTCTTAATGATGTAATTTACTTTAATCCTGCCGACACAGAATTTCCGCTTGGTTTCAATCCGCTTGAAGTCACCGATCCAAGTCGAAAATCAAACATTTCTTCCGAGGTTATCGGTGTTTTGAAGCGTATGTTTGGTGATTCTTGGGGTCCTCGCCTTGAATATATCTTGCGTTTTACACTTCTGGCACTTCTCGACCGCCCAGAAACTACAATGCTTGATATTTCAAGAATGCTAACAGATGGCGATTTTCGAAAAGAGACTTTAACTTATTGTAAAGATGACTCCGTACTTCAATTCTGGAAAAAGGAATTTGGTCAATGGGGTGAAAAACAGGTGAATGAAGCTATCGCACCGATCTTAAATAAGGTCGGAGCTTTCACAGCAAACCCAATTATTCGAAATATCATTGGTCAGCCAAAATCGACCTTTAATATTCGCGAGATTATGGATGAAGGTAAAATCTTGGTTGTTAATCTTTCAAAAGGGTTAATTGGTGAAGATAATGCCTCAGTTCTTGGTTCTTTTTTGGTAACTAAAATTCAGCTTGCCGCCCAATCACGCGCAGATATCGAACGGCTTGAAGATCGCCGACCGTTTCATCTTTATGTTGATGAATTTCAAAACTTTGCTACCGATTCTTTTGCCGTAATTCTTTCAGAAATTCGAAAATACGGCTTAACTTTAACCGTTGCTAATCAATATGTTTCACAAATGACCGACAGCGTTAAAAATGCGGTTTTTGGAAATGTTGGATCAATCATTTCGTTCCGTGTTTCGGTTGAAGACGCTCCAGTTTTGGCCGAGCAGTTTAAGCCACAATTCGATGCTTCAGATTTAATGAGCTTAAATAACCGCCATTTTGTAATGACGATGATTATTAACGGCGAAAAATCAACACCATTTAGCGCAACAACTTTAACTTTGCCAAAACCTTTTAATGATTTGAGCGCGAAGATTATTGAAAATACTCGCCGTAATTATAGCACTCCACGCACGATTATTGAGCAAAGAATTCGCGATATTTTAGTTCCACCAAAAGAACTAATGACAAAAGCCTGGGCTGAACGCAACGGTATGGAATTTTCGAAAAAAGTTGAAGAAAATGTGTTTGCACCAGTAAAAAATCAGGGGATTCGAAAACAAAATCCTCAGAATCGAAAACCGGCAGTGAATCCACAAAATTTCGCACCGGCTCAACCAATGTTTGGCGCAACAAAGGTTGATTTCTCGCAAGCACCAATTGACGCGAAAAAAATCAGTCCAAATTCTGCTGAACAAAAAGAGCCAAGTTTAGGCCTTAGGGATCTTTCGAAAGCTTTTGCTGAAAAAGGAATTGAAATCCCACAAGTAAAAAAACGCCGCAAACCACGTTCGCGAAATTTAAAACCACAAACTCGAGAAGCTCAAAATACAAATAATCTTAAAATTGAACATTAGAATCTAACAGCAAAGATTATGATTGGTAGAATTAAATAGTTACAGGAAAGGAATTTAATGAACAAAAAGTAATTTAATAGAGGTTAAGAATCTCGTCAAAGTTTATCGCGACGGCAATACATATTTCAAAGCACTAAATAGCGTTTCGTTTAGCATTCAAAAAGGTGAGAGTGTTGCAATTATCGGTAAATCTGGTAGCGGAAAATCAACACTTATGCACCTTTTAGCAGCGCTCGACAAACCAAATGAGTGTGAAATTTTGATTAATGGCCAAAATATTGCTAAAATAAAAAAACGCGAATTAAATAAACTTCGAAACCAAACTTTTGGCTTTGTTTTTCAGCAATTCTTTATGAATCCAAAAGACACAGTTTTACAAAATGTGATTCTACCGCTTAAAATTGCCGGAGTTGCTTCTAGAAAGCGCAAAGAAATTGCCCTGAAAAGCCTCGAAGCTGTTGAACTAACCGACAAAAGCTAAAAATAAAGCTTCTAATCTTTCTGGCGGTCAAAAACAACGCGTCTGCGTGGCTCGCGCAATTGCAAATTCACCAGAAATTATTTTTGCCGATGAGCCAACAGGAAATCTCGACTCAAAAACAAGTAAAAAAATTGAGGATTTACTTTTTGATTTAAATAAGGAAAGTGGAATTACGCTAATTATTGTAACACACGATGAATCTTTGGCTGCAAAATGCGACCGCCAGATTCGAATTCAAGACGGACAAATTGTTTCAAAAGGAGAAAAATAATGAAATTTTTTTAGATATGGTCAAAAACTTCAGCATCAAATTTATGGCGAAAATAAAGGCCGAACCTTCTTAACAATTATTGCGGTTTGTATCGGCTCTTTTACCATAGCATTAACCTCTGCCGTGAATATCGGCGTGAACGATTATATCCAAAAACAGCTTTCAGTTTTTGATGACGACTCTATAATCTATTTTCAGCCAAAGCAGGATAATGGTGTAGCTTTTGGGCCACAAGAATATAAAGAAGGTGATTCTGAAAAACCCGATTCGCGATATACACAACAAACCTTGAATTCTAAAGATCTTGAAAAGATTAACAAAATTTCAAATGTTAAAAATGCCCGCTTCTATAAAATGGCGACACCAGATTATATTCAATACAAAGATGGCAAGAAACTTACAATCACATCTGTTATAGTAGAAGTTGAAGGACAAAAAAATTTGACTTTGATTTTCTAGCTGGGGGTAAACCAAAAAAATAAAGACGATAGAATAATTTCTCAGGATTATCTTTGAACCTCTAGGCTTTTAAAAATGCCCAAAGCTGCGATTGGTGAAAAAGTAACCTTTCAAGTTTCAGATTCTTTAACTGGCGAAACTAAAGCCTTTACTCAAAAAATTTCAGGCGTAACAGCTAAGAGCTTGATTCAATCAGCAATGGTGGTAATTAACGAACCAGCCTTTTAATGAAATTTATGACTTTCAAACAAAAAGCCTGCCAAAAGAGTCTAAAGAAAAAAGTATTTCTGCTCTAGCTCAAATTGAAGGAAAAGTAACCGAGGATAAGTTGAACCAAATCAAGGAAGACGCTAAAAAAGCGGGCTATTCAGCAAACACAGCTAAAGATCAAGTCGAAACTATCATGAACGTCGTAAATGGAATTACTGGCTCTTTGATTGTTTTTGGAGCTATTGCACTTCTTGCAGCTAGCTTCGGAATTATTAACACACTTTACATGAGCGTGCGCGAACGAACTCGTGAAATTGGTTTAATGAAAGCAATGGGGCTTTCGAACCGAAAGATTTTCCAACTTTTCAGTATTGAAGCAATTCTGATTGGTTTAATTGGTTCAATTTTAGGAATTATACTCGCATCTTTAGCGGGAGATGCTTTAAATAGTTTTGCCTCAAAAGATTTCTTGAAAGGGCTTGAAGGATTTAATTTAACTAAATTTACAATTAAGAATAACATAACTATAACTTTAATTATTGCAGTTGTGGCATTTTTGGCCGGAGCTTTGCCAGCACGAAGCGCCAGCAAAAAAGACCCAATAGAAGCTTTGAGATACGAATAGATGTCACGAAAACACCGCATTTCGCAAAAATTCTTGCGTTCGCCACGAATTGCACTAATGCTTGTTGGGCACAGCAATATTCGAAAACGAGATTTTACGCTAGACATAGGTGCTGGAAGCGGTGTTTTTACTTATGCTCTTAGCAAAAAATCTGCACAAGTTTTAGCAATTGAATCTGACCGCGAAACTTTCAAAAAACTTCAAAATAACACTAAAAAATTAGGGAATGTTGAAGTTTTATGTGTAGATTTTTTGCGCTTCAATCTTTCAAAATTACCAAAAAATTACAAAGTTTGCGCAAACATTCCTTTTCACTTGAGTTCGCCAATTATACAAAAGCTTACAACTGCTCAAAATTCACCAAAAAGTATTTATTTAATTTTACAAAAACAATTCGCCCGCAAACTAATTGTGAGTGATAAAAATTTTACTTCCGCACTTGGTGTAAAAATATTTCCTTTTTTCGAAAGTAAAATTAAAAAACCTCTTCAAAAATCTGATTTTACACCACCGCCAGCTGTCGAAACCGTTTTTTTCGAAATGAAACGACGAGAAGCTCCACTAATTTCGAAGGAAGAACAGCAAATTTTTAATGATTTTATTGAAAAAAATGTTTGCCGTGCCAGAATTTTATAAAAATTGCCAACCAAAAATTTAAAACTAAAAAGCCAAGCGAATTGAAAGGTGAAGAATGGTTAGAGATATGGCGTTTTTGGCAAAATTCTGATAAAATAGAATAATTATGGCACGGAAAAATTAAGTTCGAAATAGCTAAATTTGATAAAATTACACCTGGTGGGCAAGCCTTAGGTACGCTTGAAAATGGAAAAATCTTTGTTTAGAGTCTTACCAAATGAAACCGCAAAAATTCAAATTACAAAAAGTAAATCGAGTTTTTATAGAGGTTTTTGCGGTTGAAATTTTCGAAAATTCGCCTGAGAGAATTGAGCCGAAGGATAAGGATAGTTTTCTTTCAACCAGCCCATGGCAGATTTTTGACTTTGATTTCGAACAAAAAAATCAAACAAGAACTAATTTTTCGAAAAGCTTTTCGCCAAGAAAAAAATTAAACTCAAAAACCAAGAAGATTTTTTTATTCTGATGGTAAAATTTTTGAATATCGTAATAAAGTGGAGTTTTCATTTTGGTGGGAAAAATCTGAAGAAAATGAAAATGAGGGTGAGCTAAGTTTAGCATTTTTTAAGCGTGGAGGAAAAGGAAAAATCCCAGTTTTTGGTACAAGTTTAGCTACATCAGAAATTAACCAAGCAGGCCAAAAAGTGCTTGCAATTTTACGAGATAGAAAAACAGCAAGTCGAGATTTGAAGACTTTATTGATTCGTGCGAGTCAAAAAGGTGAAATTTCAGCCCAACTTTATGTAAAAGATGAGAGGTTTAAGCCATTTTCGAAAGAAGAAATAACTAGCCTTGATTTAAAAATTTTGAGATTATTTTTTCAAACCCAAAATCGCCAGCCAGCGTAATAACTAAAAAGATTCAAAGCCAAAACCAAGAGAATTTGCAAGATTCAGTTCTTGGCGTGAATTTTAATTATGCAACTGAGAGCTTTTTCCAGATAAACCTACCAGTTTATGAACAGGCTTTGCGCGATATGAAGAAATTCATCGATATTTCAAAACCAACAGTTGATTTATATTCTGGTGTAGGCTCAATTGGTCTCTACAATTGGTGCGGGCGATTTAACTTTAGTTGAAATTAACGAGCCAGCAGTTAGAGAAATGCAAAAGAAATATTACAAAGTTTAAGGAGAAAAACCGCAAAAGCTATCTTGTCACCAAGTGAAAAAGCTTTTAGACTTCATTAAAAAGGCGCAAATTTAATTGTTGATCCACCACGAGCTGGAAATGAATCGTGAAGTTTGTGAAAAGATTCTTGAGATAGAGCCAGAAAGAGTGATTTATTTGAGCTGCAACCCAACAACACAAGCACGCGATATAGCAATTCTGAGTAAAAGTATGAGATAATTTACGCTCGTGGCTATAATTTCTTTCCACGAACGCCACATATTGAAAAACTTAATTATTCTAGAAATTAAAAAAATCAATAAAATATTTAAAGATATTGATTTTTATCTTGCTTATGTTTTAATAGTTGCATATGGACAGACCGTAAATAAAAATAACAATAATATAGCTATTGAATGGTCGGCAAATGGAATATGTGATCCATCACAGCCAAATGGGGTGAGAAGTGAAGAAGGAAGCAATGGTAAAGTAGCCCTTCGAATAGTTCTAGAAGCTGGTGGATTCTACTATGTAAATAACTAGATACTAATCTTAATAAAAACAGCTTTTCGTTAAGGAAGCCGTTTTTATTGTGGCGTAAAATGCATCTTAGCATCCAATAGTTCTAAAAATAAACTTACTATTAAGCCAATAGAATAGAATAAACTTTGCAAAAATTAAATAACTCCCCGGAAGAGAGTTATTTAATTAAGTTTCATAGATTAAATACTAACCTTCAACGCAGTTTGCAACGCCGTTTTCAGTTTTAACAGAAACAGTGATTCCATTACCAGCTACGATAGCTCCGTCTGTGCCACATTTAGCGTTGTTAGAAACCTTCATTTGTCCAAGTGCAGTTGGCGCAGTTGTAGCCCCAGTGGCAGGTGTAACTGTATATTGAGAGTTTGTTGAAGGATCATTAAATGTTGTTGTCTCATTTGTTGTGATATATTTGCTAATGAAATCGCTCTTTTAGAGTTGTTCCATTCCAAGGCAATGCTCCCTCTGTTATTTGAAGTAAAGTCTGTAACTGCAGCACGCAATCGTGAAGCATCGTTCTTTCGTTGTGTATCACGTTGTGATCGTTGTAGGGCAGGAAGTGCCAAGAACACCATCAAGAAGATAAGACCCGCAATAGCAAGCACAAGCACAACTTCGATGATTGTGAAACCTTTTTATTATTTTTGTTGATTGAGTTCATATTGAAAAATCCACCTTTCTATGAACATTATTATTTATATTTTTATTTACGGTCTGTCCGTATGCAACCATTAAAGCTACAAGTACAATCATTTTGCAAGCATTTTTGAGTGATTTTTCAGTTTTCCACAATTTTAATTTATTTCATTAAAATTTTTTTGTAAGAATACCTTTGAGCTGTTCGCCACGAACCAATAGAATCAGCATTAAAACAGCGAATTTCCCCATCACGGATTTCAGAAATTTCAACAAGGGCAGGGTTATAAAGCACGCGTTTTTTATAATATCGCAATTCTTCATCTTTCACATCATGACGCCCTGGGAATACCTCTAAAAATTGCACCTTAGCACGGTCATAAAAATAGTTTTCGAAACCGCTTGGCGGAAAGAAATAAGCTGGTTTTAAATTCATTTTTGAAAGAATATATTGAATATCACCCAAAGTTGCACGAGCTTCAAGCGATATAAAAGCATAAACACGACCTTTTTTGCTTTTGAAAATTGTAGCTTCGGCTGAATATCCAACCGAAAGATTGCGCAAAAATAACTTCTTCAATTCCAAAATTAACACCAAAATGTTTTTGCAAAAATTCTTCAAGATTTTTATCAGAATAAGCGTGATTTTCCATAAAAATATTTTTAGCACATTTTTCGATGGAAATTTAAAAAGAAAAATTTGCTATAATCAAAAATGGACATTACGGCAGGATTAAATAAAAAACCAGAAAGAGCATGGTCGAAACATTAAGCGGGCCAATGCTAATTTTGGCAGGTGCGGGAAGTGGAAAAACCAAAACCTTAACGCACCGAATTGCGAATATAATTGCGCACGGAACACCGAGCGAGGCAATTTTGGCGGTAACTTTTACCAACAAAGCTGCAAGAGAAATGCGAGAGCGACCTAGCTAGAAATTACTCCGCACGTGATGCGAATGACCGTTTTGTTTTTATGCCCCTGGATGGGAACTTTTCATGGAATTTGTGTGAAGATTTTACGACTCAAAGGTGAGGTGATCGGTATTGCGAATAATTTCGTAATTTATGACGAAGATGATCGCCGGAAAGTTTAATTAAAAATAATGAAAGATCTAAAAATCGACGAAAAAGCTTAAAGCCACAAAGTGTTTCAAGCGCAATTTCGAACGCTAAAAACCAGCTTTTAACGGCTGATAATTCTTGAACGGTGCAAATTGGGGTTTTTGAACAAAAAAGTGGCTGAAATTTTCTTGCGTTATGAAGAAGAACGAAACAAAGCCAACGCTTTAGATTTCGACGATTTACTTTTCGAAACGGTAAAATTACTTCAACAAAAATCCAGAAGTGCGAAAATTTTGGCGCGATAAATTCGAATCATATTTTAATTGATGAGTATCAGGACACGAACGCCGCACAATATGCGATTGTAAAATGTTAGTAAATTCAAAACAAAATATTTGTGTTGTTGGTGATGACTGGCAGAGTATTTATTCTTGGCGTGGTGCGGATTTTACAAACATTTTAAATTTCGAAAGAGATTATAAAGGCGCAAAAAGTAATTAAATTGGAAAACAAAAATTATCGCTCAACTGAAAAATATTTTGAATGCCGCGCATAATGTAATTACAAAAACCACAATCGAACTGATAAAAACTCTTCACTGAGCTTGGCAAAGGTGAGCCGGTTTTAGTGCAAAGTGCGCGAGATGAAAGTGAAGAAGCAGCAAAAATCGCAGGCCAGATTTTCAGTTTTAAAACTGTGGGTGCGCGAAAATTTAGCTGATTTCGCAATTCTTTTTATCGCACAAATGCACAAAAGTTATAACTTTGAAAAAGCAATGATTCGGTATCAAATTCCGTATAAAATTTTCGGCGGAACACGTTTTTATGACCGCAAGGAAATTAAAGATATTTTAGCTTATTTGCGAGTAATCTATAATCCACTTGACCGTATAGCTTTTGAGCGAATTGTGAACGTACCAGCACGCGGTTTGGGCGCGGTGAGCCTTTCGAAATTTTTTAGACTGGCAAAGTTCGAACGGTCTGGATTTAATTTCAAGCCTACTTCAAACAAGCGAACTTTCAACTTTAGCAACGCGGGCGCGAAAATCTTTAGAAAATTTAGGGTGAAAATTTTAGAGAGTGTCAAATTCTAAGTGAAAAATTCAAGTAATCCAAGTGAAATTATCGAACGAATTTTTAGAGCGCACAAATTATGGCAAAAAACGAAAAACTAACTGAAAAACGAAGCAAACCTGAACGCAATGAATATCTTTCCACATTAGTGAGCGAGGCAAAAAACTACGCAGATTTAGCAAGTTTTTTGGAGGATGCAGCGCTGATGAGTTCGAGTGATACACAAAGTAGCGATGAAGTAAACTTAATGACGCTTCATTCAGCAAAAGGTTTGGAATTTCCAGTCGTATTTCTTGCCGGAATGGAAGAAGGCATCTTTCCACACAGCCGAGTTTTTGATGCGGGCGAAGATGATCTAGAAGAGGAACGCCGGCTTTGCTACGTGGGAATGACACGAGCGCGAGAAGAATTAATTTTAAGCTACGCCGAATCGCGAGCGGTTTTTGGGCAAAGGAATTATTCAAGCCCGAGCCGATTTATTACAGATGCCGAGCTAGAATTACCAAAAAAAGATTTTGGCGGATGGAATAATTTTTCAGATGATTACGAAGATGATTTTAGCCAAGAAGTTTCTTTTGATGATTTTTATTATGATGAAGCAGGATTACAAATTGGCGACCGCGTAAAAAGTCCAGCTTTCGGTGTAGGGAAAGTGCTCGAAAATCGATGGAATGGCAATTGAGATTCAGTTCGAAAATGGCAAAATTCGCAAATTAAATGCTGAATTTGCACGCCTTGAAAAGCTCTAAAAATTTGACCTTTCGAATTTTATTTGCTAAAATAGATTTAATAATGCGAGTTTTACAACCAATTTATTTTTACAAAAAACAGCTTACAATTGCGGGATTTATCTCGCTGGATTTTTGCTTTTATTAAACATTTTTGCAGTTGTTGGACGAAATTCCGCCAAAGCTAGCGGCGAGGGAAACAAAAATTTTTAACTGTTTTCGAAAATGGCCAAAAATTTTCTTTTAAAACTAATGCAAAAACAGTTCGAGAAGCATTAAATGCGCAAAAAATTAGTTTTTCGAAAGATGATACAGTTGAGCCAAGCCTTGATGGCGAACTAACAGGCGCGGAATATAGCGTAAATATTTATCGCGCAAAACCAGTAATCATTGAAGATGGTGATTCAAAAATAAAAGTAATGACCGCCGCACAAACCTCACGGCAGATCGTTCAAAAATCTGGAATTAAAATTCATAATGAAGATAAAGTTGCTTTCGAACAATCTGGTAATATTCTTGAAGATGGAACAACAAACTTATTAAAAATTACACGAGCAAAAGAGATTTCGGTTGAACTTTTTGGTAAAACCGAAAGTTTTCGAACACAAAGCAAAACCGTAGAAGATTTCTTGAAAGAAAAGAATATATCGCTCACAAAAGATGATGGAATTTCAATTGATAAAAAAACCGCAATTTCGAATGGTTTGAGTTTTTCGAATTTGGCGAAACGGTAAGCAAACAATTACAACCGAAGAAGAAGTTGCTTTCTCGACCGAAATAATTAAAGATACGAATAAAGATTCTAGCTATAAAGAAATAAAAGAAGCTGGAGAAAAAGGCTCGAAAAGTGTAACTTATGAAATTGAAATGCAAATGGTAAAGAAGTTTCACGCAAAAATTAACGAGACAGAAATTAAAGCTGCTAAAAACAAGTTGAGATTATCGGCACAAAAAGTAAATCTACCGGCTGGCTCGCACAGTGATTGGTTGAGTGCGGCAGGAATTTCTTCAGGCGACCACGGAATTGCAAATGCAATTATTGGTCAAGAATCCGGCTGGCGAGTTAACGCAACCAACAGATCAAGTGGAGCTTATGGAATTCCGCAAGCGTTGCCTGGCTCGAAAATGGCTTCAGCTGGAGCTGACTGGCAAACAAACCCAATTACGCAGCTTAAGTGGATGAATTCCTATGTGCTTGGTCGCTATGGAAGCTGGCAAAACGCTTACGCCCACAAAAAAGCAAAGGGTTGGTATTAGTGGCAAATCTGAAATTCAATCAAAAATCTGGTAAAAAGTTTTCGAAAAAAAGCTAAAAATAGCGAAAATTCGAACTTAAAGAATAATAAATCACTTGGTCAACACTGGTTGCGAGATAGGAGTGTTCTAGATGGAATTGCAGAAGAAGCTGAAATCAAAAATGGTGATTTTGTACTTGAAATTGGCCCTGGGCTCGGAACTTTAACTTCTTCACTTTTAAAAATTTGCAGGTAAAGATGGTGAAGTTCTCTCAATCGAGTTTGATGAAAATTTGGCACTGCCAGCGCAATTCCCAGGGAAAAATTTAACTGTAAAAATACGGATTTTTGGATTTCGATCTTCTGAAATTGCCAAAAATTATAAAGTTGCCGCAAACGTACCGTATTATATTACTTCAAAAAAATTATTGAAAAATTACTCACTAGCGATAATAAACCAAGTATTGCCACACTTTTGGTACAAAAAGAAGTTGCTGAGAGAATTTGTGCGAGATCTGGCAATTTTAAGTGTTTTATCGATCGTCTCACAGATCTATGCAGATTGCAACCGGCCAATTTGTACCACGAGAGTTTTTACGCCACCGCCAAAAGTTGATTCTCAAGTGGTTATTTTTAAAAACTAGAGAACAAAAATCTAATTGAAAAATTTAACCTCGGAAAACAACTGCCAAGTTTCTGAAAAAGAATTCTTTTCGAATCGTTAAAGCTGGTTTTGCAGCAAAACGCATTGCTAAAAAGTTTGAGCGCTAATCTTGCGATTTCGAAAGAGCGAACAGCTGAAATTTTAGAAAAATGTGAGATTTCACCAGATTTGCGAGCACAAGACCTTAAAATAGAGAAATGGTTCAAGATTGCGAAAAATATTTTTATAGCAAATAAAAACGCTATTGCTTTTTACAATATTAGCAGTATACTTGAGTTATGAAGTCAGTCGAAATCAACAAAAATCAAAAATATAACTAAAAAGGGCTTTACGATCATTGAAGTTGTTTTTAGTATTAGCTATAGCTGGACTAATCTTTTTAATGGTATTTTTGGCTTTTACCAGCACTTCCAACGATCACAAAGAGACACACAGCGAAAAGCAAGATGTCGCAATGGTTAGGACAGCCTTACATAATTGGAAAGGCTAACAATAAAGGGACGAGAGTTATGCGTCTTTGGGTGATAGCAAAAACTAAAGCCCTTATCTTCAAGCTGATGACTATAGATAAAGAAAATAAACTGATCATACGTGTCGTAATTCCATTGAAAACAACCCTCCTCAACAATTATGATAGGTTTTGAGATGATAATGATTCAAATAAAAACGATAGCTCTTCATCATTAAGTCTAAATACATCCTTTATAAAAAAACATTCTAAAACTCGCTCCGATATCGTAAGATTAAAAAGAAGTATCTTTTGAAGAATGAGAACAATGGCAGTCGTAATTAATTTTGGTGCAAATAATATAGAAATCCTAAAGAATGGCAAGATGGCGGTCTTAAAAGATAAAAACCTGGAGCAGCTGCAGTTATGCATTTTTTGAATCTGGTGGAGCTTTATTGTCAGGAAGCTTGAAACTTTCGAAAGCCCAAAATCTTTGGGCTTTTGTTTTTATTTGAATTTTATGATATAATTATAAGCAGTATGACGAAGAAAAACTTTATATCACTACCGCAATTCCATACGCGAATGGCGCGCCGCATATCGGAAATGCTCTCGATTATTTGATTGCTGATATTTCGGGCAATGATATCAACGACAGCAGGGAAATGAAGTGCGTTTTCAGGTTGGAACAGATGAGCACGGTAATAAAATCGCTGAAAAAGGCTACGCTGAAAACGGTTTAACTCCACAAGAATATGTTGACGGAAACTGTTCAGAATTTCAAAAATTAATGGACAAAATGAAAACAACTTATACCGATTTTATTCGAACAACAGATTCACACCACGTTGGAGCATCGCAATATATTTGGATGAAACTCCAACCTTACATCTATAAAAATTCTTACGAAGGTTGGTATTGTACCAGGTTGCGAAAGTTTTTACACAGAAAAAGAAGTCACAGAATTTCACGGTGTTTGTCCAAACTCATCAAAAACCTTTCGAAAGACTTTCGGAAGAGAATTATTATTTAGCGAATTTCGAATTTACACCATTATTGAGCGCATTGAAACAGATCGAATGAAAATCGTTCCAGAATATCGCAAAAAAGAATTTTTAAATTTCTTGAAAGGCGGACTTGAAGACGTCTCGATTTCACGACCAAAGAAAAATCTAACCTGGGGCGTTCCCGTTCCTGGTGATCCTGAGCAAGTGATGTATGTTTGGATTGATGCCTTTCATGAATTATCTAAGCGTGATTGGCTATCCTGATATTTCTGGCTGGGAAGAATTTTGGCCAGCGAATGTCCAGGTTATTGGAAAAGATATTTTGCGTTTTCATGCGGGAATTTGGCCAGCAATGTTGCTTGGGCTTGAACTTCCTTTGCCAAAAACTTTGCTTGTTCATGGACATATTTCGAGCGGTGGTATAAAAATGAGCAAATCGATTGGAAATGTGGTTGATCCAAACGAAATTATCGATAATTATGGTCTTGACGCTTTTCGATATTATTTCTCGCGCCACATTCCAACACAAGACGATGGCGATTTTACTTGGGAAAAATTCGAAAACGCCTATAATAACGAACTTGGTAACGACCTCGGCAATTTGGCTTCACGCGTAGCTAATATGGTTAAGCGTTATCAATCTGGCGTGGTTGGTGAAATTCCTAGCGATGAACACGACAGCCATACTTACAATGAGTATATGAAATCTCTGGAATTCAATAAAGCGATTGATGAAATTTGGGGATTGGTTCGCGCCCATAATCAATATATTGAAGGCGTAAAACCTTGGGAAATTGCCAAAAAAGCAAAAGAAAATAAAGATGAAGAAAATCATCTAGCAGAAGTTCTTGCACACTCTGTTTCCAGGTTTATTGCAAATCAGCAAAAATGCTTTGAACCGTTTATGCCAGATACGGCCGAAAAACTTCAAACGATTTTTGGTAGTGGCGTAATTCGCGACGAAGAAATCGGCTTGCTTTTCCCAAAAATTTATCTTAAAACTGAAGATCCACGTGCCGCAAAAATCGCAGCCGCACAAAATAATCAAGCTAAAAATAACCAGAACCCTCGGCTTTAATGCTGAGGCTTTCAACTTTCGAAAGGATAAAATGAAAACTCATTGATTCACATTGCCACATTCACGATACGAATTTTCCAATTCTCAAGAAGAAGTTTTTGAGAATATGCAAAACTCTAAAACTCTCGAAAGCAATTTGTATTAGCGAAAATCTTGAAAAATTCTAAAATTGCGTTAAATTTGTTGAAGAAAAATTCTAGCAAAATTGAACTTTTTGCAGCGATTAGCGTTCATCCACATGAAGCCGAAAAAAATATGACCCAGAAGAGTTAGTTCATGAACTTGAGCAGCTTTCGAAAGCTACAAAAGTGGTGGCCATTGGTGAAATTGGTCTTGATTATTTTTATGAAAAATTCCAACCGCGAGGCGGTAGAAGCAAATTCTAAAAAGTCTCAGCTCAAACTTGCTCAAAAGCTAAATCTACCCGTAAGTTTTCATGTTCGAAATGCTTTTGAAGATTTTTGGCCAATTTTTGATGAAATTTCAAAATTCGGTAAAAATTAGTGAGTTTTGCATTCTTTCACAGATCTCGAAAGAGAATTTAAATAAAGCTTTAAAAGCGCAATCTATTTATTGGTGTAAATGGAATTTCAACTTTACAAAAGCTCGAAGATATTGAAATGTTTGCAAGCATTCCACTTTCAAAAATATTAATCGAAACAGATTCACCATTTTAGCGCCAAAAGGTAAGCGCGGAAAGCCAAACCAGCCATCTTTTTCGAAGTTAGTTGTTGAAGATTTAGCAGAAAAACGGCAAATTTCAGCCGAAGAAGTTGCTAAAATCACAAACCGAAAATTGCGAAAAACTATTTAAAAATTTAATTTACCAAATATTGATAAAAAATATTAAAATATGATACAATTTAATCATATTTAAAGGTTTTAAAATGAACAATTCTGACAAAAGTTTATACCAAATTCCATATTTTCCAGAAGCTCAGAAAGAGCCAGATTTCAAAAACCAAAAATCCAGATTGCTTATGATATGCCACAACAAATGCCTTTAAAACCTATTCAACAGGTTAAAAAGCCCACATTTCAGCCAATATTAAAAATAATCAAATTGATATTTTTGGTGAAATGGTTGCGAAGAGCGCTCAAATTTTGCAATTTCGAAAATATCGCCGAAGAAGAAATTCGTCTTTCGTACTTTAAAAATATATTAGAAAATCTTTTTGAGAAAATTCAAAAACACGAGAGCAATCAACTCTATTATAAATATCTTTTTGCGAAATTCAAGAAAAATCCGCAAAGATATTTCGCGAGCATTAATCAATCTTGAGAGCAAAGTTGGCGCACAAATCTTTTGGGCCAACAACGAACGGTATTCGGCGAGAATTTTTCGTACTTGACCATAATTCTTGGATTTATCATGATGAATGGATTGATGGTAAGCTGAAAAGTTCACCAAAATACAACCAGATACGAGCTTCGAAAAGACCAAGTGATTAAAAATTGAAGCTGGGCCACACACTATTTTGATTTAAAAGGAACAGAACTTCAAAATTTTCACCATGCGGTACAAGTTTATTACCAGAATGTCTCACGATTGGTTTACGGCAGATAGTTTGAAATTTCAAAAAGTGTGCTATAAATTGTTCAGAATTGTTTTATTTTTAACGAAAGGAAAGAAATGGCTAAACATAAAAAGTTGGCATGGAGCAGACTGCAAACGAGCTTTACGCGCAAAACTAAAAATTGAAAAACGTCGCGATGCAAAACGCCGCGAACGGATTGCAGCAGCTTTAGCTACAAAATACTTTTAAAAATTTTTTAAAAATCGCTTTTTCTTAAAGAAGAGCGGTTTTTATTTTTAATATTTTTAGATTATTGCTTTTTATTAATTTTATGATATAATTATAAAATCTATCGAATTTTCGAAATATATTTTGAGCAGGGGAAAAATGGAAGATAGAGGTATTTTAAATGTCATGCATAGAATCAAAAATGGCGAATGGTCATTTTGTTTTCTGCACGAGCTCGGGATGGATCAGCAGAGTGAGATTTCGGTTTGGCTTTCAGATCTAACCTATCAAGATGATTCGGTTTTTAAATATGTCACCAGATGACATTATGAAAAAGCTTGCGTTGCATTGCTTTTTCGACGAAGAAACGGGCGAAGTAATTGCTTCCGCTTCAATGATGCAACCGCAAATCAATTCTTTTGGTCAAAGATTGGCGAAATTGGCTCAATGTTTACCATTGAGGATATCAGCGACAAGGTGCAGCGAGCTTTTTGGTTCAGCAAATTGATGAATGGGCAAAAGCGCAAGACGATATTCACGGTGCATACGCTTTTTTGAACTCGAAATCTCCGCGTTCATTTGCAGTGAATGGCTACAAGGGCGAGCTTCTAAAAGAAGGAGTTCTTTATAATGCAGCGGAGTAGTTGTTCCGGCTTATGCATTTAATCTTTGCAGAACGATTTGTTGCGATGCGCAGGCTATCCACCTGATGGATCTGGAGCTTCGAAAAAGAGCTTCAAGACTCAGAATCAAACATTAAAGAGCCTGACAAAATTAATGAAGAGTTTTCGTAGTAGAGAATTAAACACAAGTTCTGTTTCGAAAGTTTAATTCGTGCAAATGAGTCTAAAATTTGTAATTGCGGTATTACATATCATTAAGCGCAGAGCAAATCAAGCAAGATGTAGAACTCATTACAAAATCATCGATTTCTACATCGATAATTTCAAGAATAACTTGCACTGCTGTGATGTAGTAGTTGCAAAATTATTCTAAAAACAGAGTGAGCTAAATGCTCGCTTTCTTGCTTTTCAAAACCAATTATGGTAAAATATTTACATCAAGGAAGTGGGCAATGCTTTAACTTAAAAATATTTTTAGCGAAAAACTCAGAAAAATAAAATTCGAAAAATAGTTCGAGAAACTTTTTTAGGCGATGGGAAAGCAATTTTAGATGCCGTCGATGATGGAGTTTTTGAGCAGTTGATTCGAAAGGGAATATCCTAACAATCAACCCAGCCGCAGAACAAATTACAGGCTGGAATGGCAGCGATGCAGTTGGATTAATTTTTAATTCAGTTTTAAAAATTACGAATAATGAAGGCGGAGAGATGATTGAAATCTCCAACCCAGTAAATCGCGTTCTAAAAACTGGCGAAAATTTCACAACACGAGATTTATTTATTAAAACTCAAAGCGGGAAAATTATTCCGATCTTCTTGGCGGTAAATTCAATTGATGGGCAAAATTCTGGCGTAGTTGTAGTTTTTAGGGATATTTCGAAAGAGTTAAAAGACAACCGTGAACAAGCAGAGTTTATATCAACTGCGAGCCACGAAATGAGAACACCAGTTGCTAGTATTGAAGGATATATTGGCTTAGCCCTTAATCCAGCTACTGCAACGATTGATGCACGCGCAAAATCTTACCTCCAAAAAGCTCACGAAAATACCAAGCATTTAGGACAACTTTTTCAAGATTTACTTGATATTACAAAGGCAGAAGACGGACGGCTCAAAAATGAACCTGTTGTTTTAGATGCAATTGAATTTTCGCGAAACATTTGGGAGGGGCTAAAGCCAAAAGCTGAAGCAAAGGGCTTAAGCTATACTTTCGAGCCAGATAACCACAAAACGGGTGAAAAAACCTTAACACCAGTTTTTTTCATTCATGCCGACCGCGATCACTTACATGAAATTTTAAATAACCTTTTCGAAAATGCCATAAAATATACGCCAAGCGGAATGGTTTCTGTGAATATTACGGGCGACAACAATAGTGTTCAAATTTCTGTTAAAGACAGTGGAATTGGAATTCCAGCCGAAGATATTCCACATTTGTTTCAAAAATTTTATCGTGTAGATAATTCTGAAACACGAGAAATTAACGGTACAGGTTTGAGCTGTTTTTGTCGCGCAAACTTACTGAGTCGATTAGCGGCTTTTTAGATGTTGAAAGTGAATATAAAAAAGGTAGCACTTTCACTGTAAAATTGCCAAGAATTACGCGCGAAAACGCCGAGAAATTAAAAGCTATTGAAGATGCTAAAAGCTGATAACACCAAAAATTGAACAAAAGAATAATCAACGCGAAATCGACGATACCAACCGCGACATTACGGCAATTCTTGAAGATCCTAAAATAGAAAACTGGAGTGAAGAAGTTTTCGAAATTACCCAAGAAATTCAGCCAGAAACTTCAACTAATATTCATGAAACTATTCACAAAATACGCAGCAAGAAGTTTTACAAGTTCAACAAACCCGTCATATACAAAATACAGCCAGCTGCTCAACAACAGGAAAAACAAATTTTATGATAATTCTGCGCAAAAATACAGCTCCAATTCCGCAATTAAATGTCATAAATGCCAAACAAACCAACCGGCGCAAAGGTAGCTCAAACACAGCAAGAATTTTTCTAAATATGGCGCAATTCAAGGTTTTAGCCCTCTAGCGGGAGCTCAAAAATCAGGATGGCCAAAATTCTGTGCCAATTCCTCAAACAGTACAAAAATTATAATGCTCAAATAGCGGATAAAAATTTACTAACAAAATACACAAGTTGTTCAAAAATAATTACTCGTCTCAAAGTTCAATAGATATAAAAATCGACAATTTCAACCGCCCCATATAATAGAAACTACGCAGAATATAGCACCAGCCGAGCCAGTATCCATCAAATCAGCCAACTCTAAATGATATCGAAAGAATGAAAATTGAATACGCTCAAAAAATGATGAATCAGCGGAAAAATTAAGCATAAATAGTATAGATTTTTTCGAAAAATAATAGTATAATAGGAGCAATATGACAAAGATTTTATTAGTAGAAGATGATAAAAGTTTGCGCGAGATTTATGGCGTTCGATTATTGGCGGAAGGATATGATATCGTTTCGGCTGGTGATGGAGAAGAAGCGCTAGCAATGGCGATTAAAGAGCGCCCAAACTTAATTGTAAGCGATGTAATGATGCCAAAAATTTCTGGCTTTGATATGCTTGATATTTTGCGCTCAACAACTGAAACGCGTGGTATTAAAGTTATTATGATGACAGCCCTCTCAAGTGAAGAGCAGCGCCGTCGCGGTGAAGCACTTGGCGCCGACCGCTATCTAGTGAAATCTCAAGTAGGAATTGAAGATGTCGTGCGAACAGTTCACGAGGTTCTTGAAGATGGCGATTTAACAGTAGAACAGCGAACCGCACAAAAACAAGCACCACTACCTATGCCCGCCGAAGAAACTTCTACAATTCAATCGCAAGAAATTAAAGCACCAGCTGAATTATATTCTACCGCGCAAACGCAGGCAGCTCAAGCGCCAATTCAAAATTTCGAAAAACCAGCGCCAGCACCAGTTCGGCCAATTCAACCTATTCAATCTCCAGAACGTGCTGCAGCACCAGGTTTAGTTCAATTCGAAAGAGAACAACCGATATCTTTTTCTACAAACCAGCCAATTCAGTCAGCACCTCAATCTATGCAGTTTGAACAGCCCCACACTCAGTAGCACCAGCTCAAAAATTTCAGAGCACCAGAATCACCAACAATTGAAGCTCCAGCTCATCCAATTAGTGATTTTGTAAATCAGCCTCAAGCAGCCGTTCAAAATAATAATCAGCCAACCACACCGACTGTTTCTGGCGAACGAGTAGTTCAGCCGATCGAAAATAGTCGAAGCGATGAAGAAATATTATCTTTTTCAAATTAACGATATCCTAAAAAGGCGGAACAGGCGAAAATCCTGAATAATAATCCTCAACCTCCTTTTTGGAGCTCAATAGTTGTGGAGCAAAAACAGAACGCTTAAATAAATTCCTGGCATTGCAGCTAGGGATTTCGCGTGAGGCAAGCAGATGAACTTATCGAAAAAGGGCGAATTTCTATCAATGGGAAAAACTGCTCAACTCGGCGAACGATTCAAAGCAGGCTGATGAACAAAGCTCGGCGATAATCTCAAAAAACTCGTGAAGATATGTAATTTTCAATAGTCTCGTGGCTATGTTTGCTCGCGTAAAAACAGGGAGAAAATGAAACAATTTATGCTATTCTTTCCAAAAGAATTTAGCGCACTAAAACCAGTCGGTCGGCTTGATAAAGATTCAAGTGGAATTTTATTCTTAACAAATGATGGCGATTTTGCTTTTCAAATGACCCACCCAAAATTTCGAAAGGTAAAAGAATATCTAGTTTCTCTTGATATGCCGCTTCAGCCAATTCATCAACAGATGATTGCCGATTTTGGAATTAACCTACCAGACGGAAAAATCACAGCTTGGACTTGAACGACTTGATGATTCACGAAAAACTGGAAAGTTATCATGAGCGAAGGGGCGAAACAGGCAGATACGCCGAACATTTTCAGCTATAGGCTATGAAGTCAAAGAACTACACAGAACAGTTTTTGGTTCATACATTTTACCGAAAGATTTAAATTTTGGTGATTTTCGAAAAATTGAAAAGCGATAATTTAAAAGAAGAAAAGACCAATTGAGATCTTTTAAATCTGCTACATTTTTAATATTAATCAGTAAACTAATCATATAACCAGCTGATATTTCGACACTTTCATCAAGCATAATTTGACAAAAAATATCCAAAATCTTTTCGAAATATTCTCTAATTTCAATCGGAATTTTATCTTCATTGCCAGAATTAGACTCGAACTCACAAGCTCGAGCAATTTTTCAGTCAAACTTTTTCCAGGAAAATTAAAATAATGAATTTCTGTAGCATAAGTTCGTACAAGTTGTCCTGCCGTAACTGGATTTTCGAATTTCTCAATATTAATCTTAAAGATAAACTTATTTTGAATATCTAAAATCTCTTCAACATCAAAAAGATTTCGAAAAATCTCAAAATTAGCATAAGGCTCACCGCTTGCAAAAGCTTGCTCGATAATCTTTCGAGTATTTTCTGCAAACCATTCGACGAGTTTCCATTGACGCTAATGGCATTGTAGCTGTTACATTTTTGAAATGTTCTTGCATTTCTGCACCTCCAAATTTTTACTGGATTATTATTATATCATTTTTAAGTTTTTGAGCAAGTTTCTCAACATTGATTTTTATTTCAAAAATTATACAATAATTGAATATGCTAAAAACCAAAAAGAACTCCGAAAAATGTTCTTCGATAATTTTCTCGGCACGATTGCCGATAACCTTGTCGAAGCAAACTGGGCACTAGTAATGGCCTGGTATCCAAATGTAGCTTATGCTCAAGAATCACTAACAATGTTTGCAGTATCAGATACACTGTGGGTGGTACTTTCATGCGCTTATTATGCCGTTCGAACAGCTCTAGTCGCAAATTTGCCGGCTTACATGGTGGGTAAAAACGCCGAGAAAGCTTCGAAACCTTTAAAAAATGCATTTTATTTGGTTTATTTAATTTTAACACCAGCCGCTCTTATTTCTTTTATTTTTGCGGGCGAAATTCTTGGTAGCCTTGGAGTTTCGAAAGAACTGCTTTCAATGTATGTGCCTTATTGGCGAATTTGTGTAGCAACAATTTTCTTGGTTTGCCCAAGCCAGATGTTAATAACTTCTTATCTGAAAGCAACTTTTCGAACACGAGAAGCGATGATTCTCGACCACGCAACAACATGGACGATGGCGATTGGTTCTTTTATAGCACTTTGGGTTTTAAATTGGGGAGCGAACGGAATGATGATTGCTTGTTTTTTGGCTAACGCAATTCCATTGATTTATTTTTTAATTGCTAAACCTTGCCCGAACTTCTTTAAAAATGGTTTTGAATTTGATCAGAGATGGATTAAAAAACTTTGGTTAAATACAAAATGGGAAATTATCCGCAGATTAGCTCCAAGAATTGTCGCTATTTTCACAACATCATCGTTATTATATCTTTCACCATCATTTGTTTCAGCCCGATATTGGATTTATACGATTGGTGCTTTTCTTGAAGGCGTAGTTGATGCGAGCGCAAGTCTTGCAAATGTTGATGTTTCTTACAACTCAAAATTAGGCTTCAAAAACACAAAAAAAGAAGTTTATCAAAAATAATAAATTTATTTGGCGGTTAGCTTTAAAACTTTTCTTTATTCTCATAGTTTCGATTGGATTTTCGGCGCCAATTTGGGTGAATATTATTTCAAACGATTCAGCAGTGAAAAACGCAATCCTCAATCCGATGATTTTGATTTTATTCGCGATCGAAGTTGGTTCAAAAATTCGCTATTATATTTTACTTTCAATTACGCGTTCATTTTTGAAAAAATACAATGGCACTATGCAAGTTATTTATGCAGCAGCAACCAGCATTTTAACCCCAATTGAATTTTAATTTTTCTAAAAACTTTAAACCTTGGCTTGACTGGTGTATTCTTGACCACTGCAATCGTTGGATTTTTTTGCAATTCTTTTTATCTGAAATTTATCTTCGAAAACAAAAAAATTAAAGTTGGATTTTAATTTCGAAAAGTTTGAATTTTTAGACATATTGTGTTATAATTAAGAAACTATGTCTAAAAATCTCCCTAAAGTTGCAATTATCGGTCAGGCGAATGTTGGAAAAATCTTCGCTTTTTAATCGAATGATTCGTGCCCAGCAAGCTGTTGTGGCACGAGAAGCTGGAACGACGCGCGACAGCGTTCTTGGTAAAGTTAATTATAAAAAAACAGTCTTTTGGCTGATTGATACAGCCGGCTTGAAAGACCCGAACGATGAGTTTGAAGCGACAATTCAAGAACAAATTCAAGATGCGGTTGAAGCCAGTGAATTGATTTTGGTAGTTCTTGATAGCACCAAACCTTTTTCGAACGAAGATCGATTGATTGCAAAAAAGGCTTTGAAAATCTCGAAAGCCAGCAATTTTAGTTTTGAACAAAACTGACTTAAAAGGGAATTTACCAAATGAAGAATTTTTGCGGCTTGGTGTTAAACCGATTATTCGAACTTCTGCCGAGCATAATGCTGGCGTTGACGAACTCTTGACCGAAATCGCTGAAAAAATTCCAAAAGTTAAAGAAGAAAAACGCGATGAAGATATAATTCGTGTGGCTTTAGTCGGCCGACCAAACGCTGGAAAATCCTATCTTTTCAATACGATGGCAGGCAAACAGCAGGCGATTGTAGCGAATGTTGCTGGAACAACGCGTGATACCAACAAAAACGCAAATTCGTTTTAATGAAAAACTATCGAAATTATCGACACAGCTGGAATGCGAAAACCCGGTAAACAAGAAGTTGGAATTGAAAAATTCAGTGTGCTTCGAACTTTAAATGCGATTGACGAAGCCGATATTTGTTTGCTTTTAATGGACGCGAACGAACTTAATACTCAGCTTGACCAACGAATTGCTGGCTTAATTAATGATGCCGGAAAAGGGATGATTATAGTAGTTTCGAAATGGGATAGTGTTGAAGGGAAAGATGCTTACACTCGCGACGCTTTGGCGCCACAAATCGCATATTATTTTAAATTTACCCTTTGGGCTCCGTTAATTTTTACGAGTTCGAAAACTGGCCAGAATAGTGACCAAAAATTTATGATTTGATTTTTGAAAGTTCACCGCAACCGTACAAGGCAAGCAAAGACTTCAATTTTAAATCAGCTTCTACAAAAAGCAACTCAAGCTCATCCGCCAGCAGGTTTAAAGAATACACATCCAAAATTGCGTTACATTTCACAAAGTGATAGTAACCCACCTTGGTTCATTATTCATGGATCAAATCTAAAATTTGTTCATTGGAGCTATAAACGATATTTGGAGCGCTTAATTCGCGAGAATTTCGATTATTCTGGCACGCCGATTAAGTTTTCTTTCAGAGATGAAAAACAAATCAAAGAAAACCTTGCAAGAATTTCGGCTGGCAAAAAAGTTATCAATAAAGCTTCGGGCGCTCTTAAAAAGGCAACTGATACGCAAAATAAACGCGAACGCAAACGCGACGAAAAACTTGCTCGAATTCAAAAAAATCAATAATTTTCGCCCCGCGCTTGGGGCGATTTTCGAAAGGATAAAATGAAAATTATACTTTTTCAAGGCAATTTTCCAGAAAAATATAATGGAACGCGTCATAATATTGGCTTTGAATTTGCAGATTTTTTAGCGAAAAAGTTCAACGCAAAATTCCAAGAAAAGCCAAAATTTAAAGCTTTTATTGCTGAAATTACCCTTTTTGGTGAAAAGGTTTTGCTCGTTAAACCAACAACTTTTTATAATGAAACTGGCTTTTTCAGCTCGTTCAATTTGTGATTTTTATAAAGTGGATTTTCGAAAAGATTTTTTGAGCCGTTCACGATGATCTTGATTTAGATTTTGGCGTGGTTCGTGTTCGAAAAAGTGGTAGTTCTGCTGGAAAACAACGGTTTGAAATCTTTAATTTCAGTTTTTAGCGAAGATTTTTGCACGAATAAAAATTGGTATCAAAAATAAATTTCACCCAAAAATTGGTGCAATGAATTTTGTTCTTGCAAAATTTTCGAAAAGTGAAAGCGAAAAAGCTGCCCCAGATTTTTGGAGTTTGTGAAGATTTTGTTGAAGAATTTTGCGAAAGATTCACTCAAAAACGATAAGCGCTCAATCTAAAAAAATATTCTTATTTGCTTTTATATAAATAATAAAAAAAGCCATAGGGTAGTCATGACACCTCTCAGCTTCTTAATCTCATTAAACACCACTTCAAATTTAGAAGATTTTTACTTATTGAAATTTCTGCAGAAAAATCTACCAAATTTCATATTCACTTCATAAAACTATCATAAAATATAGTTAAGTATGAAACTAAAGTGAAAGGAGATAGATTGAGAATCATACAAAAGTCACTGGCTTATGTTACGCGAAAGAAAAGAACTACAATTGTTTTTTTAATTCTTACCGCAGTGCTTTCAAGCCTATATGCATGCTTGAGCGTAGTCAATTCTAGCAGTAATCTAGAAAATTCGCTATATAAAGCATCGAATTCATCTTTCTCGATAGTTAAGAAGGATCCTCAGGGTTACTTTAGCTATAAAGACATTAAGAGCATTTATAATATTAAAGAAATCAAAGAATCATTGTTTGAATACGAAGGCTTAGCCAAACCCCTAAGTGCTAAAGCTGTATCCGCCGACCAGCAAGTCCGGCGCGATGATCTCGATGAAGACTTAAAAAATACAGTCGCAATTCACGGCACTAACAATACTGCCAAAAATACACTCTTTAGTAGCGGTGTATTCAAACTCAAACAAGGTCGCCATCTAGAACAAAATGATAGAGAAAAAGCCTTAATCCACGAAATTTTTGCCCAAAAAAATAATCTAAAAATTGGCGACAAGATTGAGCTAAGTTTAATAAATGCGAGCGGCAAAAAAACTGAAACTCAAAAAACTAGGTTTGAGATTACGGGGATTTTTGGCGGTAAAAAGCAAGAAAAATATACTGGTTTATCTTCTGATTTTAGTGAGAATACAATATTTTCAGATTTCGAAATAACTATGCAAGCACTTAATCTTTCAGAAAACGAACGCCTTTTAAGCAAGATAACTCTATACACTGAGACGGCAGACCAGCTAGATAAAGCCATTGCAAAAACTGAAAAACTTAATATTGATTGGTCTAAATATAAGATTGAAAAAAATAATGCCGCCTTCAAGGACACTTTAGAGTCAATAGCTGGAATTAAAAATATTATCAATTTAATGACTTATTTGATAATAATTGGCGGAAGCGTAGTGCTTAGCTTAATTCTAATGCTTTGGTTGCGCGAGAGGATTTATGAGATAGGAATTCTACTATCAATCGGCGCAAGCAAACTTCAGATAATATCACAATTTATCATAGAGCTAGTTTTTAATATCAATCCCTACAATAATCAGCTCTTTCATTCTTGGAAATTTAGTTTTCAGCTTAATCACAAAAGGGCTCAGTGAAGCCGAAGAAACCTCATCTGTAGCATCAAGTTTCATAAACAATATTTTTTTGGGTTAGACAGCTTAGCGGTTTTTATGCAAAAGCTATAGCATATTAATCACAATAATTATTCTGTCTGTAATTATTGCATCAACGATGATTTTAGTTAAAAAAACCAAAGGAAATTTTATCAAAAAAATTAGTTAGAGAATATTATGAAAATATTAGAGATTAAAAATTTAACTTATAGCTATAAAGATTCAAAAAGAGAAAGTTCTAACAAACGTTAATGAAAGTTTCGAAGAGGGAAAATTCTATGCGATTATCGGTAAATCTGGCTCCGGAAAATCCACACTACTCTCATTGCTAGCTGGCCTAGATGAGCAAGATAGCGGAAAAATACTTTTCAATGGAGAAAATATCCAAGAAACTGGCTACACAAATCACCGCAAAAACAACATCTCTCTGGTTTTTCAAAATTATAATCTCATCGATTACCTTTCACCGCTCGAAAATATCCGCCTAGTGAATAATCAAGCTCAGCAGGATATTTTGTTAGAACTTGGCCTTAGTGAACACCAAATTAAACGAAACGTGATGAAACTTTCAGGCGGCCAGCAGCAAAGGGTGGCGATTGCGCGCGCACTAGTTTCGAGCGCACCAGTTATTTTGGCTGATGAGCCAACTGGAAATTTGGATGAAAATACAGCTAGCGAGATTATCGAAATTCTCAAAAAACTAGCTAAAGAAAGAAATAAATGCGTGATTGTTGTAACTCACAGCAAAGAAGTTGCGCGCGCTGCTGATATCGTGTTCGAACTTAAAAATAAAAAATTAATCAATAAACGTGGGTAGAAGGGAGTAAAATAATGTTAAAAAATGCTTTTGCATACGTAACGAGAAAAGGCTTAAAATCACTAGTGATTTTGCTAGTCATCTTGACAATGTCGGCCTTGAGCTTAATTAGTTTATCTATCAAAGAAGCTGCCGATAAAGCTTCAACTAAAAACTTTTAGCAATATCACAAATAGCTTTTTCAATGGAAATAAACCGCCGAGTTAATCCTGGCACACCAAGAGGCGGAGGAAACGTTAAAGGTCAAGATATTAAAAAAATTGCCAATTCTGAAAATATAGAAAGCTACGTAAAAAGAATTAATAGCGTTGCTGATTTAGACAGCCATGACATCATTGAAACAGCTGAAACCGCAGCCAACCAATCGCCCGAACGAGCTAAGAATTTCAAAAAGAGCCGTCATGCTTTACTGGCGTTAATGATTCCTCTAAAGAAACTAAATTTGTTTCAGGCGCATATAAATTAGTTGAAGGTAAGCATTTAACCAGCCAAGACAAAAATAAGGTTTTAATTCACAAAGATTTAGCCAAAAAGAACAATCTCAAAGTTGGCGATAAAATTAAGCTAAAATCAAATTTATTTGACGCAGATAATGAAAAAGGCGCTAACGAAACGGTAGAAGTTGAGATAAAAGGCCTTTTTGACGGACACAATAAAGGTGGCGTTACTGCCGCACAAGAACTTTACGAAAACACTTTAGTTACAGACATTCACACTGCAGCAAAGGTTTATGGAAACACCGAAGACACAGCAACCTACCAAGATGCAACTTTTTCCGTTAAAGGAAATAAAAACCTTGATCAAGTTATAAAAGATCTCGGAAAATTAGATATAAACTGGCAAGAGTATAGTCTAATTAAAAGCTCTTCAAATTATCCTGCACTTCAGCAATCGATTTCAGGAGTTTATTCTATAGCTAACCAGTTATTTATCGGGTCATTATTATTCGCTGGAATTATAGTTTCACTGCTATTATTCTTATGGATCAATGCCCGCAAAAAAGAAATTGCAGTATTGCTTTCATTAGGAATTTCGAAAGGCCAAATTTTAGCCCAGTTTACGGTAGAGTTAGCTTTCGTAACAATTCCAGCTTTTATTGGTTCATATTTCTTAGCTAGTTATGCCGGAAAACACATTGGAAACAACATTTTGCAAAGCGTTACCGGAAATATCGCCAAGCAAATCGCTAAACAGTCAGTTTCAACAGGCCTAGGTGGTGGTGCCGAGGTGGATGGATTTAATAAAACTCTCAGTAGTCTTGATATGGCAATCAATCCAAATATGCTAGTCTGGGTAATTATATTCATGACTATCGTACTCGCAATTTCGCTATATATCGCTTCATCCGGTATTCTAAAGAAAAACCCTAAAGATTTGCTATCAGACACAGAATAAAAACCAATATCAGTGCCATAATGGCGCTGATATTCTCTTTGAAGTAGATACTATAAAATGATATAATATTAATAGATGACAATGAAAAATACTTTATTACTGAAGACGACGCAACAATACGAGAAGGGGTTTGCGCATATCTGTCTGAATTTAATTATGAAACAATCGAGAGCATGCGATGGGCGAGATGCTTTTATCTAAATTGAATCAAATAAAAATCGACTTGGTGATTTTTAGATGTCCAAATTCCATTTATAAACGGCCTAGACGTCCTTCGAAAAAAATCAGAGAGAAAAGCAATCTACCGGTTCTCATTTTAACCGCCTTTAGCGATGAAGAATTCAAAATCACCGCCTTTTCGAATCTGGCGGATGGCTATATTGAAAAACCGTTTTCACTCCCAGTTTTAAAAAGCTCGAATTGACGCACTAATTACAAAAAAATTATGAAAAAAATTCGAAGTTTTCAGATATAAAGATCTAGAAATTAATTTTAGTAATTTTTTTCTGCAAAAATAAATAATTCCACAGTAGAAATTAGCGCAAAAAGAAATTGAGGCTTTTAAAATATTTGTTGCTTAACGAAGGTAGAGCTTTAACTAGGAAACAGATTCTAGAAAATGTCTGGAAGGAAAGTGAGAACATACCATTCGACCGAGTAATTGACGTTTATATAAAAAGACCTGCGCAAAAAAATTTGGGCTTGATTGCATTAAAACCATCCGTAACGTTGGCTACAAACTGAGAGAAAATGAGAAATTTGAAAAATTTTTTTCCAAAAATGTTTTTATATACGTTTTCTACGTTAAGTATTTTAGCAATTTTAATTCATGCATTAATTTACTTTTATTTTTCCCAAAAGTCTACCTTGAAACCCGCAAGCAAGAAATCACCCAAAAAGCAGACCAAATCACCAAGAATATACACGGAAAAAAATATTGAAAATATCAAGCAAATACTTGAGCTATACTCTAAAAAGTAGCAAAGTTAAAGCTTTCATGAAAGATAACGACCATCTAAAATGAGATCAAAATTAATGATCAGATTGATATGGATCTAACCAGTAATAATAACTCTTTAGTTATTGAAGATAGAGAAGTACAGACTGACTCTAATAAAAAAATAATGGTTAAATTTATCTCAACAACAGATATGAGCAAAGATGCAAAAAGAGCTAACTTTCCAGTTCTTACCAATTTCGATTTTGTTTTCTTTTCATTTTTTTCAATTATCGTTTCTTTAGTATACGCCAAAAATTATCACCAAGAATATAAAACGAAATCAAAACTACAACTACTCAAATGATGAAACTCAAACTGAAATGCCAAATTAAAAAGTTAATTCCGTAAATGAAGTTGGCGCTCTAAAAAGCCAAATAAATGATTTATATTTAACACTATTAAAAATCAATTGATGGCCTAGAAATCAAAAAAATCAAGAAATCACTAAACTCGAAAAAACTAAAAAAAGCGAGTTTTTTTAGAGTAACTTCCCACGAGCTAAAAAACCCCTTTAGCGAGCCTTAAAATAATTCTCGAGAATATGAAATATGGCATTGGCAAATATAAGAATAAAGAGAAATCTATCGAAGATTGTCTTAATATCGTTGATCAGCTAACTCAAAATATTGCTCAAATACTATCAACTTCCTCATTCGAAAATCTAAAAAAATGACGAAAAGTTTATAAATATCAATAAAGTGTTATAAAAGGTTTTAGATAACTATAAATTATTAGCCGAACAAAAAAATATCTCAATAGATAATCAGCTAAGTCAAGAAGAAATTTATATTGGCGAAACAGCACTAGAAATTATTCTTTCAAATTTAGTGAGCAATGCTGTAAAAACATTCCGACCAAAAACGGTCAAATAAATATTGGCGTCAAGAATAACTGGTTTTTATATTGAAAAATTCAAATCAGAAGATCAAAGACAACAAAAACACTAAAAATTTTTCGAAACAAATTTTTGACCTAAATAAAGAAAAAAAGGTAGCGGATTCGGACTTTATATCGTTAAAAAAATATTTTAACAAATTATAAAATCAAATATAAAATAGAAAAAGAGTAAAATTGGCGTAAAAATTTTTAATTAATTTGTCGAAAAAAATAGCTTACGATATTCTCCTTAAAAATTTTTGATACTTAAGTTTATTTTAACACGCTTGGTTGAAAAAAATAGCTGAAAATGTTATAATTTTTAAGATGGAAAAGCCAAAAACTTCTGCTAAAAATATTGTTAATCGTCGAGCACGATTCGATTATGAACTCGGCGACGAGCTTGTTGCCGGAATGAGCTTGCGTGGAGTTGAAGTTCGTGCGGTGCGTGATGGCCGTGTTAGTTTAAAGGGCGCTTTCGTAACTCTTCGAAACGGGCGAAAAGGTGAAGAACTTTGGCTCAACAATGCAAGTTTTTCGCTCAAAAATCAGGGCGAGGGAATTTCGAAAGCCGACGCTATTGATACTTCACCCAAAAAACTACTCGCAACTCGCAAACAAATTGAGGATTTTTCTAACCAAAAAAAGGCAGGTTTTACAATTGTGCCAGTTAAAATTTTAGCCGAAGGTCGCTTTATTAAAATTGTAATCGCACTCGGAAAAGGTAAAAAACAATATGACAAGCGTGAAACTTTAAAACGTCGCCAATCTGAACGCGAAAATGCAAGAATGTTAAAGAGGTACTAGATGAAAATTTTTTCTTGGAATGTTAATGGAATTCGTGCAGTCGAAAAAAAAGGGAATTTAGCGGAATTTTTAAGCCTAAAAAATCCCGATATCGCATGTTTTCAAGAGATAAAAATTGACGAAACACAAATTTCAAAAAGAGAATTTTTGATGAAAAAAATATCCTGAATATTTTAAATTTTATTCTCACGCCGAACGAAAAGGTTATGCGGGAACAGCAATCTGGTCAAAGCAAAAAAACCGCAAAGCAATTTTATGAAATTTTTCCGCAACAAATTCTAGATAAATTTAATCTTGCCGACTCTTTTTGGTGATTCTTCAACCGATAGGGCGAATTTGTGCTGTAAAAATTTAATAATTTTTGGCTAATTACAGTTTATACTCCAAACACTAAAAAAACGATTTAGGTCGATTGAAATTGCGAGAAAATTGGGATGCAGCCTTTTGGCTTTTTCGAAAGGTCTAGAAAATGGCGAATTTTCAAGAGAAGATTTTACAGAAAAATTTAGAAATTATTGAAGAAAATCCACAAGATATTTTTAAGCCAAGTTCGGTTGTCTTTTGTGATGACTTAAATGTTGCGCACGAGGAAATTGACCTTTCAAACCCAAAAGCTAATCGTGGAAAACACGGTTTTACAGATGAAGAGCGACTTGGATTTTCTAATTTCTTAAAAGCCGATTTATTTGATATTTTTCGGAATCAAAACCCAGAAAAGGCCAAAATTTACACTTGGTGGAGTCATTTTGCAAAATCTCGCGAACGAAATGTTGGCTGGCGGATTGACTATTTTGTTGTTTCAAAATCATTAAATTCAGAAAAAAATAAAGCCGAAATTCACAACGAAATTATAGGGAGCGATCATTGTCCAATTTCGCTGGAGCTTAAAGATGTTTGATTTTTGGCAAGTTCAATCTTCGAAATTACTTTTTCCTGAAATTGCTTGGAATAAACCCGAGCAAAAAATACATGCAGGTAAGCTTTTTGATTATTGGCGGCGGGGCAGGGGCTTTTTCGCGGACTCGCAACTTCACACCAAACTGCTTTTAAAGACTGGCGTTGGGGAGGCTCGAATTTTATTACCAAACAGTTTGAAAAAAAGACATTAAAATTGATTCAAGCGAGCTAATCTTTGCAAAAAAAGTAATCTTTCTGGTGGATTTTTCGAATGAAGCTTGGCCAGATTTTAAAGCTGGTGAAGAGTGGGCAGATTCTATTTTTATTTATTGGCGACACGAACAAAAAAACTCCGAAACAGCAATTTTTTTCGAAAAAAATTTATTCTTGAAAGCGATAAACCTATTTTTTTATCACTCGTGATGCAGTTGATATTTTACTTGATTCTTTCAGCGAGATTTTGTTAAAAAGAAAATATAAGTATCTTTAGCAAGCTTTTTGCACAACTTCAAAAAGATTTTTCGAAAGTTTTTTTACCCAAAAAGTTCTAACTTTCTCGATGAATCTTTCGAATATTGTTGAAGTTATGCATAAATTTACGCTTTCTTATCCTGCTCAAATTTTTAACTTTAAATAACGAAAACTTTATTATTTCTGAAAATGGCAAAGTTTTTTTCATCTCCGCTAAATTCTAATTTAAACTTGGGAAAGCTTTCACCTATTCAAATCTGGTCGGGTGAAATTCCTACAAAAATTGCGGTTTGGCAAATTTGGAATAAAAGCCAGAAGTTAAAAAGCCGCAATTACAGCAATATCATCTTGATTTTTTTAAAAAAACATAAGTATTATAATTGATTTTATAATACGAGATTTTTTTATGATTGAAATGAAGAAAACTCGCCAAGATAAAGCCGAGAAAAATATTGAAAGAATAAAGAAAAATCCTCAAGAAGAGAAAGCTTTATTAGATAATCCTAAAAAAATCACGTTTTTTTACTTTTCGAAATTATCAAAAAAACAAAAAATTAGTTTAATTATTGGTATAATATTTTTTTGATTCTGGTTATTGTTTTTAGTTTTTTGTTCTTTTTTAGAAAACCAGAAAGCGCACCCATGAAAAATCCAGCCCCAAAGAGCCAAAAAACCGAACCAAAAAAGAAAGCTAAACCAGAAAAATTTTATTCAAAATTATCTGGAGTTGAGGCTTGAAAAAAATCGCTCGAAAAACGCACCAGTCTTTTGGTGTTATGATTGAAAAACTCAATTCCAGCAAGACCACAATCTGGACTAAGCCAAGCTGAAGTCGTTTTCGAAGCAATTGCTGAAGGTGGAATTACACGTTTTTTGGCTCTATATCAGCAAAAATAAGCCTAAGCTATTAGGGCCCGTTAGGAGTGTTCGCGGTTATTATATTGATTGGGCTTCAGGATTTGATGCCTCGATTGCTCATGTTGGTGGCCCAGGAGATGCTTTAGTGAGAATGCGAGACGGCAAACATAAAGATATGGATGAATTCTTAAATACGCAAACCTTTTGGCGTTCAAAAAATCGCTATGCACCTCATAATGTCTATACGAATTTTACAAATTTATCAGCATTAGGCTCTTCGAAGGGTTGGAATTCTTCGAATTTTGAAGGTTTTAGTCGAAAAGAAGATTCACCAGCAAAAGAGAAAAATGCAAACCCAAATTCAGGTTAATATTTCAGGTTTTTCTTATAATTCAACCTATGTTTACCAAGAAAACTGTAATTGTTATTTGCGAAGTCAGGCCGGAGTCACCCATACAGATGCGAATGGAACTCAAATCTCAACGAAAACCCTAATTGTTTTAAAAATGGAAAACAAGCTAGCTGCAGACCGATATCATAATACCTACAGAAATATTGGTAGTGGAGAAGCGATTGTATTTCAAGATGGAGTAGCTCAAGAGGTAAAATGGGTAAAATTAAGCGAAGGCTCCCCATTGATTTTACAAAATAATGATGGTTCAAATTTTAAAATAAATCGAGTACCAATCTTGGATTGTTGCGGTCGGAAATTCAACAGGTTCAATAGGCTGGCAGTAAACGAGTATTTTATTTTTGTTCGCTTTTTGTTTTCTTTCACGGTGGGGTGAAAAAATGGAACTCAGAGGCTTAAATTATCTACATATTTTAGGCCTCGTTTAGAAATTCTGTTCCGTTAGGTTTAGGTGTCGATGATAAAATCAAGAGTTTAGCATTTGATTTGTTCGACAATTTAAGTTCAAGAATTTGATCAGAACCGTTGAGAGACAATCCGAGTTCAAGGACACTGTATTTGATAGATTGTTGAGTTTCAGGGTTTACGAATTCTTTTTCTGCAATCTCAGCAGAGTAGATTCGATTTAATACATTAATTTTTTCTTGCATAGTTATTTTTCTCCTTAAAAATATGATTGTTTATACTTACAATCGAATTATATCACGCGTCGCACAATATATCAAGTAGAATATAATAAAAAAATAGTGTAATATTTACACTATTTTTTTATTATTTATGCAAAGTAGAGAAGAAAGGTGATAATTTAAAAATACAAAAAAAGCTAAAAACCGCAATAGTAATAAATAGCTGAATAATAACTACAACCGCTATAGTTGTAACATTAGCTTGAATATTTCGTTGAATTTTTATATTGAGCCTCTAGATAATCTTTTTCAGTGAATTCATCATTGTTCATATTTTAATTATACATCAAGAATAAGCTTATTTCAATGAATTGAAATAAGGAGTTATAACTAACAAGTTAAGATATAACTGTTATATTTTTATATTAAATTTTTGGCGTTTTAAAGTGAGATTTACTTTATTTTCAAAGTCTAAAAAAACTAAAAATACTCACTATTTTTTTAGGTATTATATAAACTTTATGATAGTCGTATTTTTGAAAAAAAGATACATTTTTAGGTATTTTTAGTAGAAGATTCAACAATATTTTCAATAATTTCAGGTGTTTTGAGGTTTCGACTTGCCCAGTAGCGCTTTTTATATTTTTCGTTAATAAGTTCTTTTGTAATATATTTTTTGATGTAGCTTGACATCCTGAATTTATCTTTAACAGGGGCTATTTCAGATCGACCTAAGGTATAACGGGGTAGAAAACCCCTTTTATTTTTAGGTTTTTTGTTTTTAGAGCGTATTTCATCAACAGTTAAATATTTGTTTTTTGAGCTATAAAAGTCTTCAATTTCATTTTTATAACCTTGAAAAACGGCGTGAAAATGCCAAGCACCGTTTTTGTGGCGTTCTGGAACAATTAAATAGCCGAATTTTCGACCGTGACGCCTGAAATGGTTGACTTGTTCAGTGTTTACCCAAGTAATTAATAGTTTTGACATCTTGCGTAAGTCGTGGCGGTCTTCTTCGCTTTTAACTTTAGAATTTTTGGGGTCGAAAGTAAAGGTTATGAAATGAGTGAAGTCATTGCATAAAATATAATCACTAATCCGAGTTTTCGTTCTATTAATTGATTTTTCTAAATAATCTTGTTCATCTTTTTTTGATAATCCACCAGCGCCACCTTCTTCTTTACAATTTAAAACAACTACAGGCCTGTTATACTTGATTATTTTAACAAAAATCAGGGTAAATTTTTCGCATAACTTGAGATCTCTTTGAATTTAAGATCCGGTCTTTTTTTATAAATTCTGTTTAAAAGATTTGAATGAATTTTACTTAAATCTTTTTTAAAAAGGCTTCTTTGCTTTAAATTTTGCATATGAATAATCTCCTTAAATTAGCGTTATGTCAGTTAAGTGTGGTCTTTGACAAGAGCCCCGCACGCGGGGCGAACCCCACTTAACTTAAGCGATTTGTTCTCGTTCAATTTTTGAAATATTGTTTAATCTCAAAATCTTGACAATATTGATATACAGATAGATGTGTGTTATTTAGATAGCTAACTGTATAAATTTTCATATGTTTTTGAATTTTATCTAAAGTATCGAATTTATTTTTAATTATCCAAAGTGCAGTTTTTGCGTCTTTTTTCGTTCTATAATGTGCAAGTGGTGTTCTGTTATGATAAAGTGTATATTGAAATTTGCGTGTAATTTTTAGTTCATATAGCATAATAAATCCTCCAATCACTGCACGCGACGCATTGCGTATCGCGTGCAGTGAAAATTATTTCTTCTTTGATATTATATAGTTTGGTTGATTTTCGAAAAGATCCATTTGATTTGCAGATGATACGACTTTCTGGAAAGTATCGTATAGTTTTCTAATTCTTCTATTGTGGAAAAACCAACCTCTTTTTACGATGTTACCGACCGATCTGCCTGTTTTATCATCTAATTTTAAAGTATGTGCATCAATAACTGTTTGAATCGTGAATATATTGAAAATAGTTCTGCAGTGAATCTCATAATTTGCTTGCTCACGGAACGGTTTTGCCATGCGATCCCACAGTTGAGAAGTACCAATAATAAGCTTGCGTTGCTTGCGTTGTTGTGCAATTTCAGTAAAGATATATGGTGGTATATTTTTACTTTCGAGCGAGTTGAAATATGTTTGAATTTCATCTATAAAATATATAACGCCTAACTCATTATTGTTTGTCTTTACGAGTAATTCAGCAAGTTCATCAACGGTTTGAAATTCAATAATTCTATCTGCATAATCTATAAGCTCAAAATTAAACAAAACATTTGTCACGAGTTTAGCTTTAGGGTAGATATGCATAAGTATATCGATATGATACACTGCAGATAGCGTTTTACCGCCTCCTTGCCAGCCTACATAAACCGAAACACCAGAAGGACGGAAATAGTCTTTATTTTTTCTATCGTGATAATCATCGATTAAAACGCCGAAATCTGGTTTAATTGATTTTTTAATATAATCTGCGTAAGTCATCGTTTAACTCCAACAGGGAATTTTGTAATAATAAACATAATCAATAAATAGCCGAGTCGTGCTAAACTTATGGCCACGCCAATAGATATAACCGTTAATGGAATTGTCCAACCTCCGAAAAACCAGCCGACAAATCCTAAACCGTTGCTCGAAAAAACAAAGTTAAGGAATGCTTTAAAATTCTGATAAACTGCATAAGGGAAGTCTGGAATTTTTGGAACCCACGAAATTAACCAGTAAATTACTTCAAAAATAGGGTTTATCAAAACAGTCAAAACTTTTGAAATGAAACCTACAATATCCATTAATTATCTTCTCCATCGCCCGCAAAGAAGTGCAAGGCCTGTTTATAAATATAGATTGAAAAACCGAACAGAATAACGCCGTTTGATAGTATAGTCATAACCGTGTATAACTGTGGTGTTCTTTCTTGAATAAAACAAACTGAAGCAGTATAGTTATGAATTCTTATATTGCAAGAAACGGTGTTTAAATTGCTTAAACGACCAACTATATCTTGCGAGAATCGAACAGGGGAGTAAAGAACACCGAATCTTTCTCGAAATTTAGTGTCGATCTTATTAAAGCTACACCTTATAAAATCACCAAAATTTGAGGGGTTTAAGGCGGCACAATCGCTTGCGAAAGCAGGAACATCGCAAGTTTGACCATCACATCGAACATTTGAGTTTTTATAGAATGAAGTATTTGCTACTTCATAACTTTCACCGTTAATCAAAACCTTAGTCCATACAGGTTGAATAACTTCGACATTTTGACCGAAACCTAAAAGCGGGGGTTTAGCTTGAATCGAGGTTTTTACCCAATATGTGCCTTTTTCTTCGAAATCGTAATTAAAATTGTCTAATAACGAATCGCCAGCATATGAGAATATCTTTTGACTTTTATCTTCATTATAAAGTTCATAATAAGGTCGAACTTGTGTTATTTGAAACGGTTCTTTGCCTTTGTTGTCGATTGCTATAATAAAACCGTTCAAGTTCATTTTTGACACCTTATAAGAAAAATAAGGCCAAAACTTAGATTTATTTTTTTGAGTAATTGAATCTTCAATATCACTTAAAGGCTTGTTTTCAGCGTTAAAATCATCAGGGTATACAACTTTGAATTGATTATATAATGGAGCATAAGATAACCACTCTACATCTTTAGGCTTACCCATTAAACCGAATAATCTAAATTCAGAACCATAATTAAAATTGATAAATTGAGGGTTAAAAGCTTGAAGTTCAATACTGTTATATTGTTTTGTTCTTTCTTTCCAATCTGAAGGTATTGAAATTCTTGCGTTGATTTGAATAAAGTCTTTTTCTTCACTTCTGTCTAATGGTTGCGAAAAAAATCCAGAATCTTTAAATGAAAATTCAATATCTTTATTACCAGTATAGACTAATAAATCTGCCCTAACTGAAGTGTTATTTTTTTGATGACTGACCGACATTAAAGATTTTGCACCCTTAAAGTGAGCTTTGCAGGCTTGATCGAGTTTTTTAGCAGTCAATTCTCCGTAAAATTTTCTTGATTTTTGGTCGCATACAGCACCCCAAAAACTTTGTAAAGGGTGAAATTCATTATTTACATTATCTTCAATTACAATTCTACCAAGAACAGGGTCGAATCGTTCATTATATAGTTTTACATAGTTTAAAATACCTTCTCGGTTATCAAAAACAACATCTTGATTTGTTGTTTTTCGCATATTATACTTATCGAGTTTTTGCCAAGATTCATTATAATATTTTTCAGCTTGCGAATTTCTATAATGCTTATACTCATCGTTATTGTTATCATCAGCAAAAAGCTAAATTTGAAGTGAAAAATGAAAAAAATAGAGAAAAAAACAAAATCGAATATATAGCTATTTTCTTCATTTTATTTTTTTCTCCCTAAACTTTTTATTATTACAAAAACCAATTACTAAAACTATTATTATCGCAAAGCCAAGTTATATGATCGAAATATACAGGCTCATGCAATGGCGACCAGATACGCATTAAAACATCCTTTGCTTAAACAATAGATAGATTATAATTCTCCATACGAAATAAACGCCTGCTAAAAACGCTATAACTGGTAGAATAAAAATAAAAAATTCTTTAATGAGTTCGAGCAGTGAAGCTAAAACTACTCCAGAATCGACAGTTGTATAATTCATAAATAATTTCTCTTAATTTAATATGGACAGGGGCAGTTTAACGACTAATGCCCAGGTCGATGGAATATTAAAACGCTATAGAGAGCAGTTTAACGACTTGCTCAGGTCAAGGTTACGCTTTAACTTTTGAATATTTGCGAATCAATCGAAATGCGAGGCTTACACCAATTGTGAATCCGAGAAGGGCAATAACAATACCCATATTGTCAGAAATCACAGTTGTGATTGACTCGATCAATTTTGTTGCAGTATCTGCAGGGAAGATTGAAGCCATTGTTTTTTTCTCCTTTAAAGTTGATATTAGTTTATTTTTTGTTCGCTTTTTGTTTTCTTCCACGGGAGGGTGAAAAATGAAAATTGAACTTGAGGCTTAAACTATCTACATATTTTAGGCCTCGTTTAGAAATTCTGTTGCATTAGGTTTAGGTGTCGATGATAAAATCAAGAGTTTAGCATTTGATTTGTTCGACAATTTAAGTTCAAGAATTTGATCAGAACCGTTGAGAGACAATCCGAGTTCAAGGACACTGTATTTGATAGATTGTTGAGTTTCAGGGTTTACGAATTCTTTTTCTGCAATCTCAGCAGAGTAGATTCGATTTAATACATTAATTTTTTCTTGCATAGTTATTTTTCTCCTTAAAAAAATATGATTGTTTTATACTTACAATCGAATTATATCACGCGTCGCACAATATATCTTTTACGACATCATATGTAAAAATAGCTCTTAAA